>Ga0334898_1000008_pt1 | contig 462213 bp, 454 predicted proteins | sample GraSluR3_MG_10_FD_207228 | JGI IMG/M metagenome (GOLD analysis project Ga0334898, IMG submission 207228) | Sludge microbial communities from methane-producing bioreactor in Wageningen University, Netherlands - Granular Sludge_3_08-R3 | ecosystem: Engineered > Bioreactor > Anaerobic >...
CTGTGCCGTATCTTTTATTCAACACCATTGTTATTGCTGCTGTCAGCGTCGTCTTACCATGGTCTACATGTCCGATCGTTCCTATGTTTACATGTGGTTTCTCTCTGTTATACTTTGCTTTCGCCATTTTTCGTTATCTCCTCATATTAACAAAAATATTACAATAAAATTGAATAAATTATATCATAAATTTTTTATATATCAAAATTATAATATGTCAAGCCTTTTTTATTAAAATTTTTAAATTTATTTATTTAATAATTTTATAATAATATATTTTTATATCTACAATTTTAAAATTGTGTACCGTAATGAATATTAAAAGAAATTTTAAAATACTCTGATATTAATTTACATGCAATTAAATGTATTTTGCCTGATTCCTCAAATAAATCTTTAGAATTAGACTTTGAAGCTTTAGGGCTATTATAAAATACGTTATATTTACCATGTACTATATTATTTCTAATTTTTCTTGCAGAATCAATATTGTCAAGCATTTCTTTAGAAAGTTTATTATTGAAATATAATATAGTTGATCTAATTGCAATAGTATAGTTTTTATCATCTTCAAGCTTTTTCTTCATATTTTTTTCTCTTATAAATTCATCCCAAAAAATATTTATTATTCTTTCAATTGCAAAAAAAGATAAAACCATTGATCTATCATAATGCATATTTTTTACAGCTATTGCGCTTCCTTTCATGATTAAAACAATCTGCATTAATTCATACGAAGAAAATATTATCTTCAAATTATCTTCTAAAAACTTTGTAAATATTTTAAAGTCATCATCTTCCCAGCAATGATACTGTGAACATTCATTAATAAAAAATGAATAATCATTTTGCATTTTCGAAAATTTATAATTTTGCAATGAACAACGTTCAAGCTTATAATTCGAAAATTGCTCTTGACTGGATATAATGATTATATCAAATGTAGAAATTTCTTGAATATCAATTAATGCATATGTTTTTGGCGAATTGTTTAGCTGATCATTATCTTCTATATAATCTATATTTTGATTGCTTGCAATGTGCGCTATTGCTTGTACAATATTTGCATACTGAATAAATTTATGACAATTTGCCGGATTGCTTGGGTCATAATTAAAATCATTAAAACTTATTAAAAATAAACCATCTCTATAAATATATAAATCAAAGTCTTTATTGGTATAAGTATAGACTACTTCCTTTAAAGAAAGAAATAATTGCCTATGATCATTTTCTTGTTCATAAAAGAAAAATGATACGTCTTTACCGATTATAAATGGTTGATTAGCATTATAGAAACCTATTCCAACCCTATTGCTTTGTTGCAAATTGTCTTTTTTTTCTTTATACTCTTCAATTATCTCCACATTATCACCAGTCTTATTATACTACATTGCATAAAAAAATGAACCCTGTTTAATTAGAGTTCAAATAATTTTATTATGGAGCCTGCGAACGGATTCGAACCGGCGACCCCATCCTTACCATGGATGTGCTCTACCTACTGAGCTACGCAGGCTCATGGTGGAGGGAGATGGATTCGAACCATCGTAGGCGCCGCCAACGGATTTACAGTCCGCCCCCTTTAGCCACTCGGGCATCCCTCCAGCGTAAAATATCATACTAAATAATAATTTTTTAGTCAACCATATTTTTTATTTTATAAAGTAAATACGCTTTTTAGTATGCTCTAAGCGTTCTTTTTTAACCAAATGCACGTCAAACAAATACAAAGATGCTTTTAAATGGTATTTAAAAACACGAATAATTGGTATATAATATGAAATGTTTTTTTATTCGGAGGCAATAAAATGATTGAAAAGCTTGATATATATCAACTTGAAAAATTTAAATTTTATAAAAATCAATTAAAACGAGAATGGTTTTTTTCTCCCGACGGAGTTCATGGTATAGCGCATATTCAACGAGTTTTAATTTTTGTATTATTACTTGGCGTTGAACTGAAGCTTAATGATCATGAGATAGATCTGCTGTGCCTTTGTGCCATTTATCATGATATAGGGCGTTCGAATGATTATTATGACGAGGCCCACGGTCTTGAAAGCTATAAAAAGATACAAGCTATCAACCTGCCTATGCCCAAAAATGATGAGGATAAAAATATTATTAATTTTATTATCATTTATCATTGTATTGATGATGATAAGGCAATTGAAGACTTACATAATTATGATATAGACAATAAGGCGCTTGCCCTAAAATTATATAAAGCTTTCAAAGATTGCGACGCGCTCGATCGGGTTCGAGTGGACTTGCTGGATATCAATTATCTAAGATTTGAGCAAACAAAAAAATATATTCCTTTTGCATGGAATATATTTAAAAATCCTGAAAACATGGCGGCTCTCGTGTCATAAGAGATGATTTTACGCTATAGATGATAAAGTCCCCTTGCACGAAAAATTGTGCAAGGGGACTTTTTTTCATCTATTCTACAATGACCGTGCCGTCCGGCTTTACGGTAATGCTCATACCTGTTTGTACATAGTCTAAAAATTCATCACCCAAATTATCCACTGTCGGCATCTTTATGTCATCCAGCCACACATCTGCAATAATGCTCCCTGCAGCCGCAAGCGAATCGATATGCTGCGAAAACAGCATACAGGCCGGCTGGCGCCCCATAGCCGCCGCTGAAAATAAGACCAGTCCTCCCGTTGTGGATCCTATTGTCTGCGGCATGCACAGAGCAGTGCCTGCCATTGGTTTTCCGAAGAGTTCTTTATTATTTTGATCCGAACATTTTGCCGTCTTGTCTTTAAACATAAGGCTTTTCTGAAAACTCGCCAGTGTATTGAATCCTTCATGCGATACAAGCGCTGTGGCTCTACATTCACCCGGCACAACGACTCTGCCTTTAAATTCTCTCATAGATTTGCACCTCCCGTGATGATACTTTGCACTTCTTCATCCGTGTGGTATCTGGCACTCGTATACGTTCTTAATTTATTGGAATTTGTAATGACCGGCATCTTGCCGCACTGCGGATTATTCATAAACATCAAAGGACATATGTAGCTGAGTATCACGCCTGTAGCTTTCAGTCTTGCGGCATACTCCGTCTTTTCAAATTCTTTAATCACACCAGGCGCCGATGTAAACACGGTTGTCAGCGCCACCTTGCTGCGTTTATTTTTCTTTAGATCCTTTTCAATACGCTGTGTCCATTTTTTTAATTCGCTAAATGATAAATGAGGGCACCCCACAAAACACATCACCGGCTGAGCCGAGGGATTCTCCCAAATGCACGGATACCCTTCACGCACACGCTGCAACTCGGCATCATCGATAACATAAGTTTTTGCTTTTGCAGCAATCAATGCTTCTTCCTGCTCCACGGCCTCCGGAGTCAACCCTTCAATATGATAGAGTCCCACAGCGCCGTTTGAAGCCGTGGCAGCACCGAAATTTTTCAGATATGCACATGCTTCTTCATTAAGCTCAGTACCCAGGAAGCGGTCTAATCCTTTCACATACGGCACTTCTTCCATTACTTTCATACCGATCGCACTACCCAATATCTGTGCCTCGGGCAGCATTTTGGTTTTGACTTCAACGACCCATGTAGCTTTTCGTCCCTCATCCGTGAGCAATCCGAAATACGGCACATAGCCTGCAATGGAGCCAAACAAATCCAAAATGCCCGAATTTCTGTTGCATCGCGCACCAAGTACACTGTTGGCATAAACAACCGCGGAAGATTCCGCCCATGAAAGCACCTCTCCTTTGCTTGGTTTATTGCCGACCTCATCAAAATAGCACGCACAGGTAAATGCATCTTTATTCATCAGTCCCAACTGGCTCAGCTGATGCTCATAACTGTCCTGCTTGGAGTACATGATTTTAAAAAATATGTTTTGCAAAAAATTCGTCGGTATGTTTTTATCCATAGGTCTGGGGTCTACCGAAAAATTCTGTGTGGATACTGCACCCGATTCGATAAGCTTATCCATTAATTTATACATTTCCTTCATCATGGACAGGCCGAAACTTGTGACAAGATGATTATATTTTCCGGTCACGGGAACCATTTTCTCCGCACCGAAAGCATCACCGTACATGACCAGCGTTTTCATCACCTTGGCCTTTACTTCTCCCTGCGCACCATCATAAATGGTCTGTTGCTTTTCGTTAAGTCTCATTTCTTTCCCCTCCTTTACAGTTTAACTGCAAGTCGATACGCCGCGCGCGTGGCTTCGAGAACTCTGCCGCCGCAGAAGCTGTCACCGATATTATAAATTTCAGGAGCGGCATGCTGTTTTTGAAGCTCAAAATACAGGCTGTCATCTGCTCTGCCACCCATTGCAAAGACAACCAGATCGGCTTTCAGTGATTCTTCTTCGTATTCATCTCCGACTTTCGGAGCCAAAGGATTGGGTATGTTTTTCGGAAGGATCGGCTGCCATGTATTGTAAGGATCCGGCACATTTTTATGAACATTTTTCTTTATGTTTACGCTTCCCTTCGAGAAAGATTCCACCTTTGCCATATTTATAAGCCTTACGCCGTTACGCTTCATGTAATAAATCAAATGCCCTCTGTTGGCCGTGCATGCGCCATCCATAAAATATGGCAGCATTTCAACAACCGCGACATTGCATCCTTTTTCATAAGAAAGCCAGTAAGCTGTCTCGCATCCGACAACGCCGCCGCCGATGACAACGACATCTTTGGCATCGCCTAAGAGTTCAGGCTTCATAAGTAGATCCGTTGCCTGAACGGTTGCTATCTCTTCAATGCCAGGCAGTTTGAGATTTACCCCTTTTGTTCCGATCGCCGTTATGATCGCATCATACTCTTTTTCTTTCAGCATTTCAGGTGTGGCGGCTTGGTTGATAAAATTAATCTGCTTGTTTGCTGCGGCCCTATTTAATTGTTCTTCTAAATAGATGCGATAGTTGTCGAAATCAAATTTGTTTGCAGGAACAGAGCCGGCATTCATTTTGCCGCCCACTTTTTCTTCCGCTTCATACAAATCTACCACATGACCGCGTTTTGACGCAGTAAGGGCAAGATTGACACCTCCCGGACCCGCCCCGACAACTGCAATTTTTTTAATTTTCTCCGCAGGTGCGGCAATTTCCGGAATACTGTCTTCAAAACCTGTGCGCGCATTGACCGCGCATTGCGGATGCCCGCCGTCTACAAATTCATTGATACAGCCTTCCTGACATCCAATACACGGGCGGATATCGGCAACTTTTCCCGCATAAGCTTTATTCGGCCATTCCGGATCGGCAAGCAGCGGACGCCCAAGCATGATCATATCACACATACCGTCACGCAATGCTTTTTCGGCAACATCGGGATATCCGAGCTTTCCTACCGCGACGATAGGCACTTTGATGTTTGCGTTGGACAATACATTGTTCTTTTCAAAATCATTTTTGACTATTTTGGATACTTCCAAAAAGCATCCCGCAGGCATTCCTGCAGGCGGATGCGGCAGCCACCAGTTATCATAACATCCCAAATCGACATCAAAAATATCAACTCCCGCTTTTACGAGATTTTTCATATAATCGAGCGTTTCCACACAATTTCTTCCGCCGGTAAATTTTTTAAGCGATTTGATGGATTTCATCTCTTCACCGTAGGTTTCATCGAGTGCCAGTGATAGGTCAATGCGGTACATAATAGGATAATCGCTGCCTACACGGCGCCTGATTTCCTCGATTAAGTCTGTTCCGAATCTTTGCCATTTCGCATACCTTCCCAGTTTACGCCTGTTGAACGCAGGATTTGTGATCTGTTCGAGCAGATAGCCTTCATGACCATGCAGGTACACTCCGTCCAAGCCGCAAGCCTTGGCATCGGCAGCTGCCTGACCGGCGTTCTTGATGATCTTTTTCAAGCTACGGTCCGAAAAACGCAGGCACGGCACTTCCGGAATATAGAAATTGGGATTGAAAGAAGCCGAGCCCGGAAATTTGAATTGGTCTACAAGGCACTGCGGGTTTCCCACCCTGCCGAGACCCGGTGTAAGCTGGATAAAAATACGGCTTCCAAAGCTGTGCACCCCCTGCGCAAGATCACGCCACCCCGCCATCACGGTACGGCTTCTGTCGATCCTCGGAAAATAGCTCAGTTTTCCTTTTTCGGTGATCGAATTATCAACCCCATGTGAGATCGGAATCAGGCCGGTTGCAAGCAACCCCGTCCCCCCTTTTGCACGTGCAAAAAAATACTGCAGCATCTTCTCGTTTGGTCTTCCTGTTTCTTCGCACATATCGATATTGCCCATAGGCGCCATCATGATCCTGTTTTTGACTGTGAGCCGATTGATCTTAACAGGCGAAAACAGGTAATCGTATGGATATAGATTTTGTGTCATACGTCCAATGCCGTGCTCTTTCCCCTCCTCGGTGCAAACCCAATTGCCATAGCTGTCCACTAACTCTTGCACAAACATATCTTTTTTCATATAAATTCGTCCTCCTTTCATTTGCATACAAGCAGTTTTCCTTGTTATTATTTGACTTCGCGATGATCTATGTGATACATTTTGTATTGTTGATAAAATTATATCATACTTTCAGCCTTTGTAAACGATACAAAAAGGGGGATTTTGTCTATGAATAAACACACAGAGCAGCATGATATCATCAAACAAAGCATCACGCAAGCTTTGCTGTCTTTAATGGAAACGAAACCTTTCTCGGAAATCACAATCACTGAGCTTGTCACAAAAGCAGGCATCGCCCGGTCAACTTATTATAGAAACTACTCCTCCAAAGAAGAAGTACTCACTTCTTATATCGACGAAGTCTTGCAGGATTTTTACCGTGAATTTCCGGCAAACTCCATGCAGGAACGATTTGAATACGAACATATCGCGCATATATTGACATACGTGATGCGCTATAAAAAACAGCTTTCCATTCTCCATAAATCAGGCCTGTCTTCCATTTATTTAAACGCAATGAACCGTTATTTTTTTGCAACACTCAATAAAACGGCATTGACCGCAGACGACAAATTTAAAGTATACGCTTTTGCCGGAGCAGAATTCAACATCATATTCAGCTGGATCCTCAGCGACAACAACGAAAGTATGGAAGAAATCACGGCATACATCAGGCAGCGCATGCTGAATTCTTCTTTTTATTTTTATAAATAATCATCATTTTTTGCTAAATAATAACAACAATGTCAATAAAAAGAAGAATGAGGTTACTGATTCAAAATATACAAAAGCAGAGTGTTAACTCCGCTTTTGTATATACATTGATTAAATAAACCGACATCTATTTTGTTATATTAACTCTTCTTTTTTTATCTGGAATTTTGGTAGAATAAAACTTATTAACGTTGCAATTCCCGTACCGACCCCAAAACAAATATATGCAGGCAACCAGCCGAATTGTTCCGCAAAATAATTTGCAGCGACAGGTGCGATTAAACCGCCTGCCCCAATGCCCACTAAAATGGTAAGTACAAACATATCATTCGCTGCTTTTTGATTTCCAAGCACATCCATTGGTAAAGCTCCAATCGTTGCATTAGTAAAAGGGACTCCAAACGCTCCTTGCCATGTTCCTACAATGTTAATTAAAATAGTGGCAAACAAACTCCCTGTACCTATCCCAATGACCAAAGATGCTCCAATTAAACTTGATACTAAACCTCGTTGATTTGCAGGAAACCATGCAACTGAACTGTTTACGCCAATAAGCCATAGAATCCCCCATTCTTGAAGAAATCTACCCATCAATACTATCACATAATTAGGCGCAAAAGGGATAATAAAACTTCCAATTACCATGAGTATTAAACCTAATAATCCACCCATTCTGTAGCCCTTTTTGGCAGATGCATAATTTTCTACAACACTCCCAACAGCATAGCCCGGCATGAAAAGCGCAGTACCCATAGAAGCTGCTGTTGCAGAAATTTGAAACGTATTTTCTAACTCTATTGATGCTGTATTCCAAAGATTTAATCCAGGCATACGCCAAAGCACATACAATTAAATTGATAATTAATATGACCCAACGATAACCTGGATTAGCTGATTTGCTAAGTTCTATAATATATTTCTCCTATTCATATTTTGTATAAGCAGCAGGATTCCTGTCTTTTAAAAAGTTAAGCCCGTAAAATGCATGTGTTTTAGCTCTTAATCTCTCATACATAATGTCCACATCAGCAAAAACTATATTCTCATTTACTCCGCAAGTAACTATTCTTTTACCATAAGGATCAACAATTTCGCTAAAGCCACAATAAGTTATGTCTCCGGCTTTGCCACTTTGATTAGAGGAAACTACAAAAAGTTGATTCTCCAGTGCACGCATTTCATCAAAACGATCGAAGCAATATTTCATTCTATCCTCTTGATAATCTCCTTTTGGATCATAGTTTCCATTAGGATTTTCAAAAGGCCACGCAGCAAGCACAGCAACAATATCTGCTCCTTTTACAGCAAGTTCGCGTGCAGATTCTGGGAAGGCTTTATCATAGCAAATACACATACCGATCTTGCCAATTGTTGTATCAAAAACAGGAAATTCATTTCCAGCATGATAAATATGAAGCTCATCCAAAGGTAGATGTACTTTTCTATACTTCCCAATATAGCCTTCAGGCCCTACAAGTACTGCTGTATTATACAAAACATCATACATTTCAGAATCTCTCTCAGTCATCCCAAATGCTACATATATCTTTTTTTCAATTGCCTTTTTTATCAACTGTTTTACGCACTCACCATCAGGTATCGTCTCAGCACAGTCATAAAAATAATCCAGGCTAGTTTCGGCAGTTAACAAAACAAGACTTGGCAAATATCCCATCAATGCTTGTTCGGGAAATACAACTAAGTCAGCACCTTCGGCCGATGCTTTATCAATATACTCAAAAAATTTTTGCATGTTTTTATATTTGTCGTAACAAACATTTATAGTTGTAGTTGAAAGTTTTGTCATAATTAATTTTCTCCTTAAAAAATAATTATTTTTTATAAATTCGCGCGTATTTATATGTTTAAAGATTACTGAAATAACTATTTTTACTCAAGAGACAAAATCATAAAAATACCGGAGAAATACTAGTATATTTTTCTACGCATATTCTAAGTATCCAAAAACCTAAAATATTCCATATTATTGCTGAAAAAATCAAGTCAGTCAACATGGCTCAAAAGAATACAAAAAAATCCCCTCAAAAGAATATAAAGAATTCTTTTGAGGGGTTAAATTTTTAATTTATTTTTTAGTAAAACTTGTTCAACAGCAAATTATAGTGTATGTTCGGTGCATTAACTCCCAATGCTTTAATTCCACCTTTAATCCCTAAATATTGCTCAACCATTTTTTCCACATAATCCGAATAACATTTTTCTTTTTTCATTATTTCATGAATATTATGGTTTTTGTCCACACGGAAAAGCACCATATCTCTGTACGTTTGGTGATCTTCACCTCTTACTGTTACCTCTCCTCCCGGACCACAAAATGATACCTTACCAGATTCAAAAGCTTTAATAACTGCTTCAACCTCGGTCGTTCCTGCTAATTCAACTGCTTTTTTGTAAAGATACATACCTGTATATACCGTTTCTGACTCCATTCCCATATATGGCACTTCATTTTCATTATATACAGACCGATACTTCTCTACATATTTTTTTGCTTGTTCCGTATCCAGATTTTCTAAAAAAGACGCCATGACATAAACATTTTCTACTATAGGCGGCTTAAACATAATATGTGGTCTCGATTGTGCTACCGCAACCGTAGTTGCAATAGGAATATAATTAAGACCTCTTTCATACCATTGTTTATAAAATGATTGATTTGCATCAAAAACGCACATTAAAAAAAGTATATCTGTTCCGCTTTGCAAAATATTGTCTATCGTATCATTAAAATTTGATTTGTGTTCATTTATAAATTCAGTTCCAACAATCTCTCCTTCTAAGCCTATTGTAATATGCTTGATCCATTCATTAATACATACTCCATAATTATAATCCGGAGCTACGATATAACATTTCCTGCCATACATTTTGATTAAATATTCCATCATCCCCGAAATTTGCTGCTCGGGTCCTGCAGATATACAGAAGGTATAATGATTTGAAACCCCTCCTTCTGTTTGCTGATTATCTATATAAATCGTTTTATTTTTATCTGCGATTGCCCTTATTGCTTCTCTTGACGTAGAAAGCGTTGATCCCATAATGACATCAACATGTTCATATTCTACCAAATATTCAGCAATATTCCGCGCAATAAAGACATTAGATTGATCATCTTTAATAATAAGTTGTATTTCCTTTCCCAATATACCGCCTGACTTATTTATTTCTTCCATTGCAAGTTTATAAGCTGGAAGCTTACATTGTTCGTAATTTGAAACTTTTCCGGTAAAATCTCCAATTATACCAATTTTAATTTTATCTCTATCATACCTTTGATTGTTTTCTTTAGTTTCTATCATACTTTTAGGAAGACATATTTTTACTTCACAGCCTTTATTTAGTTCTGAATGTATTTGCGCATTCCCTCCAAATCGTTGAGCAATTCTTTTTACTGTCGCTAACCCTATTCCGCTCCCTTCATATTCTTTATCGGTATGTAAGCGTTGAAACGGTTCAAAAATATGCGATGCATATTTCATATCAAATCCAATGCCATTATCACAAAAACAATATTCTATTTCATTTTTTTTTATTTTTGCATAAACTTTTATTTTTGCATTTTTAGATTTATTCGTAAATTTAACACTATTTGAGATAATATTCATTATCATCATTTTGATTAAAAACAAATCTCCTACAATAATTGGAATATCATCAATTTCAAGTTCAACACATTTCTCCGGTATCATTTTCATTATATCATTAAAACATTGGCGTATAAGCATTGCCATATCTACCATATTTTCTTCCAATACTTTTAATCCCGCTTTTGAATACTCCGTCATTTGCATTATAATATCCATAACACTATTGCAAACTCTACGAATTGATTGCAAGTCATCAAAAGACTGCGCTAAAAGCTTTTCCTTGTTGTCTCCTTCAATAAATTCCACATATAGCTCAATTTCTCTAACCGGTGTTTTTAATTCATGTAACACAGAATACATATATGTGTCTATATTTGCATGCACTCGCTTAATCTCGTTTTCAATATACTTTTGTTGATTGAGATAGTAATTTTTTTCATATTTCCAACCATTATTTTTCATATATTGATTGTCTCCCTATATTTTTTTGGAGTCTGCGCAGTCAATTTCTTAAATACTTTGGCAAAATAATCTACATCAGAATATCCAAGTTCATAAGCTATTTCAGCTATTCTGAAACTTGGATTGTCAAGCAGCCTCTTTGCTCTTTCAATTTTAACTAGATTCACATATTCAGTAAAATATATTCCTGTCTCTTTTTTCATTAGATAACTTAAATATTTTTTATCTATATAAAATTCATTCGCCATTTGTTGTAGACTAAACTTATCATTGACATGTTCAATAATATAGCTACAAACATTATTAATAATTTTATTGTTTGTTTTGACAACCAACTTATTAATCTCGTACTGTAATTCAGAGACTTTATTTATAAAACATGCTATTTCTTCTCCATTTTTAGTCTTTGGATCCATTTTACAGATATTATTAATGGGAACAAATTGTCTCAAATATGTACGTTTTTTTTTCACATATCTCTCCTAAATTAGCTAATATATCATTCATTTGCACAAGACGTTCGTCATAGGATGACGAACTATTAATAATTTTTTTTGCAATATAATTAGCATAGTGTAAACTAAGATTTTCTTCATCATTCAATATAGAATCAACCAATATATTTATATACTTTAATTCTATCTTTATATTACCGTTTACAGTTGTTAAATGGTTATATGCTCTTTGAAAAGTCTCTTTAATTTTATTGTCGTCTATCGGCTTTAGGACATAGTCAAAAGCTCCATTTAATATGCCTTCTTTGGCATAATCAAAAGAAGCATACTCACTAAGAAGAATAACACATTTACAGAGTTTTTCAGTATTAATTATTTTTAATAATTCAATCCCGTCAACGAGAGGCATCCGTATGTCTGTCACTATCACATCAACTTTGTTGTTTTTTATAATTTCTAATGCTTCAACACCATTTTGTGCTTCATATTGAATTCGAAATTTGTCTTGATTCATTTGAAAATAATTCATGCGTTTAATTTTTCTTCTAAATACTTCTTTGTCATCAATAATCAATACGTTATACATCATTTTCCTCTTTAGCTGTGATCATATTTTCCATTATTTATATTTTTGAAATAATTATATATTACTATAATAACCCTATCAATAGATTAAAAGTATCTTGCTTAATAAAATATTGTACATATTTTAACGATATGCTATCGGTTACTTCAAAGCAATTCTGTTTAATAGTGCACAAAATCACTCATACCATAGACTACATATTCACAATAATTTGATGCCGAATCTCCGGTTAGTTATCATTCTCATTCATAAGTTTATCAAAATAATATTCTTCATATAATTAATTAAATTCTTATATCAAATTTCCCTAAACGGTCAGGTCCTCTTAACACTTCTTTTTGTATCCGAAGCAGCCCGTCTTCGTTGTACGATGTTTTCCACCGCACCAATTGGATCATACCGCTAATGATTTCAATACCTGTAACAGTAGTCGGATAAATGCAGCACCCCGTATTGAAATAAGGCGGCTCCCCCTCTCTCGGATATTTATAGCGGTGCGTGTGACCGCAAATCAGCATAGTCTCATGTTTTAATATCCACTTGCTAAAGTTTTTTTCTATTTTATGGCGTTTGTGCACGTTTTTTACAGGGCTGGCAGGATTTTTGACTCCGAAGGCATGCAGATGTCTCCAGAAATATTTTACAGACAGCATGGTGAAAATCCAAAATTGGTCGTTAGCGAAATCACCCTGATGTCCGTGAATTGTGAGTATTTCCTGGCCGGTTTGTCTATTCTTAAGCAAAAGCGCTTCACAAGCTTTCAGCCCTTTAAGAAAATCAAAGTCCTTTTTTCTGTAATCATCATAATAAGTAAAATAATTTTTCTCTACATATCTTGGGTCTTTCAAATAGTTATTATGGTTACCATAAAGCATGATCAGTCTGTCTTCGTCATAAAACCGCTTCATAGATTGAAATACGTGGTAATGCGCATTTTTTATTACTTTAAATTTCGGATGCTCCCACAACTCGTCTCCATCCCCTGCCTCTACCAGCGTGAACCCATCCTTATAGTATTGATCAAGAGCAAACAAGTATATATTCCGATTTTTTATAAATTCATCCTGATGGCTGCCATTTCCCCTATGGCAATCGCTGAAAAATACATATTTGGAATGCTCATCTATGTATTCAACTCTTGCGTTTTTGTAGGCTATTGTTAATCGTTTTTCAGTTTTCATGTGCTCCCTTCTACAGCTGGACTTTCCCGCTATTACTCTTTATATGCCACGAACCCGCATAGCGTGAGACTTATTTTGATTTTATTATATGCCTTTCATAAATATAAACAACATTCGTTAAGAATATTTATCATATAATTTACATCATTTTTTTAATTATTTTGTTAAGTATATTACATAAACAAAGCAATTCACTAAAATATAAAGGGAGCTATTAAGCTCCCTTTATAATATTTTCTATTCTGTTATTCGTAAAAGTTGGTCATTCTCATGTCCATTATGAAACTGCACTGATCGTTCATCTGGCTGTGTATGTCTTCCATCAGTTTGAAAACAGCGCTTTTTTCACCTGTTACACTTGTTGAGAGTTTGCCGACACAATACTCCAGCCCGGAATTTTTGATAATGTCTAAGACTTTCTTCACTTTGTTCAGTCCATCTGCATCAGCCAGCGGCAAAAATGATACTTGGCATACAATAAAATTTTCCATAACACGATTCTCCTTTTTTTTTAATTTATCTATATGAAATTTGAATCATCCTCATATGCTAAGATAAATTTTGAGTTTAATTCTCTTCTTTTGTTAATTTAATATAATATATCAACATATATAATAAAAACAAAATAGTTTTTATTCGGATTAACTAAATTTTATTTACTTTCATTTTTATAATTATCTTCATTACTAATATCAAAATTAATCATTTAATGTTTATTATATACTTTTGTTTATGTATATCTTCACTGTTTTCACAGTTTCTTTTTTAATTTTTGAATATTTTTATTTCGGTATCCCAAATAACTGGATATTCCTCCCAAAACACCAGTACATAAAAACATTACTGCCATACCGCTCCCATCACCAGCCCCTACGATTTTCTGAAGCACGATAGCAAATATATTGTTTGCCGCCATAAATGGCTCAAAAACATAATCTGCCAAGTAACCGCCCAAAAAAATTCCCAGTGGAATGCTCGAAAACTGAAATGCATTTCTGACCGCAAATATCCTTCCCTGCATTTGCCGAGGAACTTCATGGTATAGAATTATACTTTGTCCTGCAAGAATAAAGGGAATAGGGGCGCTCGCCGCCAACCCGGCAATACACCATACCCAAAGATTTCGGCCGATTCCCATCAATAAATCGCCGAATAAGAAGGAGAACGCAGCTGAAAAATAAATCATTTTCAAAGGATCTTTCTGTTTTTTTCTTATTGAAACCAAAAAACCTCCGAGTACTCCGCCCAATCCAAGCACTCCGCTGACAATTCCATAAATAGTGCTGTCTCCGCCGCTTCTAGACAAAATCATTGGAGGTAGGATGTTTTCATAAGTCAATCGAGAAAAGAAATTTATTAGTGCCATACTGAGCATAATATGCAGAATCCCTTTTTGTTTTTTAAGAAAAATACAACTCTGCCGAAACCCATCAAACCACTTTGTGTTTGTGTGTTCCTTGCTCTTCGGCTGCAGGTATTCTTTAATGTCGACAAAAAACAGTATAGAAATTGCGGCAAACAAAAATGTCAAAAAATCGATCAATAAAACTATTTTAAGCCCCACAAAAGCAATAAGTGTTCCGGCAAGCATTGGCGCGGCTATCATTACCAGATTGCTGGAAATCGAATTCAATCCGCTGGCCTTATCGTACTGACCATCAGGAACCAGCATGCCAATTACTACAGCGGATGCCGGAGATTGAAATGCATTTGTAAAACCTATAATTGCATTGATAATATAAATCTGCCGAACAGATAATACTCCCCCATAAATACTGATAACAATGGCAATAGTACATAAGGCAGCTATCGTGTCCGACCCGATAAGAATTGTTTTTTTAGAGAGTTTGTCAACAATGCCTCCCGACAAAATACTCACTAAAATATATGGCAAATACGAACACAGGATTATTAACGATACTGCCATTGCGGACTTTGTGTGTTCGAATACCCAAATTGTCAATGCAAAGCTTGTTATAGAACTGCCCAGTTGAGATATTGTCTGTCCTATCCACAATATTAAAAAATTAGTTTTTTCCCCTTTCATCGCACTTCTCCTTATAAGATATATTTCTTATAAGTACAAAGTCCAATGCGGACGAGATTACTTTACAATTTTGCCTTACTCTGCACAAGGCTCGTCCATTCATTAGACCTTGTACAGAGATAGTTGCTCATGTCGATAAGCCGTATTTCCAACATGTTGCTGTTTTTCCTCCTTTCATAAACTTCTTTTAAAATACTATCTATCCTACTCATATTTATTGATACATTATACTTTAAAAAACGCAAAGGGGCAAGAACACTTACCTTCCTATGCTTGCTCCAAATATAACAAAAATTTGAATCCTCCGCCAGCAGGAACCACCTGCCTTGAGCGGTTCGGATTATGTGTATTTGGTGCTGCTGAACGGACTTAAATCCGCAACGTGCTGATTGCGAATTCTAGTAAGGGGTACATAAAACCGCGGTAATGCGTTGTTTTATTGCAGTTGATTAACCTCTGTTTTTTCAAGTTCATTAACAAACTTCAAAATATTGATTTGACTATTCTTTATATCCTGAACTAATGCTTCATAATAAGAATATTGCATATGTATTTTTTTTGATAAAAAGATTTTTATTTTGATCTTTAAATCATTTCACGAAAAAAGAAAAACTGATACGCTTAGGCTTTTATGATTTGCCATTGCGTATCAGTTAGTGTATATCAACTATTAAAAGCACCGTATATGAGAACCACACATACGGTGCTGCGAGAGGACGGCGGCTAATCGCAGCCTCCTACTCAATTCTGAGAAGTTCGTATTTATCTGGCAACTGTGATCTTATCACAATGAGTCAGTGCGTATTCGCTCAATTCCGTTCCAATACCCGGTAGTGTCGGCAATCCAAATTTACCGTTCTTAGGTTCATAATTCGTCGTGACCAATTCCTCCATGTATTCTCTGAACTGAATGACGTGATGCTCATGGATAGTAAAGTTCGGAATAACGGATTCAATGTTTAATGCCGCAGCAAGCGACAACGGTGTTCCGCAAACGTGAATTTGAATACCGATATCATAGATATAAGCCATATCAGAAATTTTCTTCGCTTCGCTGATTCCGCCGCAAGTCGTCAAATCCGGCTGCAATACTTGCAGAGACATATCTTCAATATACGGCGCATACTGCCAACGAGAGAAAATGCGTTCACCGCTTGCCATTGGAATATTGACGTTATCTTTCATATAACGCTGCAATTTCGGTGTCGGCGTACAAGGTTCTTCATAATAGAAGATGTTGTATTTTTCAATACGTTGTCCAATTTGTACCGCTGCCAAAGCGTCGGTAAAGGAGTGTGCTTCTACGATGATGTCAACTTTCGGTCCAACTGCTTCGCGAACCGCGGCTACGCGCTCTTCAACCAGATCGATATGCTTGGGATGCAGCAAGCCGCAACGTTGTTCGTCTGTAAAGCCGCTGCCATCCTGATCTAAAGTAAAGAAATCTATTTTGATAGCATCATATCCATCTGCAACTGCCAGTAACGCATTGTCCACGTAATCCTGTGTCTTAAACGCTGGTTTCGATTCTTTTCCCCAGCCGAATTGCAATTGGCTGGCATATGCCCGAAGTTCTGTTCGTTTGCTTCCGCCAAGCAACTTAGCGATCGGCACGTTAAAATATTTTCCTTTAATGTCCCATAGCGCCATATCCAATGCAGAAATTGCGCCATAAATCAACACTCCGCCACTCTGTGTAAAGTACCCGTCGCGATAAAATTTATTCCAGATTACTTCCGTATCCAACGGATCCATACCTATGATCATGTTTGCAAAGTCTCTTATCAAATAACAAGCCGCCTCACCGCCTATCCCCACAGGAAAGCCCGCTTCACCGTCTCCATACAGCCCTTCGTCTGTATAAATTCGGCACACGATTGGTCTGCAGCCCTTATCAAAATTTGCCCAGTTAATTTTATCGCCTTCACCGCCTTCTGCCCATTTCGGACGATTGGGTATCAGCCTCATGATGTCAACTTTTACGATTTTCATAATATATCCTCCTCTATATGTTTTTATATGTTCTATCTACATAATACTCTCTTTTGTCTCGACAACCCGACAATTTGTATTCTAATATTCAGAATATAGATATAGATTTATATTATGTAAATCAAAACACGTTTTCTATACATTTTTATACTATATTTTTTATTTATTTGCAAGTAACATCTATAATAATGAAATATAATTCCACATTTCGGAATTACTTAAATATAGCACTATAGTCCTGATTAAAGAAAAAGTGTATAAATCATGGCAAACTATAACTTTATACACTTTAATATCCTATATTTATATAATGATGTCGCGTCTGGCCCAATGGTATATCACTTTAATACATCCGATATCTTTATCGCAGTATTCTTTATATCTTCAATCAAAACATCCCTGGCTTGCGGCACTCTTGAAATTGGCATTGAAATACTCAAAGCGCCAATACAACTGCTATCATAATATATTGGAGCACCACAGCAAAATAAACCTGCTTCCCCCTCTTCATTATCAAAGGCATACCCCTGTTTTCTTACAATCTCCAGGTGTTCCTTCAGCTGATTCGGCGTTATAATAGAATTTGCTGTAAAACGATGAAAGGTAAGGCTTTTAATCGTTTCTTCCAGTTCTTCTTCCGGCATTTGTGCCATAATGCATTTTCCTGCTGCCGTAGCCTGAAGTTCGCGCGTGCCCCCTACCCCGGGAATAGCAAAAAACGATTTGCGGCTCGGTGTAATCTGTTCTACATTCAGCAAACTTCCATCATCATTATTCATTGTTACACGAGCGGCTTCGTTATAGCGTTTGGAAAGCTCTATCAGGTACGGCCGAGATGCCTCGCGCAGCGTTTTAACAATTCTGACCCGGTTGCCTAATTGAACACATTTTAACCCAAGATAATATTTCCCGTTTAGGCCGCTTTGATCTATATATCCTAAATACTTTAATGTTGAAAGGATCCTATGCGTCGTACTCATCGGCATTTCAACTCTGGATGCTATTTCTGATATCGAAAACTCATCCACGTCTTCCTTTGTATACAATTCTAAAATCATAGCAGCTTTCATAATTGTAGTATTATAGCCTCGCATATTTTCAGTTTTCATTTTATTACCCTATCCTTATAAATATTATTTTCAACTTAAACTTCGAACATTAATTCAGCTCATTTACCTTAAAAATTAATTTAAACAGTTTCACAGTGCCCTGTCATCCCTGGCAGCAAAGTTGATTCTCAGAGGATAGTCCTTCTTGTTGCTCAGCTGCTGACATGCATTTTTATTATTATAACATTCATTTTCAAATATGGTTAACAATCAATGTCATTTAATCAGACATGAGAATTATTTTCAAAACTTCAAAAACCACGTAGATGCGTGGTTTTATTTATAAAGCGGTGCTTATGATGGAACACGACCCCGCAGCCTGCTGATTACAAATCAGCTTTTTCCCATGCGACAGCCAAACAAAAAAATATATCCCTTTTAGGGATATATTTTTTATTTCTATCTTATTATTTTTTTTTGAAATATATTCAAACATTAAATCTAAAATATATAACATCTCCGTCTTTGACAACATAATCTTTGCCTTCTATTCTTACATAGCCCAGCTCTTTTGCTTTGCTTTCACTTTTGACCTCTAATAATTTATCTATATCGGTCACTTCGGCGCGGATAAAACCGCGTTCGATATCACTATGGATTTTCCCTGCTGCTTTTGGCGCTTTGGTGCCTTGTGATATTGTCCAGGCTTTTACTTCATCTTCACCTGCGGTGAAAAAAGTTACCAAATCTAATAATTGATAACCTGCCCGGATAATTTTATCCAGCCCGGTGCTCTCAAATCCCAGTTCTTTCAGATAGGCCAGTTTTTCTTCTTCATCAAAAGAAGACAATTCCTGTTCTATTTTAGCCGACACTTTCACAAGCGGCGCGTTTGGATCGTATTCTTTTAAATATTCTTTAAGTTCAAGATAATGCTCGCCATCAATATTTGCCTCATCTTCCGCCACATTGGCAAGATACATAAACGGTTTTAACGTAATAAGGTCCAGGCTTTCTGCCACTTGCGTTTCTTCTTCGCTCAATTCACATTTTGAAGCAAGCCTGCCGCCAAGAAGCGTTTCTTTTATTTTTTCCAGCAGCCGGAGAAACTCCCTTTGTCCTTTTTCATTTGCCTTTGCCGCTTTTTGCACTTTTGCTATTCTTCTCTCAAGCATATCAAGATCCGATAATATCAACTCATAATGAACGATCTCTATATCCCCGGCCGGATCTATTTTATCCATCACATGTATGATATTTTCATCTTCATAACATCGTATCACATGCGCGCATGCGTTCATCTGACGAATATGTGACAAAAATTGATTGCCAAGCCCTTCTCCCTTACTCGCATTTTTCACAAGCCCTGCAATATCCACAAAATTCACGGTCGTGTATGTAGTCTTTTTTGGATGATACATTTCCGAGAGCTTATCGACTCGACCGTCAGGGACTTTTACCACGCCTAAATTCGGCTCAATCGTACAAAAAGGAAAATTTTCGGCAGGTGCCTCAGATTTAGTCAGCGCATTAAACAATGTACTTTTCCCCGCATTGGGCAAGCCTATAATTCCAATTTTCATGCTTTAACTCCTATTGCTTCATATTATTTGTTATATGACTTTTAAAAAATCAATCCTCTTTTTTATTATTATTCTTTTTATTAAATATTTTATCTAAATAGTGTGGTCTGTTACACTCTTGCGTAGGCACATAATCCTTTAAAAAATAAACTGTTTTTTTGTATTCTTCGGGGCATTTCCCTTCAACAAATAATTTGCCGGATGAAGAATCTATGGTCACTTTTTCGACAATAGCGTCCTCATAATAGCTGTATTCCAATTGCGGGATACAGATTGTTTCAATTTCATCTTCGCTGAAATACACTTTCCCTTCATTTAAAGCAGAAGTTTGCGCAATTGTGATATCAATAAGCGCACTTGCCTTGCCTTCTTCTTTTGCATTCTCATTGAGCCTGCCAAGTGTACCACTGTCTTCTATTGCGTTCATATATTTACCGAAGGCATAGGCGCTGTAAGCGCTTGAACCGCCAATGACTTCCATATCCAAATTGCCTATCCACACAGCTGTGCTGAGTCCGCCGCAATATCCCACAAACCACAAATCTTTTTTGTCTTCCGTCGTACCTGTTTTGCCTGCTGCATGATACCCGTAAACACGTGCAGCAGTGCCTGTGCCATAGGATACAACATCACGCAGCATGCTGTTCATTATATCGGCTGTGCTTTGCTGAAGCACTCTTGTTTGAAGCAAGCTGGCACCATTCACATTATATATTTCTATTCCGTTATTATCTACAATCCTCTCAATACAATAGCTTTCATTGATTATTCCGCCACTGGCAAACGCACCGTAGGCACTGGCCATTTCTCTTGGTTTTACACCATAGGTGAATCCTCCGAGTGCAGAAGCCAAATTATAATCCGTATCTTCTATCGTTGTCAACCCAAAAGATTTTATAGCCGTCATGGAATTATCTACGCCGTATTCATCAAATACTTTAACGGACGGTATATTTCTCGAATGAACCAAAGCACTTCGAATGCTTATCCATCCCCAATAACCGCCTTCATAATTTTTGGGCGTATAATCTCCCCAGGATGTGCGTGTATCATTGACCATGCTCCTTGAGGTGATATATCCGTCATCGATTGCTTTTGAATAATATAACGGCTTGATGGATGAACCCGGCTGTCTGGGAGAATCTGCCATGTCTATTTGCGTATTACCTCCGTAATAGGCTCGTATCTGACCTGTCGAATAATCAATACTCACCACGGCCCCCGTTGCCTTTTTACTGATACCGTATCGTTTCAGTGTACTGTTCAGGCTTGATACCGCCGTCTTCTGAGCATCATAATCAAGCGTGGTATAGATCGTTACACCATCATAATTTAAATACTTTTGGGCAAGCAGCTTTGCGCTTTCATAATCCATTGAATATTTTTCTTCAAGAACAGGAATAAATTTATCATAATATTCATCAATAACACAGTCTACAAAGGCATTGCAATTTTCTTTCGTCGTAGCACGAACCCTCCCCGAATCATCAGAGAGGGTTATTTTCATATCTTTTATTTCCTCTGCCTGCTCCTGCATGATATATCCCGCGTCTACCATAGCATCAATGACAATATGCTGCCGATCAATGGCCGCATCATAATGATCAAAAGGGCAATAAGCGCTCGGTGCCTGAAAAAGCCCCGCAATCAAAGTGCATTCGGCTATGTTCATATCTTTTGCGTCTTTATTGAAATAGGTTCTGCTTGCTTCCTGCACACCATATGTGCCGGCTCCAAGATACATTTGGTTGATATATATTTCTAAAATTTCTTCCTTGGTGAATACATTTTCCATTTTTATGGCTAAAATCGCTTCATTGATTTTTCTGACATATGATTTTTCATCAGTTAAAAAAAGTCTTTTCACGACCTGCTGCGTAATGGTGCTGGCTCCTTCGCCATAGACATCTCCGCTGATAATGTTATTGATCATTGCACGCAGAATACCTTTTATGCTGATCCCGTGATGGGTAAAGAAAGACCTGTCTTCAACTGAGATGACGGCATTAATAAAATCCTGCGGCACATCTTCCAAATTCACATAGGTTCTGTTTTCATCATACACTTGTGACAAAAGTACGTCATCAGACGAGTAGATTAAAGTTTTTCCTTTCGGATCATACTGATAGGAAGCCACATCTATATCCATTGCCGCACAACCAAACAGCGTGCTAAGGCTCAGTAACAGTATTATACATATAAATATTTTTAATTTTCTTTTCATAATATTTTCTCTTAACTTTATATATTGAATATTTTCTTTATATCACCGGCTATGGGCGCCGTATATTTTTGATATTGTTTTGTCCTCGGATGAACAAAGCCGATGCTAAGCGCATGCAGGGCTTGTCTGTTTATTATATCACTTTTTTTATCGTAAAGGCTATCACCAAGCAAAGGATGATTTAAATATTGCATATGCACTCTGATTTGATGCGTTCTGCCCGTATGCAGGATAATTTTTATAAGCGTGAGATCCCTCAGCCTTTTTATTACCTCAAATTCTGTTATGCTCTCTTTTCCTGCTTGATTTACTTCTCTTGCAATTTTATCGTCTTCTGCTTTACCAACAGGAGCATTGATAATACCTTTGGATTCTTTTATAATGCCTTTTACAACAGCGATGTAAACTTTTTTTACTTTTCCCGCCAGCATCTGCTGCTGAATAAAATGATGTGAATACTTGTTTTTTGCAACCAGCACAATACCGGAAGTATCCATATCCAATCGATTGACAAAGCGTGCCTTGCAAATCAGGTTCTTTTTTTCAAACATATAATAAATGCCGTTTGCGAGCGTATCTTCCTGATGGTATCTTGTTGGGTGCGTAATTAAATTTGCGGGTTTATTGATTAAAAGAATATCCTCATCTTCATAAATGACATCAAAATCAATTTTTACACTTTTTGCATCGTAAGTTTCTATGCCAAAATCTATATTGATTTCATCGTTTTCTTTTAAAACATAATTAAATCTTTCCCTGCTGCCATTGATACAAATAGTACCGTCTTTTTTAATGGAATTAATAAGCCTGTGCGAATACAAATGCTTTTCTCGAAGAAAATCAACCAGTTTGTATTCCTCATCTTCTTTATTTGCCGTGTAGATATAATTGTGACAGGTTTGTTCATTTTGCATGCTAAATTCCTTAAAAATAAAAAAAGGTATAGATTTTTTTGTTTATAACTATATAAACTATTATACTATATACCACATCCAAAATAATATATTTAATTTCATTGTCTATTATGTAGGTTATGCCCGATTAGCAAGCCCTATTATTTGATCCCTAGCTGCGGCTAGGTGGGTTATCTGTTCATTGCTTCTGCCTTCCACTGAAAATCGAGGCCTGACATCAGACAACAAAACGCGAAATCCCTATTAAAAAATGTAGGTTCAAATAGATAGAGCCTAAAGATCGGGTGAAAGAAAAATCTTTCATTAATATTATATCTTATTTTTCAAATCAGGCAAGTGGTAATATTTACTTTATGCTATAATAATAATAATATTTAAAATTTTAAATTTGCCTATTGCTTTTTTTTATAATCGATAGTATATTTATACACAATTAAGCATAAATATACTTATATTTTATAAATTTATACAGATTCGAGGGTTAAAATGGAAAAAGAAAAGATAGTTTTGGCATATTCAGGCGGACTGGATACATCTGCCATTATACCATGGTTAAAAGAAAATTATAATTATGACGTGTATGCACTTTGCATCGATATCGGGCAGGGCGCGGAGCTTGAAAACCTGGAAAAGCGCGGCTATGAATGCGGAGCAAGCTATGTGGAAATAGCTCACGTCACAGATGAACTCGTAGCGGACTACATATTTCCTATGCTGAAATCAGGCGCCATGTACGAAAACAAATATTTATTGGGTACTTCTATCGCAAGACCATTAATCGCAAAAAAATTAGTTGAATTTGCAAAAAAAGTGGGCGCAACGGCAATTTGCCATGGCGCAACAGGAAAAGGCAACGACCAAGTACGTTTTGATCTTGGCATCTGGGCATTGGCTCCCGAAATGAAAATTATAGCTCCCTGGAGAATATGGAATATTAAAAGCAGAGAAGATGCAGTTGACTACTGTATCAAACATGATATAAAATTAAATTTACCGGCAAACCAGCTTTATAGCCGAGACAAAAATATTTGGCACTTAAGCCACGAGGGCTTAGAACTTGAAAATCCGGATACCGCCCCCGATTATGATAATCTGCTGATGATGTGCTCAACTCCGGGAAAAGCACCCGATGAAGCAGAAATAATCACGATTGAATTTGATCAGGGTATTCCCGTTAAATTAAACGATGCGGAAATGAACGGTACAGACCTCATTTATAAGCTCAATGAAATAGGCGGAAAACATGGCGTAGGCGTTATCGACATGGTAGAAAACCGCGTTGTAGGTATGAAGAGCAGAGGCATTTACGAGACCCCCGGCGGTACGATTCTCTACTACGCTCACAGCGAACTTGAAAGAATATGCCTTGATCGACAAACCTATTCCTTTAAAGCTACTGCTGCCGTTACTTTCTCGGAACTCATTTATAATGGCATGTGGTTTACACCTCTGCGGGAAGCAATCAGTGCTTTTATTGACAAGACACAAGAAAGCGTGACAGGCGTTGTGAAACTCAAACTCTATAAGGGTAATATTATCCCGCAAGGAGTATCTTCCCCGTACTCATTATACAGCGAAGAAATTTCAAGCTTTACGACAGGCACTTTATATGACCACAAAGACGCCGAAGGATTTATAAAATTATACGGACTGCCACTGCGTGTTCATGCAAGTATGATAAAGAAAAACGAAGGTTAATAAATAATGAAATTATGGCAAAATGTGTTTGAAACAGAAATCGATAAATTAGCAGATGAATTCAACAGCTCGATTGGCTTTGATAAAATACTGTATGAATATGATATCAAAGGCTCAATCGCGCATGTAAGCATGCTCGTCAAACAAAATATCATCAGTCAAAAAGACGGAAGCGAGATCATAACGGCACTTGAAGAACTGCTAAGCGACATCAAAAGCGGCAAGATTGCAATCGACGAATCGTATGAAGATATTCATTCTTTTGTTGAGCTCTATCTGACAAAAAAAATCGGATCCGTGGCAAAAAAAATGCATACGGGCCGAAGCAGAAACGATCAGGTCGCCTTAGATATGAAGCTTTATGTCATCGATAAAAGCAGACAGATAAGCTCTCTTTTAGGCGAACTCATCCAAAAACTGATTACAAAAGCTGAAGAAAACACATCCGCCATCATGCCGATGTTTACACATCTGCGTAAAGCACAGCCGTCCACTTACGGACATTATCTCTGCGCTTATATTGAAATGTTTTTAAGAGATTTAAATAAAATCTATACTGTTTATGAGAACTGTATGCATACAATGCCGCTGGGCAGCGGTGCATGCTGCGGCAATACGTATGATATCGATAGAAATTATGTAGCAGAAAAGCTCGGCTTTACAGATATCACTTATAATAGTATCGACGGAGTTTCAGACAGGGACTACATACTCGATATGCTTTACGCTCTTTCCATGATCATGATGCATATGAGCAGATATTGTGAAGAACTGATTATTTTCTCATCCGAGCAATATGGATTTTTTAAAATATCAGATGCCTTTTGTTCGGGTTCCAGCATGATGCCGCAAAAGAAAAATCCGGATATGGCGGAGCTGATCCGCGGAAAAACGGGACGCATCTATGGCGCACTGACACAAATGCTTGCGACCATGAAGGCACAGCCTCTTTCTTATAACAAAGACATGCAAGAAGATAAAGAATGTTTCTTTAACGCAGTAGATACGACCATAAAGTGTATACAGATATTTACGGCTATGGCCGAGGCTATTGTTTTAAATAAAGAAGCGATGTATACCGCCGCAAAAGACAGCTATATCACCGCTGTGGACGCGGCAGACTATTTAAGCAAAAAAGGCCTTCCTTTCAGGGATGCTTACGGCGCTGCGGCGAAGCTAGTAAACTACTGCATAAACAAAGGCATTTATTTCTATGATCTGACTACCTTGGAAATGCAGACCATTCATCCCGACTTTGATGCAGGACTGCTGGATGCCATAACAGTAGAAAACTCAATTGCACTCAGAAAGCAGCCGGGCTCCCCCGCTTTTGACATGGTGGCGCAAAGCCTTGCAAAATACAAAGAACGCTTGAGCAAATTTTTATAAAAATAAATCATTCTGTAAGCACAGCAACTATTTGCTGTGCTTTTTTTATTTGACTTTTCATATATTTTAAAATATACTTTTTCTAAATATATATCGAAAGGAAGAATGACTTATTCGTACACCGGATTCGGTCTTTTATGCTTAGCAAAGGCTACCGCATGAAGACGCACCAGCCTTTGCTTTAACCCTTCATTTTTATGAAAGGAGAAAGCTTAATGGGCTATATAAAAGCAAATGAAATCCTGCCGAAGGATTTACTGAGCGAACTGCAAGAATATATTGACGGAGCATATGTGTATATCCCGCGTAAAGAAGGAAATAAAAAATCATGGGGAGAAAACACAGAAAGCAGATCTTATATTTTTTACAGAAACAGTGAGATTGCAGAAAAATATCACTCGGGCAGCTCGGTAAAAGAACTGGCGCAGGCTTATTATTTATCTGCCAAAACCATTTATAAAATCATTGCAAATAAAATTTAAATCAATAAGACGTCACAGAAATCCGTGTGGCGTTTTTTTATCTCTGAAATAACAAAGAGAATGCAGCTCCATAAAATTTTTATTATAATAAAGAAAAGAAACACGAAAGGAGCATGAAAATGAATTTGAAATATGGCAAAAAAACTTTTTTTGATAAAGATTTTTTTCTACACAATATGATGGGCCCCAATTGCGTGCGCATACTTGATGAACTCATCGGCAAAATAGAAATAAATCAGGACATACGAATTTTGGATCTGGCATGCGGATGCGGTCTTACTTCCATTTATTTAGCAAAAGAGCTTGACTCAACCGTCCTTGCCGCAGACCTTTGGATCAGCCCCACGGACAATTATAAGCGGTTTAAGCAATTTGACCTGGACGATAAAATCTTACCTATCCACACCGAAGCACATAAGCTGCCTTTTGCACACGAATATTTTGACGCGGCGATCTGCATAGACGCTTTTCCCTATTTTGGTGCTGAGCAGGATTATCTCGATAAACATCTTATCCCGCTTGTAAAAAAAGGAGGTATCATTGCAGTAAGCATCCCGGGCTTAAAAAAAGATTTTAGCTCCGGTGTTCCCGAAGAGATGCTGCCCTTCTGGCAGGATGATATGAATTTTTACACACTGGACTGGTGGAAAGCTCTTTGGCAGCAATCAGAAAGCATAGAGCTCCTGCACGCTTTTTCCCACTTCTGTCATGATGAGGCTTGGGCTGACTGGTTAGAATCTCCACACCCTTATGCTAAAAGAGATATAATAATGATGGAAGCTGAAGGCGGCAAATATTTTGATACGTTCGGGCTGATTGCCAGAGTAAAATAAATAATGATTTTTATTCAGCAGAATAAAAATCAGCTTATATTCGACAGATATTCAAACGGCGTTATCCCATATACGCTTTTAAAATGCCTGTTCAGATGCGTTAAGTCAACAAAACCGCATTCGGCAACTGCCAGGTAAATATCTTTTGTACTTTCAATTATTTTTTTGGCATATTCAACCTTACAGTTTAAATAAAACTGATAAGGTGATATGCCTGTATTTGCCTTAAAAGTTCTTATAAATTGATATTTTGATATTGAAAGTTCTCCGCAAAGTTCGTCTAACTTCATTGTTTTATCTGCTTTAGCGCAGATCATTTCCTTGGCCTTATGAATCATTTTATTTTCTTTTTTAACGGGAGCGTTTATTTCTGCCTGCTTAAAACATCCTGCAAGGGCTAAAAGCAGCTCGCTGCACAACATCTCATCTTCGTCGTTAAAGGCTGCTTTAATGATATTTAAGATACTGCATCCCAGCCTGCGGTTATATACGATCGGCTCGGAAAATTTGATATGATTTTTTTGCCCCAGCAACTGCAAAAAAAGCTCCGGGTGAATATAGAGCATAACATAATCGATTCCTTCCTCATCCTGCGCTCTTCCGTCGTGTACCTGCTGCGGATTAAAAAGCATGACTCCGTTTCGGTAAGAAGACTGCACGCTTCCATCCAGATTATATTGCTGTATGCCGCGCAGCGTGACTCCCAAAGCGTATTCTTCGTGGCAATGTTTTTTATATTTAAAATCAGAAAATCTTGCCGCAAGCGCAGTGATATCGGCTGTTTTTTTATAAATAAATGTATTCATACGCCTCACCATTTTAATAATTCAATAATACCCGATACTTCTATTGCAGAGTAGGCCAATAATAAAGCTAGTATTATGTTAACCGGTTTTTGATATTTTTGCAAAAATCTTTTAAAAATCGTCCCAAACAATGCCCATGTTGTAAGTGCGCAAAATGCTATGACTGCAACGAGCAGTGCATATGCTAAATAGGCAGTCACCGACTTATAATACGGCATGATAAAGCTTGGAATCACCGTCATTGTAAAAATCCAGACTTTTGGATTAACAAATTGCATAATAAATCCGGATACAAAATTTGCGGTCTGTTCAAAATTTTTATTAGACATATGCATCCTCGATACCTGATAAGCAAGATAGAGCATATATATGCAACCGATTATTCTCATAATGACCAAAAGCTTAGGGACGATCCCAACAAGGGCACTGTTAAAAATAACAGAAGTCATCAATAATGTTGCAAGCGCACTGCCTGCACCGAGTACATATCGAAATGTTTGCTTTAATGTACAATTATTGGCAATAGATAATATGGCAATATTCGTAGGCCCCGGTGTAAAAGTTACAATGATGCAGTAAATAATAAAAGATGCGATATTCATAAATCATTCTCCGAAAATATTTGTTTATGAATTCTACATCTTTATTATAAAGCCGTATAGTATAATATTGCGGATTATAGCTATTGATATCTTTAGCGTTTTGCCCTCTTGGCCAAAAACATATTGCCGATAGAAATCAGGACCGCAATAAAAATATTCACCCAGAAACTTGTGATATAAAGGCTTCCGATAAATTTATCCATAATGGAGACCATCGCGGCATTGACGATAATGCTGAAAAGCCCCAGTGTTAAAAGCGTTGCAATGATGCTCACGATTTGCGCAATCGGGCGGATAAAGATATTGACGAGCCACAGCACCGTCCCTGCTCCGAGCAAAATAAGCGGGTTTGCATCAAGCACCATATGGTTTGGAAAAAGCAGCAGCGCTATATATAATGAAATGCAGCAGATCAACCACTTGATTATCATCCTCATCGTTTTTTCCTCACTTTCAAATTTAATAAAATTTGACTCTTACTCGAACCTCATCGGTATCAACCGAGCAAAGTTCCCACGGCGCTTTGATTAAAAATAAATCTCTTAAAATTAAGTGAACACATGTCATAGATGAATGCACCGTCTGAAAAGATACTTTACTACCGGTATCTACCCTATGCTTTGCTTTTTTAGGCACAAACAAAGCGGCAAAATCCATCATATCCAATATCATATCAGAAAAACCACAAATAATAAACAGCGGTAACGGCAAAACAAGTCTGACTTTTTTTCCTTTCATTATTTTAATATTAATCAACAGAAACAAAGACGGCCTACTCCACATACACACGCACCTTGGATGCTTCATCGCCTTCAATGTCAACATTTACGATATCTTCTTTCGCGGCAGCATCAATCAATTCTTCAATACTGTCCATAATGCCTACAACATCTATGCCTTTTTTATTCATCTCATCCTGCGCTTCTTTAGGCATGTTCTTAGAGATGATAGGCCCGATCGTACGTACGAGTGAGAGCGGGATATTAACGTTTACTTTAGATTTTTTATTGTTTTCCCCTGCGTCAATGTTCACTTTCAATTTTGTGGGTTTTCTTCCTTGCTTTCCTTTCAGTGCTATGGGTTCTGCTGCACCTTTATCATTCTTTTCAAGTGCATCAAGAAGTTTTGCGGCTTCTTCTACCGTAATTTTCCCTTCACTGACCATATTGAGTATTCTTGTTTTATCATCCATTTTTTTCTTTCTCCTTTAATTATATTTTTTTAAAAGTTCAGCTGCTTCGCCGGCTGTAATTTCTCCGCTTTCCAGCATATCGAGTACATCGGCCGTTGTCATGGCTGCTACATTTTTGATGTCTTTTTCTTCAAAAAGCGTCTTTATCAATTCATCTAAAAGACCTTTCACTGTCGGATAAGAGATCCCCAGCGCTTTCTCGACCTCCTTAATATTGCCTCGGCATTTTAAAAACGTATCCAAAAAAAGCCTCATTCTCTCATCAAGCGAGCAATACACACAAGGCTGAAAAGCACCGTTTATATCTGTTGCGCATTTAGGGCAACTGAGTTTTGTGACATTTAATTTCTCTCCGCAGACGGGGCAGCGCGAAGGCATGATATATTCCATAATTTTTTCCCCTTTCGTTTATTAAATACTATATTTATTAATCATACTATACAATATAAATTTAAATGTGTCAATATATTTATTAATATTATTTATAATTATATTAATATTATTAATTTATTTATAAAATTTATTCATATATTTATAAATATATACAATTAACCATAATCATTATTCAGCCAATAAAAATGCGGCAGGCTGATACGCATCTTTATTTATTTTTAAACTATTCAATCGTCACAGTGCGTCAGAGCAAATTCACTAAACTCTGCTCCAATACCGATTGCTTCGGACACTTTAAATTTGCCGTTTTCCGGTTCATAGTCCATAGTGCACATCTCTTTCATATACGCTCTGAACTGCGCCACGTGATGTTCATGTATGTATACGGTAAACGATCGGCCCGTCAAACAATAAATAACATGCGACATTTAATTTTTAAAAAAATCATGTTAAACTATAGAGTATTAAATGATAAGGAACGCAATTATGAAAGCCGTACTGTGTGCTGTTAACTCAAAATTTATTCATTCATCATTCGCTGCACATATTCTGTATCATCATATCGATAAAACATTACTTGATGTTGACGTTATGGAATTCAGCATCAACGATGATATGGATTCGATTTTAAGAAATCTTTATAAGAGCGATGCGGAAGTTTTTTTATTCAGCGTTTATATTTTTAATGTAGAATTTATTAAAAAGCTTATCGGCAAGTTAAAAAAAATCATTCCTGCTTGCATTGTAATACTGGGCGGTCCCGAGGTTAGCTTTGATGCCGAAGATTTTCTTTCTCGCATCAACTCGGCCGATATCATCATCAAAGGCGAGGGCGAATATACTTTAAATAATGTTTTGCGCGCTTTATATAACAAAGCCGATCTATGCGGTCTTTCAAATATTGTATATAGAAAAGGCGAAGAAATCATCACGACACGAGAAGAGATGAATTTAATGAACCTGGACGATATTATTTTCCCCTATAACAAAGAAAATCTTGCTTTATTTAAAAATAAAATCATTTACTACGAATCAAGCAGAGGCTGCCCTTTTCAATGCGCTTACTGTATGTCTTCCGTTGAAAAACAGCTGCGTTATAAAAGTTTAAACAAAGTTTTTAATGAATTATCTTTTTTTATTGAAAATCAAATCCCGATCGTGAAATTTACAGACAGAACGTTTAACACAGACGCATCACGCGCTCAGAAAATATGGAAGTTTATCAAAGATAATAATACCCATACAACGTTTCACTTTGAAATTGCCGCAGATTTACTGACCGAAGAAAACATCTCATTGCTTTCCCAGATGCCTCTTGCTTTTGTTCAGCTTGAAGCGGGGATACAAAGCATCAAAAAACAAACATTACAGGCTGTTTCGCGAAAAAATGATTCGGATAAAATAAAGTCGCATTTAAAACAGCTAACAAAAAACGCGAATATTCATATCCACACCGACCTTATCGCAGGTCTTCCCTTCGAAGATTATAAAGATTTTAAAAAATCCTTTAACTTTGTTTACGACCTTCATTCGGACATGCTGCAACTGGGCTTTTTAAAATTACTTAAAGGTTCCCCAATGATGGATTTGTTAAAGGATGGAGCATATGTCTACGATGAAGCAGCTCCGTATGAAATCATCAAAAACAAGTGGATAAGTTACGAAGATATTTTAAATTTAAAAGCAGTGGAAATGATGGTAGATAAATTCTATAATTCACAAAGCTTTATGAATATTTTAGAGCATGTAATCAACAAATACTACGAAGGCAACGCATTTGATTTTTTTGAGCAGCTCGGCATCTATTTTCGAGATATTTCTTCTTTAGAAAAAAAACTATCAAAAACAAATTTATATGAAATACTTGCCTGCTTTTTAGAATGCAAAAACAAGTATACTCAAACAGAAGAAGCTCTTCTGCAATTTGACTTTCTTTTAAGCAATTCTTCTTTGCTCCCAAAAAGCTTGTATTTACCACAAATACTAAAATCACGGCTTTATGATCTGCTTATGCATAATCGATCTGTCATACCGAGCCGTTACGCAAGTCTTTCCTATAAACAACTCATCAAACATGTCAATGTTTTTGAATTTTATATTCATCCTCTTACAGATGAAAATGCACAGACTTTTATTGCTTTTTGGGACTTTAAACAAAGCAACACTAAAAACCAACGATATTATACGGTTTTAAATAAATTTTAAAAGGAAGGCTTCTATGGCGAAGTTAGAAATAGGATGCTGCGGCGCATATTGCAAAACATGCAAAGCTTACGTCGCTAATAAATGTAAAGGCTGCAAAATCGGATACACACAAAAACAGCGTGATCTCTCAAAAGCCAGATGTAAAATAAAAGTATGCTGTATAAACAATCATTATGTGTCTTGCGCGGATTGCATTCATTATGAACAATGCGATATAATTCAAAAGTTTCATCATCATCAGGGCTATAAATACAGCAAATACAGACAATCCATAGCCTATATCATCCAATATGGTTATGAAAATTTCCTCGAAAAAGCTGATAGCTGGCATAATGCATACGGACATTTAAAAGATTAATGTTTGTGCCGACATCTCAATATTTTATCTCCCATATTTTCAAAAGGCAATAAATATGAAAGCAAAACTGCAATTTATATCCACTATGCTTATTTTTGGAAGCATTGGAATTTTTGTAAGAAATATAGATCTGTCTTCCGCTGCTTTGGCAATGATTCGAGGCATTTTGGGAAGCTTGATTTTAATTGCTTACTGTCTGCTTACACGACAGAAATTTTCTTTTCGATCAATTAAGCAAAATATTTTATTGCTTATTTTTTCAAGTACCGCCATGGCTTTCAATTGGATCTTTTTGTTTCAGTCTTATAAATATACCACAATAGCCAATGCAACGCTGAGTTATTATTGCGCGCCTATTTTTGTAACCATTTTTTCTCCTGTTTTACTTAAAGAAAAACTTTCAATTTATAAATTAGGTTGTGTCGTCACCGCCATGATTGGGATGATTTTGATTATGAACAACAGCGGCATCCAAAACGCAGAATACAATCATCTAAAAGGAATTCTCTTTGGTCTTTGCGCAGCAGCACTATACGCCAGTGTAATATTAACGAATAAAATATTCAAGGATTTAGGCAGTCTTGAGGCAACTTTAATACAGCTGACGCCCGCATGCGTCTTGCTGCCGTACGTTGCATTTACAGAGCCGCTTCGTTTATCTGCTATCAGCATGCATTCTATTTTATATATTCTTATTTTGGGTTTTTTCCACACAGGTTTTGCCTACCTGCTTTATTTTAAAAGCATAAAAAATCTTTCGGCTCAAAGCATAGCCGCTTTCAGCTATATAGATCCTATTTCTGCGGTGATATTTTCTGCATTCCTATTGTGCGAACCGTTAACACTGCTGCAGATTATAGGCGGCATACTTATTTTGTCTTCCACGATTTTAAGCGATATTAAAATCAAATCGAAGCAGTCTTTATAATTTTATATTTTATTTCAATATAATATGATTATTGTAAAACGTTTAGATTATATGATATACTTTGATGTGATACTATCTACTATAATACAGGTGATATATGAAAATATTGTTTATAGGCGCCTCTCATATCGATATTTTGGGACACAGCAAAAAAAGAATTATCAGCTATGATACAACACAAGGCAACGTTGCTATTCTCTACAGCGGAACTATAAGAAATATTGCAGAATATGTAGCTCGCCTCGCGGTTCCCCTGAATTTTATAACGGCAGTCGGTGATGATTTCTTCGGCAGAAACTTATTAAGCGATCTAACAGCACTTGATATCGATATATCTCAAAGCCTGATTATCAAAGAAATGCCCACCACATCAAATCTATCTTTAATAGACATGGACGGCGAGATGTTTGCCCGTGTTGAAAGCGAAAATATTTCTTCTATGATTACCGCAAATTATATAAAGAACTTTATCGATCAAATTCCAAATATTTTATTGGTAGACGATTCATTGAATTATGATTGTCTTCAATATATTGCATGTTATACCGATGCGGCGATAAAAATTCTCCGGCCGTTATGTTCAGATGATTTTTCAAAAATATCAGATTTTTTAAATAAATTTGATATCGTTCAATTAAATAAAATACAAACCGAAGCGCTGTGCGGCAGGCTTATTCAAACTATAGATGAAGCAAAGGAGTGCGCAAAATATCTTGTTGAAGAAAAAAATATTAAAAGAGTATATATTCTGCTGGACGAATACGGCTCTATTGCCGCAGATATATTTAATACGGTTCATGTCCCTGCATATAAAAGCGTATTAAATAATAAAAATGAAGCAGAATATGCTTACAGCGCAGGTATTGTGTATTCACTTGCCAACGATTTTTCTCTCTATAAAAGTACACTTTTCTCTCAAGTATGTTCTTCTTTTGCACTTGATTTACAGGCAGGCAAACGCGATAAATTTTCACTTGAACAAGTCAGTGAAATGCTTATATACGGAGAAAAGCTCACTCCCGCAGATAAAGAATTATAATCTTTCGACTTAAACTTTAGAAACATAAATATATATTAATATTTAATCAAACTATCGGAGGATAGATACTATTGAATTTTATTACATTACTGCTTGTGGCGGTGGGCCTGTCAATGGATGCTTCTGCCGTTTCAATCTCCAACGGTATGATTTATAAAAATAGTTCAAAAAATAAAATACTGCTGATGGCATTCTACTTCGGATTCTTTCAGGCTCTTATGCCTTTTATCGGTTACTATGCCGGCAGTGTTTTTAGCTATATGATTCAAAGCATCGATCATTGGGTGGTTTTTATTATCCTTTCAATTTTGGGAATAAAAATGATTATCGAGGCCATTAAAAACAATCATCAGAAGGAAACATGCAATGCAAGTTGCCCCCCGCTTACCAATAAATGCCTGCTGCTGCAGGCGGTGGCAACAAGCATTGATGCTTTTGCGCTTGGAATCAGCTTAGCAGTTATTCAAGTTGACATATATTCGGCAATTCTTGCCATAGGTATAACAACTTTCATCCTTAGTATTTTTTCTTTTTTTATCGGCAAGCAGTTCGGCAGTCTTTTTAAAAACAAAGCCGAAATATTCGGCGGAATTATTTTAATCTTAATCGGACTAAAAATCTTCATCGAGCACACAATTTCTTAACATATCTGAAATTATCATATATTTTTCAAACCGCGCAGCCGACTTTGTCATGCTTATTCATTATATTTAGGAGTAATTATGAATATGAAATTGGATTTGGTAAAAAACCAAAAAACAGGTCAATACGTAAATTGTTATATGAAAAAATTAAACGAAAAAGATATCGAAGATATTATTACTCTTCAAAAAAAAATAATATTTTCATTAAATAATCCTGATTTGTTTGCCCCTTTCATGGAGCATGAATTTGAACATTTATTTAATAATAAAGACAATATAATCTTAGGTGTTTTTACACAGGAAGGCATGCTTATAGCCTTTAGAGCAGCAACCGTCGACGGCAAAGAATTTGATGAGATCTCTTTATTTTTAGATAAAAAATATGATAAAAGTAAAAAAATGCTGCTCAACGGTGCTTTTGTGGACAAAGACTATCGCAAAAACAGATTACAGACAACAATGAGCAGGTATACCCTATCCCTTGCCTATGCAAATCATATAAAGATATTTTTTACGGTAATTCATCCGGACAATATTGCCAGTATAAAATCTATTGAAACACTTGGTTTTAAAGCAGTCAAAGAAATCGACGTATATTCACAAAATCACAAGAGATTATTGTTTGTAAAAGAGTCCAATTAAAAACTGCCTGTCTTAAAAGACAGGCAGCCTTCTTTTGTTTTTATTTCTATTCTAGTTCTATAATCAACTGGCCCTTCTCTACGCTGTCACCTTTTTGTACATGCACCGCCGCAATGGCGCTGTCTTTCGGCGCAGTGATTTCTGTTTCCATTTTCATCGCTTCAACAATGGCAAGCGGTTGATTTTTCTTGACTTTCTCACCCACCGAAACATGCACAGCCATAATGGTACCGTTAATAGGCGGAGCAATATGGTTTTCATTGCCCTCATCGGCCATCTTAACAGTTGTTTTAAATACTGCCGGGATGCTGTTTTCATCTTTTACATAAATATCTCGTCTAAAGCCGTTGATCTCAAATATAAACCTTCTGTATCCGTCTTCTCCGACATCTTTACCGATATACACCAATTTAATCATGCATCGCACGCCTTTTGCGATTTCAACTTCTGTTTCTTCGCCTATGCGAAGCGAGTTAAAGAAGACGTGTGATTCCATCTGTATATAATCGCCGTATTCAGTTAGGAATTTCATATAATCGTCATATACTTTCGGATACAAAGCTGCGCTGGTTACAGAGCGCATATTTAATTCTCTTCCGTATCGTTCTAAGTAATCTGCACGAATTGCATCAAAATCAACATCTTCAAGCAATTCACCCGGACGCACCGTGAGCGGTTCCTGACCTTTAAGTACGATTTTTTGAAGCTCTTTATTAAATCCGCCTTCAGGCTGACCGAGCATACCTTTAAAGAAATCCACAACCGAATCCGGAAAAGCAAGATTTTTACCTTTTTCATAGATATTCTCTTTTGTCAGATTGTTTTGCATCATAAAAATCGCCATATCGCCAACTGATTTTGAAGAAGGTGTTACTTTTACAATATCCCCGAAAAGTTCATTGGCATCTTTATAGGTTTCCAACAGATCCCTGAATCGATGACCAAGCCCGAAGCTTTCTGCTTGTTTTTTTAGATTGGAATATTGACCGCCCGGCACTTCATAGCGATACACTTCTGCTGTAGGTGTTTTCATTCCGGATTCTGCCTCATAGTATACTTCTCTGACATTTTCCCAGTAATCGCTGAGTAATTGCAAACCTAATTCATCCATCTCGGTATCGCGACCCGTGTTTTTAAGCGCGGCAACAATACTGTTGAGCGCAGGCTGAGAAGTGAGCCCGCTCATTGAATTGAGCGCCATATCCGCAATGTCCACACCTGCTCTCGTAGCACTCAATACAGAGGCCACTGCATTGCCGGCCGTATCATGCGTATGGAAATGGATCGGTATATTGATCTCTTCTTTCAAAGCTTTAACCAAATCATATGCTGCCTGCGGTCTTACAAGCCCGCTCATATCTTTAATACCTAATATGTGCGCTCCCATAGACTCAATTTCTTTTGCCTTTTTAACATAGTAATTTATATCATATTTTGTCTTGCTTTTATCTAGTATATCTCCCGTATAGCACAGGCAAACTTCAGCAATTTTATTACTTTTCAACACTTCTTCTGTAGGAAGCTTTAATGCCTCAAGCCAATTCAATGAATCAAAAATTCTAAAAACATCAATTCCGGCTTTCGCTGATTCTTCTATAAAGGCTACTATAACGTTATCCGGATAGTTCTTATATCCAACAGCGTTCGAGCCTCGAAGAAGCATTTGAAACATAATATTCGGAATTCTTTTTCGAAGCCTTTTAAGTCTCGTCCATGGTGATTCATGTAAGAATCGATAAGATGTATCAAAAGTTGCCCCGCCCCACATTTCTACAGAGAAGAAATCTGCGCCGTAGACTGCTACGGCATTGGAAATATCAAGCATATCCCTCGTTCTCATACGTGTAGCCGCAAGCGATTGATGCGCATCTCTATATGTTGTATCTGTTATCAAAAGTTTATTTTGTTTTTTGATATAATCAACAACACCGCTCGGCCCGTATTTATCTAAAAGCTGCTTTGTGCCGTCCTTTACGGGCATGCCTTCGACATCAGGTATATAGGGTGCCGGATAATCTTTCTTTTCTCCCTGAGTTTTATTAATAATAATCTCGGCTAAATATTCAGCGAGTTTCGATTCCTGATCGATTGATTTTTTGATTGCAAATAACTCCGGATGCTGATCGATAAAGAGCGTGTTGCATTTACCGTCTTTAAACACTTCGTGCTGCAGCACATTGATCAAAAAGTCAATATTGGTTTTTACGCCTTCTACATAATGTTCTTTCAACGCACGCAGTGCCTTTCTCCTGGCTTTTTCAAAGCTGCTGTCCCAAACAATGGTTTTTACCAGAAGACTGTCGTAATAAGGTGTTATTTCCGCTCCTGTAAACCCGTTGCCGCCATCGAGACGTATACCGTTTCCGGCAGCTGTACGATAGACCGTTATTTTCCCTGTATCGGGCATAAAGTTATTTTTCGGATCTTCTGCCGTTATTCTGCATTGAATTGCGCTGCCGCGCGGTATAATATCTTCCTGCGAATAAATACCAATCTCGCGGCTTGCAAGCGGATAGCCCTGTGCAATCAATATTTGCGCCTGCACAATGTCTATTCCCGTTGTCATTTCCGTTACGGTATGCTCTACCTGAATTCTCGGATTCATTTCCATGAAATAATGATTCCCTTTTGCATCCAGTAAAAACTCTACTGTCCCGGCATTGACATAGCCCACTTCTTTAGCGAGCTTAACAGCATCTGCACAAATGGCTTCTCTTTTTTTATCATCTATCGCCATTGACGGAGTGAATTCGATTACTTTTTGATGCCTTCTCTGAATAGAACAATCACGTTCATATAAATGCACAACATTACCATATTGGTCAGCAAGAATCTGCACTTCAATATGTTTTGGCGCTTCAAGATATTTTTCTACAAATACTTCACCGTTTCCAAATGCTTTTTTTGCTTCACTTACGGCTGTTCTGAATTCTTTTATTAACGCACTCTCATCATTGACAACACGCATGCCTCTCCCACCGCCGCCAAAAGAAGCTTTTAAAATCACGGGATAGCCTATATCCTTGGCTGTTTTGACAAGTTCTTCTTCATTACTTATAGGCTTATCCGTACCCTTTAGTACCGGTATGCCGATCTTTTCAGCAAATTTTTTCGCCGCTACTTTATCGCCGAAGATTTCCATAACATCGGCAGGAGGCCCTATAAATGTGATGCCTTCTCTCTCACATTCCCGCACGAAATTAGGATTTTCGGATAAAAATCCATACCCGGGATGTATTGCCACCGCTCTTCTGGCCTTCGCAATCTCTAGGATCTTATATATATTTAAGTATGCTCCAACAGGTGTATTTTCTTTATCAAGCATATACGATTCGTCTGCTTTGCTTCTAAAGAGCGCCAGTTTATCTTCTTTGGAATAAACTGCAACACTTTTATAACCCAATTCATTAACGGCTCGCATAACACGGATAGCTATTTCGCCACGGTTGGCTATAAGTATCTTTCTAAACGGTTTAATGTCCATAGCTTAACCTCCATTAAATCATTTTATAAAAAATTGTAACGTATCTATTATATCAATAAATATTAAAAAAACAAACTAAAAATTACGATTTTGCTAATATAAATTTATACTTTTGTATAAATATAAATTTGTTTATTGATATAGCTGCATAAACGAAGGATAATTATATGAATATTTATTATCATAATGCTATGAATATACATTTATTTTTTTAAAACAAGGCCCATTTTCTTTTGAACTTTTTTAAGGGTTTTCTTTGCCATAAACTCTGCCTTATTTGCACCGGCAGACATGTATTCTTCAAGCGTCTTTTTATCTTTCATGAGGCGCTCAAATTCATCTTGAATCGGGCGCAACGATTCAATAACAGCCTCTGCCACACGCACTTTAAAATCTGCATAAGATAAAGCCGCGCAGTCTTCTACGGCTTTATGAAGCGGTACATCGGCCGAAGAAGCATAGATTTGCAGCAGATTGGAAATGCCGGGTTTCTCTTTTTCGTCGTAACGAACAGATGCATCAGAGTCTGTAACGGCTCTTTTAAATTTTCGCATGATAACATCCGGGTTGTCTTTGAGTGATATATAGCCGTTTTCATTGCTGTCTGATTTGCTCATCTTACCGGTCGGCTCAGATAAGCTCATGATTCTTGCACCAACTTGCGGATAATATCCTTCGGGTATGATAAATGTATCGGAATATGCATTATTAAAACGATTAGCAACATCCCGGCACAGCTCTATATGCTGTCTTTGGTCGTCTCCGACAGGAACATAGTGCGGTTGATAGAGCAGTATATCTGCAGCCATTAAAACAGGATAATCAAACAGAGCTGCACGAATATTTTCTCCCTGCTTTGCCGATTTATCTTTATACTGCGTCATGCGGGAGAGCTCCCCCATGTATGTGTTGCAATTGAGCAACCATGCCAACTCGCTATGCGCGCTCACATGAGATTGAATAAAAAGAGTTGTATGTTCAGGATTGAGTCCTGCCGCAATCAGCATGGCATAACATTCCATGGTTTTAGTTCTCAGTACCGAAGGCACCTGTGGTACCGTAAGCGCATGCAAGTCTACAATGCAAAAGTAACAATTAAATTCATATCGGGCTTCGACCCAATTTTTGATCGCTCCAAAATAATTTCCGATTGTAAAATCTCCAGACGGCTGAATGCCGCTGAGCATTCTTTTCTTTTCCGTATTGCTCATCATTATAACCTCTTTCTTTTGTAAGTATAAAAAAACGTCCTTCAAACTATAAAGGACGATTCAATTCATATAACCGTGGTACCACCTATTTTGACTATAAATTATAGTCCGCTTTAAATGATAACGCTTTTCTGCGTCTTGACATTTCCTTCAAGAATTTTGTAACCCCATTCAAAACAACCCGGCCATAAAACTCCCACCATTGTTTTACTCTCTGAAGGCAAAGATTGTTTTTACTCTTTTTACTCATTAAAACTATTAAAATTTTTTAAATTATATTTCTTTTGGACCTACTTGTCAAGCTTGCAATCAAATAGCCTGCGAAATAAACATATAAATTGTTTACATATCTTTTTTCTGTTATTATTATTTCGAGTACCTTAAATAGAAATCAGGAGGAATACCATGAAATACAGACAATTTAAAAATGATCTTGAAATATCGCAACTGGGTCTGGGCTGTATGCGCTTTCCTGTGCTCGAGGGCGACAATACAAAAATTGATGAAGCCCATGCCGAAAAGATGATACTTTATGCCTATGAAAACGGAATAAATTATTTTGATACTGCTTACCCTTATCATGGTGGCACTTCCGAAAAATTTGTGGGAAAAGTATTAAAAAATAACGGCATCAGAGAAAAAATCCATTTAACCACAAAAAACCCGACATGGTTTGTGGGGCAGCATTCAGATTATTACAAGCTTCTTGATGAGCAGTTGGATAATCTGCAAACAGATTATCTTGATTTTTATCTTCTGCACGCATTAAACGGTGCTTCCTGGCATAATGCAAAAAAACATGATCCTTTTACTTTTATGGATAAAATCAAAAAAGACGGCATAGTTAAACAGATGGGATTTTCTTTTCATGATAATTTAAAGGTATTTAAAGATATCTTAAATTCTTACGACTGGGATTTTTGCCAGATACAATTAAATTATATGGATGAGAATTTTCAGGCAGGACTTGAAGGACTGAACTATGCAGCAAGTAAAAATATTCCCGTTGTGATCATGGAGCCGCTCAAAGGCGGAAGGCTCTCGGCCGTACTCACCCCTGCAATGCAGGAATTGTTTGATGAGAATCATGTAAAAATATCCATGGTAGAATTGGGACTTAAATATTTATTCAATCTGCCGCAGGTAAGCTGTGTACTCAGCGGAGCCAGCAGCTTGGTGCAAATCACACAAAACATAGACACCGCATCTGTATACGGTGTGGGTGATTTGACTGAAAATGAAAAACAATTGATTGAAGATTTAAGAGAGTTTTATAACTCTCGCACCAAGGTGCCCTGTACCGGATGTCTCTATTGCGTAGACGGCTGCCCGCAAAAAATACCGATCAATCTTATCTTCTCGCTCTATAACGGAAGATATATTTATGAAAATGCACCCATCACAAAAATACAATATAACGCGCATGTGCCGCCGAAAAGACGACCGGATAACTGTATTGAATGCGGTCAATGCGAAGAACATTGCCCGCAAAATATCCATATCATCGAACAGCTCAAAATAGCTCATAAAGATATTTTAAGTATTTAATCTAAACTATAAAAAAGCAGAGAGCCTCTCTGCTTTTTTGTTTATTTATATAATATCAATGCGATCATTTCCAAAACATCATCGCCTATATTTTTTAAGCTGTGAAATTCCTGGTCATTTGTAACGCATACATCTCCATCAAAAACTTCCACATCTTTTCCGTTATCATGAAAAAGCCCGTGTCCCTTGATGATGTAATACCATTCTGTCTCCCCCACATGCTGATGATAACTGATAGAACTTTGCGGTTCCAGCCAAATATGATTAAACATCCGGCCTTTATCATTGAGTTTATCCGAGGGCAGCACCATTCTTACAAGCGCTTTGCCTTCTCCCTGTCCTCCTAGTTTCTCTACTACGGACTGATTTGTTTTTAAAATCATACTATCCAACCTCCATGCTTTATTAGCCTTATTATATCATCAATTTAAACATTTTCAATGTCCAATTTATCGAACATATGTTTGATTTTTTACAATTATTATGCTACACTGTTTTTGGGTGATAAAATTGATTACAGAGCACACTTTAGAAAAACTGGCAATATTGTCGGACGCGGCAAAATATGACGCTTCCTGCGCATCGTCATTTCAAAATCCGTCACAAAAAAATGCCATGCATTCTTTTAATGGTTCAGGCATTTGCCACAGCTACACCTCTGACGGCAGATGTGTCTCGCTTTTGAAAGTGTTGTTTACGAATAAATGTATCTATGATTGTACGTACTGTGTAAATAAAATAAGCAACAACTGCAAGCGAACCGCTTTTAACAGCGAAGAGCTTGCGTCCCTCACGTATGAATTTTACAGACGCAATTATATATCGGGCTTATTTTTAAGTTCCGCCGTAGAGCATTCGCCTAATTATACACAAGAAAATATCTATAAAACACTTCGTCTTCTGCGTACCAAATATGATTTTCATGGTTATATTCACGCTAAAGCCATTGCAGGCGCCGACTTGTCTTTAATCAAATCCTGCGGCTATTTGGCCGACAGAATGAGTGTGAATATTGAACTTCCCAGCAAACAGAGCTTGCGTTTGCTGGCCCCTCAAAAAAGTTACCCTGAGATTTTAAGACCGATTGAATACCTCTACACACACACTGCAAAAGCTTTGCCTTCTACAGATAGCGGCAGACAATCCCGCTTTCTTCCCGGCGGTCAATCGACACAGATGATTATTGGCGCAAGCAATGATTCGGATTATCAGATATTGCAGACCAGCAAATATTTGTATCAAAAAATGAACTTATCACGCGTGACATACTCGGCCTATATCCCTGTAAACGAAAGCAGTCTTCTGCCCTCTGTACACACAAAAATACCTCTAAAGCGTGAAAACAGACTGTATCAGGCAGACTGGCTGATGCGCTATTACCATTTTGATGCCGACGAGCTGCTCGATGAGCAGACAGAAAACTTTGATTTAAATTTAGACCCGAAAACAAGCTGGGCTTTGAAAAATTATGCGTTTTTTCCCATCGAGATCACAAAGGCCGATTATAAAACGCTGCTGCGCATTCCTGGAATCGGACGAAGAAGCGCAGCAAGAATTGTTTCGCTCCATTCTAAGGCTGCTATTGATTATGATGTACTTAAAAAATTAGGTGTTGTATTAAAGCGGGCCAAATATTTTATCACCGTAAATGGCAGAAATATTGTTTATAAAAATTATTATCCAGAGGATTTGCACCTTCTTTTTAGTGATAGGCAGCATCAACAGCTATCTTTTTTTAATAATAAAGGGAGGATAATTTGATGATCATATGTTATGATAACACATTTGAAGGGCTGCTCAGTGCGCTGTATACTTACTATACCACCCCTGAGATCACCATCCTGAACGTTTCTTCTGATTTATTTTTATTAGATACCGAACTGCATCAAACAAATATACTTCATGCCTCAAAGATCAGAAACAGGCTGTTAACAAGATTTGGCATCGAAGCTTATGAGAATATATACTGTGCATTTATTTATGATGCAATCGATAAAGAAAACAGTATTATAGAATATATAAATTCACTTATAAATAAAAATATATGTTATAATGATGCAATGCATAAAATATATTCTTATAAACGAAAAATTATGAATATAATCAACCGCTATCACGGTTTTCTGCGCTTTATAGATATCGGCGGTGTTTTATATGCAAAATATGAACCGGCCTACGATATCACGATTCTGCTGACCCATTTTTTTGACAGGCGCCTTGGCGGCAGCTCTTATATAATTCATGACTTAAATCGCAGTAACCTGCTCTTGTATAAAGATAAACAACATGTTTTAATAAAGCTGAAACATGATATAGAAATTGGTTGTAACGAAAGTGAGGCGTATATTCAAGCGCTCTATCAAACATATTTTAAAAACGTCAGCATAAAAGAGCGGGAAAACTACTGTCTTCAACGCAGCCTTTTCCCCCTTAAATTCAGAGAGCACGCGATTGAATTCAATGATTTTAAAGAGTGAAAATAAAAGAGGATAAATAAACAGATATTAGAAAATAATAGTTTGTAGCATAGTTTTTAAATGGCGGTACTTAATGAAATATCTGAAAGGTTTTATCATACGAGTTTTAAATTCCAATATGCCCAGTATTGCAGCGCAAATGTCTTACTATTTGATGCTGTCGTTTATGCCTGCCATGATATTCATTCTCTCAATCGCAACCAAGCTTTATCTGCCGGTGGATACCATTTTTTCTTATCTTGATTTTATTATGCCCACAACCGCCTTTAATGCCGTCTCTTCCGCAATTAACGAAGTGCTTTCGTCAAATGTGAGCATTGCAACGCTGGTGTTGGCCTTATGGTTTATTATGCTTGGCATCAGAGGTATCATCATCGGTCTTGCCACTTCTTATCCTCAGTCGAATCAAAGGCACCCGGTAAAACAGTTTATACTTTCCTTTATCTTTGCAATCCTACTTGTTATCATCATTATTTTGTCCTTAATGCTGATCGTCTTCGGACACTATATGGGCACCTTAATAGAAAGTAAATTCAGTTTGGCTTCACATCTTATATTTTTAGGTAAACTGAGCAGTTATGTTGTCATCTTTTTTATCATGACATTCAGTTTCAGCCTGCTTTACAGATTTGCCCCGAACATCAAACTCAGATTCAAAGATATTTTTTATGGCGCAATCTTCAGTTCTTTCGGCTGGATCATCGCATCCCTCTTTTTTAGGTTTTATATCAATAATTTCAGCAGATACGGTCTCATATTCGGCAGCCTCGGGGGGATTTTTGTCTTTTTGTTATGGCTGTATTTAACAACCATGATCATTCTTATAGGCAATGAAATCAATGTGTCGATTTATACCTACCGTTATTCTCCATCGGACTGGCTGAAAATAAAATAAGCGAGACTGCGCCCGCTTATCATCTCTTATATCTAATAAAATCTATGTTAAAAATATCTTTTTAATAATCCTGCAAAGGCACTTCCGTGTCTTGCTTCATCTTTACACATTTCATGAACCGTATCATGCACCGCATCGTATCCCAGTTGTTTTGCGAGTGTTGCCAGCTCTTTTTTGCCCATACAGGCTCCGCCTTCGGCAGCTACCCGCATTTCTAAATTCTTTTTCGTGCTTTCTGTTACGACCTCTCCAAGCAGCTCAGCAAATTTTGCTGCATGCTCCGCTTCTTCAAAAGCAATTCTCTTATAAGCCTCTGCAACTTCAGGGTAGCCCTCTCTGTCTGCCTGTCTGCTCATTGCCAGATACATGCCCACCTCGGTGCATTCACCCATAAAATTCAGATTTAATCCTTCAACGACTCTCGGATCCATACCTTCTGTCGAACCTATAAAATGTTGGTCTGCCCACGAAAGCGCATCTTCCTTTACCTCTACAAACTTTTCAGCCGGTGCCTTACATTGCGGACATTCTTTTGGCGGTATTTCTCCTTCGTAAGAATAACCGCAAATTGTACATGAATATTTCATAAGATAACCTCCATATTTTTAATAATAGTAATTATTATTATTTTTATTATAAACTTATTATATACCTAAAATTTTAAATGTCAATAGTAAAAATAAAGATTATTAATTTTTTGCAATAAAAAACGACCGGTAATTTACCGGTCGGATAAGTCACAACTTACAGCTTAAATTTCAATACGCATAAATAGAGTTTTGAATTTTTCCCTTGTAAATTTATCTATAAACAATGTGCATATGGCAAGGATAATAAACATGAGCAAAATGACTATTTTTAAATTCGCCAAAAGCCGTACCGCAATATAGGCAATGAGTGCAACAATTAAAATGTATATAATGCAAAATAGCATCGCAAAAAATACATTGAAATTTTGTTTAACAGCTCTCTGCGGATTATCCCAATTCAGAAGAGGCCTTGAAGCGTCAATCAAAAATGAAATATACGCTATCGGAAGCGAAGCAATCAAAGCCAGCAGAAATGCAGGCAGCAGAACCATAAGACTGATTTTACTTACAATATAGATTGTGATACTGCTTGCCAGAAGCAAAATAATGCTTAAAACAATTTGCGTCAAAAGCCTTCCGTTTAATTGTTCATTGGTTGTGGTCGGAATTGTTTTTGTGATCCAGAGGCTTTGCCCTTCCCGCGAAAAAGTGGTGGACAACACCGGTGAGAACCCCGCAAAAAATGTATAAATAGCTGCCAGAATCAATATGGTCATTTCCTTATGGGATACAACAATCGCAAAATCAATTTGTTCCTTCATTCCCGAGGCATAAAACATGACTAAAATCACGATGGGAATCACAAAAACCGTACCCAGGCAATTAAACATATAAATCGGTGTCCGAAGTATCATTCGCATATCATTTTTAAATATTGCTATAACAGGACTGTTTAATTTATAGTCTATATTCTTGCCTCGCTGTTTGGTTTTTCCCGTATTGGATGAAGCGAGTATGGATTGAAGGTATACTTTTTTTCCTAAGATCACACATAAAAACACCACAGCAGCTGTGATCAATAAATAGAAAGATAAATATAACAGCGTATTGACACTGTTATAATAAACCAGCGCTTTTGATGCAATAACCGCAGGAAAGAATATTTTTGTGATACTGCTGAGCAAAGCATTTGAATTCTGCAAAAAATATGCAATTGCTTCCGAAGAATTGCTTCCCATAGAAGTAGTAACTCTTGCATTGATAAATTGAAACGCGATAATAAAGCCGAGTGTTAAGAACAATGTTATCAGCTGAATTTTATCTCTTTTAATTTTAAAACTTGCACCTTTCATTAAAAGCATAATAATGGCAGCCAATATACTCAGTACAATCACAGGTAAAAGCGCTATGACAATTACTGAAAAGAAATAATACATAAATGAACAGTTCTGTGCCACACCGTATTTAATAATCGGAGGCAGCATAATCGGAAGCACAAAAAAGTATTCTGAAATCGTAATGGTAAGAATTTTTGAAAGCACAATATTGCCTGGCCTCAGCGGAAGCGATAACAGCGTATCCAAATCTTTCGCCATATAAAAATATGCTAAAATATAGCTGATACCAAATATCAAAATAACAACAGAAGTAAGCGCTAAATACTGTGCCAGATAGGCATTTGCCTGGTTAAGCATAACGTAAGCATCGTAAAGCAGTGACGTAAAAGAAATATAGAGAATATATGCCGGAAGCAGGCAAAGCACTAAAACAATAAAGAGCACAAGCCTTTTAGGTGATTTTTTGCTTTTCTTTGTGTCATACAACAGTGCTGACAAACCATATACACTCTTTAAGCTCACAAAGGTAAGGCGCATCAATTCTTTCATGATTTTGTAATCTCCAGAAAGATTTCTTCGAGCGAATCGTCTTCGCCGAGCTTAGCTCTTAATTCTTCTACCGTGCCCTGTGCTATGATTTTCCCTTTATTGATAATAGCTACTCTGTCACAAATACGTTCGGCGACTTCCAAAACATGCGTGGAAAAGAAAATACTTTTTCCAAGCTCGCAATGCTGCTTCATGATTTCTTTCAACGCAAAAGATGATTTCGGATCAAGCCCGACCATAGGCTCATCGAGCACCATTAAATCAGGTTCATGAAGAAGCGCGGCCGTGAGTACCAGCTTTTGCTGCATACCGTGTGAATAGCTTTCTATGATATCGCCCAGTGCGGATTTGATTTCAAAGATAGATGCATACGTATATATCTTCTCATCTCTCTCTTTTTTGGATACCTTATACACATCCGCAATAAAATTTAAATATTCTATACCCTTGAGCTTGGTATAAATCTGCGGATTATCGGGAACATAACTGATCCGTTTTTTTGCCTCATAGGGCATCTGCCATACATTGATACCACCGACTTCGATGCTGCCGGCATCGGGCTTTAGCAACCCCACTATCATTTTGATGGTTGTGGTTTTTCCTGCGCCGTTGGGCCCTAAAAATCCAAAGATTTCTCCGTCATTTATCTCAAGGCTCATGTTGTCAACTGCTTTAAAACTGGCTTTACCGTATGTTTTAGAAAGGTTTTCTATATTCAGCATATTTCTTCTCCCAATACTAATTGCTCACAAATGTGTAGATATCATTGATCACATTTGAATCAACGTAGTTTAAATTTGCGTAATCATCGGCCGACATCACAGTAGACGGCATAAGCAAATGATTTAAATTATCATAAAGTATGTAGGTGACGTTGTCCCTATCACTCAGCCCGTTTTGCCATTTCGCATATTCGCTGAGCGTTACCTGATAATCTTTCGCCCCCTGTAAGATCAATATTTCGGCTCTGCTTTTCTTTATAGTCTCTATAGGATCATAATTTTTCAGATCAAGCCAATATGAAGCCTGCGTGCCAAGAAGCTGGCTTGGTAAATACCCACTAGCATTCTCTTTCGTCAACGCTTTAATATTGGCAATTTGTTTATCGTATGTATTGATCTGAATTTGTTCACTGTCTGTAACAGTTCCGTCAAAATTAGCCAGATAATCGATCTGTTTAAGCATTAAATCTTCGATCGGCGTTACATTTCCCGCCATGATGATGTACCCGTCGGCCCAGTACAATTCCTGACTGATCCTGCCCATTAAATATCCCCCGAAACTATGCCCTGCAATATAGATATTTTTAAACCCCAGGCTGTTCATCTTATTATACGCATTTACGACATCATCTATTACTTCATCATAGACCGTAAAATCGTCTTTTTCAGCCATTTTTTCAGCGTATGTATAGGTTCTCTTGTCATACTGGTAGACTGCAACGCCTTTTTGAGCAAGTCCCCAGGCTATATCACGAAAAGGCTTCAGCGCCCCCATGCTTTCATTTCTGTCCGAAGCGCCTGAGCCTTGAACCAATATCACTACTGTATCGCAGCTTCCTTCTTTAGGCGTTGTCAATGTGCCCTGCAGTTCATAAGACCAGCCGATTGATACTTCTTCCTCCTCAATCGTATCCGGCATTTGCAAATCGTCATACGGCTCATAATAAAAACCACTGATCTGATCTTCATCATCAAAAACGACTTTAAGAATCAGGCTACCCGATTCAAAGATAGCCAGATAAGAAATAGTGCCGTCTTCATCACTTTGATATTCCAGACTTGTGAGAGAGCCCAAAGGCTCAATCGTGTCTGTATATGCGTCCTCTAAGATTTTTTGTGTTAATACCGTCGCCATCGCTGCATCATAGTTATACGAATTCAACATATCATCAAAATTTTTATTCAGAAAATCCGTAATATATTCCTTTGCAACGGTATTATTACCTTCGTTGTTACTGCAGGCAAAAAGTGAAAAAATGCTGCATAATATAAGTAAACTGATTATAAAAATAGTACTAATTTTTTTCAAAATCATACTCCTGCCTATCCAAAAATAAATTGGTGTGCCGTAGAAAAACAGGCACACCACTACTGAATATAAATTATTACTCTGTGGGCGTTATTGTGAATCCTGCTATTAATCCGTCTTTATCAAAAGTTACATTCATTGTTAAATCCGTCGTCTCAAAACTAACAATTTCATAAACTATATTATAGCCGCTCTGTTCTTTTGATTGTATCTCGCCTTTTTCGGTTACCTGACCAACCTGCGCATAAAGCGTTTCAGCCGTCTGCTGCAAGAACTCTTCACTGACGGCTTGCTGCATTTTACTGTCATATTCATAATTTTCCATCATCGCCTTATAATTTCCGTCAAAAAAATCATTGATATAATTTTGCCCTGTTTGTGTGTTATCGGCACTCGTGCCACTTGACGACGAACAGGCAAACAAGCTTAAAGCAATCCCTACAATCATCAGTATAAAGAAAACTTTTTTTTTCATACAACCCCCTGTTTTTTCTTCTCCATAAAATAATAAAATTATTAATTAAAAAATAGTAATACATATTTTTTATGTTTATTATATCATTTATATAAAACAAAAATGACAGTTAATTTCTTTTTGAACTGAAAAAATTTGCCATTAAAATTTTACATTCTTCTTCTTTGATACCACCGTAGATTTTTATGTGCCTGCAATTTACAATACTGCAGATATTAATTAAAGAATCAACAAATCCAGTTTTGCACTCTGCAATTCCATACACCAATTTCTTGATTCTTGTGTTTAAGACAGCACCCATACACATCATGCACGGCTCTACGGTTACATATAGCTCACAGTCATTCAAATAAGTTGTATTGAGTTTTTTTAATGCTTTCTTTATTACAAGCATTTCCGCATGTGCGAGGGGGTCATTTTTTTCAACGCACTGATTGTGCGCTTTTGCAATAAGTTCATCACCTCTATAAAGCACGGCTCCGATCGGGACTTCATCCTTCTTATATGCTTTCTTTGCCATTTTCAGCGCTTCTTCCATTTTTTTATACATTCCTTTAACTCCTCACACGATAATAATTATAAAAAAAATTATATTTTAGTGCAAGTAAAATATAATTTCAATTCGTTATTTATTCTTAACATTTTCTGACAACTGTTATTCAATATTAATATTATTATACAAAGACAAGATATCATCTTTTTTCGCGGATTGCTTTTTTTCATTCTCTAAATCTAAGATGATCTTTCCCTTATGCAGCATAATCAAACGGTTTCCGTATTCAAGCGCATATCGCACATTATGCGTAACCATCATAGCTGTAATTGAGTTTTCCGCTATGATTTTATTTGTCAGATGCATAATAATTTCTGCCGTGTTCGGGTCCAGCGCTGCCGTATGTTCATCGAGTATGAGTATTTCAATAGGCTCCATAACCGACATCAGCAGAGCCAATGCCTGCCTTTGCCCGCCCGAGAGCGCTCCCGCTTTTGTATACAGTTTATTTTCGAGATCCAAATTCAGGCTGCACAGACGTTCTTTATAGTAATCAATCCTTTTTTTATTTGTACCTGCTCTTAAATTATAGCTTTTACCTTTATTATCCGCCATAGACAGGTTTTCGAGTATCGTCATATCTGCACAGGTACCCATGGAAGGGTTTTGGTAAACACGTCCTATTTTATTGTAGCGCATAAAATCTTTCATGTTTGTTATATCACGGTCATCAAAAAAAACTGCTCCGCCTTGTATATCCATGCTTCCGCAGATGACATTTAAAATAGATGTTTTTCCACTCCCGTTTGACCCTACGACGGAGACAAACTCGCCGTCGTTTACCGTTAAATCAAGCCCTTCAAATAAAGTATTTTCATTGATCGTCCCTGCATCGTATACTTTATAAATATTTTTGAGTTCAAGCAATTTTTTTCACCTTCTTTTTTCTGTCTTTGCCGACAATAAGAATAATCAGGAACAAACATGCAGTGATCAGTTTCATATCGATTGCAGGCATCCCTGCGGCAATAGCTGCCGCCACACAAGCCTTATATAAAATACTTCCTATGATAACTGCTGAGGTATTGCCTACGAATTTAACTTTCTTAAACAAATTCAGGCCTATTATAACAGAGGCAAGCCCTATAATAATCGTTCCCGTTCCCATATTCACTTCAAAAAATCTTTGCTGCTGGCACATAATGCTTCCGCCGAGCGCAACAAGTGCATTGCTTATCATGAGCCCGATCATTTTTACCGTTCCACTGTTTTTTGCAAGCAGTGATACCACCGCCGGATTGCTGCCGACTGCACGCAGCAAATAGCCGGATCTTGTTTTTAAATAGCCGTCTAAAAGTGCTTTTGCAAACAGTAAAAAAATCAATATAATAATGATTGATTTAAAAGTCTCTAAAGATCTGTTAAATAGATTAGCAAATCCGCTGTTGAAAATAGTATCCATTCCAAAAATCGGCACATTCGCTTTTGTAGCAATATGTAAATTGACGGAATACAGCGCTGTCATTGTAATAATTCCACTGAGCAAATCCCGTATTTTAAATTTTACATGAATCACACCCGTAATCAATCCTGCCACTGCCCCGCCGAGAAGCGCGACCAGCAAAGCAAAATAAGGATCCGCCCCATTTGTGATCATAATGGCCGTAATAGAGGCTCCAAGCGGGAAAGATCCGTCTACCGTAAGATCGGGAAAATCTAAAATTTTATATGTGATATAGACACCAAGTGCCATAATGGCATAAATCATGCCTTGTTCTAATATCCCTAAAATAATATTCATATCTTTGCCTTCATATTTGACAGAAGGCATGCAGCCTTCTGTCAAACTATTTTTATTTCAGTCTTTACTCTGCAGTAACTTCTATCGCTCTTTCTTCCAGAGAATCTATGAGCGTGAGATTAAACTTTTCCATTGCTTGTGCATTGACATATAAGCTGCTGTTATCAATGATTTGATACTCTATTTCATCCGCTGTTTTTTCGCCGTTTAAAACGCTGACCGCAATCTGCCCTGTTTGTTTCCCAAGTTCCAGATATTCTATGCCTTCGGCAGCCACACAGCCTAATTTTACTTGTTCTACTTCACTTCCAAAAACCGGTATACCTGCCGCATTTGCTTTGTCCAGCACAACTGTAAGAGAGCCCACTACTGTGTTATCTGTCAGATTTGTGATACAATCTACTTTGTTTACTAAATTATCTGCCGCAAGCGGAATATCGGCCGATGTGCTGATACCTACATCAACAATTTCAAAATCATATGTTGGCGCCATTGCTTTATATTCTTCAATCGTAGACTGTGAATTTACTTCACTTGTTGTATACAAAATACCGATCTTTGCGGCATTTGGCATGAATGCTCTAATTAATTGCAATTGCGCTTCTACGGGGAGCTTGTCGCTTGTTCCCGTGATATTGCCTTCGGTGAGCATTGCGGCACTTGGATCTGTAACAGCGGTAAAAATAACCGGTATATCTGTATCACTTGCCGCGTTATATGCCGCTTGAGCCGCCGGTGTAGCGATGGCACAAATCATATCGACATTATCCGAAACAAAGCTTTCAGCGATCAAACTTGCAGTCCCTGCATCAAATTGCGCACTTTGATATTTTACAGTTAAATTTTCTCCTTCTACATATCCTGCTTCCTGTAATCCTTTTAAAAATCCTTCACGGCAATTATCAAGCGAAGGATGATCACCAAACTGAACAATACCAATTGTTATATCATCTTTCACTGCCGATGTGCCACCGCACGCCGCGAGGCTTAACGTAAATAAAACAATTAAAATTAAAATAATACTTTTCTTCATTTCTCTACCTCTTTATCATATTTAAAGCTAACTTAAATTAAAACAGTTCACTGTAAAAGACTTTATTTATAATTCCAATCCGTTTCCATTATCAACATCTCCTTTGCATAAAAAAATCCCAAGTATTATAAAAATACTTGGGACGAATATCCGCGGTGCCACCCAAATTGACTAAAATAAATTAGCCCATCTCAACTGTTCACATACCATCATATGTGCCGCCTTTATAACAGGTGCGGTCCCCGTTGGCGCCTACTTTAAACATTTCGGGCCACCCTCAAAAGTCCATTCACTGCACAAATCCATACTGCCTTTCCACCACCGACAGCTCTCTGAGATAGCGTTCATACAGCTACTACTCTTTATCAACAGTTTTAATTTAAAGTTACAATGATTGTATAGTAGACAGCTTGCTATGTCAATAGTAATTTTATGTTAAATAAATAATATTATAAATATTAAAAATCTATTCCTAAAACAAAAAGTATGCAACATATTATTTAGTATAGATTTTAATAAAAAGGTAGTGGGTATATGCGTAGACTATTTGCAGTTATCTTATTTGCACTTTTAATTGGATTTATTTATTATTTTCCTTCGATCACAGATAAAATATATAAATCAGATCCGAAAAACGCCGCCGAACAAATATCTTATGACGGTGTGCTTACAATTGCGGATACGGTCAAGCGTACTGTTGCCGGTGCGCGATTCGGATATATAAATAAAATTATTTATGATTTTGAAAAAAATCATCCTGAAATTCGAATAGAATTAAAAGAATTGAAACACAGTGATAATGCCGAGATAGCACTGAGATTCAGTTTACAGGATAATCATCCCGATATTATGCCATATTATGTAGCAGGATGTACGATTGACGATAAATATTTAACTCCAACACAAAATTATGAGATATTTTATGATGATTTGGATGAATACTTCGCCTCAGGTTTGAAAAACGGCACCTTTAAAGCTCTTCCCGTATCTTATGAGGTTCCGGTGATTCTTATTAACACAGATCTTTTATCGCAGCTTAATATAACGCTGCCTGAAAGATTTACTGTTGATACTTTTTTTTCGTTGCTGAGTCAAATCGACGATACATTCACAAATGATAAGTTATATACATTTGATATGTTCATCAGTAAAAACAACAATTTATGGCAGCCATTTTATTTAAACAGCGACCTTTCAAAAATTGCTTCACTCAGACATATACGTGACGATCTTTTCAAACGAAGTGAAAATGATGTGCTAAGCCTGTTTTCAGATTCTAAAACTGCAGTATGCATTTTAAGCGTCAGTCAGCTGCGCGCTCTTCAAAATATGCAAAACAAAGGCAGCAGCAGTGACTGGAACATCTACGCTCTTCCTTATGAAAAGACCTATATAAGCAATATTTCTTTTTATGCTGCGCTTAAAACCGATGATACTCTCAAAGAAAATGCCATCAACGATTTTTTAAAAAATCTTCTGAGTAATGAATCACAGCTGCTTCTTGAAAATATCATGCATCTTCCCGTAAAAGATATTCTTTATGAAAAATATCCCTATTTAAATACACTGAAAATGAAAGATCAATGTGTTTTGCTGGAGATGGATATGAAAACACTTGATAAAATTTATAACGAAATGATACAAAGTATACCTTAATTGTCTACTTTATTGTATAATATGAACGCAAATATATGAAAGGATAGACTACATGTATACCAATTTCTTACACGATATACGTAAATTTCTGACTGACAGAGAAATAACCATCAATGCGGATATGCGTTTTTATACATCTTTTAAAGCAGGAGGCAAGGCTGATATACTGCTGCAAATAAAAGAGCTGAACCACTTAAAAATTGTTTTGGCATTACTAAGCACACATGACATTCCCTATACGATTATTGGCAACGGCACAAATATTTTAGTCAAGGACACCGGTTACAAAGGCGTATTGATTCGCATTGTAGAGAATATGAATACACTTTATGCAGAAAATGATTTTCTTATCGCTGATGCGGGTGTATTGCTTTCTGCACTAAGCAAAGCAGCTGCCGAGCATTGCATTGGCGGACTGGAATTTTTGAGCGGCATTCCCGGAAGTGTAGGCGGCGCTGTCTGCATGAATGCAGGCGCATATACCGGCGAAATGAAAGATGTCCTCATCAGTACCAAAATATTGTATGCCAGTGGCGAAATAAGAGAGCTTCCTATGGAAAAATTAAATCTCTCGTATCGTAATAGCGATATAAAAGACAGTGGAGCCGTTGTGCTCAGTGCAATCTTTAGCGGACCAAAAAAAACCAAAGACGAGATTTACCACAGAATGAATCAATTGAATACACGAAGACGAGATAAACAACCACTTGAATTCCCAAGTGCCGGGAGCACTTTCAAACGTCCCGAAGGATACTTTGCCGGCAAACTGATCGAAGACTGTAATTTAAAAGGCAAAGGCATCGGAGGCGCAAAGGTAAGCGAAAAACATGCCGGGTTTATCATTAACTACAACAATGCAACCGCACAAGATATTTTAGATACGATAGAGATGGTTCGGCAAACAGTTTTTACAACATATCATGTTATACTTGAAAACGAAGTAAAAGTAATCGGATAGTATAATAACTCAAAAGCAAGCAAAGAGCGAACGGCTCTTTTTTGTTTTAAAAAAAAACAGCATATCCATGAATATGCTGTTTGTAATTTATCTGCTTTGTTATTGAAGTGCCGTTACTCTTCGCCCTACCTGCAGGAAGGAGAAAAAGTTCTTCACCGGAAGAGCATTTCCGTTATACCTGATGGCAAAGTGCAGATGTGGCCCTGTGCTGTTACCCGTACTTCCCATACTGCCGATTACTTGTCCTTGAGATACGGTTTTCCCAACACTGACATTATAGCTTGATAAATGCCCATACAGCGTGGAATAACCGTCTGCATGTTTGATAATAACACATTTGCCATACCCACCGTTCCAGCCAACCATCGCTACAATTCCTGAATCGGATGCATAGATTGGCGTTCCTACTTTATTTGCAATATCCACCGCTTTGCCTCCGGCATGCGAGCCCGGTTTATTGATTGCAGATACTACTCCGCTTGCAGGAATTAAGAAGTTGCCTGTACTCGCCGCAGCCGGCAGAGCCATTGTCCCAATCGCCACAACCTCGTCTACAGGATCTTTAATTCGTTCTGCGGACAACACTTCCCTGTCTGACTCTTTTCCGTTTACATACGTAATAATTGCAGTTATCTCTTCCTGACCGTTAACGCCTTCTGAGACTGTGCGCTCAGCACCTTCAAACATAGAGTCATCGTATTGATATTTTGTCCCATACTCAACATCTTCCGTAAAGGTCACTTCTTTTTTCGTTTTTATTGTCACGATCGGCTTGCTTGAACTCGCCTGATTTGTTTTAAATTTATCTTTATCAATGCTGAATGCTGTCATAACCTTATTTTCATCTTCAAGCTCCGATACAGATTTTGCATCTGCACTGTCAGCCGCAATGGCTTCACTTACAGCATCATCGGTATCCTCTTCTCCAAACACATTCGCAACTACACCATCAACCGTCTTCACTTGAGAGAGAGGAATTATTTTTTCTTCCATGGTAATATCTTGATTGATTTCAGCTTCACCGATCAAGATTTCATTGTCTGTTGTTGCACTATACTGCATTGTAAGCTCTTTTATAACGGCCTCTCCGTCTTCTTTTGATCCTACACAAGCAAGCTCTTTGCCGTCAACTAACACAATCACACCATTGACATATAATTCAAATCCGTTTTCGTACACAGCACGCTTGCATTCTTCCGTATTCATTGTACTGCCGATTTTTGTTATGGGAGCTTTTGTATACACAACAGTTTGTTCGTAATATAAATCACCGATATCATACCACTGACTCATATCATTTTCTATTATATTTAATGCCTCTTCAAATATCTGGGGTTCTTTTACAACCCCCACTTCGCTGCCATTCAGATAAACCGTATACCCGTATGCCATCTGTGGCATAAAAATAATCAATGCCGCAATTAGCAACCCGCTCACTAAAACAATAGTTTTCACACTTCGAATTGTCAGGGAATGTATAAGACGCAAAAGATAATAAAATATATTCAAGAATGCAAACTTAAGTGCACATTGCAACCAGCAAATTTTATAATCTGTTTCGTTGATCCACATACCGAAAGATGTGGTATTGTTTACTTTGCCTTTGGCTCTTTTATTATAACTGTCCTTCTGCCATTTTACATAAGTCATTTCATCGATCAAATGACGTCTGTTCTTTTTTTTGAGTATTTTGTTGTTGGCAGCCTCCAGCCTTTTATCATAGTTTCTTCTGACTTGAAATCTTAATTTCATGCTACACCTTTTACAATCTTGTCGTCACTTAGTTACATTTTAGTTACAAAACAATTATATACTTTTTTGCTTTCAAGTCAAGGTTTATTTATAATAAATTTGCTTTCAAAATTCGACTTTATTTTTGTTTATCAAAAGTATATATCAATTGGGAATGAATGGTATTTTGTTTGCAAATCACATTAAAAGCCTCTTCAATTAATTTTTTTTCATAAACTTGATGCGGAGGTAGATATCCGAGTATTTCCCCTCTGTTCATCACACAAATCAAATCGCCGTTTGTCATTGCAAGCGAGATGTCGTGTAAGATCATAACGATCGTTTTCCCTTTTTTATTCAGCATCTTTATGAGGTCAATAATCTCAAACTGCTGTGCAATATCCAAATGCGTTGTAGGCTCATCAAGCAAGATAATATCCGTATCCTGCGCAACCGCCATAGCAATATAGACTCTCTGCCGCTCTCCACCCGACAGAGTCTGAATATTTTTATGCCTGAATTCAATTGTATTGGTAAGGCTCATTGCTTTCCGGACAGTATTTATATCCATCTTTGAAGGTTTTCTGCTAAAACCGCAGTAAGGAAATCTTCCGTGCATAACAAGGCTCTCAACGCTCATAGTTGCAAAAGCTCTGTTTTGAGGCAACAGCGCAACTTGTCGTGCAAATTCTCTCGGCGCAAAACTGTATATATCCTTATTTTCAAGCAGTACATGTCCATCTAGAGGCTTTAAAAGACGTGCCATTGTTTTTAAAAGTGTTGTTTTACCGCACCCGTTGGGACCTATAATGCAATTTATTTTCCCTTTTTCAATTCTGATATGAATATTTTTTATAATATTTTCTCCGCCATATCCTGCTGATACATTTATTAGCTCAATCATACAATTTCCCTCGTCTTTGTTTAAAAAGCAAATAAATGAAAAACGGTCCGCCAATCGCCGAGAGCATGATGCCAACAGGTAATTCATAGGGCGCAAACGCAATGCGGGAAATAAAATCACATAAAAGAACAAAGAACGCCCCGCTCAAAGCACTGGCCGGAATCAAAAAACGATTATCGGATCCTATGAAACTTCGGCTGATATGCGGTATGATTAAGCCCACAAAACCAAGCAATCCTGCAAAACTGACAGCGCTTCCGGCAAGCATTGCCGCGATTATTATCAGTGTAAAACGCATAATGCCGACTCGCATTCCCAAAGATGTCGCTATGTCATCTCCAAGTGAGAGCACATTCATTGCCCTTCTGAAAAACATGGCAACAAAAAGCCCTGCGGCAATATAAAATAATGCAAAATGCAAAATATCGGAATTGACTGCCGAAAATCCTCCAATCATAAAAGAGCTTGCACTTACGATACTATCGGGGTCAAGCGTCATTACGGCATCTATGGCAGCAGAAAAAAAACTGCTTATAGCAACCCCGGCCAAGATAATGGTTATGCGAGATGCACCGCTCTTATATGCAATAAAATAAATCAACATTGCAGCAGACAGTGCACCTGCAAATGCAGCAATAGGCACATAGGCAAGAAACTGCGGAAAAAAAGCAGTCAGCAGTACAACAAATAAACCGGATCCCGAATTTACCCCAATGATATTCGGGCTTGCCAATGCATTATTTAATACGGATTGCAAAATCGCTCCTGCCACTGCCAACGCTGCCCCCGCAGCCACCGCCGCAATGGTTCGCGGTATGCGGATAAAAATAATAATTTTATAAATTAAGTCAGCGCCGTCACCCCGTAACAGCGCTTGGAAAAATTTTTTGATGGAAATTTGTGACGATCCGACGGCGATACTTATAATAATCATGAATATGAGCAATAACGCCAAAAATAATAAATATTTATATTTTGCTCTATCGTTTTTATTGGTTTTCATATAAATAGTTGTACAAAATTTCATAAGATTCAGCCCACCTTAAATTTGGCTTATACTGAAAATGCTCCTTGTCTAAAACATAATAATGGTTATTTTTTATGGCTTTCACATTTTGCATAGCCTCATTAGAAAGCAGACTTTCATTGACAACATCAATTGCTTTTTGCGTGTCGGAACCCATTGTGGTAATAAATATATACTCCGGATCCGCAAAGACTATTTCTTCAATATTTAAATTTTCGAGCAAAGAAGGTTGAAGCGAGACGATATTGACTGTATTTAAATCTTTCAGCATTGCTCCTACCATATTGTCTTCTCCTTTTGATTTAACGCCGGATGAAAATGCGCGAAGCAGAAGAACGGTTGGTTTCTTTTGTTCATTCGCTTTGCCTAAAATAGTATCTATTTGAGACTTGATCTCCAATGCGTTCTTTTCATATAAATCTTTTCTGCCTGTAATATCTGTCATAATGCTCATCATATTTAAATAATCCTCAAAAAGATCGACTTTAAAAAATGCACAAGTAATGCCTGCTTTTTGCAACGTTTTTGCAGCTGATATATGCGGCGCAAGATCTGCCGAAAGAAGCACAAGATCAGGATCCAGCCGGATGATTTTTTCTAAATTCGGTTCCTTGACCGTTCCTATAATTTCAACGTTTTCTCCCAAATCCAGCCCGCGCTCTTGTACGGCGTCACTTGTCGTAGCAATAACGTTTCCGCCTGCAAGCTTCCATGCTTCTGTATACGAACCCATCAGAGATATCACACGCCGGGGATTTTTTACAGTCACAGCACTGCCAAATGCATCTGTAAATGTCACTGAGTTACCGGTATTATCTTCATTAGAATTTTGAGGTGCACATCCAAATAACAATGTGCATATAATCAAAATGATTAGCAATTTTACAATATTTTTTTTATATTTAAGCATTTAATATTTGTTGCTTCCTATTCAATAAATCATCTGTGCTGAGCATTTCTTCGACTTTATCCATGCCTAACCTGTCCACAATAATACCAAATCTTTCTTTCGGCTTGCCTTCCTGCAGATACAGAAGAAGAATTTTTTCCACAAGTTTAAATAATTCTTCTTTTGAATAAACCAAACCGCTCATAAGCGTGCCTTGCCTGATGACTTTACCCCATTTACCTCCCAGATATATCTTAAATGCTTTGCCGGCACTTTCCACAATACCAAACGGGCAGGTATGAATACATTTACCGCACCTGGTACATATATCATTGTCTGGCCCTTCTTTTTTCTTAAATGTGTGCATGGGACACTTCGCTTCAACAACACATCTTTCACATTCAACACACTTATCCAAATCAAAATCAGGCACATGAACCGCTACAATGCCAAGATCATTGATATCCGGTTTTATGCAGTTATTCGGACATCCGCCGATGCCGATTTTAAATTTATGCGGGAAATTGACATTTCTGTATCCATCATAAAATCTTTCATGTAATTCAAGCGCTAAAGCCTGTGTATCTGTATTTCCGTGCGGACATACTGTACCTTTGCATGCGGTAATAGGTCTTATTTTAGCTCCTGTCCCACCTGCATACAAGTCCACTTCCGCAAGTTCATCTGCAACATTTTCAATATTTTCATAATCAATTCCGGGAAGCTCGATTCCCAGTCTTGATGTTATTGTAATTTTACCGTTTCCGTACATGTCTGCGACTCTTGAAAGTGCTTCTGACTGTTTTGTTGATAAAACTCCGTTTTTTGTAACAATCCTCGCAGAAACATGTTCTCCATCTCTATTCGGAACATACCCCATACCTTTGTACTTTTTTCTTTCTTCATCAGAAATTTTTCTCATAGCAAAACCTCCTGTGAATGCTTTTGTGAATTATTATAGTACATTTTATCATGATACTCAATATTATACCTTTGGTTCCTTAAGAGAATGTAAAAGATATCAGAATTCAAAAAAAACTTTACAAGACTATTATATTTTGCTTTAATGATTGCATAGTCTTGCATCTATAGGCTTTATGCCAAGAGCGAGAACAGGAGGTTAAAATGAAAGAACTACTTAGAAACACCCGCAATCTCACCTTTTTGGGAGTTATGTTTGGGTTGACACTTTTGTTTGTATTTGCAACGATGATTCCATCGTTCTCTGCAAGCATGGCAATTGTTATGTTTTTGCCCACAATTTTAACGGGCATCATCAAAGGCCCTAAGGCCGGCTGGCTGATGGGCACTCTGGCAGGATTGCTGACTTTACTTCGCGCATTGATCGCGCCGGCATCCGTATTAGATCCATTATTTATCAATCCATTAGTATCCATTCTTCCAAGAATGTTTATCGGCGTTGTTGCCTACTGGATTTATGCACTGATCACCAAAAAAGGTAAAAAAATCACCCGTGTGGCAATCGGAAGCGCAGCTGCCGGTGCCGCGGCAATGATCACAAACACAACACTGGTTATGAGCGCGCTTTATATTTTTTATGCGCAAAAAATTACGGAGATGCTTGGAATGCAGTTTAAAGTACTGCTTCTTGCAATTATTTCATCAAGCGCAATTATTGAAGCAGTCAGCGGTGCCCTTTTAACGATGGCGGTTGTTATAATTTACTCAAAAGCAATAAAAAATAAACCAGCTTGATAAACAGTTTGTGATATAAATCATTTTTAATGGAGTTCATTATGATATTTGTAATAGACATTGGCAACACAACCTGCAGATTCGGATTATTTGAAGGTAATGAGATCGTCTCGGTATGGAAACTCATGACTACGCAGCAAAAAACAAGTGATGAATTATCGATTCTTATTACTGCATGGTTTTTGCAAAACGAATTTGATATACAAAAAGTAAAAGGCGTCGTTATTTCTTCCGTTGTTCCAAATGTCATGCATTCATTTGTAAATGCGATCCATAAGACATTTGATATGTCACCGCTTATTATAAAAGCAGGCGTTAAAACAGGGATCTTTATTCCAGTGGATGATCCCAGAGAAGTCGGCGCCGACAGGATCGCGGATGTTGTGGCAGGTTATTATTTATACGGCGGACCTTGCCTTGCACTGGATTTCGGTACAGCAACGACTTATAATCTTGTAAATGCCGACGGTATATTTGCGGCTGCCGTAACGGCACCGGGTATTCAAATATCCGCAGATGCACTGTGGTCAAAAGCGGCCTTACTTCCGCATATTGAAATAAAATGTCCGCCTTCCATACTGGCAAAAAACACCATTACCAGCATGCAGGCCGGGCTAGTCTACGGACATGTCGGCCAAGTGGAATATATCGTCAAAAAAATGAAAGAAGAAGCCGGCTGCCCGGATGCAAAAGTGATCGTTACAGGCGGCTATGCAAAAATTATTCAGGATCTCACGGATATCATTGATGTTTATGACCCGCTTCTGACTTTAAAAGGGATGAAAATTATCTGGGATAAAAATAATGCAAGAAGATAAATTATTAAATTTAATGCAAGACAATAATTATATAGCTCTCGCACCCATGGCAGGTATTACAGACCTGCCTTTTCGAATGATTTGCAAAAAATATGGTGCAAGCGTTGTCTACAGTGAAATGATCAGTGCCAAAGCGCTGACTTATCATAATGAAAAAAGTATAAAAATGCTCTGCACGACAAGCGAAGAATCCCCATGCGTTGTTCAGCTTTTCGGCTCGGACGCAAAAGTCATTTCTTCGGCGGCAGAACAGTATATCAACAGCTCTCTCTTTTCAGGCATTGACATCAACATGGGATGCCCTGTTCCCAAAGTTGTCAAAAGCGGAGAAGGCAGCGCGCTGATGCGCTCGCCGCAGACAGCATACGATATTATACGCACTTTAAAAGATACCACTTCGCTGCCCGTAAGCGTTAAAATACGGTCCGGCTGGAATGAAAATGAAAAAAACGCTGCTGCGTTTTCTCTTCTTATGCAAAAGGCCGGCGCCGATATTATCATTGTTCATCCGAGAACAAGGGAACAATATTATTCGGGAAAGGCGGATTTTGACATTATCAGAGAAGTAAAACAATCCGTAAGTGTTCCGGTCATTGCCAACGGCGACATTACGCACCCTCTCAAAGCCGAGGAAGTGCTGAACTATACTTTGGCAGACGGCATCATGATTGGCCGAGGCGCGACCGGTAATCCCTGGATCTTTTCTCAAATTCTGCAATACCGGAAAGAGGGCACCTATGTTATGCCCTCCATTTATGAAATGATTGATCAAATTAAAGAACATATGCAACTGGCTTGCAAAGACACTTCCGAGCCGCATGCCATCGCGAGTATGAGAAAGCACATTTTGTGGTATACCAAAGGCATGCCGAATTCCGCAAAAGTCAGAAATTTGATTTCCACAGCTGTAAGTCAAAATGAAATAATGGAAATCTTAAACACAATGATTTTAAAACAATTATAAACTATAAAAAATCCCGGCTTCAATGCCGGGATTTTATTGCTTTATTTTCCGAATTTTGTTGTATCGATGATAAAGCGGTCGTGTGTGCCTTTTCCGATTAGTTTTTCACCGTAATAACTCTCAACATCGAATACCAATTTTTTTCTGTCGATTTCTTTTAGTGTTGCCTTTGTGATAACAGTTCCGCCGACCGGTGTCGCTGCCAGATGATCTATACATACTCTGGTTCCTACTGTCGTAAAATTTTGAGGAAGCGCCTCTTGCACTGCCTGGTAGCTTGCCATTTCCATTAAAGTGATCATATAAGGCGTAGAAAGCACTTGAGCCGAACCGCTCCCCATATGGGATGCTGTCATTTCCTGCGTTACCACTACCTCTGTCTCTTTACTCATTCCGATCTTAATATCCAGTTCCATAACACACCTCATTTATTTTATTTATCATTATCTTTATTTTCTTTCTCTTCGCTATCTTCTTTATCATCTTTTGGCTGTTCATTGCCGCCTTCAAATATTTCTTTAAATTCTTTTCCTGTGAGTGTTTCCTTTTGCAGTAATACTTCTGTAACGCGATCGAGCGCTTCCTTGTTTTCCGTCAATATTTGCTGCGCCCTAAGAAAAGCATCTTCTATGATTTGCCTTACTTCCTTATCAATGGCCGCTGCCACTTCTTCACTGTAGTTTCTGGCTCTTCCGAAATCTCTTCCGATGAAAACTTCCTGACTGCCTGTTCCAAATGTCATTGGCCCGAGCATATCGCTCATTCCGAATTCCATGACCATGCGTCTTGCAAGCTCTGTCGCACGTTCAATATCATTTGTTGCCCCTGTGCAGATATCGTCAAGTGCAACCTTTTCCGCTGCTCTTCCTCCGAGCAGACCCGCTATATTGTCAAGCAGTTTTTGCTTTGTCATATGCACCGAATCATTTTCGGGAAGAGAAATGGTGTATCCGGCGGCCATTCCTCTCGGTATAATGGATATTTCATGTACTTCATCGCAATTTGGAAGCATATCCATCACGATTGCATGCCCCACTTCATGAATAGCCGTAATTTTTTTATCCTCTTCTGTAACAACGCGGCTTTTCTTTTCAGGTCCTGCTATAATTCGTTTTTTAGCTTCTTCCATTTCATCGGACGTAACCGCCTTTTTATTTCTTCTTGCCGCCAGCAATGCTGCTTCATTGACTAAGTTTTCTAAATCAGCGCCTGTAAAGCCGACTGTTCCTTTCGCAATAACGCCAAGGTCCACGCTTTTATCCATTGGTTTATTTTTAATGTGTACTTTTAATATTTCTTCTCTGCCTTTAATATCGGGGATACCGATGACGATCTGCCTGTCGAATCGGCCCGGTCGCAGCAGTGCCGGGTCCAATACATCCGGACGGTTGGTTGCTGCAACTACAATAATATTTTCGCTGATACCAAAACCATCCATTTCAACGAGCAGTTGGTTTAAGGTTTGTTCTCTCTCATCATGCCCGCCGCCAAGACCTGTGCCTCTTTGTCTTCCGACGGCATCTATTTCATCAATAAAGACGATACAGGGAGAATTTTTTTTCGCATTTTCAAATAAATCACGCACACGTGATGCCCCGACACCAACAAACATTTCAACAAATTCGGAACCGCTTACCGTAAAAAACGGCACATCAGCTTCTCCGGCAACCGCTCTTGCGAGCAGTGTTTTACCTGTTCCGGGAGGGCCCACCATGAGCACACCTTTGGGGATCTTCGCCCCCAGATTAATATATTTAGCAGGATGTTTCAGAAAATCAACGATTTCTGCCATTTCCTCTTTCTCTTCATCCGCGCCTGCCACATCTTTAAAAGTTACTTTCTTATTATTCGCCGGGTTAAACATCCGCGCACTGCTCTTGCCGAAACTCATCACCTTGCCTCCGCCGGAGGACTGTTGATTTAAGATAAAGAAAACAAAAATAACTGTTCCGATCATCAGCACCAGTGGCAGCACCGTGCTTATCCATGTATTATCCGAAGGAATGACATAATCCACCTTCACTCCGCCCGGTTCGATATAATTGAGAATCACATCATCAAATGCATAGTAAGGAATATAAGCCATTACCGTGTCGCCGTTTTTCAACTCGAGCGTTGCCGTATATTTTCCTTTATCTATTGTTACTGAACTAACATTTTCGGCTTCCAGATTTTGTACAACTTGGCTGTATGATATAACAGAAGCATTGTTTCTTGTTGTGTTTATCATTGTCAAAAGAAACATAATCCCCGCTATGATAAACAAATAAAACATTAATACTTTAAAATTCTTTTTCATATTTCCTACCTATTCTAAATAGTTAAAGCTTACTTTTCATAAACACTTTTTTTGAGTATGCCTACATAGGGTAAATCCCTGTACTTGTTGGCATAATCAAGCCCGTATCCTATAACAAACTCGTTTGGTATGTCAAAACCTTTATAGTCAATCATAATGTCGTCTTTCGGTGCTCTTACATCCAATTTATTCAAAAAAACACACAATTTGATACTTTTGGGTCCGTATTCTTTGAGTTTTTCAAGCAGACTCCGAAGAGTTACACAGGTGTCAGCGATATCTTCAACGACAATGACATCTCTGCCTTTTAAATCCACGCTGGCATCCTTTAATATTTCAATAGAGCCATTTGATGTCGTTTTATCACCGTACGAGCTTGCCTGCATAAAATCTATTTCAACATCTGTCTCCATTTGTCTCATCAAATCCGTTAAAAAGACAACGGCACCGTTTAATATGCAAAGCAATACAGGAACTGTGCTTTTATAATCATTATCCAGTTGCCTCGCAATACATCTAACTTTATCATCTATCTGTTCTCTGGTCAATAAGATTCTTTCTACATCTTTGTGCATGTGCATTCTATAAACTCCAAGTCGCTTACTGTAATTTTTGCTATGTTTTTGGTTTGGCTGTCTACTTTGTATCTGTCATCTAGCGCATAACCGATAACCCAAATGATGTTTTTCTCATCACACAATAGACATATACCGTCTCTTTTTTCCTTCGGTATTTTATTGTTTATAAAATATTTTTTTATACTTACACTGCCCTTCATATTCAGCGGGCGCAGTCTATCCGAAGGTAATCTTCCTCTCACGAAAAGATTGCCATTTATTTTATCATAATCAATATATTTTTCAAACACAGAATGTGCTTTTTTTTCAAATATTTCGGATTTCCGAATAGAAATTTTGATATTTAAAGCTTTCAATATCGTCTCGCCTATACGATTAACAGAATAGATGAAATTTTGAGGCTTATTATTTGTATATGCTTTATAGTCTTTTATAATTAAACAATCATATTCCCGCTTTGCTTTGATGCCGCCCGGTAAATCCAGACTCCATATAGTATTTGTATCGGGCATAGACAAAATACCGTCTATATGTTTTTTTTCTATGTTTTCAAGACAGTCCAGTTGTCTTAACATATCCCGCAAGAGATAAGGTTTTAAATATTCTTTTGCTTCATTGAATGATTGTATATTTATGCGTATCTCATCATTTAAAAGTTCATATTCTTTTTCATATTGTTTTAAATTTTCTTCAATATCTTCTTTTATTTTTTTTGCCTGAAAACTCAGACGGTACAGTAATTCTTTAACATTCGGCTGTATTTGCATAAAAGCCGGTAAAATGATATTTCTTACCTGATTTCTGAAGAACTCATTTTCTTCATTCGTGGCATCAATGCAGTAAGAAGTGTTGTTTTCCGCAAGATAATTTAAAATTTCATCTTTGTGTACCTGTAGCATCGGACGAATAATTCCGTCGGGGCGGCTGAGCTCTATTCCGCAAAGCCCGTCAATGCCGGTGCCGCGCATGATACGCATCAGCACCGTTTCGATATGATCATCATAGTGATGCGCCGTAGCGATTTTATCCGCTTTTAACTCTTCACTTAATTTAAAAAACTCTCTGTATCGAATATTTCTTCCCGCCTGCTCCACGGAAAGCCTGTTTTTTGACGCATACTGCATAACGGGAATTTTTTTTACAAAGCATTTTACGCCAAGACTGCGGCATAAGCGAATGCAAAATTGCTCGTCGCATTCGGCATCTTTTCCCCGGAGCATGTGGTTTAGATGCATAGCATATAAACTATAACCGAGCATATTACTCAATTTTTTGAGTAAAATTAAAAGAGCCGTAGAATCAGCGCCTCCGGAAAGTGCCAACAATACGGTTTGATTTTTTGATATTAATTGATAATTTTGTATTGTATTAAATATTTTTTCTTCAAATGAGTTTAATAGCACCATAGCTAATATTATATCGCAGGTAAACCTGTTTTACAAATGTTTTAAAATACCAACAGCGAAGAGCCGTTAAAGCCTTTCCCAAACTTTCGCAACCATGATGGTGATATCATCTATTTTTTCATCATGCGTGATTTGCTTGAATTCTTCAAAAATATTATCGGCAATCATCTGCGGGCTCCGGCCCGATGTTTTTTTGATAAGATCTTTGAGCTCTTTGTCTTCAAAGGCAGATGCAAATCCATCAGAAAACATATAAATATAACTGTTTGCGCCTAAGTTTCGATACGCCGTTTTAATATTCGGCTTGTTTAAGATACCGATCGGCGTTGTATCGAACTCAATTTTTTCTATCCCCTTTTCACTCTTGATATAGGTCGCACAGGCTCCTGCTTTAATGATAACCGCATCAGATGTATATTCATCGAAGAGCAGCGCATCGAGTGTGGAAAAGATTTCTTTTTCATCATCTGTCTCCATCACACCGTTTGCCATATGCACGGCTGTTTTGATATCTATTCCGCTGCCGAGCAAGTCCTCAATAATATCAAGCAGTCTCCCGCTGTAGTTCTGTGCATCTCTTCCGCTGCCCATACCATCCGCAATAGCGGCAAGTACAAGGCCTTTATCAATATCCGCAACTGTGCTGCTGTCTCCCGAATAATCGGAATATTTTTTTGCCGCTTTTTTCTGCGCTACCGAAAGCCGCATGAGCGGGGATTCCACAAACAGGCACACGCATCCTTCCTGTGTTTTATATTCCGAATCAAAATCGACTTTTATTCCGACAGAACTATAGATACAATCCGACATTGCACAGCGCACCTGACGCGAGATATTGCTTTTTGCCATACTGATAAATACACGCATAATGCCGCGTCGATCACTAAATACAAACACAGATCCGCAATCAATATCTTGGCGTTTAAGAGACGAGATAATGCTTTTTTCCTCTTCTTCATGCTTGATGATGCCATTTTGCAAGATATCAAATATTTCTTCACTGAGCTCAATTAGGCTCTGTTGTTTTGTAAGAAAATATTCTCTTTGTCGTTCCAGCTGTTTTTGCCTGTCTTTTTGTTCGAATGAGCTTTTAATGAGATAATTGATGGAAAGCTTCATCAGCTCCGGTTTGCTGCAGCTTTTAATGAATTCTGTTCTCTCCATCGCTTTCTCGTTGCCGTATTTTTTAAGACTGTCGATAAACATCATCATTGTATTCTCAGAATTTACCGTCCAGCAATTATTATATGCCTGACATGACGAACAGACATCTTTGATAATATAACCTAAAATAGCTTTATTTTTATCCGTTGATTTTCTTCTGTTGTTTTTTATGTAAAGTGCGTTTTGCGCCGCACGTTGTTTTTGCATTTGATGTTTGATATATATATTAAAGGCTTCTTTTCCTTTTTCTTTTTTTTGCGTTTCTTCCTGCTCTATTTTATCTTCTTTTTTATAGATGGGAAGAGCAATAAATAATACGCTTGCGGCCAGTGCCTCTTTTATAAATAAAAACAATCCCGAAAATCCGTTGATGCAGCCGAATATAACGAGCATTCCCAAAATAAAAGATAAGGCCGCTATTGTTTTATTGATTTTGATCCCTACGCAGGCAAGTAGCGCACCAAATGTATAGACCGCCATGATCGACATATCTGCCGTCTGTGCAAGTACCAAAGAAAGCGAAGTCAGCACGGCAACGGGCAGTGCTGCCTTGATACCTTCAAAATGTACTGAAAACAAAATGGCAAATATGGCAAAAATAACCATTATATTATAATTATAAAAGACAAGACCATTCAGTGCGGTTATAATAACGATTAGGATGATACTGATACAAATGATTTCTTCATCGCCAAAAACTTGCCTTTGCCTATAGGTGCGAAATGCATCGATACCTATACTGAATACATAATGCATGCAAAAAGCGGAGATTGCTTCCGCACTGTATAAGATAATATCGATTGCGGAGCCCGACATTGCCAGAAAGATTACAACGGATGCTGCGGCTGTGCATACAAACGCAATAATGGCTTTATGCAGCTTTTTTGCCGTAAAAATATTGGCATACCTTGCCACATACAAAAGCGCAAGCACGATTGCGGCACGAATGCTCAGGCTGACATCTCCCAGCGTGAGCGTACCGATCAGTGCAAAAACAGGTGTGATTTTCTGTGAAGTATCCAATACGGCAAATGCCAAGAATCCAAATATAAAAGGTGATATCTCTCCAAGCACAACACTTCTGCCGACAATAAATGAAAACACTGCATAAATTATGTAAGATTTAAAGCCTAAACTTTTTATCTTTTCTTTAATATGAAGCTTGTCCTTCACCTCTGTTACTGATTGCATGCGGTTCCCTTCCAAACTATAATCGAATTTAAAATTTCATTGAATCGGTTTTTTTATTATAACGTTCGCCGTATAAAAATTATGTCAGATAAACAGTTCCTGACTCTGAATAAAAAATGATAAAGACCTTTTTTGTTTGTTTTAAAAAAATAAAAAACTCCTGTTTGTATAAAACAAGAGTTTTTATATATTCTTTTATAATAAGCCGTACACCCTTCCTCGACAGCTGACGAACAGTGAGAGTATACCATCAACTCACATTAGGTCATTCCGCGGCACATACATATTATCAGTGTACCGCTGCTTCCTTCCAGACCTGACGGGGTTGACCGAATAGTATTGCACGGAGCCCAATGATCAACGCTTCAAAATATATTCTCTTAAACCGACCGTCAGACTACCTCAGGCGGGCATCTGCCCTGCTATAGCGGATTGCAGGTTACAAGGCACCGCTAACTCCCCGCATAGTACGGCACAACACACTCTAACATATTTAACGCTATATTTCAAGCCTTATTTGCCGGCACGCCTATCGCATGCTGCAAAGGCATATGTGAAATGATTTCCTTTCTCCACCTCAAAACCGCTGCGCAACAGCCGAGAGAAAAGTGTTTGTAGATTTTCATCTTCATCAAACATTTTCCCGGAAAGCATAATTTTTCTAATGCCATGCAATTCTCTTAAATCTTTGCATATGTAAAGGCAGATATCTATAATACTCCTATAAAACTTCGCTGCCATGATTTCTTTTTTTCGGTCTTTTTTGATATCACTAAGCAGCCCCAGCATGATATCTTTGGTTCCTGTCAAAAACATCCTGTTGGTATATCTGATGTTGAACTCATATCCTTCCGTTATATTTTCAAGCTCAACTCTTGCTTTCTCTTTCATTTCGGCTCCGTCAAGCTCCATCAAAAACGCAACCGCCTGAAAAAAACGCTTGACGTCGCTTTTTCTGTGTACTTTATTGCCGGTAAGGCTCTGCATTGCCTTTGTTGTATCATAGCCTTCAAAACAACGCGGAAGATGTTTTGACGTTTCCTCTTTATAAATATCATAAATCAGCCCTAATGCGGCAACGAGAGAGGATGGATACTCTTTGAGATCATCATCCATACAAATGCTTTCAAATCCTCCTGCTTTTATGACATATTTAGGACTGTATATCAAAAACTCTCCGGTATAACAATGCTCCTCTTCCTCATTGCAATCATAGTCAAAAATAACGGCTATTTTTTTATGATTGGCCGCATTGTCACCAAATACTGATTTTTCTTCAAATTGTGTCTTCATAGACGTCACACCCTTTTCCAACTCTTTTCTCTCCTTTATAGCATTTATTTTATAACTTCATAAATATGTATGCGTCACAATCTTTTATATGCTAAAAAAAATAATCTGAAGATATTGCTTTTTGGTAAACAAAACCCCGCTTAAAGATTTTAAAGCGGGGTGATTTTTTTCTGTATTTATATTACCATAAAATAAGCAATATTTCAAGTCTTGTAATCTTGTCCTTGACACCTTAAGCTTTGTATAGAGGTGAGAAAAGTGGATAAAGATTTTGCGCTAATATTTTATGATCAACAAAAAAATCAGCTTATTGCAGAGATAAAAAAATGCAACGGGCTGACCGGTATATACTCTTTGAGCTTAAACGAGGAGCAAATTTGCCTGCTGCTGGATGCGCGCAGGCAAGCGCTCAAAGATACGGGTCGAATTGAATTCACAGGCGGCATCTTAAAAAAACTCATCGAGGCTTTTTGCGATTGCCCCTATATCAATCAGGAAAATTATGTATCGGTACTCATGGATTTACAGGATTTGTTTTATTACTTTAAAGGCGAATGTCTGGAAGCTTTAAGCGATGATGAGCTTATCGAGACCATGAAAAATTATTTTAACACAACTGCACAGGGCTCCATGGATTATCTGTCCGCACTTTCCATAGAAGAACTTTGCGGCAATGATGCAACCGAGCGTAGTAATGAGCCTTTCGAGTATTAATATGAAAGATACTGTGAAAAACGAATTATTTTCGGCTCGAGAAAATGCTTTTACAAAAGAACATCTGAGTGATGAAAATTTTGCAAATATTCAAGCCAATTTATTTGCGCTCCTTGCCGACCAAACAACGCGTTATACCATGGGCGACAGCTCTTCCGTGCCCGTCGAGACAGCTCAAGAGCTGTATGCTTCTATTTGCTTTTCAATTGATTTATACCTTCAATCCTCACGCCGCTCTTTAAAGGCTCTCATAAATGAAGATGCGCGGCAAATGCTCAAAGCGGCATGGGCAGAAATCGAAGCACAGATAAAAAAAGGAAAAGCACTTCTGAAAAAAGTATCGCTCCTGCCACCCAAGGCTGTAACCATTTCTTATGAAGATACAATCCGCGAATTAAAAAAATTTTTCAGACAATATGATTACCGTTTTTTCGCGCATGCGGTTCCCTGTGCTATCGACTATCAGCTCTCTTTCCCTGTAGACGAAGACTTGAAAGGTATTTTATATATCAATGAATATCTGCGCCGCCTGTATATAGAAAACAGTTTTTGCAGTTATTTCAACCATCGTCTTATTGATGCGCTGCTGCGCAGCATAAGCCCGGATTACAGGCAGCTGCTGATCAATATTTATGAACCCGCCGCCGCAAATGCGATTGGGCTTGCCATGCTGCAAGGCGACATTTTGGCACTTGATATTTCGCAGGCGCAACGCGATATATTGCTTCATTGTTTTCATAAATTTTCATCAGAAGAAGCGAAAACAAAACTGATACAGGCAGCAAACACTCTTTGTGCTTTTTTACCTATCAAAGATGCATGCGCGCAACAATATCTTCAAACAAGCGCACTCCATTTATATCCAAGAATACAAGGCGCCCTCTCTCAAAAAGGCTTTGAAAATATTTTTCTCACTTTAGCCGATTCAACCGCACAAACAGACATTGATATATTTATTGATAATACACCGATGGAAGATGAAAAACTCCGCGCGCTGATTGATGAGATAAGTAGCCTGAGGCATACATGCGATAAAATAGCGATGATAAAAAAACATATAAGCAGCATACGAGATACCGTTGAAGTGCTTGGAAGCTGCTTTTGGGAGCAGGAATGCCTCCTGCTTTTTGATTTGTTCGCAAAAAACGAGCTGGCACTGCTGAAAAACTTTATCGACAATCAAAACGAGAACTACGCTTCACAAACAGGCTGGGAGAATGAATTAAAAAGATATTTATCTTCTAAAGAGAAAAAATAAAAAAACGGCATTGCTGCCGTTTTATTTGTGAATATATTTTACCAGATCCATGACCCTGTTTGTCTCCTCCCAAGGCAGCTTGATATCATCTCTGCCGAAATGACCGTAGGCGGATGTTTGCCTGTAGATGGGCCTTCGTAAATTGAGATATTCTATAATCGCCGCGGGACGCAGATCGAATTCCTTCATCACGGCATTCGCGATTGCCTCGTCATCAATGATGCTGGTGCCGAATGTGTTGATATTGATGGCGACCGGGCGCGCCATGCCGATGGCATAGGAAATTTGTATCTCGCATTTATCCGCAAGCCCTGCCGCAACGATATTTTTTGCGATATGCCTTGCCATATACGCTGCGGAGCGGTCTACCTTTGTGGGGTCTTTGCCCGAAAATGCGCCGCCTCCGTGAGAAGCATACCCGCCGTAGGTATCTACGATGATTTTCCTTCCCGTAAGTCCGCTGTCTCCCTTCGGACCGCCTGTCACAAAGCGCCCCGTGGGATTGACATATATTTTTGTGTGCTCGTCAAGCAGGCCGTCGTCAATGACAGGTATAATGACATGCTCTATAATATCGCCTCTTATTTCTTCCTGCGAGACCACTTCACTGTGCTGAGCAGAAATCACAATAGTGTCAATGCGTTTTGGTTTGCCGTCGCAATCATATTCCACAGTCACCTGTGTTTTCCCATCCGGACGCAGATAGGATAAAGTTTTATTTTTTCTCACTTCCGTGAGTTTTCTTGCCAGCTTATTTGCAAGGTAAATCGCAAGCGGCATATAGGTGTTTGTTTCATTGCAGGCATACCCAAACATCATGCCCTGATCGCCCGCGCCTGTTGTCTCATATTTATCCGTAATACCGCCTCTGCTTTCAAAAGAGCTGTCTACACCACGCGCGATATCGCCCGACTGCTCATCAAGGCTGACGATCACGCCGCATGTTTCCGCATCAAACCCATACTTCGCCCTGTCATAGCCGATTTCCTTGATGGTTTGTCTTGCGATTTTTGATATATCTACATAACAGTTGGTCGTTATTTCGCCCACCACAAGCACCAACCCCGTATTGACCACCACCTCACAGGCCACGCGCGCCATAGGATCTTGGGCTAAAATATTATCCAGCACGGCATCCGAAATTTGATCGCATATTTTATCGGGGTGCCCTTCGGTTACGGCTTCGGAAGTAAATAATTTTTTCATATAAACTCCTTTCAAAAAAATAAACCCCTGAATAAAGAGGCTGCAAAAAGTCTATATCCCTCATCATTCAGCATAAGCTGCGAGTCTTGGCACCTTACTTATCTGTAGGTTGCCGCAGAGTCAACGGGCTCATCCCTCGTCTGCTCTTTATAAGGCTTATTTATTCTATTGAACTAATAAATAATTATATTCCCCCTATGATAACCTGTCAATAGGTTGTTTATTCATACAACATATAAAAAATATACTTTAACTATTTACATAGTCATAATCATGCTTTACGAATATTTCATAAAAGTCGTCATAATTATTTCGAAATTTTCTATACTTATCATAATATGGTATTTGTACACTTAAATATTTCTCAAACTCATCCTCATTTGTCACACTACCGTGCTTGTTTATATATTCTTCTCTCAACTTATCTTCTTTTTCTTTCAAAGCCGGATATTCGTTTATCATATAATTCCTGCTTTCAAAATATACTTCTTTTGCTGTGATTTCTATTGCTTTATTTGGCGCATTGGGCACGATTTTAAGGCATTCTTTTTTGATATGTTCTTTTATTTCTTTCCACCCTTTCTTAGCGAATACGTCATCTAATTTATTCTGCAGTCTATTAAACACCGTATCATTTGCATCTTGCAGTTTATCAAACACTGCATCATTCGCATCTTCCAGTTTATCAAACACTGCATCATTTGCATCTTCCAGTTTATCAAACACTGCATCATTTATTTCCTGTAATTTATCAGTTAGCTCAATTACAGCTTCGCCTACATCAATGATCAACGGTGAAAGCTTCACGCCCGCTTCTCTTACCTTATCACCCATTTCCTCGCCTTTCTCTGTCATGCCTTTGTTAAAGTCCACGCCTACCTGCGATATACTGTTTCCCACTTTCTTAAACTTCGCACTCGTTGCCAGAAATTTTCTTGCCTTTTCGGCACCCTGTGCATACTCGCTTTTCAGCTTCGCCATGCGCCCGTCATTTATATACTGCTGCTCCTCTAAAGTAAATTGGTCGAGATAAGGCTGAAGCGAATAAGTTGTAATTAATCTGCCTAAATTAATATAGCGTTCCTCAATATAGGTATTAGTTTTTTGAATATCTTCATTATCCGATAAGTTGAGCTGTTCTCTTGCTTTTTTTATTCGTTCAATATCATTTCGGACATAACGAACAGAAGTATCGAATCCTTTAGGCAGTATATTATTTTGATTGATTGTAGCGCGCAGCTCTTTTGCATAGATCACAAACTGCTTTTCTTCTTCATCCAATTCAGCTATAGCCTCAAAGACATCCTCACTTATTGTTTCTTCAAAATAATCGATATGATCCAATGCCCTGAAAATATATTCATTCATATCTTTTGTTAATTTTTCTGTCTTTTTCTCATTTTTATTTTTCATTATTTGCCTGTGATAATCTACCCAATTCATTCCCAGCGCTATATATGTCCTTACATCCTGCTTCATTTGTTCGATATTATTTTCCATATCCACAGCCTCCGTGCCACATTACAGTTTGTTTTTATTGTATCATGCTCTGCGGTATTTTGTCATCTTTAGCCGAAGAAAATAAAACATAAAATTCCATTCTTTATGATATAATACCTCATACTATATCAGGGAGCAAAGAAATGAAGAAAATACTCTCTTGTATGCGCCGCGCCATGCAGGAATATGAAATGATAAACGAAAACGAAGTTATCGCCGTGGGCATATCGGGCGGAAAAGACAGCATCATGCTGCTGCACGGGCTTTCTCTGCTGCGCCGCTTCTATCCCGTAAAATACACTCTTGAAGCCATCTGCGTGGAGTTGGGCTTTGAGGGCACGGATTACAGCAATCTTATAGAATACTGTGGCAGCATCGATGTGCCGCTGCATATCGTAAAAACCGACATAGCTGGCATCATCTTCAATGAACGAAAAGAATCCAATCCGTGCTCGCTCTGCTCAAAGATGAAAAAAGGCGCGCTGCATGATAAAATGATCGAGCTCGGTATTCATAAGCTTGCTTTCGGCCATCATGCCGACGATGCCGTTGAGACGCTCTTTTTGTCGATGCTTTACGAAGGCCGTATGCATACCTTTAAACCCGTCACCTATCTCGACCGTAAACAGATCACGCTCATTCGCCCGATGATCTACGTCTGGGAAAAGGAGATCACCTATCAGATTAATAAACTCTGCCTGCCTGTTGTAGATAAAAATTGCCCCGCAGACGGAAACACAAAACGCGAAGAAATAAAGCAGCTTGTGAAAACAATCAAAAGGCAGATTCCCAAAAGCGAAGAGCGTATTTTAAACGCCATTCAAAATAAAGAGAACTTTTATTTATGGTTCGACAGACTGTAAAAAATATTTTTTTACAACTTTTTGTATACGTGCGAATTTTTACAAATACCGATACCTTGCAAAGCATACAATATCTCTTAAGAAAAAAACGAGAGGTATTGTTCTATGTCAAAATCAATATTTACCGCTGTTTCTTCAGCCCTCCCGAAATTAAAAAAGCTCCAGAGACCTCCTCTGCAGCCTTTGGCATCTCCTTCACAAAGCATTATATCTGTAAACACACATGAAATACATGCATCCGAAAATCTTTCCGTTTATTTAAAAGAATACTTAAATAAACGTTATATAATATTATGTATCGGCACCGATCTGTGCATTGCCGACTGCCTCGGCCCGCTTATCGGAAGCAAACTCCTTGAATACAATCTGCCCCTTCCCATTATCGGTACTTTGAAAAACCCTGTTCACGCGGTAAATTATTCACAAAAATTATCGCAGATACGGCTCTCCTACCCGGATTATAAAATTCTGGCCGTAGATGCGGCGCTGAGCGGCAACATAAAGCGCATCGGCATGATTACGCTTGAATGCGGCAATCTTGTGCCCGGTATCGGCGCGGGAAACCATCTTGCTCCCGTGGGAGACATCAATATTACGGGAATCGTAAATACAAAATATGTCAGCCCGCTTTCCGATATCCGTCTTTCTTTGATTGTGGATATGGCGGATGTGATCGTCTCTGCAATCGTGAAAAGTATTCAATCGGGCTGATTTAGAGCTGCTTGCCACCGCAATACACTTGTGATACTATATGGATAATCATTTTAATTAAAGGAATATTCATATGGAAGAGCTTACGATGCTCACCGGTACGGTTGAGCAGATTGTGTATTTTAACGAATACACCAACTATACGGTATTTGACTTGGATACAGACGGACTTATGGAAGTGGTCACCGGCATTTTCCCGCAGCTTACCGAAGGAGAAAATATCACCGTATACGGAGTTTTCACGGAACATAAAACCTATGGCAGACAGTTTAACGCGCGCGGGTATAAAATCAATGTTCCGGCGACGAATGAAGCGCTGAAAAAATATTTATCTTCCGGCTTGTTTAAAGGAATCGGCCCGAGCAACGCCGAAAGATTGGTCGATCATTTTGGTGAAGATGTGCTTCATATCATTAAAACCGAGCCCCATCGTCTTACCGAAGTATCCAAAATAGGAGAAAAAACCGCAAAGAAAATAGCAGAAGCTTTTTTTGATCAGGAACAAATGCGTGAGGTGATCATGTTTATGCAAAACTATGACATCAGCACCTCATACGCACTTAAAATATATAAAAAATATCAGGCTGCCTCCATTGAATTGGTCAGCCAAAACCCATACAGGCTCATTGAAGACATCCCCGGAATCGGCTTTAAGATGGCAGATAAAATCGCTCTTGCGCTGGGCATTGAGGAGAATTCTTCTTTCCGGGTTCGCGCGGGCATCACCTATGTGCTCTCCACACTTTGCCAGAGAGGCAATATGTTTACCGGCGAAGACGAGCTGGTTCGTCATGCTTCATCCATCCTTCATGTAGAAGGAGATATTATTGAGGACGGCATTGCTTTTTTATGCAAGGTCGGTAAAATCGTCTTAGATGTCGTCAACGAAGAAAATGTTTATTATCCGTATGATTTGTATACGGCCGAAAAGGACTGCGCAAAAATATTAAGCGATATTTCAGGCAACTCCTTTGATTTTAACGAAGGAATTTTGAATAATTTTATTAAAGAATATGAAACACTCTACAATATCACGTTTCATGAAAGCCAGCAAAAAGCCGTGCTTTTTAGCATCACACACGGACTGAGCGTTATTACGGGAGGCCCCGGGACAGGCAAAACAACGATTATTAAATGTGTGTTGTATATTTTGGAAAAACTGGATAAAAACGTTCTTCTCTGCGCGCCTACCGGAAGAGCCGCCAAAAGATTGAGCAGCGCAAGCGGTAAGGAAGCCAAAACACTGCACCGGCTATTGGAATACACCTTCTCTTCCGAAGAGAGAATGATTTTTCTGCGAAACGAAAATAATCTTTTGGAAGGTGACTGCATCATCGTAGACGAAGCATCGATGATCGATATCAAGCTGCTTTACTATTTGCTCAAAGCCATGAATAAAAAAATGCAGCTGATTTTGGTGGGCGACGCCGACCAGCTTCCTTCCGTTGCGCCCGGCAATATATTAAAAGATATCATCGGCAGCGGCGCGGCGAGCACTTCCAAACTTGAGATGATTTTCAGGCAAAGTCAGCGCAGCATGATCGTTATCAACGCGCACAACATCAATGTGGGCAAAATGCCTGTCATCGACAATAAAAGCGACGATTTTTTCTTTCTCGATGCCCCCACCCCTTCACGCGCGCTCCAAAAAGTGCTCGAACTTTGCGCAAGCCGCCTTGCGACGTATAAAAATTATGATCCGATCTATGATATCCAGGTCATCAGCCATGTCAAAAGAGGAATCACAGGTGTCGAAAATTTAAACAAACAGCTTCAGCAGGTCTTAAACCCGCCAAGCAAAAACAAGGCACAAAAAAACGTACTTGGTTATATCTTGCGGCAGGGTGATAAAGTCATGCAGGTCAAAAATAATTACAACGCACTCTGGACCAATATTCAAACAGCCCAGACAGGCATGGGCATTTTTAACGGCGACATAGGTGTACTCGAAGCCATCAATACGGAAGAAAAAATTCTCACCGTGCTTTTTGAACAGGAACGGCTTGTAAATTATTCGTTTGAAGAGGCTGACCAGCTGATGCTCTCCTATGCCATTACCACCCATAAAAGCCAGGGCAGCGAGTTTAAAGCTGTCATCATTTTAATGTGTGAAGGCTACAGGCAGTTTTTGAGCCGCAATCTGCTATACACGGCACTGACGAGAGCAAAACAAACTGCCATACTGATCGGCAGCCGGCGCATTGTTGAAATGATGGTGACAAACAGCACATCGATAGATAGAAAAACAGCCCTTTGCGAGCGTATCCAAAATGAAACACTTCACTGCTGATTTCATAAATACTTTTAAAGATGCTTTTTATCCGGCTGATCCTTACTGCCCTTGCTGCGGACGCATCCTGCTTGATACAAAGACAATCATATGTCATAACTGCGCGCCTCATGTCTTTGAGCCCTTACAATATTGCATGATCTGCGGCAGAGCCGTAAAAGGAGGACAAATCTGCAGTATATGCTATGAAAATAAATATGCCTATGATGCAGGCATCAGCATGTTTGAATATAATAGTTATACTGCACCGGTTATCCAAAGCATAAAATATAATAACAATACCTCTCTGGCACACAGGCTTGGTGCATTGCTCGCTTTTGACATAAAACAAAAAAGCGATATTTTAAAACAAACGCATATGATCTTTCCTGTTCCTCTCCATGAAAGCCGTCTAGCGCAAAGAGGCTACAATCAGGCACTGCTCATTGCGCAGGGGCTGGGTAGTCAGAGCGGCATTGAAATAAAACATGATATTTTAATTAAAATAAAGGAAACGAAAGATCAAATAGGGCTCAGTAAACATGAACGGGAAGAAAATTTAAAAGACTGTTTTTCTGTTGCAAATCATGCCCTTATCAAAAATAAAAATATTTTACTTACAGATGATGTTCTCACAACAGCGTCAACAATTAACACTTGCGCAAAGGTTCTGAAAAAAGAGGGCGCCGGCAAAATATTTTTTGCTGTTTTAGCTTCAAAAACATACTGAAATTACTTAAAGTAACCTCACCTGTTTTTTTAATTTTTATTCACTTTAATATTGTTATTCTGTATGCTAAAGTGTTATAATATCAAAAAGGTTTAATAAAGGGGGTAACTTACATGTTAGTCAATATCTATTTTAAGAATATGCGTTCAAGCGATAAATTAAAGCAAACTCTTGAAAGCAAGCTCAATAAATATGATAAATTCTTAAACCCTGATACCAAAGCCAGTGCTACATTTAAAATGGTCAAAGGGGGCACCACTCTTGACTTGGTCATTTATTTCAATAAAAATTTGATCAAAGCAGAAGAAACCGGCATCGACGGAAGTAATGCCATTGATTTAGTCGTCGATAAAATAGACCTTCAATTGAAAAAATATAAAGAAAAACTTCAAATCAAGGGAACTGAAAGCATACGATATGATAATAAAGACGATACAATTGATTTTGAAGACGAAAAAGAAAAACAAATTGTAAAAGTAAAGCATTTTGCACTCAAACCTATGTCTGCAAAAGAAGCAAGCCTGCAAATGGAGCTTGTCGGTCATAATTTCTTTGTGTTTTTAAACGGAGAGACTGAAGATGTAAATGTCATCTATAAAAGAAACGATGGCGATTACGGGTTAATAGAGCCCGAACTTTAATGCTTGATAAATAACATAGCGTAAAAACGTAATGTTAAATAAAATAATTTAAAATTTATATTCTATAATTTTGTGAGGTTGTTATGTACGTGGGTTTTATAATTCTGTCAATAATTATAGCATTGATCAGAAGGGGTAAATTCTCAAATATAAAATATTTTAAATTCAGTTTATGGTATCTGCTTATTTTGGCACTATTAGTCTATGCCGGATATATTGCGGGAACAATCATGGAAATTCCATTCGTTATTGATTACGGATACTGGATTTATTTTTCCGTTTATGTTCTTGTGATGATTACGGTTGTTTTCAATTTAAACAACATTTGGTCCTATATTCTCGTCATAGGCATTGGTCTCAATTTTACGGCAACCTTCTTAAACGGGGGCAAGATGCCCATTTTACAGTCTGCACTCGATATGGCAAAAATCACCGATGGCGGGCAATTTTACTTATCCTATTTCGGCGCAACAAACCAAGTCGTTGCAACCAACCCATACGTCATGGGGCTGTGTAAAATAATAGGTATCCCTCTCGGTGTTACAGGACTTCCTATCAGCGCGGGAGATATCGTTATCGCCATCAGTGTATTTTTTATCATTCAAAAAATGATGGTTGTCCCCAAGGTCAAAAAAGCGAGCCCTCAAGAACGCTTGGCTTACACCGACCAGCTGCATTTTACAAGTGAATTCAATATTGATGAAATTGTCTCCGCTGCCGGAGAAACAGGAAGCGATCTCGATGAATACATATCTACCGTTGAAAACGGAACAGCAGATACTCAAGCAACAAGCCCTATCGCCGAAGACATGATCCTGGGAGGCAATGAGGATGATCTTCATATTCAACCCTCAATACTATCCGAAGATGATATGCTGTTAGGCGATAATGATTCAGCCGATATTAGTAAAGAAAATGAGTTATCTTTAGAAAACGGCGACTTGCTTTTGGACAATGATATACAAAATGAAGATAACGATGAATACGATAGTCTCTTAGAAAAATTGGATAACATCAGCGGTGATCAGGAAGAATCCGAGACCGAAATGCCAATAGAAGATGATATGATCCAAGAAAAAGAAGATACAGATGCTGTACAAGAAGATGAAAACATTTCAAAATTACTGGAAGATCTTCAAGAAAGCAGTCAGCAGCAACCTGCCGAAGAAATCAGCGAAGACGATTTGAACTTGTCAACGAATGAAGAAATACAAGCAATTGTGTCTGAACTTGTAGAAGATGAGCCGACAGAAATGCAAGAAGACCTGTCTGCCGCAAATGAAAAATCGGAAGAAGCCGATGAAATGCTGAATTACATGATCAGCATATTCGATAAACATAAAAAAGAACAAAGCAAAATGGAAGCTCCTCCCGTCGATGAAGAATACACGGAAGACAAACTGCTTGATGATCTGCTCCAAAAAGAAGATGTGACGATATTCAAGCCGGCTTCTAAAACCGAACTCTTTGAAGAACCGGTCGCTCCTTCTGCAGAAAAAGAATTTATAAGACAAGAAAGCCAAGAACCTATGACAGGCGAACACGACGATGAGATGGATACAACCAATCCGTTTATCATACAAAACGGCAGAATTGTTGAAAACCCGAATTATAAATTCAGAAAAAATTCTGATATAGATTCTAAGCGCAAAGTACAAGAAGTAAAAGAAGAAGCCGTTATTGCTTTTGACAGTACGCAAAATCTTGAATTTATTAGAAAAGAAATTTTCGCGGAATTAAAACGTCAGGAAGAAGAAGCAATGGTGTCCGCGGCCCCTACAACGGTATCCAAAAATACAACCGTCAATGAAACACAGGTAATCCCAAATTTAGATAATGCTTTGAATTCCAGTTCAGAACAGGCCCAAACGCAAAAAACCGCGCCTGTTAAAGCAAACAGCAAAGAAGAGTATGAACGTGTTGAATTTGAAATAGACGGTAAAATTATGTATGTATGGATTAAAAAATAAGATATTTTTTTAAAAGGCTCTATGAGCCTTTTTTTTCTGCATACTTTTTAAAAAAAATTGATACAACTATGCTATAATATAAAATTAAACTTATGGAATATAGGGAGGTTACAGAGTGGGATTATTTTCAAAGATTACTCAGGGCATGGAAAAAGGCCAAATAGATAAATATTTTAAAAAAGTTACATTAATAGAAGATCTTCACGATGAAATGGCCGCTCTCAGCGACGAGCAGCTCAGGGCAAAAACCGAAGAATTCAAACAACGCCTCGCCGATGGCGAGACAGAAGATGATATATTAACGGAAGCTTTTGCAGTAGCGCGAGAGGCGGCAAAAAGAGCGATCGGGCTCGAGCCGTTTCCTGTGCAGCTTCTCGGCGGTATTGTGCTGCATGAAGGCAATATTGCTGAAATGAAAACCGGTGAAGGAAAAACCCTTGTTGCCACAATGCCGGCTTATTTAAATGCATTAAGCGGCAAAGGCGTGCATATTGTCACAGTCAACGACTACCTTGCGACACGTGACAGCGAATGGATGGGAAGAATTTATCGTTTTTTGGGCCTTACGGTAGGGCTTATCGTTCACGGACTCGATACACAGCAGCGTAAAGAAGCCTATAAAGCGGATATCACTTTTGCTACAAACAATGAACTTGGCTTTGACTATTTAAAAGATAACATGGTCATCAACCATGAAGATATTGTTATGCGGAATTTGAACTTTGCCATTATCGATGAAGTGGACAGCATTTTGATAGATGAAGCCAGAACTCCTTTGATCATTTCCGGAAGCGGCAAAAAAAGTACGAATTTATATAAAACTGCCGATGCTTTTGTGCGTACGCTTAAAAAAGACGTAGAATACGCTCTGGAAGAAAATGAAGATGCCGTTTCACTCACCGAAGTTGGTACAGAGCGTGCCGAAAGATATTTTAAAATAGAAAATTTATCGGATGTGGCGAATATGGAAATCCTTCATCACATCAATCAAGCATTAAAAGCCCATGTACTCAAGCACAAAGATAAAGACTATATTGTAAAAGACGGTGAAGTCATCATTGTAGATGAATTTACAGGGCGCCTTATGTATGGCAGGCGTTTTTCGGAAGGATTGCATCAAGCAATCGAGGCAAAGGAAAAAGTAACCGTAGCACGTGAAAGCGTGACCATGGCTACCATTACCTTTCAAAACTATTTCAGACTCTATGATAAACTCTCCGGCATGACAGGTACAGCCAAAACGGAAGAAGAAGAATTTGTATCCATCTATAATATGAATGTTATCTGCGTGCCAACGAATAAACCAATGATACGTGATGATTTAAATGACATTATTTATAAAACAGAAAAAATAAAATTTGATTCTGTTGTCGATGAAATTGAACAGCGCCATAAAACAGGCCAGCCTGTACTGGTCGGAACGATTTCTATCGAAAAATCCGAGATTCTGAGCCGGTTTCTTGCAAGACGTGGAATTAAACATAATGTACTGAATGCAAAACATCACGAAAAAGAAGCGGAAATCATTTCCTGTGCGGGTCAGGTTGGTGCAGTTACCATTTCGACGAATATGGCCGGTCGCGGAACGGATATCGTATTGGGCGAAGGCGTAAAAGAGCTCGGCGGACTTCATATCATCGGCACGGAGCGGCACGAAAGCAGGCGCATTGATAACCAACTGCGAGGACGCGCCGGCAGGCAAGGTGATGTTGGAAGCTCACAGTTTTTCATATCTCTTGAAGATGATTTGATGCGAATCTTTGCAGGTGAGCGTTTTACAGGAATAGCAGACAGACTCCCCGATGATATGCCCATAGAACACAGGCTTATCACCAAAGGAATCGAATCAGCACAAAAACGTGTGGAAACGCGTAACTTCGGTATTCGTAAAACCGTACTCCAATTTGACAATGTTTTAAATAAACAGCGTGAGGTGATTTATGCACAGCGCCGTTCTGTTTTCGAAAAAGAAGATATCAGTCATGAAATCAGGGATATGCTTGAAACGGTTGTCAAAACCCAATGCGAAGCATACACCAGTGTATCCGAATTTTATGAAGAATGGGATCTGAAGGGAATGATTGCGCAATTTGAAAGACTGTTTTTGCCAAAAGATTCTGTGATGCCTTCTACGCTGAGCCAAAATGCACAGGAAATAGAAGACTTCTTCATTGAAAAAGCTTTTACAGCTTATGAAAACCAGGAAAAGCTTTTAGGCGTTGAAATTATGAAAAAACTCGAACGCGATATCTTGCTGCGTGTTGTAGATATGCAATGGATGGAGCATCTTGACAATATGGATCAGCTTCGCCAGGGCGTTGGCCTCCAGGCATACGGCAATATCAACCCGATCCATGCCTATACACAGGAAGGCTTTGATATGTTCGAAGACATGTCGGCTTCAATACGTGAAGATACTGTGCGCTATATCTTAAATGCGCGCATTGAAAAGGTGGAAAAAAACACATCTGCGGCGGCTCCTGTTGTAAACAAGCGAAGCGATATCGCAACCGGCGGCAAAACCAACAAGAAACCGCAGGCATCCAGCAAAGATAAAGTTGGCAGAAACGATCCATGCCCTTGCGGCAGCGGTAAAAAATACAAAAAGTGCTGCGGAGCATAAACCGGAAAAATAAACTTAACAAAAGAAGGTGATAATAAATGATTGAAATTCAAGATTACGAACAAATCCTTGATGAAATTAAAACATTATTTATGGAAGCGAGTGATGCACTTTGACCCGTCTGCATTAGAAAAAAAAATAGCGCAGATAGAAAAGCAAATGCAATCAGACGGTTTTTGGAATGATAATAAAGCTGCTCAAAAAATTTTAAGAGAACAAAAAATATTAAAAGAAAAATACTCTGCTTATTCTAAATTAAATGAAGAAATAGAAGACTTATCCGTTTTGCTTGAATTATTAAAAGAAGATTATTCTCCCCAAGCAAGCCTTGAGATAAAAAAAGAAATCGATGGCGTAAAAAAAGAAACCGAAGCATTCAGACTAAACATATTGCTTACGGGAGATTATGATGCAAATAACGCCGTGCTGTCCATTCATTCCGGTGCAGGCGGCACAGAAGCGCAAGACTGGGTTTCCATGTTGCTGAGAATGTATCTACGCTGGGCAGATAAACATCATTTTAAAACAAAGATAATCGACGAACTGCCCGGTGATGTTGCAGGCATTAAAAGCGTAACTATCTTCGTGGAAGGCATCAATGCATACGGCTACTTAAAATCGGAAAAAGGTGTACACAGGCTTGTGCGAATATCGCCCTTTGATTCTTCGGGCAGAAGGCATACGTCTTTTGCATCTTTGGATGTTATGCCTGAAATCGATGACGACATTGATGTTGATATAAGGGATGAGGACTTACGTATAGATACCTACCGTGCCAGCGGTGCAGGCGGTCAGCATGTTAATAAAACAGACTCTGCCGTACGCATCACGCATATTCCCACAGGTGTGGTTGTTCAATGCCAAAATGAGAGAAGCCAGCGACAAAACAGAGAAACGGCTTTAAAACTTTTAAAAGGCAAACTCATTGAAATCATGGAAAGCGAACAAAAAGAAAAAATCGATGATTTAAAAGGAGACTATGCACAGATTGCATGGGGCAGTCAGATTCGCTCCTATGTGTTTCAACCGTACACAATGGTCAAGGATCATCGCACAAACGCAGAAATGGGTAATATTACTGCCGTTATGGATGGTGATATCGATTTGTTTATCAACGAATATTTAAAAGCCAATACTTGATAAGCAAATTATAGACCTGACTATAGTAAAATTTTAACTTAAGCAAAAATATAAATCGTTTTTCACTCAACAAGCTCTATTTTTTAAGATTTTTAGAAGGACAATACAATGAAAACAAGATTTTTAATTGAATTTCCTGAACAGCTTGCAAGTGAGCCCATAACCTATAATTTAATAAAAAAATATAATTTAAGCATAAATATTTTAAAAGCACATATAAACATTGATATGCAGGGTTTTTTGCTGATTGAAATAGAAGGCGAAGAGGATAATATAAAAAGTGCCGTTAAATATATGAGAAAACTAAAAGCAAAAGTCACGCCTATGGAATCCATCATTTCAATTGATATGCATAAATGCATTCACTGCGGCACATGCGTTACCACTTGTAAAGCAGGCGCACTTATTAGAGACAATAAAGCTAAAATTTATCTTGACGGCAAATTATGTACAGAATGTATGCTTTGTATTAATGCTTGCCCTCTGCATGCTATTCAATCTATTTTTTAATTTAGCATTTTTTTCAAATAAACAATGAATTTTATTTAAAAAGCTTGTTTAAACAACTAAAACCCTTGACATAAAAACGTCAAATGTATACAATATATTAGAATTAAATATCTTCGGGGCAGGGTGCAATTCCCTACCGGCGGTTATAGTCCGCGAGCGAAATGCTGAATTGGTGAGATTCCAATACCGACGGTTACAGTCCGGATGAGAGAAGTAAAAAATATGCTTTTAAGCCCTGTTTGTTACGGGGTTTTTGTTTTTGCACAATTAATACTTCTTCCTATTCTTTTTTGCAAACCCGAAATTTTAGGAGGAAAATCAAAATCATGAGAACAAACACAAAAAAAATCGTAAAAATTTCAGCGTTGAGTGCTATTGCATTTGTTTTGTACTTCATACTGGAATTTCCGCTCCTTCCGGGAGCCCCCTTTTTAAAATTCGACTTCTCGGATGTAGCCGCACTGGTAGGCGGTTTTGCACTCGGACCTGTGGCAGGCACACTTATCGAATTGTTGAAAAATATCCTTCATTTACTTTTAAAAGCCAATGAAGGTTCTCCGGTCGGTGAGCTTGCAAATTTCATTGTGGGTACAGCTTTGATTTTACCTGCAGCATTAGTATACAGAAAAAACAAAACGAGAAAATCAGCTTTGATCGGTATGCTCACAGGCACGGTGTGTCTGGCTATTGTTGCCGCATTGTTTAACTACTTTGTATTTATTCCGCTTTATTCCCCAACACTTTTAGACAGTGGAGCGGGTACATATATCATGAGTATCATTGTGCCGTTTAACTTACTCAAAGGCGTTATCGTCTCAATTATTACATTTATTTTGTATAAGTATATCTCTCCCTTATTGCATAAATAATAATTGATACTATAAAAAAACGGAGACCTGCTCTCCGTTTTTTACTTGTCATCTTTTATTTTGCACTGATCCGCCCGGGCGCACGTGCTGCAATCCGAGCAACAGCCTTTCTTTTTTCTTATAACAATGACGGATGCTACAACACATGCCGCAATGATTACGATAATGATTATATCCGCAGCATTCATTCTTTTATCCTCCGATAATTAATCTGCCCACATTATAAACTAAAAATGCGACAATCCAGGCAACTCCCGTTTGATAGCCCACTGCCAGCAGTGCGCTTTTGATACTTCCCATCTCTTTTTTGGTTACTGCAAGAGATGCTACACATGGCATATATAAAAGCGTAAAACAAAGGAACGAATATGCGGCAAGCGGTGTAAACAACTGCGTAAGCGACATATCGCTGCCGAGCAATACCTGAAAAGTACTGATAACCGCTTCTTTCGCAGTAAGCCCGGTTAAAAGCGCGGTGGAGCTTTGCCAAGTTCCAAATCCCAAAGGCTTGAAAACCGGCGCAATAAATGTTCCAATTGCCGCAAGCATACTCTGCGAACTATCGGATACCATATTAAATTTATAGTCAAAACTCTGTAATAGCCATATCACAAGCGATGCAATAAAAATAACCGTAAACGCACGCACAATAAAATCTTTTGCTTTCTCCCATACATGAAGGCCTATCGTTTTCGCAGACGGCATCCTGTATGCCGGAAGCTCCATAATAAAAGGAACAGAATTCCCTTTAAACACCGTCTTTTTAAGCAATAGCCCCGACAGAACCGCAACGATCATCCCGAGTATATAGAGGCTTATCATCACGAGAGCCTGATTTTTTGCAAAAAAAGCAGCTGCGAATACTGCGTAAATAGGCAGTTTTGCCGAGCATGACATAAAAGGCGTCAGTGTAATCGTCATTTTTCTGTCCCGCTCACTCGGCAGTGTTCTGGTTGCAAGTATTGCGGGTACCGAACATCCAAACCCGATCAGCATCGGCACAAACGATCTTCCGGAAAGCCCTATTTTCCGCAGCAGTCTGTCCATCACAAAGGCTACTCGAGCCATGTATCCGCTGTCTTCCAAAAGAGACAGAAAGAAAAACAATACAACGATGAGCGGCAAAAATCCAAGCACACTCCCCACTCCCGCAAAAATTCCGTCGATAATCAGCGAATGAATGGTTGGGCTTATACCAAATCTAAGCAGCGCCGCATCGGCCGCAAGGGTGAGTTTATCGATTCCTATTGCGAGCAAATCACTCAGTCCCGCACCGATCACACCAAATGTGAGCCAAAAAATGAGTGATATGATCAGTAAAAATATCGGCAGCGCAAAATACTTGTGCGTAAGTATATTGTCTATTTTTATACTTCTTATATGTTCTTTGCTTTCTGTGTTTTTAAAAACCGCTTTTTTACAGACATTTTCTATAAATTCATAGCGCATATCCGCCAGCGCGGCTTCACGGTCAGTGCCAAGCTCCTGCTCCATCTCGGTAACGATATGATCTAAAATATCTTTCTCATTATCCGATAACTTGAGTGCTTCTTCTATCTGACTGTCACCTTCTACCAATCTTGTCGCCGCAAAACGCATAAAAATCCCTAAATTTTGCGCATGATCTTCTATCAAATGCGCCACGGAATGGATGGCTCTATGTACATAACCCTCACAAAAATCCATTTTTTTGGGCCGTATCTTATTTTGCGCAATCTCGATTGCTTTTTTTATCAAGAGATCGATTCCCTCATTTTTACTTGCCGAAATCGGCATCACCAATACACCTAATTCCTCACTCAGCACATCCACATTGATATAGCTTCCGCTGGATACGATGGAATCCATCATATTCAGTGCAATGATCATGGGGATATTTAACTCCATAAGCTGAAGAGACAGATATAAATTCCTTTCAATATTTGTCGCATCAACAATATTGATGATCGCATCCGGTTTTTCTTTGATCAAAAAGTCTCTTGTAACGATCTCTTCTGAAGTATACGGTGACAGAGAATAAATGCCGGGTAAATCCACAACCACGGCATCTTTGTTTTTTCTTATTATGCCTTCTTTTTTTTCTACCGTCACACCCGGGAAATTGCCCACATGCTGATTGCTTCCTGTAAGTTGATTGAACAGGGTTGTCTTTCCCGAATTCTGGTTTCCGGCCAAAGCAAAAATCATATCGCTGCCTCCGCTTCTTCAATGACCTCAATATTTTTTGCGTCTTCTCTTCTCAGTGTAAGTTCATAACCTCGAAGATGAAGCTCAATAGGATCTCCCATCGGCGCCACTTTGCGCACCATCACTTTTGTTTTAGGCGTCAGCCCCATATCAAGCAGTCTTCGCCTAAGGGCTCCTTGCCCGCCGACTTTATATATTTTACAGCTTTTACCTACTTCTATTTCATCCAAAGTGCTCATTATTTCCTCAAATATTGTTAGATTAAGTTAACATTTTATTTAAAAAATTTTTATTATTCTAAATTAACTGTGTCTAACATTTTAGTCTCGCAGGCTTGTTTTGTCAAGCAATTATGCTATACTTTATTTAGGTGATAAAAATGACTTCGCTAAGCCCTTCAAGCCAAGATTATCTTGAAGCAATATTAGAACTTTCAAACAAAGAAAACGAGATACGCTCCATCGATATCGCGCAGTTAATGGGTGTCTCACGTGCGAGTGTGAACAAGGCAGTCGGCATCTTAAAAGATTTCGGCTATATTACACAGCAAAAATATTCTTATATTGAACTGACAGACTATGGCAGAAAAGCTGCCTCTTCCATTCGCGAACGCCATGATACACTAAAAACCTTCTTAATCGAAGTATTAGATGTGAGTGAAAAAACAGCCGAAGAAGATGCATGCAAAATGGAACACGCCATCAGCAGCGAAACTTTCGGCAAGTTAAAAAAATATGTTAAAAATACTGCTACGGCAAAAAAATAAGCTTTATAATATTCTCAAAAGAAGGTGATTTTGATTGGAGAGCGGCACATGGATAGCCATCTATTTACCAATATTTGTTTTATTTGTAATCATTATACCTATGCAATATACAGCCCCAAAATCAGATTTTTTAAAACATGCCAGAAAGAAAGGAAAAAAAATGACAAACGAAATCATTAAAAAATATATCGGCAGCAAGGTAAGGCTTTCAACAGGCTCTTATGGCATCAGTGTAGAAGGCAAAATAACCGGTCTTACCGAAAATTGGCTTGAAGTAGAAACAAAAAAAGGAACCGAATTGATCAACTGCGAATATATCCAAAATATCAAAATCATGCAAAAATAAAGTCTGCTTTAAAGTAGGCTTTTAGATTTTAAATGAATATAAAATTAAATTTTTAAAACTATTTTATGATACACTTTTTTACCTTTTTTTATGATCATCTTGCCTTCTTCAAAATTATCCAGTGAGAAAAGCACATTACCGTTTTCTATCTTTTGTCCGTCTACGCTGATACCGCCTTGATCTATGAGGCGCCTTGCATCGCTCTTGCTTGATGCAAGACCTGTGAGAAGCAGCAAGCTGATAATATCCATTCCTTTTTCGATTTCATCCGTGCTTAACGATGTTGTGGGCATATTGGAATCATTACTGCCTTGTTCAAAGAGTGCCTCTGCGGCCTGTTGCGCCATGGCAGCTTCCTGCTTTCCATGCACCAATGCCGTGATTTCATAAGCCAGCACTTTTTTTGCTTCATTTATTTCGCTTCCTGATAATGCACTTAACCTGCGCACTTCATCCATAGGCAGAAATGTAAGCAGTTTTAAACATTTTTCTACATCGTCATCCCCTACATTTCTCCAATATTGATAGAATTCATACGGAGAAGTCTTTTCTTTATCGAGCCACAGCGCACCCTTTTCCGTTTTTCCCATTTTTTTGCCTTCACTGTTTACAAGAAGATTGAATGTCATACCATAGGCAGCCCCGCCGCATTTTCTTCGAATGAGATCAACGCCTCCGAGAATATTGCTCCACTGGTCATTGCCGCCAAATTGCATGATACAGTCATGGTCTTTATAAAGCATCAAAAAATCATACGACTGCATGATCATATAGTTAAATTCTAAAAATGTAAGTCCGCTTTCCATTCTGTTTTTATAGCATTCCGCCGTAAGCATTCGATTGACAGAAAAGCACGAACCTACATCTCTTAGAAATTCAATATAATTTAAATGCAGCAGCCAGTCTGCATTATTGATCATAAGTGCTTTATCATCCGAAAAATCCAGAAATTTATTAAAGACTTCTTTAAACTTCTCGCCGTTTGCGTTGATTTGCTCTATTGTAAGCATTTTCCTCATATCCGTTCTGCCCGAAGGGTCCCCCACCATTGTGGTCCCTCCTCCGATTAAGGCAATCGGCCTGTGTCCGTAGCGCTGCATATAAGCCATCACCATGATTTGAATAAAGTGCCCTACATGAAGGCTGTCTGCCGTAGGGTCAAAACCTATATAAAAAGTTACCTTTTGTTCCTTAAGCAGCTTTTTAATTTCTTCTTCGTGTGTTAGTTGTCCTATAAATCCTCTTTCCTGCAAAACATCAAAAACATTATCGTGCATATTGACTTATCCTTTCGATAGATTATAATAAAAAAGTCCCTTCTTAATAAAGGGACGGAATATTCCGCGGTACCACCCAATTTGACCAAATGATTTAGTCCGCTTGTATGAACTATGCTCATAAGTTGTAATTCAATACTTGGCAATTAATATCTTTCAGCAACCGATATCTCTCTTACAATCAACCGAGTATCTACTAAGCTTATTCATGGCATGATATAAATCTTTTATGGCAGTATATAGGAAAAATATTTGTTTGTCAAGAAGGGGCTGTTTTAAAGAAAATATATACTTCTTTATGATAAAGTAGTATTATAAATACTTTATAGTAATATACTTATTTTATGTAATTAGAAATTTAAACTATTCCGTTAAGGAGTGAAAAAATGAACGAAAAGCAAAAAAGCAAAGCGCCACTCATAGTGTTTATAATCGTCTTGGTTTTATTGACCAACTTTGTTACTTACACACTGCTTACAACCTTTGGCATCAGCATCGGCGGTAAAAGCGTCATTGCCGTTGACAGCTCGTATACAGCCAAAAAAATCAATAAATTGATCTATTTATATGATGAGCTTGATAATAAATATCTTGAAACCTTAGATAAAGATACCTTATGGGAAGGTGTCTATAAAGGTTTGTTTGAAGCCGCGGGAGACGAATATACTGTCTATATGGATAAAGAAAGTTTTGCGAGTTACACGGAAGATATCACCGGTAATTATGCAGGGATCGGGGTACGCATTGTAATGGGCAACGATGAACTTGTTACCGTTATCAGTGTCTTCGCAAATTCTCCTGCCGAAAAAGCGGGTATGCAAGTCGGTGATAAAATCATTGCTATAGAAGATATGGATGCAACCAAGTTTTCTGTTGACGAAGCTGCTTCAAATATGCGCGGAGAAGCCGGTACCACCGTGAATATAACCATTCTTCGCGGCGAAAAAAATATTGATCTGTCTTTAGAGCGTGCGCAGCTCAGTATAGAAAGTGTCACAGGCAGCATTCTTGACAACAACATAGGCTATATCAATATATCCGAATTTTCTTCAAGCGTATCCGACCAATTTATTTCCACGCTTGACAACCAACTCAAAAATGGCATTACTTCGCTGATCATAGATTTGCGCAACAATCCCGGTGGCGATGTGGATGAGACAATCAACATTGCCGATCGACTGCTTGGAAACTGCATGATTATATACACTGAAAATAAAATCGGCAAAAAAACAGAATACACTTCTACAACGGCACAGTCACTCGACATACCGATTGTTGTTCTTATCAATGAATACTCTGCATCAGCATCCGAAATACTTGCAATATCGCTTAAAGATAATGACGCAGCAACCCTTATCGGCACAAAGTCTTATGGTAAAGGCATCATACAAACATTTAAAGGCATGCTTGACGGAAGCGGTTATAAAATCACGACCGAACAATATTTTTCCCCGATCGGCACCGTTATTCACAAAGTAGGCGTGGAGCCTGATGTCGTTGTAGAATTACCAGATGACATCACGTATGAATACGGGAAGATACCTGCAAATCAAGATACACAGCTCCAGGCAGCAATCAAATATCTAACACAAAATAAATAAGAAAAGAGTATGATGCAATGTATACGGTATGTGCCAACTGCACCTTTGGCCTTGAAAGTGTTTTGAAAAAAGAACTTATTCACCTGGGCTATGAAATCATTAATACAACAGATGGAAAAATCTACTATAAAACAGATGAATACGGTATAGCAAAATCGAATCTCCATCTCCGCACAGCCGGAAGAGTCTTTATCAAAGTAGGTGAATTCACAGCTACTTCTTTTGATATGCTTTTTGATCATACTGCCGCGCTTGAATTTGAAAAATATATTCCATCAGACGGAAAATTTGACATCTATAAAGTAAACTGTTCATCCTCAAATCTGATGAGTAAATCGGATTGTCAGGCAATCATAAAAAAGGCTGTTGCGCAGCGTTTGAAAAAAATGCACAATGTCTCTCATCTTGCGGAAACCGGCAATAGCTATCCTCTTTTTGTAACCATTAAACATGATAAAGCAGAAATTTTTATCAATACTTCAGGCGAAGGACTTCATAAACGAGGTTACAGGGCCAGAGGAAACGAAGCCCCCCTGAAAGAAACACTCGCCGCTGCTATGGTACTTTTTTCCGATTACCACCCTGAAAAAACACTCGCTGATACAATGTGCGGCTCGGGTACTATCTTAATTGAAGCCGCAATGATCATGAAAAACATGGCCCCTTCTATAAACAGGGCATTTATCAGTGAGCAATGGAGTAAGACCTATAAGCAATCTTATGCGGATTGCAGATCAGACGCAAAGAAAAATATTTTAAATATTCCTTTGCGGATCTTAGGGAGCGATATTGATTATTTTTCTATCAGGCAAGCAAAGGAAAATGCCATAAAAGCCGGCGTGGCAGATGACATTGCCTTTCAAAAACTGGATTTAAAAAACTTTTCTTCAAAGAAAAAGTGCGGTGTGCTTATTTCCAACACCCCCTATGGAATGCGTACCGGCGGACACTCAGTTCTTGAAGTGTATAAAAACTTGGGACAAGTATATGAAAATTTAAACGAATGGTCTGCTTTTTTACTCTGTGGCAATGATAATTTTGAAAAAGCTTTCGGGAAAAAAAGTGACAAAAACCGTAAGCTCTATAACGGCGGCATTAAAACTTATCTCTACTCTTATTATTCAAAAAAACGGAATGAACAAAATGAAAATAAATGAAGCCTTGCCAAAAGGCGTTGAGCTGTTAAGAAGCTCTAAAAGCGATATTGTCCTTCCTCTTCTCGAAGCGCAGCTGCTTTTGGCGCATATTTTAGGCAAAAGCAAAGAATCCTTAATTGCTTACGATCAAGATGAATTAGACAGCAAGCAGGAGAAAGATTATTTTAATGCCGTAAATAAAAGATTCTATGGATGCCCCATAGCCTATATCACAGGCAAAAAAGAATTTATGGAACTTACGCTCTTTGTAGACAGGAGTGTATTGATTCCGAGAGACGATACAGAAATCCTTGTTGAGTGCGTGCTGGACTATGCAGCAAAGAAAGAAGGCAAAGCAGAAATATTAAATATAGGTACGGGAAGCGGATGCATCGAAGCAGCATTGGCAAGTCGCAATAAAAACATTTTTATTACCGGTGTTGACAAATACGAAAAAGCTTTGAAAATAGCTTCTAAAAACATTAAGCATCATAAACTTCAAAATCAGATAACACTTCTGCAATCGGACCTGTTTTCCGCAATTCATCCTTCCCACCGCTTTGATATCATTTGTTCAAATCCGCCTTATGTATCACAAGAAGAAATGAAACATTTAAGTATCGATGTGGCTGCCTATGAGCCGATCGCGGCGCTTTATGGAGGCAGTGACGGTCTTGATTTTTATAGAAACATTGCACAAAAATCTAAAAATTTTTTAAAAGCAATGGGCAGTCTCATTGTTGAAATCGGCTGCAATCAGGCGGAAGATGTTAAACAAATTTTTAATCAAAACGGTTTTATAAATTTATATTGCATGCAAGATTTAAGCGGCCGCAACAGAGTAATTTGCGGTGACAAAAAATAAAACGGGCTCTATGCCCGTTTTAATCTTTTATGGCGACAGCTTCTATTTCAACAAGCCCACTTAACGGAAGCGCGCCTACCTGAAAAGCAGCTCTTGCGGGATAATTTGGGGTAAAATACTGCATATATACTTTGTTGACTGCCACGAAATCTGAAATATCTGCAAGATACACAGTTGTTTTAACAACATCTTCCATCTTATATCCTGCTTCAGAAAGGATTGCCTTCATATTATTTATCGCCTGATGTGCCTGCTCGACAGCTGAGCCTTCAACGAGCTGGGATGTAGTTGGATCAATACCCAACTGCCCTGATATAAAAAGTATATTTTGAGCCTCAACCGCCTGAGAATACGGCCCAACCGCTTTTGGCGCATGTGTGGTTGAAATAATTTTTTTCATTTTTTCTTTCCCTTTCTTAATCATTTTCCAACAGTTTGATTTCTTCTAACTTTGTAAATTTCAAATTTAATCTTTTGATGCTGGCAACATATTCAAACATATCGGCCGTTGTATATAGATGCGTATATTTCCCATTTTCTTTTCTGTTATCCAAATCGTTCCTAACAAGATATTTTTTTAATTCTTTAATTTGTCTTTCCGCAGGATCTATTAATTTAATAGAAGGATACATTGTTTTAATCTCATTTTCAATGATGGGAAAATGGCTGCAGCCGAGAATGAGTGTTTTGACATTTTTACTTGCAATCGGGTCGATACATTCCTTAATTAATTCATATAAAAGTAAAACATTCTCCATTTGGCTGTTGATCACTTTCGGCAGACGGCTGCTGTCGTTTGAGATCAATTTTACATTGGGTCCCATTCTTTTCATCGTATAGTCGTATACACCGCTTCTTACCGTTGCCACTGTTGCAATGAGCCCGATTTCTCTCTCATGTAATTCTGCCGCTTGCATACATCCATATTCCACAATGCTAAACACCGGCACGTTTGCTTTTAGTCTTTCTATCTGCGAGGAAATCGTATTACATGCCAGCACAATGGCTTTCACGTTTTTTTCTTCTAAAAATTCTATTATTTTATTTGCGTATTCTACAACTTCTTCATATGTACGGTTTCCGTAGGGCATCCGCAGCGAATCGCCAAAGTAGATAACATTTTCATTGGGAAGTATCTTTTGAATCTGTTTTACTGCCGTGAGCCCCCCAACTCCCGAATCGATAACTCCGATTGGTTTTATCATAGACTACTCTCCTTAATGCATTGCTTACTAAAATCACTTCGTATATTATAATACAGACAAGCTGTTTTTAAAATATCCATTTTCATAAATAAAATCAACAATTCCTCTCGCAATTGCCAAAGCAAGCCTTGCATGATGGCTGTCTTTTTGAAGAAGTTTTTCTTCCTCTACGTTGGAAATAAAACCACATTCTACAATAACCCCCGGCATGGGGTTATTTTTGAGGATGAGCAGATTATCTCTTTGTTTGATTTCTCTCATTTTCCCGTCTACATCAAGCACTGCAAGCCTGTCGGAAATGGCCTGGGCAAGTTGCTTAGAATATTCAGATTCTTCATAATAAAGCGCGCCGGTCCCCGAAACACTTCGGTTGGGCATATGCGAATCGAGATGAATACTGACCATGATGTCTGCATCGCTGTTTTGTATAATTTCATGACGAAGACGCATATCCGTATCTTTGTCCCAAGACTCACCTTCTTCTAAAAGCCCTGTATTTGTCTGCCTCGTCATAATAACCTCTGCTCCCATGATTTCGAGTGTTTGTTTCAACTTTAGAGATATTTTTAAATTTAATATTGATTCATCCTCTCCGTTAATACCAACTTTTCCGGGATCTAGTCCACCGTGTCCCGGATCAATAACGATTTTTATTCCCCGAAGCGGCAGCACTTCATTTCCGGCATAAATGCTTGTAAACTTAATATAGCAAACAGCACAAGCTACAATGAAAACAAAGATAAGAATCAATATACTTATTTTTTTTATGCTCATACTTATTTCACCTGATTATTTTATTTTTTGTTGTATCATTTTATGCGCCATCAGATGAAATCATGCTTTATATATAAGTTCAAAATAAAAAATACTATTTATTCCACTGCTATTTGATTATCCGCCGGCAAAGCAATTCCTTCTTTCCTCTTTTTACGCACACTTATCTCAGCGCCGATCCATACAATGAAAGGAATAATTATTTGAAACGGAATCGCATATATTTGATAAGGTTTTAAAAATTCAAAAACTTCAACAATACTCGCATTCGCTATGGGGCACATTGCAAATATCAATAGGCTCAAAGGCGCCACCACTACTTTATAATTTTTCAATCCGAACAACTTTGTTATACCTTTTGCTGCCGTGAAAAGACAAATAGCCAATTTTGCAACACCTGCAATAATAAAGGCATACGTAATCAATCCTTCGATTCGTTCCAGAAAATTCTGTATACCTATCAGCCTTGCCGCTTTAAATGACGGAAAATATGAATTTTCCATTAAATCAGGTCCTAATAATATTATATTTCTAAGCACAATCACCATCAATACCAGCGAACCGAACAATATGCTATATAAATATAATTTATAAGGATTGTCATTTTTCCCCTGCCGTATATCATCGGCCACTCCCAAAAACAATACCGTCTCCGCAAGCGGAAATACTAGAATCCTCCATGCTCCTGCCGAAAGCTCTTTAATACTGTGATTTGCTATAGGAAATAAATTCTCAAAATTTTGAACTCTGCCAAAAGATAAAAATATAGTAAGGATTAAACTAATGCACAGGATAGAAAACGCCGATACAACCCCTCTTCCCATATTGTGCATTGAACTTAAAACAACATAGATAACAGTGAGTACCATAGCCGCTATGATGACCACTTTTGGCGTTGCGGTAAGTGAAGTCATCTTTATAAAATTACAAAAGATACTCAAAATAGTTATGCTCACATGTAGTGCATACCACACAAATAAAATGATGAGTATTTTCCCGATAAATGGTTTAAACACTTCCTGCATAATATAAAAAATATTTTCCTCGGGATATAGTTTCATGATTCTTGCATACATTAAAACCAAAGGAAGCACAAAAACCGTTGCCATTAGTAATGAAATCCAGGCATCTTGTCCGGTCTCTGCGTTTAATCCTATAATGGCACTGTCTCCGAAGATAAACAGAATTACCAAAAAAATTATTTGCCGCATAGATATCATTTCTTTTTTCATTTATTTATTCCTTGCCATATTATTGTTTTCATACCTATTTGATTTTTATATGATTAATTAAAAAATATGAAATAGTATTCAAATCAGGTTTTAGGTATATTTTTACAAGCAAAATAGCTGCACAAATAAACAGTAAGAACGAATACACCCATATCTCCCTGCTCTGCTTTCTTTTAATCGTTGGAATAAAGCCAAAAATAATAATCAGCGCGAACATGAATAAAATAACAGCTGTTTGCATAGATTCTCCTTTTTTTAATTCTTCATAAATCCGGTATTTGTAATGTGTATCTGAGACTTTACCTCTATTTCTATTTCCGTAAAATATTTGTTCCAATTTTTACTAACTTCCGCCCACAATTTCGGATCTTTACGATAGACCAAATTTCCAAATCCGAAAATATCAGAGATATATTCCATCTGAACTTTTTGTATAATATTTTTTATTTGTTTACTTAATTCTTTATCTGCCTTTTTTTGTATTTTCTCTATCGTATAATTATCTAACTCATCAGAGCATATATTATACTCACCTAAAAATACTTCCATTTGAATTTCTATCGTTACTGTAAAATTATCTTTTTTTTCATCATATTGATACGAAGATTTTGTTTTGTTCTTATTGATTTCAAGAGAGACCATGCTATGATCACCATCCTCCAATACAAAAACCCCTCCCATAACCTCGTTGGTAATAAACAGAAAATAAAAAGTTTCTTCAGGAGATAAATAACCTATCAGTTTATCACTGTTAAAAAGTGCTATGCCGTTTGATTCTACTGTTTGCTTATCATTATTCATTGTCACATGGAAAGCAGGAAGCGTCAGCTGCCGCCCGCTATCGTTTAAAAGTTCATACACCTCAAACATTTCTATATCTCCGGTTTTACTTGTTATTTTATGATCCTTTTTTATGATCGTTTTTATCTCTGTTGATGTAATGGAATTGGTAATGCCTTTCACTTTAAGAAGTGCCTTGGCAGTCGGCTCCTGCGATATAACTACATTAATTGTCTCCCTTGGCTCGGCATCTCTTAAAAATAAATCAATACATTTTTTAATGCTTTCTTCTTTAGCGATTTGCTCGCTTATAATTAAAACTTCCATGCTGCCGAAAAACATTTTTGTGGCAGATTTACTCTTTGCATTTCTCACCGCCTCAAATAATGTTTTTCCTTCGGATTCTACAAGGGTAGTTTGTGTCCCCTGATCTTTGGAACTTTTTTGCAAATCAATAATTTCATAAGTCAATTTATACATATTTGTACTTGTGTCTTTATCAATCGCAAGGCCGATTGCAATACCTATTTCGTTGAGTCCCACATAATCCCAGCAGCCGTATAACGGCATACAGCTAAAAATCATTATTATAATCAAAAGTGTTTTTATAGTTTTCTTATTCATCATCTATCTCTAACCTAATGATATCTTGTGCTATATCAGGCCGCTTTTTCATTGCAAACCAAGGGCCTCTGATAAAAATATCTTTTATGCTCTGATAGTGTAAATCTTCATAGGTTTGAAGCTGGGGCACGCCCATTGAACGAAGATTATACAGATGCACAATGAGTACAATCAAGACCATTATGAAACCATATAATCCCAGCAGCCCTGCACCGGCAATAAATGCCAGCCGAATAACCGTGATCGATGCCCCCATTCTTGGTGTTAGAAGAGATGTGATGGCACTGAATCCGACAACAATAATGACGGGTGCATCTAGGAGTTTTGCATCAACGGCCGCCTGCCCGATAACCAACGCGCCTACAATGCTGAGTGCTGAACCGACATTGGAAGGCATTCTCAGCCCCGCTTCCCGCAAAAAATCAAAAACGATCAGCATAAGCGTCATTTCTATAATGACCGGAAAAGGAACACTGCTCCTTTCGGCTGCAACATTTAAGAAAAATACCGTCGGGATCATCTCTTTATGAAAAGCAACAAGCACTAAATACAGACCGGGTGTGAGTATCGAAAAAAAATAGGATGTCATACGCAGTATTCTTGCAATCGATGCATAAAAGAAATTGGTAAAATAATCATCACCCATTTGAAAATTTTCTATAAATAAATAAGGAAGCGTCATGACAATAGGGGAACCGTCGACAAAAACGGCGATCCTGCCTTCCAGCAGCTTGCCGACCACGCTGTCCGGCTTTTCTGTAGTACCTGTTTGACGAAATAATGTATATTTCGCATCACGTATATTTTCTGCGATATAATTTGCATCAAGCACACCATCGATTTTTATTTTTTTAAGCCTGCGATACAGTTCGTCAAGCACTTTTTTATCCACCAAACTGTCAAGATAGCAAATACATGCTTGTGTCTGCGTACGCTCTCCGATACTGTAATACTTCATTTTCAAATCATGTGTACGCAGCCTTCTGCGAATTAACGATAAGTTCACAAGCAACACTTCTCCGAAGCCTTCTCTTGGACCGCTTACTGCTTTTTCATTATCGGGCTCTGTGATCGCTCTCATGAAAAAAGATTTGGTGTTTAAAATAATTGCCTGATCCTGACCTTCCACAAAAACAACCGTATCCCCGTATGTGATTGCCTGAATGATATCTTTTATTTTTGTCGTAGTTTTTGTTTCACCGACTTGAAGTACATGATTTAATAATATATCAATGGAATCTCTATTTTTTTTTACATGATTGTTCAAAAGAGGTGCAACTATATGCTCGTTTAAAGTAATAGAATTAACAAGGCCGTCACTGTAGAATAAATAAAGTTTGAGATCTTCTTTGTTTTGAAGATTCCTTGTAACAAGTGTGTCGTCATCTACAAAAAGCCGATGAAGAAATGCAACGTTATCTTTTAGCGAAGAAGACAGCACAACTTCATTCGTATCTTCTTTTGCGCAGATATCCGACTTTGAATTTTTCTTATCCGTTTTATTCTTCCTAAGTTTATGAAACCACTGCATGAATGTTCCTCATATATTACTGAAGTTAGTAGTTATTATGAACATTTTTATAAATATTAAACATGAAAAATCCTTTTTAAAAAATATTCTAACAAGGATTGTATTAAATTATTTTTCAAATTATAATGAAGGCGAATCCATAAATATTTATGGATGAATAAACAAGCAAATATAAAAAAGACTATTAAAATAACCAAAACCATGTTTAATTTTTGAAATTAGGATGTGTAAAAATGAAAAATTCATTTATGAAACAATATAATAAGATCAAAAAACAAGAGCATAAAATGTTGAACCATCAGCCGAATGCGCTTATGAAATCAACAATATCTCCTGTTAAAGAAAAAATAGAAGGCAAAATTCCGCAAAAAGTGAGCACAATGCTTAACAACGCTTTTTACAAGGGTTTTCAGCTCATCTTTGAAAAAGGAACCGTCGCTATTGAAAAAACATACGATAAAAACAAAGCTCAATTTGCTTATGATATCAATAACTATGCCATTAATAAAAAATTTTCCGGCAAACATATGAGAAAATTGAGTAAAAGAGCCAATTATTCAAAAATGATCAATTCTTCCATCTCCGTACTCGAAGGCGGCGTGCTCGGCTTTTTGGGTGTCGGCCTTCCCGATGTTCCGCTGTTTATCGCAATGATTATGAAAACAATTTATGAAGTTGCGCTCAGTTATGGATTTGATTATAAAAACGATGAAGAGAAGGCTTATATTCTTCTTTTGATATGCACCGCAGTCAGTAAAGAAGATGAAAAATTAAAGTTTAACAATGAACTTCAAAGCCTGCAAATAAGTATCGATAAAAATTATCCCATGCAAATTGATTTACAGCTTTATATGAGAAAAGCTTCCGAAGCACTTTCAGGGGCTCTGCTTACGGCAAAATTTATTCAAAGTATCCCTGTCGTCGGCACAATCGGCAGCGTTGTCAATTATAATATCATCAACAAAGTCAGCAAAACGGCCAACATCAAATATAAGAAAAGATATTTGAACAGCAAACTCTCGGAAATGAAATTATAATTTCTTTAGATTTAGTGAATATACTTATATTGTAATCGCTGTGACAGCCTGCTTAGAATTTCATTCGGTATGGTACCACATTTTTTTGCAACTTCTTCACATGTAACCAGCTTTGAGCCGTCTCTGCCGATGATCGTGACGATATCCCCTGTTTTCGCCTGTGGAATATTTGTGCAGTCGATAAACATTTGGTCCATGCATACAGTGCCGATGATCGGCGCTTTTTTGCCGTGAAGAAGCACATAAGCAGATCCTGATGAATACTCTCTGGGCATACCATCGGCATAGCCTATCGCAACCACGGCGACGGTCATAAGCGCATCTGCGGTAAAGGCTCTGCCGTAACCGATATTCTGACCCGATGTCACTGTTTTTATTGCCGCAATCCTTGCTTTCAGTGAAAGCACCGGGCTCAGCTTCAAATCAGGAGATGCTGAATTTTGATAATCCGCCGCTCCGTAAAGCGCAATGCCCGCACGCGCATAATCACAAGGCAGCAAAGGATAATTTAAAATTCCGTAGCTCGACTGAAGATGCACCTTACCCGTGCAATACCCTTCTTTTTTCAAAATCGAGATGGCATTGAAAAAACGCCTGATTTGCCTATTGGTCTCGGATATATCCTGTTTTGACAAACTCTGTGACAATCCAAGATGGGAAAATATGCCGTCGACAATCAAATTCTTGCAGGCAAAAATGCTTTCGATTTGTGCGATATGGAATACATCCACTCCAAGCCTGTGCATACCTGTATCTACTTTTATATGAACATGAATTTTTTCCCCAAGATCATTGAGCTCTTTTGCATAAGAAACGTCCACGACCGTTTGTGTCAGCCCGTAATGCACAACGCAGGGCAAATCGCAGGGCAGTGTATATCCTAAAATTAAAATTTCTCCATAAATACCGTTTTTTCTCAGCCGCATTCCTTCTCTGCAAGTCGCAACCGCAAAGGCTTTTATGCCGATTGCATTCAAAGCTTTCGCTGCCTCGATATCTCCATGGCCATATGCGTTTGCTTTCAGCACAGCCATCAGGCTGCATTGTGCATTAAGCAAACTTTGGAGCTTTTTTGCATTTTGTTTTAACGCTGAAAGGTTCACCTCTACCCATGCTCTGCCTTCTTTGGAGACAGTCAATCGTTTGCCTGTATTGAAATCCGTATAACGGGGTTCATCTTTCATACTGATAAAAAACGGCTGTTTTGCTAACTTTTTCATTATTTTCTCCATCGCGTGAGGATAAATCCGTCTGCATTATTGCCTGATATTTCAAGACATCTCTCTTTAGGTAACCCCATGCTTATTGCCTCCTCCCGTGTTATATAAGCAATTTCCGCTTCCCTTTTTCCTTCTTTGACCATAAGATACTTTTTTTGATATTTAAACTCTTTAAGATATACGATATATTCTTCAAGACAAAGACGGTGCTGCTTGATAAAGCTTGCATGAGGAGTGCCTACATAGCGAAAATGCCACGGTTCATGCGCTATATTTGTAATGCTCTCTTTTTCCTTTTCATATCTTTGTATAAAACCATAAACAGCCGCCTGGTCTCTAAATTTCTCACATATACCTTCGTAAGGAAAATTCGGGCAGATATCATCTATTTTTTCTTCATTCTTTGCCACATCAATGGCAAGCCCGCTCTGATGCTCACTGCAATTTGGCAAAGCTACATACTGCTTTGTAAAAGCTTCTCCGTTCATTTTGAGTGAATTAGCATAGATTTGTGTCTGTTCAGCAAAGCTTCTGTAGCCGCTGGTTAACACAATTTGTCTGCTTCCCCCGATAGCTTCACACAATTTTAAATACTGTTCTGCCGTTTTTATATGGAGCGAAACATTTTTATTTTCTCTGTCAAGATGCACAAGCTGTGAAGTGAGGATATGTTCTTTGCATATAATGGGATGCTGAGCATTAACAAGGATCAAACTCCCTCTGTGAATATTGGCCTTATTTAATAAATACATACTCATTTTTTGCAATACTGAGCTCGATCAGCTTGTCTAACATTTCTGCAAAATCAATCCCTGCTTCCTTCATCATATTCGGATAGCGGCTATGCGGAGTCAAGCCGGGAATCGTATTGACTTCATTAAAAATGATTTCATTATTCGGCGTTAAAAACATGTCCACTCTTGCAAATCCGCTGCATCCGAGCGCACGGTAAATTTTATCAGCCGTCTCTTTTACTATTTGCGCCGTGGGCTGTGCAATCCTTGCAGGCAAGTGAATTTTTGAAGTTTTCAGACTGTATTTCTCCGAATAGTCAAAAAATCCGTTACATGTTTCAATTTCATCCACTTCTCCAATTCTCAGTTTATCGCTGCCGAGTATGGCGCAGCCCACTTCAAAGCCATCGACGGCCTCTTCAATAATCACTTTGCTGTCGTATAAAAAAGCCTGAGTGATCGCTTGCGCCAGCTTTTGAGGCTGATATACTTTGCTGATGCCAAACGAAGAACCTGATCTAAGTGGCTTTACAAACAGAGGATACGCTAAAGCTTGTGCGTTCACTTCAGCGTCATCCAAAGAATACGATCGATTGAGCACAATTGATTTTGGCACCCTTATACCTGCTGATTGTGCAATTTTATGCGCTTTATCTTTATCCATGCAAAGCGCAGAAGAAGCGCTGTCACATCCCACAAAAGGAATGCCCACAAGTTCAAATAATCCTTGAAGCGTTCCGTCTTCTCCGTTTTTTCCGTGCAGCACAGGGAACGCGCAATCAATGGCTGTTTTTGTGATGATGCCATTGTTTATTTCAATGATTTCTCTTGTTCCTCTGTTTGGCGAAATCAATACTTTTATACAGTTTTCTTTATCTGTATGCCAAGTATCTTTTGGTATATTTGATTCCTCTCCTGCATAGCGATACCATTGCCCCTCTCTTGTGATGCCGATTAAGACTGCCTTATATTTTCTTTTATTTAAATAATGAATAACACTAAATGCCGATTGCAAAGATACCTCATGCTCAGCAGAACAACCGCCAAATAAAATAGCTATCCTCTTCTTTCTCATTTTTTCTCCTTTTTATGTAATAAAAAAATACTTTAATTTTTTTTATATTACTCAAAATTAAAGTATTTTTCTTTCATTTTTACCTATAAATTTCTTATTATTTCCTTGTAAAAACCATACGTTTTTCTTACAAAGTCATCGGAAGGGATACTATAAATTCAATTTGCTCATTTTCGCTGATTGCCTCAATTGTTCCATGATGCAACTCGATGATTTCTTTTGCTATGGCAAGTCCAAGTCCCGCCCCGCCTGTTTTCGTGGCTCTTGATTTATCCAAGCGATAAAATTGCTCAAAAATAATTTTTAGTTTCTCTTTCGGAATTGTTTTGCCATGATTTATAAAGCGCATTGTAATGGTATTTTTATCTTGTGATATAATGATTTTAATTATGGCATTTAAATAACTGTAGTTAATGGCATTACGAATCAAGTTATCAAAAACACGTTCCATTTTATCGATATCACAGATGATTTCCGTACCCGGCGGAATTTGCAGTTCATATTGCAAGCTTTTTTCTGCGAATTGAGGTCTAAATTCATATAATATTTGTTCCAGCATCCTGTTCATGTTTACACTGCTTAACTCCAAAGAGAGAGTGCTTAAATTAAACCGCGTTATTTCAAAAAACTCGTCAATCAGCTCCCCCAGTCTCTCAGCACGATCCAATGAAATCAAAAGATATTTATTGCGCAGTTCCTCTGATATATCTCTCTCATCACATAAAAGCGTTAAATAACCGATAACGGAAGTCAGCGGTGTTTTTAAGTCGTGTGCAAGATAGACAATCAGATCATTCTTTCTTTGTTCCGCTTCTTTGGCAATACGTGCATTATAAATGGCTTGCTGCTTGATATGATTGAGTTTCTCTTCCACTTGTCTAAGCTCGGCCGGCAGATGAATAAACTCCTCATTTGTATCAACCAGCTTACTGCTTGCGTTCGCTATAATATTGATATACTCCAGTGTTTTTTTCCAATGGTAAATAAAAATAATAATAGCTCCTATGGTCCAGCAGCCTAACACAAAGCCTACGATATGATCGCTTACCGGGCGAAGCAATTCATATAAAAAATCCCCTTCATACCATATAAATCTTGCGAAAATATAACGGGCAATCAAAAATACAGCTATTAATATAACAGTATAAATAATCAGCGTTATAAAAAATCGTACAAAAATTGTTTTTGACAATTCTGTCCCCAAAATATTTTTTTCTCTTTTATTCAATGGTATAACCCACTCCCCATACTGTTTTGATAAATTTTGGCCTGCGCGAAGAATCATTCATCTTCTCCCGCAACCTTGCTACATGCGCCATTACAGTATTGTTATTATCCAAATATTTTTCACCCCATACATTTTCAAACAATTCCTCCGAAGAAATCACTCTGCCTCTGTGATCGCATAAATACCAAAGAATAGAAAACTCTATCGGTGTTAAAAAAATCTGTTTATCGTACAACATACATTTATGTGTGTCTTTATTGATGAGAAGCCCTGCAAAATCGTATTCATTGTTTTGCTCTTCTTGCATATAGTGCTCTGTATTATTGTATTTTATATATCGTCTCAGCTGTGTTTTTACCCGTGCCGCAAGTTCCAAAGGGTTAAACGGTTTTGTGACATAATCATCGGCGCCGAGTGTCAGCCCCATTATTTTATCCATATCCTCCCCTTTTGCGGTAAGCATTATAATCGGAAAAAAATATTTTTCTCTGATTTTCCGGCAAAGCGCAAACCCGTCGATATCCGGCAGCATCACATCTAAAATTGCCAAATCGATTAAAGTGCTGCCTACGCATTGCAAAGCTTCTTCACCTGTATAATATTTATATACATTATAATTCTCATTTTTCAGGCAGACTTCAACCAAATCGGCAATCGGCTGTTCATCGTCAACTACTAAAATATTTGCATTCATACACTTTTCCTTTTAAACTTCATCACTATAAAATTTATAATAAGTATTATATCATAAAATTCTTTTTATTTATTTGTACAGCTATAAGCTGCTTTTGCATACACATATATAAAGAGTCCCTTGATTAAGATAATTATTTTTAGGTTGCAAAAACAGATGAATGATTTAATGTTATTTATTACTCTGCTATGTATGAATGAGCTTGTATTCATCTTGCTTTACTTTATGCTGTTTGGAGATACTCTTTTTGATACTGAGAGTTTTCAAACACTCAAAAAGGTTAAAAAAAACAGGCGCCGTGAGTTTTCCTATCTAAGTGAATCGGATTTAGAACTGCTTATAAAATTTTTTAGCACTTTTACAGACAGTGAACTCACACAATTAAATAAAATTATTGTAAAACTGGAATTGTTTGAAGATCATATGCCAGGCAAAAGGCAAAAACCATAAAGATTTTCAAATACTCCTTCTGTCCACATAAAATAACCTAAGATGAACACGACACAAAGTAGCGGCATATACTGCTAAAGAAATTTATTTTTTAAGAGGCAAATATGAGTGACTTGGTTTTTGTTATTATTATGCTGTGTTTTATCGTTCTGATGGTCATTGTGATATTTTTGATCCTGTTTGGTGACAGTATACACGAGACACAGGAATTGGATAAGTTTTATCGCAAGAAAGTAAAAGAACATATCAATGCCGATTTATCGGAATCCGATTATTTACTGCTCGATAAGCTGTGCAGTACGCTCACGCCCACGGAGCTGAGCCAGCTCAATGAGATTTTATTAAAATTGGGCCGGCTTGAAGACAGGATAGTCCAAGAGTAAATAAGCAGTACATTGTGCTTATGAATACTGTAACCAGTATACAAAAAGCAGCCTATAGACTGCTTTTTGTTATATGCATCCTAATATAATCTTACTCAAGCCCCTGCAAAAACAGGGCGCATCTTCTGAACGCTTCATGTCTGCCCTCTGTAAGAATAATGTTATGTTCCCCGTTGTCCGGTCTATACAATTCTTTTTCCGCAGAAGAAATACTGTCATAGATTATCTTCGCGCTGCTTGGGCATGCCACGCCGTCATCTTTGGCCTGGATGATAATGCCAGGTACTTTGATCGCCTGCATAAATCCGTCGGCATTGACCACATCCATTAGGCGGTAGAGCTCTTTGAATGCTTTAATCGCAATATCTTCATAATGGATATGATATTGCCTAAAGAGCCCTGTTTTTCCTGCCATATCACGATGAAAATACTCAACATCATCCGGATACTCGGCGGTAATAAAAGTTCCTTCCACCAATTTCAGCGGTGACGATATGGACATAAACGCCGCAGTATCTGGAAATTTGTTTGCCAGATATAAACTAAGCAGCCCGCCAGTGGAAAGCCCGCCGACATAGAGGGTATCAAAATTTTTCTTCAGCATCTTATAGTCATACTCTGCTTTTGCTATGAAGTCTTCCGCTGTTGTGTGCAGCAGATCCTGCGGATACGTTCCGTGTCCCGCTAAATTAGCGCCATATACATGATATCCGTAATCATTTAAAAAACGTGCCATAGGGATTAACTGGGCAGCTCCCGAGGTGATTCCGTGTATCAACAAAACCGCCTTATTATTATTGCCTTGCAAATAAAATTGGTCATTTGTAATCATGTTTTTCCATTTCCTTTCTTTTATAACATCAGGTTGCCTGCTTCATCAAAGTAAGGCTCGGCTACTTCATGCAGGATTTCGGTTGTGTTTTTATCAAGTAGTTCAATTACGGCCTGAGAGACAATCATTTCCTGCAAATGGAGTGTGTTTTCTATTATAATCACTTTTGCGTTGGAAGGCAAAATATTTCCTGCTGTTTTTAATGCGAGTTCAAAAGCTTGTCTTTCCGTATTGGTGTATGTAGGTGTTTTTCCTCTTTTTAAATACGTGGTCGGAAACAAGTTTGCAAATGTGGCTTCATAATCGATTTTGCTTATGAGTTGCTGAGTAGTAATATCCGCAAGCCCCATACCGAGTGCATTTCCGTTCGAATGTTCACTCAAATCAAGTACGACGATGCGTTTGATATTAGGTGTCTGCGGCTCTGCAATGCCATCTATATAAATTCTGCCGATGACTTTTGTATCCATGCCGGTTCCCGAAAATTCTTTTCCCATCTTTTTTACGATGAGCACGTCCGTATTTTTTATCGGAAGGCGCGGCACATTCTCATATGCATGTTTTAACAGCGCTGCATCCTGCTCTATAAAATCCTTCGGCTCCGCCGCCTTTAATATACTGGTTTCGTCTTTCGAGTTTTCCACAATGGCAAGCCCGGCCAGTATAGGCGCATTACATCTCGCTACTTCATAGGCAAGCGGGATCGTTGTTTCAAGATCATAATAATGCATGGCTGTCGCCCCTTTTTCTTTGCCAAGTCCCACAGCAATCATTTTTACAATGCCGCTTTCGTTTTTACCCGAAAAATCGGTATGCGGCTTTACGCGGTTGACCACGATGATGCCGTTGGATTTATACGCATTTTTATCCATATACACGGGCGCTCCGTTGCTTGTCTTTCCCAATTGCACCACTTCCATGGAAGAGAGGATCTGCGCCTCCATTTTTGTATCCGTGATGCCAAAATGGGAAAGCAACTCCTTTTGTCCCTGCCCGGTAGCACCTCCGTGACTGCCCATGGAAGGCACAATAAAAGGCACTCCGCCACAGCGCCTCACGTAATCGCACACGGTTTTAATGATCAATGCCAAATGATTGATCCCTCTGCTGCCCGCTGTAACAGCATACCTACCGGAAGGTTTTATTTTTGTCTTCAGATTAATCGCGTCAAGCTGCACATTTATTTCCTGTGCAATATTTTCTATCTTAGCTTCAGGAAATCTCTGCCTGATCTTATACATTTTCGGATAATCCATATACTTCACCTGCTTTGCATACCACGATTTGCTCGCCTTTCTCTCCGCTGCCGTCGGCAGTGATGAGATAGCTGTCTATATGTTGTACTGTAAAATAATCTATTATTTGATTTACACATTCTTTTTTATTTTTAAATTGCTGCATGAGTATTTGCATCACATTATTCATTTCCTGCTCTGTACATTTGGCCGCAACCCCCGGGCTTTCAGCCCGGGCAATCATATAAAGTCCGTGCCCTATATATTCAATCTCTCCCCAGGCACTCTTTGGCTTCTCTGCAGGATTTCCTATAACTCCACCTGTATATCCGCTCGTCATATGCTCCGCCTTGATACTCGCACCGACAACATAGACATCTTCATCAAATGTTTCGCTGATTTTTTCGGCTAACTTATAGTCGATATCGTAAAGATCATCTTGGCGTGTTATGCTTAGCGCCTGCAACTGCCTGCATTTTTTAGTCTGCACCATAGCCGTATTCTTCTTACAGAGTCCCCCGATATGAATAATCTGGCCGCTAAAGCAAGTAATTTTACATAAAAATTTATCCATATCACTTTATGTAGCTTGCTTGCGCATTCGGATATTGATTGTATATGGCACGAATCATGCGCTGATTGATTTGACTTAGCCTTATATCTTTTGGGTCGTAGATTTCTAAAAATGCATCAAATGCCGCACAGGCTTCTACGTATGGCCCCGGCAGATTCATAACAAAACTTTTTTTCTTTTTGCCGCACACCAGCTTGCACCATAAATGCCCGTTGCTTCCATAGATTTCGCTTTTCTCAAATTCGTCCAAATACTTGCTTAGAGCACTGTGTGTATAATCTTCGGATAACGTAGAGCTGTAACGATGCCCGCCGCCCGAACCGCCTGTTAAAATCACTAAATCGGCTTTGGCTGTAACACATCGTTCAATATCTTTTATTATATTTTCCGTCTCATCCCTCACAGGCGTTTTGCGCGTTATTTCACAGTCGGGATACTTTTTAATAAGTTCTTGCAAAATGTAGGCACTCGATGTATCTACAACAATGCCAAGCAGTATTTCATTTCCCGTCGGTATGATACTAATGTTCATTTTTTTGCCACCTTTCGCGCGCACAAGAGATCTCGCTTACCATCTCCAGACGATCAATATCGACATCAACAGCATGCAAGGCCGATAATTCCACAACATTTTGGGCGGTGATTCCTTCCGTGAGTGAAAGCGCCGTAATGATACCTTGCGCATCTTTTAAGATATCTTCGGGTGCTGTTTTATAAATATCCATCTCCAGGCTGCTGCCCGTGACACCTATGACGCGTACAATCGTATTGAGCCTGTTCATAAGCATACTTTCAAGCTCAGTTGTATTCAGCCCTTTGATATCTATATTCTTAATCTTAAGAATCGTTTTATCCGCATATGCAATAATGCGTACAGGTTCTTTTTGTTTCATCGTTCTATCCGTATCAATCTATTTTTAATCTTTTTATTTGTGTGATCTCTTTGGCAGAAATTCTGCATGCATTCTCAACACCCAAGATAAGCTCATCTGCCTTTTGAAGCACTTCCTGCCTTGAAAAAATCTCTCCTTTTGACAGAAGGCTTTCTTTTGTGATGCCAATGCTTTGGAGTTCTTCATAGGCTTTGGGCGTGATCAAATCTACCGCGATTTCATATCCAAGCGCTTTTGATACAGCCAGCACTGCGGGGCTGCATCCGATTTCGCGCCCTGCCACCATGCCCGCATCAAGCGCCTTGATGATATATTCTGCCAGGATCGCTTTATCAGCGACGATGCAAGGAATCGTTTTTTTCAATGTTTTTGCGTAAATTCCAGATCCATGCGCCGTATCCCCTGCGCCAAACTGACGTGTCGGAAACACTCTTCCATACATTTCTTTTACTGTCATGCCGATGCCTACGGAAATGACTTCTCCCGTATAACCGGTCAAAACAGTGCCGTTTGTCATAATCTGCATTTGACCCAGAATCGGAAGCAATATTTCTTCCATAGTTGCAATATTCATCATCTCCGTTGCAGAATTGTTATTGGATGCTCTGCCCGTGATAACGACATTATGCACGGGAATGATTTTATCTTTCGGATTCGGTCCTCTAAAAAGCTTTCTGCCTTTGAAATTTATGCCCCATTGTTTTAGATGAGGTTCTTCTCTTATGAGCTCGTCACTGTATTCTATCTCAGCCATCGACAATATACCGAAATCTTTATTGACTTTGCCGTTATCTGCCGCTGCCATTTTTACAATCGCGCCACCTATCATAATGCCGTCGCTTGTTGTCGTCGTCGCATTCATATCAAAAATACTGATACCTGCCGGCGCACACAGATCTTTTGCTATTTTTTCGATTGCATCGATATCACAAATACCGCATTCATCCATATCGTATTTATCGATTAGCGCAATATTAATGGGAACATGAATATTATTTGCTTTTCCGTATGGTATGAGCCTATATTTTAATTCAGCCATTTTTGCCTCCGTGCTTATTCTTTAGTGACGGCCGATCGCCGGACGTCTGTCTTCTACATTTTCGCAATCAAGCAGCTCTGCTTCTTCTGTTTGATGCAAGATATTAATGACTTCAAGAATTGCGCTGTCTGCCTTTCCGTCTTTATCTATGCCTTTGATAATAACAGTATGCATTGTCTCCGGCACTCTGGGTATTACGATTAGTTCCACTTTTTCTACATTATTTTTTTTTGCTATTTCCTCCACAGCGCTTTCAATTCTGCCGGTGCGCAGCGATTGCATTTTTGCGCTTCTAAGATTTTCAAGCCCTCTGATTTTAATTTCTTTTTGTGGAGTATTCCGCTTTACCGCCTGTTTCATCTTTTCTATGAACTCCGGCAGCTTTGTATGCATCAGCCTCATTTTTCCACCTTCCTCTTTTGCTTTTATTATTCAATGACTTATTATAAATATACTCTAATTTTACTCTGTTGTACGTGATTGTCAATCAAACATTGCAAATATTCATATTTTGTATGCATTTTGCATACAATTGTTTGCATTTTTATCCTATCTTTTTTCATATTATATATTTTTCATTTATCTTTTGATTAAAAAAGTTTATAATAAAATTAGCTTATTCATAAAAACGAATAAAATTCAATAACTGAAAAGGGGTGAAATAATTGACGCAATTTCTCCATACCAATATAAATGTTTTTGACCTGAATAAAAGTCTTGCTTTTTACAAAGAAGCTTTAGGTCTGAGCGAAGCGAAGCGTATCAACGGTCCAAACGGCAGCTTTATTATTGTGTATCTTTCCGATAGCCTCAGCAGGCCTTTGCTGGAGCTGACCTGGCTGAGGGAGAGAAGCAAGCCTTATAATTTGGGCGATAATGAATTTCATATTGCTTTTAAAGTGGGCGACCGTAAAGCTGCTCATGCCAAACATTCAAAAATGGGATGCATTTGCTATGAAAACTATGAAATGGATTTGTATTTTATATGTGACCCCGACGGCTATTGGCTTGAAATTTTAGAATAATTGAAAGGATAGAGCAATACATGGCAGAATCAACCATTCACATCACAGCACTCAACGAAGGACCTGTAACGACCACAGTAGACGTTAGAGGAATGAAAGTAGATTTTTTCCACGGAAGCGAAGAGAACATAAGCCCTGTGGAATATGTTCTCAGTGCACTTGCCGGATGTATCAACGGTGTCGGCTACAAAGTAGCCGAAGATATGGGCTTTGAATTAAAAGGAATTACATCCGATATTTGGGCCACCATTGACCCGTCACGCTTACTCGGACAATCAAACAATGTGCGTGCAGGATTAAAAGAAATCACTTTAAATCTAAAACCAAAAGCTGATGTAGATACAGAAACTTTGAAAAAATGGCTTGAAAACATTGAAGACAGATGCCCTGTAAACGACATTATATCCAATCCTACTCCCGTAAAAATAACATTAGCATAAACAAAAAAACGGCAAGGAATCCTTGCCGTTTTTTTGTTTTATAAGAAGAGACTATTTTTTATTTTTACCATTATTCGTATGTTTTATTTTGGTTGATTGATTTTCATGTTTAAGTATACTTTCATTACTATTCTTTTTTATATTATTGACGTTTTTGGTACTATTTTCTCCTTCATCCTGTTTACCTTTATCATCCTCATTTTTCTCGTCTGCATCATCATTTAGTGCGGGTTGTTCATTAATGTCTTCCAACTGCCAATTTATTTCATCGATTTCTTCACTTTGCTTTCCTTCATATTCGTTTGCAATCAAAAGTTCATTTGCTTTTCTGATGATGTCGGCTACTTTAGCATCTTTATACGCATCGATCGTGATGGCCGGATCGATTACCTGAAGCATCTTGATCAATTTATACTTTCCCGGAGATATTCCCAGTGTCTTTGCCTCCTGCCTCAACGCAAGGTCTGATGAATCTTTATACATAGCCGCAATCGCTCCTTTGTTACTCATTGCAAGGCTTACACCCTTTGAACACTGTTCTTGCAGCGCTTCATTTTCTTCATCATTTTCTGCTTCGGTGACAATAGAAATCACACTGGAGCCGTCGGCAGCAATATAATTTTTTTCTACCGCATTTTCAACTAAAATATCAATTGCTTCTTCAATGGGTATATTTTTTATATCTTGTCCTTGTAATATCACTTCACCATCTTTATTCATGGCCTGTGCATCTATGACAATATCAAATGTATTCACTGCCAGTTCAATACTTGGATTAATATCAAGGCTCACATATTTCACCGGTGCAATATAGGCATAAACCCCTGTTACTGAGATTGCCATAAAAATCAAAAGCAACAATAGAGCAAATACTATTTTTTTTATTTTTCGCTCCATTTTTTTCTTGTCTCCTTTTGTTTTTTGTTACTTTTCTATTCTCCATCCTTTGAAAAAGCAAAGGTCAATCATGAAGAGCATTATGCAGAGACGGAATGCTGCATGCCTTCATTTTTGCCAGATATTTTGTATAAAATCATTTATTTATTAAGATAATTTCTTCTATAAACTTTTTACAGTCCGGCTGATAAAACCAGATTTATAAGTTTTAACTGTTTACACCAATGGGCTTGATTGCCTTAATAGGCGGAAGCAAAAAAAATTTTTGCTCGAGGGGATTTCTGCTTCCGCACACACATAAGACAATGTGATAATTCATTTTCTAAGGGTACGTATAACCATAAATTGTAAAAATTTTAAAACAAACAAAACTCCTTTCGGGAACTGGCTGCCATTAGGAATCCTATTAGGCCCTTTAGTTTTGCGTCACAGCCTTTCGACTGCTTTGCTATTATCGTTGAAGTTTTAAAATTTTTTATGTTATGATTATATAAAATGTATCAAAATGTATTTATTTTGTCAAGCTTAAGGATGAAAAATTTGTCATATTTTGTCGTTATTTTTTATATTCATTTTTTTTCGTATTAAATAAATAGTACTGTAGATTAAAATAATGCTAATTCCCGATAACAGCCCCGCTGCTTGACCGGAAATAAAAGGCATGCTGCCTATAACGGCAATAAGGCTGAGAAGTGCGATGACAGATGTATAGGGATAGCCGGGCATCTGGCATTTTCCTTCGGGCGGACAACCGTTTTTTTTGCGAAAATGCATATGCGTAGCAATAATGACTACATAAGTAAACAACAGCGCAAATCCGCCCGAGCTAATTAAAAACAAATAAACTCTTGGAAACAGCAGTCCCAACCCCAGTCCTGCAAGCATGCCAAAACCCGAAAACAAAATCCCCCGATACGGCACATCAGTTTTATCATAGAGAATTTTAGGGGTACATTTTTGATAAGAAAGAGAACGCACCATTCTTCCAAGCCCAAATACGCTGGCGAGCATCGTCGAAAAAATTGCCGATATAAGTACAATATTAATTACGGTGCCTGCCCAGTTCATTCCCCATCTTTTTAATGCGGCCACAATAGGACTTATATTTTCATTCAATTCACTCGTAGGAATCAGCGGCAGCAATACGGCAATATAGACGATATAAAGACCTACGAGCATGATCACCGTTGCCAAAATAGCTTTGGGAATCGTGCGTACCGGATCATGCGCTTCCGAGGCGGCCAGCCCTATAATTTCAAATCCGGCATACGAAAACATCACAATCAGCATGCTCCCCGCAATACCTTTGATGCCTGATGCCATAAACGCTTCTCTCTTTAACTCACCCAATCCGACAGGTTCACCGTGAAGAAAACCGAAAATAAGTAAAAGTGCCAGAATGATAAAAAATATGATTGTAAATATTTTAATGGCTGCCAGCACACTTTCAATTTTACTTAATCTATCTGCCCCAAATAAATTGAGAAGAGTCACTACGGCAATAATAATACTGGAAAGTAAAGAAATGGAAAGATCCGGAACCCATGCTCTCACTAAAATTGATATTGCGGTTGCTTCACTCGACATTGCCAAAATCATACCCGTCCAATAGACCCATCCTACAACAAATCCCGCTCCCTGACCAAATTCCCGCGTTGCAAAAGCACAGAATGAACCCACCTTCGGGCTGGCTACCGTCATTTCTGAGAGGGCAAACAAAATAAGGTATACCAGTGCGCCTCCCAAAATATAGGATATCAAGATAGAAGGCCCAGCCACAGCAATAGCGACAGAGGAGCCTAAGAAAAAAGATCCCCCTATTACCGTCCCAAGTGCCATCATTGTGAGCTGCCATGAAGACAACCCTTTTTCTTTGCTGTTCAATTTTTTCTCCGATTATTTTATATTTTTATCCTTATTATTTCTTAAAACGATAAAAATCATTCGCGTTTAAACATGTATATAATATTACGTACAAATAGAAAGAGGAATACATTTATTATGTATTCCTCTAAATTAAAAGGATGTATCTTTAAATCAGGCCACTTTTTCTATAAGTTTTGCCCTCTGTAAAGCATAGACAAGTATAGGTATAACAGCAAGCTGTATGATAATGCCCGGCAGCGCTGTAACAAATGCACTCGTAAGCCAGATCGACATAGAATAATCACCCGCTCTGAAAATAACGGCATTGAGCGCCCCGTATACAATCCTTCCGGCGATCATTGCAATAATCAAAGAAACATAAATATTTACGATTGGTTTTTTTGTACGAATGATTTGTATAAAAAATCCTGCCATAAATCCATATACGGCGAGCTCACAAAGCATACTCGGCACATAAGCCATTGGTGGCATGCTGGTCAGAAAACTTGACAACAGCGGCGTCATGATGCCGCAGGCAAGCCCGAGAGGCCAACCGCAGATAAGTCCGCAAAGCAATACTGGGATATGCATCGGTAAAAAAATACTTCCTGCATTCGGCACCGAATGAAAGGCAATCGGAAGCACTACTCCAAGAGCAACGCATAGTGCCGCATAAACCAATTTTTTCGTTTTAGACATACTTTCTCCTCCTTAAAACAAAAAAAATCATGAAGAGATTTCAAATTCATTTGAAACAACGGTCTTCATGACCTCATTACATAAAATTACAACCATTTTTAATTTTCTGTCTTCTGACAGATTGCGCCTTCTTGACTAGTTCATTTTATTATAGATTTATTTTATTGTCAATCTTGAAGAATGTATACAATTTAAAATAGAACAAAAATTTCATTTTTTTGTCATACATTTTTCACAATTTATTTTTATATTCATATTAAACTTACTAAAACGGAGTTACTTAAATGAAAAATAAAAATTTTTATAAATTTATTTTAGATATAATCATGACGATGCTCTTAGTTGTTTTAATGAAAACAACTTTTACGGGCATGCTTTGGCATGAAGTGCTCGGCATCGGCTTATTTTTGATGTTTATAATTCATAAATTAGTAAATATCAAACCCACTTATTTGTTTTATTAAAAAATTTAAAAAGCTGCCTTTGCGTTCAAAAAACATGCTTATATTAGATATCCTGCTTCTGGCTGACTTTGTTATTGTTGTCGGAACCGGTATTTTAATATCACAAGAATTATTTGTTTCTGCATTCAACCTATCTAATCCTTACCTTGTCAGCGCCATTCATCACAGCAGCGCAGCCATTGGTTTGATATTAATATCCATCCACATCGGACTTCATTGGCCTTGTATTATGAGCATTGTTAAAAACAAGCTTCATTTAAAAAACGCAAACCGCCTGCGCACTGTGCTTTCTCGCGTGATTGCTGTTGCAATCATGATTTTAGGTGTTCAAAGCTCCTATAATCAAAATGTATTTGCTGCAATAACAGGGCCTCTGAGTACCACAGATATATCTTTTAACACTGCTGCCGACAACGAGGATATTGTTACAGATACTTCGACTGGCAACATCTCTCAGACAAGCACGGCTTTCAGCGTTACCGCTGCGGATGATATAACTCTTGAGGAATACCTCTCAAGCCTGTATTGCACAGCTTGCCCGAAACATTGTCCTCTAAGCAGTCCCCAATGTTCGAAAGGCATATCTTTGGCACAGGAAGCAACAACCGAGTACTACGCTCTCTACGGTGATTCTTCAACTGCAGCCGATACGCCTTCTGCTGAAGAGGACATCACAGACGAATATACAGACAGTGAAGAAAACAATTCAGATGAAGGAGCGTCTCATCAAAACGGAAAGCGCAGATCACAGAAAGACAGCAGCGAACAAGAAAATGAAGATAGCGCTGTTGCAGCGCAAAATGATAATGTAACCGAAGATATCCCCACAGCCGCTGCAAGGCTTCCGATAGAAAACGCACTGGATTATATCTCTATTATGGGTCTGTATATAGGAGGCACACATTATCTTGTAAAAATTCCTAAAAAGAAAAAATAACGACATTGCCTTTTTAAAAATCTTACTGCTTGAGCGGCAAGTGAGGCAGTTTCCTCACTTGCTTGTTTTTGTTTATATTCACACTTATTTTATTATATAAAATCTATTTTTGAAAATTCAATATTGCCTTTTTCATCCACAAGATCATCATTGGCATGCACATATTCGATCTTGCCTATAAAAATTTCATGAGAACCTGTCTTGATGCTGTCGACTATACTGCATTCAATATTGACGGGACAATCGAGCAATATCGGCGCCGATACTTTTGTACCGCTTTGCAGGCGAACGTTCATCTCTTTGATTTTGTCAACATCCCTTTTGCTGTGACTTCCCATATAATTAAATAATTCTTTATTACTTTCATCCGTAAGATTGATTACAAAGCAGCCGCTTTGTTTAATCATTTCATAAGAGTATCTGCTGGGAACAATTCCCACCATCACCATTGGAGGATCAAAACTGCAGTTTCCGCAGTATCCCACAGCAAGCACATTCTCCTGCCCGTTTAGGTCTTTGCAAGATACCAATGTTTTCGGCATTGGCTGAAGCGCTGATTTAAAGTTCGATACACTTTTTTTCATTTAATTAATCTCCTTTTTATTTTTTCTTGGTAAACACAAACTGTAAAACACGATACCTGTGATTATTATAAGATATTTTTTTAACGATTTCAAATTATATTGACATTCCCTATTTACAAAACTATAATATATATTGTGTTAATTTGTAAACATATACCCATATATTGTGTTTTAAACAACCCTATTTAAAAATTAATAAATAAGGCAGGCAAGATATTATGTTAAATCAAATTATTAAAAGAGATCGTTCTTATGTACCATTCAAAAAAGAAAAAATCGTACTGGCTATCTTCAAAGCAGCTACCGCAGTGGGCGGAAATGATTTTGCGACAGCAGAAAAACTAGGTAATGAAGTCGTACGAATCGCTTCTCAAACATATCCTGACGGCATTGCGGAAGTGGAAGGCATACAAGATATAGTAGAAAAAGTTTTAATCGAAAACAGTCATGCAAAAACAGCCAAAGCCTATATTTTATATCGTGAAAAAAGACGTTCGGCACGTGAATCAAATGCTCTTATCGGCGCAACGATTAATATGTTTACCGAATACTTAAACGACATGGATTGGAAGATAAATGAAAATGCAAATACACAAAAATCAATCAACGGACTGAATAATTATATTCGTGAAGCCTTTACAAAAAACTACTGGCTGCATGAAATCTATCCCGAAGAAATCAGAAATGCTCATTTAAACGGCGAGATTCATATCCACGATTTAGGATTTTTTGGCCCTTATTGTGCCGGATGGGATTTAAGACAAATTTTAATGAACGGATTCGGCGGCGTGCCCGGCAAGGTAGAATCAAAACCTCCTAAACACCTGCGTTCTTTTTTGGGCCACATTACTAATTCTACCTTTACAACTCAGGGAGAAAGCGCGGGTGCTCAGGCATGGTCGTCGTTTGATACCTATTGTGCGCCATTTATACATTATGACAATCTTGATTATAATACAGTAAAACAAGCACTTCAGGAATTTATATTTAATCTGAATGTACCTACAAGAGTGGGTTTTCAATGCCCGTTTTCAAACTTGACGTTTGATATTGTTATCCCTCGCACTCTAAAAGATGAAAATGTCATCATAGGCGGTAAAATAATGACTGAGACCTATGGCGATTTCCAAAAAGAAATGGATATGTTTAATATGGCATTCTGTGATGTCATGATGGAAGGCGACTCTAAAGGCCGAGTCTTTACTTTCCCCATTCCCACTATCAACGTAACCAAGAATTTTGATTTCAGCAGCCCTGTTGTCGAGAAATTTATGGAGATTACGTGTAAATACGGCATTCCTTATTTTTCAAATTATGTAAATTCCGACCTCTCGCCTGAAGATGCCCTCTCCATGTGCTGCAGACTTCGTTTGGATACGGCACAGCTTCGCAAACGCGGCGGCGGGCTTTTCGGTTCCAATCCGCTGACGGGTTCCATCGGCGTAGTTACGATTAATTTACCGCGTCTTGCTTATCTGTCAAAAACGAAATCAGAATTTTTTATAAGACTATGGCAGCAAATGAACATAGCCAAAAACAGCCTTGAGATCAAACGTAAAATAATTGAAGAGCAAACAGCAAAAGGTCTATATCCGTATTCGGCAAATTACTTAACAGACGTAAAACAAAAAACAGGTTCTTACTGGTATAACCATTTTAATACGATCGGACTTATTGGTATGAATGAGGCATGCCAAAACTTGCTCGGAGAAGAATATGACCTCACAACCAAAGACGGGCAGGATCTCGCCGTTGAAACACTCAATTATATGCGCAGAGTAATTAAAGATATTCAGGATGAGACGGGCAATTATTATAATCTGGAGGCAACACCTGCCGAAGGTACAAGCTACCGTCTCGCCAAAAAAGATAAAGAGAGATATGCAGATATCATTACCGCCGGTGAGGACGTGCCCTATTACACGAATTCATCTCAGCTTCCTGTCGGCTTTACAGATGATATTTTTGAAACGCTGGATCTGCAGGATGAACTTCAGTCACTGTATACCGGCGGTACTGTGCTGCACTTATATCTGGGAGAAGAAATCAAAGAACGCGAAGCCGCAAAAAGGCTGATTAAAAAGGTGTTCACAAACTACAAGCTGCCCTATATTTCACTGACACCGACCTTCTCCATATGTAATAATCATGGTTATATTGCGGGCGAACATCCAACCTGCCCGACCTGTGGAGAGCATGCGGAAGTGTGGAGCCGCGTTGTGGGATATCTGCGGCCCGTTCAAAACTTTAATACCGGAAAACGTGAAGAATACGCACTGCGTAAAAAATATGTACTGAGAGCATAAAAATGATCATTTCAGGATTTATAAAAAACTCCCTTGTTGATTATCCGGGTCTTATTTCTGCTGTTCTCTTTGTGCCGGGCTGTAATTTTGATTGTTTTTATTGTCATAATCGATTATTGCTTGACGAAGAGTATAAAATCGTGGATAATCATAGTATTATAGAATTTCTCCACCGACGCAAAACCTTACTGGACGGAGTGGTCATAACGGGCGGAGAGCCAACCTTGCAGGCAGACCTGCTGCCCTTTATACAAAACATACGAGAGATCGGATATAAAATAAAGCTTGATACAAACGGTTCTTCTCCGCAAGTGATACAACAGCTTCTTGATAAAAAGGCATGTGATTATTATGCTGTTGATTATAAAGCTCCGAAAATAAAATACAGCGAGGTTTGCGGTAAGGGCATAGATGCTGACAGCACACTTGAGACGATTGAGTTGCTACTCTCCTCAGGGGCGGACTTTGAAGTTCGGACGACGGTGTATCCTCAGCTTAGAAAGGAAGATCTGCTGTGCATGTCAAAAGAGCTTCCGCAGCTGCCAAGATATGTGCTGAACCGATATCGTAAACCCGAGCATTACTTGCCTAAAGATACGGAGAGGATAAATCAAACTCCGTATACGCAAGAGGAAATTGAAGCTCTATCCCGCAGTATTCGCGCAAATCAACCCAACGTAATAGCATAAATAAATGAAATGATATAATATTCTATTTTAAACAATGAGGAGAATTTATGAATTACACGACTTTATACGATAATGAGGGAGATCCCATTGCATGGATCAGCGATGACAAAGAATACGCTGAAATTTATCTTTTTAACGGTCAGCCTGTTGCATGGATCAGCCAAGACAGTCTTTATTCATATGACGGGCAGCATCTCGGCTGGATACAAGAAGGCTGGATACTGGATCATGAAGGAAGGATCGTTCTTTTTTCACAAGAAGCATCAGGCGGCCCTTATCTTCCTGTAAAGCAAACCGTTCCCGCACGAGATGAAAAATGGGCAACGCCGGATAGAAGCGCCAAACAATCTGTGCCGCTTCGCCCATACTATCTGGGGACATGGTCTGCTTTAAACTATAAAGATTTTTTTATGGTAAATGCTTCCTAGATACTCATAAATTACGGGAAATATGCTATTTTGTATACACAAATAAAACAATGTTTGTGTTTCTTTTGTATTTATTATATTAAAAATAATATATGCTATAATATCATGAAACGAAATGTCAACTATTGTGTTGACATATAAATTTTGCCTTTGATATAATATTGTGAAGATATCCATGGGAAGAAAGGATATACCGCCCGTATGGACAGAAAGGAATATATGAAGAGGATGGCTGACAATCTTCCTACTTTACGTGCAAAATTATCGATGACCCAGGAAGAATTAGCACATCTGATCGGCGTTAGCCGAGGCACAATTATTATGTTCGAAAAAAAACAGCGGCAAATGACATGGAATACATTTTTGTCGCTTATTTTAGTTTTCAGTAAAAACAAAGATACGTATATATTATTAAAGGCACTGGATATTTACACCGAAGAACTAGAAAAAATTTTAGGGGATAATTGATATGGCTATTGTAGAAGTTGTAAAATATAACGGAAATCCTGATGTTTTCGTATGGAAATATCCGAGTGAAGAACTCGGCACATGGACACAGCTGATCGTAAATGAATCTCAGGAAGCAATTTTATTTAAAGGCGGGCAGGCACTGGATTTATTCACTGCCGGCAGGCACACACTTGAAACGGCAAACATACCAATTTTAAATAAAATCATCAATCTGCCGTTTGGCGGCCGTTCGCCGTTTGCGGCCGAAGTGTGGTACATAAACAAAGTACATTCTCTCGATGTGAAATGGGGCACACCTTCGCCCATACAATTGCAAGATCCTAAATATAAAGTTTTTATTCCATTACGCTCTTTTGGTCAATTTGGCGTTCAAATTTCGGATTCAAGAAAATTTTTAACAAAAATAGTCGGCACTCTTTCAAGCTTTGATAAAGAAAGTCTTGTGAAGTATTTCAGAGGCTTATATTTAACAAGAGTCAAAGACGCTATTTCAACGTATTTGATCAAAAGAGAAATCAGCGCTTTGGAAATCAATGCATATCTTGACGAATTATCGGAATACTTAAATGAAAAAATGGCTCCGATTTTTGATTCATACGGTATTCATCTCGTTAATTTCTATGTCAATGACATCAATGTTCCCGAAGATGACATAGCCGTTAAAAAATTAAAAGAAGCATTGGCAAAGAAAGCCGAAATGGATATTGTGGGCTACAGCTACACACAACAGCGCTCTTTCGACACGCTTGAAGGAGCCGCTAAAAATCCAAGCAGTGGGCAGGCAGGCTTTATGGGTGCCGGTCTCGGTCTTGGTATGGGTGTAGGCATTGGCGGTGCTTTTGGCAATCAAATGGGTGGTATCGCCCAATCAATCAATACAGCAGAAACAAAAAAATGTCCGTCCTGTGGCAGCATCATGGACGCGGATGACAGATTTTGTGCCAATTGCGGCAAAGATACACACGCAGATAAAAAACCGTCCGGCACAGTAAACACAGTCAAATGCAGTCATTGTGGCACGCAATTCCCGCGCAAAGCAAAATTCTGCCCTGAATGCGGCACACCGTATAACCCCTGCGTCTACTGCGGGGCCGATATGCCAAAAGGGTTTACAAAATGCAGTGTCTGCGGAAAAGAAGCTCCGAAACCTTGTCCGAATTGCGGCGCAATAATTCCAAATCCAAATGCTAAATTCTGCATTGAATGCGGGCAATCACTTATAAGAAAATGTTCTAACTGCGGTTATGAAATCAATGGCACTCCAAAGTTCTGTCCCGAATGTGGAAATAAACTTTAAGGAGAAAGCGCTATGAAAAAAAATATCCCTGCGTTATTGGTAGGAATCATAGGTTTGATTGTAATCGCTGTAACCTTATTCGGGTTCTTTCTGCTCAATTTTAATAAAGCCCCGGTCAATTGGTGGGGCCTTGCATTTTGTTTACTTTCAGAAATATTTTTAATTTCAATTTTTATACTTTTTAAAGCAACATCTATGCAGATCAATAAAGTATTTATCCGCCTGGGTACTACGGTTGTGCTTATTATTTATTTTGTAGCTACATCAATTTTATGTATTTTTTCAAATGCTTTTAAACATAATCTTCATTTATTTATTTTCATTCAAATCGTATTGCTCGCTTTAACTGTTGTAATTGTTCTATTGCTTTATCTGTTCTCAAACAGAATCAATCATACAGACAGAAGAAAAATCCATGACAAACAGCTTATGCAGCTATGCGAGCTGCGTATCTACGATTTGATGATCAATACAAAGAACAAAGTTTATAAGCCACAATTAAGCGAACTCTATGAGCAAGTAAAATACAATGATAAATTTGGCTCATGCTGTACGGATGAAAAAATCGTCGGTGCGATTTTAAAACTTGAAGATACCTTCCGCGCCGAACAGCGAAACGATGAGGCTATACAAAAAACGATGGATGAACTTACTGCTTTGCTCGCACAGCGCAGCATAGAGATGGCCGAATTTAAACGGGGAGGATTTTAAAATTGAATACATCTAATAAAACAAAAGTGGTTGCAAGTACAATTTTAGGGAAAATACTCAGCATCATCGGATATGCGATCATCATCTTTTATCTGATCGGTTTTATTGCGATTATCAGTGATTCGAGCAGTCTGGACGGTGCGGATATAGGTATTTTATTCGCTATGTTCATTCTTTTTTTTGGCATAGGTTTTTTATTTATTATTCCGGGCTACAAAATCAAAAAAAGAATCAAACGGTTTAAGACCTACGTCAATATTATATCAAGCGAAGGCATCACCTCTATTGATATCTTGGCAATCAAAACATCACAATCAGTGGATTATGTTCGCAGAGACCTTCAAAAAATGATTGATAAAAAATATTTTCCGAATGCTTACATAGACAGAGATAATAATGAAATTGTTATAGGCTCCATAGATAAAGAATCCTATAAGCAGAAGGAAAGTCTTGCTTTTATTGATCCAATCAGTGTTCAATGCGCGAGCTGCGGCGCTACCAATAAAAAAGAAAACGGCACAACAAGTACCTGTGAATATTGCGGTTCCCCTATTTAACCAATGTTCTAGAAAAAAAACCATATATAAATGAACGGTTTGTTATAAATTCTTTAAAAACCAAAATAATCGCAAGCACTCTTTGGCATAAAATTTTAAACATTATCGGATACATGATCATTGCCTATTTTATTCTGCTCGGTATTTTAATAGTTCGTGATGCAAAAGCTTCGGGTGCGTATACGCCAATCAAAGGCATTTTCCCACAACTTCAATTGTGCGGATTATAAAAACTTCACACTTTTTTTTGCCTTTTTTTATGTTATAATTTTAATAATCTTTTTGAAAGGTATGGAAAAATGAATTACGCAGCAAAGCGTGCACGTACACTTGCCCCGTATATTGCGGGTGAACAACCGAAGGATAAAAAATATATTAAACTCAACACCAATGAGAATGCTTATCCGCCTTCTGATGCGATCTATAGCAAAATAGCAGATGCAGCAAAAACTTTGGCTTTGTATCCCGATCCGCTTTCAAGCGAATTGCGCGAAGCAATTGCCTCAAATGAAAACTTAGATGCAAATTATGTATTTTGCGGTAACGGCAGTGATGAGGTGCTCTCTTTTTGTTTTTATGCGTTTTTTGATGATGACTTGCCGCTGCTCTATCCCGACATCACTTACAGTTTTTATCCTGTATACGCCGGCTTTTACTCAATTCCGACCAAAACAATACCACTGAACGAATCTTTTGAGATTGATATAAAAAACTATTTTCAACCGGCATGCGGCGTTATATTTGCCAACCCCAATGCCCCCACGGGCATAGCGCTTTCGACGGATGAAATATGTGAACTGGTGGAATATCACAAAGATAAAGTAGTCATCATTGACGAGGCGTATACGGCATTTGGAGCGCAGAGCATGGCTTCGTTTATCAGGCAATATCCAAACCTGATCGTAGTGCGCACATTCAGCAAGTCACACTCTCTGGCAGGCATGAGAATCGGCTATGCGCTTGCTCAGCCTCATTTGATTGATACACTGATCGCCGTTAAAGATTCTTTCAACTCTTACCCCGTTGACCGTATCGCATCGGCTGTTGCAAAAGCGGCGTTGGAAAATGTGGACTATTACAATAAAAACAATCAAAAAATAATCGCCACACGCCAGCGCTTCAGCAGCGCAATACAACAACTCGGATTTACGGTGCTTCCTTCAAAAGCAAATTTTGTTTTTGCCTCACACGCTGATATACCTGCCAAAGATCTGTTTATTAAACTAAAAGAAAACGGCATCTTGGTAAGATATTTCAACAAACCTCGTATCGATAATTTTCTGCGTATCACGATTGGCACTGCTCAAGATATGGATACGCTTTTGGAAATATTAAAAAAAATTGTTAAAGTCTAATTTTATAAAATAGAACGATTATTATGTTCATGCTGTTTACATTTATGTAAACAGCATTTTTAGATATGCAAAGACACAAGTTGTTTAAAATTGCTATTTATTGTTATTCTTGTTTTTTCTTTCATCCTGTGCTTTTCTATTTGCCTTCCTTAAATCCCTGTATGCTTGAAAGCGCAGTGAAATATCACTGTTTCCCGCAATAAATTCATTGAATTCTTCAATGCGCTCTATTGTTTCCTTGCTGAGCGTGTGTTCCACTTTTTCCGTTTCCATCAGCAGGTTATTCTCAGATATGCCGAGCACACGTAGCAAACCCTCAATTGTGTTATGGCGATCTATAAGCTGCCTGCCTGTTTGTATACCCTTCTCTTCCAGCGTGATAAATCCGTATTTTTCATATTTGACATAGCCGAGCTTAGCCAGCCGCTGAACCATTTTTGTGGCGGAAGGCGGCTGCACATGAAGCGCTTGTGCCAGCTCATGGATACGGATAAATCCTGTTTTCATCGAAAGCCGATACAGCATTTCCAAATAATCTTCCATAGATGCCGTGAGTGTGCTTTTCTGCTTTTTCATATATTCGTTAAAAGTATGGAAATTATCTTTCTCATCCATATAGTATCCTCCTACCTTTTTGTACTACTACATACGTATGCAGAATGATAAAAAAAAATAGATGAATATTGTAACATTGCTTAAAAAACATCATATTTTGTAAGAGAACTTAGCACAGGCTAAGTTTCTTATATGTAAGTAATGAAGTTATTTACAACTAATTACAAAAGAGGTGTGCTGCTGTTGCAAAACAAAGAAGCTATCTGCAAACCGGATACTTTTCATCTGATCAATAAAAACAGCACTGCCAAAAGCAGTGTGAAATACAGGCTCAAACATTTATTCCAATTTTTAGGTCCGGCCTTCATCGTCAGCGTTGCCTATGTGGACCCCGGAAACTTTGCCACAAACATCAGCGGCGGGGCGATTTTTAATTACAATCTCGTATGGGTTATTTTGTGGTCGAACATCATGGCAATTTTTTTACAGATCCAGTCTGCAAAGCTTGGTATTGCCACAGGTAAAAATCTACCTCAAATGTGCAAAGAAGTCTTTGGCGTAAATACGAACCGTATCTTTTATTTTGTAGCTATCCTTGCCGCAATGGCAACTACCATGGCAGAATTCATCGGCGGCGTACTGGGGCTGTATCTATTGTTTGGTATCCCGTTAAAAATCGCAGTGCTCATAATCGCACTCATCACCTACGGCATCATCTATTTACAAAAATATGGCCAACGTGTCGTAGAAATCATCATCAGTATTTTGATTGCCGTCATCTGCGGCGCTTATATCATCGAATTGTTTTTATCGAAGCCCGACTGGCCGCAGGTGGCGCTTCATACACTGCTTCCCAGTCTGCCAAACGGGCAGGCCGTGCTCATTGCCGCGGGCATGCTCGGCGCAACGGTAATGCCGCATGTCATTTATTTGCATTCCCAACTTGTGCAGTCACGCAATCACAAAATGAGTCTTGAAGAGAAAAAAAACCACTTGCGTATGGAAAAAATCGATGTGGTCATTGCCATGAACATTGCCTTTATCGTCAACGCTGCTATGGTTATCGTTTCCGCTTCCGTGTTTTTCAGCCGTGGCATGACCGTGGATTCCATCGAGGTGGCGCACCGCTCCCTTGAGCCGCTGCTCGGCAGCCTTTCTGCCGGCGCATTCGGCATTGCTCTGCTTGCTTCCGGGCTTTCCTCTTCCGCCGTGGGTGCAATGGCGGGCGAGACGGTGATGGATGGTTTTGTTGATTACAAGATTCCGCTCAATTTGCGTAGATTTATAACTATGCTGCCGGGCGCCGTGGTTATCCTTATGGGAATCAACCCGATGAAAGCGCTTGTGCTGAGTCAGGTGAGTCTGAGTTTTGCGCTTCCTGCGGCAATTATCCCGATGCTCATCATTACAAGTAAAAGACGCTACATGGGAGATTTTGTCAATAAGTCTGCCACAAATATTATCGGCGCGATCATTGCAGCGATCATTATTGCGCTCAATGCGCTTCTTTTATATTTGACCTTTACGGGCAAAGTTTAGGAATCATCTTCAAATTGTTGAAATATAATAAAATTACCTTACCTGTTTATAACCCCCTTTGCCTTAGTCAAAAGGGGTTCATATTTACATTCATTCATCATTAACTTTTAATATGCCTTCATCAATGAGTCCAATCAATAATTTTTACATTTTCTCCAAGATTATCTTTTACCGCTTTTATCATCTTTTTAGCATGTGGACACGGATGTTCCCTTTTTTGATACACGATGCAAATACGATCGCATCTGCACCTCTCTGCACCATCTCATATGCGCAGCCGATTGCCTTTTTACCCGGGCACCCTCGCATGGCTGAAACCCTATGATGTCAATATCATCCTCAATGTTTCAAAAGCGCTTTTTTTATTTTTTATAAATATAAAATTCGTTGTGCCGGGACACATATCTTTCGTTTGCATGCATCTGATGATTCCGACTTTCATGATCCACCTCTGGTAAATAGAGCTAAATACAGTTTACTATAAAATTTATTAGTAAACTATAGTATCTTATTTAATTTGATTCTCCTATTTTTGCTCTAATTCTGTCTGCAAGCCTTTTCTCCAAATCTTCATAATCTTTCCATACAATAATATTTTTTTGAGCTACATCAAAATGTCTATCATTAAAGTGATCCTCTTTACATGTCAGAATAACTTCTTTACCCAATGCTTCAGCATACCCCGCTTCATAGTATACTCCATTCCGATGTGCAGTTAAATCCGCAACAACAAAACTACTTCGATTTATTTCATAAAATATTTCAGGGACGATTAATCCATTGTATTGTTTTTCATCAATAATTACCGCTTTGTAGTTAAATTGATTGGACTCAATTACATTCTTTATACTATTTCTTATTTTACTATTTTCGGGTAAGATGTTATTATTAAAGCACATAGCAATAAAAACTTGATTTTCCACTTTATTTGATTTTTTTAATTCCTCAAGATGCGCCCATCCTTTTGCTGATATTATATAGGCAAGCCCTTTATCACTTGTTTGAGATAAATATCCTATTTCTTTAATTAGCTTAAATAATTGTAATATATATCCATAATTATTTTGAATACTATTTTCTACAAAACAAATGACATTAAAAATATCCTCTGTTCCTCCACAATGGAATGATATACTTTCCCCAATCTCTCCGATATACTCACCTAAATTTATTAGAACTTTATCTACTCGATCCAAAAAATTTTTAGGTAAATAATCATATAGTGTTTTTTCTGAAATAATATAATGATCCTTAATAAATCCATCTTCTTTTTCTTCTTTTGAAAAAAATAATATTTTAGGTTGGCTCACGTCATTAGGATTCAATCTCTTATGACCGAAGATATTATGCGTTAAGATATAATACATACAAGATTTTGCACTTGGTTCTAACTCACCACTCTTAAGTAAAAATTGTCTGTCAAAATAGTATATCCCGCATCTTTCACACTGAACATTTTTTTCAAATGAATTTCCTGCTGTACAATATCTCGCTTCCGATCCACAGACAGGACATTTATTTTCTTCCATACTATACTCCACGATTCTATTTATTATTTTATATTATATCATTTTTAAATATTCTTTTACAAACATATAATAAGAGCACTATGATCCTGCAATCAATTAGACCGCTTCTTTCCTTTTAGCCATAACATAAATCTTTTTAATTAAAACTTAACAGAAAGCAAATCATTTATTTTTTTAATGCATAACTATAAAGAATTTTAATTGCATTTTTTATTTAACAATATGCAATATATACTTTACATTTAATATAATATATTATACAATATTTTCACAGGAGAAATCGTATGAAAAATAAAAAACTAAAACTTGCTCGAATAGAGAAAGATTTATCCCAGCAGCAGCTTGCTGATTTAGTCGGCGTTACAAGGCAGACCATCGGCATGATCGAGGCGGGAAAATTTAATCCGTCCCTGCAGCTTTGTATATCGATCTGCAGAGCGCTGAATAAAACACTGAATGACTTATTTTGGGAGGAGATACAAGATGAAGATGAAAAAGATAAAAAAAATAGTTGACGAAAGACAGGAACTGGAACTGCTGAAAATTGAGCATATTTGCTTCTGGATCGTTTTCTGGGCGCTTTGCATCAGCATTATCGTGCAAAGCATAATCCTCGAGGTTTCTTTCAGGCAATTTGCTGCCGAGTGGATCGTTTTCATGATTATGTGCACGGGCGTTTTAATAGGCTGTGTAAAAAAAGGCGTGTGGGATTATTATACGGAGCCATCCATGAAAACCTACCTGTTCACTTCTCTGGCAGGTTCGGCTGTCTTTTCTGTTTTATTTGCCATATCAAAATATGTAAATAATGATTATCTTAAAGATGATATAAGCATGCTGCTGCTGATAACGCTTATTCTTTTTATAGCTATATTTATTGCCATCTTCACCTTATCTGCAATCATTGGCAAATTAGTACAGCGGAAAAGAAAACTTTACGAACAGCAATACGGCAGTGATGAATAGTAATTTTTTCTGTAAATAAAAAAAGAGGGGGACAGCCCCTCTCGTAATTTATCTGTCTGCTTTTTTAATCACCCATGAAATTACATATTCCAAAGCTTCTGACACCGCGATATCTTTCATGCGCTTCCATCTTCCCTTAAGCCCTAATTCCTTTGCCGTAAGTTCAAAATGACACATCGCAATACCGATATCATTTTTCTGCATGTCATAGCCGCTTTTCGAATAACCCTTTGTTCTGCATAAAAAGAAATGATAGGCATTCTCTCTTAATAGAATACGCCAAGGCTGCCTATTGGCCGCCGACGGAGAGAGCCGCACCATTTCCAAGGCTTGCTCATATGCTCCTGCCTGATACGCAAGCAAAGGCTTCATACAAGTGCTTTCAAAAAACAGCTGCGGCCATTGTTTTCTTTTATCGGCACCAACAGCGACCCTCATGGCAGATTCCAGCACTCTTTTCTTTTCTCTCGCAATGCCTACGGGAGAGATGACGGCGATGACTTCACCATCTTTTAGCTCTGCCGCTTTTGCAAAATCATCTCTTTTAAAAGTTCCTCCAAGCCAGCATGTACCGAGGTTCAAATCAGTGGTATAAAGAATTATTTTTTCAAACCAGTAGCCCAGTTCAAGTGCATTGTTGTCTTCTTTATCTACGATGCCGACAAGAAACAATTCTGCTCCCGAAATAAAACCGTAAGTACCGAGCTTTTGCGGAATGCCGCCTCCATCGGTACCTTCAATAAGTGTGATGCGGCCTTTGCATTTTATCTGCTCATTGGCTTGAATAATCGCCTCTTTCAATCTGCTTAAAACTGCTTTGTCAAGTTTACAGTGTTCATATGTTCTAACAGACTTTCTTATCTTTATGATTTCAATGATTGAACGTGAAAACTCCATAACTTCTCCTCTCAATTCACGCTGCATATAATTTTATGGCCTTATATCCAATTTTATTTTTTTATGTCTGGACAGCATCATATAAGTAATATCAAGAAGAATAACAACAATGCAAAAGCTGGTCGTCACAATCACCAAAGGATATTCGCCTGCAAATCCATATGGAGATAAATGTTTAACCAAAATACCGATATATGCCCAAATCAATGCCAAACCATACGCCATATCTTTATTTTTAAATATAACCATGCTGCCAATTATGGTGCCTGCAATAATGATTATACCAGCCCAGATAAATTCAGGCAACCCGAATCCGCCCCATCCCAAACTGACCAAAAGTACAGTAGCATTTGCAATTGTTGCTATTGTAATCCATCCAAAATAAACACTGAAAGGCAGTCTGATAAAAAATTTCTCTTTAAGCGACAGACTCATATCACTCGTCAATTGATTTATTTTAATCAAACAAAGAAGAAGAATAACCATCAGTAACATTGAAAGAGCTATCAAATCATAGTGCCACGATAACAGCCAAAGTGAATTTGCAACAGACGAAATGGCAAAATATAAGGATATTTGCATCAGCTTCCCACTATTTTCTCTCTCATAACAAAAAAGTCCAAACAGATAGAGTATAAATGCAGCCAGCAAAAGATAGATAAGTCCCCAAATTAAAAAGGTGAGTGCTGCCGGTGCAAAAAGATTAGGGTATGAATCAGATACCTGCCCTGTACTAATACCATTAATCGGAAGAATGTTTGCCAACGCATTTATAAATAACATAACCAAAAAGGATATCAGAACAACGAGTTTTAATATCTTTTGTTGTGACTTTTTTTCCATTACTGATTCTTCCTCCTTAAAATAGAATTATAATGTAAACGTTTATTTAAATAAAATTATAACATATTGTTTTTGAAATCTCAAGTTTAAATATATTTTATTATATAGAAAACGCAATTTAGTAAATCAAAGAAATGAAATATAACTTTTCATAAAATGATTGGAATTCATAAATGCAAAAACTTTTAAAAAATATATAGATAATAAAACCGGGCAATAGTTGATGATTATAAAATTATTTATTCTCGTTTTTCTTTCACTCTGCCCGAAAAGAAAACATGCGCCTGAAAAATAGCGATCAAAATGATACAGATATTTACTGTATTGATGATTAAAGGATATTTCCCCGCAAATCCAAACACGTAAATATGTTTAATTAATATGCCCACGTATGCCCAAAGCAGCCCCATGCCGTAAGCGATATCTTTATTTATTACAATCACCGCCGAGCCGGCAAGCATACCAATTGATATACCAACAACAGTCCACACTTCCGGTGATATCCCACATCCCTTCCAGCCGATGCTGCTTAAAAATGCAATTATATTCGCTATTGTTGCAACTGTAGTCCAGCTGAAATAAATGCTGAAAGGCAATTTAACAAACAGTTTTTCTCTTTCTGTCAATTTTTGCTTATGGATTTTCCAATTAATAACAAACATGCAAAATAAAATAATAAGCATCAGCAACACCGAAAAAGCAAGCTTTTCGTAATGCCAAGATATAGTCCATAATGCATTTGCAAGTGCTGATATCGTAAAGTAAATTCCTATTTTTTTTGTCAGTGCAGCGTCAATCGTTTCAGCACCTTTTCTAAAAAGTCCAAATTGATAGAGGATATAGGCAATAAATAAAATATAAATCAGTATTTCTATTGATGCAGTAAGGTCTGACGGCGCAAACAGATTAAAATATAAATCGGATACCTCTGAAGTAGTCATACCGTTCATCGGAAGAATATTAGCCAAAAAATTAATAAAAAGCATGATTAATAATGCTGCCGATGATATGTAATGAATAATTAATCGATTATGCTTTTTCATGACCTCTTCCTTGTACTGTAAATATTTTTTTGAATATATTTAAACCCAGTATACGCGTATACAACACATAATATCAACGCGTAATTATTTTGATATATTTATAACATATACAAATTTATACCTTTACTCATTTTTATTGATGCGTTTATTTTCATACATTAAAGTATCTATATATTTTATAAAATCTTTATAATCCATGCTCGAATTGATATCATATACCGCATATCCCATACTCAATTCAATACTATATGGTTTATTACTTGTTTTGTTAAACTCTTTGAGTCTTTTTTCGATACGCTTCACCATTGCGCACAAATCATTCTTATTGGTTATATTTAATACAATAAAAAATTCATCGCCGCCAAAGCGCGCAATAAAGTCTGATTTTCTAAGGCAGCTTTGTATAAGACTTACGGTTTCATCCAGAGCAATATCTCCGACTGTATGACCAAAAGTATCATTGATTGATTTGAAATTATCAATATCCACTATAATTGCCGAAAAAGCATTCCCACATGCACATGCAGCAATTTTTTGCTTTAAATATGCATCAAGCTTCTTGCGATTGCTGATCCCTGTTAAATAATCTGTATGAATACTTTGATTTTGTATATACAAATATACAACCAACACAGAAATAACGACTCCATTATATATAAGCGATATACCATAAACCATTGATTGCAAAATAACGCAGATAAACGGTGGTATCGTAAAAAACAACAATGCATTATAATATTTTTTATTATCTATTTTCTTTTCATGGATCATGATCATAACATCAGCAGCGAGAAGCAACAGCATAGCAATAGAAACCGGAACCATGAAAAACGGCCCTCTTGAATAAATATTATCGGCACTGATTGTATAAACCCACCCGAAAAACTGCGAACAAATCACCAGCAACACAACGGCGCTGTTGATTATGATCAAACTATATAAAAGCTTTTTATGAATCTTTTTATTATTAAATATTCGTGTATATACATACAAAATCCAAAGTGACGGCAGCAGAGGACTCGATGCAAATACCAAAAAATTCCCTACATGATTGATCAAGCTGTATATCGTATGCGGATTACCGTCAAATCTTCCCAGTATATCAATTATCAGCATAAGCACAGTTATATACATCATAACAGCAAAAAGTTTGTATTGCAGTGAATTCTCCTCTTTATTTTTAGATGCATAGAATATGATTACAGCTAAAAATATTATTGAGTACACATTTAATATTAAATTGGTTGAGAAGTTCATTTCTTCACACTTTCTATAGGCAATATAAATAATTTATCTATATTGCCTATAATGAAAATGATATACATTTGTTGTTTATTTCTTATTTACGTCTTCGTATATCTTATAGTTGTATAGGGTCCGTATACTCTTTTACCGCTTACCCATTTGTATGCGCGCACTTTATAATAATAAGTTTTCCCCTTTGTACGCCCGGTGTTGATCCAGCTTCTGGAAGTCGTCGTCTTAACGAGTTTATATGTGCCCGACCTTGAAGTGGCCCTGTATATCCTGTATCCGCTTGCGCCCGAAACTCTGCCGTAACTTATTTTTATTTTACTGGAAGAGTATCTTCTTACACTAAAACTTGAAGGCCGCGAAGGTACGGGCTTGGCGGATTTTATCGAAGAATATTTACCGTATACTCTTTTCCCGCTTACATATTTGTATGCCCTTACTTTATAGTAATACCTCTTCCCCGTTCTGAGAGAAGAATTGGTATAGCGCGTAGAGGTTGTTGTTTTAATTAATTTATACTTCCCGGATTTCGAAGTAGCTCTATAAACTCTGTATCCGCTTGCTCCACTGACTTTCTTCCAAGAGATTTTTATACTTTTATAGGAGTTCGATTTCACTGTCACCGAAGGTGTGGAAGGAATCGGTTTTGCAGATTTAATCGAAGAGTAATTACCATATATTCTTTTACTGTTCATCCACTTATACGGACGAACTTTATAGTAATATCTCTTCCCCGTTCTGAGAGAAGAATTGGTATAGCGCGTAGAGGTTGTTGTTTTAATTAATTTGTACTTTCCGGATTTTGAAGTAGCTCTATAAACTCTGTACCCGCTTGCTCCGCTTACTTTCTTCCAAGAGATTTTTATACTTTTATAGGAGCTCGATTTCACTGTTACCGAAGGTGTGGAAGGAACAGGTATGCTGCTGACAATTGATGAATAGCTGCCATATTTCGTTGTAGATCCTACTGTTGTATATGCTCTTACTTTATAATAATATTTTTTACCTGTTGTAAGAGGTGTATTTTTATAGCTTGTTGAACTTGTTTTTCCGATATATTTATAGCTTCCTCTGTAAGATGTCGCTCTGTAGAGCCGATACCCCGTAGCGTTTGTTACTTTGCTCCAGTTTATTTTAATACTAGTATATCCCGCAGCAGCTGCTTTTACATTGTTTACCTTTGATGGATATTTTATCCATTTAGCATAAAGCGTTGTGTCTCTTTGTAAGGTATTCGTTGAAAAATTCCATATATTCACACAAGAGGCTTCTTTATACCATCCACTGAAAAGATAACCTGATTTCGTTGGATTGGCCGGTTGTGTAATGGTAGTGTCGTAATTTGCCGTCACCGATTCTACATAACTTCCACCCTGGCTATCAAATACTAAAGTATATTGGTTCATTATCCATTTGGCATAAAGAATCGTATTGGCTGTAACAATATCTCCATTAAAATTCCATGTGTTTTTGCATTCTTTTTCTTTATACCAACCGCCAAATTCATAGCCTGCTCTTGTTGGATTGGCAGGAGCGGTGATGGTTGAATTTATTTCTGTAAGCTTTGTCCTTACGTCAGATCCGCCCAGTGAATTAAAAGTAACCGCTACAGACGGAGAAGTTGACACATATGCCTGTATCAGCCCGCAGCCATAAAGATTATCTTTGCCAGATGCGCCTAGATCTATAACATTTTCTCTCAACATCTGACGAATTTGCACAGCATTTAAAGAAGGATTTGCCTCCATTAAAAGTGCGATATCTCCGCTCACATACGGCGTTGCCATTGATGTACCCGACATAATAACATAACTGCCATTCAAGTACGTGCTTTTTATATTTACACCAGGAGCTGTGACTTCCACACTTGAACCCGTCGAAGAAAATTCTGCTCGATTGTTCTGTTCATCAATTGCCGCTACAGCGATAACGCTATCGTATCTTGCCGGATAATCGACAGTATCACCGCTGCCCGAGGCCGTGCCGTCATTGCCTGCTGCCGCCACAACCAAAACATCTGCTTGGTAAGCTCTGTTCACAGCATCTTCAAAAATCATCATTGATGAATCGGCCCCCAAGCTTAGATTAATGATATCCATATCATTACTAATCGCCCAGTCAATACCTTTAATAATATCAGAAAGATATCCATCGCCGCTATTATCAAGCGCTTTGATAGCATAGATGCTTGCATCAGGCGCAATACCTACAACGCCGATATCGTTATTATCTGCTCCGATAATCCCTGCCACATGCGTTCCGTGACCATGATCATCCTCATAGGAACCGTTTGTATAGGCTAAAAACGATACCCCTCCGGCGACTGTCAAATCAGGATGCGTGGCAATGCCGGTATCAAGAACCGCGATTTTGACTCCTTTGCCCGTATAATCCAGATTCCAGGCTGATGCCGCATCGGTTGCATCGATTCCCCAATCCACACTTTGTTTCTCAATGCTGACAATAATATCGTTTTCCACTGCAATAACATGGGGAGTATCCTTCAGCTCATCTATCTCATCTTGTGTGGCCGATACAACAACGGCCGGCACATTTTTATAATCGGTGTCAATTGTTCCGGTCAATTTCAATAGCTGTGATTTATTTAATAATTTATTTAAAGCATTATCATACAAAACAATAACTCTTTGCTTACTTTGATGGCCGCTGTCTTGAGATGCAGCACTTATTTGTACGCTTCCGAGTATTAAACAGGTCATTAAAAGCACAGCCAGTAAACAAATAAACCTTGTTTTAAATTTACTTTTCATTATTTCCCTCAAATCTTTTTAAGTCTTATAAAAACTTATTTGATGGCTATCCCTCATGCTTTCTACAGACCTTATGATTCACATTTTGGGCTTTTTTGCCATTTATCTTAATGCTACCGTCCTATAATTTTCTTTTTTAATAACAAAATATTCCATATTTGTCAAGTATTTTACAATATATTACAATATATCCATTTTTTTCCATTCAATAATTTTTATTATTCTTATTTTTGTAATTTATAGCATTCTATTACATTCTATGACAAATTAAAAGCAAATGTGCCAGACATGCCTTTTTTACTGGATGTCCATATTTTAAAAATTATATTGATCCCAAAACAAAAATCATGATACATACATATCATGATTTTCATGCTGTCTTTAACGAAAAGAAGGGCTTAAGCCCTTCTTTTCGTTTATATATTAAAACACTAACTACCCAAATCGTGTCTTAAATATCTATGAAATTTATAAATTTATAATATATAATAAATAGCAGATTGTTAAGATTTTGTCAAGAACTATTTATACTAATTTTTTATTTTTTTATATTTATTAAATAGCACAATAGATGCAGATACCAAGAAATAAAAAACAGCATCATACTACTGTTTTTTTATCTTTGATTTTATAAGTTTTGATTAAATAATGAAATACTTATTCGCCGTCATTTTCACTGAATATTTCACCTTTTATTACGAGCCTGCCTGTTGGATGATAAAGCGGATGGCATGTAATTAACGTGATTTCTCTTTGCGCGGCAGTGCCGTTTAACACCCATGTTTCATCGGGCTGCACAAAAATTTTCTCACTCACCGTGTAGGTATACGTGTTTTCTTTTGTTTGAATAGTGATGCTGTCCCCCACTTTTAGTTCGTTTAGCCTGTTAAACATTCTGCCGTATGCATGATTTCTATGGCCGGCGATTGCGCAGTTACCCGCCTGCCCCGGCAGCGCGCTCTCAGAAAATCTCGCAACGCCCAGACTCATGTTTTGTGCGGTAATACCGTCTAAGATCGGTAGCGACAGATCGATTTTATCAATAACCAATAGGCCTATCATATTTTTTTTTAAGATCGTATTTTCTTCATCTTCCGTTATTTCATCGGCATTTTCTTCATTTGCCTGTCCATAAAGCTCGGGAGCCGCATTTTGCCATTGTTCTAAAAGTTTCTGTTGTTTTAAATCATTCAAATATTGTGATATTTTGGGGTAGAAAAAAATGCTCAATCCGATTATTATTATTAAAATAGGAATTATTTTCTTCACTTTGTTCTTCTCTGATCTATATTTTTATAATACTGTAATTTTTAAGGCAGAGATATCTCCGCCTTAAAAATATGATTTTATCTGATATTTTTATGCATTGCTTTTTTTGTTTAACAGCAGCACACTTCCAAGGAGCATGACTAAAAATCCGATAACTTCATAGGAATAATCCTGCCCCGTTTGCGGAAGCACAGGCGGCAGCTCCTCATTGATGCATATCTTGCTTAGTACTTGCCCGTCTTCCTCAATGGTAAATTCCATCACATCCGTATTGAGTTCATAACCGTCCGGCGCTTTTGTTTCAATTACTTTGTAAGAGCCGTAGACAACATCTTCAAACGTGGCCTCGCCCAAATTATTGCTTGTTGCTGTTGCAAGCGGATTTTCAAAATTTGTATCATTGCCGGCATAGAGCATAAACTCCGCTCCCGTCAGGTAGATGCCCGTTTTTGAAGTTTTTATGATTCGAATCGTTCCCTTGGATTTTTCGTTCTCAAAAGTATACATGATATTTTGACTTGAGCCGGCTTCGTCACTTAAACCGCCTATTTCATGAAGGCTTTCGTCAAGCACATAGCCAACAGGTGCAATGATTTCTTTTATGTAATAGGTACGATCTAACCGCAGAGAGCTAAACAGCGCCTCTCCGTCTTGCCCTGTTATTTCAGATGTATCCAAAACATTGCCATAGATATCCAAAAGCTCAAACTGCGCACCGCTGAGGACTTGCTGCGTATTATCGGCATCTACTTTCACAACTGTAAGATTACCTCTTACAGTGCCCGCTGCCCCACCGCTTCCCGCAAGAAAAGATACAGGGATTGAAGAACTTGTGGAATTCTCATCAATGCCGCTTCCTGCAAACTGAATTGAATTTGTAAAGGTTGCATCCCTGTGGTCATCATCAATATCGGTACGGAATTTCAGAATATAGACATCGCTTATAGGCTCAATAAAGCTGAATATGAACGTGTTTGTTGCAATATCATAACTGATATTATCCGATGTGATTTCCACTTGCTGCGCATTGACAAGAGAGATTTCCCCGTTATCGGGAAGGTTTATTGTCCACAACTCAATAGACTGCGCATCCAGCGATAGCCCTTCCTGGAGAACATCCTTAAGTACTGCATCGGCAATCGTGAGTTTATTCTGATTCACGGTAACAGTCCAGTCGATATACGCTTTGCCTGTTTCATATTCTCCGGTTTTACTTATCAGTGTATTTGCTATGTCCTGTGTAGCTGTTGAAGTAATACCGGGCGGAACATCGCTTCCGGTAATTGCAACAGAGTTTGAAACTTCTATATCTTCGGTTGTTTCAAAAATAGACAGATCCGTTATTTTTGTTTTAAACTCGATGACTTGCTGTGTTGTGATTTCCTGAGGGAAATTGTATCTGAGGGTTCCGCTCACCCCGTCGTAGTAATAGCTGTTTAGCGTATCCTCTGTTGCGCCAATGATCGCAGGGACGCCATTGATTGTTACCGAGCCTGCCACAAAGCCCTGATGTTCGCCGATTGTGTCCACAATGTACACATTTCCCATCGGCATGTTATTTTTGTTGACAACAATCTGCCATGTTATTTCTCTTGTATTATAATTGTAATTCAAACTTGTTTTATCGAGCACCTGACTGTGCACCGTGTAATCTGCCGTGGTGTCAGAAGAAGGGATATTGCTTCCCCACAAAGACGCTTTGTTTGTAAATTTTGTATTCGCGTTGGAAGCATACACCGTATTGCTGAGCACCGCTGTTTTGAATGTCAGCTTTACCGTATCGGATATATCAGACGGGAATGTATACGTAAAGCTTCCGGATTTTGTCGCATCACCGCTGTCGGCCGGTGTATAGCTGAAGCTTCCTGCACCGGGCGCGCTGCCGTCTACCAAAAAAGAGTTATCCACATATTCGAGCCCGACGGGAATATTATCCGTAACAATAGGATCTTCGATATTGATCTCATTGCTGTTTACGGTAATCTCCCATGTGATCTCATGCGTTGTATAATCATAAGAGAGCCCTTTTTTGCTGATCACGCTTGTAGGCACACCAACATCTACTCCGTTTGACGCATCGGTTACAGTCACCCCGTCTCCCGTAAGTGTTGCAGAATTGGAATAAGTTTTACTCGTATTGGAATTATATGCATCGGGATCCGTCACATCCGTGAGATAGATCAATGTATGCGGCTCGTTGATTTGTGAATCAAAAGCATACGTAAGCGTTGTGCCCACATACGTAAGAGGGCCGCTCGGCGTAATCGATATACTTGCATCATCAAGCGTGATTGAATCTTCCTCAAGCGTGAGTCCGCTTTGAATTGTATCCGAAATCACGGCGTTATCTATAGAAAGGTAATTATTGTTGATCGTGATTGTCCATTTTATTTGTCTTGTATCAGGCAGATATTCACCTGTTTTTTTGATAAAGTCTACTTTTGTACTTACAGTTGCAGTATTGGAAAGCGAGCTGCCATCTTCGTCAAACGTACTGCTTGCCTGATTTGAATACTGCACAGTCCCGTCTTCTGTAGTAAACAAACTTGTATCAGCTTTTGTTTTAAACGTAATGGTATATTGCTCGCCTTCCGAGAGATTAACATCATTGGTAAATGAATAAGATATACTATTGCTTACCGCGTCATAATTAAAGTTCCCGAGCGTGCCGGCCGGCAAGATTTCAAAAGAATTTGCGATATATTCCTGGTCTGACGGAATCGCATCACTCACAACGAGGTTGCTGATCGGTCTCACATCAGGCTCTGTCTGCAAAGAGACAGTGATTTGCCAGGTGATTTCATTTGTTTCTTTATCGTATTCGCCCGATTTATTCAAATCCACGTCTACTGTTTGCTCATCAGGCTCAAATGCAATTTGAATCACCGTGGTGGCACCGGCCCCTAACGGAAACGTAATTTCTGTCTGGTCGGTTATTTCGTCCTCATCAAAAGAAAGCTCCATTTGAAACCAGCCTGTTCGATCATACATCTTGTTATTAACATTATCTGTAAAATCAATCGAAATGATATTATCCGTGCCCACGCTGACCGTAGCGATTAAAACGACAGGATCTTCATTATAATCATATAAATCTATGCTGAAAGCACTTGTGATTTCTATTTCATTTGGAATGGTGAGTGTATAAGTTTTACTCGTGTCAACCGTATATTCATCCGGAATGGAATAATCATATCTTATGTTCACTTCCTCATTTTGTTCAACCGTTCCACTAAACGGGTTCCCATCACCGTCCGTCAGGCTGACTTGTGCGAAGAATTGAAAAGGTACTTCTTCCGCTAATGCTATATTGAATGGTAAAAGAGTTTGAAAAATGGTAAAAATAAGAAAGACTACCATTATTTTTTTACTGCCTGATTTCATTTTTTTTATCATTTTCTTTCTCCTTTAATATAATCTTTTACATTTTATTACAAAATGCATTATTATAAGCGACATACTATTACAAAGCAGTCATGCTTCGGTCACGTTTGCTGTCACTTATTAAAAAAATTTTTATTAAAGGATTACAAGATTTACAATAGACGTTTAAATAAAAAAAATAAATTCTACGAATTTAAAGTTTGCATAAAAGGATCTAATTTATCCGTGAAATATCTGGTATGATTTAAACATGATTGAACATGGTTCTCCATTGCTTTTTGTGCAAGCTCCGGAATGTGTAGCTTGATAGCGTTCACAATAGCGTTATGCTGAGGCATCAATTCCGCAGTGATCGGGTTATTTTTATCTTGCTGAACAAATTTAATACTAAACCATTGATAGCGTTGCAGTTGTTTTTCAAGTAATTTATAGCATTGCTGCAAATACTCGTTTCCGCATGATTTCATGATCAATTGATGAAACGGGATATCTGTTGATTTTATGACCTCATATTTTTTGATTTCAAATGAATCCTGATATTCGCCCGCCAGTCTCTCCATTTCATCGATATTCGGGCAGTTGCCTTTCTGCGCACATAAAAACGCCGCCTTTCCTTCAATGACTGCGCGTACGGAATAAAGCTTCATAATATCATGACGATTCAAAAAAGAAACATAATATCCGTTTTTATTCTCATAAATTTCCACAAAACCGATCTCGGAAAGCATGCGAAGCGCATCTGTCACAGGCGTGCGGCTGATGTCTAAATCAGCCGCGATTTGCGTTGCGTTTAGCCTTGTACCCGGCTTGATGTGAAGTGATGTGATCTCATCAAATAATATGGTATAGACAATTTTGCTTAATTGTTCAAAAGGATTCGCATTCAAATACATCCGCATTTGCTTTTTATTCATATCATTCCTCATTTTATCCTAATGCTTCAATTTTAAAACCTATTATACAATTATTTTTAAAAAATTGTATACATTTTTATCATTTACTTATTTGTTTTCTCCATCTATCGGCAAACTTTTTTTATATTTATTTCCACAGCGGTATTAAAAAAAATACCGTTTTGGCACAAGCATTTCAAAACGTTGCTAAGTTGAAGCTTTCGCGGGCTTCATGAGATACTATGAACGTTAAATAAATGTCATAACGACGAATAATATTTACCGAAGGAGAAGTCTTATGCCTAAAATCGAAGTATTAAAAGAGCTGTGCAAAGGTTGTGAGATTTGCACAACACAATGCCCCAAGCATATTCTCGTCATCGGGGATATCACAAATTCCAAAGGCTATAAAATAGTCAAACAAATCAATGAAGAACAATGCACAGGTTGCAAGCTTTGCGCTGTTGTATGCCCTGATGCAGCAATTGAAGTCTATAAGTAGGAGGAAAAAAATGAGCAGACAATTTGTAAAAGGAACCGAGGCAATGGCTGAAGCGGCTGTAAGAGCAGGATGCAGGTTTTTTGCTGGTTATCCGATCACCCCGCAAAATGAAATTCCCGAATATCTTTCCGCAAGGCTGCCTGAAGTAGGCGGAGAATTTATTCAAGGCGAAAGTGAAATCGCATCTATTTACATGGTCTACGGTGTCAGCGCGGCAGGTATTCGCAGTATGACCTCTTCTTCAGGCCCGGGTCTTGCACTTAAAACGGAAGGGATCACCTATCTTGCCGGCGCAGAAATCCCCGCGGTTATTATAGATGTCGTGCGAGGCGGCCCCGCAATCGGCCAAATTCTGCCCGCACAGCAGGATTATCTGTTTGCAACCAAAAGTCCCGGCCCAGGCGGCATACGATGTTTTGTTTTTGCCCCAAGCAACGTGCAGGAAGCCGTGGATATGGTATATAAGGCTTTTGATATTGCCGATGCATATCGTAATCCTGTTATCGTGCTGACAGACGGTGCGCTCGGCAACATGATGGAAGCCATACAGTTCCCGCCGATGAGAGATTTAGACACCCTGCCAAGCAGAGATGATTACAGTCTCACCATCAGAGACAGCGAAGATAAAGCACGGGTAATACAAACCTATCACGCAGCCGTGGGCGATATGGAAAATGCGAATAGAAAGATGGCTGCCAAATATGAGGAATGGGAAAAAAATGAACAGCAATGGGAAGAATACTTGCTCGATGATGCTCAGATCGTTATCACAGCCTATGGCACTACGGCAAGAATCGCGAAATCAGCGATCAAAAGCCTGCGTAAAGAAGGCATTAAAGCAGGGATGGTTCGCCCCATTACCGTCTATCCGTTCCCTGTGAATGCATTTGAAAAATTAGATTACAGTAAAATCAAGTTTATTCTTAATGCGGAGATGAGTATTCCCGCCCAGATGTATTTGGATGTAGATCATGCAGTGCGAAACAGAACTCCTATTTACAACCAGCTCTCTTCAGGCGGTATTGTCATGGGTATAAAAGATATCATTAACGCAGTAAAAGAAAGACTATAGTAAAGGAGCACACCATTATGGAAAAAATATATGCAAAACCAAAACTGCTTCCCGATTTTTCAAACGGCTGGTGTCCCGGATGCGGTCACGGCACCGTACATAAAATGATCGCCGAAGCACTGGATACCTACAAATTAGAAGGAGAAAGCATCCTTGTCTCTCCTGTCGGCTGCGGCACACTAAATACAGCTACAGGATGGTTCAACTGTAACTCCATTGCCTGCGCACATGGCAGAGCAAGCGCAACGGCAACCGCCATCAAGCGATGTCTTAAAGATAAAAATTTAGTGTTTGCCTATCAGGGCGACGGTGATTTGGCATCTATTGGTATGGCTGAGACGATCCATTCCGCAAACCGCGGCGAAAACATTACGGTAATTTTCATCAATAACTGCAACTTTGGCATGACAGGCGGGCAAATGGCTCCCACAACACTGATCAACCAGAAATCTACCACAACACCGCAAGGCAGAAGTTTGGAAGAGCATGGTGCGCCGATCCAGGTTGCGGAAATGCTCGCCACCCTAAAAGCCCCGAAATATGTTGCACGTGTATCGCTGCATGACGCAAAAAATGTACTCAAGGCACGCCGGGCCATTATGAAAGCATTTGAGCTTCAAAGCAGAGGTGCTGGATATACGTTTGTAGAAATATTATCTCCGTGTCCGACAAACTGGAAAATGACACCCATACAAGCAATGAAGCATATAGAAGAGACCGTACTAAAAACATTCCCTCTCGGCGAATTTAAAACAGTGGAATAAACAGGAGGCAGTATAAATGGAAAAATCATTATTAATAGCAGGATTCGGCGGCCAGGGCATTATGCTCATCGGCAAAATGCTGGGCTATGCGGCAAGCGACTCTGGAAAAGAAACTATGTTTTATCCGGCATATGGTGCCGAAATGCGCGGCGGCACAGCCAACTGCACGGTTATTATATCCGATGAAGAGATCGGCTCGCCCATGTGCGATTTTTTTACGACTTTTATCGCAATGAACGAACCCAGTTATCATAAATTTATTGAACAAGTGGAAAAGGGCGGCAACGTCATCATCAACAGCAGCCTTGTGGATTCAAAAGTGCAAAACGATGCGATCAAAGCATATTATGTACCTGCCAATGACATAGCAGACAGGCTCGGCAACAGTAAGGTTGCAAATATTGTCATGCTCGGGGCTTATATCGCCGTGAGCCAGGCAGTAGAAGTTGACGCCATCAAAAAAATCATCACAAAAACCTTGGGCAAAAAGCCTGAAATGCTTGAATTAAACATGAAAGCTTTTGATGAGGGGTACAATACGGTAAAATAACAGTTTTATATACCGCATTTCAGGCTTTCAAGGTATAGAAAAATACCTTTTAGCAATTTCCTATTTTATAGTATAAGCGGTGAAATACATTGCATCTCATATTCGCAGCCTTTGCACGCCTTGCCGAATTGTATTCTTTGTATTCTCACCGTTATATACTTATACCAGTCTATTCATTTTATTAGTAGCCTAATTAAGGAGCATTTTTATATATTTTTGGCAAAAAATAATTTCATATTTGTGCAAATTTCAAAGAAAATTAAAAAATCGACAAAATAATACAATAATTTTTTATGTTGTATATTGAAAAAATACAATTATTGTGTTATAGTTACATCGGTAACACATTTCCTTTATAACTTTTTTTAAAAAATTTAACGATTGAGAACAATTCAGCATGACGACAACACACCTTGCTAATATGCGATTATCCTCCGCATCTTTTCTACATCGTTAAATTTTTTTGTGTGCAAAAATACTTATTTTTAAATTATAAAGTAACATAAAATTGCTCTTTAAAAGGCGCGGCCAAAGCTCCTTGATTATGTAAGTATTCATTTAATGTTGATAGATAAGAATATGAACATGGTATTAATTTAGTATATAGCTCATGATTATTACAAATATCATCTAATTTTTGAAGCATTTGATATTCATATTTTATATTTAATTCTACATGAATTAAATAATAAGATAGCAAAAATAAATTTACAAATTCTCTAAGAGATACTTCATCATGAAAAGTAATTTTGTTTTTTCTGCCATGTACAAAATCCGATCTTTTTTTATAATAATCTTCAATTCTTTTTTTATTTTCAGTTAATTTTTTAGGTTGACAAAAAAGTATACTTGAATATTTTGCCATTCTTTTTTTTGTCAATCTATTTTTATTATTTCCTGTAATAGCATCAAGGGCTGAACATAACATACAAAAAGCGCACGATTTATCAACAATATCAAATGAATGAATCAATATAATATTGAAATGCTCGTCTATATTTATTATTACTTTTTGAAGATAAAAAATCATTAAATTCATAAATATTTATTTTATGATTTAATCTGCGAATTAATCCAATGCCTTCATCATGAGGCAGCCACTTTCTAAATATTATTGGTTTTTGACGATCAATTAAATATTTATATACAATGTAATTATCTTTATTATAAATTTTTATATATACTATTGGGAAAAAAATATGTAAATTAGTTGTAAATATTATATGTTTCTCTAATTTTTTAATATTTTCGGTAATAGTAATTTCAATATCTTTATTTTCTATATTTATTTCATGATCATCAAGATATATTTCAATTAGCTTTATATTTTTAACTGTTATATATATTTTTTTTTGTTTATATGGAAAAACACAACTGATGAAACGACTATTATACATTAAAGAATTTGGTATATTTTTATATAATGCATTTTCCATTTCAAGCGTAAGATCATTTGTTTTAAATAAATGATCGTATAACTCCAATTCATTTCCTATATGCATATTGTATACTAATGCCTCATAACGTATATAATATTTATCTTTTCCCATTTCTATACTCTTCTTTTAAATTAGTTTTCCTATTACTCTATCTATTATAATTAATTGTAATAGATTCATTATTAAAATTCAAATGATTACAAATTTTTACAAAACGTATTAAAATATTGACATTTTGGTAATATTTTCCATTTTTTATTTCTCTATATTAAACAAAATATACTTTTACTTAAATTTTTGTATGATTATACAAACAAAATGATCTGTTATTCGATTTGCATTAAAATGAATATTTAAATATAATAAATCGTGGCCATTATAAGGCACCGTGAGAGTACTCTCACTATCTGTGAACCGCTGATGATGTTACATAATGTTCTTCTTAATTCTCATTATGTATACTCGTCAGCTTTTATTTTGGTGCGTTTTTTAACTCGTTACTTTTACAGTTTTTTTCTTAATTTTATATCGAGCTTTTTGAATTGTTCTATTTCTTGTTCGGAAAATATACTGTGAAATTTTTCAATCAGATCCGATTCAGATTTTGTAAGCTTTGTTTTCTCATTCATTTTTAGACACGTTAATGAACCCTTATCCTCTTTGGATACTTCACCGAATAAAATCAAAAAAATCAATGCTACCATAGCAGCTATTAAAACCAATAAAATAATAAATAAAAAAAATTCATTCATAGTTCTTTGTTGCCGACACTTTTTATATTTTCCCCGTTATTTTGTTTCTTTATAGTAAACACTTTCAGCTAAAACGACCTGATATGCACTACTTTCAATACAATATGTTATTTGTTTAGTTTGCATTTCAATCATGTATACGTTATACTAAGGGTGTCCCGTCTGAAAGAAGGAGAAACAATCAACTTGATTTATTTGCTGATTTAAGTGGCATAATGTCTTCGCTTAGTTCTCATTATGGTTCTTAATTCAGCATTCTTCATTTTTATAATTATATAATAAAGAATGCTGTTTTCTTCTTCTTTCCTATCACTGTTTGTCCTTAATTATATATATTCATCTTTCTCATTATACTTTACATAAATTTCAAAAAGTTATTGCGAAATTACTATTTATGATATATAATATCCCTATCCCGTCTGAGGAGAGGGGTTTATAACACTTTACTTAAGTGGCGCTTATATAATATGATGTTTTTTCTTAGTTCTCATTACTGTTATGTAAGCCAGCCATATTTTTTTATAATTTTTTAAAATTATAACGTGTGCCCCCTCTTCCTAAACACGACGATATCTAAAAATATTTTAAGAAAAAATCTGTTTATTTTATCTCGTATCCACATATACGGTATATACTTTCCTACCAATATATTCTTCTTCATCTTCATATATTTTTTATTTCATAAATATACAGAAATATAGTATTGTAATAAAGACTATTTTGAGTTATTCTGTAGAAAAAAAATATCTTCATGTCATTTTCAGTAAAATAATAACCTGCATTAAATAAATCTGTATCTATACAGCTATTAATTTATTGCTTTACCACTCAAGTCGATACCGATGATTAAAGTTAGCTAAAATAGATGATAAAATAAAATACGCAAAGCATTAAATATTTTATGAAGCAAATAGGATTAAGATAATGAAAAAAATAAACAGTCGCATCTTGAGTATCATTGCTTTTATGTTTTTTAGCGCTTGTCTTCTCTCGTTCGTATACGAGGGTGCCATATTGTACTCTTTGCTCTATGGTTCCCATATCGAAAGTAGGCTTTTCATCATGGCTGCGATTTTTGCTCATGCCGTTGGTTTGTTTATATGCAGGTATATCGCAAAAAATATGTCCTTGGCAAAAAAAATCATGCTTCTTTCCACAGCCGTATGCCTATGTTGCAGCTCCGTCTTTTTCTTTCCTGCTTCCTATTTATGGATGGCAGCTCTTATAATCGCCGCATTCTTCGCAGGGTTGTGGAATGCTTCTTGGGGCTGGTTTTTCAGGTACACTTCCGCACTCGAAGAACGCATGAAAACGGTCGCGTTCTCTCTTGCATTCGGCACGGTACTCATGGTGATCCTCAATGTCATCGTCATAAACGCCAACGCACGCATTGCGCTGGCTCTGGCCATGTTCTGTCTTATCATTGCGCTTTTTGTCACGCTTCATCTTCCAAAATCAATGCCCTGCTTGGAAAGTTTGCAGGAAGAAGAAAGCAAAACCGTACTCAGAAAACCTTTTGCTCTAGTCTGTCTGTTCATTGTGGTTGTCACCTTCAGCTCAGGCTTTATGTTTCAGGTCATAAATCCCGCATTCTCTCATCTGACTGTGCTGACAAGCTGGTATTGGGCTGTGCCGTATATCGCGGCCATGATTGTCGTGGCACTGCTTCCGAAACGAATCAGCAGAAGCTACATACTGTATGTCTCTCTTTCTCTGCTCGGATTCGGCTTTATCGCTTTTGAGCTTTTTGATAACTCCGCTTTAAGCTATATCATCGTTAATACATTGCTTCTCAGCGCTTTCGGAATTACCGATTTGTTTAATTGGAGTATTCTTGGCGAAATGTCGCAATATAGCTCCAACCCAGTAAAGATATTTGGCACCGGTCTGTCTGTCAATGTTTTCAGCGTGCTTTTGGGAGAGATCATATCAGTTCCCCTTTCCGCTTCGTCAAGCGGCAAAAACATATCCCTGCTCGGCCTTACCGTCGTAATCATAGCCTTTACGGTTTTGCCTCTGCTGTTTCGACAGTTAAACATCCTCTTAAAATACAGTGCATTCCTCTCAAAGCTGGAAGCCGTTCCGGAGAAAAAGAAAGAACAGATTGTAAAAGCCATCTCTCCCACCGCTAATTTATCTGGAAGAGAAATGCAGATTGTGCAGTTGATTCTAAAAGGCTACACTTACCGTTTGATTGCCCAAGAGCTTTATATCAGCGTAAGTACCGTAAAAACGCATATCCACAACATCTATGATAAGCTCAACGTCAGTAATAAAACCGAGCTGATTCAAAAACTCATGTGAAAAGTAAAAAGGCTGTCTCACCCCTTTATCCCCACAGGATAGAGGGGTTTTTTTACGAATCATACTTTTTGGTGGATGTACATATTGAATATATTTGTTATTCTCAAATAATGGAATTTTTTAACATATCGTAGCAATTTATTACTATAACAGAGAGGAGAAACATAATGAAAAAAATAATTTCTGTTCTGTGTGTGATTGTTCTGATTATCTCGTTTACAGCTTGTTCGGGCTCTTCAGCCAGGTTTGTCTGGGCGCCGCGCGAAGGCTCACTACAAATATCAGCGGACGATCCTGCCGGCTCCGTGCTGATGGATAACGACCGCTGCACGATCACCGTAGTAAAGTGCATGCCGTCGGCTAGTAATGCTTCCGGAAATCCGATATCGATCTTACGCTGAAGATAGATAACAGCTTGGCGGCAAACGGATTTTATATTCAGTACTATCTCGGCGGAGAAGCCGTTATTGAGGCAGGCGCGGAAGAGACTGCCAATGTATTTGTGCCGTTTACTTTCTGCGAGAATATAGCTTCAACATTTGACGATATCAATGTGGTTGAGTTTACTCTCTCGGTTTACGAAACAGACGCAGGAAATGAGCAGGTATATACAAAAGGCGAAGAAGCGCCTGAATTCTTTAATCCGACGGTTGATGTTGTGATTTATCCTAAAGGCGACACCGCTCAAACGGTAACAATACCCGACCGTCTTACAAGCGAAAATGAAGTGGAACTGGCAAATAATGACGATTTTACGTTTATTGTTACAGGGTTTAATAATACGGGCGAAGATGTGTTTGGCTATGCAGGAGGATATGTTGCATATGTTTATATCGAAAACAAAACGGATCATAGATTAGTTTTCGAAATAGAAAACACAATGCTGAATGGAAATGAAACTGACGTCTACTGGGGCAATTTAACGTATTTGCCTTCAAACCAGCGTACTGTTATCCCACTGGAATGGCATTATGACAATAATGGAGAATTTATTACAGATGTGTCTGAAATACAATTTGACCTTACTGTTCAAAATTGTTACACCGGCGATCGCGTAGATGGATTCGACCAAAAAACCCTGACTTTGAAGACATGGTAGATGATATTTGAAATATTTATTACTTTTATAACTTTATATTATGCTTATGATATTAGTCTATAAGGAGAAATTTAAAATGTGGAAAAACAAATCGACGGCAAAAATTTGCAGCATATTAATAATCCTGACATTAGTAATATTGACTTTTTGCTCCTGCGGAGAAGAATACGTGCAATCAGGCATCTGCGCTCCTGTTTTGAAAACGGGAATGACTGCAGTTGTGTTCAACGAAGAAACTTCTCAGTGGGAAGAAGCAGAACTTTCATCAGAATGGTACAGCTATTCCGAAAATGATAAAAGATGGGCAAATGCCATGACGCAAGACGGCAGCATGTGGGTTTGGATACCCAGATACGAATACCAGTTGGTTCCCGATTCCGGTACAATAGGTGCAAGCCCTGACGGCACAATAAACATCAAATTCATAGACGTAACTCAAACCACTGCGGACGAAGGCTACACAATCCATCCCGCTTTTACGGCAGATGTAGATAATGGCGGCTGGGATTTTGAACTTCCGGGCATCTGGGTTGCCAAATTTGAAATGAGCCTTGAAGAAGACGGAGTTAACTTGACCGTATATTCAGAGGAGGTCTCCAATGGTCCTATAAGCGAAAATATCAAAATGGTCTCAAAGCCGGGAGCGTGCAGCTGGGTAGGGATAAATATAGCCAACGCTTATTATAACTGCTTAAATTACGACACAAGCGCGGGCATTGATTCGTCTTACGACAGTCATATGATGAAAAACAGCGAGTGGGGAGCGGTTGCGTATCTTACCGACAGCGTCTATGGCATAGGAAGCGAAAATATCAAAGGCCGCCCGGAATTTGAAACTTTAACGGGTGGGGAATACGAATCGGTTACGTACATACAAAACATAAACCAGGCTTCCACCGGAACGATATACGGCATATATGACCTCTCGGGCGGCAAAAGCGAAATGGTGGCGGCATTTAATAATGCTTATAACGGCACAGCGGGAAGCTTAAATTTTTATACGAATGTCAAATACCTTCCCACAGGCTCCAACGGAAGCGTGCATTTCGCCAGTTATAACGGCGCAAGCACAAAATACGCTACGGCGTATACAAATCCGACCAGCGAGTATGCGCTTACAAACGGCGTATACAAACCCGGAGACGCCACATATGAAATATACAGCGGCGATGAATGGAGCACAACCGGCTGGAGTGATAATGTGGTTTCTGTAGTAAGCGTGGACAATTACTACGGAACATTTTATTACCGAGGCGCCAGCTACGATACCAACGATGCGCGTATATTTGATTCCGGCTGCGGCGATGGCGCCCCCTCGCCTAACACTTCGTTCCGAACAGTTCTTTGCCCGTACAATAAATATTAAGTTTTTATTAACAAAATAAAAAAGATGATTTTTAATAATCATCTTTTTTTATATCAAATACATCAACTGACCGGTTTTGCTTTTTGCTTTTTAACTATAATGATGATTATAAATTGAATATTCATTTTATTCCATTAGATTACATTGTCTAGCAAAGAATATTTTGAAACTCTAAACACATTTAAAAACATTAAAAAACCACGTATCTACGTGGTTTTTTATTATTTCAGTGGAGTGAGTGCTCATAAGGACAAACTCAGAAATCCGCATAAATAAAGGTTTTTTGGCATCAGGCAAACGAATATTACGCCTTATATGCGCTAAAAAACTGTAAATATCGAAATTGCTTAATAAAGATTATGCTCATAATCTTCATTTGCCGTGCAACCATTGAGTCATACCGGCTCCAACGTTTTCATTTGGTCTTGCCTCAAACCCGAACTTTGAATAAAAGCTTTCTCTACCTTTTGCAGACATCAAATTCACATACGCGCAATATCCTTCTTTAAGACTGTTTTTTATGCTATTCATAGTCATTTCCATCATTGCTTTTCCGACGCCTTTCCCTTGAAACTCAGGCAAAACAATAACATCAACAATAAATACTCCATAACCACCATCGCTTATAACGCGAGTTAAACCTATTGATTTATTATCGTAATATGCAGCTACAAGATAAGCTGAGTTGTTAATCCCTATTTGCGCTTGCGTTTTTTCAATCTCATTCCAACCAACAGATTTTCTAAGCATGTTATAATCTGTGACTGAAATATTGGATCTATAATCTATTTGTATCATATTCTCTACTTCCTTCGCCTAATATAAATAATCCCCACACTCACTTATGGATACTATGATAACACATTATTGCACGGTATGCGACAAAACAACAGCCTAACAAAAACAGGCCGACATGTGTCGGCCTGTTTTTGTCCATATGAACATCCAAGATCATTTAGGGTGATAGGACTCGAACTCGCAGCCTGCCGATTAGAATCAGAATCTAACACCCTTATAACAACATATTTACGAGATATATTGTACTTTTACGCTCTTGCATTATTGCCTATTTTTATCCATTGACCAGCAAAATATATTTATATGCCTGATAAAATATTTTCAATACAACTGACCATATCCGCAAAAGCTATATCGCTTGCATAAGGATATTTGTTCGCATAAGAAGTCCAAACGAATAATAAATCATTGCTCTCTCTAATATCGGTTAAGTATTTCGTGTGCTGTTAAATATATATTAACGTCAACGCGCTCAAGTCTTCTGCAATTATGTTTATATGTACATATTTTTCAAACATACTAAATTCATTTATTGATCTATGTTTTTAATGAAATTATATGAATGCCATATAGTGCGGCAAGTTAAATCTCCGCACATAGCAGGCGGTTGATCGTCACTGAACCCTTGCGGACGCAAAGTAAAACAAAGAAGGGATCCAAACTCATTTATAAATGATACCGCAAAGTCATAACAATATTTTATTATAGTTTCTTTTGGAATATTTTTTTGCGTAAAGTATATGCCAATAAACATTAAAGGACCTTCTACAAGACCGCATTGATCTCTGTGTCCTCCTGCGCCGTGAAGGCCAATAGTCGCATCTTTAACCTGATCGCAAAGCTCAACATCAAATATATCACAAAGAGTATCCAAAGATACTCTGGCACAATTCAGCCCAAGCTCATGATAGTATGAATAGACTTTTTCTTGAATTAAATTTTTAATTTCTTCACTCATTTTATTAATTCCTCTCTCTGTCTAATATATGTATTTTATTATATTTAAATAATCAATGAATATATTTTATCATATGTATCTGCCATGATACAATTGAAAAAATAAATCTTGCAAGTGCTCCTGCCTACAGATTTTGTATGCCCAAATTTTTCTTTTTCTCAGCCTAAATATAATATGAAACCAATAACTTGCGCCGCCTGTATGCCTCCTGCTGCCTGTCGGCGGCTTTCATGGCTTCCAGCATTTCTTTTGTGATTTCCACAAATATATCTTCTTTGAACCACGGATAAAAATCACGTAGATTAATTGTTATCATGGTTATGCCTCCATTCGATTTTTACAGGTTGGTATTGAAAATCGAATGAGGTATTGTGGGGAACGATAGCCGGGACAGTACGGTACTTCGAGCCAAGTTGGCCCGAAGTTACAACCCCCGTGGGTTGGTTAAATCAGGTCGCCATACCACCATAGCGGCCTGTACCATGCGCGGAAAATTTGAAAGAAAGAGAACACGTCGGTAGCCCTCCTTTATTACCGCCGCGTTCAGGTAAATGGGCGCAGTTAATACACCCTCCGAATAATAAAAATCGGCGGCTTTGACTTTGGTATCAAAACCGCCGAGTGGCTACTACTATATTATTTTGCACACGTCTATCCAGCCGCCGCAACAACGGTTTTTTTTATTTCCGTTGGGACGGGGCACCTTTAGTACTACACTTATACTTGTAAACAACAATGCGAGATTCAGATTTTAAAAAGAGTGCAACCATCTATTTGCCAAAATAGAGATTAATAAGCTGTTCGATAAAATGACTACGGTGTGCGGGGTTATGAAAATCAAAACCCGTTTGATCTTTTAATAAGACGGTTCGCATAAAAACAGACTGTATTGAAAATATCAATAAATACAACCGCCGCTTTATTTCTTCTTGCGAAAAAACCTCTGCATACGCTTTTAAAGCGATTGGCAGATAGGCGTCTACTGTTTGTTGCGTATTGTCACACAATTCATCATTGGTAATATCTGTTAGAATGGATATGCGTGATATATTCTCGTTTTCGACCAAAAAATTGCAATTCACTTTTAACAATGCACACAACCTGTTTTTAGGAGCGTCTTCCTTTATCATTGAAAAGACTTTTTCTGAATTGTTTATTATATCGCTGATAATATTACGTACACATTGCCTAATCAGATTGTCTTTCGTTTGAAAATGATAGTTTACAAGACCAACACCTATGCCGACACGATCACAAATCTCACTGATAGTGATATCGTCTGTATTACTCCCCTTTTCTTCGATCAACTTGATTGTGGCCTCAATAATCTCTTTTTTAATATCTTTTCTCATACGCATTCCTCACTGCTTTTATTGCGGTAAAACATATGAAAACCGCCCAATGACCGATTTTAAAATTATGATTACCGCCAGAATAATAAGTGCTGTATTGGCATTCTGAATATAGATAATATTCCATTTAAAAATCTGTGTGAATAGTGCCAGTAATGCAATGCCACCCAAAAGATATCCAAGGATTGAGAGTGGATGTGCGGGAGCCACCGTTCCAAACTTCATAATTCCAATCGAACAAAATGCCATACCAATTACACCAAGAGTAATCGTAGCTGCTCTTGCGCCCTCAATAAAGAGGAATTGTTTACCGGACAAGCCCAGCGCCACCAGAGCACCTGTAATAACAATCTCGATAATTAGAATGAATATGCTCTTCATATAATAGCCTCCAATTGAATGTAATTTTGAATTATATTCAATTTTTATTATAGACATTCTTCTTGGATATGTCAATATAAGTGTAGAGAAAAACTGGTGTTATATGTAGGACTAAAATAGTATTGCCACAATTGTTGTAACCACAAGTTAAGAATAACACCGTTTCATATTGCTTTAGGTGTTTCATTATACCGGTGGATTTTCCCGTACGGGAAAATCCATAAATTACTTGTTGAGGCTAGCCGTCCCAAAGGCTTTGACTTCGGGGCAATTTGACCCGAGGTGAGGTACGAAAAAAGGTAAGACAAATATTGCTATTACATTATCCGTGAGTTGACCGTCTTTCTCGTTGTTTCTATTGTTTGGTAGTTGCTTCTTTATGACCCTGCCCATTTTTACAGAGTTTTTAAATTTCTTATTCTTCTTTGCCAATATTATGGATATAAAGTTTCTTTTATTTTACATCCACATGCACTGCCCCGAACCCTGTATAAGTATAGCTCACTTCAGGCTGCTGCATAAACCATTTCTTTAACTTTAAGTCGTTGTCGCTGTTAAAGTCCAGCGAACAGTCGGCCGCTTTGCCATTTCTGTGCTTGCTGTTTTTAATTCCTCCTACTTTATTGTTTTGATATGCACATCTCACACCGCTCGTGATGTGGATCGGCAGATTGAAATGCTCCCTTGTCCTCTCAAGCAGCGCTATAAGCACACTATCCGGCTCAGCCGGAAAGCCGTTGCAATGATTGCAAGGACAAATAAATTCCCGCCTTTTAAAATATTTTACCCGCTCCCAATTCACTTTTCCGGCAGGCTGATACATCATATACGGCTCCAGTACATCTATAGTCTTGCTGCCGATGATTCCGTCTGCACTCAATTTTTTGCTTTTCTGAAATTTTTTGATGGCGCTGATTGTTTTTCTGCCCACAAGTCCGTCTACTGTCAGCTTTGCACCCGCCTTATTGAGTGCCCTTTGCATCTCCTTGATATATTCAATCAGCGCCGTCTCGGTTTCTTTGCCATAGATACCGTCTACTAAAAGTTTTTGATCATGTTGGAATTTTAAATAAGCAGCTTTTGTGAGCCGCCCTTCTATGCCGTCTGCCGCACCGAAATAATACGCCGTGGCTTTTAAATTCTTTTGACGTTGTTTTATATTAAGCATTTCCATCCGCCCCCTTTTCTTCTTCACGCTTTGTAAAATAATAAGTCACGATTGCCGTGATCACACTCGCCGTAAGCTCACTGGGTATTTTATCTGCCAAAGCAAGCACGCAAAACACTGCCATGACCGCAAGTGTGATGATAGATTTCACTTTAAATAATTTTATTAATTGTTCTTTCATTTATTCTCCTTTTATTTCAACAGCCCGTAAATAAAAGCAGCCAGCCCCACAAGCCAGCCTAAAAGCCATTGTATTTCTCTTTTATTTTCATTTTTATTCTCCAGGCAGGTCTCGATCTCTCGCAGCCGCCCTTCAAAATCCTTTTGACTTTTTCTTAGTCCATTATATTCCTTGATCAATTTTGTTGTCTCTGTCAATTCCATCTTAAGCTCATTGATCATCTCAAATAATTCTTTGTTGTTATACCAATTTTCCAACTTCCCACCTCCATTAAAAAAAGCACCTTCAGGTGCTTTATAGTTGAAATTCGCCGTACCGTTCAATTTCCTCCAAAACATACTTTGCCTGGCAGAGCAAAGGCTCGCCTGTATACTGCATATAAGCGCATGCACACAGGCTAAAATTTTTTATCCTTTCATTTCGCTTGATCTCATATAAAATCAATTTGTTCAACCACACAATGTCCTCTTCAACAAAATCTTTTTTTTGATTAAGCATCTGTATTAACTTTGCATGTTCTGCGCTGATAACCTCTGTATATTCCCAGGGAGGCTTATACTGCGTAAGTAAGTATTTTTCCCACAAAGTAAGATATCGATATTCAATGCCGTCATAATTAACATAACCAAACTCACATGTATCCTGGTAAATACATCCGTCACAATTTGTTTTCGGTTTTCTTTTTTCCTGATTTTCTTCTTCATAGTTTTCAGTCTGGCCGGATTTTTTCTTTAAAAATTTTAATATTTTCATTTATTTTTTATCCTGCATTATGATCGCACTAACTAAGCTGATTATTATCATACTAAAAATTTTTATCGATTACAATCCGTATTCAACATTTTTTTACTTTTCGTGACTACAAAATAACGTATTTACGTGTATTTTTATTTCAGTGTTATATTTTTTTATTTATTATTAAATTTTTATGACCGCAATTTCAAACTTGCAAAGCTATTCTTATTTCATTTATTCGTACCTTTTTTATCTCAGCCTGCTCATGCATAGCTACAATATCTCTGTCATAATCTATACCGAGTTCAGTGCTCCGTCTGTATTGATTGCATTGAATATCATATCCGTCAAACCACTTTTCAAGAGCTTCAAGTTCTTCTAAAAGCACTTTTTTGTTTTCATATTCCGTCTTCATATTCTGATCGATCGTAAACCCGCTGCCATCATATACATAAAATTTTTTGTTTTCCTCTATATCATTGGGCACCTCAATATTCACTATTTCTGTTTTATCGATATTATCTTCCTTAATGATATGCAAGACAGTGCCTTGACTGTCTACAATAACACTTTGAACATTCATCATCTCACTCCTTTCTCATGACCTTCTTTTCCACATGTAAACGGTGATATAAGGCGGCAGATTGCCCGCACTTCCCGCACCGGTCGAAGACGTATTCCCGCTTAATGTATGGTTATGTGATGCATTTAAAGTAAAGCCATCCGTATAAGTTGTCCCATTTCCTGATTTAGAAGAGGTCGCATATCCTACAACTTCTCCATCAGCATTTCTTTCAGTCATAACACCGGTTGCGCTGATATCAGTAGCTGAACTTTGAACCGCCACATTTAAAAAACTCCCGGTTAAGCTTTTTGTGCTCACCGAACCACTCGACAGACTATGCGAATGGCTCTGCAAATCTTTGCTGCCACCGCTCTTTTCGACTGTATTAAAGTCACTATCGCTTGTATTTACCCCTGCAAGCATTCTGCCTTCCCCAAACGATATCCAGGTACCGCCGAATAAAACAGACGGGTTCGTCGTGTTCACCGAAAGATATATTGAACCGACAGGATACATTAAATCGAGCAGGTCTTTATTTTCAACGAGCCATGACCATGCGCCCCAAGTGCCGTTGTAATAATTTCTGCGATATACGCGTGAAGTTGAATTTTGATAAGTGCTATACGTTGAAAATGTCTGTTTGCATGCCCCGTTCTCCGCATGATGCTCCACCGCAAGACTGAATGCCCAGTCTACGGGTGTATTTGCTATTGTCGCAGCCGTGACATTGAGCTCACAGTAGTAAAATCCCGGGAATGTGTAATCATTCAGATCTGCTCCATTTCCGATTTCCTGTCCGGCAAACATCGGATTTTTATGAAGTGTTTCAATACTGCCCAAATCATATCGTCTAAGCAGTTCCTCAATGGTTTTAACAGCAGGGATATCCCTCTTAATAGTCATTAATAGATCCCCCTTTTCACGTTTCCGCCAACTCCGCTTTTATTTCATTTATTAAACTTTTATTATACATAAACACCTCATACCGCTACCACTGTCAAAAATGTGAATGGTTCATCGTATCCACATCCGATTATATCCCCAGCATGCCCATATGCACTAAGGGTAATGACATCATTTTTATTAACATCTTCTAAAATTTGTGCGATTGTTACAGTCTTGGGCAGCTATATTACTTCCTGTGCTTGTTTTCCTTGACGAATTTATAAAAATGCCTGCTGCCTTATAGTTTGCATACGGAACAGTTGTCCAATGAATCTTTCCGCTAATCAAAACCTTTGATATATTATCTCCTATTTTAATTCCGCCGTTAGAAATTGAAAGTTTACTTCCTACGGAGTTATGTTCTGAGAGCGTCAATTGTTCATGTGTGTTCGTTGCTGTAATTGTGTAATTTGCAGTAAGCCGTGCTGTCATCACATTTTTATAACTATTAAATTCGCTTTTTGTGATCATTTCATTAAAATTGAATCTCCTCAAAAGTTCGTCAATCGTTTTTATTTGGGGAATATCCCTCTTAATAGCCATTAATAGATACCCCTCTTTACCGATCCGCCAACTCCAATATACGGAATGCATTTTTTAATGTTCCCACCTATATTTTTATAAACAACGCACCTTTTCATAACTCCCCCTACGCCTTTCCGTAAAAATCCCGCTATAGTTCCAGTAGCCGTCTTTGTGCTTGTGCTTCCTATTTGTGTACTGCCGCTATATGTTTTTAAATTGAATGTAACAGTCGCGGTCAAATCTGATATATATTTGTAAAATTTCAATATCTCGTCATCCGTAAACTCGACCTTAGAGCCACTTGCAAGTTCATATCCGGTTCTTATAGCAGTAGCCCCTAAGTAGATATCCAATTTCTCTGTAAAGCTCGCATATGCCGTGTAAGAGATTGTCACTCCGTCCTCAATATTGAACGATGAGATATTGGATAAAACAGATGCACGTGGAATAGTTGTTAGCGCTAATGTGCCTGTTTTATCTGCGGTTCCTTGACTGCCTGCGTCTGTTTCATATAAACATCTGAACAATTTGGAGAAGTCACCGTCTGTATCATGTGACACGGTAAATGTTCTGTCAAGTATAACCTTAGATGTATAAGAATTATGATAAAAATCATAGTTGTACTCGCTTCCGCTATCATCAAAAATCTTAGAACCAGCTATATACAATCTAATTCTTGATGTTGTATTATTAAACCATGATGCATGATTTGTGCAATAGACTGTGGTAACTACATGAATTAGCGACGTATTATTCGCAATACTTTGACTCACTTGATAAACTCTTGTTGTACAATCTATATCAGTGCTCTCAGACATAACATCTGTAATTGTCAGTTTCCAAACTTCTGCCATTTAACACACTCTCCTTAAGATGGATATCTCAAGTATATTGCTCCGCTTGCCAAACTTGACGGTGCCGCAGTTCCGCTGAGGATCGTTGCCTGCTTGCTGTTTAATTGTGCCTGCACGTCTCCCGTCACGCCCGCAAGCCTGTCAAGCTCCGTTGCCGTGACTTCATCCGTTTTTTCTGTGATCGCATTGAGCTGAGCTTGTATATCACTTGCAACATTGGAAAGATAGGCTATTTTTATATTGTCTACTCCATCCACGATCGCTTGTTTTAATTCCAGCGCTGCTTCCAGTGCGGGAATGAACGTATCATTTAAATAAGATTGTATATCTGTCGGCGCTTTATCCATCAAGATTTTCAGTGCATCTGCCGTTGTTGTGGGTTCATCCGGCAGTGATTGCATATTTGCAACACTTGTATTAAATTTTGGTAATGCCATTTTTTCTCCTTTTTATTTTTCATTTTTTATTTTTATGATATAATGAATTCATCATCCGAGGTAAACGCACACTTTCCTATCAACACATTTTCGTAGGAAGGAGGAAGTGAACCATGGACAAAAACGGAAATCGCTGGATAAGCTCCGCAACCGAGCAATGGGTAGTGGAAGGCGATGGCTTTATCTGCATATTCCGGCGTTCCAGACGGCCGTCTGCGATACAATGCCATACCACGATTGCCAAAAGGCAGTCTGCGGCCATGCTCGTTATGCAAAACAATATCCCAATGTGCTTTAAAAACACATCCGCGTTTGATCCTCTTTTGTCGGAAGATGAAGTTCATTAAAGATTGTTTTGTCAGTATTCTCACAACTATAAATTGCGGCGGTTATTCATAGCTCGCCGCAATTTTTATACTAATTTTTTACATAATTACCGATCGTAAACTCGACCGTTGCTTCATAAAGTCCGAATGGTTTATCTACTTCATCCGAATAAAATTTTATGGAAAATTGTTTTATTTTTCTTTTTTTGACTTTAAAGACTAAAAATCCTCTCACACCCGTACCGAAGGAAAAACGCTCATATCCCTCTTCCTCCCGCAAAAAATATAAGAAATCCAAAAAATTAAATCCTTGTGTAGCGCTCGATAAAATCGTTATCCAGTCTTCTTTATCGGTTTTTACATCGATTTTTAAAATACTGTTCGGAATTCGCTTCACCTGCGCCACTCCGCCTCGCTTATTGGTAGTTTTTAAATGCGTCAGCGAATTAAAAATATCCATCGGCGTTGTCCAGTAGCTATCTATTAATGTTGGAGTGTTCACCCCTTCTATCAGGCTGTCGTCATGCGTGCCAAAAAATTTACAAATCTGCCCTCCTTCGGTTGCGAGATACAGTTCTGATAAATATTCCTTGAGTACTGTAGCTTTTGAAAAAACTTCATCAGTCAGGATACCGATATCTTCCCAGTAATACCACTCGTATTCATGATCACTGATCTGCCTGCTGTCGGCAAGATATATTCTACCGTTGATTAATACGCACAAATAATTGTTCCATACTTCAAGCTTTGCATCGTCTAACCCCGCTTCATTCATGAGCTTTGTATCCACCATGCCGGATTTATGATAAAGACGTATACCATATTCGTTGCTTATGATGTTTTCCAGCCCTTGTTTTGATAAATATACGACAGCATCCCTGAAATTTATGCCGCCCGCAGCCGCACCCAAATGAATCGGACTTTCCGTCATCGGATAAATCCTTCCAAGCGCGGAATCGAGAGAAGATGTGTGAAAATAAACTTTCACACCTTCTCCGTTATCATCTTTTATACAAATCAGCTTATCGGAAGAAGCAATAATGGCTCGCACAGGGGTGTTGTCCGCTCCGTCGTCATACCAGCTTTCATCTGCGTAGTAAGCGGGATCGTCCAGTTCCGAATGAAATAAGACGCCCCTATAAGAATCATTGCCGCTTACAAATACTCTGTTGTCAAACACTCTGCAAAGCTTGCATCTTTTGATATGCTCCGCGTATCCGTCGACCTCTTTTTTAAACACAATGACAACATTATCCTGACCGGGCGTTGCCGGGGCGCCTGCCGGGGCATCAAGCGTAACAACACTGCCGGCAAGGCTCACCCCGCTTTCTTTTTCCACGCCGTTGATATATACTTCAAGGCCTTCCGAGTCTGTCGGCACTGTGTCAAGTGAATAATTCAGCGACGATCCGTCCCCGATGAAGGAGTTTTTTCGATAGCTCGACAAATAATTGACGCCCTGATAGATAACCCCGCCGCTTCCGCCCGGAAGCGCATTGATTCTTGTAAGTGGAATTGTTCCCACAACGTCGCTCACATTTTCCCCGTCATAGACCAGATAATTTTCCCCATCCAACAAATAAAGCTTTGTTATCCCGCCGTCGGTATACTTAAAACTCTGGGAAAACTCCTTATTCATTGTGATGTTTATTTTTTGAATATCCTGCAGGCTGCTTATTTCATCTGGAAAACTCTTCCAGATATACAAATCCCTTTCAATATGGATCAGCGCTTTTCCGTCACCAAGCACATGTAGCCCGTAGACTTTATTTGTTGTCCTCGATAAAACCTCCGTGATCCAACCATCCATTTCATCCGCCGTCGGCTCTTGGCCTTGACCGAATAATGCTGTTAAATCTATTAAACATGCATAGTCAAGATAATATGTACTGAATGGTGCAGACGGCTGAACATCTAATCCACCAATTCGTAAAAAAGACGGTGATATATCAACAGTTATTAATCTTGATAGCATTTCATACTGACCGCTTCCGCTGTGTGGAACAGAACTCCATGTTATGCCATCATGCAGCAAAAAATATGTGTAAGCTGAAACAGATCTAATTCTTGCACATGCATAAACTTTATGCCCAGCACAAGTATCGTCTGCGTAATACAAGCAAGCATCATTTGTTGAATTTGACAAGCAAACAAGCTCTTCACCAACTATTTCCATAGTTTCAAGACCACTGTTTAACCAACCGTCGTCAAGAACACCACTCGCAAAATTATAATCATTTACTAAATTGATTTGCTCAAACAAATTGCTTAAATCACCCAATAAATTTATCCCCGGCCTCGTCTCAATTGCCTGACCAAGCTGTGAATTATAATTTTTATAAACATTTTTGGCATCAGGGCTTCTGGATACAGACACTCTTGAAGGAATGGAAGAAAAATCCACCCCTTTTAAATTTGTATAAAGGCGCTGATAGGGCCGGCTCGCGCTTGTTGCCAATTGCTTATAAGCCATCATATTCCCCCTTGATTACCGAAATACTCTCGCGTAGTGTCTGCTTTTGCTTGATCTCATTTCTCGCCTGCATATATTCGTTATAATATTGCACCGCTTTGGCCGGTTCATCATCTTTGAATACTCTGTAAGCCATAAGCAACGGCATAATATTTGCCACTTCAACATCAAGTTCTATTTCAAAACTGTTTGAAGTAGACATAGTAATACGCATTACATCTTTTTTGTATATGATTTTAAATGCTCCCGCTTGATTCTTTTTTAAATACAAATATTGATCCAGTAAAATTTGATACTCTTGCGTACCTTTCCACCCATCATCCTCATCCAATATTAATACAGGATTATCACTTACAAATCCGGCAAAATCATCAACTAAGCTTTGCAAATCATATTCGTTAAAACCTTCTTCTTCGCTTTCTTCCTGTATAATATCATCATAAACGCCTTTCACCGGGAATATTTTAGCAAGCTCATTCTGTGCGTAATTTGCCGCCTCAACAATATGTGCGGCATATTCATTGGAATTTTTATATTCGAATGATTCTTCATTATTGTTATATTCTGTTTGATCTAAAAACATCAGCCTGTTCATGGATTCTTTTATATCAAGCCATGTAATTTTCATTTTACATCTCTCCTTATAAAAAGGGGGAGGCCTCCTCCCCCTTCTGCATTACGGCAGCGCTACCGCTGCAACTTTCACATCAGCAGAACCTGTAATGTTTACAAGCCCGCTTGACATGTCTTTAAATTTACCGCTTTCAAAAACAGTGCAAACAGTAGCTCCTGCTGCCACACTTACAACGTAGTCCTCTGTTGCCTGAATACCCGTCCCTTTTTTTACGGTCACGTCTTCTGCGTTTTCCGAATCGGAATTTTCAATGATGATTAAAATTCGTCTGTCTTCGGCACTTGAAAAATCAACCACAGCGCCGTCTGTGCCGTCAAGAGCGGCGGTTGCCGGCAGTGCCTCTGCCGTGTTAAATTTTAAATTGGTTATTGTAATTTCTGTTGCTGCCATGTCTATTTACTCCTTTCTATTAAGCCGTTTCTCTGCCGCGGATGCAGTAGAGTTCTTTCGGGCGCACGATTTTTCCGCCGTATACGTCAAGGCCTCGAAGCGCATCTGCAAACAGCCCCTGCGGTTCATACGGCACCACTTTTTCGATTTGGCTCGCAAAAGCCACCGCCTTTTTGGTTCCGATAAGCATATAATCATTGAGTTTTCCGCCTGTTGTAGCAGAATATAAATTATTGCTCATATACACGGTCGCGTTGTTGTAAAGCCCTACAACACCTTTTTTGATCAGCTCATCATTGGCTGTCTTTAATTCGATGAGCTCATTTTTAAACAAGCTGTATGCCCACGGAGTCAGCACGATATAAACATCATCCGTAAAGCGCACACCGTTTTGCCACAGTACTGTAAAGGCTTTGTCCACTGCACCTTTTAATTTTTCCTGCGTTTCAAGCTGCTCGCCATTCTCGGCATTGAGCGCTCCTGCGCCAAGACCCGCAAGGCGGGAGATGAAGCTGTCTCTTGCTTCGGCAAGACCGCGGGAAGCTTCTTCCGTGAGTGCTTCCATTAAGCCTTCTTTACCTTGCGCTTTGTCGATATCTCCGACCATAAAATTAAAATATTTAGCCTGATCGATTTCAAGAAATACGGAACTGTCGTCTACCACTTCAGGATTCCCGATATCTTCTCCCGTAAAATCCCCGATCGTGGGACGGCTCACACCGAGTATTTTTACCTTGTCTCCGTGCTTTGCCTCTTTTTCAAATTTGTAATCGCAAAGACCTGCGAGTACACAAAATTTTTCGTTTTCCGTTTGAATGAATTTAGACCAAAAAGTCTGTTTAAAATTGTTGTATGCCATATTTTCCTCCTTTGTCTTTATTTCCATTTAGGCATAGATTTTCTGATTTTTTCCATAATCTTCGGGTTGTTGTATGCATCTTTGGGCAAGCGGTCCACGTCTTCGGGTGAATAATATTCTTTTTCCGTATCCGCCGCTGCGCTCTTGATGTCTCCCATACTCGGCGGAGCCTGCTTTTTTTGCAGAGCTTCTACCTGGATTTGCGCAGCATACGCCGTAAGTGCATTGACTTTGCCCGTCTGCATCAACGCCACATACGTATCCCCCAGTTCAAAGGCATCTTTAGCTTTCACATCGGGATACGCCTGCCTAACAGCTTGCAGATCCGCATCAAGCAGATTCTGCCTGATGATTTCTTCTGCCTTTTGAGTCGCCTGCCTCGCGGCAAGGATTTCAGGGTGGCTGCTAAGCTCTTCTTTCTGCTCAGCCTTGCTTTCTTCGCTATGCTCCGGCTTGGGCACTATTTCTATCTCCGCTTTAATCTTTTCCGTAAGTTCCTTCGGGGTCGAAGCGTCTATACCCAGCCCTTTGACGGCTTCGAAGAGCTCTTCATAGCTTTGTACTTTCTCATCTGTCAGAGCTTTGAGCTTTTCACGCTCTTTGTTGAGCCGCTCTGAGAAAGCCTTTGTTGTCACTATCGCACCATTATCAGCCGTGCTCGGCGAGTTGTTTTGAACTGCTGCATTTTCAACAGCTGTAGAATTCATTTCCGGGGCGGCGGCTTCCCGGGCATTATCAGCCGCATGATTTTGTTCCATATGTTCTCCTTTTTTTGCATACAAAAAAAAAGACCTTAGTGTACGCAAAGCCTTTTTTCTTTTGCACAATTTTGATATTTACTGCCTTCATCATCACATAATCATTTTACATATATTTCCGAGGCAATAAAAAAATAAGCTTGTTTAACGTCTGCTGCTCAAAGACGATAAATAAAGACGCGGTTCGCATCTTTATTACCATTTATTATTATCTGTTTGTTCAATACCTTCCCTATTGTTTACTTAAATCAGCCGATATAATTCTTATCGATATCTTCGTAGGCATACGTAAAAATTGACGCATTATATTTTTTAATTCATCTGTACTTAGTTGCAATAATCTGTTAAATAAAATTAAACTATACTTGCATAGGCTCGTAAATAAAATGATATTGAAAGAAAAATAAAGGCGTCAACTTCCGGATGCTCCGTCTCAAAGATTAATTAATCTTGTAAAAACATTTGGTCAACGGCTACCCTACACATAACAATTTATGTAAATATATAAGAGCATTACATAAAACTAAAGAATAAATATTTGTACAAAATAAAGCATCTCCTTTAAAAGACAGCAGTAAAATGCCGTCTTTTAAAGAATTTTCAGATGCTCTGAGTATATAAATATGAATTTATCTTTTAGATATTTCTCTCGAGCGATCTCGGCTACCGCATTCAACATACAAAGAGACAAAACATTCCTTGCAAATCTGACCGCATCCCTCAACATAATAAGCCCTGAAATCAACACATGTATCTCTGCGGACATTTATCCTCTTTCCACACAGCACACAACGCTCAAGTTCTTTTTTATCTTCATCGGGTACTTGGTGTTTTGCCTTCTTTTCAATATTTATAATTTCCTTTTTATTCAAATACTTTTCCATAGAAATCTCTTTATGCAATGAACTATTTTTTCAAAGCAAATAATATCCAGCAATACTTATGCATGCTCATTGCCATTATTTCAAAATTTTTTTCTTTTTATGTCTTTCGACATTTTCATTATATCTTAAAGACAGGAGGTAAACTTTATCAAATTTTGCGTAATGTTTTGTAAAATTTGGTACAAATATCTTCTTCTTTTCTGCCTGATTATGATATTTTATGAACTGCCAGTTCATATAAAACTACTCTATGATCGGTTTTCCTTGCAACTGCCAGTTCACAGTCGCCTTTTCATATACACTTTCTGCCGGCACAGAGGATGACAGCATTTTTCGGTAGTATTGTAAATAGAAAAAAATACTTAATTTTCTATCTGTTTTACTGTATCGAGATACCAACCCATATTGGGTCTGCAAACGTTGCTTTGCCTAAAAAAAATCTTTTCCCGATCAACCTTTTTCGCCGCCTTCATCCATATACAAAAAAATAAAGCACTCCCTGCAAAGCTGACCGCATCCCTCAACGTAATAAGCTCTGAAATCAACGTAGGTATCTCTGCGGACATTTATCCTCTTTCCGCATAGCACACAACGCTCAAGTTCTTTTTCATCTTCATCGAATACTTGGTATTCCGGCTTTTTATTTAAATAATTCCCCATAAAACTTTTTTCCCCTTCAATGTATCTAAACTTTCAGGAATAAGTGATATATCACTTATTATAGCACATATTAGTGTTATATCACTAACATTTTTATTATTTTATCTGTATGCTGAAATCAAAATGCAATACGGAGTGAATTTATGGATACAAGACAAGCAGTCGCAGACAGAATAATCCAGCTTTGCAAAGAGCGGAGCATTACCCCAAATGCACTGAGTTACCGCGCAGGCGTGCCTCAGTCAACTATTAAAAGCATCTTAAATAATGAAACTCAAAATCCGGGTGTTACCACGATTAAAAAACTGTGCGACGGGCTTGAAATCACTTTATGCGAATTTTTTAATACGGAAATATTTTACAATCTTGAACAAGAAATTAAATAATAATTCTTTTATTTACAGACAATATAAAAACCGCTCACAGAGCGGTTTTCTCTTCTAATTAATCAACATATGATATAATGATTTTTCTACTTCTCCTCTCGGATCAGCCGCCTTTTCAGATACACCTTTTCTGCCAATGCTGTAGATCACAACATTCAACGGCTCATTCATATTTTTTATAAACAGTATTGTGGTCAGCAAAACAATACTTTATTGTCTAGAGGTATCCGGTCTATTGGCTTTTAAGCATTATCCTGCCTTGTCTTCCTAATCATCCTTTACTACTTGTCTCCACCTTCATGTAAAGAGATAAAGCATTCCCTGCAAAGCTGACCGCAGCCTTCAATGTAATAGGTTCTGGAAGAAATATGGACATCTTTGCGGATATTTATCTTCCTTCCGCACAGCACACAATGCTCAAACATTTCTTCGTCTCCGGCGGATACGGCGCATTCCGTTTGTTCAGTGTTTTTCTTTTCAGTTTTATCCAAATACTCTGCCATAGAAATCTCTTTCTTTCTATAATGCGGCTATCTTTTAAAATCACATAAAATAGCCGAGGCACACCTGCGCCGCCCTCGATCATTGCAGTCATCCTCCAAAAAAATATTTTTTATTTTACGATTTTTTATTATATCTTAAAAATAAGATGTAAACATTTTCAAGTTTTATATAATAACGTATTTATATCAAATGCGAAGAGAATATTTCTTTCCAGTAATTGAATTATTTTTTTCTATTTATATCAAACAAAATTTATCTATTCTGCTTTAGAACACTTTTTACAACGTCCTGATCGTTTATCTTCGCATACATTCTCATATCCGTAACAGCGTTGTTTTTCACTGCGTTTTTTCTTAAAGTACCTTCATATACAAACCCTGCTTTTTCAAGCACACGGCAGGAAGCTGCATTATGAGCAAAAGGCTCCGCAAAAATTCTGATAATATCTGTTTTTTCAAAAATATACTTGCATATTTGCTTGACGGCGCTTGTCGCTATCCCTTTACCCCAATACGGCTCTGCGACATAATACCCCATTTCCGCGCTCCTGCAATGAATATTGTCTTTACGAAATGCGCCGATACTTCCCACCGCTTTATCTTCAACAGTGATCGCAAAGGCATACGTTGTATTCTTATCGGCATGAAGCATTGCCGCAATATAATTTTCTGCATCCTTTACGGTATATGGACAGGGCAATCCATCCCTTAAGTTATCAAGTATTTTTTTGTTGTTCAAAGCCTCCGCAAGATCGTTTGCATCTTTTGTTCTCCAATAGCGTATACAACATTCCATCTTAAACCTCACCGGAAATTCCGATTTATCTGTATATTCTCTCTGCGGATGCATCAGACAAAAGACTGGGAAATCCCTGTCTGCACATCATCTATCGCAATAATAAATATACCATAATTTTATCATAAAAACAGAGCGTTTTTGTTTCTGTCCCTCCACTATTGCTTCTGATATATCCTGTTCACGTAGCCGGCAATCGCAATTCGCTGCCCGAAATAAACCAGCGGATGCTTCGCTTTCCAAGAAAAAAACCACTCTACGTCAGTTTCTTTACCAAATACCACATCTGCCGATACCATTTCCTGCTGCACGCCTTCATCACTGAGCTGTTGTTGATTCTGCGTGTTGTCTTCTGCCCCGCTGCAATCAGGCATAAAAAAACCGCTTCTTATAAAAAGCGGTTTATATATTGTTCCTTAAGCAAAGCTTGCCATATATTTTGCGTAATCCATGATTTCTTCTTTCGATATCTTCCTGCTTGTCATTTGTTTTGTAATATGTCGTCCTATAAACTCATTCTTTTATATTTGCTATTCTTTTTTAGCCTTTGGTGGTTTTGTATTTTTTAAGTTTTGAAACTACTACAAGTAAATAATAAAATTTTATACTTCGCTTTTTCTATATTGCTACGAATTATATATATGATATTTTTATTTCCCTTTTTCGGCATCAAGATTAAATTTTTTATTTGCGATAAATTCACCTAATGTTTTTGCTGTTAAAGTTCCAAATGAAGTATATAATAAAACTATTCTTCTTTCCAATTCGAATATTTTTCTGATAAAATCGCTGTTGAAGCTAATTCTTTCTCATTAATAAAATTTTCAATCAATCCTATAAAAAATAGTACATCATCTATATTGATTTTAAATCCTATATGTCCATTCCACTTCTCATCCAATTTTAAATCAATGTCATTCTCCTCCATTTCTACAAAGAAATCCCACATCAACATTGGCTTAGCCATATTATAGCCTTTGAAGTTTATCCATACTACTGCTCTGTCCCCTTCGTATTTTACTTTAAAGAAGTATTCACCGTTTTTATACCATATAATATCATTTTTCTTTTGGTCAATAGTTAACATATTTAGTCACCTCCATAAACTTCATCATACAACCCAGTACATGCATCCATTCCAAGATTACTTCTAACAGATGCGTAAATTATTTCTTCCCATGAGCCATATCTCTTAAATAATTGTTCTATAGTTGGTCCATCTGGATTCTTATATAGTTTTAAATTTCTTGCTTTCATTGCCTCAAGACCTTCATAGTTCCCTTGTTTTATATATGTTTCTATTCTATGATCATTTCGCGCTTTAACAAAAATCTTTGCTACTTCTTCTATTGAATACCCTTCTTTAAGCAACCTGTTTAGTTTTTGTTCTAAAGCTATTTTTTGCTTTTTTAGGTTTCTATGATATTTAATTCTTTGTAATCGGGCATCTTCTACTTGTTTCCAATTACTCCAATCAATTTTGCTAACAAATTCATCTAAACTAGAACCAGGTTTTGGTGAATACCCATATACAGCATTAGAATTATATACAATATCTTTTGCTGCTTTTTGATTATCCATAGGATTATGCTTATAAATTAATTTCGTATTTTTTTCAATTACGTTTAGTTGATATTTTTCTGTTTGAGCGTTTTTATCTTCCTCATTCTCTTTATACCCCATATCCTCATCATTTGCAAGGTTTTGTTCGCTTTCTTCTTTCGAACTGACGACTGCCTCTTCATCATTACCGTCAAAGGCTTCTTTCACATTTTCTATAGATTCAACATTATTGCCATCCTTCGCATCGCTTTTATATGCCTCTATGATCTTAAGCTCTTTGCTCTCGGCATCAGGCACGGCTTTGACCACCTGATATCCGTCTTCCGTCTGCTTTGTAAACACCAGCACACTCTGTGCGTTTCCTCCTTTGTCGGTTATGTCTGTTTGCTGCTGTGAGCGCACATCTGTGTAATTGCTCAGCACATCTTTGATCTGCACATCGGATGCCTTTCCAGAAATATCGGCCGCTTCCCCTGCGCTTATGGTATTGCTGTATCCCTTGACATCAATCCCCGTAGCGTTCTTGATCTCTGCCGCCGATTGATCGTCCATAATCGAAAAGTTGTATTTATCATCAATTTTTTTATTTATATTATTCTGTATACTCTCACTCTTCGCCTTTTTCATATACTCCATAACACTCATTTGATAAGCCTCGCTGCCAAGCACCGTTGCGTAATAGTCGATCTTCTCTGCCGGGCTTAGTCTAAGTGTTTCTTGTTTTATTTGTGAAAATGTTTTTTCCCCGTAAGATACTGTGGCTCTCTGCTCAATGCGATTAATAATCTTTCTGTATTCGTCTTCGGTGATCTCATTTCCAAATTCCGCCATCAATTTCATATCTTCGGGCATTGCCCGACCGGCAAATACTCTGTTTAATGCATCTGCAGAAATAACCGTTCCGTCGTTTAATTTCAGGCCCGCATTTGCTGTTTTCATATCAGCGCTTAAATTTGTTGCGTAATTTACGCTGTTACACGAACCCGCCACCAGCATACCAACCAAAAACGCTTCCCCGCCGCCTTCGGGAGTGAGATCTATTTCATTGTCTTCTCCCAAAACCATATTTCGAACAAACGGATCTATAACTGCCTGTGAGTATTCTTCTATGCCTTCTCCAAGCATATCACCGGCTATTGAAACAGATTTTTGCGCAACAGGGTTTTTAATCACTTTTCTTACAAGCGATTTGAACAGCGAATCTTTGCCTACAAATTTGTTGACGCCGCCAAGCGCAGTGCCGAATGCTCTTCTCATTCCTACTTCAAGCCCTGCGTTCACGACTGCGTATGTCAGTGCTTCACTGTCTGAATAGCCCTCTCTCCTTGCTTGCCCATAAGTGTTACCGGCTACAGAAAAGAAAAATCCGCCGCTTCCGCCGGAAGTTATCATTTGAGCCGCTGAATATCCTGTCAGCCCGAATATTCTCTTAAACCCTTTCGCATCGTTTAACTTTTCTTGATAGGCTATTTGCTCTGCGGTCACTACCGGTGCGGATATATTCCCAAACAAACGCTGCAGCGTATTTGTCCAGCCCTGAACAGTGCTTGCAGCACCTTGAAACGGAGTTTCCAGATAGTAATTATTTTTTGCATAATCGCCTGTCTGATATCTGTCGTATTCATATCTCTGCTGTGCGTCTGCGATAATCGCATCAGCTAAATCTTTTATTTCCTGACTATGGTCAACACCTGTTATTTCCTGATCTCCTTTTAAATACCAAAGTTTCTTTAAAGCTTCTTTATCAAGAAATTCCCGGTAGTTCGTCATATAGCTGTCACTCCAGCCTTCGGCATAAAAGATTGCTTCATCCGATGTAAGCGCGCCGTTATAGAATACATCATTCTTTTGTCCGGCTTTGATTTTCTGGTAATATTGGCTGTCTTTCGTATAATCGGTATCAATGACCGTTTGCAGATTTTTTGTTCTCAGCTGCGTTTTTTTGATACGCGGCTGTTCGCTTTGCAGTTCATCGCTGTTGATGTAATTCTTCCAGATATATTGCTCAAGCTCTTCGCCCCATAAACCTTTTGCCCTGCCTTCTTCTTTGTGCTTATTCCAAAGATTTTTGTTGCTCTCAGCTATTTTTTTGTTTTCAGTTATCCTTTCTAAATTTGCGTCGACCGTATCATAATGCAGCTGTGCTTTGCTCGATGTACTCATTCTCAATGCTCTGCGGGCTTGATCGTTTGAAAGACCGAATTGATCGTCTATTATTTTGGTTGATTTTTCTCGCACGGTTTTATCCATATCATTTTTAACCGACGAAATAAATTTTTTCTGATTGTTTTTCATCTGTGCATAAAGCTTGTTTTCGTTTTCTTTTCTTTCCTGTTTCTCTTCTTCAGCCTCTTGTTTCGCTTTTTTTGCGATCTCTTTTAGTTTTTGTATTCCTGCCGCAGCCGCTTCTTTTTGCTTTTGCTGCTCCTGCTCATATTTTTCTTTTTCTTCTTGTGCTATTTTTCTTAATTTCTCAAACCATGTTGCCATTCATACTCCTTTCTTTTCTCTTCACAATTCAAACCGATTTTTGATAATTCCCCAATAAAAAAAGACGCTCTCACGTCTTAACTAATTCCTTATCAGAAGTATACATATTTACCATATGATCATTTTGTCTGAGAGATGTCTTGCATATTTTTATTAAATAAAAAAAACCGTTCTATAAACGGTTCTATCCTTCACTCAATCGGATGCAGCATCAAATCATATTGTACTCTGTCATAAAACAAATCAATTTTATCTTTAAAATATTCAAATAATTCCCGCTTGCTGATAATGTGTATATTATTTACATCTTGTAAATGCTCATCATGGATATATCCTTTATTTGAAAACAGATAAATCTCGTTTTTCAAAAAATCCTGTTTTATATATTTTGAGATATCGATCTTATCGCTCTGCCGCACCTGCATATAAATCGTTTTTTTATTTATCTTATCCAGCAACAGATACTCATTTTCAAATGACCTCCTGTTTGCAGAACTCGGATAAAAAAGATAGCCATATTTATGCTGTAAATACAGCGCGAATAAATCGATCAATTCTTCGTCGCTCAAAATGTCAGGCAGTTCCTCTTCTCCTATTCTTGTGGGTCTGTCAAGTCCTTCTACCTCCTTGCCCGATAACTGCCTGAAAACCAGTCTGGCATATTCATATAATTTTTTGTTTGATTCATTTTCGTAGCGTACGGCAATGGAAGTTTTTTTCCAGTTGGAAGAAAGCTTGCTCACAATTTCCGCAGGAGTCTCTTCACGTTTGCCGATTTTATACCACTGCACTTTTCGATACCAGCTGATATTGTATTCTTTTGCCTTATCCAGTTCTTCTTCGGTTGCATAAGTCGGCTTATCATCGAGCACTTCTCCCACATAATAAATTACATCATCTGTGGCAAGAATGAGATCCCCCTTTTTCATCTGCGTGTAATACTTACACGCAGATTCAATTGCTCTCGATTGCGCGATCCAAAAATCTACATTTTTTATTTGGACCAAATACTCTTCCATTGAATGAAACTCATAATCAAGCCGCCAACCAATACCGGCGATATTGTTCATAAAGTAATAGTCTACGACTCTTTTTACTTTTTCCGAACCGTATTGCTTCGCTCTTGCTATCCAAATATTCATTTAATCACAATACCTTTATAACTTTTGTATGAATAACTATATTGTACAATCAATCGCCTGCAATATCAAGTTATTAATACACTATATTTTATTCTGTAATTTTAAAACCCCGATAAATTTTATTCCTTTAAATTATATATGAGCAGTCTATAAAGCTTATTCATACAGTCCATATGCTTTATTGATATCCTGAATATAGATGATGCCTTTACCGGGCTCGTCAATATTTACATCCTCTCTGATAGTTGCGACAATCTTTTCTGTACTCTCGGTTTTTGAAAGAATAATAACAATTTCTTTTTCCGGCTCTATATCCATCGCAAACAGCTTGCTCGTCTCGTGTATGCCCGATCCTCTGGCGTTGATGATCGTGCCACCTTTTGAACCCGCCTTCGTTGCCGCGTCAATAACGTTTTCTCCGTCCCCTTTATTTACAATGACCGTGATTGCGTGATACATTCTTTCAACACCTCTTTCATTTTTTATATGTTCGCATTTGATATGATGCGTTCCCATCACTTTGCAGACAGAAGTTGTATAAGCAATACCATGATTCGGCTTTTCAAAAGCAAATTTACTGTTTAGTTCCTCAAGCGTTTTATAGGCTGTTATTCTACTTGCAACCATAAACACAATCTCTTTTCGCACATCCAAAAGCCCTATGAAATCCAGAATGGAGCTTTGCCCGGTGCCCTTTCCGATTGTGACCGTAGCGCCGGCGATACCGCTCTGTTTTGCGGCTTTGATAACATGGCTTCCTTGTCCGCAGTTTACAATTACACATATTAATTCAAATTCTTGCATTTCGGATGAGTTAAGCATTGTCTATACGCTCTCCTTTTCGTGATTTTATTTTAAATATCAATCCCAATATTTGCAGCGAAATCAGCGGCATCATTGCCACCAGCGCAATCATTCCAAAAGCATCAACGAGCACGTTCGCCCCCTGTGTCGCCTCTGCGGCACCCTGTGCAAATGCCAGTATAAACGTTGCCGTCATCGGGCCTGATGCTACACCTCCCGAATCGAATGCGATCCCCACAAATAATTTCGGTGAAAAATACATCAGGGCGATTGCGATCACATACCCCGGCAGAAGGCAGTGCCATAACTGAAACTTTGGAATAATGATCCGCATCATTGACAAGGCTACCGCAACGCCGACCCCTATGGCCAAAGTAAAGAGAACTATTTTTCTTTTTACATATCCGCTTGTGACATCTTCTATCTGATGCGTGAGCACGTAGACTGCAGGCTCCGCTAAAATTGTTAAAAATCCCAGTACCAATCCAATAATAACAATGGATATCTTATTGACAGAAGCCAATGCATATCCGACAGCTCTCCCGGCATCCATAAACCCTGCATTCACCCCCGCAAGAAATAAAACCATACCCACAAATGTAAACATAAGTCCGAACAAAATCCTCCGCATGACTCTTTTGGAAAGTTTTAATGAGAATTTCTGCAATATAAGAAAAATAATAACAATCGGCAGCAATGCCAAAAAGACCTCCTGTATAAGCAACGGAAGTTTGTTTATAAATGGTTCCATGATGGACCCTGTTGTTATCTTTTGTATTCCAAACTTCGCCGCAACAACGCTTCCCTGCGATATGATGCTCATTATCAGTACAGCTATGATAGCACCTGCAGAAGCAATGCCCACAAGCCCGAAGCTATCCTTCTCTGATGCTTTACTGTTCTTTTTCATCGTGGCGATCCCCATTGCCAGCGCCAAAATAAACGGCACGGTAACAGCTCCGGTTGTAGCACCCGATGCGTCAAAAGAAATAGCCAAAAACTCTGATGAAGTCATTATCGAAAGAACTAAAATAATAAAATACAGTACCGAAAGTATGATATACAGCGGCAGATTATACACGATCCTTAAAAATCCAAGCGCTATCATAAAGGAAATACCGACCGATACAACAATAACAAGGCTCATTTTTGATATTGCACCACCTGTCGCTGAATCCACCTGTCCCGCAAGAATATGTAAGTCGGGTTCGGCAATCGAAATAATAAACCCGAGTATGAGCGCCCCCAGAATAATGATCCATAGTTTGTTGTATTTCACAATCATTGAACCCATCGCATTACCGATCGGGCTGATTGAAAGGTCCACTCCGAACAAAAAGATCGAAAGCCCGAATACGATAAAAACCGCTCCAATCAAAAAGCGAGCCAAAAGCGTTGTGTCGAGCGATGTAAAAATAAAATTCAGCAGCACAACCAAAGCCGTGATCGGAAAAACAGCCAGAAACACTTCTTTTAATTTAGAGCCAAGCACACTCAATCATCTCTCCCCTTCCCTCACAGCTGATATAACATACATCGTCTTATGAATTATTTTAACATCTGAGCGGCTCTAATTCCATACTTCATTGTATACTCCATTCATAAAAAAAGAATATCGCTATATGATCGATATCCCCTATCCTTCTAGCCGTATAATAAAGCAAGTTCATCAGCAGTTTTTCTGCAAATCTCAGCGCATTTTTTGCAATGTTTATCTTTGAAATTCCCGCACTCGTCTGCACATATTTTGCACATCTGACCGCAGAGCAAGCTATGCTGAGCAGCAAATTTGCCGTCCATTGCTGTCAGTGCCGATGAAGTCTGGCACATCATTGCACATTCAAGCAATACACTGATACATTTTGTCCTTGCATTCACATCAGGCTCATTTAAACACAGTTGAAAACATTCATAGCATGCCTGTGCGCATTGTGCGCATACATCAACACAAGAGCTCATTTTATCTCCACTGTTTGTTAGCTCTTCCATTTTGCTCTCCTTATTTATATTTATTCTTATTATTAAAATATTTTTTTATTTTATGCTTTGTAAAATAAAAATTATTTTATCGTATCATCCTATTCCTTTTAAGTTATAAAATTTGGGTTTTTTACTTTTATTTATATAATGTTTTTTAATGAATAATTAAAAAATGATATTAAAATATGGGGTTCTATGTTAGAATGAAATAAAATTCCATTATTTTCTAAAAGAGACTTTATGAAAAAAGAAAAACTTGATCAATATTTAGCTGTCAATCCATTTGAAACACTAGGCAATATCGTCTTTAATTTATTTGTTGAAGAAATCGTCTCATGCAATATCATGCCCGGCACAAAATTAAACATCTCCAAAATTGCCAAAGACTTAGATATAAGCCGTACCCCTGTGCGGGAAGCCTTAAATAAATTGATCGAAATCGGATTTATCAAAATATATAAAAAAGGATATTATGTATCCGAATTCACATCAAAAGATGTAATAAAAATTTATTTTATTCGCGCTGCATTAGAAAGCAAAGCAGCTTTTTTATGCGCTAAATTCAAAAATTTTTCCCAAATCGCTCAATTAAAAAAAATTAATGATGATTTTATGAAATATGTCAGTAATCATAATCAATTAATCATGCTGGATTCTCAGTTTCATAATATTTTAATATCGTCTTGCGGAAATGAATATTTAATAGAGTGCTACCGCTTGCTGCAAAATAAGTTTATCAGATTACAAAGGCAAAATTTAAAAGTAGTGGCTGAGAAAAATAAAACCATCAATGCCGGAAAAATTGCGGCTGAGCATAATGCAATCATAAATTCGATTCAGTTGAATATGCCGGAACTCGCAGAAAAAGAGATGCAAAATCACCTTAATTCAGGTTTGGCACACGCTTTATTATTTACTGAATCTAAATAATCATTACAATAATCTTTTCGTGTTGTTTTTATAATTATACAATTTATGCTTGATTTAAATAGAACTGTTTTTTTCTTGAAATTTTAAAAAATATATGCTATGAATAAAATAATCTTTATTAATTTTTTGTTATAATATAAAAATCGGGAGGTGATAGCCTTTGGCGTTTGTGTTCGTATTAGGTGGGCAGATTATATCCGATATTAACACAAAAAAAATGAAAAAAATCTTTACCGACTGTGTTTTAAGGGCAATAAATCCCCGTCCCGTCTGCTATATAACATCAGTTATATAGGCGATTTATTGCCCCGAAAAACCCAATCATTAAAAACAATAATTTGCCGATACTCATACAAATTTCTTTTTAAAGGAATTTTTTTTATTTTCAATTTTAATCCTTCTTATTTTTTCAATATCTCTAATTATTTATTCAATATACATTAATTTATGTATTTTATTTATTCTTTTTGTCATAATATAAAACATTTTGATTGTAATATTATTCATATCATAATATAATAATAAATATAATTTTGAGATAAATTGCGGGAAAAACAAGAAAAAAAGGAGTAAGTTAAATAATGAAAAAAATCTTAATTGTATTAGTTATTGTCATGTTATGCTTGGGCATCGTTGCCTGCGGTTCCTCAAGCGCTGCCGAAGAAGAAGTTACATATTCTGTCGGTGATCCGCTAGAATATGAAGGCGTCACATATACGCTTCTCAGCATCGATACATCAGCGGGCGACGATTGGGACGAACCGGCAGCCGGAAATGAATTTGTTATAGTAACTGTTAAAATCGAAAACAATTCAGGCGAAAAAATCTCATATAACTCATTGGATTGGCAAATGCTGAACACCGACGGACAATATGCCGATGAAGCTTGGGTTATTTTTGATTCCGATACAAACTTAGGCAGCGGAGAATTAGCCGACAGCGGCACAAAAGAAGGAACAATCGTTTTTGAAGAACCCAAAGATGCCACAGGCCTAAAGCTCTGCTATTATGAAAATATCCTTCTTGATGACGAATCATCGTTTGAAATCAGCCTTGACTAAGGTACATCTATGAAAGCAAAAAGAAGTATACTTTTATTAATTACATCGATCCTTGCTACAGCGTATTTTATCTACTTGATTGCCTATTTTGGCAGTGCCATCGGCAGTACCACAGGAAGCGCACAAGCAGGTGCCGCTCTAGCCACGGCTCTCGTGCTTCCCCATATTGTTTTGATAGCAGTCGGCGCAATTTTCAGTTGGCTTGGATTTTTCCTAAGAATAAAAGGATTAACATTAGTCGGCGCAATATTATTCACTATTGCCTTATTCGTATTTTTGCCATATTTTATGTTTTCTGCTCCGCTGCTTATCTTAGGGTTTATCAGCTTTGCCAACCAAAACAAACTTAATAAAATTGCAGCAGAACCCAAACAAGAACAAATTTCAGAACAATAGTAATTTCATACTATTTCCTCGCAATTTTCTGACAATTATTATTTACGTAAAAAGAGAGTCATCTCTCTTTTTTTTTATTCATAAAAAACACTGTAACAGTGTTTAAAGTTTTCAGAGCCTTCATTTTTTTATCAGCCATAACTTTCAGCCAGTTCCACTATCGGTGCTATTGCGGCTTTGTCAACAAAATCGACTTTGTCTCCGAATGTACGTAGCATCTCATTATCTTCTTGTGTGCGTTGATCGGCCGATTTTTTTTCAACCATTTTTTTGACCATACCCATCATGCTGCGGTGCATAAAACTGAGCTTGTTGTAATCCATGCTTCCGTGTAGATGAAAAACAGAAATTTTCTCTCGCATTTCATCAGTAAAATTTCTTTCAATAATGGGCACAAAACTTTCAACATTTTTAGGATTTTCAAGACCGACTGTAAAAATGATTATGTTTTTACCTTCTAAGAGATGCATATTTTTTTTAATAAGCGCAATACCATTTATGCCGCTTGCATAAAGTCCGCCGCCAAAAATAATAGTTTGGTACTTTTTAAAATCATCTTTTTTAAACTCTGAAGATACGTACAAATCGGCATGAAGTGCTTCTTTAAGCCATTGTGCATATTGTTTTGTGGCTCCGTATCTGCTTGCGTAAATTACTGCTGTATCCGCCATTTATCTTCTCCTTTCATTTTATTTGTACTTTGATTGATACTTTTATTATATAATGCACGCTTTCTTTGTCAAATTCAGCAGTGCCGGATATTTTTGCACTCTATGTAAATTATAATAAAAAAATACATCTTGTATTTTTTCCTTGTAATGAGACAAAGTAATATCATATAATAAAAGCTGCATACTGCAATATTAATTTTAGGAGGATTTAAAATGATAGCATCCCATGTTGATAATGTTAAACTGGTAGACCTCTATAGTGATGCCTATAAAAATGTCAAAGGCAAAGTACTGATCTCTCCCTCGTGCGGCTCCGATGAGATGGTGCTGCGTTTGTTTGAAGTAGGTCAAGAAGGTTATTCCGCAAACCACGATCACGATTATCCGCATTACGTATATGTTGTGGAAGGTGAAGGATATGTAGAAATAGACCATCAGAAATATCCGATTCAGGCAGGTTCATTTTCTTTTATTCCTCCCGGCATGCAGCATCAACTCGTCAACACTGCACAAGACGGATCACTGATGAAATTTTTATGCATGGTACCGGTCCGAGGCCATATCGGCTTTGGTGATTAACCCTTATATTTCTCAACGCACATAATGGGTCATCTTTATTTTTAAGATGACCTTTTCTATTTTATCATTCCTCTTTTAAATACCGGCGTATACCTTTATAAGTAAATCCTTTGGCAATTTCTTCAATATCAGAAAAATCGGTGATATTTACTGTGCGCTGTTCTATTTCATCTAGATTAAACCCTTCCTTGATCAATAGCTTTTTTCCTGCTCCCGCCTCAATCGCATTCTGCGGGCACCCATAGATACATTTAAGACATATAGCACACTTTCCGTTAAAAATTGGTCTTCCCTCATGCATTTGTATATTGCCGGTCGGGCAATGCTGCGCGCACCAGCCGCAGCCAATACACGAAGATGTTGCATATAGTCGTTTACCAAACGATTTTCCAAATTTCTTAACAAGCGCTCCGCACTTGGAGAGCACTCTGTCGATAACAAGAGGCTTTGTGCGCCGTCCCACATGTGCTGTTATTTCACTCACTGCACGATGTACTTTTTGAGGCATAGCTTGTAATATCATCGCATTGATCATATCCGTATTATTTATAAAACAATTTGCAGGCATGATCAGCATTTCTTCATAAAACACATCATACCCCTTTTTTTCAAGTGCTTTGTTTACCGCCACTCTGCATGCGGTGTTCGTCAGTGTCTCTCCGCCGCCCGATACCGAAAACACGGCCGCAGGCACACCTGCCCTGCTTGGAATGCTTTCGATCCATTCGTCAACAGGTTTCGGCGCATTTGCCGCATAAACGGGATACAGCAAAAGCAAGAGTTCTCCTTTAGCCATAGGGCTTGACTCTACACATATCCGGCTTTTATAAATCGTAACGCCGATTTCTTCAAATGCTTTTTCAAATGCATCTGCAACTCTTGCCGTACCGCCTGTTCCGCTGAAATAAACTATATCCGCCGATTGTATTTGTTCCATTCACTCTACCTCAAATAAACCTATATTAATTTATCTTTTTACTATGTCATTTTTTTAAACGGATTTTTTAACCATCTTTAAAAAAAACTGCACTTTCTTTATTTATTCTGCAATTTATTATAAATTCCTTTTTTTTTGGATGATGCATGACAAATTTTTCAAATAAAAAGGAGTACGGTTGTACTCCTATCGATTATAAAAACATTAATAATTACTCAACTTTTACATTAAATTTGAACAGGTCAACATCTTCTCTGTAATTATCCGAACTTCCTTCAAATTCAAGTTGAAAATCTTCTTGATTAATAGCCGGAAAACATAAAATTCCTTCCGATTCTATGCCAACTTTTAAATCTGTCTGTATTTCAGGATAATCAGCATCCCAATTACTGTCTTCTTCATATTGCTTATTACCCTGTATCAAAACAGCATTAAAGCTATACAATGAAAATTCGCTTTTTCCACCGTTTTTAACTTTTAAATACACTCTTGTTTCATTTTCAGCAAATTCAATCTTCTGCACAGTGACACTGTATCCAAGATGCGTCACCGTCTTCTTTTCGGGTACAACTTCAAGAATTGTGGGAGCCATTACTTCTTGATAGGATGATATTTCAAGAGTGCTTGCAACAATCATTGGTGCAATTACCGGACCTCCAAATGCATTTGTTCCTTCAACTTCATCTTGTACTATACCTGTTAATTTTATATAATCCTCTTCTTCTACATCAAAATCAGGATCCCCATAAACGACGAATGTATTATTTTCATAATTTTCGGGATCTTGAAACATCTGTATAGATATTCCGTCAGTAGCCTTTTCAACAACAAAGACTCTGCCTGTAAGATTTACAGTTCGTCCTTCAAACGTCAATGGCTCTGTATACATTTGCGCAATCTCTTCATCGGTCAATGGCTCTGTTGAAACAGGCTCACTTGAGCAAGCTGCAAATAAAACAACACTTGACAATAAAATTAAAAAAACCAAAATACTTCTCTTCATTACATTCTCCTTTGCAATCATTATAATACGATAAATACTATATGTTATATTAATAATAACTTACAATGTATATATTTGCAAGGATTCCCTGTTTTTTTGCAGCAATATAACGCACTGCCGATTTATATAAAGCAGTCTTTTAAAGACTGCTTGTCAAAATGTCTCAATCAATATTTTTTTACATCTCGCCACCCTCCCACTTGGCATTTTCAAGATGTGCTGCCCACGTTGACCTGTTGTTTCTTACTTAAAATATATTCACAACATCCCTCGTTGTTTACACTCTTTTCATTATTTTAACAGCCCTATTTTAAATAATAGACTTTATCTGTATTGATCAAATCTTTGTCTGACTTATCAGACACTATAAAACTTCGAAAATACCCATAAAGTAAAAAATATTTCTTTATATTATTTTTGATAAATAAATTTATTTTTATGATATAATGAAAATCTATATAACTTATTTTGATTTATTAAATATATCGATTCTGTTGTATAGGCAAATTACACACAGGAGAAATACATGTCCACCGTTACCGGTTATATCAAACGCGGAGACGAACTGCTGTATTTGCTTTTAAACCGCAGGCTGCAATGCAGACCGCTGGCTTTCAATTTGCGGGCAATTACACAGTTAGGTTCTTCACTTTTCACATCAACACTTTGCATTACGCTTCTGTTTTGGCAAGAAGCACTCATACATACGGCAGGCTTGTTTTTATCGATCGTTATGATCGTAAATTCGGCGATTGTGCAGCTTATCAAACGCATCGTCAATCGTCCGCGCCCATATCTTGTAATCAAGCAAGCTATTGCAAAAAAACCACCGAAATGCCGCTATTCGTTCCCTTCAGGGCATACAAGCGCAGCATTTTCGATCGCTTTTGTGCTCTCACGCGTATTCCCTGCGTTCTCGGTGCCCTTTTTTATACTCGCGGCCTTGGTGGCAATATCTCGTATTTATCTGGGATTTCATTATCCCACCGATGTGCTGGTAGGTCTTGCGACCGCATATGTGGTCTTTATCCCCATCAGCTATGCCGTTGCTCCCATGCTGCTTCGCATTCAATAAACAAAGATAAACACCTGCTTGTCGGCAGGTGCTTTTTTAGATGATTCCCATACTCTTTAAAGTAATATATACCACATATAAAAGCACATAAATAATTCCGTCCCGCCTTGATATATCTTTATGCAGATAAGACGTCACAAAAAGCAGCACTGTGGTGGCTATCATAAACGCCATGTCTATAAAAATAGTATTTTCCACATGGATTGCCGTAATCGAACTGCTGAGCCCCAGAACAAGCAGAATATTAAACATATTACTTCCCACAATATTGCCGATGGCAATTTCATTTTCGCCGCGCAGCGAGGCAACAAAAGTAGTCGCAATCTCAGGAAGCGAAGTACCGATGGCAATAATCGTCAATCCGATAAACTCTTTACTTAAGTGGTGTGCCTGCGCTATGATAGTTGCATGATTCACCGCTAATTGCGCACCTGCGATCAATAGCCCAAGCCCGACTGCAAAGAACAGTGCTTGCAGCCATAATTTCCCCTGTGTTTTACTTGTTTTTTTACTTTCTTCCTCTTCAATTTCATCAGCAAAGATTTCCTGCGAACGAAGCATCTGTGTAATTTCTTCCTGCTGTGTATCCTTCAGGACAGCTCCTTCTTTTGTTTTTTTAGCATATGAGATCATTTGCCACATAAATACAATAAATCCGCAGACAAGCAATATCCCTTCCCATCTCGCTAAAGAAGACTGTGTGAGTATCATGACTGAAAGTGCAATTTCAATAAAAAGCAGCAAAGGTATTTGACGTTTTAATACATATCGGTTTACCTCAACAGGCATGGCAATCGCCGAAAGCCCGAGTACGAGCAGAATATTGACGATACTGCTTCCCACAACCCCTCCAAGTGCAAGTTGGTTCGCGCCTTTAAACGCCGATACCACACCAATCGTGGCCTCGGGAGCGCTCGTTCCAAACGCAACAATCGTGAGCCCAATAATAAACGCCGGTACTTTAAAATACTTAGCGATCTTACCGGCTGAATCCACCAGCATATTCACGCCCACAATCAATAACACAATCCCTGTGATAAGCAATACATAATTCATCCAAAGCCTCCCTATTTTCATTTATTGTATACAATATCTTATTTTCTGGCAAGGAATGAATTATTATTACATTTTTTTCATTTGATGCTTCATACAGCTGTTTTCTCTATATTGTGCCATATTATATTGGACTATTTAACAATACATTTCGTTATGTTTATTGCAATCTATCAAATATGATGTTATACTGTTGGAGTTACAATCGTTTTCACATGTTGAGGAGGATACACACGTGAATAAGTTTGTAGGCGTACCTATTTCAAGGCTGGGTAAATGTGCTGTATGGCTGCTATGTGCATTCTTTATTTCTCTCATACTTTTTAATTTAATGATGAGAATGAATGCTTCTTTTTTATTGATGGATGAACAGCCACCCATACGGTTCATATATTTTCTTCCTCTTGCAGGAGCCGGTGTTTGCGGCATTGGTGCCTTTATTACAGGCCTCATCTCTCTCATATGGATAAGGGAGCGCTCTATCCTCGTAATACTTGCAACATTGGTCGGCGCTTTTGTTCTTTTCTTTGTGATAGAAGAGATCACCATCCTTCTTTAAGAATTATTTATATACATAGTTTCTTGATACAAATCTATTTGATTTTCATCTCGCCACCCTCCCGCTTGGCAAATTCTCTGAGATGTATTACCCACATTGACCGTTTTTTTATGTATAAAATAAGAGATGCACTCAAGCATCCCTTATTCATTTTTTTTATCTATAAGATGACTTCTGTTTATTTTGTTTCGCCCAAATACTGACCGACTATCTTATACGCGCAAAACTCTCCGCACATCGTGCAGTATTTTTGACTGTCTTCATTTTTTTCTTTTCGCATCCGGCCTGCTTTCTGCGGATCTATAGACAACGCAATTTGCTGCTGCCAGTCAAGATCTTTTCTGGCTTTTGCCATTTTTTTATCCCACTCCCATGCCCCTTTGATACCTTTGACCAAGTCGGCGGCATGCGCTGCGATCCTCGATGCGATCACGCCTTCTTTTACATCCTGCATGGTGGGCAGCCCCAAATGTTCCGCAGGCGTTACATAACATAAAAAGTCAGCTCCGCTGCTTGCCGCAATGGCTCCTCCTATCGCGGAAGTGATATGGTCATATCCCGGCGCCACATCGGTCACCAACGGCCCCAACACATAAAAAGGCGCATCATGACAAATCGTTTTTTGGAGTTTCATATTTGCTTCGATCTGATCGAGCGGCACATGCCCCGGTCCTTCCACCATCACCTGCACGCCTTTCTCTCTGGCACGCCTTACAAGTCCGCCTAATATAATCAGTTCACTTATCTGAGGCGAATCTGTTGCATCCGCGAGGCATCCCGGGCGGAGTCCGTCACCGAGACTGAGTGTGACATCATATTTAAGCGCAATATCCAAAAGGCGGTCATATTGTTCATACAGCGGATTTTGCTTTTTATTATGCAGCATCCACGCCGTTGTAAACGAACCCCCGCGTGATACGATATCCATTACCCTTCCTGTTTTTTTAAGTTCTTCAATCACTTCAAGCGTTACTCCGCAGTGCACCGTAATAAAATCAACGCCGTCTCTGCAATGTTTTTCAACTCCTGCAAAAATTTCGTCTGCGCTCATGTCTATGACGCGCCTGGAGCCTTTTTGACTTTCCACGATCACTTGATAAAGCGGCACAGTCCCCACCATTACAGGGCACTTTTCTATGACTTTTTTTCTCACCCCGTCAATATCTCCGCCTGTGCTCAGATCCATCACGGAATGCGCTCCGGCCTCAACCGCCATATGCAGTTTGGCAAGTTCTTTTTCAAGCTCAGGATATGCATCCGATGTGCCGATATTGGCATTGATCTTTGTTGAGAGTCCTTTCCCGACCGCAATCGGCGTAATATCTTTGTGATTGATATTGCACGGCAGCACCACTTCTCCCGATGCAATTTTTTTCATTAGTTCATGAGCGCCGATGCTTTCAAGTGCTGCGGCTTTTTCCATCTGCTCCGTGATGATTCCTTTTTGTGCTGCTTGTAATTGTGTCATAAGTTTCAACTCCGTTCTTTATTGAATATAAATAAAGAGCGAACATCCTTCGCAGGATTTCGCTCAATATAACAATGAATGTTTTTTTATGCTTCCTACGCCGGTATTACCCGGATCAGGTATAAGGGTCAAAGGAATATTTCCTTTATCTCAGCCTACCGCTCCCCTGTTTTATTGATTTGTCAAAAAAAATCTCTTCCCATGTCCGAAAAGAGATTGACTTCTTATTTGCTCGCTCCCTGCAGCGGCATTATCCGTACAGGTATTGCGGGTCAGGTTTTTCACCTATCTCAGCCGTGTTAGCTCCCCGGAGATTTTCCTACAGCATACCAGCTTAAATACTTTTTGTCAAGGAGATGCTATTTATCAAACAAACCGGATTGATAAATAGCATCTGTTTTGTTATAATTGTCGAAATAAATAAAGAATAAGAGGTACTGCAAATGAAACCAACAAGAGATGAAGCCTATGCATTGTTATGTAAATACAATTCTTCTGAAGCATTGATAAATCACGCACTCGCCGTTGAAGGAGTGATGCGTCATTTTGCACGCCTGCTCGGCCAGGATGAAGAAAAATGGGGTATCATCGGCATGCTGCATGACATCGATTATCAAATGTATCCCGATCAGCACTGCATCAAAGCCAAAGAAATCTTAGAAGAAAACGGTTATGATGAGGAGCTCATACACGCCGTGCAAAGCCATGGATACGGCCTTTGCAGTGACGTGGAACCGCAGCACCAAATGGAAAAAATTCTCTTTACAATAGATGAAATCACAGGTCTCATCAATGCCTGCGCCATCATGCGCCCGTCCAAGAGTGTGCTTGATTTGGAGCTTAAAAGCGTTAAGAAGAAATTTAAAGATAAATCATTCGCCGCCGGCGTAAACCGCGAAGTTATAAAACAAGGCGCACAAATGCTTGATATGGAGCTCGATTATATCATTACCGAAACCATCATGGGCATGAGAGAAGTCGCGGAAGCGATCAATTTAAAAGGGACCCTCTAAAAACAATCACATAAAAATAACCGAGGTTACTTCATGAAGAACAATATCACCGTAAAAAATACTTCCCCGCGGAATTTTGCTTTTTATTTTGCGACGGTTCTCTTTTCAGTGCTGTTTTTAATTATAGGAAACAGGATCGCTACAGATAACATGCCCGCTTCGGAAAACAGCGCTCAGGAACTTCAAAAAGCTGTGATACAGCAAATCACTTCGCGGAATGTGGAACAGATCGATTACGGAAACGGGGAACTTTATAACAATACGGAAATCATCTTCCAAGCCAAAATACTCAGCGGGGAAAGTAAGGACCAAACCGTCACGGCATATCAGTACTTAGACGACAGTCTTCCGCTCAACGCCGCCGCGAAAGAAGTGCGGTCAGGCGATAAAGTCGTGCTCGTCAACGCTTCCGAATACGAGCAGGACTGGCAGTTTTTAGAATTTGTACGCCATGATAAGCTGTTCATCTTCGGTGGTGTATTTATTTTTGCTTTGCTGATATTCGGGCGTAAAAAAGGATTCAACACACTGCTTTCACTTGCCTTTACATGCCTTGGTATTTTTGCGGTCTTTATTCCGGCAATCCTGTCCGGGAAAAATATTTATGCTGCATCTGTCATTATCTGCCTGTACACAATCGTTATGACAATTTTGCTTATTAACGGCAAAAACGCAAAATCGCTCGCCGCTATTATCGGCTGCTTTGCGGGGGTTGTCATCAGCGGCCTGCTTACCGTGCTCATGAGTCGTCTCCTCTCTCTGACAGGTGTCATAGATGAAGACTCGATTTTCCTGCTGCAGCTTTCCGCCACAAATACAATAGACCTGCGAGCAATTATATTCGGCGCTATTATAATCGGCGCCATGGGCGCGATCATGGATGTTGCCATGTCGATATCCTCTTCCCTGTGGGAAGTGCGCGAGCATTCTAATTCGCCGACTTTTGACGGCTTGTTCAAATCGGGAATGAATATCGGCAGGGATGTGATGGGCACTATGACAAATACCCTCATACTCGCCTATATAGGCAGTTCGCTTTCGATCGTTTTGCTTTATGTGGCTTATAATTCATCCTTGCTGTATCTGTTCAACAGGGAAATGATCGTCGTCGAAATATTGCAGGCACTTGTGGGCAGCCTCGGCATCTTGCTCACGATGCCTATTACCTGCCTGATTTGTGCATTGTTCTACACAAAATCAGCCAGAAGACATTAGCACTTTTATACATACCCCAAAAGATAAAATAAATCTATCCTATAAATGAAGTTATCTCAGAGGAAAGAAAAATATGAAAATCACATTTTGGCCAAAATCGGGCGCAGGCAAAGTCTCTCTCTGTTTTATGTTGCTTTTTGCAATCGTCTATTTTGTGCTCTGGCGTCTGCTAAGTATCGATATTATAAGTAAAACAGATCCCCTCACGGCGTCTGTCGCTCTGCTGCTGATTGCCTTTCTTGTGCTCTCTATCCTATTGGCACGTTTCGATATCGTCTCAAGACACGAGCAATCCGTTTTGGTGTATCTTTGCATCATCACAAGCATCGTCATTCTCTATATTATCTTATTCGCGGGCGCGACCTCACTGTTTCCAACCCTGCGCGAGGTATTATGGCCGCTTTTGTTTAATGAGATACCGTTGAAATACTTATAAAAAGATTCAAAAGAAACAGAATTTTGAAAACTGAAATCTGGAATTACGTGATGTCTGATTTTGAATTAGACAAACTATTATATCGAATAAAAAAATAACTGCATAAAAGAAATTACTACAAAAAAGGCATTATTCATAATGCCTTTTCATTTTTATAATAACTCACTCCCCGCCCTTCTCTCCCGCCTTGATTTTCTCCTCAACCTTATCAAGTCTTGCTTTCCAGTCTTTCACTTCGCTGAAATAATCTTCATGCGCGTTGTCCGCCAGCTCCTGCGCCGCTGCCAGATCATCGGGACTTAAAGTTTCTTCCGCCCGGCAGACAGCCGATTCTATCTCTTCGTGAAGCTCGTAAAGCGACTCCCCTAGCTCCGTTGCCACTTCTGATACGATAACTTGCACCTGCATTCGGATCTTGCTTTTTTCTGCTGCCAGTTCATCATCCGTCATACTGTCTTTATCTTTGAATTCAACCTTTTCCATTGCCTGCTTAAAAGCGCTTTTATACTCGCCGATAGCCGTCTCGTCCGGCACAGATGCATATAAAATAAGCAGTGCATTTTTTTCACTGATAATCTCGGCTTGATCCATAAGGCTGTACTGCCCGTAACTGCCGTATTTCTCATACACCCCAACGCTCACCTGCGCAACACTTTCAATATAGTATTTCCTCAGCTCCAATACGTCGAGGCTGTCAAAGACTTCAATCACTCCGATATATTCACCATCTGCGTTTTCTATGCGCTCATCACAAAAAGAAGCTTTTGCAACGTATTGATTGTCCTTGCCCAGCAAACCGTCGGGATCCGTCTCTTTCGTATATATGACGATATCGCTCATATAACTGGTTCCGCTTTGAGATATATTCAAATCCATTGCCTCAACAACTTCTTTTGCCTTATTATCTGTAAGCAATATATACACCGCAGCCGCAAACATGAGCATAGTCAGCGCTGAAGCTCCGATTATAAGTTGCTTTCTATATTTTTCTGTAGAAAGATTTTTATTTTTTTTCATGGCAATATCCTTTTTTTTATTTTATGTTCGCAGCCTTTATTATATCATTAACACGATCTCTATATCTTAAAAAATAAATTGAATGTCAAATTTTGTCGGTTGATTTTTATGTATTCGTAGTATCATTTATATTCTAATGGTATATATTGAAAGTACAGCATGATTACATGCTGTTAACGGAAGCCATAAATTGTTGACGCCGGGAATGCGTAACCCCATTTTCATTTTCTTTATGGCTTCTTTTTATTTTTCATTATCCTTAAAATATCTCGTAACGTTATTATCTTTAGCCAAATACGTCATATTTTCTTCCATTTATTGACAACCTTTGCTATAGTTGAAAAAAATAGACAGGAGTATAAAGGAAAAATGAATAAACTAAACAAAAAAATTCCATTAATTATCGCAATCCTGGCAATGCTTGCATTCTCTGCCTGCGGATCAAATTCATCTGATTCAACTGACTCATCCGACCAAGCCAGCACGGACCCGTATACCGCCATGGCAGTATCCGATGAGGAATACACTGCGCTTTTGGCAATGTGGCCGCTGGAAGAAGCAATCGAAACGCAAGGGGAAATTACTTCTTACGGCGCCAGTCAGCAATACGCGGTGGATCATATATCGCTGAATGCGCAGTACAACTCGGCCGACTCCTCAGATGCGCTTTATAAAAAATATAAATCGCTCATCGCAGGAGACTGGGAAGACGACGAGTATTCCATAGGGCCAACCGTATACAGCGGCACAATCAATGAGAATATTTCCGCAACCTGTCAGATTGCAAGAAGCGGTTCACCAACTTCCGTATTCTTAGGGGTCTCTACGGATGACACCTCAAATACGGTTCAAACAACCGTTCTTTCCCACTGGCCAAAAGATCTGATTCCTTCTTATGAAGAAATGACAGATGAAAATCAATTATTCAACGGCATCACGATCGAGCCGGAAAAAACAATATCCTTATCACGCAGCTGGTCTGTAGATGATACGGCAGCCGCGATGGCATTCTATAAAGAGCAGCTGACAGACTATGATTCATTTGCCTATGATGAAGGCGATGAATATACTTCTCCAAGCATTGCCTGCAAAGCTGAAAATATTGATATCCGCGTCACGGCAAGCGATGAAATGGGCAGTCTTGAAATCACCTATACAAGGCCGTATACAGAAGAATAAATATTATAAATAACGGGTATAGCTATGAAAACAATCGGATTGCTCGGCGGCATGAGCTGGGAGAGCACCATCACCTATTATAAGATCATCAACACCGTAATCAAAGAGCAGAAAGGCGGCTTGCATTCGGCCAAATGCCTGTTATACAGTGTCGACTTTCAGGAAATAGAAGAATGCCAGACAAGCGGCAACTGGCAAAAAAGCGCGCAGATCTTAACTGATGCGGCAAAAAGACTTCAGACAGCCGGTGCGGATTTTATCGTTATCTGCACCAATACCATGCATAAAGTCGCAGACAGCATAAAGGCCGGTATCTCTATTCCCATTCTTCATATAGCCGATGTGACGGCAGAGGCACTCAAAAAAGATGCTGTTCAAAAAACGGCATTGCTCGGAACGAAATATACAATGGAGCAAGATTTTTATAAAGCGCGTCTTCTCGGCAGCGGTGTGAATGTCATTATCCCAAATAAAGTAGATAGAGAGCTTATTAACTCCATCATTTATAATGAACTGTGCCTGGGAATTATTTCTGATGACTCCAGACAAAAACTGCTCACTATCCTTGAGCGTCTTGCCGCGCGAGGTGCACAGGCTGCAATACTGGGCTGCACGGAAATAGGGCTTCTGATCCGGCAACAAGATACGCCGATCCCTCTTTATGACACAACGCTGCTGCATGCATCGCAAGCCGCACTGTCTTCCATTTAATGGAATAATAGATACAAATTGGCTGAATATGAAACCTATTGAATATAATTTTTCAAAAAATGATTGACAAATAAATCTGTAGTGAATATAATACTACAAAACAAAAGGCAATGACTGGGAAGAAGTAGCGATATAACAAAGTCCTTCAGAGAGCTTTCGGTTGGTGCAAGAAAGCAGGATATACTTATCGTGAATACATCACAGTAGCCACAAGCTGAAAGGCGATGACTGGGAAGTAGTACCGGCACCTCCGATCCTTTAAGAGAGTTTTCGTTTGGTGTAAGAAAACAGGATATAAGTGCCGCGAATTCATCACAGTAGCCGCAAACTCAAAAGCATCTGCTAAGTAGGTTTAGTCGGGATCCATCCGTTACAGTGGAGGGGTAATGTTAGTTACCTGCTAAGGTTGTGTATGCAGCTACAAGTGCTTTTCAGTATACACAATGAAAACAAGGTGGTACCACGAATACTGTTCGTCCCTGTTATAGGGGACGTTTTTTTTTACCTAATTTCGCAATTTTCCCCATGAGGGGTTGATTGAATATATAAAATGGAGGAAGGACACATGAGAAAATCCATAAAGACTATAGGATGTCTGGCGGCAATAAGCCTGCTTGTGCTGTTGGCAGGCTGTTCAAGTTCTAACACAAGCAACGCGGATAAACATTATCAAATCGGTATTATCCAGTACATGGACCACAGCGCTTTGGACGCAGCACGTGAAGGGTTTGTGCAGGCGCTTGCCGACAACGGCTATGTTGACGGTGAAAATATCACAATCGATGTGCAGAATGCGCAGGGAGATCAAAGCAACCTTTCAACCATAAGCGATCGATTTGTAAGCGACAATGAAGATCTTGTGCTTGCCATTGCAACGCCGGCAGCACAGTCTATCGCGGGTAAAACGACAGCAATACCCATTCTTGCAACAGCGGTCACAGATTTTGAAGCGGCAAAGCTCGTTGATTCCAATACTTCACCCGGAGGCAACGTCAGCGGAACCACAGATATGAACCCGATTAAAGAACAAATTGATCTGCTTACTAAGTTAGCTCCCGATGCCAAAACAGTAGGCGTGCTCTACACATCAAGCGAAGATAATTCTATTTTGCAGGCGGCGATCGCAAAAGAATGCATCGAAGATTTAGGGCTCACTTACGTGGAAGTCACCGTCACCAATTCCAACGATGTTCAGCAGGCTACGCAGTCAATCGTTGATATGTGCGATGCCATCTATATCCCAACCGACAATGTATTTGCATCTGCTATGCCGATCGTGCACGGTGTCACAGCCGAATCAAAAACACCTGTTATCTGCGGTGAATCGGGCATGGTAACAAACGGCGGCCTTGCAACACTTGGCATCAACTACGAAGACTTAGGTTACCAAACAGGCTTAATGGCGGTCAAAATCTTAACAGGCGAAGCACAGACTGCAGCGATGCCGATTGAATCCGCAACAGGATTCGACTTTGCAATCAACGGCACAGTAGCGGATGAAATAGGCATCACGATCCCCGACGACTTGACCCAATATGTCATTGACGAAGAATAACCAACTAAAAACCATGCTTTAAAACCATGAAAATCAGGTGAACATTATGATACAAATACTTTTGGGCGCGGTAGCGCTTGGGCTCTTATGGTCGATCATGACAATCGGCGTATACATCACATTTCGCATTTTGGATATAGCAGATCTCACAGTAGAAGGCAGCATTGCTATGGGCGCGGCCATTTGTGCTCAAGCGATCACACATGGTATCAATCCGTATATGGCAACTGCTCTGGCATTCGCAGGCGGAATGATAGCAGGCCTTGTAACAGGTCTTCTTCATACCAAACTGAAAATTCCCGCTCTGCTGTCCGGCATTTTAACAATGATAGCTCTGTACTCGGTAAACCTTCAGATTTTGGGAAAAGCAAATATATCCCTGCTTCGTATGGATACCGTATACACTCCGTTTCAAAATATAGGGCTAAATGCGACCAACTCCACAATTGCGCTCGGGCTCGCCTGCGCCATTATCGCCGTAATTATCCTATACTGGTTCTTCGGCACAGAAATCGGCTATGCCGTACGCGCATGCGGTAATAATCCGCATATGGCCCGCGCCCAGGGCACCAACACCAACACAATGATCATCCTCGGCCTTGTTATCAGCAATGGTCTGGTAGCAATCAGCGGCGCGCTGATTGCGCAAAGCCAGTGTTTTGCCGATGTGCAGATGGGCATAGGCTCCATCGTGATCGGTCTGGCATCTGTTATCATAGGAGAGGTATTATTCAGTAAAAAAAGTTTTTTAAGCCGCCTGATTGCCTTGGTTTTAGGCGCTGTCACTTACCGCATCATCATCGCTTTGGTGCTTAAAATGGGAATGTCTCCAAACAATTTAAAACTGTTTACGGCAATCACCGTAGCGCTTGCGCTGGCGCTTCCCGTTATCAAAACGCGCTTGAAACCTGCAAAATTCTCGATTGAGGAGGATGCATAATATGCTTGAAATAAAAGGTGTCTACAAAGTATTCTACAAAGGAACCGTCAATGAAAAAATGGTTTTAAGAAATGTCGGTCTCTCACTTGATGAAGGTGACTTCGTTACCTTGATCGGAAGCAACGGGGCTGGCAAATCAACCTTGCTCAACTGCATTGCCGGAGTGCATCCTCTGGATATGGGCTCTATTACAATTGACAATGTCAATGTTACAAAGATGCTGGAGCATTCACGCGCAAGCCTGCTCGGCCGCGTGTTTCAGGACCCCATGATGGGCACCATATCCAATATGAGCATTGAAGAAAATTTGGCGTTTGCCTATCGCCGAGGCCGTCGCCGCACACTGAAATGGGGGATCACACAAAAAGAACAGGAAGATTATAAAAAGCTTCTTGGCACTTTAGACTTAGGGCTTGAAAATCGCTTAAATGACACGGTAGGGCTGCTTTCGGGCGGTCAGCGGCAGGCACTCACCTTTCTTATGGCTACGCTAAAAAAGCCTAAACTGCTGCTGCTCGACGAGCACACGGCCGCGTTGGATCCGAGCACGGCTGAAAAGATACTGAGCCTAAGCGATAAAGTTATTCATGAAAACAATCTGACCACACTCATGGTCACACACAACATGCGTCATGCGATCAGGCACGGTAACCGCTTGATCATGATGCACAACGGACAGATAATACTCGACATCAAGGGCGAAGAAAAGCAAAGGCTAACGGTGGATAATCTGCTTCAGCGCTTCGGCAAAGCCAGCGGAAGCGAGTTTGAAAGCGACCGTGTTTTGCTTTCGTAAAAAATAAAAACCCAATTATAAATTAAAAAACCCAAAAAATAAAAACCAACCCAAAAACCTAATAGTATAATTTAAACCTTAAAAAGTTCTGCGTTGTCATCTTCACAGAACTTTTTGCTTTGTGAAATACTTTCAAATATTCAATAAACCCGCCCCCTTCTTAAGTAATACAGCGCTGCGAACATCTTAAAGGATCTGAAAGGATGGCATCTTATAAAAATGAATCAGACCAACCTAAATACCAAAACCGTATTCTCCCGCTCCTCATGAAACAGGATGGTATCATCCCAGTATATCGAAGCATCTGTCAAGATGGTATATTATAAAAATATATTCAACCAATATTGGCCCCAATCTGATAAATGTTCATTCTCTTTTCAGCCGGATCTTTCGACTTTGCTCATGATGACCCCCTCTTTTTCTTTTTTAGTATAAAACAAGAGCTCACGCCACTGCGAGCACAGTCGAAGAATCTGGCCAGGCGGGTTCTGTCTTCAAATAATCAGATATTCTCCGGCCGCACATGCAACTGCAGGAGCACGCATTGTTCATCCACGTTCATAATCTCCTTCATAAACGGCTTTCTTTGTTTATATGCAAATCCAACAAAAGTTTGTTGTTTCTCTCAATAAATATCATATATCCAACTTCTCCCGTGTACCTTTGATAATTTTAAAAAAATCATGGACCGCGTCACTTTGTTTATGCGTGAAACCGAGACGGCCATCACTGCAAGCATCTGATAGGGCAGGAATATTATTAGCACATATCAGATCCCCACCTAACCCAATTTTTCATATGCGTTCAAGACAAACCTTCTCTATGTGCCAAACGGTCAAATATCCAAATGCACCTCATCTTTTTTTAACCATATTGTCATCTCGCTATATTTGATATACAATGAATTTATTATTTAATAATGAAATAAATATATACTATCTGCATCTACGTATTCGGCAAAATCAAATCTATTATAATAGGATAGGAATAATAAAATGAAAAAAATTGCTGTTATAACAGGCGCATCTTCGGGTATGGGCAAAGAATTTGCAAAACAAATCGATAGAAAATATCAGCTCGACGAAATCTGGGTTATCGCACGGCGCGAGGAAAGATTGAATCAATTAAAAGAGCTTTTGAACACGCCCGTTCGCCCCTTGCCTCTTGATTTGTTAAAACCCGAGAGCATAGACTATCTTGCAGAAATTCTGAAAAAAGAATCTCCCGATGTAAAAATTTTAATCAACGCTTCCGGTTTCGGTAAAATAGGCACATATAAAGATCTCACTCTCACAGAAGTCAATGGCATGATCGATCTGAACTGCAAAGCAGCCGTTGATGTCACCCTCATTACTCTGCCCTATATGCAAAGAAAAGCGCGTATATTGGAAATTTGTTCTGCAGCGTCATTTCAACCGCTGCCGGCTCTGAATGTCTATGCCGCATCCAAAGCGTTCCTGCACAGTTTTTCAAGAGCATTGCGCTGGGAGCTGCTGCCGCGCGGTATCAAGGTAACGGCTGTGTGCCCCAACTGGGTAAAAACAGAATTTATAGATGTGGCAAGAGATACCAAAAACGCCGATGCCATCAAGCACTTTCCGCTTACTTCAAGGCCTGAGCGCGTTGTTGCATGTGCGCTTTTTGACAGTTCTTTGGGTTTGCCCGTATCTACTTATTCTGTTGCAATCCTGCATCGCTTTTTTGCAAAATTTATACCGCATGAAATCGTAATTGCCATTTGGGAAGGACTTCGCAGAATATAGACAATCATATACTGTGTTTTCATACATAGAATAATCGAGCCGGCGCTCGCTCGGCTATTGTAGGCATGGCTGCGAATTTGAAAAAATATCAATGCGAACATAATTCAAAAATCTGATAGGAACAGGTTTTTCATAAAACACATCCGTCCGCCTCCGGCTATATTGCATCGCAGAAAAAAGCTGTGCTCTCTTCTCGTTCAACGATTTTCACGCAATCCCTGCCTCTAAAGAACACAACGAAAGGTGCAAGCACCCTTTCGCATACTTATATTTATTTAAACTACCTAGATATCATTTATCTTTCCGTTAATACAGACCCGGCACATTCTCAGATGCTTCATATGTATCAGCTCCGTAATATACATATTCTAAAGACTCTACTGCAGCTTCATTCATAGCCGCCACAAAGGATTCTCCCATCGCGAGGCTATCCTCTGCATTTGCAACATCTATGATTATCCCATCCGAGTGCGCCTCTATTCCGCCTGAAAGCTCGTTTTCCTCGATCTCGGGAAAATCGACTGTCAATTTGTATTGCGTGGCCGATCCTTGAACTGCTTCAAAACCGCTCACCGCACCGATTTCCCCGTAATCACTGGCCAGGAAACCATAACTAAAAGTGTAGCCATTACCGTCTACTTGGAAGTCAATAAATTGATACTGATTTTCTCCTTCATCAACACATACCCATGTCCCCTCCAGCAGCTGCCAGAATTCGTTTTGGGTTAAAACAGCCGCCTCATCTTCCTCATTAGCCTGAGGCGCCGATGCACCGCTGCCCCCGCAAGCCGCAGCGGCAGTCAATAACAATACAATAAACACTATCCACCATTTTTTCATATTCTTCCTCCATTTCATAATCGTTCTTCTCGCTCTTTTATACCTTTATTATATTTATTTCTCACGACCTGCACAATGTATATCTTTCAAAAATCTGCATACTGAAAAATTTCACATTATATAAAATTAATAAAAAACTGTGCTGTATTTTTTTGTCTTTGTGATATTATAATATTCACCAGAATACTTATACACTTTTATTAGTCTCTTGTTGTTTTAAATATTATTTTATTTTATAGAATGGATGCTTTTTAATATGTCTGAAAATAACGAAGCAAATAAAAAATCTTTTTTTTCATCTACCAAAAACAAACTGATCCTTCTCTTTGGCCTCCTTGCCGTTGCGTGCATTATTGCTGCTGTGGTTATCACCATCAATAAATATCAGGAAGGTATTGCTGCCCAGCAGCAGGCACAAAAAGCGCTGGATTATTACAACGATGCGCTTGCAAAACAAGAAGAAGTACAAAATCAAGTCATTGAATATCAGGGCTACACAGTCATCGGAAAACTGATCATAGAAAAAATCAATCTTGCTCTTCCTATTCTCAATAAATCCGATATGAATGCGCTGAGCATATCTATCTGTTATTATAAAGGCCCTATGCCCGGCGAAGACGGCAACATGGTCATCACAGGACACAACTATGCAAACGGTGCTGTTTTCGGCTCACTCGATAAAATAGAAATAGGGGATGCCGTTATCCTCGAAGCTACAAATGGCGAGAAATATACCTACAAAGTCTATGATATCGAAAAAGTAAACCCGGATGATATAGCCTCTTTAAACAGGTATGAAGGAAGTATGGCCATAACATTGCTCACATGCGCAAATAACGCCAATAAGCGCCTGCTTGTGCGCTGCAAGATTGTGCAGTAATCCATATAAAATCACGGAAATTATTTTATATACCACAAAAAATTACTAATTACTAAATTGTATTATTATATATTAACTTTTGTTATTGCAAATTTTGTTGCCTTTTGCTATGATATATTCATATGTTATAATTTAATAAAGAGGGTACGTAAATGAAAAAGAAATTATCTGTTATTTTTTGTATGATGCTACTTGTCGTGTTCGCACTGCCGGTCACAGCATTTGCTATAGGCATAGGTCCAGTCTACGACACATCAGAAACAGCTCAGTTAAAAGCATTTTTAAATCTTGACTCGGCCGAAGCAGGCAAATCAAACGGCCAGCAGCTGAATGCCGACTACGATGAAAATGATCCCTCCACATGGACAGGCGTTGTTTGGAGCGATACCTCTTCGCCTTATCATGTAACACAATTAAATTGGTCTTCTCATTCACTCAAGGGCGACCTTATTCTTTCTGACTTTACTTCTTTGATTGATGTTTATTTGGAAGGCAATAGTCTTTCCTCCGTTGATTTTAGCGGAGATACCGCACTCGAAACGATACGTTTGGATGAGAATAATCTCACCTCGCTTGATTTCTTTGGCCTTAGCTCCTTAGATAGTGCGCGATGTGCGGGAAACCAATTAACACAGGTAAATCTTACCGGCTGCTCCGCCTTAAGCAATTTAGAACTACAGGAGAATAATCTTGAATCAATCGATCTAAGTGATTGTACAGCATTAAACAGCTTCTCAATTGCTTCCAATAAGCTTACGTCGCTTGACGTGAGCATGGTTTCCTCATTATATGCTTTATCTTGCGACAGCAACAATCTTTCCACACTCACGCTGGGCACGCAAAACGATCTGTTTTACTTCACGTGCTCCGAAAATCAGCTGACTTCGCTTGATCTCAGTTCTTGTGACAGCCTGGAGATATTGGTCTGCAATGATAATCAGTTAAGCGGCACGCTGGATATATCACATTTAACAGGAATTACAGCTTTATTATATCAAAACAATAATTTTACCTCAGTAAATTTAGGTGCAAATTTTACATTTTACTTATTTGGCTATAACAACCCGACAACAGAAATCAAAACGCAATTCTTTACCGAAGGTACCGGCACACAAACTTTTTCCGCAAACGGAGACGGCTATGTCTGTTTGACAATCGATCTTGTAAATGGCGAGGCCTTCCTTTATGCGCAGGGACTGAAAGGCGGCGCTTTTGTAAACTACACCATAGACGGCACAGAGATTTCCACAAGCCCGATCCATTACTTTGATATAGAAAACTTGGAAACGGATGATATCATCGCTAATTTCTCTGATGCGCTTACCTCATCCAACAAAGGCAATATCGTCTATGAAGGAGGCCGCATCACGATCACCCCGCTCTTCACTGGCGGCACATGGCAATATGACAAAGGCTTCCTTTCCGCAGATTTTTCTGACCCGGAAAACCCTGTATTCAAAGGGCTGAAATCAGGTAAAACCACGGTGAGCTATACACTGCCGGCCTACACCTATGAAGAGCCGATGCTGTTTCGTATCAAATCAATCGAAGAGCCCGTTGTCACAACTCAGGATGAAGGCGGCGACAACATAGATATGCCCACCCTTCCCGAGCAAACCTTTACCGTCTCTATGGAAGTTATCGTAAAAGATTCCGCTCTTCCGCAGACAGGCCAAGACTACACGATACCGGCCATCTTTATGGCAATAGGCATCACAGGCATTGCCGGAATATTACTCGCAAATAAAAGAAAGAAAAAGAACGTATAAATAATAAATCTCAGGATACCGGAAGGTATCCTTTTTTTATAAAATATATAAAAAAACTAAAAAACAAACATATATTTTCATTGACAGCACTACCACACACCGTTATAATTTAGATGTTACTATCATTCTGTCGCTCGTATTTTCTATTATAAAATAAAGGCGGTTTTTATGAAACGCAAATTATTGATTACTTTTATCTCAGCCTTATTCCTGCTTGCTTTCTTTGCGGGTTCCGCTCTGGCAACTGATTCCACAGATGCAAATGCAGATGGCTACAACGACAACGACTTCAATAAAATCCAAACCTTTCTGAATCTCGCTTCAGCCAATCCGGCAAAGCTCAACGGCGAAGTAATCAATGCCTCTTATGATGCGGCCGACCCCGCCACCTGGACGGGTGTGACATGGTCTTCGGATGCCTCGAAATGTGTAACCGAAATTTCATGGAATAGCTTGGATCTTAAGGGAGCTCTTAATGTAAGCGCTTTTACTTCTCTTACAAAACTTATATGCTGTGAATCTTATTTATCCGAAATCGATGTGACCGGCAATTCCGCCCTCTCTTATATTGACATCAGTTACGATGCGCTTGCAACGCTCGATCTCAGCACATGTGCAAATCTGCAAGAACTGTATTGTCAAAACAATCATATTGATGTGCTCACTCTGACAGGTCTTGCAAACCTTACAACGCTCACTTGCTCCGAAAACAAACTTGAAACCCTCTCTGTAGGCACCAATGTAAATTTAGATTATCTGGACTGCGAAGACAATGCGCTCACATCGCTCGATCTCAGCGCGAATACAAAATTGGTTGAGCTTTATTGCGGCAAAAATGCTCTCACTTCACTTGATGTAAAAAATCATGCAAGTCTGACAACACTTTTATGTGATTTAAATAAACTGACCACGATTGATTTCAGCGGCTGCACAGGCCTGCAAATCCTCTATTGTCCGGACAATGACCTCAGCGGCACGCTTGATTTAAGAAGTCTGGATAATCTACAAATAGCCATTTATGATGAAAACAACCTCACCTCTGTCATTACCGGCACACGATTTTACGCAGTCATAACCGGCGCTTCAAATCCGATCACTTTTATTACTTCAAATATTTTCACCCCCAACCAAAACTTTTCTGTCAGCGGAGACGGCTATATTGATTTTGAAGCATCATCTTTGATCAATGTTGCTTTGCTGTATGCCGAAGGCCATTCCAACAGTGTTTTTTACAACTGGACAATAAACGGAGTAGAAATTTCGAAAAGCCCGATTCATTTTATAAATCCTTCAAATCCCGAAACAGGCGATATCGTAGCCAACTTTAAACCGGGGCTCACCTCATCCCTACCCAAGAACGTAGTCTATGAAGGCGCAAAGTTTATCGTCGAGCCTTTGTTTGAAGGCGGTGAATGGAAATATGATACAGATTTCTTGAAAGCCGATTTTTCCGATCCCGGCAGCGTCGTCTTTACAGCACTTAAAAACGGAAATACAACAATTCATTATATCCTTCCCGAATATGAGTATGAAGAAACACCTCAGGCGCAAACAGGCTCTCTTCAAACAAATAATACTGATGACAGTTCTTCTCAGATTCAAAACTATATCAACGGCGAAGTAAGCGCCTTGGATGAAGAAGCAAGCGCTTTAGACGAGCAAGAAGATCCATACGTTGTGACAATGGATATCACAATAAAAGAAACACTTCTTCCACAGACAGGCCAGAGCTTCACAACCTCGATCGTCTTTGCCGCTTTTGGCATAACAGTACTTAGCGTACTCTTGGCGATCGGTACTAAAAAAAGGAAGAATGCATAGAATATAAAAACCCTTTACCGAGGAAAGGCTGCCTATGCATAGGCAGCCTTTCTTGGATTTGCAGGCATAAAAAACCGCTTCTTATAAAAGCGGTTTATATATTGTTCCTTAAGCAAAACTTGCCATATATTTTGCATAGTCCATGATTTCTTCTTTCGGTATTTTCCTGCTTGTCATCTGTTTTGTATTTTTAAATTGCAGAATAGGCACCTTGTATTCAATGAGCGCTTCTATCTCTTCCGCCTTTACTCTCTTATAAAACCAGGAGCGATCCAGTACTTTAAATTCATATTTTTTTACAAAATCTATATCTTCTGTATCCAGTCCTATATCGCCTTCATTCCATATGTCTTCCACGCCTTCTGCATGGAGTTTTTCTCCTTTATAATAAGCCTTATAACTTAATGCATACGCGTCTTCCAGTTCTTCTTCTTTAACTTTTTTTTCATATAGCCCATCTATTACTTTACCATTTATGCCTATAGCAGGCGTAAATTCTTCTTCTTTTTTTCCCCTGCTCATTAAAAATAATTCATTTTCTATTTGTACTATCCTATATAATTTGTTTCTATATTCCGCTATTTTCATACTATTTCTTCTCTCTTTCTATCCATTTAGAATCCTTCTTATTATATTCATAAACAGTTCTCACTTCTCCCGTCTTCGCGTCAATGACGTATAACGCATCGCCGCCTTGATACTCTCTGTCTTTCTCATTCTTCTTTCTTAATTTATATTCCGGGAATATGCCTTTTTTGCTTCCGGTAAAGCCCAATCCTGTTGCCGGATACCTCTCATCTCCAAACGGAATATACATTTTTTTTCTATCTGTCTTTGAAACAGCGGAATCATACGCGAAAAATAAAAAAACATATGGATAGAAGGACTAAAGACACTTGAAAAATTTTATGTATTTAGCATGGATTATAAAAATACTCAGTTCAATTTAACTGATGATTTTTATCTTAAAATTCCTTCCGATGTCAATTTACTTATTGCTGCTCGCATATCCACTTATATTTCCCTTAATACTTTATCCGCTTTCAATCTTTTAATAAAATTTTCCCAAGCATCACTCTCATTATTAAATATTTTTTTTGAACCTGTAACAATACTTGCTCTTTCATCTGTTGCATATACTATCCAATATCCGTTTTCTCGACATATGCCAACCTCATTTTCGTTATATTGTTTTCCATAAATATTATAATTTTTAAGTTGCTCTTTCTTAATTATTTTCATAGCTTCTTCTTTAGTCATTATGAATCTCCCTTTTTATTATAATTCTTTTAATAATCTTAATTTAACAAGCAATTCAATTTCTAATGGTAATTCATATTGATTTGCTCCTCCCGTTCCCCACCCATCTATTTTTGCAACCTTACCATAATACGCAATCAAACCGTTATAATCTCCATCATAATATTTAGTTATATATGCATCAGCTTGTGCCTTCACTTTTAAATCAGGACAATTGAATATATATTCCTTAATCTTAGTAAAATCTCCAATTACTTCATATCTATGATAGTTAGCTAAATTTTCAATGTAAGGCAAAGACCGTTGTGTAAAGGTATATGATTTTTCTCCGACAACTGGTGATACATATCTTCCATTAGACTCGCCATATCTATCTATGATTTCTCCAACTTTAGGTATATATTCGTCTTTAATTGCATTTCCGGCATTATCAAGAATGTATCCTCCTTTTGGAGCCTGTGACCAATTAATTGTACTATCAGAATTAAGAACATACGAGCTTTTTGGAATTTGTATTTTATCTAGCCAAGTACTATTAGCAATAAATTCATCAGAATAATTCGTATTATTTATATCATCAATTTTATGTAAATAATTAGTTAATTCATCCTTTGTACATGTAGATAATTCCAATAATTGATTAATATCATTCTCTTTATACCCCATATCCTCATCATTTGCAATACTTTGTGTGCTTGTTTTATCGGCACCGATAGCCTTGTTTGCTTCCGGTTTTATTTCTTTGAAGCTTTCTCCAATGTCGTATTTTCGTGTATCAATATTGCTTTCACTGCGTATAATAGTGTTGACAACTACTCCATTTGGTGGTAGTATTATGTCGGAGCTAATAGTTGTGTTCAGCTTGGGCAATTGGAGCCCTCTGCTACGAAGCAACCTATTAGCTTTATTTTTTTCGTAATATAAAAGATTATCTCTTAATATTTGTTCTGTCAGAAAATCTTCCTCATTTTTTTTGCCATATATACTTGTAATTATATCGACTACGCGAAATCTTTCTTTTTTGTCTAAATGCAACGGTACAATAATGCTTTGACCGTTCTTATTTTTAATTTCAGTCACGATCACAAGCGCATCATCTACAGTATCAGACTTTAATATCATTACAGGACTTTTTATCTGATCATACACTCTTTTTATCATGTCCGAAGTTAAATTATGTTTCTGCATTGCTTTGTCGAATGTTTTTTGTGTCATGATAATAGGATTATCATTCGTTCCGACAGCCTTTAATACGTTATTTTCAGTCCCTAAGTAGAATACGTCGTTTGAACGCATTTTTTTAGATAAATAATCATCTACCTGTTCGCTAAATGATTTGCTAATATCATATTGCACATTATCAATTGAATCTATATCAGCCGACGTATCACTTAATGCCTTCTCAAAATTTCTTTTAGCAGTAATCAAGACATCATTTTCGCCCTCTTTGCGAGTAATACCAAGCGTATCCACAATCCAATCTTTTATTTTTTGGCCCAAAGACCTATTGTTGTAAACAAAGTTTATAACGTCCGTTTCTTTGCCGAATACCACATCTGCCATGAATTTAGATACCATTTCCTGCTGCACGCCTTCATCACTGAGCTGTTATTGATTGTCTGCATACTCTTGCTTTACTTGTAAGTTGGAAATCTTAAGCATAAAAAAACCGCTTCTTATAAAAGCGGTTTATATATTGTTCCTTAAGCAAAGCTTGCCATATATTTTGCGTAATCCATGATTTCTTCTTTCGATATCTTCCTGCTTGTCATTTGTTTTGTATTTTCAAATTGCAGAATAGGTATCTTGTATTCAATGAGCGCTTCTATCTCTTCCGCCTTCACTCTCTTATCAAACCAGGAGCGATCCAGTGCTTCAAATTCATATTTCTCCGCAAGAGCTATATCTTCTGTATCAAGTCCTAGATTGCCTTCATTCCATATGTCTTCCACGCTTGCTGCATGGAATTCTTCTCCTTTATAATAAGCCTTATAACTTAATGCATACGCGTCTTCCAGCTCTTCTTCTTTGATTTCTCTTTCATACAGACTGGTATGTAATTCCCCTTTATAATCATAATAATCAGGTACTTTAATAAATCCTTCTTCCTTTTTCCCATTCATTAAAAATAATTTATTTTCTTTTGTCTCGGCTAATCTGTATAATTTCGAATTATATACACCTATCTTCATTTTTTATTCTCCTTTTTTATCCAGCCTAATCTTTCATTATATTCATAAGTAGTTCTCGCCTCTCCCGTCTTTGCGTCAATAACGTATAACGTATCGCCGTCTTGATACTCTCTGTCTTTCTCATTCTTCTTTCTTAATTTATATTCCGGGAATATGCCTTTTTTGCTTCCGGTAAAGCCCAATCCTGTTGCCGGATACCTCTCATCTCCAAACGGAATATACATTATTTCTCCATCTGTCTCTGAAACAGCTGAGTCAAATGCAAGATAAAAACTTCTCACAAGCTCTTTTTCTTCTGTCCTTTTTCAAATTCTTTTCTTCCTATAATGCCATCTGTTTAATAAATTTATTGCACTCTATTATCCATTGATTTTAATGTATCATCCAATATCTTAAAATTATGCAGCATGTTATTTTTTTCTGAACTTTTAAATCCCTTGATTGTTTCCTTTTTTGTTAGCGTCCTTAAATTTATAAATTTTTCATTTTCTTTTATTTTTATTGCAATAATTGATCTGTCATATTCTAATAATATTTTAAATTTTTTATAAATTGTTACGTTAATCTTAAACATATCAAAAGGTGCATTAATAATTTCTTCATTATTTATCTGTGCATTGCCTTGCCAAAATTGATTGATCAATTCTTTTAACAAATTAAAATGTTCAATTCCTTCATTACTTAACATACCAGAATCCTCCTATTAATTTTAAATTATTATCATTTATATTTAACAATTTTTTTAGATAATCCCATTCTTGTTCTAAAAAAGTATCAGCATATTCTAAAGGATTATGAGAAAATTTGATTTCTTTGCCCTTTTTTACAGCATCATTTATAGCTGTAACATTAAAATAATCAAACATCTCTTTATTAGTTAAGCTATATTTATTTTTTATATCTCTCCATCCATCACCCATATCAAAATACATAGCGCCGCTTTTCTGCGCCTTAGCTATATATGAATTTTCATTGTTTGTAAATCTTCCTAATATCATTGTATCAGCGTCTGGATTTTTAATTGAAGACTGCCTTGTCGCTTTAAAGATATCTACCGGTATTTTTCCGCCTACCTTGCCGCGAATCATTTTAATACCTTCAATTACATCTTCTTCTCCTTCTTTATACCTCATATCCTCATCATTTGCAAGGTTTTGTTCGCTTTCTTTCGAACCTACAAGATCAGTTTCATCATCGCTCTTAACAGCTTCTTTTATATCTTCCGCAGTTTCAACATCATTGCTCGTTTGTTCAGTCTCGTTTATATCTTTATCATATTTTGCAGTATCATCCCGGTTGTTATCGCGTATACTATCATTGACAATAGTTTTATCTTGTGATAAAATATTGACATCATTAAAGGTAGAGTGTTTTATGGGAGACGTGCTTTTAGCACCAGGCACCCTTTGCTCTACCTCTAAATTTGTGTCATAGAACATATTTCCTTTTTCGCTTTTTCCAATTCTTACTATATATTTAAAAATAATATTATCTATTTTTACTCTGCCTTTATAATTTAAAAAGCCATCTTTAGCAAAATTATGACTTTTCATGTCTTTCATTTTATATTTAGAATCAGCGTTTTCAATTAAATCTAATATACTCGGAGATAATCGCATTTTTTTATCATATAAGCCTTCGTTGTTTGTATCGGCTTTTGATAATTTTTGAGATTGTATGCCGTAAACATATTCTTCCGCACTTATTCTTGTAAACTTTAATTTTTCACCATTGATTATATCCTCAACTCTTTCGCCTTTATTGCCACGCAAAATATATTCAAACGCTTTTTTCTGTAATTCTTTTGTACTCTCTATACCTTTGAAAATATCTTGTTCAGTCTCTACTTGCCAATATTTATTACCGAATTTATCGGTTTTAATGTCGTATTGCACCTTTTGCGCATTTTCGGCTTTAAATCCTAATGCCTTTTCAAAGTTCTCTTTAACTTTAAGTAAAGCATCGTTATCCCCTGCTTTCTTTGTTATGCCAAGCGTATCCATAATCCAATCTTTTATTTTTTGGCCCAAAGACCTATTGTTGTAAACAAAGTTTATAACGTCCGTTTCTTTGCCGAATACCACATCTGCCATAAATTTAGATACCATTTCCTGCTGCACGCCTTCATCACTGAGCTGTTATTGATTGTCTGCATACTCTTGCTTTACTTGTAAGTTGGAAATCTTAAGCATAAAAAAACCGCTTCTTATAAAAGCGGTTTATATATTGTTCCTTAAGCAAAGCTTGCCATATATTTTGCGTAATCCATGATTTCTTCTTTCGATATCTTCCTGCTTGTCATTTGTTTTGTATTTTCAAATTGCAGAATAGGTATCTTGTATTCAATGAGCGCTTCTATCTCTTCCGCCTTCACTCTCTTATCAAACCAGGAGCGATCCAGTGCTTCAAATTCATATTTCTCCGCAAGAGCTATATCTTCTGTATCAAGTCCTAGATTGCCTTCATTCCATATGTCTTCCACGCTTGCTGCATGGAATTCTTCTCCTTTATAATAAGCCTTATAACTTAATGCATACGCGTCTTCCAGCTCTTCTTCTTTGATTTCTCTTTCATACAGACTGGTATGTAATTCCCCTTTATAATCATAATAATCAGGTACTTTAATAAATCCTTCTTCCTTTTTCCCATTCATTAAAAATAATTTATTTTCTTTTGTCTCGGCTAATCTGTATAATTTCGAATTATATACACCTATCTTCATTTTTTATTCTCCTTTTTTATCCAGCCTAATCTTTCATTATATTCATAAGTAGTTCTCGCCTCTCCCGTCTTTGCGTCAATAACGTATAACGTATCGCCGCCTTGATACTCTCTGTCTTTCTCGCTCTGCTTTCTCAACTTATATTCAGGGAATATGCCTCTTTTGCTTCCGGTAAATCCCAATCCCGTTGCCGGATACCTCTCATCTCCAAACGGAATATACATTATTTCTCCATCTGTCTCTGAAACAGCTGAGTCAAATGCAAGATAAAAATCATCAGTTAGATTGAACTTAGTATTTTCATAATCAAACCTAAGCCCGTAAAAAATCTCATCCATCGTCTTTAATCCTTCCACATGCTTTTTATTCGCGAAATATCCACTAAAGAATTTTTTCGTTAAAATCTCTTCCAATTTAGATTTAGGAAAAATTTTGCGAATCGTCTCTCTCGGCTGAGGCACATCGATTTCTCTTGCTATATTTCTCACAAGCTCTTTTTCTTCTTCGGTCAGCTCTCTTTGCCGGTCGGCATCAATGAGCTCCATAAAAGTTTCTGTTTCAATATTTCTTTTCTTCAAATGCTCAAGCACTTGTGGATGTGTATTTTTTTCAATTACGTTTAGTTGATATTTTTCTGTTTGAGCGTTTTTATCTTCCTCATTCTCTTTATACCCCATATCCTCATCATTTGCAAGATTTTGTTCGCTTTCTTTCGAACCTACAAGGTCAGTTTCATCATCGCTCTTAACAGCTTCTTTTATATCTTCCGCAGTTTCAACATCATTGCTCGCTTGTTCAGTCTCGTTTATATCTTTATCATATTTTGCAGTATCATCCCGGTTGTTATCGCGTATACTTGTATTGACAGTAGGTTCATTTTGTGATACTATACGGTCAGGGTCACGATTCGCTCGCAGGAGGTCTTTATTGACTATATTGCTTAGATTGTGGCTCTTTATTTCTTTAAAATCTATTAGATAAGCATATTGCTCATTTTCTTTATCCCTGATGCTAAATGTTATTCTATAAGGTACTTTGTCAAAGATAACAACACTTCTAAATTTATACCAATATTTTACATCTTTATGAGCTTTATTTTTTGGTTGAATATTAGAAAAAGTACTTTCTTCGATATTTTTACTTATATATTTTGCTCGTTCCAATATATCTGCCATATCATATAACGCATTTATTTTTGCCTTTTTTTCATTTTTTGTACCATATTTATCACCATACACATTTTTTAAAACGGTAAATTTATCACCTAAAACTTCGATATTTTTATCCCCTACATTTTTCTTTACAGAAGCAAGGTTGAATATGGTCGTAATTCTTTCTTTGAATAATTTAACTTTTTCTTCATGAGATAATTCATTACTAAAATCTGTGCTGTATATAGGATACCCATCTTCTGTATCTCCTTCGTAACTATACTGGATCACATTGATGCCTTTATTGTTTTTTGCTCCCGCATTTCCCAACGCCTTCTCAAAATTTCTTTTAGCAGTAATCAAGACATCATTTTCGCCCTCTTTGCGAGTAATACCAAGCGTATCCACAATCCAATCTTTTATTTTTTGGCCCAAAGACCTATTGTTGTAAACAAAGTTTATAACGTCCGTTTCTTTGCCGAATACCACATCTGCCATAAATTTAGCCGTTATTTCTTGACTTAATCCTGCTTCGGTAAGTTGTATCCCTTCTTTTTCATAGTCTTTCCTTACATCAGTTTTGAGTGTTTCTATATCAATATTATTCTCGTTAAAATACTGCTCACTTGCTTTGCACATTTCGTTATAAAAACCGCTGTTCTCTGTGCTGTGAGTAAGCTCATGTATCATGGTCACGAGGATTGATTTGCTTGAATTACTGTTCAAGACTACTCTGTTATTTGCGTTGTCAAAATATCCATAAATATCGGGATTTTCTTTGCTTTCAAACTCTACATTTACGCCGTATCTTTTACCGAGTGCGGACGCTGTTTTCTCTCTTACGGCTTGCAAGCCCTTCTCATAATCTGTCTTTTGTCCGATTTGTTTTGCTTTGTCAAGATAACTTGTCGCGCTCATTTGATAAGCCGGACTGCTTAAAAGATTTGCATAATAATCTATTTTTTCTTCGGCTGTCATTCTTGACGTTTCCTGCCTGACTTGTGAGAACGTTTTTTCCCCGTATGACACGTTCGCCTGATCCTCTATTTTGTTGATCATGCTTTCGTATTTTTCAATGGTTATTTCACTGCCAAATTTCGCTATGAGTTTTGCGTCCTCTTCCGTTGCTTGCCCCAAAAAAGCTCTATCTAATATATTTTTAGAAATGATGGTTCCGTCATTTAAAGTAAGCCCTGCATTATTGAGCTTTATATCTGTATTCATGCCCGCCACATAACCGACACTATTCACCGAACCTGCAACAAGCATACCGACAAGAAAAGATTCCCATCCGCCCTCGGGAGTGATATCGAATTCGTTTTCCTCTCCCAAAATCATATTTCTTACCATCGGATCCGCGACATCTTGCGAATATTCCTCAATACCTTCACCCAACATATCACCGGCTATTGAAACAGATTTTTGCGCAACAGGGTTTTTAACGACTTTTGACACAAGTGTTTTTAGTAAAGATTCTTTACCCACAAATTTGTTGACGCCGCCAAACACAGTGCCGAATGCTCTTCTCATTCCTACTTCAAGCCCTGCGTTCACCACTGCGTATGTCAGTGCTTCACTGTCTGAATAGCCCTCTCTCCTTGCTTGCCCATAAGTATTTCCCGCAATAGAAAAGAAAAATCCGCCGCTTCCGCCGGAAGTTATCATTTGAGCCGCTGAATATCCTGTCAGCCCGAATATTCTCTTAAACCCTTTCGCATCGTTTAACTTTTCTTGATAGGCTATTTGCTCTGCGGTCACTACCGGTGCGGATATATTCCCAAACAAACGCTGCAGCGTATTTGTCCAGCCCTGAACAGTGCTTGCAGCACCTTGAAACGGAGTTTCCAGATAGTAATTATTTTTCGCATAATCGCCTGTCAGATATCTGTTTACCTCGTATGCTTGCTGTGCATCAGCTATGATTTTATCCGTTAGATCTTTGATTACTCGGCTGTGGTCTGCGCCTGTTATTTCCTGGTCACCTTTCAAATACCAAAGTTTCTTTAAGTCCTCTGGATTGAGAAAATCTCTGTATTCTGTCATGTAGCTTTTGTCCCAGCCTTCGGCATATGCAATGTTTTCTTCTGTCGTTAATTTTCCGGTAGCAAAAATATCGTCTTTCTTGCCGATTTCGATCTTTTCTTTATATTGCTCATCACTCGAATAGTCTTTTTTTAACTTTGCATTACGATTGTTTTCCCGAATTTCCGACATGTTTGTGTGTTTTGAGAGAGATTGTACATTCTTATCTTGATTATATTTATCAACTGCATACTGATATGCCTTTTCGCCTTTTAAACCTTTATTAGCAGCTTCTTTCCTGTATTTCATAAAGAGATTTGTATTTGAGGCGCTTTTTTGCACGTTGGCGCTATTTGTGATCTCGTTTAATTTATTGACTGTTTCTCTGTTTTTTTGCGCCTGTGTCTTCGGCTGATATTTTGTATTGTAACCGTAATCCCTGTCGATAGATTCTGTGGACTTATTTTGAACGGTTTTTTTTACGCTGCTTTTTACATTCGAGGCGAATTGCTTCTGCCCTTCTTTTACCTTTTTATACGCGGTTTCTTCAATCTTTTTTCTCTTGCGTTCTTCTTCTTCAGCCTTTTGTTTCGCTTTTTTTGCATTCTCTTTTAGTTTTTGTATTCTTGCCGCAGCAGCTTCTTTTTGTTTTTTCTGCTCCTGCTCATATTTTTCTTTTTCTTCTTGTGCTATTTTTCTTAATTTCTCAAACCATGTTGCCATATTTCTCCTCTTGTTATTTTATTTACCTGCCATACCGCATAAAAAAAGACGTCTTATCACGTCTTCTAAATAAAATTTTTTTGTAACACGCCCGTCTTTCGTACATATATTAAAATACACATTACTATTCGGTAATGCTGCAATTGCCAAATTACTTCAGTCAGGAACGCTCCATGCACTGCAGTTTTCACAGGCAGAAAGATAGCGGGTATGCTGCAGGTATCTTTAGTACGCTGTAAAGCCCGTTATCTTTCTTTTACTCTTTGTTTATTATTGTTTTACCTCTTGACTCAGCAGCTCTCGACTTTTTCAAAAAATAAATATTTCTCCGGTATTCATGTTCTTTTTTACAAAGCCCATCTTCCATGAACCTGCTGTATGCCTTGTTTATATCAATCGGTTCATAAGGATCATATTTCCACTTACTCGTCTTTTTACTGCCACCCGAGCCCGACGAGCTTGAACTCGAGTTATTTTTTTTTATTTGATACGCCCATTCCTGCTTGTATCTTTCATCCTCGATTTTGTCACGCTCTCTTTGATACGCGCGCTCCTCTTCATATCGCTCATCGGATACATCGTCTCTGTCTTTTTGGTAATCATAGTTTTTATTCTGCCAGTAATCTGTATACAAATTCGAATTGTAATCCGCGAGCGAGGAAATCTTATCGGCATTTGCTTGTGTCTGCGCGCCCAAAAGCTGTGTGGAAATATCCGCCTGGCTGTTCGCGTAAGCAGTTTTCGCCTGCCCGAGGCGGTTTTGATAATCACTGTATCCTCTTGCCAAATTGCTCTGTGTGAGCCCGCTGCCTCTCAGTCCGGCGTTTGCCATGGCTTCCGCCTGAATGCCATACGGATTGATATAATTATAATAATCAGCAGTTGCCCCCCTGTTGGCTTCAAGCTGTGTCTGCTGTGCTTTTTGCATTTCTCTGTCTGCCTGGATTTGATATTGCTTTTGCGCTTCGTCGATCGCGAGCAGCTCTTTTTGATAAGCCTCTTCCAGATAAGGATTTGGCGTATATTCATAGTTATCTGTTGGCGTTGTTGCCATTTTATATTCCTCCTTTATAATATAGATGATCTGAAATCTAAAGTTTTTCATACGCTTGTATGATAGAAAAATCGTTTATGATAAATGTATGTCTTAGAAAAAGTAGCTCTGTGCAATGTGCATACCTGTCTTCAAAGCGGCAATGTTCTGTTTGCATCCAATGAAGAAAAAAAACGTTCTGAAAAAAGAGATCAAGCAAACCGTAAAAGCGTATTTTCATGTAGACACAGATATCATCCTGCGCCTCTGCATAAAGATCCTGCTTTTAAACGCTTATACCGATGAATACAATCTCTTTGAGGTGTTCGGAAAAGAAGTGTTCTTATACTTTAAACATGGTATTTTAAAATCAAACCACATCTTACAGTATTAAATATCCCTATCCCCATGCGTAGCTATAGCACGATACAGAAATTTACCGGTCTTTCCCGGGCAATATCCTTATCCTAAAGGGCTCTCTTGCTCTGTTTCTTCTTCATTGTTTTTATGTTCTTCCGTCTCATCGTTGCTGTCTCTTCCTTTAACTGCCGCTTTTAATTCCGTAGCTTCATTCATTAATTGCTCTACCATTGCCGCAGCCCTTCCCAGCTGTTCCTGCTGCATAGCCTGCGCATTATTTTCTTGTTTTTGTTGTTGATTGATAAGCGTTTTCGCCTGCATCTGTGCCTGGGCTTTGAGCTGTTGTTTTTGTAGTATTTCCTTGAGTTTCGCTTTCGGTGCCACGCTGTCGTCATCGAGTGCCGCCACATAATCCTCAAAAGAAATCAACTGCATCTGCAGCAGGTTTTGCAGCGTCTGTTCCTGCGCAAATTTTGAATACGGATTCGACGGAGACACGTCGATGCGCACTTCTATTTTTAAGTCCTGCAGCATCTGCGCGGGGATCACTTCCGCAACGGGAATGCTGCTTCCTGTTTTGATGTTTCTGTTTTCTCTCACCACTTCAAGTCCGTTCGGGTTATAGGCCACCCATATATCAAACCATATCAGGGCAATGTCTTCCACAAACTGCCGAAAGCTTGCCATCTGAAATGTTAGAGGAAGCGCGCTGGCGTCTCGCACGGCAATGATTGCCGCCCCGCTTGCCTGCTCCGGGTTGATATTTCCGGTCGCTGCCTCCCCCGCACCCGCAAGCTCTCTCGTGCTGCTCATCAACTCCTGCACACTGCTGATCGCAATCGGGTTGATCTGAGCGGGTTCCATATATCCGATCACATTTCGAATATTCTCCGTAGTCCTATCTCCCACGGCAATCGCGCTGCCCACAGTGGAAAGTCTGCCTACCTCTTCGTTCGTGAGTTTTTCTTTGTTGTAAACAATGTGCGGATATGCCGTCTGCTTGATGCTTGCCAGATTGCGCGCAAGCGTTTTATTGATTTCTATCTGATTGGGTATTCTGTGATAAATCTCACCGTTCCCCCTTGCGCTCCCCTTCTCACTGTTCCATTTAAAGTGCGCGATCGGATATTTTGTAAGCCCTTCAATAACGGTGTCTTCCTGATAGATCACATTTTTTGTGCATCGCAGAAAATGCACCGTCCCGCTTTCTTTCCACATCTTTAAAAAGCACAGGCACTTTCCGTCCTCATCCTGATCGATCTCTTCTTTTGCTTTATCGCCGATCTGATATTCCGTCTCGCTGTCCGGCAGTATCAGGCCTATCTCACTCTCATCCACGTTGTTGGCTCTGGCCTCTTCTCTCACGTCTGAAGCAAAAAGCCGCTGTGCGATGATGATATATTTTTGCTGCTGCAAATCTTCATCCTGTTCATCGGAAAAATAAATATTCGTTGCGTCAACACCTTTTACTTCAACGAGTCCGTTCTTCTCAAAAAAATATAAAAAGGCATCTCCCGTCACAGCCCCTTCTAAAATCACTTTCCATATCAAGTGGTCCAGCTTCAGCCTCTCCCACGTTTTTTTCGCATAACTGTTGAGCCGCTCGCATACCTGCATGGCGCTCTGATAAAGCTGCCCGTAATTTTGCGTGCTGTAATTGATGCTCATCCCCTTTTGTGCTACGATAGCTACCTTATAATCCACGATCGGCGCTAAGATATTCAGTGCAGGCGGTTTATCGCCCGCAAGCCTCAGCCCGTTCCATTGATCCCCGTTATAAAAACGGTAGCTTTCTTCCGCCTTTGTGTAATACTCAAATCGCTGCAGATAATCCCTGCCTCGCAGGTACTGCCTGTATACTCTGTTCGCATCCATTTCAAATCCTCTCCGTTTCATCTGTTTTTTCATGGTAAAATGCCTTCCTCTTTTCTCAGGCAATAAAAAAAGACATCCTTTGATGCCTTTGCTTTGTTTATGATTTTCTTAAAACATATTCAATGCGTGTATTCTATGAGCAAGACCTCACTCGGTAAGTTTTCCTTGAGCGCTTTTTTGATCTGTTCAAAATGCGGGCACGCAAACCCAATAGGCGATCCGCCGCCCATACAGCTTGCCAAAGCGATTGCCTCAGCGCCGGCCCGCACCATTTCTTGGGCTCTGGCCACCGCTTTCTTGCCCGGGCATCCGCCACAAAAGTTCATGCACACAAGCTCCACATGCTCCATTCCTTTAAAAGCCGCTTCTTTATTTTTAAATTCGCGCAGACACAGCGTCGTATTGCACATATCTTCCGTCTGCATGCATCGTATCAATCCTACTTTCATTCTCAAAACCTCAAACATTCAATATATGCTCTATTGTACACCATTTGCCTGCCATAAAAAACCGTTTATATTTATTTGTCTAAAAATAATAACATACGGGCTATCTCACTTCCTGCTGCGGCACGCTGGTTGCGTAGTTCTCTATATTTTCAAGCTCTATTCTCATAAGTCTCTCCTGCTCGCTCTCCTCGTGTCTGCTCGCCTTGCTGTTTGCTTTTTCAAACACGCTCTCTTTTCTCGCTTTCTCCTCGCTTCCTCTCATCCTGCCCAACCTGTAGCCCTCCGTAAATACAGCAAACACCGCTGCCACAGCGATGCCAATATGAATAAAATATTCCATTTTCTCTCTCCTCTATACTATTTATCAATAAAAAAAGAGCATCCCGCTCTTTTATAATATTTTTTTATATAATAGACCTCCTGCGACCCTTCACATGACCATAGTGCATCGCTCTCAATTCTAATTTTAGAAAAAAACTATGTTGCTGATGCCCTTCTTTCAAAAAAACCATTCCTTGTTTGAATAACAGGGCAGTGTCACTGCGAGCGTGTCGAAGAGTCTGTCGGGGCTTCACCCCACCCCCATTCAGCCGGATCTTTCGGCCTTTCCCAAGACGACTTAAGCAAAGCATGTCTTTCGATACAGTCTCCGATAAGTACCTATTGCGTAAGCTTCAGCTCCATATAATGCACGCTCTCGCACGGGTTATACACATACGCGCCGATCTCATAAAATCCGAATGACTCATATACTTTTAAAGCCCGCTCCATCACGGAAAGCGTATCCAGCCTTAAATAAGCATATCCTTTCTCTTTCGCCTTTTGGATGATCATCTCTATGAGTATCTTGCTGATGCCAAGCCCTCTGTATGCGTCTTTGATAAAAAGCCTTTTCATCTCCCCGACACCTTCTTCGATTTTTTTCAGCGCGACGCATCCAATCGCCTCTCCATTTGCCTCCGCGAGAATGATCGTTCCGTTTGGCGGCGCGTATTTGCCGGGCAGCGCCCGAAGTTCTTCCTCAAAACCCTGAAAACACAGGTCAATAGCAAGGGATTCGGCATACTTTTTAAAAAGCTCCCTCACCTCGTCCATGCGCGCCGAGCCGGTTAATTCTGTATATTCGATTACAGGCTTTGTATCTTCATCTTTATTCATAGAGCATTCTTCCTCATCCCGATATTAAATCTATTTCATCAGTCGGTCAGACAATTTTCTCGTAAGCGCAGCAATGATGTCCGGCTGCAACGGCGTCTTAGTATTCAGCACAAACCGCACTGCCGCGTTTACATTTCTGCCGCCCTCTTTTGATACTCTGTGGCAAGCCTGTAAAATTCCTCTGCGTCTTCAACCGATGCAAATGCCCTTTTCGGGATGATATGCCCGGAAAGATTGCTTACAAAAATAAAAATATAATCCTTGTTTTGTTCAATACTACTGATGCTTTCCCACAGATAAGACACATCCCCCGCAGGACTCGTCTCATCGATTCCTTTTTCGTCGATTTCTATCGTATGCTCTCCTAAGATACCCGATCTCTTTTCCGGCATCTTCATAATACGCATTTTAGTGATATATAAAATCAACAAGTCAACGAGACCTCCCAATACGATCGCCAAAAGAATGACCACCGCAACAGGTATATGTGTCGCTATCCTAAAAATCATCAGTGCCACAAACATCAGCACCGGCATTGCCGACATGTTAAAAATAAACATGCGCCGCAGCGATTTCACTTTTATCAGCCCGTATAAATTGAATTTCCAGTAATCTTCTCGTGTCACATCAACATGTACTTTATTCATCGGTCTCTCTCGCCTTTACTATTGTTTTCTTTTATTATTATATATCACAAACACAATTCAATCTATTGTATTTTTATAAAAATAACGATCAGACTTTTATCGAAACAGGTATCCGATTTGTAACAATCAGGCTCTCATCAGCCCTCACGCCCAGCCATAAGGAAATATTCTGTCTTTTATAAAAATATGAAACCATCCTGACACTTGATATATAATGCAAAATAAGCAACCCTCCGCCGTTAAAGTCTATATCACCTCGATGGTCTCGCCCGTATCCAGCGAACCCTTTCCTCTCACGGGCTCATCAAAGGAATACTTCGGCTTTTGAACAGGGCTGTCTATACGCACTTTCTGCTGATGCCTCGTAAAATGCGCGATACCCAGCGCCATGACGTGATCGTCATGCGCTCCTGTCTGGGCTTGCGGCCTGCCCTGCTCGCTTCTCACAAAACTCAGCATTTCTTCCAGCGTCTTGCGGTCGTTGATGGCTTCAATGCCCGCACTCGTGTTCATGGTTTCGACCAGATTATCAATGAGCGGTTTACGTGTTGCGCTGTTCGTGTTAAATCCATATGCCTGCTCATACTTCTTAAGATACGTATCCTGCTTTTCGCGCACATACAAATTTTCATATCCCAGCCGTTGCAGCCGCTCCACGATATAGCTCCCGCCGGCGTTTGTCTCGATGCTCAGCAGCGCTTTGTTGTAATACATGCCCATGCAGTAGATTTGATCCGCAAATTCATGCGCGTCAAAATTATGATTGAGCACCGCTATTTGCTTTAGAGACGTATTGTCAATGCATTGTCCCACAAATGCGTCGCTCCCCTCTCCTGCCGTATCGCCGCCGATCACATAAAATTCCTTCTCTCTCACTTCCTCATATAGTCTGATAAATCCTCGTCTATCTTCCACGAGCTCTATATCGCTGATAACAGGCATTTTGGTATGTACGTCGATCGACAGGCTGTAGGCAAAGCGCACCGTTCTGTAAGCCGGCACTTCCCGAAGCCTTTGCGTTATCATCTGCGCGTTAAAGATCGTCTTGCCTGTAATGCCCCATTCATTCAGGCAGTATACGCTGTAATAATACGGGTCCGTTTCCTTAAACCCTTCAAGCACCTCGATTGCCTGCGGCGTTAAAAACCGGTTGTCGGCATACGTGCTGTTGTGGACCGTGCAGTTATCGAGTGTATGATCAAAAAATCTTTTTTTCAGCCAGTGCAGTATACTTGTCGGGTTAAACGTGAGTATGATCTGATTATAATCGCTCGGCTTTTCTCTGCAGCGTATGTCGAGCTGATTAAAATCTTCTTCCAGCAGCTCCGTTGCTTCTTCGATCCATACATCGGTAATGCCGTAAATAGACTTCAGCTTTTCTACATCGTCCAGCCCCGAAAATAATATCATATTGCCGTTTTTATGGGTGATTGTCATATCCGACTTATTTATTTTAAAGTCTCCGGGCTTAAAATGCGTGCTTATCTGCATTTGCAGCTGCGCATAGCAGCTCTCCCTCAGTGTGCGTGCCACTTTTCGCACGACCAAAAATTTGTGCGCTCTCGGCTCACTGATGCGTTCCAATACTTTGCGTCCGGCAAAAATGCTTTTGCCGCTGCCGCCGCCTCCGCGCAGAACCAAATACCTGCTCGTATTGCTGTAGAGCTTGAAAAAATGCGCGTTCGTTGTCTCGGCCAGCCGCAATTCTTCATCTGTGAGTGCTCCCGCCAATTCTTGCTTGCCGCTTAATTTTTCATTCATTTTTTCCACATATCACACACCGCCTTTCTGAAATAAAAAAATCCCTGCATTCATAAGCCTCCCTATAAAAAAACCACTGCTACCGCTCTCACGTAACCAATCATAAGAACATGCATCTTACAAAATAAACAGTCCAGCACTTCTCCAACCGCAGGGCGTGCCCGCTCCCATCAAACCCCTTCATCCAAAATTTGTTTCCTCAGTTCGGGAGTAAAATCAAAGAATTTAATGAAAACAGATGCCTCATGCAAAGCATCATACTATCCCAGCCCGCCAGCTCTTTCGGCTTTGCTCGAGATGATCTACTCTATTTTGTATTTTTAAATAAAAAATAAATATACGTAAGATACCTGCAAGTCTGAAATAATATCACTTCCAGCATATCGAAGAATTTAATAAGAGGACATGTCCTATAATAATCAGCCCGCCGCCGGCCCTTCTATGTTCTTTTATAGACACACTCCGCACTTTTATTAAATTCATAAAATATACCGCATAAATCATATATTATTGAAAAGCCCAATCATCAAAAGGAGTACTGTCATGGTTATCAATCCTAATATAGAAATTCTCCCCTACACACTGCAAAACGAAATAAAATATTTTGAACTTATTGCGGAAGAAGTAACGCAAGAAATTTTGCCCGGACTTTTTATCAAAGCATGGGGTTACAACGGCACCACACCGGGCCCGTGTATTCAAGTCTTTCAGGGAGACTATGTATACATGCGCGTCCATAATCATTTGCCTGAATCCACCGGTATTCACTGGCATGGACTTAATATTTCAAATAATATGGGCGGCCTTTCTAATATTCAGCCTTCGCCTGAAATTAAACCGGGACATTATTTTGATTATCATTTCAGAATAAAAAATCCGCCCGGAACCCATATGTATCATTCTCATGTCAATTCATCAAAACAATTAATGATGGGGCTTATGGGTTCATTTATTATATTAGATAAGAATTCAACAATCCATTCTGACTATTGTTATATGCTGCAGGAATTTAAAGTAGAAGAGATGCCTCACGGAGAAATCAAACGCGGTGTTTTTAATTTAGATCCATATAATAAAAACTGCAACTTCTATTCCATGAACGGTAAATGTTTTCCCTTTGATACGCCCATTCGTATCACTTTAAATGAGTCTGTGAAAATAAGGCTCGTAAACGCATCACAAAATACATACCCCATGCACCTGCATGGTCACCAGTTTATCGTTGCCGCAAGCGACGGCAATCCCATTTCAACAACAAACAGAATAAAGAAAAACACGATCAGCATAGCCCCCGGCGAAACATACGATATCACATTCAAAGCAGGCAAACCCGGCATCTGGCCTCTGCACTCTCACATACCTCATCATATCAGTAATAACGGCACAAAAGCTTTGGGCGGTATGACGACAACCATTCATATAAATCCGTTGCCTCATCCATAGAAAGGCTGTCCGCAGCTTCCCATCTTTCTTAAATACCCTTTTGCATTGCAGGGGTGAGCTGTGTTCGCCCGCTTGCGCAAAGCCCTCCATCCAAAACCTGTTTCACCTGCTTCCCTCAGGGCGGTGTCCCTGTGAGCCGCGTGTCTACGAATCTGACAGAACAGGTTAACACATATAAAACGGCAGCCTCCGCAAGCTCTCACACATCATCTCCAGCCTGCTTTTTATATTCCTCAAACAGCGTCTCAATACGCTTTATTTTCTCATCCAGACTGAGCGGCACCGTCTGTTCCTGCCTGCTCTGCTCGTCCTCTTCAGCCAGGCTTCTCAATTCCTTAATGGCGGGCACATCCCCTCTCAAAGCCTTTTCAAACAATACCGCAATGAGCAGCATCTTATTGGTCATATCCTTGCTTTTTATACCCATGGCGCGGAGCTGCTCTTTTCCGTTCTCACTTGGCTTTAATTCAAGCAGGCTGCTTGCGCACTGCTTAAACTGCTTTTTATCCATACTGCCTCCTTTCTGTATACAAAAAAAGCCAGATCGGCTTTCTTCATTCTTCGGTTAATGATTAGTATTACTTTTTAATATTTTGTATATTCCATAAATTAATATTGACGTTTTCGTCAAACTTGTTAATATATACTTATAAGATATGATGATTTTTATCGTCGAAAAGGAAGAATATATATGAGCGGTATTAACGGAGTTGAGATCCATGATGTCTTTGGCCTCTCTCAGCCATTAAACAAACTTGTCGAAACCGTAAGCAAAGCGATCGGCAAAGCATACGCGCCCACTCATATAAGAAAAATTGCAAGAGCAAAAGCCGATGAAATAAAAATTATCAGCTCCGCTTTAAATGATACAATCAATTTGCCGGCAATCTACGCAAACGGCGATATCACCATAAAAACAAATGATTACAAAGAGCTTGCGCAAAGAGCTTGTAACAGGCTTCTTTATCAAGAATTAAAAAAGCAGGAAAACATCGAAAATATTCTTCATTACGCGTATGATGAACTAAAAAAAGAAGACTCTGTTTCCGATCAGTCGGTCGATGAAGACTGGACGATCAGATTTTTTAATTCAGTAGAAGATATCAGCAACGAAAAAATGCAGGAAATATGGGGTAAAATTTTAGCGGGCGAGATTAAAAAGCCCAATTCTTTTTCTCTTCGCACATTGGATACGATAAAAAATCTTTCCCAAAAAGAAGCCGAATTGTTTCAAAAAATAGCCGATTATATTCTGTGCTGCATGAAACAATATTTTTTGTATAATGAAGAGAGTATTTTTTCAAAATATAATATTTTCTATTCTGATTTTCTGCTGCTGGAAGAATGTAATCTGTTAACCACCCAGGCGTTGGCATTTACCGTAAACATTCAGGAAAATAAAAAAATCCCTGTTTTTAATAAAGATATAGTTGGAATTTTTAAGACAACTCTTACGGGTGAACACAAACTATCCATAGATATCTATAGCCTCACGCGTTCAGGCGAGCAGCTGTTTAATATCATAAATACAACTCCGAATAATGCCTATACACTCGATGTATTTCAAGATATAAATAAAAAAGCAAAAAATTATAAATGCTGCGCATATCCGGTCAATTATATGAAAAACGGAAAAATCAATTATGATGATGATATCGATTTACTGCTGAAAGATCAGTAAATCGATTCTTTGTCTATGTTAGCATTATAGCATTAATTTTTCAAAAAAAACTCTCAACTTTCTCTCAAAATTCTCTCAAAAAACTCTCAAAATCCTCCTATCTGGCAAAGATTGGGCGGCCGTTTTTCTTATATTTTATTATTTCTCAGGCAATAATATCCTAATCATAATAAAAAGGAGAAAACTATGCAGACAGAATTAGATTTAAAAAATGAAAATCCGGTTTTAAACCAAGCCCCGGATGACGAAGACGAGCTCACCAGCCTGGCCGATTATAAAATATACAGTATCCTCATGGACTTGGATAAAGCCTGTACCGTACTGGTAAAACTTCTTGATGACTATATTTTTGAAGACGACGAACAGCCCGACCTCTCCGCGCTAAAGGAATATTTTATGGGCAGCGCCCAAAACACGCAGATATCTAATTCTGAAAAATGGGTAAGAGAATACTTCACGATATCACAGTTTATTGACATCGCGTATGATTATGTCGATGCCGCGCGAAGCGAACTGGAAGATATTTTCTTTAATTATTCGCTTGAAGAAGAAATCGAAGAATAAAACCCTGTTATATCCATATACTAACTATGTAACCTTTCATTATCTTTTGCATCAAGCGAAACACTTCCGTTTAATATGAATGCTGAAAAAAGGGAGGCCCCGCATCCTCCCTTTACATATTTTTTTCAGTAAATAAGTCCTTTATCATCTTTAACTCAAAAGCAGCTGTATTTCTGCTTTTATCCACTCTCTTCATAAAAACTGAGGCGGTATCATTCTAATCGTGTCTCGAAAAATCTTATAAGGCGGAATTATCCAAAAAAGGATCTATATCCATCTTTTCTATAAAAAATCTTCTCTTAGGCCCCTCTAACTTCCTTTTTACCCTGTTTTTACCTTTACTTTATTAAATATTTTTAAAAAAATTAATAAAACCCCCTTTTCGCCAAATTCTGCCAATGGTATAATCCCATTTATACTGTGAAAAAATAAACCATACTGTTTATTCATCATAAACTAATTATAGAGGAAAATGAACAAATAAAGGAAAAGGTGATACTGTTGATTGCTTCCAAAACAAAAACCACATTCGGATTCAACCTGCAAAACACATATGCTGCTCTTCCGGAATCCCTTTATACGAAAGTGCGGCCCTTCCCCGTGCGCGCCCCAAAACTGATACTGTTCAACGAAAAGCTGGCATCTCTACTCGGATTCAATGCAAAGACTCTCAAAGAAACCGATGGCACTTTTATCCTTTCCGGTAACCGTGTCCCTGAAGGCTCCGCTCCAATAGCGCAGGCATATGCCGGTCATCAATTCGGGCATTTCACCATTTTGGGCGACGGACGCGCCGTGCTCCTCGGTGAGCAGATCACGCCTGACGGCAGCCGCTATGATATACAGCTCAAAGGCTCGGGCACCACGCCCTATTCCCGCGGCGGCGACGGCCGTGCCGCAATCGGGCCGATGCTGCGAGAATATATTATCAGCGAAGCAATGCATGCGCTGGGCATTCCCACCACGCGCTGCCTTTCCGTCTGCCTGACGGGTGAGCCCATCTTTCGTGAAACAATGCTGCCCGGCGCGATTCTTACACGTGTCGCGGCAAGTCATATCCGTGTCGGTACTTTTCAGTATGCCGCCGTAAAAGGTACAGACGAAGAATTAAAAACTCTTGCCGACTACACTTTAGACAGACACTACAATAACTATAAAAACACCGCAGACAACCGCTATTTATATCTTTTGCAGCAAGCCATCCGCCGTCAAGCCTCTCTCATTGCCTCTTGGCAGCTTGTGGGTTTTATCCACGGCGTTATGAACACCGATAATATGGCACTCAGTGGTGAGACCATCGATTACGGTCCTTGTGCTTTTATGGATACCTATGATCCGGCCACTGTGTTCAGCTCCATCGATATCTCCGGCCGTTATGCCTATGGCAACCAGCCTGAGATGGCCAAATGGAATCTTTATCGTTTTGCCGAAACACTGCTTCATCTGTTTGATGAAAAGGAAGACAAAGCCATTCAAACAGCGCAAGATGCCCTCTCGGAATTTGATAAGCTGTATCAGTGCGAATATATGTCGGGCATGCGCGCAAAACTTGGTCTCTTTAACGAAGAAAAAGAAGATGGCTCTCTCGTGGGCGAACTTCTCTCTCTTATGTATAAATACCGTGCCGATTACACAAACACATTCTTACATCTTACGTTTGATACACTTGCCGATTCCCCTTTGCACGGCAAAGAAGACTTTGCCTCCTGGCATAAAAAATGGCAGGCACGTCAGAGTGCCCAGTCTCAGGATAAACCGCAATGTATCGAGCTCATGAAAAAGAATAACCCCGCTCTTATTCCGCGCAATCATCGTGTGGAAGAAGCGCTTGCGGCCGCGCAGAAAGAACACTATTCCCCCTTGCTCAAGCTGATTGATGTTCTTTCAAAACCATACGCGCATACGCAAAAGCAGGCCGCCTACGCGTCCCCGCCCCCGCCGTCTGCTACGCCTTATGTCACCTATTGCGGCACATAATACAAAACAGACCCATTCAGAGCGAACTTTGTTCGCTCTTTTTAATCATAGTCAAAAAATCCGGCGGGTGGTGTCATTCTGAGTTTATCGAAGAATCTGGTGGGAAATGTCATTCAAACAGACCAACGCCAGCCAAACCTTGTAGAGCAATGTCATTCTGAGCGCAGTCGAAGAATCCGGTGGGGCAGATATTGGGAGTAGGTATATCCTGCAATTCAAACAGCCCAACGTCAACCAACCCTTAGAGGGCAGTGTCATTCTGAGCGCAGTCGAAGAATCTGGCGGGATAGGTGTTGTCCCCATAAAATAACCGCACGAACCCCATCCCGCTTTTTGCTTTAAAAAAACGACCTCTTTTCCTGTTTTATATAACGAAAGGCATATAACCGTATTCACTAAATAAATTTGCGCATTTGCCTGACTGTGATATAATACCTAAAAAAACAATTCCCGTCTCAATGCGTACTACACCAAACCGGAATCGTTGCAAATAAGAAAGCCTTAAAATGCATATGAAAAGATTTCTTGCTTCTTTTAAAAACCCGGACGATAATGACCCGGCAAACGACAGCTCGATCATTCATGAAATTAAAAATGAATATAAGCAGATCAATAACAGATGGTTGCAGCTGCATTACCGCACATTTATTGGTCTTGTTCTTTTTGCGTTTCTTTTTGAAGTTACTGTGGCGGTTGCTTTTTACATATCGGGCAATATTGAAATATCCCTTGCGAAATACGCATTAAAATATGTTTTGTTTCCTCTGCTGATAAATTCCTGTTTCGTTGGAATCGGCATATGGGTGATGCATCTATCTCATTTTAGTCAAAAAACCAAAGTCTATTTTATTTCTTTGCTTTTTGTAGGTGTTTGTTTTATCTTCTACATCGTTCATATCATTTTTGACTCATTGTATCTCATTTTCTTTGCGCCTATTCTCTTGACTGTTATATACAGCAATTATATGCTCACAACAATCACCGCATTTGCAAGCATTTCCGCAAAAGTAGTCTCGCAGCTGTTCATTACGTGGGACCCGGATAAAACCAATCCTCTTTCCGGCAGCCTGACACTGACTGATTTTATCATTTCCACCATTGTTCTGCTGGGACTTTATTTCATATCTATGGTCGTTGTTCGTTTCGAAAAGGAAAAAAACGAAGCGAGCATCAAAAAAGAAATCGCGCACCAAAAGGTCAAAGAGAAACTCATCATCGATGAACTAACTGATATATACAACCGAACAGCTTTACGGAAGGCATTTGAAGATATGCTCAATAACCGTTCTAAAGCTTCCTATATCTTTGTTATGATCGACCTCGATAATTTTAAAATGGTCAACGATTTCCTCGGCCATTTGTATGGCGATCAATTGCTCAGACAGCTCGGCAGTATTCTTAAAAAAAATTGCCCGAATCATGCGACTCCTTTTCGCTATGGCGGCGATGAATTCTGCATCTTATTAAAAAACGCCACCATGGATGAGACTTTAAATATTTGCGAAAATATACAATGCGATCTGAAAAAAAACCCTGTCAACTTATCTTCCGATATACAGCTTACTGTAAGTATCGGAATCGCTCGCCATGAAAAGGAAATGTCCCCGACTCAGTTGCTTCAAAATACCGACAGAGCATTATATCATTCAAAAACATCAAAAAATTCTATCTGTATTTTTGACCCGCAGATGATGGAAAATATCAAAAATACAGTATAGCCTCTTTTTAATTTCAAGGGTAAATCCCATGTATTTTGCTGCATGATCAATCCTTCTGCTGTATAAAACACTTTTATATAACGGCCTTTCCCTTTGTGTCGTTTTTCGCCTGCTCATCCTTTTTATACAATTTCTATAAAATCCCGTTATATAAAAAATCTTTTGCATACTTTTACGGCTGTGATATAATACCTCTACTATTTAGTCAGGAGAAAACCCCTATGAACGCATGTCAATGGCCGAAAAATAATCCTCTTATGCAAAAATACCACGACACAGAATGGTGTGTGCCGAGCTATGATGAAAAATATTTGTTTGAAATGCTCATTCTCGAAGGTGCGCAGGCAGGCCTGTCCTGGAGCATCGTGCTCTCCAAAAGAGAAGAATATAAAGAAGCGTTTCACAATTTTAATATCGATTATTGTTCAAACTTAACTGATGAAGACCTCCAGTCGATCAAGGAAAATTACAATGTCATAAAAAATACCGCCAAACTCAAAGCCGTGCAAAGCAATGCCGCAGCCGTACAGCGCATACAAAAAGAATTCGGCAGCTTTTCCGATTATCTGTGGAGTTATGTCGATTTTAATCCGCAAATCAATTATTGGACAAGTGAAGACGATGTCCCCGCACAAACACCGCTCTCGCGGCAAATCAGTGACAACTTAAAAAAAAGAGGCTTCAAATTTACGGGTCCCACCATTATTTATTCTTTTATGCAGGCGATCGGTATGGTCGATGATCATATAAAAACCTGCCCGTATCATTCATTAAACGAATAATTCAAGCATATTCTCTATAAAAACGAGATTTTTCTTTTATTGAAAATGTTTACATATGATGTTATAATGATTTATATAAATGCGCTTTGAATAATAACGGAAAGGAGATAAAAATGAACATCGAAAAAAAATCTAAATTCATATTTATCCCAAGAACACTGGTTATTGCCTTTGCCGCATTTCTGATGTTGTTTTCTTTTGACGTATTCGGCGGCGCTGAGCCGCTGGGCAAACAAATTCTGGGATTTTTAATTCACTCGATTCCTTCTTTGCTGATGCTGATCGTGCTTATCTTCACGTGGAAACGCCCAAAAGTGGCAGGTTTTTTATTCATCATCTTCGGACTTTGCGCACTGATCCAGCAAATATCCACTCTCGTCTCTGCCGCCGGCATAAATTCGGGTACTTTTGGACTGCTTTATTTGATCGTGCTTCCTTGTTTTTTGACGGGAACACTCTTTTTTATCGCAGATAAAAAACAAAAAAAAGATGACCATAACATGCCGGATTTCACCCCGCTTATTTAATAATCACCTTTTTCCTCCTTATCAAAACAAAGCCGCCCGAAGGCGGCTTATCTTATGTATATTATTTTAAAATACAACTTGCGATCAACTTATCCAGCTTTCGAATATCGATTCCTTTTTTTAAATTCACTTTTATATGCCCTGCACGCGTCCAAAGCTCCAGTTCGGAATTAAAGTCCAGCATTTTCCCTGCGTTTTCCGAAGAATACATATTAATAGAGCTGTAAGGCAGGGAGTAGATTTCCACTTTTTTGCCGCTCAATCCTTGTGCATCACGTACAATCAGTCTTTTCGTTGTAAAAATCGCACTGTCACGAAATGTTTTATAGGCTGCGATTGCCGTCTCTCCTTCTATCAAAAGATCATTGACGTCATTCGGAATCGGGCATTCGGATACCAGCGTCCAGCTTAAAATAGGGCTTATTTCTGCTGCCATAGTTTAATCTCCTTCTTTATTGAGTATTGTGAGTTATATATTTACTATAACATTGAAATATATAACTTACAACACAAATTTAAATCCTTTTCGTTATGACTCGAATAGAGTTTTTCCGCTTTAATCCGCAGGCTTTTCATACACGATTGCCGTGCCTTATTCTTGGTTTTCCAATCAATATAGGCCGCATAGCGCCGCAGCCTAATCTATCAGAATGCTGTTTCATTCCCAACCCACCGGATCTTTCGACTGCGCTCAAGATGACCCCTTCTGTTTTTTTATCAGACAAGAGGTTTGTGTCACTGCAAGCGTGCCGCAAATCTGGGGCGGTGTCATTCTGAGCATAGTCGAAGAATCTGATGGGAATAGGCATATCCTGCAATTCAAACAGACCAACGCCAACCAAGCCTTGGCGGGCGGTGTCATTCTGAGTGTATCGAAGAATCTGGTGGGAGTGGAAATCTTAGCTTTTTGTCAAACACTTAAATCCTCCGTATTTTATATGAATGAACAAAATCCCCTTAAAAAATTTTTTGAAAAAAAGCTTGACTTGGAGATAACACCAAATGTTATTCTTTAATTAATATAGAGTCGGCTCCAAATCAGTATATAAATTGTTAAAAGAAAGTAGCGTATTTACCGTGTAAACTGAGCCTGGACGATGCACCTTCTGCCATGGGCGACATTTGCACCTATGCGCCATGGGGAAATTTCGTCTTGTTTTATAAAGAATTTGAAAATATAAACGGGCTCATTCCTCTGGCGCATATTAAGTCCGGCTTAGAATATCTCGCTGAGCAGTCAGGGGATTTCGAAATTATAATCAATATTGAAAATTAGGAGGATAATGTTATGCCTGACAATCAAATTTTTAACAAAGGCGTCAAAATGGACGCAAACTTCACAGGAACTGCGTTTGTGAACTTTCTGATACCGGACCCAAACAAAATCTATAACTGCCAGGTCTATGACGTATTATTTGAAGCCGGTTGCCGCAACGACTGGCATTCACATCCAGGCGGGCAACTGCTGCTCTGCACAAGCGGTATCGGGTACTATCAGGAAAAAGGCAACCCTGCTCGCCGGCTCACAAAAGGTGATGTCGTGGAGATTTTGCCTGAAGTCATACATTGGCACGGCGCTGCACCGCACAGCGCATTTTCACATATTGGCATCAGCCCCAACACACAAAAAGGTCCGGCTGTATGGCTGGGTGCGGTTACCGATGAAGAATACTACAGCGCAACGAAAGGAATAGAAGAATGAATAAAATATTAGTGGCATATTATTCACATTCTGGCACGACAAAAAAAGTTGCCGAACAAATTCATCAGGCAGTTGGCGGAGACCTGTTTGAAATCAGAGAAGCCGCTCCATATCCACGTGACTACAATATGGTTTTAAACCTGGCGAAACAAGAAATAGCCAGTGGATTCAAACCCGAGCTGAAAGACAGCCTTCCGAAAACCAGCAGCTATGACCTCATCATTCTGGGTTCCCCGAATTGGTGGGGCACGATCGCTTCGCCTGTGGCGGCTTTTCTGGCCCGGTCGAATGTTTCCACTCAAACAATTGCGCCGTTCATCACACATGGCGGTGGCGGACTCAGCCGAACCATAAGCGACATTAAGAAACTGTGCCCCGGTGCAACTGTGCTTGAAGGTTACGACGCAAACCGAAGAGGGCAGCTTTCAGCATGGCTGCAATCATTAATATAAAGGAGGATTAAACATGTATCAAATGTATATTCCTACAAGAACCTTATTTGGCGCCGGTCAATTAAATAATCTGCATAATCAGGCCTTACCGGGTAATAAAGCAGTGGTTGTTATTTCAAACGGTAAATCCGCACGGGAAAATGGTTACCTCGACAAAACGCTTGCGCAGCTGAAACTCGCAAAAGTTGATTATACGATATTCGACAAAGTGCAAGCAAATCCCCTTAAATCAACTGTAATGGATGGCGCGGCATTTGCTCGTGAAAACGGCTGCGATTTCGTAGTTGCTTTGGGTGGCGGAAGCGTGATGGATGCTTCCAAGCTTATAGCTATGATGGCAATGAATGAAGGTGACCTGTGGGACTATGTATCTTACGGGACAGGCAAAGGCAAGACGCCTTCGAACAGGGCTTTACCTGTTGTAGCGATAACCACCACCGCCGGGACCGGTTCCGAGGTTGACCCATGGGGCGTTATTTCAAATTCGGATACAAATGAGAAAATCGGAATTGGAGGCGCAGACGATCTTTTCCCCGTTCTTGCGATTGTCGATCCTGAACTGATGCTTTCGGTGTCACCAAAATCCACGGCATATCAGGGCTTCGATGCACTCTTCCATAGTACCGAAGGATACATCTCATTATTTGCAAACGAGCTCAGTGATATGTATGCACTGACAGCAATTGAAAATGTAGCAAAAAATCTGCCGACAGCTGTAAAAGACGGCAACGATCTGGAAGCGCGGACGAAAGTTGCATTCGGCAATACTCTGTCAGGATATATGATGGTTGTCGGTACATGCACAAGCGAGCATGCCCTTGAACATGCGATGAGTGCATATCATCAAGATTTGCCGCACGGCGCCGGATTGATAATGATAAGCAAGGCATATTACGCGCACTTTATAAATAAGCATGTCTGTGACGACAGATTTGTTAAAATGGCACAGGTCATGGGATACCCCAATGCTAAAGCCCCGATGGACTTTCTTGATGCACTGATACGGCTTCAGGAGGCGTGCGGTGTTGCTGATCTGAAAATGTCTGACTACGGATTAGATATCCGAGAGTTTGGTACTCTCTCAAGAAACGCACGTGCCACCATGGGTGATTCTTTCGCTTGCGATCGAGCTCCGTTGACTGATGATGACTGCATTGAGATTTTTAAGGCGTCGTATAAATAACAGCACGTTTATGAATAATATAGTCTGAGTTTTATTGCTGAATATCTTATAGAAATATGCACACCCTCATTTCGAAATATTGAAGATGTGCATGTTTATTATTTGCTGTCAATGCTGCCATACTCTCACAATTGTTTTTTTTGAAATACCAGCACCGCTCCGGTGATGAAAACAATGATACCCGCAATGGCAATCCCTCCCGCCATATATATCTGATACGGCTCTATTGCATTTGTCAAAAGCGCCACATTATTCGCGGCAAGCGAGATCGGATTATATGTTTCCGCCGCGGGTATGATATTTAAAATCATGAGGCTTGCGGCAACAAAACCTGTCAGCAGAAGTGCGGCATAACCGCTTCTTGTAATGCTGGCCCACAGCATCAGCACCGAAAGCAAAAACAATCCAAACAGCCATAGACACAGAAGGCTAAGCAGCAGATTGTGCAGCTCGCTGCCGTCAAATAAATACAATGTGTACACGTAACTCAAAGCGGCTGCCGCAGCGTAACTCGCTGTGAAAAGAATGGATGCCATCGCATATTTTGCCAAAATTACAGAACTTCTTTTAAGTCCTTTTGTAAGCATATTGATCAGTGTCCCTTTTGATAGCTCGTTTGACAGATTGCCGCTGAAGAGTATTACGGTAACGATGATGCCTATCTGGGATATGTTTTTAAAAAACTGTGTCCATGCGTCAATTGCCGCAGGCTCCGCCAGCGTGATACTTATGCCCTCAGGCATAAAAGATGAAAGGATTTGCGGCAGCAACTTTGCCGTCAGCGGACTTAAGATCCCAAACAGAATAAAGACCGTAAACATGATAAGCAGCTTATATGTGCGTATGTTCTCAATAAATTCTTTTCTTAAAAAAGCATTCATTCTATTTATTTCACCGCCTCCATGAACAAATTTTCCAAACTGGGCTCCAGCACCTCAAATTTTACGGGCATGATCTTTTTTTCACTGAGCAGATCGATCAAAAACTGCCCGCCGCTTCTTATGTCAGTCACTTTGATAACAGCGGTGCTTTCTTCCTGCCGTGCAGTAATCTCTTCTTTTGCGAATTCCCCGCTGCTCAAAAATGCCTGCGCTTCTTTTTTGGTAGAAAATTCTATAAGAAAACTGTCATGGCGATGCTGCTTTTTTATATGCTCAAGCGAACCGCTCATAGAAAGCTTTCCTTCATGAAGCACAGCGATCCTGTCACAGATTCTCTCCACATCGGATAATATATGCGTCGAAAACACAACGGTGGTTTTGCCCTTCACAGCTGATAAGATATCGAGTATCTCTTTACGCCCGATAGGATCCAGCGCACTGGTGGGCTCATCGCAAAGCAAGATATCCGGCTCCCCCAGCAATGCCTGCGCAATGCCGAGCCGCTGCTTCATGCCGCGTGAAAACCCGCCTATCCTGCGGGAAATGCCATATAGCCCCACAAGGCTTAGAAGCTCTTCGCTGCGGCTTTTTATTTTGTCGCTCTCAAGGCCGCTGATCCTGCCGCAAAGCCGCAGGTATTCCATGGGTTTCATGTAGGCGTAAAATTCCGGCACATCGGGCAGATAGCCGATGTATTTGTTGGTCTTTGTCTGCCCGTAGGTCACTTTGTTTTTGCATACCCTCACGCTTCCGCCGTCGGCTTTCAGCAAACCGAGCACGATTTTCATCGTCGTGGTCTTTCCCGAGCCGTTTTGCCCCACAAATCCGAATACGCTGCCGCGGGGCACCTGTAAATTCAGCTCTTTTAACACTTCGTGCGTACCAAAACTTTTTGTAAGATTTTCTATCTCCAGCACACTCATGCTTCCTGCCCTCTGCCGAATACGAAATATACAACCGGCCCGATGATCTGAATACCTACAACTAAAATGATCCAAAGCGCTTTGCTTCCGAACCGATAATGAGGATGTCTCAACACATGCCTGAGCGCTATAATCATTAAAACCAGCTCTATAAGTATAACCGGAAGCAAAAACGGTAAATATTCTCTTAAAACTTCCATTACTCTGCCTCCTTAAGTTTATTTTTCATTTGCTCTGTCATACGTTTGTATCGGCTTTTCCCGCTTAAAGCGCTGAAGGCCGGATTTATGGTAACGGCCTGTATCATGCTTTCTTTGATCGTTTTTTCATCACGCGGCAGATGATCGGTCAAATCAACTTCTTTGAGCCAGTCGTCGAGCAAATCAAAAAAGTCGTCTCCGTGCAGTCTCAGCGGATAAATATCACTTGTTACAAGCTGCGCATATTTTTCAAGCCACTCAAGCGCTTTTTCGTCATTGCCCGCCGCCGCATAATTCTGCGCAGTGGCAAGATAGACCTTTATTAAAATCGCCGGATGCAATCTGTCTATTTTAAAGGTCTCTTCAATGGCCGTAATACGTCCCAGCGCTTCTTCAAATCGTTCCCTCTCTCCTTCACATAACATGAGATACAAGGAAAACACATCAAACAAGCTCACGATATGCTGATAGATGCCACCCTGAAGAGTCTGTTTTGCCTGCCTGTTCATGCCTTTCATTTGATAAGCCGATGCAAGCAGGCTCTCCCCGTTGATAGCAGGATTGCTCTGTTCGTCAAGTAGATCAAGCACCGTATCTGCATCTCCCAGAGACATACAGCATGCCGCCTGTAAATGGAGCGCCATTTTACTGAGCTCTACGTCATTGCTTTCATTTTTAACGCGAATAAAAAGCTGTTTTGCTTCTTCAATAATAAAGGCGCTTTCCTCCGGGCTGCCTGCAAGCATGCTGTGGTTGAGCAGCAGCGCGCCCATTTGCATAAGCAGATCAAAACAAGAGTAATATTTTTTGATGATCTGCCGGCACTCTTTCATCACTCCCTCAAACGGCTTTGCGGCAAAATCACTCGCAAGCCGCCTATAGAGCTTGTGAATATCCGATTTTAGCATCTGCGGTTTATAATCAATCAGCTCGTCAATGCTGATATTAAAATAAGCGGCAAGCCTGGGAAGCAGCGTGATATCCGGATAGCTTTGCCCTGTCTCCCATTTGGACACAGACGCTTTTGAAACGCCGATATACCCCGCAAGCTCATCCTGCGTAATATTTTTTTCTTTTCGCTTATTTGTAAGAACCTGTGCAATATTGATCTCTTTCATTTTTTTCACCTCTGAGCATATTGTATGCGAAGGCCAACTATTCTTCAATGGATTCCTGGTTGATTTCAGTCAACAAAATCAACTTATACGATACTTTTTCGACATTTTTTGACAAAATATATCACAAAAGCATATATATCGCTTGAATAGACTGAATATTTACATTATAATTAAAGTTAAGCGCTTACATTGTGAGGTATTACAGATGAAAACAACTCCAAGCAACGAACCCCACTCTACCGAACACAATATTTTAAAACATGATTATGACGAAACCGAAGGGGGAAAACCAGTACAAGCCGAACCTCTAACCTCCATTTTAATTATTGATAGCGATCTAAAAATTTTGTCCGTTAATTCTGCGTTTGAATCGAGCTCCGATTTCTCAATCAAAGAATTAAAAGGCAAATATTTTTATTTATATATTGCACCGGAAATTGTCGATATTGTCCTTGATTTTATCAATCAGCACAAAAATGATCCGTCTTTTCCCACACAGATCCAATATGAAATCGACCTGTTTGATAAAAATTCAAATCTCCGCAATATCATTGTAAATCTTTCTATGCTGCCCGATAAAAACCTGGCACTTTCATTAATAGATATCACAAATTTACGCACAGAAGAAAATCAAAAAAGTTTCGAAAACAAGTTTTTAAATGCGCTTCCGAATGCATTTTCAATCAATGAACTTTTATATGATGAAGAAAATAATCCTGTCGATTTTAAAATTTTAAAAACAAATAAAAATTTTGAATCGTTATTTCAGCTTTCGCAAAAAGAAATCACCGGCCGTCTTGCGGCGGATCTCTATCATTTCAATGATTTTTCCGTTTTAAAAAAAATAGCCCAGGTTGTGCAATATGAAACAGTAGCCAGAATCGATTATTATCATCAGGCCTTTGATTTATATCTGGAAATCTATGTCGCGAGCTGGAAAGACATGCAATTCAGCATGATGTTTTTTGATGTTACACAAAAAAAGAAAAAAGAATTGTTAACGGCCAGAAGAATCCAACAGCAGCAGCTGCTGCTCGATATTTCCAATAAATTCACAAAAGTATTCTACAGAGACGTGGATAATTTGATCAATGAAACCCTGGCTCAAATCGGCGGGTTTGAAAGTAACGACAGAAGCTATATCATGCTGTTCTCTGAAGACGGCCAATTTATGAGCAACACGCACGAATGGTGCCGGCAAAACATTTCTTCCGAAATTCATTCTCTGCAAAATATATCTACCGCGCCCGCACAATGGTTCATGAGCAAACTGTGCAATTTTGAATCGGTTCATATACCCAGCGTGCGCAAGCTGACCGATGAAGCCCAGACAGAAAAAGAAATGCTTACCTCGCATCAAATCAAATCTTTAATTGTCGTACCGATCGAATGGGAAAACAAATTGATCGGTTTTATGGGTTATGATTCTGTGAGATATGAACGGACATGGTCGGCAGAGAGTATTTCAAATCTTACGATTATCAGCAACATCGTTGCCTACGCACTGCAAAGAAAGCAGTATATTCTTAATTTAAAAGAATCTACAAATTACTATCGTGCGATTTTCGAAAACACCGGATCCGCAACCTATATCCTGCATGAAGATATGACGATCCTTGATGCCAACAACGAATGGGAGCGCACATTCGGTTACTCCAAAGAAGAGTTGATCGGAAACAAATGGATAATGATGTTTTTGGAAGATGATCTTCCGCTTCATGTAGATTATCATAAAAAGCGAAGAAAGGATCCTTCCTCCGTACCCAACCAGATTAATATACGTATTTTAAACAAAGAAGGCAAAATAAGGAATTGCCTTGCCAATATTGATATGATCCCGGGCACCACAAACTCCGTTGCCACGATTTTGGATATCACGGAGTTAAACCGCACAAACCGTGCCTTAAAAGCGCTCAACGCAGTCAATACGGCAATGCTTCACGCAAAAGATGAAGCCGCTCTTTTGCGCACTGTCTGTCAAAGCATCGTTGATATCGGCGGTTATTATTTCACCTGGGTGGGCTATGTGCAGAACGATGCAGATAAAACGCTCGAGCCCATGGCCTATGCGGGCCATGAAGACGGCTACTTGGATCATATAAAAATTCAGCTCGCAAAGCAAAGCCATGACAGCAGCGTGGAATCGATCGTGCTCTCTACCAATCAACCCTATGTTTGCGAAGACATTTCCACATGCAAATATACCACTTCCTGGCAGCAGGAAACCATAAAAAGGCAATATCGCTCGTCAATATCTATCCCGCTTTGTATCAACAAAAATATTCCTGAAGGAATTTTAACCATTTACACGAATACAACAGAAAAATTCGATAACGAAGAGATTTCTCTGCTTTCGGAAACGGCGCACGACCTTGCTTACGGCATTCGTTTTCTGCGTACACAAATTGAGCGCGATAATTATGAAAAGACACTCGAAAAAAACCTGGAAGATGTGAAACAGTTGATGTTTCAAACAGTCTCCGCACTTGAAGCCGTCATTCGAATCCGCGATCCTTACACCGCGGAGCATCAACGTAAAGTGGCTCTTCTTTCTTCCGCCATTGCCGAAGAAATGAATCTCGACAGTGAAATGAAAACAGCCATATTTATTGCGGCCTCTCTTCACGATATCGGTAAAATGAATATCCCGATCGATATTTTAAATAAACCCGGAAAGATTTCCGATCTCGAATTCGGCATCATTGCAGGTCATTCCCAGACAGGTTATGAAGTTATCAAAAATATCCACTTCCCGTGGTCAATTGACGAGATCATTCTTCAGCATCACGAAAAAATGGACGGCAGCGGCTATCCAAACGGCCTGAAAGGCAACGAAATCCACCTTGCCGCGCGCATTATCTGTGTAGCTGACGTTGTGGAAGCCATGTCTTCACACCGCCCCTACCGCCCCGCCCTCGGGCTCGATAAGGCACTTGAAGAGATATCTCTCATCAATGCTCAAAAATACGATCAAGATGTTGTCAAAGCCTGCCTGAATGTATTTCATAATAATAATTTTTCGTTTACCTGATCTCAGCAAATACAAGTCTTGTGATTATCTCAATGCAGCACAAACGAAAGCTCTTCTAAAGATACTCTTTTGCACTCATGACATCATATATATATGGCGCAGTAGAAGCAGAAAAAACATAAAGGCTCAGTGTCCTTTATGTTTTTCTTTGCGTTTGATTTGCCGAAGTCTGTATTTGCGATTTTCGGCCGCTTCTTTATTTTCGCGGCGGCGCACTTTGCAGCCTTGCCTGCATTCCTCGTGCTGCGCTTTGAGTGCCTGCTGCGCCTTTGTGCCCGTCTGAACATTTTCCAGCTGCTTTTTAATTTCGCGCTGGACGCGTTTTGGATTTTTTCGCTTATATATTTTTCTCTCTGAGACAAGAGGCAAGCTGAAGCGCAAAGTATTGAAATTGTTTGAAATAAATTCAAAGATTTCTTGCTCTCTTGGTTCCGGGCCGAAAGTGATTTTGCATACCTCATAAGCATTTTCATATTCGCGTTCATATAGACCGATCCAAAACGGGTCCTCAAAAAACACCGTAAATTTTGCATAAACAACTTTTGTCATCGGCAGTCCTCCTTTTTTTTAAATACAAAGAAAGGACAACCAAGGAGGCAGGTTACTGACAGACTCGCTGCGTCCGGACTACCAACCGGAGCCGTGTTTTTATCTTTGTGTGTATTATTCTACCACAGCAAAAGCAAAATTGTATATAAGAATCCATGCGGTTAATATTTTGCTCTGTTTCTTTTGTTGTTTTTCGCGGTGCAAAGTTTTATATCCGCACGCGCGATAATAAAGCAATCGCCGAAGCTGAGGCCATATGGCAAAAAACTCAGGATAAAACCTTTTGTATTTGTTTGAAAGCTTCTATTTTTGCTATTTTAAAAGAGCAACATAAAAAACAAATATTTAAAAATAATAAATTTTATATGCTGAAATTATTCTAAAAAATTCGTATAAATGCTACAATATATTTTAAATTGATTAAATAAAAAAAATAAAAAATTGTTGAAAAAAATCATAAGGTGAAGTAATATGAAAACGTTGATTTTTAACGGTTCTCCGCGCAAAGACGGAAATACATCTTATTTGGTAGATCTTCTGTCATCCCTGCTCAATGACGACGTGGAAATCATCCCCGCTTTTAAAGTAAAAGTGCAGCCCTGTATGGACTGCCGGTACTGCTGGGAACATGGCACTTGCGTATTTCATGACGATATGGATAAAATCTACGCATCTATTAAAGAAAGCGATAATATCGTGATCGCTTCCCCGGTCAACTACGGAGAACTCACAGGCAAACTCCTTTGCGTGCTGAGCAGATTGCAGGCATTTTACGCATCCAAAAGATTTAGAAACGTCAACCAGGTGCGTCAGCCCAAAAAGGGTGCGCTGATTTTATGCGGCGGCGGAGACGGCGGCGGCAAAGCGGCAGAACGCACGACTAAAATGCTGCTGCGAGACATGAATGCCAAATTGAATCATATGGTCACCTCGCTTAACACAGACACAATTCCTAGCAAATCGGATAGAGATGCTATTGAGCAAATAAAAAAACTAGCGGAGTTTTTCAATGCCCGTCCCTAGCGATAACGGACCTGATCAGCTCAGAGCAAAACACAAACAAAAAGGAGCAGTTTCTGCTCCTTTTTTATTTCCTCTTTTCTTCGTATCCTTCGAATCTGATGGGGCAGTGTCATTCTGAGCGTAGTCGAAGAATCTGATGGGGCAGTATCATTCTGAGCGCAGTCGAAGAATCTGATGGGACAGGTTATTTTCTTCAATAACGATCAGCCAACCCCTCCCAGCCGGATCTTTCGACTCTGCCAAGATGGTCCCTTTCATTTTTTTGTCATGAACTACAGGCAAAGTATCATTCTTTTCGTGCCTGCAAATCCAATCGGACGTTTTCATGCAAAATAAACAGATCAATTAAGAACCTTTCTATTAAACAATATTTTCTGTTGACAAAAATATACGTCTTGCGTATAATATGTTATACAAGTTATACTTTTCCAACTAAAGGAGCCTGCATATGAAAAGCAAATCAAAAGATAATAAAAAATATATGGGTTCGGTCAAAGTCGGCCCGAAAGGTCAAATCGTTATCCCAAAAGAAGTACGCGATATGTTTGATATCTCCCCGGGTGATACGCTGATTCTACTTGCCGATTCGGCTAAAGGCATCGCCATCGAGAGATTTGGTGTGTTCAACAAGATCGCAGATGCCATTTTCAACGGAAAAGCAAAGGAAATCTATCCCGAGCAAAACGAAGAAGACAGTCTCCTTTTTGCCGAGGGGATCAAGCGTCTTGAAGAGAAGACCCCTTCAGAGGAGGAAGAAGAATGAATACTATTCAAACCTTTGATCTGACAAAAAAATACGATCAGAAAACGGCGGCGGACTCGGTAAATCTCTCCATTGAGCAAGGCGAGCTCTTTGCTCTGCTCGGCATCAACGGCGCCGGCAAATCCACGGTGATCAAAATGCTCTCCTGCCTGATTAAGCCCACAAGCGGGGATGCGATGCTGCTTGGTGAAAGCATTTTATCTAATCCTTTGAAAATAAAAGAAAAAATTAACGTTTCCCCGCAGGAGACAGCCATCGCCCCAAACCTCACCGTACGTGAAAATCTCGAGCTTATCTACGGCATTTACGGACATAACCGAAAAATCTCAGCGCAAAAAGCAGGTGAAATGATCGCCACTTTCGGCATGGAAGAAATCGAAAAAGACAAAGCGAAAACGCTCTCGGGCGGCTGGCAGCGGCGCCTGAGCATTGCTCTGGCGCTCATATCGGATCCGCAAGTCCTCTTTTTGGATGAACCCACTCTTGGGCTTGATGTCATTGCACGGCGCCAGCTTTGGAAAATGATCGAGAACTTAAAAGGCCGTATCACGATCATCCTTACCACACACTACCTTGAAGAAGCCGAAGCTCTTGCGAACCGCATCGGTATCATGTCAAAAGGTAAATTAAAGGCAGTCGGCACCGCGTCCGAGCTCATGACTATCACAAAAACACTCACATTTGAAGACGCGTTTATTGCGCTCACCGAATCATAAGGAGGCTTATCGAGATGAAAACTTTAGCATTTGCACTGCGTAACACAAAAGAAATCCTGCGCGATAAATTAAATCTCGCCTTTGGTCTGGGCTTTCCCATCGTACTGCTATTGCTCCTCTCACTCATTCAAAGAAATGTACCCGTTGATTTATTTGCCATCGCGCAGCTTGCCCCGGGCGTTGCCGTCTTTGGGCTCTCTTTTATCTCTCTGTTCTCGGCATTGCTCATCGCCAAAGACCGTACCACTTCATTTATGCTGCGCCTGTTTACATCTCCGCTCACTGCATCCAACTTTATTGCGGGATACACGATCCCTCTGCTGCCCATGGCCATACTGCAAATCATCGTTTGCCTGATCGTATCCGTCTTTTTGGGGCTGACACTAAACGCAAAACTGCTGCTGCTCATCGCTGTACAGATCCCCGCAGCCATCTTATTTATTGCGGTCGGTCTGCTTTGCGGCAGCGTCTTTAATGAAAAACAAGTCGGAGGTATCTGCGGAGCGCTCCTCACCAATGTGAGCGCATGGCTTTCGGGCACATGGTTCAGCCTTGATTTGGTGGGCGGAGCATTCAAATCCATTGCCTATATACTGCCCTTTGCGCACGCGGTCGATGCGGGCAGGGCTGTGCTTACGGGTTCATATCAGGATATCATGCCGCACCTGTGGTGGGTAATTACGTATACGATCTTTTTTGTGCTCATTGCCATCTTTGCCTTTACACGTAAAATGAACAGCGATAATAAATAAAACATCAGGCCAATGCAACCAAATCATAAGAAGCGTATTATTGCGTTCGTGCCTGCAAACCTCGGGCAGGTGTCATTCCGAGCCGGCCTGCAAATCTGGCGGGACGGATATCTTATGTAAAATTATTTAACCATCCTCGCATGCATCAAACACGGGATAGTGCCATTCTGAGCGTGTCGAAGAATCTGGCGGGGCGGATTATTTTCTTCAATAACGATCAGACTACCCCCTCCCGGCCGGATCTTTCGATTGCACTCAAGATGACCCCTTCTGTTCTTTTTTATTCAGACAAGAGACTTGTGTCACTGCGAGCATGCCTGCGAATCCAACGAGCGGCTGTCGTTCTAAACATCATCAAAAAACCGGGGCGGCTGTCATTCTGAGCATGTCGAAGAATCTGATGGGACGGATTATTTTCTTCAATAATAATCAGACTCTTTTTTGTATCTCCCGCTCATGCAACACTCTTCTTATATAAAATAAGCCGATGATAATTTATCATCCAAACAAAAAACCTCCCGTACGGGAGGTTTATACTTTTATTACTCATCAAACGGTTTTCCCTCTATGATCTTGATCAAGGCTTCCACTATTTTCGGATCGAAGCATTTGCCTGCATTTTCTTTCATATACTCCATCGCCTCGTCCACACTTAACGGTTTTTGATCATTGTTTATCTTCTTTTCATAACAATTTGCAACAGCTAAAATTCTTGCCGCCAGAAGAATTTCTTTTTCTTTCAAGCCTCTCGGATATCCGCCTCCATCCCAGCGTTCATGATGCGCCAGCACGATTTCAGCCAAATCCATGGTATTTTCGAATGAATTCAAAATACGGTAGCTTACAATAGGATGATTTTTAAATGCGCGGCTTTCTTCTTCGTTCATATTTATATTTTCTTTTATTAATTTTGAATCCAATGCGATTTTGCCTATGTCATGCAGATATGCTGCTTCTTTCAGTTTATGCATTTCAGTATCCGAAAGCGCCAGCGCTTTTCCGATCTCGCCACAAATCTTGCTTACATTTTTTGCATGTTCTTTATCTTTCGGACTCGTCAGGTGAAGTAAATTGATAATGGAATTCAACACTTCATTTTTAAACTTATCACGATCGAGTGATTTATTTGCATACATTTGTTCCTCCGCCTTGCTGAGCACATCCCATATATTCTCATGTACTTGCGTCTTTACGGCGACCCCCATAGCAATACTCATCTTTATAGACAAATTCTGTTCTTTTTCAAATTCTTCTTTTAAGCGCGACAAAATAGACTTCGCTTCCTCAAGATTGGTTTGATAAAGCAAGATAACAAATTCGTCCCCACCCCATCTGGCAATAATATCGTCGGATCGAAAAATTTTGCTGAGCACTTTAGCGACTGTTGCCAAAAGCATATCTCCAAATGTATGCCCGAAAATATCATTGGTAAGCTTCAGCCCGTTCACATCCCCCATCATCACACAAATCGGAAGATTCCGCTGCGTATCCAGCCTGCTCAATTCCTCTTCAAAATATCTTCGGTTATAGAGCCCTGTCAGAGAATCATGAAAACTTAAGTATTCTATTTTCTTTCTCTGTTCTCTTTTATCCGTGACGTCGCGGAACACTAAAATCACGCCTTCCGTATCACCGTTTTTATTTTTGATAGGCGCCGCGCTGTCTTCAAGATAATGTTTCTTTCCGTCTCTGGCAGTGAGCACGGCGTGATTGCCCAGCTCCTGTACTTGACCTGTCTGCAGCGCTTCTTTGACAGGATCATTGATTTCATATCCGTCCATCTCATGAGAGAATATAAATACTTGTGTATAATGCCTTCCTTTTGCCTCGCCGAGTGTCCATCCCGTGAGTTGTTCCGCAACCGAATTGATCATTTCAATGTTGCCATTACTGTCCACCACAATCGTGCCGTCACCGATAGAGAAAATTGTCTGCAGATATTTGTTTCTCTCATACGTCAGTCTTTCCTGTTTTTCTCTTCGCTCCACGGCATTCCATATCCCTGCCATCAGCAACGTCAATTCAAACAGATCATTATCGTCATAATCGCCTCTTTTATTTGCCATGCCTACAATCGCCACAATTTTCTCTTCAACAAAAACGGGAATAGACATAAAGTTATACAGCTGCACATGCCCTTTCGGATACCCTTTCTTAAGTGGATGATCGGCTTTAAAATTGTTGGAAAGAATGGGTTTTCTTTGCCGCACGACTTCTCCCCAAAAGCCCGTATGAATCAGGTGATATTTCGTTTGCGGCTGTGCGACTGCGCATTCGTCAAGTACCCCTCTTGTCCAGGAATTCAGTGTAAGCTCTTCTGTCTGCTCATCATAGAAGTAAATGTACCCGTACGTGCTTTCGGTCAGTTCCAGCGCCCGATGCAGCGCATAGTCCAGTTGCTCTTGTGTTGTGGCAAAGCTGCGGTTTAGTACTTCAACGAGTATCTCATGGCGAACAAGCATTTTTTGCAATTGCTTCTGACGATTTTTTTCTTCCGTAACATTTCTTACATAGGCTCCGATGCCGATTTTCCCGTTCATTCTTTTTATAGGGAATTTGATCGACTCATAAATTCGGTCATCCCACTCTATAGTATCGGTTACGATATCTTGCTTCTCAAGCGCTTGTAAATCGCTTTTCCTTCGCATATCCGCAAATTCATTCACGCTGATTTCATAATCATCTTTTCCGATGATCTCTTCTTCTTTTTTATTATAAGCATCTAAAAAGGCGGCATTCACAAAATTATATTTAAAGTTTTCATCTTTTAAATACATTATGGTGTTGTTTGCATTTAAAAAAGATTGACGCATTTCATTTAGAGTTTTTAATTCATGATTAGAACGTTTAAGATTTTTACGATTCAGCGCAATAATAATTATCAAAATAGTAAGTATAAATATTCCCGCCCCGCCTGCTATGAAAATGATTTTATTTCTTCTTTCATTTTGCTGTGCTAAAATAGTCTGCTGTGTAATATCGTGGACTACGGAAAAGAGTACAGATTTTTCGTTGTAGACCACGGGATACGAATACACTTCCACGGTTCGTACATCTCCGCCGGCAAGACGGTGTTTAAAAACAAAGTAATTGCGCTCCTCGTTTTGCGCCGCCTGCATTTCTAAAGCCGTCTCTTCTTCAGATAATGTATTAAAATCAGAAATTTTCATTGATTGCATTTCTTGTTTGGCATATCCGTAAAATGTTGCTGCCGCATTATTGGCATAAAGAATATCACCGGTCTGCGGATCGATCAGCATCATCACTGCTCCATGCTGATCAAACACATCTGTTAAATTGATATTATCCGACAGCTCATCAGCACTGACGGCCATCGGCGCAAGCAACAAAAACAAGATTACCAACACAAGTATTCTCAGTATTTTTTTCATTTTTATATTTCCCCTCGAGACTTTCGGAAAACCTATGTGCTTTCCATTATTTTTTCAAAAATATCTACAATCTGCCCGTCAAATTGTGTCCATTTATTTTTCTTGATTTCCTCCATTGCAATCTCTTTGTCTAAAGCTTTTCTGTAAAATCTGTCATTTGTCATAGCGTCATAGGCATCAACAACGGCAAGTATCCTGCAAAGCAGCGGTATCTCTTCCCCTTTAAGTCCGCGGGGATAGCCGCCTCCGTCCCATCGTTCATGATGCGCAAGAATATATTCGGCAACCGCTGCCAAATCCGGACTGGAACGCGCTATCTTGTAACCCGCTTCGGGATGCCTTTTCATTTCCTTCCACTCTTCCTTTGTAAGGGCTGTATCTTTTTTGAGTATCCTATCATCAATAACCACTTTTCCGATATCATGAAGCAAACAAAACAATTCCAGCTCCCCAAGACTTTTTTGCGATAAATTCAGTTCCTGTCCTATTTTATTTGTCATCTCCACAAGCCTTTTTGCATGTTCTTCAGTTTCCTGGCTTTTTTCATATACCGTAGACATCATGGAAGCAATTAAATTATTATATACACTTTTACTGTTTAAAAGCTTTTTGCTTCGCAGATGTTCATCCGCCTTTTTTTCCGTTTCATTAATATTTTCATTCGTACTCTTTTTCGTATCAACGCCAATGGAAAGATTAATCTCCAAAAATTCTTCCCTGCAGTTTTTATTAAATATTTCACACTGTTCATAGATTTCATCAATCAATTCAAATGCTTCTATACCATCCGTATCAGGAAGCAGCAATGCAAATTCATCGCCGCCTATGCGGGCAAGCACATCATCTTCACGGCAGTAGCTCTTTAATATGTTGGCGGTCACCTGTATCAAGTGATCTCCCTGCGCGAACCCGAACGCTTCATTCACAAGCCGCACCCCATTAATATCCGCTATCAATATGGAAATCGGCAAATTATCAGGTATATCCATCCGCATTTTTGCTTCTTCGTAATATTTTCTGTTATAAACTCCGGTAAGTGCATCGTGATATATAAAATACACAAGGTTTTGTTCCGCTTTTTTTTTGTCTGTAATATCCGTTGAATAAATAAGAAAACGGTCCTCGCCAAGCTTTGTGCCTTCAACACTCCACCATCTCACTGTACCGTTTTTATGTATATTTTTTAGTTCAGCTTTCATCGTTCCTTTTTGTTTCATCATCTTAAGATGATGCAGACTCACACTGATATAATCTTTCTCTTTGATCTGCCGCATATTCATTTTCAGTAATTCTTCTTTGCTGTAGCCACTCATCTGCGTCGCTCTTTTATTGACTTCAAGATAATTTCCCATTCCGTCAATTATAAAAACCGCATGCGGAGAATTTTCAATATAACTGATATATTTGCCTTCGCTTTCACGTAGCTCATCTTCAAAATCCCTGCGCTCCTGCTGGCGAATAAGCAGCATAGCCAGCAGCACAGATGCAATCGGATAAATGAGCATTACAGGAAGCGCGATTTCACTTATCACATTTATATTGTCGGGATAAGGTATCAGCAACTGACAGGCCAGCATCACCGCATGAACCACAACACTCATAATGTAAATATTCAGCTGACGAAATTTTTTAAACTTAGGATATACCCATCTTCTCCAAGTCCGCCCAATAATTGCGCTTGCCAGTATCGTAGCCAGTCCGGCAAACATTCCGGCTCCTCCAATATACATGCGATACATAACGGCAACAAGTGTTATGATAACAGTAGGCACTGATCCTAACGTGAGGCCGGTGACGCTGATAAGAATAGATCGTGTGTCAAAAATCACTCCGTCTTTGAGCGTAAGCGGCATAGACATAATTGCAATGCAAATCAGCGAAATCATCAATCCACTTAAAATCGGTCTGTATTTATTATATTTACCGGGTATCCAATAACTGACTTCTTGAATAATCGAAAGAGCCAGAAGCAACGTTGCATTATTTAGCAGCGCACTCATTGAACTTTGATTCATATAAATTTCTTCCTTTCACGTTGAAAAATAGTTATGTCAAGCAAAAGAAAAATTGATTCAAGACTGTTGGTAGCAAACATAGAAAAAATATAGCGTATCTGGGATAATAAGAATAAGAAAACCGGTTCTATGTCAATCTTATTTAAAACAAGTGGAGCTATAGTTTCATATCTATATCGCTTCTACAGTTTTATTGTTCTTACATACAGGCATGACGATGGCACAGATAGTTTGACCGGTTATAACGACAATTTAATCATATTAAAAATTTCGACATATTTCAAGAAAAATCAACAATAGTTATAAATTTAACTTATTTTTATTTGAAATATATATATTTAATCATGAAATATACCTTGAAAAGCTACAAATGTCTTCATATTGAATACATTTTTTCTGTCTATCCTCCCATTATCGTATAGCCCACCTTGTTAATATAACAATTAAAATTCTTATTGTGCGTATTTTACAGACATATGTCATTTTAAGCACGTTAAAAAATCTGACAAAACAGGTATTGTTTTCATGATAATCAAATCAACATCCGCCCGATCGCAGGAGTGCGCATTGCTCTCCCGCTCTCACAGCGCCCCTCTTTCAACCGTAGGAAAGAACTGTCCCTCATGCAAAACGATCAGATCCGCACTCGCCCGGCCGAATTTTTTTGAACTCACTTACGATTCTATTTTCTGTTTTATGCGCACAAAAAACTGCCGCACCTATCCTTTTCCCTTTTATTTCCAAGGCAATAATTTTACTTTTTTTGCTATATTGTTTCAATCTTTAATATACGATTTAATAAAAAAAGCATATGCATTTTCATCCATATACTTTAGCGGTCTCTCTTTTATTATGTAACACGTCAGTGGATTTGCTTCTTGCTAATCCAGTCTGTATACTTTAATCACTTTTCCGAAAGCGGGAAATTCGGGATACATAAATTTCCAGCAGCATCCGCAGCCTCTGCATTCATAATGCTTGACTGTTGTCCTATACACTTCTTTTTCAAGCCCGCCGTCTAAATACCATACTTTGCTGTAATCTGTCATGTCCTTAAATATACCATTCTCTACTTGTGTCTCAAAAAATTTTTTAAATTCTTTAAAAAGCTGATAAGAATCAATCTCTGTGCCGGCTCTCACGTTGCAGTCACACTTGACTTTGCGTATCACCTTGCCACCTCCAAGATTATAAACTTTTTACGGCTGTTTTTTTATATATTTTATACTATCATCACGTGCCCGATATTCTTGCGTCTATATATATTTATATTATAACACGTTATGTAATCTATTCCAATATCCTTTTAAAACACCAGTATGGGGATGGTGTCATTCTGAGAGTGTCGAAGAATCTGGCGGGGCAGGTATCTTATGCAAAATTATTTGACCATCCTCACATGCATCAAACACGGGCGGATGTCATTCTGAGTGTATCGAAGAATCTGGCTGGGCAGGTATCTCCTTCACAAAATACTCAAGCCAACCCCAACCCACCGGATTTTTCGACTCTGCTCAAGATGACCCCTTTTCATTTTCAGCTTTATATAAAACAAAAAAATGGTGCCATTCTGAGCGCAGTCGAAGAATCTGGCGGGGCAGGTATCTTATGCAAAATTATTTGACCATCCTCGCATGCATCAAACACGGGTCGGTGTCATTCTGAGCGTGTCAAAGAATCTGGCGGAGACGGTTATGACAACGAAATTTTGCAAAAATATCTATATATTGTGTTTTTAATTAAAAAAACATTCCATATATAGTGTGTTTTTTTCTTGTTAAAATAAAATGTATGTGTTATACTGAAAACACTCTCAAAAATATAAATATTAAGGAGGTTGTTTTTTATGTATACGGTTATTAAAAGAAATGGAACCATTTCTGATTTTAAAATAGCGAAAATTGGCGACGCAATCGAAAAAGCGTTTATTGCGCAGGAAAAAAGCTATGATCGTGATATCATCGATTTTTTAGCATTGAAAGTTACAGCCGATTATCAGGATAAAATTGTTGACGATAAGATTTCGGTGGAGGATATTCAAGACAGCGTCGAACAAGTTTTAAGCAAGGCGGGATATACGGATGTGGCAAAAGCCTATATCTTATATCGTAAGCAGAGAGAAAAAGTCCGTAATATGAATTCCACGATGCTCGATTATAAAAAACTTGTTAACGGTTATCTGAATATCGAGGATTGGCGTGTAAAAGAAAATTCTACCGTTACTTATTCTGTCGGCGGCTTGATTTTAAGCAATTCCGGCGCAATAACAGCCAACTATTGGCTCTCCGAGGTTTATGATGAAGAAATCGCCAATGCGCATCGCAACGCAGATCTGCACATACACGATCTGTCTATGCTGACAGGATACTGTGCCGGCTGGTCGCTCAAGCAGCTCATACAGGAAGGTCTGGGCGGTGTTGCGGGAAAAATCACATCTTCGCCCGCAAGTCATCTTTCAACGCTCTGCAACCAAATGGTCAACTTCCTGGGTATTATGCAAAACGAATGGGCAGGCGCGCAGGCATTTTCCTCTTTCGATACTTATCTCGCCCCATTCGTGCGGGCGGATGACCTTTCTTACAAAGAAGTCAAGCAATGCATTCAGTCGTTTGTCTATGGCGTAAACACCCCTTCCCGATGGGGCACACAAGCACCCTTTACAAATATCACACTCGACTGGGTATGCCCCCATGATCTGGCGGAGCAATACGCGATTGTCGGAGGCAAAGAACAGGATTTCAAATATAAAGACTGTAAAAAAGAAATGGCCATGGTCAACAAAGCATTTATTGAAATTATGCTAAAAGGCGATGCCAACGGCCGCGGTTTCCAATATCCCGTGCCTACTTATTCCATCACAAAAGATTTCGACTGGAGCGATACCGAAAATAACCGTCTCCTCTTTGAAATGACGGCAAAATACGGCACGCCAAACTTTTCCAACTATATCAACAGCGATATGGACCCCAGCGATGTACGAAGCATGTGCTGCCGCTTACGTCTTGACCTCAGAGAGCTGAGCAAAAAAGGCGGCGGCAACTTTGGAAGCGGAGAAAGCACAGGCTCAATCGGTGTAGTTACGATAAACCTTCCGCGCATCGCATATCTTTCAAAAGACGAAGCGGATTTTTATGCTCGTTTAAATCGTCTGATGGATATCGCAGCCCGTTCACTGGATACCAAGCGCACTGTCGTTACAAAACTGATGGATGAAGGGCTCTATCCATATACAAAACGGTATTTGGGCACATTCAGTAATCATTTTTCTACAATCGGTATGGTCGGTATGAACGAAGTCGGCTTAAACGCCAAATGGCTCAAGGCCAACATGCTGAATAAGAAAACACATCAGTTTGCAATAGATGTGCTCAATCATATGCGTAACCGGCTGATTGATTATCAGCAAAAATACGACGCGCTGTTCAATCTGGAAGCCACGCCTGCCGAATCTACTGCTTATCGTTTGGCAAAACATGATGTGAAACGATATCCAGATATTATCACTGCCGCAAACCCCGGTGATACGCCATACTACACAAACAGTTCTCACCTTCCTGTAGGCGCAACGGATGATATATTTGAAGCGTTAGATTCACAGGATGAATTGCAGACATTATATACATCCGGAACGGTATTCCACGCTTTCCTCGGCGAAAGTATTTCCGAGTGGAAATCGGCGGCCAGATTGGTTCGTAAAATTTCAGAAAACTATCGGCTTCCCACCTATACGATTTCTCCGACCTATTCGGTCTGCAAACACCATGGGTATATCAGCGGCGAACATTTCACCTGCCCCAAATGCGGTAACGAGGCGGAGGTATACAGCCGTATTACCGGTTATTATCGTCCCGTTAAAAACTGGAATGCAGGAAAAATGCAGGAGTATAAAGACCGCAAGGTATATATTCCCACTCAATCAAAAACAGCTTTTAAAGATGAAAAGAAAGAAAATATGGAATTTATCTTGTTTACGACTCCAACTTGCGTAAATTGCAAAACGGTAAAAAAATTGTTAGATACCGCTAATATTCAATATGTATCTGTTGATGCAGTAAATCATCAGGATCAAGTTGACAAATACGGGGTCCAACAAGCTCCCACACTTGTGACCCTATCTTCAAATAGCACGGAAATCATTGCCGGAATCGAGAAAATAAAAACATATATTCAAAATATATAGCTCATAACCCATAGTATATGCAAATATCATTTGTTTTTAAAATATTTATTATAAAAAATGCAGCATAAAAACGCCGACTATTTCATTCACAGTAAAAAAAACGCTTTGCATACACTGTACTCTATCGCTTCGCCCTTTTCTTCAAAACACAAATAATAGGCTATTGCATAAAATCAGTAGCCTATTATTATTGCCGCATTTCACTTATCTGCTGCCCTTTCTAAATATTTCATAAATACTTCTTTATTAAACAGTAAATAAAGATATGCCATACTTGTTCGTGAAGAGTTCATTTGCCCATAAAATTCACAAACAGGGACACGATCAACTGAACTTTTCTTAAAACCATAAACAAGAAAAGGAGTGACCGCAATGGCAGACTTGACCTATTCCTGTAACGAAGACTACTACATCCCCGACTTGGCCCTTAAAAACCAACCGGATAAACCCATTGGTAAGTATGGGCGTATGAGAAAACGGTATTTGAAGAAATACCGGCCCGGCCTTACAGTAGCCTGATTTTAAGCGAGAAACTGTATCCGCATTTACTGGAGATTGATGAAGCAACACACTGCAGACTTGAAATGATGATGCCTAAGCTGATGGAATCAGCAGATGTGACGGAACAGTTGAAAGCCAGCGACCCCATGAAATGGGTTGGCCTGATGAATGCATTGAAAGCACAGGCCGAGGAAATCATCTTATCAGAACTGATCTATATTTAAAAAGTGTCCCTACCCATTATACGGATACTCGCGATGTCTTTCGTCTATCCCCAAGTTATTTCCCTCTTTGTATATTTTCGCCAAAAGAAATATAATAAAATTGTGGAGGTGTTATGGGTGGATTATATAACGACAAAAGAAACAACGAAAATTTGGGGGATTACAGGCAGAATGGTCGTATACCATTGCTCTGCCAGGCGAATTAAGGGAGCTAAAAAAATGGGAAATACACGGCTTGTTCCGGCTGACGCTGAAAAACCGGCTGACAGACGATATAGGCGCAATAAAATAAAGGATGATGAAAATAAATGAAACGGATATTTTTGGTTGAGGATGATAAGGTAATCGCTAAAAACCTTATGCTTTTGCTTCGCTCGGAGGGATTTACAGTTACGCACGCCCCTACGCGGGGGGATGCCCTTGCCGCGCTTAACGGGAATAAATTTGACTTAGCGTTGATTGATATTTCTTTACCTGACGGAAATGGCTTTACGGTTTGCACGGAAATCAAAGAAACACAAGATGTTCCCGTTATTTTTCTGACGGCTTCCGACGATGAGGCGAGTGTTGTTACCGGGCTGAACATGGGCGCTGACGACTATGTCACTAAGCCTTTTCGTCCGTGTGAATTAATCGCGCGAATCAAAACCGCCCTGCGAAAAAGCGGACGTTCCCCATCGGCTTTTGAAATCTGCGGACTTCATGTCGATACGGCAAGTGGCGTTGTGAAAAAGGACGGCAACGAGGTCTTTCTTTCAGCCTTAGAATACCGCTTGTTATTGGTATTTATTAACAATCCAAAAAGCATTATCACCAGGAGCAGGCTGCTTGACGAATTGTGGGATGCTTCGGGCGAGTTTGTTAATGACAATACATTGACCGTGTACATTAAACGCCTGCGGGAAAAGATAGAGAACGACCCTGCAAGCCCACAAATCATTCTGACCGTTCGCGGAACAGGATATAGATTGGGGGACGGGTATGCTTCGGAATAGAGAATTCCTGCATTTTGCCATTTTGTTCTCTTTAATAGCTACCGCCGCTGTGACGCTGGGATTTGCAATCAACGCAGCGGCTGGAATCCTTGCCATTTCTTTTGCCGCCGCCGTTGAAACAGCGTTTTTCGCATTTACCAAAGCCCGATATAAAAGCATTGAGCGGATTTCAGATCAAATCGATCTTGTGCTTCATAACGCTGACCATCTGTATATTGGTGAATCGAACGAGGGCGAACTTTCCATTCTGCAAAGCGAGATAACAAAAATGACGCTACGTATACGGGAAAAAAACGAAGCGTTGAAAAAAGAAAAAAAACATCTTGCGGATTCGCTGGCCGACATAGCCCATCAACTCCGCACCCCTCTTACATCCCGAACCTTATTCTGTCATTGTTAGAGAAGAGCCCTGACGAAAATGACCGGAAAGCATTGATGCGGGAAACAGAGGAGTTGTTTGTACAGGTGGATTGGCTGCTGACTTCTCTGTTGAAATTATCCCGTCTGGACGCGGGCATTGTGGTTTTCCAAAGCGAGCAGATAGATGTGAGTACTTTGATAAACGCTGCGCTTCACCCGTTTTTAATCTCAATGGAGCTGCACGATATTGCTTTGCAAATAAACGCGCCGAAAGGAATCATTATTCAAGGCGATCCGGGTTGGCTTTCGGAAGCAATTCAAAATATCCTCAAAAATTGCATGGAAAGCGTAGGCGATAATGGGAAGATTGAGATTCTTTGCGAGGATAACCCACTGTTTACCGAGGTGATCATCCACGACAGCGGCGCGGGCTTTGAAAAAGAAGATTTACCTCGCCTGTTTGACAGATTCTATCGTGGGAAAAACGCAGGCTCGACAGGATATGGGATTGGATTGGCTCTCTGCAAGATGATAATAACGCGACAGGGAGGAACGATTACTGCAAAAAATCACCCGCAGGGCGGCGCGATATTTGCCATTCGTTTCCCAAAGTGACGGATCTCTCACCGGAAAGTCACCGGGATGTCAGTTGAAAGCTCCATGATATGAGTAAAGGCGATGAGAACACGCAAAGGCGAAGCCGTATACACGTATACCGCCGATGACGCTTGCCGCACATGCCGCTGGTTGTATGACCCGGAAGCGCAAACCATGCGGCATTTTTTGTGGCTCGCCCTAAAAAAGCATACGTTTCGCGCCTTGAACGATCATATAGATGAAAGGAGTTTTCACCATGAAGAAACGCAATAAAACCTCCGGCATTGTGTTAATTGTATTGGGTGGAATTTTGCTGCTGGGGCAACTTGTACCAAACGAGTTTTGGTCTGGTCTCTCCCCGTTTTGGAGGCCCCTGTCTAATTTTTTTGACTCTTTGTTTATTTTGGGAGTGCTGATTTGCACCCTTGGTGTGCTGTGGTTGATTGACGCGGTGCGCAAACGCCACTACGCGCAGACAGGCTTTGCCCTGGTACTCACGCTGACAAATCTTCGCAACCTGCTCCATCTCGACTGGATTCCTTTCTGGCCGTTTATTCCGGCGATAGCCCTGACGGTTACGGGTATTGTACTGCTGTGTAACGGTACCGACCAGAAAACTGAAAAACAGGTTTGAAACAGATAAAAAATGCAAAGGAGGCTCATAATGGAGCTATTAAGAGTTGAAGATCTATGCAAGGTCTATGGCAAGGGTGCAAATCAGGTTACCGCGCTTGACCATGTTTCGCTTACAATCGAAAAGGGAGCGTTTACCGCAGTCATCGGCTCCTCCGGCTCCGGCAAATCCACATTGCTTCACATTATGGCCGGTGTGGACATGCCGACAAGCGGAAAGGTATATTTGGACGGGTAGGACGTATATGCCCAAAGCAATGAAAAACTCGCCATTTTCCGCAGGCGGCAGGTTGGGCTGATTTACCAGTTTCACAACCTCATTCCCACTCTGAATGTGGTAGAAAACGTCACCTTGCCTATACTGATGGACAAGCGCAAGGTCAATAAGGAACGGCTGAATGACTTGTTGGACCTGCTTGGGCTAAAAGACAGAAAAACGCATTTGCCCAATCAGCTTTCGGGCGGTCAGCAGCAGCGCGTTTCCATAGGGCGCGCTTTAATGAACGCCCCGGCGGTCATGCTTGCCGACGAACCCACGGGCAATTTGGACAGTCGGAATGGATATGAAATTATCAATCTGCTGAAATTAAGCCATAAAAAATACGGGCAAACCCTTATCATCGTCACGCATGACGAGAATATTGCCCTGCAAGCAGACCGCATTGTCGGCATATCAGATGGCAAAATCGTGCGGGATGAGAGGGTACGGCCATGAACATTTTCAACAAAGTGACCCTGCAGGGCATGAAAAAAAGCCGCACACGAACGATTGTAACAATTATCGGAGTTGTCCTGTCCGCCGCCATGATTACGGCAGTTGCTACCTTTGCCGTTTCCCTGCAAAACTATATGGTAAACGGCGCGGTCGTGAAATACGGCGGTTGGCACGTCGAATTTTTGAACGTTGATTCCTCTTTTGTAGAGAAACGATCTCTCGACAATGGAGTTGCAAACGCCACCGCAATTGAAAATATCGGTTATGCCGCGCTTGAAGGCGGGCAAAATCCCAATAAGCCCTATCTTTTTATAACCGGATTCAGCGAGGAAGCCTTTGATACCGTGCCGATAACCTTGGTTTCAGGCAGAATGCCGGGAAATAGCGGAGAAATTCTTATCCCGGCGCACGTTGCGACAAACGGCGGTGTTAAATATTCGGTGGGCAACACGCTTTCACTTGCTGTCGGAAGCCGTATGGACGGAGACGAAACGCTCGGACAACATACCCCTTACGCTACAGGGGAGGAAACCCTTGTGCCCCAAACCGAGAAAACCTACACTGTTGTCGGTATCTACGAAAGACCCGCTTTTGAGGAGTATTCCGCACCGGGATATACCTTGATAACAACAGCAGATATAACGAACAACGTGGACAGCTACAGCATATTTGTCACGCTGACGAACCCGCGCCAAGTCCGTACTTATGCCAGCAGCACAACCGAAATCTATAGCTATGTATTTAATGATAATGTGTTGCGCTTCATTGGCCTTTCGGATGATACGATGTTCAACGCGCTTCTGTACTCGATTGGCGGCATTTTGGTTGCCTTGATTATGATAGGCTCGGTCTTTCTGATTTATAATTCGTTTAACATATCGCTGAACGAACGCATACAGCAGTTCGGGATTCTATCCTCTGTGGGAGCCACGGCAAAACAACTACGGAATTCGGTGCTGTTTGAGGGGCTTTGCATAGGTGCGGTCGGTATACCGATAGGCGTGCTTGTTGGCATCGGCAGTATCAAGCTTGTGATTTCCATTGTCGCCAAAAATTTCGGGAGCATTGCCTACAGCACCGTACCTTTAACCTTGACGGTGTCCGTCCTCGCGATTGTCATCGCGGCGGTGGTCAGCATGGTCACTATTTTGATCTCGGCCTATATCCCGGCCCGCAAGGCCGCCGACACTCCCGTGATGGAGTGTATTCGCCAAACGAACGAGGTTAAACTCGAATCAAAAGCTGTAAAAACATCAAAGTTCGCGGAGGACATCTACGGGTTGGAAGGGACTCTTGCGTTAAAGAACTTTAAAAGAAACAAGAAACGTTATCGGAGCATCGTGTTATCGCTTACTTTAAGCGTCGTGCTGTTTGTATCGGCAAGCACTTTCGGAACATATCTGAAACAGGAGGCGGAACGGTCCGTAGTGGACAGCGACTATGACATCTGTTTTTCAACGCAGGAAATGGACGAAGACGGAGTGTTCCAACTTTACGATCAATTGAAAACGGCCAACGGGGTTTACAGCAGCTCCTACCAGGCCATTATGACGTATTCCTGCGCGGTTAAGGGAAGCAATTTTTCAGACCGCTACCGGGAATTCGCAGGATATGATTCGCCGAACGAAACGGCCGACCTGTCAATGGACATTCAGTTTATTGAGGATAGTGAATTCTTGAGTTTTATCAAAGGCCTGGGCTTGTCCACAGAGGAATACACCAGGGAAAACGCAAAAATGATCGCCGTCGCCAAATTTAACGATCAAGGCGAGCTGTCTAACATGTTCGCGGACAACTCCATGGCGTTCACAATTTTCCCCGAAACGGATGATGAGGCGGCGAATCAGGGGCAAAATATAGATATGACCTTTGTCGATACGATACCGCTTGATACGCTTCCAAGGGAGTCTTCCGCGCCGGAGTCTTGCGTTTTTATGATGGTCGCTCCCTATTCGCTGAAAGAGAAGTTTGAAGCCCCCGGCGAACAAGAGGAACTGGGCTTGACTTTTTTATCCGAGAATCCGGCACAGTCGGTGAATGAGATGACAACAATACTTGAGGGTGCGGGAATCACCTCCCAATATACCCTATACAATATCTATGAGACGCTTGAACAGAACCGCAATACCCTATTCATTGTTAACCTGTTTACCGTTGTTTTTATCATTATGATCTCGCTGATTGCGATTGCCAATGTGTTCAACACGATCTCCACCAATATCAGGCTGCGGCGGCGAGAACTTGCCATGCTCCGCTCTGTGGGAATGTCCGACCGCGATTTTAATAAAATGATGCGTTTTGAGTGCGCCTTTTATGGGCTGCGGACATTGTTGTTCGGCCTGCCTGTCGCCGGGATTCTCTCTTGGCTGATTTATAAAGGAATGGACATCGGCGGTGCTGACCTCGATTTTATGTTCCCGTGGAGCAGCATTGGCATCAGCGTGTGCGGGGTTTTCCTTGTAATATTTATTACCATGCTGTATGCCGTCAGAAAGATAAAAAAAGAAAATATCATTGACGCACTTCACGATGATATAACTTGACGGAAGGTGATGGAACAGGGCGGATAAAACAAAATGGATATTCTGCCCTGTGTACGGTAATAAAACCCGATTAAAAATACGAGAAGATACAGAACTGAAAAATCTTGGCCTAAACTCTAATTAAGTAGCCAAAGACATTTAACAATTCATTCTGCCAATTACATATCCTCTGACTTAAACTCTGAATTTTTTTCTATATCAACAAATGTTAATTATTTTATTTAACTTCAAACAAAGTTCAACTCATCACTTGACAATATGGCAGGGAGCGCCTTGTTATTATCAAGTCCGCTTATCTTTCGATCCCCCACGCTTTAAAAATATTATCCACGACCACATGCCCCACCCTGCGTTTTGCGTCCGGTGTACTTGCGCCGATATGAGGCGTTGCCATAAAATTCTCCAGTTCTAAAAGCGGATCATCTTTATCCATCGGTTCTTTGACACTGACGTCAAAGCCTGCGGCCGCGATTTTTCTTTGTGTAAGCGCACGATAGAGCGCCCCTTCATCCACGATCCCGCCGCGTGCAGTGTTGACTAAAATCAAATTGGGATTTGCGTTCGCAAAAATATCATCATTAATCATATTTCGCGTGCTGTCTTTAAGCGGTACACTGATGCTCACAAAGTCGCAAAGCGCAAACAATTCTTTCAGCTGCTCCACTTTTTCAACATCCATAGCAATTGCTTTTTCTTTTGTAAGTGAAGGGTTATAGACTAAAATACGGCATCCAAATGCGGTGCGCATAATTTCGCCGACTCGTCTGGATATGTGCCCAAACCCTACCAACCCTACCTTTTTTCCCATTACCTCAACACCTATCAATTCAGAAGGTCCAAACCCCTTATAGCGCCCCTCGGTAAGGCCTCGCTCTGCTTGTTTGAGTTTACGTCCCATTGCCAGCATAAAGGTTACCGCCAGTTCCGCAACGCTCTCCGCACTTCCGCCCGGCACATTTACGACGGGAATGCCGAATTCCTTTGCCGCATCCATATCGATGGTATCCAGTCCTACTCCGTGCATGGCAACGATTTTACATCGTGTGGCTCTTTTCAAAATTTCCCTCGTTAAAACCACACGCCGTATAATGATGGCATCCAATTCCTCCGGATGATCAAAATCATCCACAATCTCTGCCTTTGCCTTCAGCCGATCAAGTGCCTGCCGGTCCATGCTTTCGCTTAAATACACTTTCATTTTACACCGCTCCTTTTTCCTGAAAAATTCTACCATAAACCTTTTATGATGTCTAATGCTCGCCGCGTATTTGACTTCTTTATTGCTCCACCCGACCGGAATTTCTTTTTGCATGAAACATGGGCAGCTATCATTCTGAACATCATCAAAAAACCGGGGGCAGTGTCACTGTGAGTGTATCGAAGAATCTGGCGGGACTAGGCATATCCTGTAATTCAAACAGACCAACACCAACCGAACCCAGGGGGCAGTGTCATTCTGAGCGTGTCGAAGAATCTGTCGGGGACGGTTTTTCTTCTTCAAATAATTATACCCTTCTCCATCCTCGAACACATCAGCTTCTGCATATCAGTCCAGCCTACACCCCGATCTTTCCCGCTCTCTCACACCCCATCCTTATCCAACCGGATCTTTCGACTCTGCTCAAGATGACCCCCTCATTTTTTTTATATCAGACAAGAGGCAGGTGTCATTCTGAGCGTGTCGAAGAATCTGTCGGGGACGGTTTTTCTTCACGTCATCATACCCCCTCCAACACTCTTCTCTCAATATGTAGAAGACTTTCGCATTATTCATGAAACAAATAATGCATCATTCGCTCGGGCTGATTCAAAAAATCCCTTGTGAGCCTGTAGTGTTCACACTCCCGGTAAGCCACCTTCTCAATACCGTCCTCACTGATCTGATAAATATCGGCACCGGGATAAGCGAGCAAAATCGGCGAATGCGTCGCAATGATAAACTGGGAATCTTCATCCGCAAGTCTTTTCATCTCCGCAAGCAGCGCCATTTGCCGCGACGGTGATAAGGCCGCTTCGGGCTCGTCCAAAATATAAAGTCCTTCCCCTCTGAAACGGTTTTGAACCAGCGCCATAAAACTCTCACCGTGGGATTGCTCATGCAGCGAGCATCCTCCGTATCCTTCTAAGCTCAGTTCCAGCTCGTCTACCTGTGTGGCGACATTATAAAAGCTTTCCGCTCGCAGAAAAAAACCGTCTTTTTCATATGCCGCTTTTACGAGCGTAATGGATTTATATACATCAGAAGAGGTTTGCTTTGTAGAAAAGTTAAAATTCTTCGAGCCTCCTTCCGCGTTAAATCCGGCGCAAAGGGCTATGGCTTCTATGAGCGTGGATTTTCCCGTTCCGTTCTCACCAATAAAAAATGTCACTTGTTTTTCAAAGGCGAACTCTCCCGCTTCGATCAGCCACCGCATAACAGGCAGATGCGCGGTATATGCGCTTTCATCAAGGCCGCCGATTTTCAACTGCCGAATATATAAACGTTCCATTTCATACCTCATATACATTGCGAATGTTATCCCTACTATACCATATCATACTTTAAATACCACCCCCTCTTTCGTTCGCCGCACCTGACTGCACAAGTATCTTATCTGATATATATCAGACTAACACCTGCCTCAGCATTGCTCGTCCTCTCTTACAACTCCCTTCCACTGGCAGCTATCATTCTGAACATCATCAAAAAATCGAGGGCAGGTGTCACTGTGAGTATATCGAAGAATCTGGCAGGGTAAATATTTTATATAAAATTTTTAAATCAACCTTGCATGCATTAAACACGGGTGGATGTCATTCTGAGCGTGCCTGCGAATCCGACGGGCAGACTTTCTCGCAATAATAATCAGACCCACACCGGCCGAACCCTGGGCAGGTGTCATTCTAAACATCATCAAAAAACTGGGGCAGTGTCACTCTGAGCGTAGTCGAAGAATCTGGCGGGACTAGGCATATCCTATAATTCAAACAGACCAACGCCAACCAAACCCAGGGGGCAGTGTCATTCTGAGCGTAGTCGAAGAATCTGGCGGGGACGATTTTTCTCTCTTCAAATCATCATGCCCCTCTCCAATACCCTTCTTTCAATATGCAAAAGACCTCCCACTCATGCAAGACTACCCTTGCCTCATCCAAACAAAACCGTCGAAATACTACGCACAGCATGCTGCTTAACGCGGTAATACGTGCTCGCCGCCATATTCAGCTGCATAAATATCTCATAATCTTTTTTACGGCAAAAATACTTATCCTCAATGATTTTATTCTCTTCACTTGTGAGAATCTGCATCGACCTGTCCACTTTGCCGATCACGGCCTTGTTTTTCTCGATCGCCCGCCGGATCCTTTTTTTGTCCTCCAGGATCAGCATCGCCTCGCGAAATGTACTGTCTGCGACTGTGCTCGTTGTTACCTTATCGGCTGTGGTGTCCACCGCGCTCGGCCCGATACGCTTTTGTTCGTCATACTCTTTCAGCGCGCGCATATCGTTTTCTATCTGTATTTTCAGCAGCCGATACTTGTATAATATCGCCTCTGTCGCTCTGTATGTAAAATCCGTTTTCATCCTTTGCCTCCTGTGATTATTCATTTTCCCGCTCCTATTTGTAGAGCAATGCTTCTTTTTGTTTCTTTTCCAAAATAATCCTTTGATACGCCTCATGCTCTCTGCGATAGGCGATATAGTCCGCGCATACGCTGTGGCATCCCGCCTTTCTTCTTTTGCATTTGTAGCATGTGCTTTTCGGCGCGCTCATTGATATCGGCCTCTCTGCTTTTTCATATCCTTATTCCTCATCCCGATAATTTCTAAACACCGACTTTTTCTTTTCTGCCTCTCCGTCACTCAGCAGCTCAGCCTCTTTTGAGCCGATATAATCTCTCATCTCCTTTGGAATGGCGTAGTAACCTTCACCCATCCATTCCTCGAGTGCAATGCCATACGGCACATTCATATACTTATGCAGCCTGCGCACCCGCTCCATGATTTCTCCCGGCGCAGGCGGAAAAGCCTTATCCTCTGAGATATAGCATTTCAGCGCCACTGCCGCTTCCGTCTCGTCCACATCTTTAAACACTTCCTGCCAAAGCGAGACCACAGTCTCGGCATCCGGGCGCGACATGTTTTTATAAAACAAAGGATACGCGGCTTTGATGATACCCAGCATTTTAAGTGCGCCCTGCCTGTCCATAGCTTCCTCCTTCCCGCAGCAGCTGAACGAAAATATTATCACTTTTCTGCTGTACCTTTTTCTCAGGCGCATCGTCATAGAATCCTTCCAGCACCTTTTTCATATTTTTTACAGTGATCAGCCAGTCAAAATCAGCCTTCCAGCCCCGGCCGTTCTCACCCCGCAGAAAGCCGCTCGCCTGCGCCTTTATAAAAGTCTGCTCAAAATCACTGATCTCATATCCATGATCCAGTCCGTTCTTTAAGGCTTGTCTTCTTTTTTGCGTCAATGACTTACAGGCAGGCAGGCTTTTACATGTCTCGCTGTAGAGAGTAATTATCGATAGATAATTGCTCTCTCTTTCTCTTGTTCTTTCTCTATGTATGGTTTCGGTTTGGGCTACGCTTTGTACTACGCTTTTGGCTTCGCTTAAATAAACGATTTCTTTTAACTTATATTTGCCCGGACTTCCTTTTTTTCCTTTTTTGTATTCAATAAGCTGTTTATCAATCAGGCAGTTGCGCAGCTGTATAAATGTTGCCTCCCTCTTTATTTTTATTTCGGCCATCAGCCGTTTATTCTCGGCGCTGATCCATTCCTGCCATGTACTTTTGTTAAAGAGCGCTAAGAGTTTATAGTATAAAAGCTGTGACATCGGCGGCAGATGGTTGGTTTGGTTCCAGCGCTCAAATGCGTTGATTTTATCAATATAACTCACACTTTTCATCTCCTTCTTAAGTAAATGATTATTTTTTACATATTTAGTTAAATTTTTATCAATTGCCGTCTATTTCCCATTGACAAACAAATCATTATCTTCTATAATTTCCTCAAAGAGTTCTTACATAATTAATTTGCGTAATGCATACAGAATGTTTCTTTTTCTCTTTTTGATTCAAACCTTTTTTAATCGCTTCTTATCATTCTTTTTTTATGTAAGGATTCTTTTTTGTTTGTTAATTTTTAGTCGATGTTTTTTTGGTTTTACTATTGACAACGTTTAAAATTTTTAGTATTTTAGTAACAAATAAGTTCAAATTCTTAACCAATAAAAGTCTCTTGTGAAAATATCGATGTATCGCATCGGTATTTTTCTTTGCGGAAAAAAATCATTCTGATCGTAAAAATAAATAACTTTGAAAATTTAAAAGAACCTGTCCGTTTTCGCCATGAGCAATTTTTTTTGGCAATATCTGGAATAATATTAGCTTTAAGCTAATTATAGCGCAATAATTTCTTTTGTCAATAGCTTATTGCTAATTTTAACGGATTGAAATTCGACGAAATTCGCTATAAAATAAGTTAAAAGGTATGTGAAAATATGAATAATATAAAAAAAGCACGTCAAATGGCAAAATACAGTCAAAAAGAAGTCGCGCTCACGTTAAAAGTATCCGCCCCCACAGTGTCCGAATGGGAAAGCGGAAAGAAAAACCCAACAGTGCAAAATCTAAAAAAGCTGTCGGAGATGTTTTCATGCTCTATTGATTTCCTGCTGGGCAAAACAGACATCTTTAATATTTACGAAGAGGCTGATGAGCCCGTCACGATCGCGGCGCACCATGACGGAGAGTGGACAGACGCAGAACTCGAAGATATCGAACGGTTCAAAGAATACATAAAAAGCAAACGCAAAGCCTGATGTTCCTTTATACACCCCATCACTTGAAGCGCTTGAAAAATTCCTTTGAAAAAGAGAGTTCATGAAAACAAAAACAAATACTACCCTTACCGCAAAACAAAACATCCTGCAATTTATAAAATTCACTGCGTTTTCGGCATCGGCCGGTATTCTTCAGGCAGCCAGTTTCACTTTGCTCAATGAGCTCACGTTATTACCCTACTGGCCGTGTTATCTCATTGCGCTCACGCTCTCGGTGCTCTATAATTTCACGGTCAACAGAAGATTCACATTCAAATCGGCGGCCAATATCCCCAAAGCCATGCTCCAGGTGGCGTTTTATTATCTCATCTTCACGCCGCTTTCCACTTGGTGGGGCGAAGCCCTCACGAACATCGGCTGGAACGAGTACATCGTTTTCGGCGGCACCATGCTTATCAACCTCACAACGGAATTTTTGTTCTACCGCCTCGTCGTCTACCGCAATTCCATCAACACCGGCAAATACGCGCAAAAAAATCATTCCCCCGATCTACTCGACGACCTTTCGCAATAAACCACCCCATATCGTATAAATACGAGCCCTGAGGCAGGTGTCATTCTGAACATCATCAAAAACCCGGGGGACGGTGTCATTCTGAGCGTAGTCGAAGAATCTTGTCGGGAGTAGGTGTATTCTGTAATTTAAACAGACCAACTCCAACCGAACCCTGAGACCGGTGTCATTCTGAGCGCGTCGAAGAATCTGGCAGGGCAGGTATTTCATATAAAATTATCAAACTGCTCTCTAATGTATCAAATTTTGCACATCGATCCAACCCACATTCAATCTTTCTTACTTTCTTATGCCTAATCCCTAACCCACCGGATCTTTTGACCCTGCTCAAGATAACCCCTTTTCGTTCTTTTTTATATCAGACAAGAGACTTGTGTCAGCCTGCGAATCCGACGGGCAGGCTTTCTCGCAATAATAATCAGACCTACATCAGCCGAACTCCAGGGGCAGTGTCACTCCGAGCGTGTCTGCGAATCTGGCGGGGCAGGTATCTTATATAAAATTATTCAACCATCCTCACGTTAAACACGGGTGGATGTCATTCTGAGCGTAGTCGAAGAATCTGGCGGGGCAGGTGTATCCTGTAATTCAAACAGAGTAACACCAACCGTCCCCTGGGGGCAGCGTCATTCTGAGCGTGTCGAAGAATCTGGCGGGGCAGGTATATCCTGTAATTCAAACAGACCAACACCAATCAAACCCTGGGGACGGTGTCATTCTGAACATCATCAAAAACCTGGGGACGGTGTCATTCTGAGCGCAGTCGAAGAATCTGGCGGGACAGGTATCTTATATAAAATTATGCATAGCAAACCACCCGCACGCATCGCTCACCCGCTTTTTCAACATCCTTCTAATCAATAAACCCTTGCTCGATGTCCTGCACTTCCTTTGCCATCTCGGGCAAAAAAATCAACGGTATATCATCACTCTCAATGTATATATCCTCGCTCTTTTGTTGGGCATTTTCTAATTGATCAATTGCGTTTACGACCGCGTTGAAAAGTATAAAATACATTTGTTTGTAATTCGGCATGAAATATCATTCTTTTGCTCCAATATCAGAGCAATTATAATACGATTATTCTATATAATCAATAAAAATGTTCCGTATTCGGAACAAGGAAAGCGGTTGAACTTTATGGGCCAAAATATTAAGGCCGATAAAAATATCGGCTCAAACATACGCAGATACAGAAATGCAAAAGGTATGACACAAGAGCAGCTTTCAGCGCAGCTGCAAGTGTATGGCTGTGATATTTCTCGTGGCACGCTGGCGAAAATCGAAGCGGGGATTCGCCATATTTCCATCGAAGAGCTCAATGCAATCAAAGACATATTGGGCATTTCATATAATGATTTTTTTGAATTTTAATTAAACTTTGATAAACGTTCACTGCCCGAGCTCATGTTAATAAGTATTTCAAGCTTGACTGTGAATACGTTAGGCTGATACCTGATCATCACGCCTCAGCAAGTATACATCAGTGACTCTATATTCTCTAATGAATCTGCCAATTTAATTTTTTAAAATTAGTTAAATTATACATATCAATTACCACGAACATTCATAATAAAACCAGTTATCTGTTATTCTTTGAGTATAGTATTCGTTATCCGAGTCCTCTTCCGTCCAGATCCAGCCTTCTTCACTTTGCATAAACTCATAATCAGCTCCATCGTCACCTATCGGCTTATTATCTTCCGTATAATAAAACCCATATTCACTCATCGCACTTCCAATACCTTCTCCACCGCAGCTGAAAAAAACAGAGAACCGTCCTTTTTCACTGATATCATAAAATGCAATATCAATTATACCTTTTATATTTAATACTTTTTTAAATATATCATTCTCTATATTTGAAATTTTATAATTCTTATCTATGTGTTCAATAATATACAGTCCATCTATGTCCTTTGGGACTGGTACTGATATTGCGTTTTCTACAGGTCTTTTTTTAGTCATGGAAACATATGGTTCATTATATTTTTTTATTTCATCAGGTACTTGATTAAGCAATGCTTGATTCTTTATAACAACTCTAACAATTTGTTCATAAGATAAATGACTGCCACATGATGCGAAAATACTTATGGCAATAATACAAATATAAATAAATATTAATTTTTTTTTCATGTTTACCTCAAATATTTATTATTTTAAAGTATATTTATACTCATTTGCTTTTCCTGCCTTTGCGTAAAGCATGGACTAAAACAATGAGTATAATCAATGACGGCAGTCCGTATACAATGATTTGTAATTCTTCTTCCATTAAACAATAAAACATAGGTCTATATAAAATCATCTGCCGTACCGCTTGGAGATCAAACAACTTTCCATTCCTGCATTTCCCTACTCCATCTTCTCAACACCGCTGCCGTCGGCATTCATGACATAAAGCGAGTTATCATCATACCATTCCCAAAAATATACCTTCCCGCCGTCTGTCGTAAAAACAAATTCGCTTGTATTGTCTATCGTCTTTTCTTCTTTAAAAGTGGTCGTGTTCACGATCGTGATTTTATCCCCCGCCAAAACACACATCCTATCATCTATGACATTAAATCCGCTGATTTTTTTACCGTTCGCATCATACACGGCCTCAGGCTTGCCTCCGTCAATACCGATGCGGTAAATAATCAGATCCGCGCTGTCTCCGTGCCAGTAATACACATAGCCTTCATAAATGGCGAACGCATACATATATTCATCGCTTACTTTTTTATTTTGCTTGCCGTCTGTGCTCACCTTATACAGGCGGCCGCCGTCCTGCTTGCTTGTGTAATATACCCAATCTCCAACCACATACGGGCACTTTGTCATTTTCTTTGCAAGCCTCGTTCTGCCGCTGCCGTCTGTGCGAATCTTGTACAAATAGAGCTCATCGCTCAAATTGCCGTAGTAGAGCCAGTCGTCAGCATAGGAAACATACTCGCAGCCGTCATCCGTTATTCTCGCGCGTTCTTTTCCGTCCGTGCGGATTTTATACAGTGCGTCATCTTCATTTTCGCACACGTAATAAATCCAGTCTCCGACCGCATTGATAAACTTCGGTACATCATCACTGAGTTTTCTGGCTCCTGTTTTATCGTTGCGCATTTTGTAGAGCGCTCCGTCCTCATCATTGTTGCGAAAGTAAATCCACTGTCCCTGTGATGCCACATATCCGATATTCATGATGTTGCTGCCTGAATTTCCCACGGTGTTGATCTCCTCTTCGCTGTTGTAATCGGCGATAAAAGGCATCGTGATTTTGAGTGCCGTATCATTCTCGTCGATCCATCGGCTCACCTCATCGGTATCTGTTGCGCTTGTGCTTGCCTGCACCAACAGATCGTTGATTTGAGCATAGTTTTCTTTCGACATTTCAAGCAGCGCGGAAGATGCGCCTGTATAGCCCGCCGCGTTTTCGGGGTCTGTCTCGATTATTTTCAGCGCTGCGCTATAAGCCGCTTCATAATTTTCTTTCTCCATATACTCCGCCGCCAACGCCGCCAGCTCTTCGGTGCCTGAAGCTTTTTTGATGGCTTTTTCTTCCGCACTGGCGCAGCCGGCTGCACCGAGCAAAAATGCTGCTATAACAGCGAACAGCAACACAATCCTTACTTTTTTCATCCTTTTCTTCCTTTTCCCATTTATATTGAATAAAGGCTCTTTTATTTTATATATAATAAATCCGTTTGCTTCTGTATTTTTTTTTGATAAACGCCCGCACTCGTAACCCCTCCTTCAATATGAAAAGACCTCCCCCTCGTTCAATCGCAGGGCGGATATCACTGCGAGCGCGTCAAAAATCTGATGGTTCCAAATATTTTAAAATTACCGCCCGCTGAATATTATTATATTCTCGCAGCCATTGATTACATATTAGCATACCTTTATTACAAATAACAAGGACTATCAAATCTTAAATTTTAAAAATTTATTTGACTTAGCCTCATACGTCGGATATATACAAACATAGATACAAATCAAAATACGCAAATGTATATAAGGAGGATTCACTTATACAAAACCACTATTTCCCCACTGAGCACTGGCAGAAAGCAAACCTGCTTGAAATGAATATAGACACTAAAAAATTAGATGCGCTGGATGACATCATCAAAACGGACTATGCCAACATCTGCGGCCTCGCGGTTATAAAAGACGGCTTTATGACCTATGAAAAATATTTTAACGGCTGCACGCCAGACGACGCGATTCATGTGGCTTCACTCACAAAGAGCGTGCTTTCCGCTCTCATCGGCATCGCCGTCGATAAAGGCTATATCAAAAGCGTGAATGAAAAGGCGCTTTCTTTCTTCCCCGAGTATGCGCTCGATACGACAGACAGCGTTAAAGAAGATATTGCGATCCACCATCTGCTCACAATGACAGCGCCTTACGCGTTTGAAGACTGGCATGAACCGTTTGAGGCCATGTGTGCTTGTCCCGACTGGGTGGGCTATATTTTGGATATGCTGGGCCACAGCGGCCAAATCGGCGCTTTCAAATATTCCTCGGCAGGCGCGCACCTACTTTCGGCTATTCTCACACGCGCCACGGGGCAAAGCGCGCGGGAATTTGCCAACGAGCATTTATTCGCTCCCCTCGGCATGAGGCAGATTGCAAGTCATAAAATGAAAGGCTACGGATTCGATGACTTGTTCGGCAAAAACGTGCGGGGCTGGGTGAGTGACCCGGCCGGCAGCTCCGCAGGCGGCTGGGGGCTATGCCTTACCGCGCGCGATATGGCGCGTTTCGGTCTGTTGTATCTGCGCGGCGGCCGTTGGAAAGAAATGCAAGTTATCTCAAAAGAATGGGTAGACGCCTCAACGAAAGCAAATCCCAACCGGTACGGATATCTGTGGTGGCTGGGCGAAGACGACGATTATATGGCGTTGGGAGACGGCGGCAATGTCATCTGCTGTATTCCGCAAAAATGTCTCGTCATTGCGATCGTTTCATCCTTTATACCAAATGCACGCGACAGACTGTTCCTGATAAAAGAACATATACTGCCTGCATTTACCGGCTAATATTCGCTTTATGTTTCTAAACAGTAATAATTTCAATTGCCAAAAATTTAACTTTTAAAAACGTTTACTTTTTAAAATGAATATGATATACTGCGATTTAAATAAATTTTGAACGGAGATGAAAACATGCGTCATACTTCTTGCTAAGATAAAATGCATAATAGAAAATTTTTAGCGAACGTGCTGTTTTTCTTATTATGCCCGCGCAAGAAAATGACCATTCTTTTCACTCATATAAATTTGTCCTCTTACAAATCTTAACCTCATACAGGCTAGCGATCTGTAGATTATGAGCTGCGGGAATTCATTTTCTTGCGGCTCATAATCATTTTTAGGAGGATACTACGTCTTATGTCGCAAATTAATATAAATAATCTCACTTTTACCTATGAGGGCTCTTATGACCCCGTTTTTGAAAATGTCTCTCTCAGGCTGGACAGCTCCTGGCGTCTCGGCCTCGCGGGAAGAAACGGCCGTGGCAAAACTACCTTTTTAAAACTGCTGCAAAACGAACTTCCCCACCACGGCGCCGTTACCGCAGCGGTCGATTTTGAATATTTTCCGTATGAAATAGAAGATAAGGAGAGTTTAACGATCGATGTCGCAAACGGCATACACGCCGCCTGCGAACACTGGCAGCTTGTGCGGGAATGCTCCCTGCTGCAAGTGAGCGAGGATGTGCTCTACAGGCCGTTTGACACACTCAGCAACGGTGAACAGACCAAAGTGCTGCTGGCTGTGATGTTTCTAAAAGAAAATAATCTTTTGCTCATCGACGAGCCCACCAACCATCTGGATGCGCAGGCGAGAAGCCTTTTGAGCCGTTACCTGCAATCCAAAAAATCATACATCCTAGTCTCGCACGACAGGGCTTTTCTCGACGGCTGCATCGATCATATCCTTTCGATCAACAAGGCGGATATACAACTGCAAAAAGGTAATTTTTCAAGTTGGTACGAAAATAAAATCATGCAGGATCAATTTGAGATATCGCAGAACGAGAAACTGAAGAGAGAACTCAGCCGCCTCACCGAGTCCTCTCTTCGTACATCGCGCTGGTCAAATAAAGCAGAAAAAGCAAAATACAATACAAAAAATTCGGGTCTTCGCCCCGACCGCGGCTACGTCGGCCATAAAGCGGCCAAGATGATGAAAACCTCAAAAGTCATCGAGGCAAGGGCGCAGACGGCCATAGAAGAAAAATCCAAACTTTTAAAAAATGTGGAGAGCATGCACAGCTTAAAAATTTCTCAGCTTGTCTATCACAAACGGCAGCTCGCGGCGCTTGATAAAGTCTTTGTCTACTACGGCGCTCACTGTGCCTGTAAAGATATCTCTTTTACGGTCGAGCAAGGGGATCGCATCGCGCTTACAGGCGGCAACGGTTCGGGCAAATCCAGCATCCTAAAGCTCATCTGCGGAGAAGATCTAACTTATACGGGCAGTTTCAACAAAGGCAGCCGACTGCTCATCTCCTATGTGCCGCAGGATACCACCGCTCTCTCGGGCAGCCTGACGGAGCATGCCGCGCGCAAAGCCATCGACGAAAGTCTCTTTAAAGCGATCCTGCAAAAACTCGATTTCACAAAAACGCAGTTTGAAAAAGATATGGCCTCACTAAGCGAAGGGCAAAAGAAAAAAGTGCTTATCGCCTCCAGCCTGTGCGAGAAGGCACACCTGCACATTTGGGATGAGCCGCTCAATTTCATCGACATTTTTTCACGCATGCAAATAGAGCAGCTCCTGCTCTCATTTGAGCCGACCATTCTCTTCGTGGAGCATGACAGCTTTTTTACCCGCTCCGTGGCAACGAAAACAATTCACCTGCCCTGATTTTATCGCCTTTCGTATGCATATTTGTTATAATGGTTTTATAAATATATCGAAGAATCTGATGGGGTAGATATCTTCTTCATAAAATATTCATACCAACGCCCCCCGAACCTTGAATGGCAGTGTCATTCTGAGCATAGTCGAAGAATCTGATGGGTCGGTGTCATTCTGAGCATGCCTGCCAATCTGGCGGCGCAATGTCATTCTGAGTGTATCGAAGAATCTGATGGGAGTGGGTGTATCCTGCAATTCAAGCAGACCAACTCCAACCGGACCCTGGGAGCAGTGTCATTCTGAGCGTGTCGAAGAATCTGGCGGGGCAGATTATCTTCTTCATAAAATATTCATACCATCCCCAACCCACCGGATCTTTCGACTGCGCTCAAGATGACCCCTCTCGTTTTTATCAAACAAGGGGTTTGTGTCACTGCGAGCATGCCTGCCAATCTGGCAAGGTGGGTATTCTCTATAAAATAATCAGACCAACATGCTTATAAATCTTGCCATTTACCAAATCAAATATCAAATGGAATACATAACCGTAGGGGAGGCTGCCCTCAGCCTCCCGCTCTCTCGCATCCTTTTTACAAAATCGACATACAAACGCCAACACACGAGACGAGCATCACTGCGAGCATGCCTGCCAATCTGGCGTGAAAAATATTTTCTATACCCTAAACATATCAACGATATCCCTTGCATTATGCCTACTCATTCATTTATATCATTTTGCCATTATCTTTCTTTACTAAATAACACATTCACTGTAAAATAATAGTAAATAAACTATTTATACAGGTTAAAAATGTTAAATAAACAACCTACCCGAAAAGCCAACCGCTTGCACGATTACGACTACAGCAGCAATGGTGCCTATTTTATAACCATCTGCACCAAAGATAGACAAGCAATTTTATGGGATGAAGGATATCTCGCTCAAGAAAACGTAGGAGAGGCTGCCTACAGCCTCCCGCAGATCATATTGAGCCCTACCGGTGAGATGGTTCAAAAAATAGTATTAAACATCCCTGATGTATATAAACATGTGTCTGTTGATGCATATGTTATTATGCCTAATCATATTCATATGATTATTTTATTACAAAAAGACGGGACGCCGTGGGCGGCGTCCCCTACAATCTCCATATCTAAAATAATAAATTCATTCAAAACCATCACCTCTAAGCAATATGGTCGACCGTTATGGCAGCGTTCTTTTCATGACCATATTATCCGTGGTCAGAAAGATTATGATAAAATCAAGGAATATATTCATTCAAATCCATTGCAGTGGCAAAATGATTACTATCATGAATGATTAATTCATCTAAAATATTCTAAAAACGGAGAGCAAACCATGTGGTACGAAACCCTGTTTGAAGAACTTGAAAAATCGGAAAACAAATCCACCGCCGCCGCCATGAGCGCTTACATGAAAAACCTGTTTCCCTTTTTGGGCATACAAAGCGCTGCGCGAAGAAAAATAGCAAATCGGTATTTCAAACTCGTCAGAGGTGAAAAACACATCGACTGGGAGTTTGTGAAAATCTGCTGGGAAAAGCCCTATCGCGAAGCGCAGTACATCGCTTCCGACTATGTCCTCTCAAAACAAAAATATCTCACAGACGCCGATATCCCTCAGCTGAAGATGCTCCTCACCACAAAATCGTGGTGGGATACGGTCGATATCCTAAGCAAACTTTTCGGCACGCTTTCTCTTTCCTATCCGCACGTATCCGACATGATGATAAAGTGGAGCACGGATGAGAATATGTGGCTGCGCCGCACAGCTATTTTGCACCAGCTCGGCCTAAAAGAAAAAACCGATACCGGACTGCTTTTAAAAATACTTTGCAACAACTTCGGCACGGAAGAATTTTTTATCAATAAAGCCATCGGCTGGAGTCTGAGAGAATACAGCAAAACCGATCCCGCATGGGTAAGAGGCTTCATCGCCAAATACGAATACAAGCTTTCAAAGCTGAGCATCAAAGAAGGCAGTAAATACATCTAGCCCTCGTTCAAGACGACTTTCTCTATTTTTATCATACAAGAGGCTGGCGTCACTGCGAGCGTGCCTGCGAATCTGATGAAGCGGTGTCATTCTGAGCATAGTCGAAGAATCTGATGGGGCAGTGTCATTCTGAGCGTGTCGAAGAATCTGGTAGGAGTAGGTGTATTCTGCAATTCAAACAGACCCAGCACCTACCAAACCCTGGGGCTGGTGTCACTAGCGTGCCTGTGAATCTGGCGGGGCAGACTCTCTCGCAATAATAATTAGGCTATCCCCATTCAGCCTGACTTGTTAAACTCAAAGAAAAAATATATACTCTACATAAACAGCGACGCTTTTCTTTATAACAAATAACATAAGTACCAATTTTGCTCCTTTTTTGTAAAATAACTCTGATAAAGGAAAAATGTTATGAAAAAAATAGTTTCCATATTGCTTTGCGCCTTAGCCCTGCTGATTGTGTTCCCTATCACCTCTCATGCGGATGTGGGCCCGAAGCCTTCTGTTATCATTGATTTCAGCGGACTTGAAGGCCATTCTTATTATGCCACTTTGCTTTCGAGCGAAAAATCCACGGGTCCGTATTCGGCGTTAAGCGAAGACAATGCAGATTATGCACGCTATCAGCAAGACGACGAAGAGTATGACGTTTTTTTGAAATTCGCGCAGTATAAAGATGCGGACGGATTCTATTTTCTGCAATATTTTGAAGATTGCTCTCAAACGCAGCGTTTCAGCTGGACCTATTATCCGCCGCAGCGCTTCAAAATTTTGCTATACTTCCCCGATACGGACACGTTTCTCATCAGCAGTGAGCCTTTAGAGCGATATGCTTTCGACAGCTATTTCACCGCCGATATCCCGGCGCAAGACAATGCGCAAATGACCGTAACAAAGTCTTATAACTATACCAATGAAATTCTCTCCCTCTTTGTTCGTATCCTGCTTACGATCGCTATAGAGCTCCTCATCGCGCTGTTGTTTGGTTTTCGACAAAAGAAGCTCTTTCGCTTTATCGTCCTCGTCAACGTATTCACGCAGGTTGCGCTCAATATCACGCTTGGCATCATCGACCATTACTCCGGATTTCTGGCTTTTATGATTTTTTATGTTCTGCTGGAAATTGCGGTGTTTATTATAGAAGCCGTGCTTTATACTTGGTATTTGCGAAAATACAGCGAAAAAAAGATTTCCGCTTTCAAACCGGGCATATACGCGCTTACAGCCAATGCCGCTTCTTTCATCCTAGGCTATATGCTTGCATACTGGCTCCCGGGCATCTTTTAATGAAACATTTTACGGGCATACATCATCAGTACAATATTTACGGTGCGGATAAAACCTCTGCCAGCCGAACCTTGGGGACGGTGTCATTCTGAGCGTGCCTGCGAATCTGATGGGCCTGTGTCATTCTGAGCGTGTCGAAGAATCTGGCGGGACGGCTATCTTATATAGTATGTGCAGACCAACATCACCACCCGAACCTTGGTGTCATTCTGAGCATAGTCGAAGAATCTGGCGGGGCAGATTATCTTCTTCACAAAATACTCATACCAACCCCAACCCGCCGGATCTTTCGACTGCACTCAAGATGACCCCTTTTGTTTTTTTATCTGATAATATATCCCGTCTTCTGCTATAATAAAATCAACTTCAATGAATATATCCTGCCTGCATCTTTAGTAACTGTGAAAGAAGGTATTTCCATGGAAATAAAAAACGTCAGCTTAATCGGCCTCGGCGCAGTCGGAGCCATTGCCGCAGTTGCCGCATACAACGCTTTAGGCCGCCAAAACCTTCAAATCATCGCGTCAGGACAGCGTGCCGAGCGTCTTAAAAAACAAGACCTTATGATCAATGGCAAATCCTATCACTTTAATATCGTCTCTCCCAAAGAAAAAACATCTCCATCCGATTTAGTTATCGTCGCCGTAAAAGACTATAGCCTGCAAGAGGCTATCAAAGATATTAAAAACCACGTCGATGAACGCACTGTCATCATCGCCTTAATGAACGGCGTCACGAGCGAAGAAAAAATCGGCGCCGTCTACGGCATGGAAAAACTCCTCTACAGCACAGTCACCATCAGCTCACAGCGCAGCGGCAAAGGCGTGCGTTTCTCAACGAGAACAGGCGGCATCAATATAGGAGAAAAAGACGGGAACACGCAAACAGAAAGACTCTTCGCCGTGCAGTCACTCTTTAAAAAAGGCGGTATCCCGTGCACGATCTCTTCGACCATCATCCGCGATCTGTGGGCAAAACTGCTCATCAACGCGAGCGGAAATACGGTGCAGGCTCTTCTGCGGGGTCCTCATGAATATTTCCAAAAGATCGAAGAAGCCAACAGCGCGATGACACTGATCATGAAAGAAGTCGTCGCAGTCTCCAAGGCCGCGGGCACGGGGCTTACAGAAGAAGACATCACAAAACTCTACCGCTACCGCGACAACTATCCGCCCGAAAACTACAGTTCCATGGCGCAGGATCTGCTGGCGGGCCGCCAAATGGAAATCGATGCCCTGCTCGGTGTTATCCTCGATTTGGGCAGGCACTACAGCGTCCCCACCCCCGTCTGTGAGTTCACCTACGACCTACTCTATACGCTCAATGCCGTCAATGCCGACGCGCTGGAGAGATAAGAATATTTAATTTATATATAATTTTAATAAATAATCAATAATTTAATGACATTTCGACATAATTTTACTATAATTATTAGTAAATAATGCTTTTAAAAAAAGACAGATTCCGCTGTCATTATTTTATTTTTTAATAATGTCTTAAACATGAAAGCGATAGGAATTTTTATGATAATCAAAAGTTTGGAAGCAAATTTTAGAGATTTAAAAAATTTTGAAATAACTTTAGGCCAGAATATTACTATAATCTCTGGCTATAATGGTACTATGAAATCTACAATACTAGGTTTACTCATACAACCATTTAATAATTCGAGGAAAAGTGCAAATCAAAAATATCCACCTAAAACTTATATAAGCATCGATGGACAATATTTAGAAGGAAAATTTGAAAAAAACATAAAATTAGCATACCCAGAATATGATAAAGAAGATTGTTTATGGGCAAAAATTAATTTTTTAAATACTGAAATAAACGAAAATGGTTTTTATACCTATAAATCTGAATTAAGAAAAGACTCATCAGCAAAAAAACTAAGAGTTTGGACTGAAACCAGAACAAAAGGTAGCGGTTTCATAAAAGACATACCAGTTGCGGCATTGTATTTAGACAGATTATTTCCTTTATCAAAAATAGATGATAAAAGCATAAAAATTTCCGAAATTCAACTTGATGAAAAAGAATTAAATTTATATCATAATTGGTATAATGAAATATTATTAAAACGAGAACATATTAAAAAGATATCCTCATTAAAATCTAGTATTAAATATACCGCTAATATAATTTTTGAGAATAGAGATTATAGATCTATGTCATCTGGCGAAGATGTAATAGGAAAAATACTACTAATGATTTTATCTATTAGAAGAGTAAAATCAAAACAAGGAACCGATTATAAAGGAGCCGTATTCGTAATAGATGAAATAGAGTCATCACTTCATCCTCCAGTACAAAAAAATTTAATAAATTTTTTAAATCGAATTGCATCAAAAGATAACATTCAATTTATCATTACTACTCACTCTACACATATTATTGAAGAAAGCTATCAAATGCGACAAAATTCTATAAAAGATAAAAAAACTCATGATAATATTGAAATAATTTATTTAAGAAAAAATTCAACAAAAATAACATCTGAATCTAATCCACCTTTTTTATCTATTAAAAATCATTTAAACTTAATAAGCCAAGAACTCCCGAAAATTAAAGTATTTGTCGAAGATAATGAAGCGCAAATAATAGCATTAAATCTTTTAGCCCCTATTTTTATAAATAATATATATATTAAAGTAACTGAATTAGGATGTAATGAATTAATTCGATTATTTTTGAATGAAAGTATTGAAGAGATAAATACATCAATACTTTTATTAGATGGTGATGCACGTGATAATTTGAAAAAATTAATGAGGTCTTATAATAAAACTGACTTCCCTGAAAATATTACTTTTTTACCTAGCAATTTAAATCCAGAAAAATACATTTATCAATTTTTAGATAATTTAGAAGATGAGCACGAGTTTTGGACATTAAATCGATATAATACTTACACAAAAGATCATTTTATAAGTTCTTGTAATCCATACCCAACAAGATCAAGAAAAAAACAAAAAGAATGGTTTAATAATTACTATAAATATTTTTATATTGATACTAATCATAATATTTTTAAGTACATATTAAATGAACGAACCGAAGAAATTTTTAATTTTAATTCTGAATTTCTTATATCATATAATGCTTTGGCTCCTCATTATTTAATTGAATCTATCTCAGACGAAGATTTAACATATAGACCCCAACGAAACAATTTCGAAAATCAAAATATAGAATTAATATCCATGCTTGCTTTAACAACAGACAATGAAAATAGAAAATTAAACCTTCTATTTTAAATATCGATTAACTAATACTTTTTTGCTATAATTAAATATATCAATGCGGAGGTAAATATGCCTGAACTTGATTATATAAAACTTAGTGACTTATATCTTTGGAATGAAAATCCTAGGTTTGAACCCTTAGATAACGAAAAATTATCTATAGAAAAAATGATTGAAACATTGCCCGATAAAATATATAAATTAGCTGAAGATATATGCAAAAATGGAATAATAGAAACGATTGCTGTATATAAATATAATAATAAACTCACTGTTTATGATGGCAATAGAAGAATTACTGCGTTAAAAATATTATCAAATCCTGATTTAATAAAAACTAATAAAAAATATTTTAGAAAATTTTCCTCTTTAAGTTTGTCTGATATATCTTATGGAAATGAAATTCCTGCCTTTATTTTTAAAGAAAATGAAATAGAACAGCTTATGATTTTTTTAGAGCGAAGGCATATTGGCGAAGACAGCGGCCGAGGTTTAATTACTTGGGGTTCGACTCAAAAGGATCGATTTAAGTATTTAAGAGGCCATAATACACCTTTGCAAAACACACTAAATTTTTTAGAAAAAAATAAATATTTAACTTCTAATGAAATCAATTCAGTTACAAGAACTAATTGGGAGAGAATTTTAACCAGACCAATTACTCAAAATTTTGCTAAATTTGATTATAAAAATGGTCAATTAATTATTAATGATGAAAAAGAATTTGCATCAAAAATTAAAACTATTGCAGATGAGTTAAAAGGTAAAACTGTTAAAATTGTTTATGATAATCCTGCCATAGAAGAATTCATACATAATCTTTCTGCTAAATCTAATTTGCAGGCTAAAACAATTGAAAATACAAATTTACAATCTAATCAAGTATTGCCATTTGAAAAAAGTATGAATAATGTAACACCTGTATTAGAAGAAAGTGCTGATAAAAAGATAACTGATACTTCCAAAATTATGCATAAACGGAATATTAAACCTTCGTATGAACGCAATACATTGATTCCGGCAAATTATAAATTGAGCATTACAGATAATAGATTAAATAATATATATTTCGAGCTTAGAAGTATGGAAATCGAAAAATATTCAAATGCTGTGGCTGTTTTACTTAGGGTTTTTATTGAATTATCGATAGAACATTATTTAGATATAAATAATATTAATTATTCTATAGATGACAACTTAAGAAATAAATTTTCAAAAGTGATAAATGATGTTAAAGGAAAACAATCATTAACCAATGATGCAATAAAACCAATGGATATTGCCATTTCCAACAAAAATAGTATTTTCTCAATGCGAACTTTCAATTCATATGTACATAACAAAAATTTTAATCCTATCCCAAAAGATTTATTGCTGACTTGGGATAATTTTTCTAATTTAATTACTATTCTCTGGTCAAAATAAATTGAAATATTTAATGATAATAAAATTTTTATACTAACATTTATATTAAGGAGCTTAATATGCCTATAACATTATCGCCATTAAGATACCCTGGTGGCAAAACACAATTATATAATTATACACAAAGTCTAATTGAAAAAAATAATTTATTAGGATGTACATATGTTGAGCCATATGCAGGTGGGAGCGGTTTAGCCCTGGCATTGTTAAATAATGAAGTTGTAGACAATATCATTCTTAATGATATTGACAGAAGTATCTATGCTTTTTGGAATACAGTGTTAACAAATAATGACAAACTATGTGAAAAAATAATTTCAACGGACATAACTATTAATGAATGGTATAAACAAAAAGAAATTCAAAATAACAAAAGCACAGCCGAGTTATTTGAATTAGCTTTTTCAACATTATTTCTGAATAGAACGAATCATTCAGGTATAATAACTGCTGGGCCTATTGGTGGATACAATCAAAACGGGAATTATAAATTAAATTGTAGATTTAACAAAAAAAGTATACTGCAAAAATTAAATTTAATTGATAGTTATAAAGACAAAATACATTTTTACAATTTAGATGCAATTGAATTCTTTCATCAATTAGACAATCATAATAATATATTTATTTTTTTAGATCCACCTTATTTTTATAAGGGCAAAGAACTATATACGAATTATTATGATACAAATAATCATATTACATTAGCAAAAGAAATAGCAAAACTTAATCATAAATGGATAGTAACATATGATAACGTTGATGAAATAAAACAAATTTATCAAGATTATATAAGTAGAGAATATACTATTAAATACAGTGCGAATACCTCTTACAAAGGAACAGAAGTAATGTTCTATTCTCCGAATTTAAATCCTGTATAATATTTTTTAATTTTTTGTTTTCCCCAATCAAAAAGGCGCTCAAAGCGCCTTTTTGCTACTTTATTTCAACAATCAACACCGCGAATTATTCTTCATCGATAATGCAGCTGCCGTCTTTGTCGCCGCCACCAAATCCGCCTGCACCGCTGCCGAATCTGATGCCGCCTGTGCCTTGTGTGCCGGTTGCATTGTCGCAGTCTCCGTCACAGTTTTCCTGATTTTCCTGAATGCGTTGCAGCACTTCATCCGCCTGTGCCTGTGTCATGGTTCCCGCTTGCACGCGTTCTTCGAGGCGCGCTTGCATAAGCTCTGTCGTCTCTTCTTTAAATTGCTGTGAGATCCCCGCGCTCTCTGCCATCTCTCCGTAACGCTGCTGAGTCTGTGCTCTTTGCTCTATGACGCTGTCTGTTGAGCGGTTTGTAAGCCTTGCGAGAATTTCCGCGGGAGAATCCCCGGATGTTGCGGCAAACACAGTCGCCGAAGTTGCGAGCAGCAGCACAGCCGCCGCTGATAATATAATCAATTTTTTAGAAAACTTCATTTTATTTTCACTCCTGTTGTTTCTTTTAATTGCAAATTTTGTTTTGCTTATGCTCATCATAAAACAAGAGTGTGGCAAGTTTGTGTTTTAAAATTTCTGTTTTTGTGGCAAATAATTGTTTTTTTACGTTCAAATTTTAATTTAACATGAAAAGGCATTACGCCCGGGCTTAAGATTTTTTCAGCTTTTCTCCGCATACGGGGCAGACTGCGCTCTCTGAAGGCACCGCCTTTTTGCAGTACTCACAGATCATCATACTTTGTTTTGCCTTTTCTTTTTTTTCCGGTTTGGGAGCGTTCAATGCTTCGTCCATTCTGTCCTGAAATGTTTTCTCTATCTCGGCAAACTGCTGCATCGCTTCTGTCTTTGTTTTCTTTTTACTCTTAATCATCACAAAAATGATTACCCCGGCAATGACCGCAAAACACACCGCCGCAATGAACGCCATTTTACCAGTCAAGTTTTTATGATCCGTAAGTGCCCCGTCATCTTCATTGGTGAGTTCCCCCTCTTCGCCGCTTGTGCTTTCATCCGCAAGAGCATACATATCATTTCCGTATGTGATGCTGTCTATCATTGTTTCAAATTGCTTTTTTTCTATATCTGAAAAATACTTATCCGACATTAAATAATTTTCTACATACTTTCCTTTAATAATTGTTATATAAATAATGCAATATATGTTTTCACTATTGTTATCTATATCCAAACGTATGTATGCGTTATTGTCATTTTGGTATATTTCTGATTGACTTATCTCTGAATTATCCTTATTATACTCCCCTAAAGTTTCTATGGCGTTTTTCATATCTTCCAGAATATCTGCATCCATATCTGCCAGAGAGTAAATATACTCACTGAAATCATCTTTTCTTGAAGCAACAATATAAAAATAATGACCGTAGTAAGCTAGTATCCCGACGTCATTTTCAATGCAATAATCTCTAACTTCCTGAGCGCTTTCATATCCGTAATCATACACATCTTCATCGTCATCCGCCGTCTCTTGCGTAAAGACCGTCCACTCCTGCGCCAAATCAACGGTCATATCAAATTCTTCGATATAAACTTCTCCACCGGATGCGGCCAGCACTCCTGCCGATGGAGTCATGAATAATATTAATATCAGTAACGCCGTAAGACCTTTTTTCATGATGTATCCTTTCCGACAAGTACTTTATTTTTTCAGCTTTTCTCCGCATACGGGGCAGACTGTGCTCTCTGAAGGCACCGCCTTTTTGCAGTAATCACAGATAACCAAATTGCGTTGCGTATTTTCGTCATCTTTGCTTCTTGCATTGTATTCTGTTTTATCTGCCGCCGCCGTGTAAGTAACCTCTTGCGTTTGTGCAAGCTGTCTTCTAACAGTCGCCGTCTTCTTTTTCTTGCTTTTACTCATTGCAATAAATAAAATAATGATTCCGGCAATAACAGCAAAACACGCCACCGCAATGAGTGCCATTTTGCTGATCAAGTCTTTATTGTCCGTAAGCACCCCGGCGATTTCATTTGTCAGTTCGCCCTCATCACTGCTTACACTCTGGCTCGCAGCCGTAAAAGCATCCTCCGTATACGTTACCTGATCGACCATTTCCTGAAATTTTTGCCTGTCGGGCTCTATCAATTCATCAAACTTTGAGTAAAAACACGCGATATATTTTCCGTTCATAATGGTCATATACCCTACGCCATAGCAAATAAAGTCGTCACTGTCCATGCTCATATCCCATTTGAGATACACATTTTCTTCATTTTCGTAGAGCTCAAAGTCGCTGTATTCCCAGCCGTCTTCCGCCATGCCTTCCGCAAACTGCGCTCCGAGCATGAACAAATTTTCATACAGCGAATCCATCTGGGCAAGGTAGCCGATCTCTTCGCTGTATTCATCCTCAAAGCTCATCACCCCTGTTATAAAAATATCATAATACGCAGATAAATACAGATCAGTGCCATAAAACAGCTCCTCTTTCATTTCCTGCGCGCTGCTAAATCCGTAATATGCCAGATCCGTATCATCATCATTCGTATCAGGTGTGAATACCACCCAGTCCGTTGGTATTTGCACCTTCATTTTCAGTTCATCAATGCTGTACTCTCCGCCGGGCGCGGCAAACACAGTTGCTGTCGGCAGCATACACAGCAATCCGCAAAATAATATGATCAAAATTCTTTTCATTACGTATTCCTTTGATTCATTTTGTATTTGAATAATAAATCTATTTTATTCGACAAAAATTTCCCTAAGATATATTTAACCGTAAAAAATAACATAATGCAATGATTTTATTAAAATTAAATAAGCTCTGTAAAATTACAGAGCTTATGGAAAAACTTTATACTTTATTTCTTATCGATACAAAGCTGAGCACCTTTTGAGGTCGGGCCGACCATGTAGGCGTATTGCGCCAGCCAGCCGCCCTCCACTTTTGCGGCAGGGCATACCCACGCTTCTTTTCTTTTTTGAAGGATCTGTTCATCGATGAGCAAATTAATTGTTCTTTCGTTTAGATCGATGTCGATCATATCCCCCTCTTCTATCAAAGCGATGGCTCCTCCCAGCGCCGCCTCAGGCGAAACATGGCCGATCACGCCGCCGCGACTCGCGCCGGAAAATCTGCCGTCTGTGATGAGCGCGACATCTTTATCCAATCCTGCGCCGCAAATATAGCCCGTCACGTTGAGCATCTCCTGCATACCCGGTCCGCCCTTCGGGCCTTCATAGCGAATGATCATGACATCTCCTTTCTTGATGCGTCCCTCAACCAACGCGCCCATCGCGTCGTTTTCACTATCAAACACACGGGCAGGCCCCACGTGCTTATACATTTTAGGATCCACACCGCCTATTTTAATAACAGCTCCGAGCGGTGCGATATTGCCTTTAAGTATTCTCAGCCCGCCTTCCTTTAAATAAGGATCGTCCGTCGGGCGTATCACGTCTTTATCGTAGACAGCTGCACCTGCAACATTGTCTGCGATTGTCTTCATGCTCACAGACAACGCGTCACCGTCTACGATGCCGGCCTTGATGCCTTGTTTAATAACTGCGCTCACGCCGCCCGCCATGTCCAAATCTTCCATACTGTGAACTCCCGAAGGAGAAAGCTTGCACACCTGCGGCGCAATCCTGCTTATTCTGTCAAAATCCTCCAGCTCCATATCGATCCCCGCTGCGCTAGCAATAGCAGGCAAGTGCAATGCCGTGTTTGTAGAGCACCCGAGCATCATATCAAGCGTGATGGCATTCTCAATAGCTGTTTTTGTTACAATATCCCTCGGCTTCAAATCTGCCTTGAGCAAATCCATGATCATCATGCCGGCCTTTTTCGCCATTCTGGTTCTCTCTGCGCGTATAGCCGCCACCGTTCCGTTCCCGACAAGCCCGAGCCCCAAAATCTCCGACATGCATGCCATTGAGTTTGCCGTAAACATTCCGAAGCAGGAGCCGCAGCCGGGACAGCTTTCGTCTTCATACAGTTTAAATTCTTCCGGCGTAATTTCCCCCAGTTTTAATTTCGCGGAAGCTTCCAGCGGCCCTATTTCGTCTAGTTTTCCTCTGAATTTTCCTTTTTGCATAGGTCCGCCTGTAATTAAAATCGTCGGTATGTTCACTCTCAGAGCGCCGATGAGCATGCCCGGTATTATTTTATCGCAGCTTGCAACCAGCACCAGCGCATCGCAGTTGTGCGCTTTTGCCATCGTCTCGATCGAATTGGCAATGAGCTCTCTGCTCGGAAGCGAATACTTCATACCGTCTGTACCCATAGCCATGCCGTCACAGATCGCGATGTTTTCAAACATAACAGGCGTGCCCCCCGCTATCCGCACACCGTCCATGACTGCCTGCCCCAATTTATCGAGATGCGAATGCCCGGGGAAAATATTTGTCCAGGAATTGGCAACGCCGATAAATGGTCTGCTGATCTCTTCATCGGTGAATCCGGCCGCTTTGATGAGCGAGCGCGCGGCCTGTCTGATGGGCCCTTTTTTCATCAGGTCGCTTTGGTATGTTTTTTCCTTCATAAGATTATCCTCCTTAATATCCATTCAATGAATATGTTCTGCTTATAATTATAATGCACGGTGGGCTTCACCGTGCACTAAAATATTATAATTGAATACATTGTTTATTTATAATATTAAATTATACTTTAATTTCCGCTTGCTGGTTCTACAAGATTTGATACGCCTGGCGGCAGTTCGCCGGCTTCTTCAAGTCTACGCGCTCTTTTAATATTTCTAATACCCAGTGTAAAGAAAGGTATTACCAAAGTAAATATATTTATATATCCGGTGTAGGCATATCCTTTGCTGATAATCGCAATAAGTCCTACTTGAGATATGATCCAGATAATGATTGTCCAGCCTGTGGCGATAATGCCGTTTTTCAGTTTTTCATTTTTCATTTTCTTGAAGAAAATCAGTTTCAGTCTGGATTGAGCCGCAAATACAAAGCCCACGGCCGTTGTAACAAGAGCCATGAATAACAATAACGGATAAATGACTTTAAAGACCTGACTATCCAGTGAGTTTACGACAAAAAGGGTAGGCAGCAATTGAGCCTGCGCATCAGTTGCAACCGTCGGCATTCCGCCTATCAGCATAAGGCAAACAGCACACAGCATAAACGAATTCAAAATAATGCCTAAGATTGCGGTGCCTTTTGGCTCATTACGGTACCTTATGCCAACCGCCGAAGAAGCCCCCGCCGACCAAATGCCGGCTTGAAACAATCCGTATAACACCGCTCCCCATATAGCTTTTGGATAGGATGTGTAAACTACTTTATCCGCAAAATGCATGGAGATATTACTCCATTGCGCAATGATGCCATATCCGGTGATAACAGCTACGCATACGATCATTATGATCGTTAATGCCGAGCCAAACATTCTGACAAATTTAGCACCGAATATGCATACAAATACGGTAAGTATAAGCATAATCAATGTCCCAAAAAAGTTTGGAATGCCAAAATATTGGTTAAACAGCACGGCACCGCCCGCGAGACATGCCGCCGGTGCCAACGGTAGCGTTATAAGAGATATGACATCGTATATTTTACCCATCACGAACTGAATTGGGTCATATACTTTGTTGACGATCTCAATATATGTAAACACAGAATACAGCCGACTCATTTCGAGCGATATATACATGATAAGTCCGACCAGTGTCATCGAAAAAACAGGTAAAATTGCACCTAAAAACCCGTGCTGCACAAAATAATGCACTTCTTGTGTGCCCGATGCGAACCCGGCTCCGCAGTGAGATGAGAACCAAACTGCGGCAACCCCTACGCTGATGCTTGTAAAATAATGTCCTTTGTTAAGTTTTCCCTTAGCAGTTGTTTGCATAATAAAAAATAACCTCCATATAGAATTTAAACAATATATTCAAAATATAAACTTATTGATCCAATCGGCCGGCTTGTTCGTGATCCGGGCTTTTTAACCGCGACAGCAGTATAAGCCCTAACACGCACGCTACCCCCGCTATCACAAAGGATAGCGCAACCCCAAGACTCGTGCCTTGCACGGCCTTTATAAGCACCGGGCAAAGCAGGGACGCGAGCCCGAAACCTATCATAATAAACCCGTAATTGATCCCGGCATTTTTTATTCCAAAATAATCCGTTGAAAGCGCGGGGAAAGTGCCCAGCGTGCCGCCGTAAAAAAACGCCAGAGCCACAAACAAGACGGGATAGAGCATTCCCTTTGCCATAACAAGCCCCGTAATACAGGCGGTACTAAAACCAAATACACAAATCAGCGTGATTTTTCTGCCCACCTTATCCGACAGGGAAGGCACAACCAAACGGCCCACAGCCTGAAATATGGATGCCAGCATCACTGCGCTGAGGGCCTGTGTGCTTGTGATCATGCGCTGCGAGCTGATAAGCACGAATTGAGGACTGATCAGCATAAACCCGGGAACCGCTAAAAACATGGATATGGTAATAATGTAGTAATATTTTGTTTTCAGCATCTCTTTGGGCTCATACTGCTTCGCTGAAGACAGCGCTTTGTTGTTTGCTGTCTGATAGTTGGCCATATATCCGTACGGAGGTTCTTTGACGTATATACTTCCGACTAACCCGACAGCCAAAGTTAGAATAGCTACTAATAAAAACATTACTCTTAAACTGTAATTGTTTAAAAGAAAGTTAATAAAGGGCGACATATAAAAACCGGATAGACCGATCATGCAAAGAATTGCTCCGCCGGCCATACCTTTTTTATCGGGAAAATATTTTTGCATTGCCGCTATCAAAGTGTTATAGACAATGCCCCCTCCAATACCTGTAAATGCCCCAAATGTAACCGTAAGCAGCCAGGGCATCCTTGCCGGTACGAGTCCCGTAAAAAATAAGCCTGAAAAACTTATAATAATTCCAAATCTCAAAGCTTTTCGAATCGAATACCGAGTCTGAAGCCTGCCGCCTATGATGCATCCTACGACAAATATTCCAAGATTCATCGAAAAGGGCACGCTTGCGGCAGCTGCATCAATTGCGTAGTGACTCATTATAAAAGGTTGAATAATACTCCACGAATAGCTGATACCGCCAAATGACATAACAAACATGCCCATAAGCAATACTTTTATTCGGTTTACTTGCTTTATTTTCACTGTTTCCAAAATGAAAGCTCCTTTAAATATTTTTGTCTGATTTTCCTGAAAACTTTATAAAATGTCTGCTTGCTTGGCCTGATGCTTTAATTCATCCCGAAAATTTGGATGCGCGATTTTAATGAGTTCTTTTGCTCTGCCTGCGGCCGACTGATTGAGCATATCCGCAACACCGTATTCGGTCACGATATACTGCACATCTGTACGCGGTGTTGTAATCACTGTTCCCATGGGATGATTGAAAACAATTTTTGATGTAACGGTACCGTCTTTTTTGGTATTTGTTGATTTCATCGCTATAAACGACATCCCGCCCTTGCTCATTTGAGCCCCTCTTACAAAATCCAGCTGGCCGCCTGTTCCGCTGAACTGCCTGCTTCCTATAGACTCACTGCATACCTGCCCCGTGATGTCGGTGCTGATACAGCTGTTTACCGAAACAAAATTATCCTGCTGTGCTATGATGTAAGGATCGTTTGTATAAGAAACGGATTTTGCCAATACATTTGGATTATGATCTAAAAATGTATACATTTCGCTGCTTCCCATTGCAAAACCCATGACAGATATTCCCTTGTACACTTGTTTGGCGCTGTTGTCTACTGCGCCTTTCTGTGTTAAAGAAAACATGGACTCCGTGTACATTTCCGTATGAATCCCAAGATGCTTATGATCTTTAAGGCTGTATCCCACCGCATTCGAGATTCCTCCTATACCTATTTGTAAACACGCCTTGTTTGGGATCCTGTCAACAATGTAAGATGCCACTTTCTTTTCCGTATCATCGGGTTCCCCGGACTGAAGTTCGGCAACTTCCTCACTTTCCTCAAATAATGCGGTTACCTCACTGATATGTACTTTGTATCCGTTTATATGCGGAAGCCGGTCATTGACCTGCACAATCACTTCTCTTGCATCTTTTGTGAATGCATCCATGTCCCCGGGAGACAGGCTTAAATTAAAATATCCTTCCTCGTCCATCGGGCATGCCATGATAAATAAGACGGTCGGCTGCAACCTTGTTCGTATAACTTTTTCGGCATTTCTCAGCTGGAAGCAATAATAATCGATTTTTCTCCCTTTTTTTATCGCATCACGTTCGTATGCGCCCAAAAATGAAGAAATATAATGTATGTTTTCATTACAGTCGGCATTGAAAATATCATGTCCTCGAACAGAAAGAGAGGATGAGACGATAACATCATTTAATTCATTTTTTATTTTGTATAATTCATTGAGTAAAATCACAGAGCATTGGCTCGATGCCTGTACGGCGATTTTGTCACCGTTTATTATTCTGCTCACCGCCTCAGCAGGCGTTGTTAACTTTTTTGCATATTCATTTTTAAAATTCATAATAATTTATAATTCCTCCGCTTAGCATATCTTTTCATTTTATATCACTTCGATTTTCAAGTGTCAAAATATAAACATAACGTTTACATTGAATGTTATTTCACGTATTTTTATGCTGTTATGTACTTTTTTATGAACATGTTGTTGCGAAATAAAGACAAAGGAATTATAATATTAGTGTACCAAATGATAAAAAGGTGATTAAAATAAATAAAGATGATTTAACCAATAAATTAAATGAAAATCCGTTTATATCTATTACACAGGCAATCTATGAAATTTTGCTTTACGAGATTATTAATTTTATTTTTTTGCCCGAAACAGTACTGGTGGAATCCTACATTGCGGAATCTTTAGATGTGAGCCGCTCTCCTGTCAGAGAAGCGATACATATGCTGGAAAAAGAAGGATATGTTATCAGAAACTATAAAAAATCTGCTGTTGTTGCGCCTCTTAACGCAAATGATTACTTCGATTTAACGAATTTCAGATATCTCATAGAACCACAGGCGGCAGGCTGTGCGGCCGCGAGAGTTACAGATAAAGAAATCACGCAATTAGAGGATTACGCGAAACAAATCGAAAACGCATATCACTCCGGAGATTACAAAAATATGCTGATTTCAGAAGATATCTTCCATGAATATATTGTGCTTTGCAGCAAAAACAAATATCTGATTGATGCTTATAAAAATATCAAATCCCAAATCAATAAATACCGCATTTATATCATGGCAGATAAAGATACATATGACTTTATTATTCGCGAACATTTCCTTATTTTCGATTCGATCAGCTTTAAAAACAAAGATACGGCCGAAAGCACGTGCAGGCGTCATATCACTTTTGTTTTGGGACGAAGCGAGAGCGAAGTAAAAGAACCCTGTTCAATTTTGGTACAGGAAAGACTAAAACAATTGAAACAGCTTTTACAAAATGCTACTATAGATTAAATTTCATTATATAAATAATTTTATTTATTTCATACAATCATTCTTTACGCTTTTTTATGCAAAGATTTACATCTTTCATCAATTTTTAATTCCTTATAGACAAAATCTTTAAACAAATGTATCATAAAAATGGTATTTATAATGGCGTATGATCGCAACATATCAACGTTCTGTGCTGCATGATGCAGTATAGTCTGTAAGGAGGAAAAAATGAAGTCAAGAGTAGAAATCAAAACTTATGCAAAAACATTGATCAGGCAAGACTACTGGACACAAGTGGGTGTTATCGTCGTCTTTGCCGCAATTATGGCCGGAGCTAGCGCTGTGACATTCGGCATCGGCTCGCTGATCCTTTCGGGGCCTTTGACGGTAGGGCTGTGCTGGTTCTTTTTACTTATTTACCGCGGGCAAAGCCCGGATTTCGGCACCATGTTCAACAAAGGGTTTCATGATTTCGGGCGCAATGTGGGTGGATATCTTTGGATGGAATTATTTATTTTTCTTTGGACACTTCTCTTCATAATCCCCGGCATTATCAAATCTTTCTCGTATGCCCTGACCCCTTTTATTCTTGCCGACTGCCCCAACGTAAAAGCTCAAGACGCACTCAAGCTTTCAATGCGCATGATGAACGGCCGCAAAATGGATCTTTTTGTATTTTATCTCAGTTTTTTGGGCTGGATGTTCCTCTCGGCTCTCACCGGCGGACTGCTTATGTTCTTCTATGTCGGTCCCTATATGGGCGCTTCTTTCTCGGGCTTTTATGAGGAAGTCAAACGCGACTCGCTCGAAAAAGACATCGTCACCGAAGCGGAGCTTTCTTAATAAATACAAATTAAAATATACATAAAAAGCTTGGACTCATGAGAGCTCTCATGAGCAGCAAAGCGGAATCGAATTATGACAGCATAAACATCACTTGCTTTGAAGTGGTCTTTATTTTGTTTGTTAAAGTCAATGTACAAATAAAGTATAGGAGGTCGCAACTTCGAGTATGATTTACATTCATAATAACCCATTTATTAAAAATAGTATTAAATCGTCTGCACATTGCAAGATTGACTCAAAAGCATCTGAAAAATTATCATCTCTAATATTAAAAATATGAGCGATTTTTTCATATGATTTACCCTTTCTATGACCCGTCCCTGTAGATCGAAGTTCTTGGAGATTCCTTAAAAATTTAATATGTATCTCATAATCCCCAGCATCCTTTTCTGATAGAAATCTTTCTAACTTTGCAATACTACCTTTTAATCCTTCTGGATTATCTAATTGCTTTAAGATTTCTTTTTCATTTAACGAATCTATTATTGACTTAACTAATGACAAAACTAAATGGTCAAACTCCTCTTGACTGTTAGTCACAGGTATGCGCAGTTGTTTGAAATTATATGCATCTTTAGCAGAAAGAGGTAAGAAAAAATCCCATCCGTATTTTTTCTGCCATTTTTCCTGAAATTTCTTATAATCAACCTTAAATTTTAAATCAATAATTTCCGCTTCGGTAAACACACATAAAAAATCTCTCTTGAACTTTACCATACTTAAATTTTCTTCAGAAACAATATTATAGCTCTTCCAGTGTAACTGCTCTTCGCTAGGAAGATCGCGTCCGAGATCGCCTAAGTAAGCAGATATGCAATTCTTATGGTGATTATCAATGGCCATACCCCATAGGTATTGACACCTTAAACGCCCATCTTCCACGCTATATATTTCTGGATGTGATAAATATTTTTGCAGTACTTCTTTCTTGAAGAATACAGGTGTTAAATAATGCGGGGCATTGGGGTTAGACCCAAAATAATTTGCAAGTTTGTCTGGATTAGATGTATATGATTCTGGATCGCCATTTTCATCAACTCCGATAATATAATCTTGATATTGTGTTTCCTCTTCAAATGGCCAATAGCCACTTTGCTCTATCGGTTTAGGTTTAATAATTTTTTTTCCCATAATTACACTAAATACATTACTCCCTATCAATTTCATTTCACCGCCCCAAATACCATAAAATAAATCATCTTTTTTCACGGTTTTAGAAAATGCAACTAAATTATTATCTCGTAGGCTTCCTGGAATTTTAGTTCTTATATCGAAAAATAGTAATAAAGCCATTTGTTTAGCGGCAGAGTATTTAGTTAAGTACTTTAGTTTAACATAAGTGTTCGTTTCATTTTCTATTTTAGCTACTTCCTCGCTTTCACCGTTGTTTAGAATAGCAAAATATTTATTGTTTTTTGTGTCAAAATATAAATTATTTAACAACCTAAACTCTTCTGAAAGTTCTACATAACTGGGTTTTATCCCATAAAATTCTCGATAATGAACGATATTTTCAGACCTATTATTTCCATAAAATGACTTTTCATATGTCACCTTCCCTCCACTTTCAACAAAACATGGTGCTTGTGTGCCAATCGTATTATCGAAGCTATAATCTTGATAGACGCTCTCAAGATCTTCTATAGGAATTAGAGCAGCCCAAAAACAAGCGTCGGCACCATTAAGATTTCGATTGCCGGAAACTTGAACCCAAACTTTTTTTCCATGTATATTCTTGAGATATTTTATGTTTTCTATTTGATGATAAAATTCATCAATACTCATTTTTACACCTCACTTTTTGAAAATGCTTGTTATTGAATAAAGATATTAAATCAGCTTCTAACTATCTAAGAAAACACATAGGTTTCAATTAACTTAAACATCCAATAATTATTATATAACTTTTAAACCGTTTTGCACTCACATCTTGTATTAAATTAGTTTAATAATATGGGTTGCTTTTATTCAATTAATCATAGAAGAAAGGTGGCTGAGTTGGAACAATAAAAATAACAGGCAATTTAATTGCCTGTTATAAAGACCAAACTTACTGCTCTATGAGTGACTCTATTATCCAAGCTTTTTTGTTTCTAAATAAATATATAAACTATTTTTAATCAATAACCCTTACCCGCTCCTCGCGTAAATCTTAAGATGACTCTCTTCTGTCTGTTTAATATAAATCAAGAGGCAGCGTCATTTTAAGCCGGTCTGAGAATTCGGCAGGGTGGAGTGTCTTCTTATAAAATCATCAAACTACCCGATACATAATACATATTAGCCCCAATCCAAACCCCCTCACCGGGATTCGCACGCTCCTCGACAGATAGTATGGTGTCATTCTGAACGTGTCCAAGAATCTGGAAAATTGGATTTCTTTTCATAAATTATCAACCCGCTCTCATCCCCGGTAATTATTTTTTATCTAAAAACCGACTGCCTTCCTTTTTATAATGCATATTAAACCAATCCAAACACCCGAACTACGTTCACCCACTCTTTGAAAAACAAAATGGTATCATTCTGAGCGTGCCTACAGATCCTGCGAAGGGCTTTTCTTCAAATAATCAATCATTCTCCAGCTTTACATGCAATCATAGGAGCTTTCCTGCGTTCACCCGCCCTTACAACACCCTCCTCTCAATAGCCAATAGACTCACTTTCTTTTTACAAACTGAACAGATATCATGCTAAACGTGCCTGCTCTTCCGGCAGGGCAAATTTTCTGAAGAAAAAACAAATCAATCCTTCTTATTTGCTTTTCATCATAATCCGCTTATCCCTTTCGTCAATCTCAAAACAATCTTTCATCTATGCAGATAAGCAGACAGTATCATTGCGTAAAATTGACCTCGGCATATAATCATGTTATACTGATATTATATTTATTAAGTTTTATTATATGAAGTAATCAGGTTGAGTAGACGGTTTGTGAATTTTTTCACGCCGGTTTTTTAAAGTGGGGAAAGATAAGCCAGCCAACATATAGTCGAAAATCCTGATGAAAAATACATATAGAACTGGGGTTTGATTAGGATCAAAAGGTCATGATCTATATTACAATCGCGTAGTATAAAGTGAACTGATAAAATCAGGAAAGCTTAAACACTCTAACTCTATGCATTTATAGAGTCTGGAGTGTTTTTTTTCGTACGGAATGCATTTTCTTATGTTCAAAATGATACATTCTACGTAAGGCTTGATAAATACCAATCGCTGATTTGCATCAGCATCAAAGCAAAAAAAAACGGAGGAAAATAATGCAATCAACAATTGAAATGACAAAACAAAAAATTGAAAATGAAAAAATCTCGCAAAAAGCATATATGCTATGGAGAGATTGGAAATGGCAGGCAAAGCACGCCATAAAAGATATTAAAACTGTCGAAATGATTTTAGGAATTTCACTGTCCAATGATAAAAGAAAACAAATAGAAGAAACCATAAAAGTATTTCCAATGTCTATTACCCCCTATTATTTATCACTGATTGATACACAGGATTACGAAAATGATCCGATTTTTAAGCAAGCCTTTCCGGATGTAAGAGAACTGCACATAGTAGACTGTGATATGGCAGATCCCCTGTCAGAAGATGCAGACAGCCCGGCCCCCGGCATTACTCATCGCTATCCCGACAGGGTTTTATTTCATGTCAGCAATGTATGCGCAATGTACTGCAGGCATTGCACGCGGAAAAGAAAAGTAGGCGATCGTGACTGCATCCCTTCAAAACAACAGCTTGAAGAAGGATTAAGCTATATCAGGCAAAACACCGTCATCAGAGATGTATTGCTCTCCGGCGGTGATCCTTTTATGCTTTCGGATGAATTGCTTGACTGGATTTTAGGAGAGCTGGATAAAATCCCACATGTTGAAGTCGTTAGGATCGGCACCAGAACCCCGGTCGTACTGCCATACAGGATCACGGATAATTTGATAAAAGTGCTGAAAAATCACAAAACAATATGGATAAATACACATTTTAATCACCCCAAAGAAGTCACTACCTCAGCAAAAGAAGCTTTAAAAAAGCTGGCGCTTGCCGGAATCCCTCTGGGCAATCAGTCGGTGCTTCTTGCCAATGTCAATGATTGTCCCAGAATCATGAAAAATTTGGTGCACAAACTTGTAAAAAACAGAGTAAGGCCTTATTATATTTATCAATGTGATCTGTCCGAAGGGCTCGAGCATTTCAGAACCTCTGTGGGCAAGGGAATAGAAATCATGGAGAGCCTGCGAGGCCATACGAGCGGATTTGCAGTGCCGACATATGTCATTGATGCGCCCGGAGGCGGAGGCAAGATCCCGGTAATGCCAAATTATCTTTTATCCTGGTCCACCAATAAAGTAGTCCTGCGAAATTATGAAGGCATGATCAGCACCTATCAGGAACCTTTGGGTTATCATCATATTAAATGTGATTTAGACTGTGATACTTGCACCCTTCAGTTAAAACTTGAGCAGGTAGAAGATGATAAAACAATTGGTATTACAAAATTACTGGCAGATTATAATGATATCATCACACTTATCCCAAACGAAGAATTAGAGGACACGCTTTATAATGGATAAAATAGTATATATCGGTCATTCCACAGTTCAGCACGGAAAAGGTAGCAACAGAATTTATGTGATGTCGCTTGATGAGCGGGATCTGCCCGGCATCACACAAAATCTTGATGAACTGGCCCGTCAAAATAAATACACCAAAATAATCATCAAAGCCAGAGCCTCTTACAAAGATTGGTTTATCCTAAATGGTTACGCAATAGAAGCCGTGATCGAAGGATTTTATAATGGAGAGGAAGCAGGATATTTTTTTAGTAAATATCTTGATAAAAACAGAACTATTGATCTTGCTCTAAACATTCGTACCAATATTCTTGAAATGACAAAGCATTTAAGCAGCACGCCTTATACAGACAGCAAAATAAAAAATTTTATATGCAAAGAAGCCGATAAAAAAGCTATTCCTCAAATGGTCACACTGTATAAAAACGTTTTTAAAACTTATCCGTTCCCGATCCACCAAGAAGAATATATACAAAAAACAATGGATGAAAATCTCATCTATTTTGGGATCTGGGATAAAGATAAACTGATAGCATTGTCGTCTATAGAATTATCAGAAAAATATTCAAATGCCGAAATGACGGATTTTGCAGTCTTAAGTGAGTATAGAGGGCATTCTCTGGCAAGATATCTGCTGATTCAAATGGAAAAGCGCTTGAAAAAGCTAAACATAAAAACCGCCTATACAATAGCCAGATCAACATCCGAAGGAATGAATATCACGTTTGCAAAAAACGGATACACATACTGCGGCACATTGATCAATAATACAGATATCGCAGGCAGGATAGAAAGCATGAATGTCTGGTATAAACCTATGTAAATGAAACGCATGATAAAATGATCAACACCCATTCTTTTCACCATACACGGCGAGGACATAAAAAAGTAAATGAAATAGTCATATTCTCATCATGATCGATTATTTTTACGATAATGTCAAAATGCTTATCTTGACACATAACCCTGCGCTGTACTAAACTTAAAAAAGAATGACATTATATACAGAGTACTATCTGTACATATAAAAGGAGTGTTTATTATCAAAATTTTAGGGATCATCGGAAGCAAGAGAAAAGATGGAAATACATCCGCTCTTATCCAAAAAGCTGTTGAGGCCGCTGTAGAAGAAGGTATACAAGCCGAGATAATTTTTCTCGGTGATTATGTCATAAAAGATTGTACCGGCTGTGAAGGCTGCAAAAACACTTATAAGTGTGTGATCAATGATGATATGCAGAAATTATATCCGCGTCTGCTTGAAGCCGATGCCATTATCCTGGGTTCGCCGACTTATTTTTACAATGTGTCCGCCGTAGTGAAAGCTTTTATCGACAGGTGCTATTGCTTTGAAGTGTTCGCAGAAGATGACCGCAGTGTCTGGATGGGTATTGGCGAAGTGCTTGGAGGTAAATATGCGGTTGTCATGGCTGTATGCGAACAACACTTTGAGGCTGATATGGGATGCACAATCGAGGCTATGACAAAACCGTTGGAAGCCTTGGGCTACCGGGTGATTGATACTCTTCAAGCATTGGGTTTATTTAAAAAACAAGCTGCTTTGAATAACGAAAAAATATTAGATCAAGCAGCAGAAGCGGGGAAAAAGCTTGCAAAAACATTAAAGCTGAGAAAAGAAATAGAAAAGAAACTAAATTCGATTGATTAGAAATCAGGAAAATAAGTTCATTTTATAGTATGCTTAAACAAATAATATACTCTTTTCAAATATGCTTACTTTATTTTTAAAAATAGAATATCTGTCAAAGAATCCAGAAAACCTTACTTTCTACAAATGCCTCGATTATAGAAAGGCATTTATCCATCATGATAAAAAGAATGTTAAAGAGCAGTATCATTTTAAATATAGTCAAGAATTCTGATCGGAAAAATTTCTCTTATGCAAAAATACCGAACAACAAAAAAACAAGCAGTCGTCTCACTGCTTGTTTTTTTAATCACTCGATCGTCTTCAATCACCAAAATATTCTTCGTTTTTACGAATATAGGCAACCACCATAGCGTCAAATTCTTTTTCGTGACATACAACCTTGCTGTCCAGTTCATGAAATAACTGCTGCGCAAATGATGCCGCAGCACTATCACATGCTCCCTCAACAAATTGCTGCAGTTTTTCTTCATTATCATGATAAATTTCAATCGCTTTTTCTAAAAGCTCGTCAATCTCTTCTTCCCCCATTTCCAAAAAACCTTCCCGTGCTATCTGTATCAATTGCACCGTGGCGTTGAAAAACAACTGGTTAAATCCGCCGTTGCATATCTCATCCGCAATGGCACAGCATGCATACACATTTTGACAAGGTTTCGGCAGTGAAGAAATCACTTTGAATTCATTGCTGCAATCATCGCTTATCTGTCCGCTGATCCAGCTCATGATGGCAAAGCGCAAGTCTTCATCAGCAATAGCCGGTATTTCCTCTTTCTTTAAATGTTCAAATTTTTTGGACGCAGCAATACAGTCTTTCATATTTTTACATACTTCTTTCATAACAACACAACCCCGTTTTTATATCTTTTTCAATATAACATATATAATAAAATAAAACAAGCAGGCTGCCCTGCTTGTTTTGAGGTGAGGTTGCATTCATGAAAATTGATTTCTGTTTATTCTATTTCTATCTTGTTTTTTCCTTCGGGTTTTTCCGCTTTGGGAACCATAATGCTCAGCATACCGTCGCTTAACTTTGCTTTGATATTTTTACCGGAAGCGTCAGCTAAATAAATCCCTCTGGCCATGGAAGAATACCTTCTCTCTTTATGGATGTAATTTTTAGTGCTTTCGTCTTTGTTTTCTTCTCTGGCAACTGCAATGGTAAGTCTGCCGTCTGTCATATCCATACTGATTTCTTCTTTTTTAACGCCCGGCAAATCCGCCTCGATAAGATAATCTTTTTCGTTTTCTACAACATCTATTTTAAAAGTATCCGCAGCAAAGCTTCTGCGAAGCGCGAATGGTTCAGCGAAAAAGTCGTCAAGCATGTTGTAGAAATCATCAAAACCTCTGTTTGCTAAATTTGTTCCTTTTCTGTTAAATGGTACTAATCCAGCCATGATCAACAACTCCTTTATTTTTTATTTTGTTAGCACTCTCTCTTGATGAGTGCTAATTTATATTTACCACTTTTTGTAAATATTGTCAATACCTTTTTTAAAAAATTTTTATTTTTTCATTATCAATTTATTCTTTTGTTTCTAAATTGCTCTAAATATTTAGCCGAGCAATATATAAATTCCCAAAGCAAAATAAATCAGAGCAGAAAGAATTTTAAAAAATTTTGAGGATTTATTATGTACTATAATGCCGGCAATATAAGTACTCAGCAGGCCTATCGCAGCATCTATTATAAAGCCGATCAGCAAAAAGCTAAATCCTAACAGCAATAACTGACTGCCCACATGTCCAAGAGCCTTGTTTGTAAACCGGGGCAAATAAGCAATATAAAAGAAAATAACTTTAGGATTCATTAAATTTGTAAACAATGCCTGTCGAAATGTCATCAGTGTTGATTGTTCTTGACCGTTTGTTTTTGCGTTTAGTTTCTTAGTATCATGCAAAGTTTGTATGCCGATTAAAATCAAATAAAGGCTGCCGCAAACTTGCAATAGATGAAAAGCGTGATTCGAAATATTGAAAAAAGCGGCCAGTCCGCAGCTCACAGCAATCGTGTAAAATAACATGCTCACCGATATTCCAAGCGCAGCCATTATCCCTGCTTTTCTTCCAAGCCGAATACTTGTAGCTATAATATACAGCATATCAGGTCCCGGTATGATACAGAGAACGAATGTAGATCCTAAAAAAATAATATATTTTGTCAAGTCGATGGTGAACACAATAAAAAAACCCTCCAAATAAAAAAACAAGAATGTGTAACGTTTTTATTGACATAATATAGTTACATCATTATAATAAATGTAACACGTTAAAATGTAACTGTCAATATGCATTATGGAGGTTACAATATGGATTTGTTATGTCTTGAGTTTATCAACAGCAAATGGTATAAAACACATCAGCTGTTTGAAGACCCTTTATATAGCCAAAAATGGATGCATGATTTTTGTGAAAAATGGAAACTGAAAGAAGTAAATGTAGAAAATATCGAAGATATGAAAACATTAATCGGCCTGAGAGCTTTTTTAAGCGAGGTAGCTGTTGAATTCTGCAAAACAAAAAAGTTATCCAAAAAAGCTATTTCCCGGTTAAATGCGTATTTATCTCCTGTTTCTTATCAAACATTGGAATCTGTAAATAATACCTTTCAATTAAAGACAGTTCCAAAAAAAGAAAATATGCAGTGGATCACATACCAAATAGCGCTCTCTTTCGCCGAACTTTTAACTCAATTAGATATCGATCGCATAAAACTTTGTCAAAATCCCGACTGTGGCTGGATTTATTATGATCTAAGCCGTGCAGGCACGCGAAAATGGTGCGATAACACTTGCGCATCTCTTATGAAAGTACGCAAATTCAGAGAAAGACAAAAGGAGAGATACAATGAACATCATCTACAAAGTAAATAAAGTTATCAATACACAGCAATTGCAGGATCTTTTTCTATCCGTTGATTGGGCTTCCGGCAAGTATCCCGATAAAATTTCTGAAGCCATGAAAAATTCAGATACCGTCTACACAGCTTGGGATGGCGAGACTCTCATAGGTCTTATCAATGTATTAGACGACGGCATCATGACTGCGTATATTCATTTTTTATTGATCAGACCAAGCTATCAATCACATGGAGTCGGCAGAGAACTGCTTCGTTTAGTAAAAGAAAAGTATAAAAGCTATTTAAGACTTGTGTTGATTTCCTATGATCAAAAAGTCAATTTTTATAAAAACTGCGGTTTTGATATCGGAGAGCACGAAACCCCTATGTTTTTAACATCGCTTGAAAATTAATCAGTAATTCTCTTTTTTAAATTATAAACACCCGCTGCTCTCAGCGGCTCGCTTGTGTTTCTTTCAAGATTTGACCTATGCCATCCGCTCTCTCAGCGTTTTTTCCACAAACCCTTTCTCAACAAGGCAGTATCATTCTGAGCGCAGCCTGCGAATCTGATAAGGCGGGCTTTCTCAATGATGATCATCATATCAACCATATAAAACAGAAAACAGCAGGGTCATCTTGAGCGCAGTCGAAAGATCCGGTTGGATGGAGGAAAGGGGATGAGTTTAAAGTATTGAAAAAAGGAATTGAAAAATAAGAATAACATCCTTGCAAACATCATTTGTAAATCCGGCAATGAACGGCACATACTCTGTAATGCAAACAAGCTTTGGCAAATTATTCTTTTGATCTTCTTAACAATACATATCGTAAAACCTAACACCGTCATTCTGAGCACGCCTGCGAATCCGGCGGAATGGTTTTGCTTATAAAATATATCACAGCCCCTCGAATCCTTTCGTTGAATCCGCTGAATATTCTCGTGCTCTCCAGGCGACATAATCGGTACATAAAAATCAAATTTGTTGTAGCATATTCTGTTTTGTTTATGCTACAATAACATCATGAAATCTATTTGGGGGCAAAGCCGCATGTCTGATTTTTCCATTCTGAAACGCTTTATCGATGATGACATAGAAATACTCCATTGCCAGCTTGCGGGAAAAATAAAAGCACTTTACTGCGATAACACGATCGCTTTGAATAAAAATCTGTCTACTACCGCCGAAGAAACCTGTATTTTGGCCGAGGAGCTTGGCCATCACTACACATCCTGCGGAAATATCCTCGATCAAAGCAAGACAGAAAATGTCAAGGCCGAAAAAAGAGCACGCCGCTGGGCGGCAGAAAAATTGATCCAGCCGCGCGACTTCATCGACGCATTCAATGCAGGGGTTGCCAATCGTGCAGAACTTGCGGAATTCTTAGAGGTGACCGAAAAATTTATTGAAATGGCGCTTGAACAGTTCATCAGCATACATGGCCTTTTTTTTACTGTAGATAATTACACCATTTGTTTTAATCCTCTGCTTGTTATGAAAAATTTCGATTAAAAAAGAAACAGACCTAAAAGCCATAAAAAATTTGACCTTTATGCCTGTTTCTCCCAACCACTGCTTAAGCAGTTATAGATTTTGACCCGTTTTTTATAAATATGCTTAAATAATATTGGAAATATTTCCTATTATATCTTATGCTTATTGTGTGAAAACTTGACGAAAAATTTTTAAATTTTTATATTATTTAAAAAAAGGAGCACAGGCAATGAAATTCTTTTGTCCGCTGATCGTTGTACGCGATCTGGCACGATCACGTAAATTTTATGAGGAAGTTTTAGGTCAGGAAGTCATTTTGGATTTTGGCGCCAACATTACCTTTGACGGTAATTTTTCTCTTCAATCTTTGGATAGCTGGCAGAAATTTATTGAAAAAGAAAAAGCCGCTATTGCGTTTGGCTCAAACAGTTTTGAATTGTATTTTGAAGAAAACCGATTTGATGAATTTTTGAATAAACTTTCGGCTTGTCCCATAGAATATATTCATCCCCTTGTTGAATATTCCTGGGGCCAAAGAGTTGTTCGCTTTTATGATCCGGATCATCACATCATAGAAGTGGGCGAAAGCATGACATGCGTTGTGCACCGCTTCTATGATCAAGGGCTTTCAATCGATGAAATCGCCTCCCGTACACAGCACCCGGTTGAATTTGTAAAAAACTGCTTGTAAAAAGAAAATAGACCTAAAAAATCAAATCCTCAGACCTGCTTTTAAAAGCCTACTTTCTCCACTGCCTGTTCGCAGTGACAGTCTTATTTTGCTCAGATCGTATTCTTTTATTCTTGGAAAAATTTTGCACTTTAATTTTATTTAAAAAAAGAAAATAGACTCAAAAGCAATAAACATAAGTCTATTCCAATATAAGCCTATTTTCTCCACTGCACTCGCCGCAGTGATGAGTATACTATTCCCTTGAGTAAAAAAAATATGCTTTAAAATAAACTGGTATTTTCTGCTAATTTATTTTAAAATCTAAATAAAATTAAAATAAAATTGAGGTTTTTAATATGTTAACATATGATCAGTTTTTAATGAGACTGAAATCAAAACCGCAGACAGAACAACTGACTAAAGAATTCTTATCCGCTCCTGAAAATATTCCCATGCTGCTGGATCTTATCAATTCACAGAAAGGCGCGACTAAATTTCTTTGTGAAAAGATCGTTCGTCAATTAAGTGAAATAGATCCCTCGCTTCTCTATCCTTACTACGATAAGATCGTATCTTTTTTATCAAGCGAAAGCAACATCATCCGTTGGGGCGCACTCTTCACACTGGCGAATATGGCATCAGTCGATAGCGAAAATAAATTTGAATCTATTTTTGCGTTTTATTTTTCTTTTCTCTCTTCACAGTCCATGATCACTGCTTCCAATGTTGTAAAAAACGCACCGAAAATCATTGCCGCCAAGCCTGCCTTAGAAGAGACAGTCACAAAAAAACTTCTCTCAGCGCAAAGCAATACCTATTATATGAAGGGCGAGCCTTCAGGCGAATGTAAAAACGTTCTTTATTCCCATCTGCTCGATTGTTTTGATAAATATTTTCTCTCTTCGCATATGAGAAGAGAAATATTGGATTTCGCGAAAAATCAATTGAATAACCCAAGAGCTGCCGTAGCAAAAAAAGCCGGCATTTTTGTAAAAAAATATTCCCTTTTTCAATAGTATCCGCATTGGCTATATGATATAATCTCTCTCTATCAACAAGAAAGAGCAAGACTTTACATACATGACAAAAATAAAAAAAAGAAGGTCTCGTATGCTAAAAATATTATTACTTATTATTTTTCTGTTGCTTGTGGAATTATTATTAAGTAACACACTTTTAAGTGTTCGCTTTCTTACAATCAAAAACGAAAACATCCCTTCTTCTTTCAACGGATACAAGATCGTCCAGCTCTCAGACCTGCACAGCAGATCCTATGGAAAAAATAATGCCTGCTTGCTGAGAAAAGTCAAAGAGCAGCAGCCGGATATCATCGTTCTTACAGGTGATATGGTCAGCTCCACGCATACTAGCTTTGATACTTTTTATTCGCTTGCACGCAGTCTCGTAAAAATATGTCCGGTCTATTACGTTATCGGCAATCATGAGCAAATGCTTTTAGCCTCCCTGCAAGATGAACTGCTCAATACCATTCAATCCATCGGTATCATCGTGCTCGATAACGAAAAAATCTCTCTGAAAAAAGAAGAAGAATCCATCGACCTGTACGGACTTTGGTTCAATCTGCGTTATTACAGAAACTTAAGAAACCTTCGTGAAATATATTCTTTTGAGCCGGAAAATATGTATCAGCTTCTTGGCAGCAAATCAAATGCTTTTACGATACTGCTTACGCATAATCCCCTCTATTTTAAAACGTATGCCGAATGGGGCGCCAACCTCACTTTAAGCGGCCATATGCACGGCGGTCTGATCCGTATTCCTTTCATAGGCGGTCTGCTTTCTCCGGAGGTAAAGTTTTTCCCCTCTTATGATGCAGGGCTTTATACAATCAATAATCATATGCTTTACGTCAATTGCGGTCTTGCCAGCGGGCTTTTTGGCATTCGTTTTTTTAATCACCCGGAAATCTCGGTCTTTATGCTCAGCAACAAACTTTAAAATTATAAAAGGCTTAAAGAGGGGTGCTTTAAGCCTCAAAAAGAAAATAATTAAAATAGAAAAAAATTTATTAAAAGATCCTTCTCTTGAATACATTTTGGAGAGGCAGTTTTAGTTTCTTCAAAATAAAATTCTCTATACTCTAAATAAAGCAATCCCATATTTCGCCATTATAAAACGCGATAAAAATGGAAAGGGTTTAAAGTAAAGACACTTTAAACCCTTGTTTTAGAATACTTTAAAGACAGAAAGGTAAATAGGTAAGCTTTAACATTTTAGTTCATAAATAGTATATACGATGTAGAAATTTTTATACTTTAATAGCGAAAATTTTTTATTTTTTTAATTTATAAAATGCTGCATGCATAACGCTAAAAACGCATACAGCCTTTATATTTCATTTTGTTATTGACAAAACATGCAGACAAAAATATAATAAGCTAAGATAAGAATAGAATCACAAATATTTTTATGTGAAATAATCGCTCTCAAATTTAATAAAATATACTGTCAAGTTAGTGTTCCCTGAATAGAATACACAAAACGAAGGAGATAGCACCAATGTTAAAACAAGCAAAAAAACTACTGTTATTTTTATTCCTGTCTGCTTTGCTTCTCAGCTTTACTTCTTGTAAAAATACAGTATCCGTCTACCGCAATTACGCAGGCGAGAATGAAAACTATAAAGTCAGTGTCCGTATACAGTTTGAATACGACGGCAGTTCCAAAGTGCCGAAAGGCCTGATGTATGATGATGAGAATTTAACGACTATGATGTATTATGATATCACGTATATCGGCACAAAAGATGTGGAAAATCTGCAAATTACCGGAGTAGAATGGGGGAATAAATACTATTTGCTCAGTCAAAACCAAATCGGCGGCTATATGAATTTATTTGATGAAGATAATAAATACAGCACAAAAGATTCAATGCAAACAATTGATATCACCGAGCATGCGTATTACGTGCAATTCACCTACGCCGACGGCACTACAGAGCGTATCAATACACAACTGACAAGTTCAAAAGGCGAGCTTACAGACTTAGATTTAGTGTTTACAGAAAAAACTACTCAAAACTAAGGAGGCCGCATCCTATTGAAACAAATAAAAATTTTTTTACTGTGTCTGTTCCTTTGCTTGTTACTTCTCAGCTTTACATCATGCGGGAAAACAGTATCCGTCTACCGCAATTATGCAGGCGGGAATGAAAACTATGAAGTCAATGTTCGTGTACAGCTTGAGTACGACGGCAGCCCCAAAGTACCGAAAGGCATCACTTTCGGTGATGAAAAATTACAAATGGCAACGCGTTATGAGATTAAGTATATCGGAGAGGAAGATATAGAGAATCTGCGAATCACACAAATCAATTGGGGTTCTAATTCATGTGAATGCAGTCAAAATCAAAACACAGGCTATATGTCTTTATTCGATGAAAATAATAAATATATTATGGACTGTTCACCGCAGCAATATATTGATCTGATCGAACCTTATTATTTTATTCAGTTCACCTACGACGGCGGCGCTACAGAGCGTATCAATACACAACTGACAAGTTCAAAAGGTGAGATTATAGACTTGGAGCTGGTGTTTAACAGAGATTAGCTTTCACTTTCTCTGCCCCAATCCTCAGGGACGCCGATAATAGGCACGGCTTGATATTATTTTATTTTCTCTTATATGAACTGAACCGGCAATCATAACTCTTTTGCAAAATTAATAGCTCAGCATACACCTTCAGCTCATACTTAATATTTCCTTTCTTTTAAAATATATCAGACTAGCACATACCCTCTGCAATCTTTCGACTCTGTTTAAGATATCCCTTGTTCTCTTTTTATCTAAAGAGGCCTCTCGCAACTCCACTCCTAACTTATAAGGCAGTGTCACTGCTGATAATCAAAGAATACGATAGAAAAGTATTATTTGTTTCAATAATCAAACTTTCACAAATCTTTCTAATCTTTCAGCCAATGTCCACTGCATAGCCGATCAAACCAAATACCAACCTGTTCACTGTGCGCTTTCCTATATATCTTTTCTGCAAAACAAACATCACTGCTTGCTCTTTCTTTTTTCTTATAAAACGTCTCCTCATTTTCTCATCAAATTTGTTACCGTTTTCTTGCAAAAACCGTTCCTACAATTATTTCATATAATGTCTTTTTGTGATAAAATATTATTAGCAATAATCGTATTATAATATTAAATAAAGATAGGAAGGTGTAGTATGCAGGCTCTTACCGACATCTTCGGATATTTTATTTACGTACTGTTAGAATTAACCGTTTTAATACTGGTCTTAAATTCACTTGTATGTCTTGTTTTTATGCATATTCCTCAAAATAAAATCAAAACATTCTTATCGGGGCATGGTATTCTACGCTATATTGCAGGTGCTTTGCTCGGCGCTGCAACGCCTCTGTGGTCTTTTACAACGATCCCGATCACTTTTGCTTTTATCGAGGCCGATTTTCCTTTTGGCGCCGTTATGTCATTCACAATCGCTTCCCCTCTGCTCAACCCCATTATCATGGCAAAAATAACTTCTATTCTGGGCGTATCTTATGCTCAGATTTATTTTTTAAGCATTTTGATTTTATCTGTTGTTTCAGGAATTTTTTTAGATAAAAGAAACTGCGAAAGATTCATTCGCCCCTATATCATTGCGCATCACGATACTCTAAAAAAAGAAGTCCCGCCGACATTAAAATTAAAGGTCGCACGTGCCTTTCATACAGCTTGGGAAGATTACAAGCATATCTTTTGGCATATGATCATCGGCGTCGCGCTCGGCACAGCCATTTATGCGCTCATACCTCAAAGTCTCATTCAAACCTTTGCAGGTGAAAATAATCCCTTGGCTATCCCCGCTGCCGCATTTGTCGGTATTCCTTATTTTTTGCGTGCCGAAACAGCGGTTGCCATCAGCTCTTCGCTTATCAGTAAAGGAATGAGCTACGGAGCTGCTATCGCGCTCATAATCGGAGGAGCAGGTATTGATATTCCTGCCATCAGCCTGCTTGCAGGTATTTTTGAAAAAAGACTTGTTATTTTTTATGCTGTGACTATTTTTATCATCGCTGTAACCGTTGGTATGATTTTTCAGTTTGCACCTGTTTTTTAAACACTTTAGCTTTAATTAAATTGATTTTATTATAAAAATTCTTATTAAATAGTAAAAAAAATCACAATTGCAATGCCATATAATCATATGACTCTTCAAATCCATATTTTTTGTAAAGGCCTTTGCCCTCTGAGGATGCATGCAGTCTCACGATACTGACCTTGGATTGTCTTGCCTCGATTAAAATATTGGCAAGCAGCTTTGAAGCGATTCCCCGTCTTCTGTATTCTTTTACGGTAAACATATTTGTCACATATGCCACCTCCCCTGAGGGGTTTGTATAAGTAGGCGGCAGCCTGTAAAAGCAGAGCCCGCTTGTTGCAATCACCTCGCCTTCTTTGATCGCCAGCCACGCAATGAAAGAATTATTTTCGATCCCCGCATAAAAATAACCCTTCAGCGCATCGCCGATATCATTCATTGGTTCATTGTCTTCATCAATCAATTGTTGGCTGCGCAGCCTCGCCAAAGTACTCACATCCTGCAGCGTCGCCCTGCGAAATTCCATAGAGTAATCCCTCCTCGTAATAGTAATGAAAGTATATCATATAAATTCTGCTGTTGATAAACTTCTTACGCTATTTACTGCATCACAAATCTATCTTTGTATTAATACGGGCATCCAAAAGTCAGCCTGTCCACAGGCTCCGGCGCCCATAACCACTCTTATTCATAGCAAAGGCAGGTTCACTGCGAATACAATCGAAAAATCCGATGTCATTTTGCAAAACAGACAAGCCAGCTCCCAGCCAGAGCCTTTCCTGTAAAATCTTTTTTCCCTATAGGCAGATCTCACCGCAATAACGGAAAACGGTGTCATTCTAAATAGACATCCAAGCAGCCTTACTGCGAGCCAGCCTGCAAATCTTGGGCGGTGTCATTCTGATCACAGTCGAAGAATCTGGCAGGTATGGCTTTTCTGCAAAATAAACAGATCAGCTCCCGCTCACCCGTATGGGAGAATATTGCTCGCCTGCTGAGATGAATATTCATTAAACTGCATCCCCCCAACATCCGCCTGCCCCGCATCTTTTAACCGGCTCAACATACACGGCCCGCCTTCTTTATACGAATAATCATAAAGAACCGGTTTTTTATCCTTTCCATTCCATAATGTCATTGACAAACAGGCTTTATTTCAGTTAAATTTAATATGAATAATAATATGAACGTATAAAGGAGCCTGCAATGCCGACAAAAGTCAAACACAATAAAAAAAGAACTGTTTTTATCATAATAGCTGCTGTTATTCTTGCTTTGATCATTTGGTTCGCAGTTATCAAGCTCACCACAACCTATATCAATTACGCACAGCTTACCTCCGGATTCAACAGCGATGATACACCGATCGATATCGTCGCGATTTATCCTTCCGATGCCGAGAGCTTTATAGCGCTGGCCTACCTGAAAAATATGAAAGAAGATACCGAAATCACTTTCCGTTGGTTTTATGAAACTTCTCCGATCACTTCCTCTAACACAGAGAAAACAAGCTATGAGAATGATATCGCCTGTGGCATGCTTACACGCACAAACGAAGCTTGGCAGATTGGAAATTACTCGGTCGAAATATATATAAACGGTGAAGAAAAGCCATCCGTAACGCTTACTTTCAGCGTAGAAAATTACTGAAGATGTAGCAAAGCAAGCTACTCGCTGTGAAACTCGCCCTTAATATCGGGGTTTTTGAGTGCCAAAAGAAAAATCCGGCTGAATTACGGAGTAGAATAATGAAAGGAACAAAAAGTCGTAAGGAAACAATGGGATACAGCTTATTGATATATCTGAACTAAGCTCATTCCAAACATACATTTGACGTTTTTTTATTGACTATTCATAGTATAAAAAGTATAATTAAGTATACTTTTTATACTTATCATACTTAATACTATGGAGGTTGATAATGAAAAACTCGAAAGGCAAATACGCTTGGACTGCGAAAGTCGGAGAGAAAGGGCAAATCGTTATACCTAAAGAGGCACGAGAAGTCTTTGATATTAATCCCGGGGATACGCTACTCCTTTTGGGCGATGAAGCCCAGGGCATTGCGATTGTTAAAAACGATATGTTTCTTCAATTCGCCGATGCGATCATAAAAGCGCAAAACCAGGAGGAAGAGGATAAATGAAAAAAGAATTTTCCGGCACAAACAGTATTAAGCCAAAAAAGAAAAAGAAAAAAATCTTGAAAACAGTATTGATAGCGGTTGCAATCCTGATATGTGTGGTCATCGTGCTCGCTTCCGTGTATAACAACTTGACAATCATATTGACAGCGGTCGTAATCCTGATGTGTATGGTCATCGCGCTCGCTTCCGTATATGTGTATAACAATCTGAATTATGACAAGGTTCCATTCCGGCAGACGATGGAAGCGGGTTATGAGGAAAAGCCGGTATCTTTAAACGATGGAACGGTTTTGAATTATGTAGAAGGCCCCAATCACGGTCCTTCCCTCCTGCTGATCCACGGACAAGTAGCGGCGTGGGGAATGTATACGAAGGTACTCCCGGAATTGTCGAAATATTATCACGTGTATGCGGTGGATTGCCACGGGCATGGGAAATCCAGCAAAGACCCGGAGAAATATAGCGGCCAGGCAATGGGTGAGGATTTTGCCTGGTTTATTGAAAATGTGATTGGTGAACCGGCAGTGGTCTCGGGTCATTCATCCGGGGGGCTGCTGACGACATGGCTTGCCGCCAATTCTTCCGAGAATGTATTGGGTATTGTCCTGGAGGATCCGCCTCTTTTCTCAACGGAGGCCTCCCGGTGCGATAAAACATTTGCACAGGTGGACACATTTCAGGCATGTCATTCATTCCTGAACCAGAATGAGGAGGATGACTTTGCTCTGTATTACCTCGAAAACTGCTATTGGATCAATTATTTTGGAAATGCGAAAAAAAGAATCATTCGATATGCCGTCTCCTACAGGGAGAAACATCCCGAAGAGAGATTAAAAATATTTTTCTTCCCACCTTCCATTACCGGGACATTTTATTTCATGAATGACTACGATCCCAGATTTGGCGATGCATTCTATGATTGCTCATGGCTGAAAGGCTTTGATCACGCCGAGGCCCTGTCGAAGATCAAATGCCCATCCGTCCTGATCCATACAAATTGGAAGTATGATGAAAACGGTATTCTTATGGGGGCTATGAGCGGTGAGGATGCCGAGCGGGCGCATTTGCTGATAGAAAATAACGTGCTCATAGAGGTTGACTCCGGCCACAGTTTCAATTGGGAAAAACCAAATGATTTTATTGAGATCATGATCGATTTTCTCAATGAGATTCAATAAATAACAAAATACAAAGGGGCTGGCGCGCTAAGAAAAGTAGACCCGCCCCTTAAATAGTGCACAGAGGTTCGGATAGATACATAGAAAACAAAGATTTTGGGTCAGAGCGCAAACCCAGCTTGATTTGGCTTACTGCTTGGACGCAGACCATATGAACCAGTGTAAAAGTTAAGCACTATCAAGCAAACGTATTGTACAACCAAGTATTATCAATACCATATAACTGTGGTATTTCGTATTCATTCCAAATATCCGATTATGAATAAAAAATATTGATATATTTTAAATTTCAGGACGAATTGAAAAATCTGATATAAATTTGCAGAATTCAATCCAGTAATGGTAACATAAAAACAAGTAGACAAGTCCCTGCTTTTGTTTGCCTGAAAAACAGCAGAGGTCAGTTCTATTCAGTGATGTAATGGAGGAATATAGATTTGAACGAAGAAAGATGCAGTCAATGCGGCGGCGATATGATCGTCAACGAAACAAAAGGCGTATATATATGCGAATACTGTGGCACGGAAAAGCCCCTGCCTAATGAAGAGCTTCAGCGTATTGAGCTTGAAAAGACGGCAAAGCAAAAACAATTGCAGGATATTCAAAACAAAAGAGAATATAAAAAAATCGTTCTTGCTGCAGGTATCATTGTCATTATTTTTATTGCGATCTTGATTGCTGTAAAAATTCATAATAACAATATTTTTTCAGTTTCTAATGCGCAAATATATGCAAAACACGATGACAACGACGAATCCTACTATAGCAAAGATAATCATTATGAATGGACATACGATCAGTTCTACACAACTGTTACCGTGCGAAACGCTACGGCAAATACATATCTCACATTTGTGTGGGAGCAGGATGATGAAATTATCTTTGAAGATAAAATAGATATCAGCCATACTACTGAAAAGACATTCACCTCCGCTCTTTTAGAGGATGCTTATCCAGGATTTTACACCGTAGATATCTATTTGAATGATAATTCGACGCCCATCGACTCTCTCTATTTTCGCCTCTATTCAATATTTGACTGAACTATACTTTACTAAGAAGGATGAACTATAACATTTCTTTTTATCACAGGGGATCACCTGCCCTTTGCAATACTCCTCATTCAAGAACCTTCTTCATGTATCAATCAAACAAACGCTTATTTTTTCTATAAATATATATTGTACGCCGGCCAGCCCAAACACAGTATCCTCTTTAGATGACGAAATTTCCTCCTATCATGGGATGATGTGTCATCCTCAACGTGCCTGCATTCATTATTTATTAGGCAAAAAAAGAAAGCGGGAGAGGGGCTCCTCCCCTATAACTGGGTGGATGCTGGCCTGTTTATTTTGTTTTGCAGAATAGTTATCCAATCAACTCCGCGGATATGCTCAGAATGATACCCCCGGTTGTCTTATACAAAAATAAAGATGAAAGAGGTCATCTTGAGCGCAGTCGAAAGATCCGGCCGGGCGGGTGTTGGAATAAATAGAATAAATAATATATATAAGATACCCATCCAACCAGATTACTGTGAATATTTCTGCAAATCTTGGGACGTTTTCTGAACGTATTTAAAAAAATCCGACAGGGAAGTTTTTGGGTAACGATCCTGCCCACGCCCGCCAAAATGATTGATTACTCATAAAAAAAGAGAGGGCAGCCCTCTCTTTAATTGCTTTTATATTAACCACTCTTTACTCCAATATCTCAAACTGGCTCAATTATACCGGCGCAGGTATAAAAACATACGATATAGTTATATATACTTAAAGGACATAAATATAATAAATTGATATGATTTTTTCCGCTGAACTTAAAACAGAGTTTTATATTTATTGTTTTCCTTTTTTTATTTATTATTCTTTCATCCTGTGCCGCGCCTGATGTTTATCCTGAATACACGGGAGAGAACGAAAATTATAAAATAAATCTTTTTATACAGCCGGAATATGACGGTGATATAAAAATACCCCGTAATATACCGCTTATAACGATGAAAAGTTGTCTACCCCCCTAGTTATCTATCGCCTTATATTCTGACTACTGTGATATATTATGAAATTGCATACACTAACTCGAAAGGTTTGTAAATAACTCAAATAGACTTGGGATGTGAATACACGCTTTTCAGCCATAAAAAATCAGACGAAGGTTCATCGTTATTTGATGAAGATAATAAATATATGGTCAAAAGTTCTATTGAAGGTATTAATTTAGAAGCGTACGAATATTACGCTAAATTATTAAATTATAAATTATTATTTTGAATTTAATAATTCTTCAACTATTTTTTCCCCTAAAGGAGAAATAGTACATATTTGGTTGTTATACTCTATTAATCTTTTATTATGCAAATCCTTTAATATCCCTTTAAATTTTGTTAGATTAGAATATTCTGTAGATTTAAAAAGTTCTTTAGTAGTTTGGTTATTTTTTACATATAATAAACAAAGAACTTGATTAGAACAATTCATTTTACTATCTAAAATACGAATAATAGAACCACTATTCCAAATTAAATTTATTTCTCTGTTAATTATCGAATTTACGATTTCTATTGTTTCATCAAAAGATTTATTAGAAGAAAGTCTGAAGAATTCTGCTAATACCCATTTTGCAGAATTACATAAATAAGTCGCATCCATATAATTTGGATCTATATGGTTTTTATGTATCATTCCTCTTTTATTTCTTATACAATACATTGCATATAAATTTCTTGGAATAATAATTCTATATTCTATTATTATATTTGAATTAGCGTTTTCCCATTTATTTAATTGTATTTCATTGAAATTTGGCAATTTATCATTTAAAGGAATATACTTTCCTGTAAGTTTATAATCAATCATTCTATACGCACATTCAACATACTGACCAATTTCATTACCAACGTATTTCCAGTTTCCTTTTCTATATTCTCCTAAAGCACGTACATAATTTTCAATAAATACTTCTATAATTTCTTTAGGATAATCTTTTAACAACTCAGTTATAATATCATTTCGACGCATTTACCATATCCTCAAGCAATTTAATAGCAGCCTCTTTGCCAGGCTTTGTCAATTCAATAGTCCATGCTTTCCCGCTACCTTTTCGAACAATATTTGTTTTTTCATTTTTAAACATTGATGAAAAATTTGCTTGATCATAACAATTATGTTTTTCACATAAAGGTATTATTAACGATGCATGAATTGGCTCTTTTTTAATATGAAGAACAATAAGTGCAATATTTTTTGTTTTTTCTGCCTTACTATTTCCAGGTATTTTTTTCAAAATTGAAATAGATCCATCTAATGCGTCAATATGATAAACACCTTCTTCAATATATTTATCTTTTCCAATAATATTTTCTTCAGTATTATTTTTAATACTTGAATTCTGATTTTGTAAATAATCATTTGTATGAATTTCATTATCAAAAAATTTATTTTTTTTTAATAAACTCAAATATTTCATTTTTATACTTATTAATAAAATCTTCTGAGCCTGAAATAGTACAACTCCCTTCTTTTAAATTAACTGATATAGTTGCAATCAATTCTGACATGTTTTTCCTCCTTTTAAATTATTTCGGCATATTTATCACATTATATCATAATTATTAATATTACCTTATACTTATAATAAATATAAACAAATAAAAATAGGGAGAAAATACTATCTCCCTACAATAAATAATTTATAAATATATTTATTTACAATTTTTATTTCTTTATATTAAATATTCTTATCAATTATTAATAATATATAATATAAAAAATTATTTACCCCGCATTTTCAAATTGGCTCTGATACAAGTTCGCGTAAAATCCGCCTTTTGCAAGCAGTTCATTGTGTGTGCCCTGTTCCACGATGTCGCCTTCATTGATGACCAATATCAAATCCGCATTCCGAATCGTGGAAAGCCTGTGCGCGATCACAAAGCTTGTGCGGCCCCTCATCAAATTATCCATGGCCTTTTGAATGAGCACTTCCGTACGCGTATCCACGCTGCTGGTCGCCTCATCCAAAATCAATATTTTCGGATCCGCCAGTATTGCCCTGGCAATAGTGAGCAGTTGTTTTTGCCCCTGCGAAATATTGTTCGCTTCCTCGTTGAGCACCATGTTGTAGCCTTCGGGGAGCGTACGCACAAAGTGATCCACCTGCGCCGCTTTTGCCGCTTTGCGCACTTCTTCGTCAGTGGCGGTCAATTTGCCATAGCGAATATTATCGGCAATCGTGCTGTTATAGAGCCATGTATCCTGAAGCACCATGCCAAAGAGGCTTCGCAGCTCGTCACGTTTAAAATCACGGATATCTTTGCCGCCGATTTTGATAACGCCGCTTGTGACATCATAAAAACGCATCAATAATTTCACAAGTGTTGTTTTCCCGGCACCAGTAGGTCCCACGATAGCGATTTTCTGTCCGAGTTTTACATCGGAGCTAAAATCATGAATGACGATATTTTCGGGGTCATATCCAAAAGACACATGCTCAAAGCTGACATGATCATCAAGTGAAAGTTTAAATCCTTCATCAACGCTAACCGTAGCACCGCTGTCATCCGTCTCTTCCTCTTCAGCTAAAAATTCAAACACACGCTCTGCGGCCGCTGCCGTCTGCTGAAGGATATTGGAAATATTCGCGATCTGAGAAATCGGCTGCGTAAAAGAGCGCACATATTGCATAAATGCCTGAATGCCCCCAACCGTCATGCTGCCGCCTGCCGTGAAGTATCCGCCGAGTATGCAGATCGCCACATAAGCGAGGTTGCCGATAAACATCGTAATCGGCATGATCATCCCGGATAAAAAGTTGGATTTCCACGCTGACTTATACAGTGAATCATTATGTTTATCAAAGGTTTTAATCGAGTCTTTTTCCCCGCTGAAAGCTTTGACAATGATGTGGCTGCCAAACATTTCCTCTACATGTCCGTTCACGATACCCAGATATTTCTGCTGGTTTTTAAAATGCTTTTGTGATCTCTTAACAATCATCATTACCGATACAGCCGATATAGGCAGAATAAACATCGTCACAATCGTGAGTTGCCAGCTGATTGTGAGCATCATGATCGTAATGCCGATCAGCATCGTGACCGAAGTAATAATCTGAGACATACTCTGATTGAGCGTTTGACTGATTGTGTCAACATCGTTGGTGATTCTGCTGAGCACTTCACCTTGTGTTGTTTTATCATAATATCTGAACGGAAGTTTGTTCATCTTCACGCTGATGTCGTTGCGCATTTTATAAGTCACTTTTGCGGTAACGGATGCCATAATAAAACCTTGCAGATATTGCAAAGCCGCACCGAGCACATACAGCCCCACAAGCCACAGCAGAATACTGCCGATTTTCCCAAAGTCAACGCCTCCGGTTCCCGCGATTTTACTCATGATGCCGTTGAAAAGCTCATCCGTCGCTCTGCCGAGAATTTTCGGTCCCACGATCGTAAACACCGTCGATGCAACAGCCAAAATAATCACGGTTAAAATCGTCCATTTATGTCTTCCGAGATAGGAGATCAGTTTTTTCATGGAGCCTTTAAAATCTTTGGGCTTTTCCACCAGCATCGCGCCATGATTTCCGCTGCCCGGACCCATCGGAGGTCTTTTTACCTGTTTGTTTTTTTGCTCACTCATGCCAATTCCTCCCCTGATAATTGAGACGTGGCAATCTCTAAATATTCGGGACAAGTCTTTAACAAGTCTTTATGTGTCCCCATCCCAACGATTTTGCCTTTATCGAGCACTATGATCTGCTGTGCGTGCATGATCGTGCTCACTCTTTGCCCGACAACGATCACGGTGCTGTCTCCCGTATGCTCATGCAGCGCTTTGCGCAGTGCCACATCGGTCTTGTAATCAAGTGCCGAGAAACTATCGTCAAAAATAAAGATTTCAGGATCTCTCACGAGCGCGCGCGCAATAGAAAGCCTCTGTTTCTGACCGCCGGAGACATTGCCGCCGCCTTGTGCGATCGCAGAGTCGAACCCGTCTTCTTTTTCTTCGATAAAATCGATTGCCTGCGCCACTTTCGCGGCTGTTTTTATTTCTTCATCGCCGGCGTCTTTTTTCCCGTATCGCAGGTTGGATGCGATCGTCCCCGATATCAGCACGCCTTTTTGAGGCACATATCCGATTTTTTCTCGCAGGTCTTTAAGCGTCACATCGCGCACATCGGCTCCGTCCACAATCACGCTGCCTTTCGTAACGTCATAAAAACGCAACAGCAGATTTGCGATCGTGGATTTACCCGAACCCGTTGAGCCTATGATCGCTGTCGTCTGACCCGGATATGCCGTAAAATTGATATCCTTTAAGGCATATTCCGAAGCTCCCTCATATTTAAAATACACATCCTTAAATTCCACAAGCCCTTTCCTTGTTTCATCGAAACCTTTCGGCACTTTCGGATCAAGGATTTTATTTTCCACTTCAAGCACTTCGGCGATCCTGTTTGCCGACACAGCCGCACGAGGTACAAAGATAAACATCATCGATATCATCATAAACGACATAATGATCTGCATCGCATATTGCATAAAAGCCATCATGTCCCCGATTTGCAGTCCGGAGTTTGCGATCTGGTTCGCGCCGACCCAAACGATAACGAGCGTGATCCCGTTCATGATGAGCGTAATACCCGACATCATAAAGGCCATCACACGCGTAACAAACAGATTCGTTCGTGTGAGTTCACCGTTTGCCGCTTCAAAACGTTTCTTTTCATGTTTTTGTGTTGCAAACGCTCGGATAACCATCATGCCGCTTAAGTTTTCTCTTGCGACAAGATTCAGCCTATCCACAAGTTTTTGCATGATTTTAAATTTCGGCATCGCAATCGAAAGCACCACTAAAATGAGCCCCGCAATGGCAATACACGCCACGGCAAGTATCCAGCTCATGGAAGGTGATTTATCTACGGCCATGATAATGCCGCCCACGGCCATGATCGGCGCATAACAGATCATACGGATACCAACCATGAGAAGCAATTGAATCTGTGTGATATCGTTCGTACATCTTGTAATCAGGGATGCTGTTGAAAATTTATTGAATTCTGTGCTTGAAAAGCTTTCAATTTTTTCAAATGTGCTTTTGCGTAAATTTCTTGCGACCCCTGCCGCAATACGCGAGGAAATAAGGCTCACGAGCACCGTTGCAACACCGCCGAGAAGCGCTATAATGAGCATGATAGCGCCCACTCTGATAATATAGGCTTTCTGAACGGCATGCATATCCACGCCGAGTTCTTCGTAGAACACTTTTGCAAGCATAAGCCCCATTTGATTCTGGATGCTTTCATATTGCGTAACGGCTTGTTCATGCGCTTCATCAATCACCGGCTGCGGCAGCTGCGTCATCATCGGCAGCGCGCTGTAAAGCTCCTCTAAATCGATATCGCTTGAATCAATGGAGGTGCTTATCTGCATATTTGCCTGCCCTGATTGCTCTGCCATATCTTTCATCACTATCATAAAGGTAGCGGTCGCGGCTCCGAAAGCATCATCAAGCTCAGCGCTCGCCTCTTCGTCTATATCCGTTTTTATATAAAACCGGTTTTCTCCGTTCGGATAAATGCTGTCATATTCCTGCCCGTCTTCATTTTCATCCGTATTATTTACAAGCATGTAGGAGTCTTCCGCAAGCTGTTTTTCATCGTCCGTCATGAAAGAAGTCATTAATGTCAGGCCGTTTATGCTGATCGCATCGGGCGCGGCGTGCTCGATACCGTTTTGCTGAATGCCCACATTTACAATGTCCGACATAAAGTTCGGCAGATACAAATTGCTCATTGCCTGCCCATACAAGAGCACAAACGAAAGTAACACGCCAAATATAAACGGCTTTAAATATTTTGCAAGTTTTATCAAGTCTATTTCTCCTTCCTGCTGTTTTGTTCATGTTCTTTTTTTATTTCATCGCTAATATCGATCAGCCTGTTAAAAAGGCTGATCAGCTGCTTTAAGTTTTCTTCACCGTAGCGTTCTATTGTCTCTTCGAGCATGCCGTCTGTATAGCTTTTTGTTTTATACAAAATTTCCTTTCCCTGCTCTGTGAGGGTCACGGTTATTTTTCTCCGGTCGTCTTTATCCATTTCACGTCTCACATATCCTTTTTTTTCCAGCCCGTTGAGCATTTGCGAAATAGCCGGTTTTGTGATATGGTGCATTTTTTGCAGATCCGAGACAAAGATCTTTCGATGCACGTCAAAATGGCATTTTTCATCATGCTGATGATGCATTCTATGCGGAGAGTGCCCTGCGATCCCGTTCATGATCATGAGTTCCCCCATGCGTATATCAAGATCAGGCGGCATCGGCATACCGAGTTTTTTAAAACGCATCATGGTTCGTACAAGCTGTTCTTTGAGTGTACTATCCATTTAATTGCCTCCTTAATATTTAAATGCTAAATAATTAAGCACTTAACTATTATAATGCTATATTTTTATTTTGCAATAGTTTTTTATAATTTTTTTATGCAAATCTTTACAGGTTTTTTCAAAATAAAAAAGCCCTCCTTTTATCGAGAGCATGACCATAGAAAGGCATTTAAATGCCTGATCTCATGATTGGTTTTGACAAGAGAGCCTGTCAGTCGGGTATATATTCGGCTACGTCGGTCAAGGTGCAGTCAAGGATTTTACAAAGCGTATTGAGTGTATTGGTAGAGACCGACTCATTTTTTTGCAGCCGCAAAATCGTTGAACCGCTGATATTTTCATCTTTGCCTTTATTGCGCAATGTGTAGGTCGTTGCGCCTTTCTGTCTCATCGTTTTCCATAGCGGAGCATATGAAATCAAGATGATTCACCCCTTTACTTTTCTACATTATGCCCTATAATGGACATATAGCGTTATGCTCAATATTGGTCATAAAGAAAAGGAGAACAAAAAGAAATGGATTATAAAAAGGCATATCATATTTTATTCAACGCCATCACAGACGCGCTCACAGAGCTTGACAAGGCAGACGATAAATCCATAGAGATGATAAGAGCGGAGAGGATTCTAAAAAACATACAGCAGCAAACGGAGGCGATATATATCGAGGCGAAGTCAAGGCGAAAGCGCAACCCCTAAGAATCAATATACAGTAAAAGCCGGCATTGCTTTTAAGCAATGCCGGCTTTATATAATTTTTTTTTATTTTATATTTCTTTTCTCTATAAACAGATGAATCAGCTTATACATTATAATATTTGCACTTATAACAGTACATAAATTACAAAATATAAATTGCAGAATTACTTTTATAATAATATAATAATTATAGTAATAAATATAAATATCTGATAAAATACATTAATATTACTTTAATACTATAGTTTTAAATTCTATATAACAAAATTAAAATTCATCATGTAATTAATTGCATAATAATAGGAGTACACTAATGGGAATAGAAATTTATAAAGACTATTCACCAAAGATAGTATCAATTTTTTCTGGTTGCGGAGGCTTAGATTTAGGATTCCATTTAGAAGGATATAGAACAATATGGGCAAATGATTTTTCTCAATGGGCTGTTGAATCCTTTAAAAAAAACTTAGGCGATGTTATTCATCTCGGTGATATTACTCAAATTAATCCATATCATAATTCAACTATACCTGATTGTGACTTGATACTAGGCGGATTCCCTTGTCAAGATTTTTCAGTAATTTGGAAACAACCAGGATTAAATGGAAAAAGAGGCGGTCTTTATCGACATTTTTTAGAATTCGTAGATGCAAAAAAACCGAAAGCTTTTGTCGCTGAAAATGTTAAAGGTCTGCTTACTGCTAATAAAAGAAAGGCAATAGAAACAATAATAAAAGATTTTGAGCAAATTACTCCAGGATATATTGTTAAACCACATCTTTATAATTTTGCAGAATATGGCGTTCCACAATTTAGAGAACGTTTAATTATTATCGGAATAAGGATTGACACAAGTTTTAATTTTATCCATCCTAAGCCTACTCATGGGCCAAATGCTTCACAACCTTATATAACAGCAGGTAAAGCATTGGCGGGAGTAGAAAAAATATTGTATAATAATGAACATATAAATTGTACAGAAAAAACAAAACAAATGCTTGCATTAATTCCTGAAGGAGGGAATTTTTCAAACATTCCAAAGGATAACCCTTTATATGTAAAAGGAATGATAAGTCATGTATATAGAAGAATTAAATTAAACGAACCTGCTAAAACAATTATAGCTGCTGGAGGAGGCGGAACATGGGGCTATCATTATCCAGAACCTAGACCTTTAACAAATAGAGAGCGTGCAAGACTTCAATCTTTTCCTGATGATTTTATTTTTATAGGAAGTCCGACCGAAGTACGTAGACAAATTGGAAATGCAGTTCCTCCAGAAGGTGTAAGAACAATTGCACAGCGATTAAAACCATTATTTAGTGATAATTATAACAAAATAGATTTATATAAACTCTCAGAATATCTATCTAAACTGTCTGTTAAAGAACGTTTAGATTATGTAAAAAATGAAATGAACTAGAAGGTATATAAATGGAATTTTTATTTTCTAATCATCCACCTATGCAAACAAAAATGTCAACGTTTTCTGATGCTTTTTATTCTTTATTATCTCAATCGAAACAACTTGATATTGCTGTAGGTTATATAACCTCCGATTCTTTAATAGAGCTTAAAAAATTAATAGAATTAAATGATATTGAAAAATTAAATTTAACAATCGGTATGCATTATTTAGAAAAATTTACAAAAGTTGAATATAAAACAGCATGTGATTTAAATTCGTTTTTAAAAGATAATAATTTTGGGGAAGTTCGTTTAGTCACTTCTTTTCGTTTTCACGGAAAATTATATTCTTATACTAATGAACAAGGTCCTTTTGCCTGTATACTTGGTTCAAATAATTTAAGCAGTATTATTGAAAACAGACAAAGAATATATGAAGTTTCAATATTAATAGACGACTTAATTTATGCTAATCAAATACAAAAATTCGTTTCTGATCTTAATCATACTTCGACTGAAAATATATCAGAATTAGCTATTAATGAATTTAAACAACCACACTCACCACTTGAAAATCACGAAAATGTTAAACAAGTAAATAATATACTATTATCTGAATGTATATCAAGCCTTACCGATGTCTCTTTTAATATTCCCATTAAGGGAGCAGAAGAATCGCCTAAAAGTAATTTAAATGTTTTTTTCGGCAAAGGTCGCATTGGCAATAATGGTTTAATAAAGCCTAGGCATTGGTATGAAGTAGAATTAATAGTACCACAATCTATAACATCACAGCCAGGATATCCACGCAAAGATACATTAGAAGCAATTTTTGATGTGATTACTGATGATGGATGGAAATTCCAATGCAAAATAAGTGGTGATTATAGTAAAAATTTTCGTTCTAAAAATGATTTAAAAATATTAGGTCTGTGGTTGAAAGGCCGTCTCGAAAACGCAGGAGTTCTTTCGGTAGGAGAACTAGTGACTCACGAAACATTACGTAGATACGGAAGAGATACATTTACACTAACAAAGACAACTACACCTAATCTTTGGTATTTAGATTTTGGAGTAAAATAATTAATGACTTACTTAAATAATTATTTAAAAAAACTATCTTTACATGGTAAGATACAGCTTTCTGAAGCTATCAAAAAAACAACAGATGATATAATCCCTCGATACATTTCTAACTTTAATTATAGAAGTCATGTAGTTGGACTTTTAGTAGGTGATATTCAAAGCGGAAAAACAAGTCATATTTTTGGCTTAATAAGTGCAGCTGCAGATGAAGGATTTAGTATCTTTGTTTTATTAACTACCGATAATATTATATTGCAACAGCAAACCTATGATAGAGCCAAAAATGATTTGTGTGATTTTTGTATATGTGATGAAAATGATTTTCTTTTATTTAAAAATAATAACATGCAAGCTCCAATTATTATTATTCTTAAAAAGAATAGTCATATTTTAAAACAGTGGAGAGATAATTTCTCTGCAACCAATTTTTGTGCCGGAAATCCTTTGTTCATTATTGATGACGAAGCAGATACAGCTAGTTTAAATACTATGATTAATACCGGAAAACAAAGTGCCATAAATAAATATCTAGAACAAATAAAAAAAACAACTTCAAGTAGTATATATTTACAGGTAACCGGAACACCACAAGCAATTTTACTTCAAACAATTCAAAGCGGATGGAAACCTTATTTTATATACTATTTTAGACCCGGCAAAAATTATCTTGGTGGCAATTTCTTTTTTCAAGAACTAAATCCATGTATTATTTTTACAGATAATTCGGAAGCAGAAGAATTATTAGTTGACGATGAATTCCCAGAAAATGGCTTAAAAACAGCATTGATAATGCATTTAATAACTTCTGCATATATTCTTCTTAACGGAGGAACTGTATGTAATTTTCTTATACACCCCAGCATACGGACTAATCAGCATATAAAATTTGCTGAAAAAATCGGAGATTATCTAAACGAAATTATACTTGCTTCATCAGAAGCACAAATAAATGATATTTTTAAAAAAGCTTATAGAAATCTTAAAGAAACAAAAATTGATATGAATCCTTTTAGTGAAATTTTTTCATTTATTCATCAAAAACTTGCTAACGATGAGATTAAAATATTAGTTCTCAATTCTATTACTAATTATGATAAAAATATTCAATATAAAAGTGGTATAAATATTATTATTGGAGGTAATAGCTTAGGTAGAGGTATAACGTTTCCATGCCTTCAGACTATATATTATTGCAGGCTTTCAAAAAATCCTCAAGCTGATACAATGTGGCAGCATTCTAGAATGTTTGGATATGATCGAGAGCCATCTCTTATAAGAGTGTTTATGCCACCTATTTTATATAAATTATTTTCCGAAATAAATATGACAAATAATAGTATAATAGCACAAATTGAAAAAGAAAATACAAATAATATTAAACTTTATTACCCAACTAAACTTCGTCCGACACGCAAAAATATCCTTGATAAGCAAGCTGTTGTTATTTTTTCAGGCGGGGTAAATTACTTTCCTTTTCATCCAATAAATAAAAACATTTCTGTCCTTGATAAGCTGTTAGCTCCATTTGAAAATGATGTTTATTCTGTGAATTTAAAACTTATTAACCATATATTAGAACAAACTGGTTCAGAAATAGATGATTGGAATGTTTTTTCTTTTATAGATTTTATAAATATAATTATTAATGAAAATCCAAGAGCACAGGGCAAATTAATTGTACGGCGTAATAGAGATATAGCAAAAGGAACTGGCACATTGCTCTCACCTAATGATAGAAATCTTGGAAATTTATTTCAAAACGATGTTGTTTTAACAATATACAAAATAACAGGAAATAAAGGTTGGAACGGAAAACAGCTTTGGATACCAAATTTAAAACTTCCTAGTGATATTTTTTATTATAGTGTTTTAGTTAATTGAGAGAAAAAAATGGCTGATAATCATTCTAAAGAAATACGCAGTTATAATATGTCAAGAATACGTAGTCAAAATACAAAACCTGAAGTAATTGTGCGGAAATTTCTTTTTTCCAAAGGACTGCGTTATAGAAAAAATGACAGAAGATATCCAGGACGACCAGATATAGTGCTACCAAAATACAAAACAATTATTTTTATCAATGGCTGTTTTTGGCATATGCATGAAAATTGTTCAAATTTTGTATTGCCCAAATCTAATTTAGATTATTGGTTGCCAAAATTAACACGCAATAAAGAAAATGATAAAATAAATATTGATATCCTTGTAAAAAATGGATGGAATGTTATAACAATATGGGAATGTGAATTAAAAAAAAATGTTATGCAAAAAAGATTAGACTTGCTTTACAATCAAATAATCAATAATAAGTTTATATGATATAGCCCTACCAAAAAAACAGCCCCACCCGGAGCTGTTTTTTTTAAATTAAAGAGGTTTTATAGAATAAATACTCATGACTTTTTTTATTTTGTCTCTTCCTGCATAACGCTGTCTTCTTTAGGCTTCTTTAAAATTATAACCAGTAGGATTGCAAACGCCGCTGCGCATCCGGCAATGATGAATGAGAGCGTAATACCTCTCTGTGTTGCCAGCACCGCTTTAGACATAATGGGTGTGAATATCGTTGCGAGCCCAAAGCCGATCATCACGACAGCATAATTGATGCCGATATGTTTTACACCGAAATAATCCGATACGAGCGAAGGGAATGTGGCCACAGCTCCGCCGTATGCAAAAGCCAGCAGCGCAAAGCCGATGATATACAGCGTAGACTGCGCGTTTACAAGCAAGATGATCATGGCGGCGGTGATCGCAAAACTGAATATCAGCGCAATCTTTCTGCCGATTTTATCACTGATCGCGGATATCAAAAATCTGCCTGCCACTTGACCGAGAGAAGCGATCATAACCCCTGTTACCAGCATTGCAGTGTCAATGCCTCTCTCTGTGCCTACCGCTACAAAAATAGCGCTTATCAGCACATAAGCCGGCATCGCAAACATAAAGGCAGCCGTGACCATATAGTAGGCTTTTGTTTTCACCATTTCACCGGTCGTGTATTGCTTTGTTGAAATAGCCGCCCCTCCCGCTTTCTTGGGTGCCGCATAGTCGGCCATATATCCTTCGGGGGGCGCTTTCAAAGCGGAAACAGCGATAATGGCTATCACCGTAAACATGCCCGCGCATGCCAAAAATGTTGTGGTATACCCGTATTTTATCAACAGTGCGCTCACGATCGGAGATAGAATTGTGCCGCTCACGCCTAAGAAAGCCAGCAATAACCCTGTAATAAGTCCTCTTTTGTCAGGCCACCATTTTTGACCGAGCGCTATGAGCACATTGTATACGATCCCGTTTCCGAGCCCGATAATGACTCCAAACGTGATCGACATCATCCAATATGAATTTGCGGGTAAAATCGCTGTAAGCCCGGCGCCGATAATCATTCCCGCATATCCTATCGCAAGACATTTTTTTGTGGATATCTTTTTTTGCATCAGCCCGCCTATAAGATTGCCGACAACAAATACCGATAACACTACCGAATATGGAATCGCTGCAGTCGCTTTATCGACAGCAAATCTTTCCATAACATATGGAAGGATAATGCTGTACACATATACAAAGCCCATGATAAGCATCACGATCATTTGTATGACAAGCAATGCACCGCGTTTATTTTTAGCTTGTTCCATTTTTTTCTATACCTTTCCTTTATTTTTATTTAAAAAACCAATTACATCGTCTCTAATCTGTCATAACACATGTTTTTAAAAAGCTGTGCATACTCTCTGTACCCGCTGCCGGAGCATAAAACATATGGATTCGGCATATGCACAAAGCGCTTGCGGGCAACCTCCATACGCTCCAATCCGTTTTCCATTAATAATTGATGCGTGCTGAGCGCAACATCCACTTGATATTTATCTGTCTGCTTTAGGAAATGATCCACCGATTTAAAATAAGTCACCACTTCTTTAACATTATTCGGCGGGTTTGTGCCTCCCCAAATGGCTGCCATGTGTTTATCCCCAAGATCATATACGGGGAAAATAAAGCTCAGTCCGCCCGGTGTGTGCCCAGGCGTGAAAAATACTTTGATCGTTTTGTCTCCAAGTGTGATCTCGTCGCCTTCACCAACAAAATTGTGGACTTCAAAGTCGGCATGTGTTTCGGGTTTATCCGGGAAAAACGGCTCTTCTACCCAAAAATGATAATCGATCTCCGACATATAAATTTCAGGATCAAAGGCTTCTTTTATCCACCTCCCGCATCCTGCATGATCAAAATGCCCGTGCGAGATAACAAATTTCTTGATATCTTTGGGATCCCATCCTATATCCTCAATAGCGCCCGTGATTGCATCAAACATCTCTTTTTTCGGAAAGATCGCATCCATAAGTATCAACCCTTCACTTGTTTTCAACACGATGCAGTTCGTAGATTTATTGCTGACCAATAACACATCATCAAAAATTTGTGCGTGCGTAAACCAGCTTCCGTCAAACATGTTTTCAATGTCTTTCGGCGTAACAACATACTCTCTCAGCTGTAACATTTTCTCCTCCAACAATTAAATTTATATGAAACAGCAACGCGCGTAAAAATTGTTTCATTATATTCACAGTAATCCCTTTTTTTTGCCATGTAAATAGATAGGAGTGAATATCAATTTTCATTTTTTTTCAGTCATAAATTATTGACGATAGGTCAATCATGATTGATAATTTCTATTTTTATATAAATTTTTTTTAGGCTGTGATAAGATATAGTTAACTTTAAAATCAGCGTAAAGGTATGCAATGAACAGTTACAGCTACAGTATCGAATCTGTAAGAAAAACAATAAGAATATTAGAAATTTTAGCCGAAAACAACGGCAGTCTTCATGTGTCACAAATTGCTCAAAAGCTTGACTGCCATCCTTCCGGCATCGATAGATTCTTGCTTACTTTAATGAGTATGGGATATGTTAAAAAAGATGCTCAAACAAATAAATTCCTTCTGACCGATAAGTTTTTAACTCTTTCCAATCAAATCGTAAACAATCACCCTTTTACGGTAAAATATTTAGAATTGATGCATTTTTTGGCATATGATTACTCCATGACAACGCATATTATGACATTTCACGGCTTGCATGCGATTGCTCTGCACAAAGATACTCAGATACAAAGTCTGGCGCTTAATAATGCTTTTTTTGACCCAAAGCGCTATCTTTATTGTTCTGCCCCCGGCAAGCTTTTGCTTTCACAGCTTCCCGAAGAAGAACTGGATGATTATTTAAAAAATACTTTATTTGTGAGATATCACAAAAATACGCTGACTACGCAAAGTCAAATCAGAGCAGCATTAGAACGCATTAGAAAAGTAGGGTACTCCGTGCACGATGAAGAATATCTTCCCGGATCTTTTGCTCTAAGCTTTCCTTTACAGGCCGGCAATGCAAAAGGCTCCCTGACCTTTATGTGTCATATCATTGATAAAAACAGAGTGTATAACAAAGAATCGATTGAACGTATCAAAAGAAAAATTCAGGAATTGGATTGATATATTTTAAAAAATGATCAAAACAGCTCTGATATGCGGCTGTTTTTTTACTGAATATTGTTTAAAATTTCATATATCAGAATATCAAACGCTCATAGCGCAATATAAATTGCTTTATCAAAATAGATTTTTTCATAGATTTTTTCAATGTTATAATGATATCAGTAAATATAAAAGAAGGGATGAGTTCTGTGAATAATTATGAATACAGGATAGAATCTGTGAAAAAAGCGTTTCAGCTGATCGACTTAATGGCTTGCGACAACGGCGAATTAAACATAAAACAAATCGCAAACGAAATGAAAGCTTCATCTTCAAGTATCAATCGATTTTTGATTACACTTCAAGAAACGGGATATGTGGATAAATGCGCCGAGAATAACAGATATTTTTTATCTAATAAATTTTTTTTACTTATAAATAAAATTTTATCCGACCATCCTTTAATTAAACAGTATCATCATTTAGCCCATCACATTGCACTAAAATACGATGTAACGGTAAACATAAATTCCATATTTGAAAACAACCCTTTTTTGCTTTATAAAATTGAAAGATTTTATGGCAAAGATGTCGACTTTATTATCGGGGATACCGTACCCGCATACTGTTGCAGTACCGGAAAAATGATTATGACATCCTATAAAGAAAATCAATTGGAAAGCTATCTTAAACATCTTACCATTATAAAATTCCAAAAAAACACTCTCACCACGGCAGAAGAAATTCGACGCGAAATAAAAAAAGCCGCAGTCAACGGTTTCGCGGTCCATAATGAGGAGTATGTCGCCGGAATCTTTTGTATTAGTTTTCCTTTGTTTATAAATGAAAAACTGGAAGGTACGCTGACTCTTTTAACCGATATAAAAAACAAAGTAAAAATTTACAATGTTGAAGTCATCAAAGAAATTAAAAATAAAATAAATGAGATAGAATAATAAAATAAATGAGATAGAATAATAATATTTCCGCGATCATTCTATTGATATAAAGTAACTGTATAAAAAAACAGCCCCGCTTGGAGCTGTTTTTATCTTTTATCTGAAAGATTACTCTTTTATTTTTAGTCCCTGCCCGCTTTGATTGCTTCACTCATGGAAATTCTGTTCAGCTTTCTTTTGCTGAGTGCCTTGGATAATTCATACGTGAGATACACGATAACAAAGCCCGCGATGACGTAGACGTAGTTGATCACGATAGGAAATGAGATATTCATACTCTGTGTTACGCTCTTAAACGCCGCATCCATAAGATTTAACGTTACAGGTATACCTAAAATATATCCTATAACAACTACTATCCACGCGCTGTTAAGTATAAGTGAGTTGATTTCTTTTTTTCGGTAACCGAACACTTTCATAAGCGATATTGTCGGTCTGTTTTCCTCAATGATAAGCGAGGTTACTACGTAAATAACCACCAGACCTATCACAAACGCAAGTAGCCCGATTATGCTCAATGCACTTTCTATCGGCTGCATGGAGGCTTCAAAGTTTGCGATCGTATCCTCCACCGAGCTTTTGCTATATAAATATTTATCATTAATGTCAAGCTCTTGTGTGCTCCAAAGCCCGATATGACTTCCCTTGGGATACCCCACAAGACTATTGAAATCCCCAATCGGCATGAAGATATATTCACCTATATAAGCATTCGCTATTTTATCGATAGTGACTGTATACTGCTTGGAGGTTATCTTATTGATCACTTCTATCGTATCACCTTCTCCTATTTCAAGCTTTTCCGCCAGCGGCTGCGTAATAATCACCATGTTTGTATCCAGCACATCCCCCGATTTGTCTTTTAAGGTAATCATCTGTGTATCAGGTTCAATGCCGCTAATTGTAATTGCTAAATCCTCGTTGTCTTCCACTTTAAATTCACTTCCGCTAAACATTTCCACTCCTTCAGGCGGCTCTTCAAGATGGATCGTGTTATAAATGTATTCGTATTTAAACTCAAATGTACCTGTCAGGTTTTCACCCATGAGGTAATCCATGGAGTTTTTGGCAGCAAACCCCATTAATAAAAACATCGTCGCCAATAATATGCCAAACAGCAAAAACGCAAGACGAGACAAACTTCGAAACTGTTCACGCAGTTTGAATTTTGTTTTGAATTTGAATTTATCAAGTTTTACTTTTCGTTCGATAAAGTTGACTTTGCCTGTCTTCCTGTCGCCGCGTATAAGCGACACGGGCGAATGGCGCAGTTCTTTGATTAATATAAAAAGTCCGCTCAATCCCAAAAATATTACCGGAAGCAGTATACTGATGAAGATATAAATAGGTGTGATAACCGATTTGCTGATCGGAATATTAAAATACGCAAGCATAAACGACGTCATTGGTATCAGCGTCAGCAGCCCCAACAAAGTACCGATAATCCCTCCGAATACAGCAATGATAATTGGATACCGCATATAGTGATTAATAATTTCTTTTTTTCGATACCCCTGCGCATAGAGTGTGCCGATAATGGCGGAATCCTTCTTGATCATGCGCAGTATCACTATGCCGCTCAGCACACAAGTCAGCAGCAGCACAGTAATTGGGAGTACAGTGCTTGTTTGGCCTATCCCTTCCATTTTTGCTTTCACAAACGTAACACGGTTATTATTTGCCGTATCTGTCCATTTAGTAACCAACACACCTTGCCGGGCCAATTCGTCACGAAATGCTTTTGTAGCCGACTTCATACTCTCTTCATCGCAGTTGAATTTTATCGAGTAAAACGTTTTAGCGCTATCATAAGCGTCAAAATCATCGGCGTTTAGCATAGCAATGCCAAACGAATTTGGATCACTTAGCAAATCTGACTGCGACTTGATTAAATAAATGTAATTGGGAAGCGAGAAAAATCCCGTAATATCATAAACTTTGGCTCCAATACGTAAGCTGTCTCCGATCTCATAGTTGTTTGCTTTCGCAAACGCAGGATCTAAGAGAATCTGCCCCGCTTCTGCATTTGTTCCTTCTATGATCGCGGGGATATTTACCTTTTCATTTTCGCGAAAAACCCGGATTGTCTTATCATTCTTTATATCATAATCAAATGAAGCCCCCTGCTCAATAAGCACATCATATGTCTTCTCAAGCTGCGAGGTGTTTGTAAGAGGCGCAGCTGTCACAAAGCTTGCGTCTTCCTGCACATATTCTTTCGCAAAAGTATTTACCGATTCCTCCATGCTCGCAGATAGCATATTGAACATAATATACAGTACACAGCTGATTATGATGAGCACGAGAGAACCAATATAGGGAGACTTATTCTCCAGGATCTCTCTCTTTATTTTTTTATGGAGTATCATTACCACTCAATCCTTTCCGCAGGTAATATTTCCTCATTGATTTTTTGTGAAGCAATACATCCTTCCCGAAGTTTGTAGACTCTGTGGGCCATACCGCTGATAGCCGTATTGTGTGTAATGATAAGTATTGTTGTGCCGTACTTCGCATTGATTTGCTGAACCAGTTTTAAAATTTCCTTGGATGTGGTGTAATCAAGCGCACCCGTTACTTCATCACAAAGCAATAGTTTCGGATTCTTCACGATCGCGCGCGCAATGCTCACCCGCTGTTGTTCCCCTCCGCTGAGCTCTCTGGGAAAACGGTGCTTTTTATCCGCAATGCCCACTGCGCCAAGCACCTCATCTGTGCTGAGCGGAGCTGTGCTGATATTGGAGACCACTTCGATATTTTCGCCGACCGTGAGATTGGGCACTAAATTATAAAATTGAAAAATAAAGCCCAGTTCATCCCGCCTGTAATCGGTGAGCTTCGCGTCACTTAACCTCGTAATGTCAATGCCGTCTACGACCACACTGCCTTCATCTGCGCGGTCAATGCCACCGATAATGTTCATCAACGTAGATTTGCCCGACCCCGAAGGCCCCAAAATCACACCTATCTCGCTCTTATTCAGGCTCATATCAAGCCCTCTGAGCACCTTTGTTTCAATCGGTCCGTTAAAATAACTTTTCTTTAGGTTTTTGATCTCAATAAACATTTTTTCCTCCCATTCCGTTCTTTAATAGTTCTAACATTGCTTTGATATCTTTCTGATACGATTCATAGTCATCGATAATATCTTTTTCTTCACTGCGCGCTTTGTTTATAATGTACTCTTTGATTTTTAGAGAGACCCCCATCATAAATAACGCAAGTATTTTATCGTCAATATCTTCTCTGATGCTTTTGTTGGCCTTCCCGTCTTGTATCAGCTTTATGATATAATCTTCCACACTCCCCTGCATCAATGCAAGGGACTCATCCTTCAAGATATTATACTTATCTAAAAATATATCCTGAATAAATAAAGTCACTTCCCTCTCATCCGAAAATTGCTCGAGAAGCTGCTGTGCGCTGTCGTAAAAATAGTCAAACACATTTTTTTCTTTTGGTATCTCATAAACACGATATTTCACTCCAAAAAGCTGCACCGTCCATTGCAGACAATAAAAAAACAATTCTTTTTTATTGTCAAAATATTGGTACATGCTGCCTTTTGCAATACCGGCATTTCTTGCTATTGTAGCAACATTTGCTTTCTCGTATCCATTTTTTGCAAACTGACTGATTGCGCTGCGCACCACTTTCTCTTGTTTTTCCTCATTTAAATTAAAAAATGTATCTTTCGGCAAAATAACCCCTTCATTTATTTTATTATTCTAAAATAACGTTTATGACTATCCGGTCATATGACTCTAAGGTCATTATAAAAACTTCTGGTCATTTTGTCAATCGTTTTCATACAATATTTATTTATTTGCAAATTGATATTCAAATATTTTTAAAAATCAATATATTGAATGCACATAAAAAAGCGGCAAAGCCGCTTCCAATTAAAATAGCATATCTTAAAGAGCGATATTGGAGAATTCTCAAAAAAATAAAAAAATTTTTGTAGTAAGTACAAAAATTTTTTTTATAAACGTATACTATTATTTTTTGATTTTATTTTTTAGCCTAAATAAATTTCTGAATGATTTGCGCGAGTATGATCGTCACCACCCCCACGGAAGCAATCGAAAGCCCGGCCATAGAGCCCATCAGTTCATTGATCTCCATTGCTTTGGCAACTCCTACCGCATGCGAAGACGTGCCGAATGCCAGTCCGTTTGCCACATCATCTTTGACGCGGAACCATTTGCAAAGATACGGAGCATAAACCGTGCCGAGTGTTCCCGTAATTACAATAGCCAGCATAGTCACAGAAATCAATCCTCCGAGCTGTTCACTGATTGCAAGCCCGATCGGTACCGTTACGCTTCGCGGGATAATAGAAAGAATCACTGTTCGATCGAGTCCGAACAACGCGCCAAGCAGCGCCACAGAAACCACTGCCACAACGCTGCCGACTGCCGTAGCGATAGCGATCGGCAATATATTTTCTTTCAGCTTGTTTAAGTTTTTATACAAAGGTACCGCAAGGCAAACGGTAGCCGGTCCCAAAAATGCCGAAATGATTTTCCCGCCGTTGTTATAGACATCATAATCGATATGGAATATTGCCAAAAAAGCAATAATAAGAATACTTGCCACGGGCAGCGGGTGAATAAAAGCCAGTTTTGTTTTATTAAAAAGCCATACTCCTGCCAAATAAAAAATAATAGATATACACACCGCCGCTACAGGCGAGGAAATTATTTGTGTCATCATACTCATTTTGCCGATTCTCCTTTTCTCAGTTGAATTTTTTGAATAAAATGTGCCGTAAAGACGGTTGTGCCAAACACAAGGGTTGTGCCAATGACGCAGATGATCAGCACAGGGAAAAATGCATCTGCAACAATACCTAAATCCCGTGCAACGCTTGCCGCCGCAGGCACGAAGAAAAATCCCATATTTGTTGTCAAAAATGTCGATACATCACTGATCTGCTCCAGCTTCACCACTTTTGTGCACAGTAAAATAAACATTACAATCATACCGAGCACATTTGCCGGAAACTTGATCGGCACAATCAAAAGCAGTATTTCGCAGAAAACATATACTCCCATAATGATTGCAAATTGTTTTAAAAGTTTCATGTTTTTACTCCTTAGTTTCTTTTTATATGTTTATTATAAAAAAAGTAAGTATTATTTCAAGTATGCACAATATAGTGCCTATCTCACTTTTCTCTTCTCTAACTTACTTACAGGTTTTTATTGTGCAAACGACTAATGATTATATAAATCAATTTATTTGTAAGCTTTTTATTATATTTGGTTGTATAATAGAAGATGTAAAATTTTTGGATATGAAGGTAAAAGATATGATGAGTAAAACAGAAAAAACAGCAAAAGCTATTCGGGTGCTTACAACTGTGCCGGTTATGGCTTTTATGTTCCTGACTATTTTGTATAAAATGCGTCCGGAACTCTTTGGTTCAATCACACACTATATTCTGCTGCTTTCTTTCCTCGTTCTATTCCCCGTTTTAGGATATGTGCTGCAACCCCTCTTGCCGCATTTTAAAGACAAAGGAAGAGAAGGCCAGCGCAATCTGGTCATTCTCATGAGCTTTATCGGGTTCTTTCTTGGTTTTATCATCGGACTTTTCCTGCATGCGCCAAGCGCAGTCTTTTTGATTTATCTCGGTTACTTCATCTCCAGCATCATCATCATTATTTTCAACAAATTGCTCCATATCCGCGCAAGCGGACACACTTGCGGTGTGGCGGGCCCCCTGTCTCTGCTTGTATACTTTATTTCTTTTAAAGGCTTGTTGATTTCTCTTATCCTTGTCCCTGTCTACTGGGCTTCCTTAAAGTTAAAAAGGCATACTCTGGCACAATTAATCTGGGGAACATTCATCTCCATATGCGCATTTTTTATCGCACTCTTCATTACGAGCACGGCTATGCCCATTGGAAACAATGTCTGATAATCTTACACAAAAAAAAGACGTATAAATACGTCTTGACTTTAATCATTCCTTTAAAATTTATTATTATCCTACTTGCTTGCTTTTATAGATCAAAATAAAAACGACCAGCATGGTCAACATTTCCGTAATCGGCATTGTCCACCAAATAGCATTCCTCCCTGCAGTCACCGGCAATAAAAGCACCAGCCCCGAACAGAGAAAAAATCCCCGCAGCACCGAGATGATGAGTGATTTTTTAGATTCCATTAATGATTGAAAATAATAGCTTGCAACGATGTTGATGCCCATGAGCAAAAACGCCCACGCATAGTCTCGCATGATTGCAGGCCCGATCAGCAAAATCTCACTCGTGGTATCCATATATATTTTTAAGATGGTCTGAGGAAAAATAAAAATCAAAGAAAAAAATACAAGCCCCATCATCGCTGCCGTGCCCATTGAAAACCTTAGTACACTGTTGATACGCTCGTATTGCCCCGCCCCCAAATTAGCGGAGATAATCGGCTGTATCGCCTGGCCAACACTGTAAAACAGTGCCTGTACAAGAATGGCGATATTGATGATCACCCCGAATACGGCCAATTCTGTCGTGCCAAAGTACCGCATGATCTGGTTGTTAAAGAGAATCACAATCACTCCAAACGATATTTCCACAATAAAAGGCGAAATGCCCATTGCTATAATTTGTTTTAATTTTTTATAAAAATGCACGGGTTTTATGATTCGCAGGTTGCATTTTTTACTCAGAAAGTAGCTGCACAAAATCAATACTGCCACGATCTGCCCCACCAATGTTGCCACAGCAGCCCCCTCAATACCCATATCCCATACAAACACAAAAAAGATATCTCCGAATATGTTGAGCACTCCGCCGCAGATCATGGAGATCGTTGCAAGATATGGTGCTTCGTCGTTGCGAATAAACGCGCTTAAAATGGTCCCCATCAAAAAGAAAGGAATTGCTGCCGTAAGCCACTTTGCATAGCGCAGTACATATGGCACTATCAGCTCATCCGCACCGCACAGGTACGCAATATGCTCTTTATAAAAGGCAAACAGCAAGGTAATAATCACCGACATAACCAGGCCGAGAAGAATCGAAGCCGTAAAATACTCATTTGCCTGCCGCTCGTCTCCTTCCCCGCGCAGTTTGCTCATCAAAATAGAGCCGCCGATACCAAGCAAAATCCCCATTCCCATAAACACATTCCACATAGGCGAAATCACAGAAAGAGCGGCAGCGCCGGGCGGGCCTTCATACTGCCCTGTCGCCACCATGTCCACGGTTACATAAATAGATGCAATGATTGCGCTTCCAAAGGATGCAAACAAATATTTTCTATAAACCTTCCGAATGTTTTTTGTCAGTATTTCCATCTTATTTCCTTTTAAGGCCAAAACAAAAAATACCGGCAAGAATTTCCAAGTGCACTTGGCATCTTGTCGGCAATGCAATGACGACCATCCTCTTTTGAGGATCCCTTACAGGAACACCTTTCCTACAAGTACATAGATGATAACATATCCCACCAGGTTATTCAATATATTCTTTATATAGTTCACTAATTTAAATGATACTTTAAACAGCTCTTAAAACAATATCCTTTGATCTAATGAACCGCTCCTTTTTTATAGCATCATTTTAAATTTCCTTTCATTGGGAAGTATTTGAACACGAGGTATTTTAGGTATATATTTTTTATAATAAAAAAGAGACTGTGCGTCTCTTTATCATAAGGTGATTTAAAATCTATCGTTTGCTGCTTTTTTTTATAGACCGAATAATCAATAGTATCACGACCGCCGCTAATACGACTCTTAATACCAAATAAAATGTGATCGCATTGTTCAGTTCCATTACCGAATACCTCGCTGCAAGCTGATTCTTTTTAGTATTTGGCATATTGTCTTTTTTATTCATTTATAAAAAGAGCGCATGAATTTGGGTATATGCTTATAATTATTTTTTATTCCTTTGGGATTTCCTGGGAAATAACAAATTATAACTCTTTTTGACAAAAAAAGAGAAGATACTTCTCTCTTTCTGCTCTATTTATATTCTGATAATTTATGATTTTTCTTCCGACTGCTCCTCTTTTTCCAGCAAAACATCTTTGACTTTCTCTGCCTTTACTTTTGCATCATCGATAAAATCTTCCGCTTTCTCTTTTAGTTCCTGCCCTTTTACTTTTGCGTCGCTGAGCACATCTTCGGTTTTATCCGCCAAATCTTCCGCTTTTATTTTCGCCTCGCGGGCAAATGCTTCAGATTTTTGCTTTGTGTCTTCATACACATCTTCCGCTTTTTCTTTAAAATCATCAAACTTTTCTTTTGCTTCCTGTGCCATCTCTTCCGCCTTATCCATCGTGCCGTTCATAAACGCATAGGCTTTGTGTTTTGCAACTCTTCCTTTTGCCTTGGCTTTTTTGGCAGCCTCCTGCGCCGTCTCTGCCGCGTCCTGTGCCGTTTCTTTCACGTCGTCCGCAAGCTCTTCCGCTCTTTCTTTCCACTCTTCTCCTATTACTTTTGCGTCTTCAAGGATATCATCGGTTTTATCTTTGAAATCCTCCATGCGCTCTTTGGCATGCTGTGCCGCTTCACCAGCCTTTTCTTTTATTTGATCTATTTTTTCTTTCGCTTCGCTATATGCGCCGTCGATCTTATCTTTGAATTCGTCCATCATGAACCTCCATAAAATTTATGTACATGATTTTGTTACTTTTTATTCCTATTATAGATTTTTTAAGATAAAATTATTCTATGCCAATGAGCACATCGTCTCCCTGGCGCAGTACTTCGTAGCTTTTTAAATCATGTACCTTTACTTTGATTTTAAACAGCTTTCCTCTCTCGGCTACTTTGCCGGTTTTTACGTCAAATGCCGAGCCGTGCCTCGGGCAGATGATGTTTCCGTTTTCGAGCCTGCCTTCCTCGAGTGCGCCGCCCATATGCGGGCAGACGCTGTCTACAGCGTAATACAAACCGTCGATATTTACAAGCAGTATATCTCTTTCTTCGATGATTACTTTCATTTTTTCTCCGCTGCCCAGCTCTTCGGCGCCGATCGCTCTTACATATTTCATCTCACACCTCCCGCATTCTGCTCGCTAAAGCGAATAATGATTTTATTCCTCACTGTCATTATAGCACAGGATAAATAAATTAAGAGAGATAATTCCTTATCTCTCTTATAAAAGTCTTATTGATTGTTTACTTCATAACCATTCATTTATATATAAGCTTTTTTACAGCATAAACTAATATTTTTTGATATGCGGTATCTGTATTAAAACTGCGATATCCTGCCCATATTATATCAATATCCTCATAAAACATCAGTATCTCTTATTTATTTTACTTCATTGCTTCGCACTTTCTTTTAAAGAAAGCTCATCAAATAAAAATCTGGGTTTTTTGCCGATCGGCGGTTTTTTGTGCAGAGGTATATTATAAATAGCCCGCAATAATTTTTCGTATTCTTTTTCATATGTATCAGCGGATGATAAATCTATATATATGATTGACTCAATATAAGCAGGGCAATATGGTTTTTTATTTTCATCAAATTCAAAAATTACGGGAATAAACTTATCCGTAGATTGATTTTGATATAATTGTGGCGATATTATTAAAGTTTCTTCACCCACCCCGCCAATACGATGATCGGCTTTTTCTTTATATCTTCTGTCACAAATAATTAAAATTTTATCGATATCTCTGTCCACTACCGCTTTTTCCATAAATTTGTATTTATTTTGCCCCGGCGTTAAATACCATTTATCAAATAACACATTCACTTGGTGTCCCATCAGTCTTGTAGCCAATTCTTCAACTTTTTTTTCAAATTCTTTACCGGACCATGAATATGAAATAAATACTTTTGGAATTTTTTCCATTATTTTCACCTCCTTTGCAATTAATCATAAAAAGAGGAATATCTGCACTTAAGTTTACTTTGAAAAATTAACTTTTCGGTAAATATTTTTCCATAAGGACAAACACTTGAAGTCTTTTGATTACAAATAATCATATTTACATCATTGTCATAACTGTTTTGAATCATAATTATACTCCTTTACATATAATATAGTAATAGAACGACAATAAAAATTTCCGCCTTGGTCATACTATTTACATACAAAATATATATAAATCGTCTTTTTTGGCGGAACGCATCTTTTCTTGACATTATAAAACTCTTATGTTAGCATATATTTCAATATGTAAAATAGGTACATTATGGTTTCAACCGCCGTAACCTATTTAAAAATGGTGACTGTGCCGAAGTCACTATTTTTAATGTAGTGCATACTTGCTCTGATTGCAAGCAGCTGTGAATGATACTTTACATTTTTGCATAATTTCTTCCCTGGACATCTCCTTTATTAAATGATAAGGCATAAGAAGCTCTCCCGCAAAACAATCGGCCTGCCATTCCGGATCTTCGTAGGGTTTGATATTGCATTTTTTTAAATTACGCCGGAATCCGAATCCCATCACACTCATGAGAACATAGTGCCCGATTTCATGAGCGATAGAATAACGATCCCGCCCACTCCCCGCATATGCGCCATCATATACACTTTCTTTTATTCGCATATAATGATTCATAACATCTGTATCTCCCTGTACAGAGTCCGGAAATTCTTCATCAGGAACAACTTCAAACATAAAATCTTCTTCCCCGAAAATATCCGGCATAATTTCAAGAACTTCAATAACCGGGAAAAAAACTTCATTTTCCAGCCCTAATATTTGTCTAAGACCTAATGTTATTTTGCGAATCGTATCGCGCGAAAGAGACGTCGCAATGTAATCATTCAATCTTAATGTTTCTCCTTATTTAATAATTGTAAAATACTGTCCACAGTTTGTCCATCCATGCTTTCGAATCTGCGAGAAAAAACCAATGCCAGATCTCTCTTTTTCGGCGTGACACCTCCCAGCATTATTTTTACACTTTTTTTATCCTTTTCGACTGCTTCTTTTAATTGCTTCATCGTTTTTTCATCTAATGAATAATGAGCTTGCAGATCCGAAATCATTGTAGCAGGAACCGCACGTTTTCCAACTTCTATAGCAGATAAATATGAAGACGATTTTCCCAAATTAACTGCCATATCTTTAAGTACTTCATCATGATCAATTCTTATTTTTCTAAGAATTTTACCAAATTCAGTTATCTTCACATTATTTCCTCCCTTCCGGTAAATTCATGTTACCATATATTGGTTAATTTGTCAATCATATATATGTAATATTTCCACAATTTTTGTGTTATTTCTATACACGATATTTTCTGGGCATTCCAATAAAAAAGAGAGAGGCTCTGCTCTCTCTTCAGTATGCTTTGTTATATAAATTCTTTTATTTTTAAATTTATTCCTCATCCGCATCCGTATGGATCACCAGCACCGGGCACGGCGCCTCGGCGATTACCTTTTGCGCGACTGAGCCTAAGAAGAATCGTTTGATCTGGGAAAAGCCTCTGTTTCCCATCACGATCAGATCCACTTCGTCGTTTTCTGCCACTGTTAAAATGCTTTCATAGGGTATACCGGGGAAAACGTGTTTTTGCACCGTCAGCCCTTCTACATCAAGCATATCAATGAGGCCGTCAAGCAGTTTTTCCCCCTGTTCTCTGAGCGCATTCATCAACTGCTTGCTGTAGCTGTTTATATATCCCTGCGACAGTATGATATTGTCCAGTGTGTAATCAAAATCGTCATTGACGACTGTGAGAAATTTAATTGCCGCGTTTTTTTTCTTTGCTATTTTCACAGCTTCCTTCGCAGCATTTAAGGATGCTTTCGAACCATCGATCGGTACTAATATTTTCATAAACATATCCTCCTTAAAATGGTATCTTTTTTATTTTAATCTTCCGCTTCCGTACGGACAACTAAAACGGGGCAGGGCGCCTCCGAGATCACTCTTTGAGCAACAGAGCCTACAAAGAATCGTTTGATTTTAGAAAAACCTCTGTTTCCCATCACAATCAGATCAAACTTTTCGTCTTTTGCTATTTCGGTAATACTCATATAGGGTACGCCAAAGACGACCGCTTTTTCTGTGGTGATACCGCTCAAATCAAGCTGATCCATGAGTGAGTCAAGCAGCTTATTTCCCTGCATCAAAATCAGTTCATTGTTGTATTCATTCAGATATCCCCTTGTTATGGCCACATCACCCGAGCTGTTCGCAAAATCTTCATGGACCACTGTGAGAAATTTGATTGCCGCATTTTCCTTCTTCGCTGTTTCCACAGCTTTTTTCGCAGCGTTTAAGGATGCCTTCGAACCATCGATCGGTACTAATATTTTCATAAGCTTACCCTCCTAAAATTATTTTAAAATGAAAATAATTTATTACCATTATTATACAATACGTTGCAATCATCGTCAAACACAGGCTTATTTCAGCCAATAAAAAAAGCGAGATAACGGCTTATCTCGCTTTGATCAAATATGCTTACTGAAATTTTTTATTTCTTTAGGCTATGTCACAACAAATAGTTGATAAATAAGGTTTTTTGTAGGAGAGCATTAAACTCTCCTACAAACTGGAATTTTGAAGTCTGAACTGTCCCCAAAAAAGTAGAGCAGTTTTATATTTTCTTCCGTGTCAAGATTATTCCAACGATTGTCCCTATAAGGATAATCGGCGCTAACCTGACAAACAGCCATTCAAATACGTGAAAAGCTACTCCGACAACAGCGGCTTCAGGGTCACTATAATTCCAACCTAAGTAAGGACTATTTAATACTATTAAGACCGCAGAAATTGTTACTATGACCGCACACAATGAGATAAGTAGCCAATGAAACTTTTTTCGTCTCGTGGTCTTCCTTTGTGCGAGCTGTAAGTTTATAATCTCCAGTTTTTCGGAAATCGCTTTTAAGTCATCAACCTTCGACTCAATAACAGTTTCTCCAAGCAAAGTGCTTACGGGTGTTTCAAGCACCTCTGATATGGATATTAACATATCAGAATCAGGGACTGACAATCCTTGCTCCCATTTAGAGATTGTTTGTCGCACCACATTCAGCTTGATAGCAAGTTCTTCTTGCGAAAGTCCTTTTGATTTTCTGATTGCTTTAATGTTTTCGTTTAACATTAGGGATAACCTTCTTTCTTCCAGTCGTTATCACTATTGTATGAGGAACTGCCTGCTGCTACAAGCAACGCATATTAACATTCAAGTTTTATAGTCGTGGTATGCTGTTGGGTATGTTGATGGCAGGCATATCCAATCAGCTCCTTTTTCGGGCACTTTTTCCTACTACTAAAAAGATATGATGATACCGTCCTTATCCGCATAGAGCGTATTGAGCGCCCCCATCGAAAACACATAAACTTTTTTGGCGTGCAGTTTCTCCTCGATCTTTTTTTTCAAAATCAATGCTTGCTTTTCATTGCCTGCATGTGAAATCGCTATAATGTGTTCGCTAAAATTTTTGCGCATTTTACTCATTAATTGTATCATTTTTTTAAAAGCTTTTTCTGACCCTCTGGCCGTGGAAAAAACTTCAATATAGCCATTGCGGGCACCCATGATCGGCACCACATGCAATTTCTTTGCAAAAAATGCTTTAAGGTTGCTCAGCCTTCCTGCCTTTCGCAGATTATCCAGGCTTACCGATATGAACATGGTTTTCATATCCGCGATAAATGTTTCCACTTCACTGCGTATTTCTTCAAAGCTCCTGCCTTTTTGGCGCAGTTCTTTAATTTTCAGATGAATCAATGTCAGCCCCGGTGATGCGCTTAATGAATCAAAGATATGAATCTTTTTTCTGCCGGGGTGCTCTTCTTCATAAAGCTGTTTTGCAAGCATGGCAGAACTATAAGAACCGCTTAATTTTGAAGTAATGGTAATCCCGAATACGTCTCCGGGAGTTTCAAATGCTTTGTAAAATGAATGCGGAGAACCGCAGGCCGTTTTAAAATGCTCGGCTTCTTTCATTTCTTTTACAAACTCATTCATATTGATATCTTCCGTATCGATCCATTCCTTTCCGTCAAGATCAATATGGAAAGGTATGATCTCTACATTTTCTTCCTCTTTCATTTCTTTGGTCCTATCCAGACTGCTGTCCGCTATTATCCGTATCATTTTTATACCTTCTATTCTCAAACCTTCTTTTTTTATTTTTATATCTATTGGATAAAATCAATCTTCATTGTTTCTTAATTTTAGGATATTTATGTATTATAGCACAAGCAGGTGTATTATTATAGGAATATATCTTTAAATACATACTAAAAGAGAGAGAATGCTTTCTCTCTCTTATAATCAAATATGCTTACTGAAATCTGTTATATGAATTTTTATATTTTTCATCGATCAATCTTAATGTTTCACCAAATCGTTGGAAATGCACAACTTCTCTTTCACGAAGGAATCGCAGTGAATCTTTCAAAAGAGGATCATCTGTCATCTGGATCAAGTTTTCATACGTTGTTTTCGCTCTCTGTTCGGCGGCCATATCCGCATACAAATCCACGACCGGATTTCCCGTTGCCACCGTTTCTTTCCCTACGTTAAACGGTACTCCTCCGGAATTGAGATATGCGGGATTACATCTGTGTTCAATATATCTGTTGTCGAACCCTGCTTTGATCATTTCATCTTTTGTCGCTCCGCAAATGAGCATATCATAAAGTGTTGCCACCATTTCCATATGCGCAAGCTCTTCTGTTCCTATATCGGTCAGGATCGCTTTTCCTTCATCATAAGGCATGGAATAGCGCTGATTGAGATACTGCATCGACGCGCCGCTCTCTCCGTTCGCCCCGCCGTATTGCGTTAAGATGTTTTTCGCCATGCGCAGGTCTTTTCCGCTCACCTTCATAGGATATTGCAATTTTTTCTGGTATACCCACATACTAACATTCGCCTCCCATCATATCGCATCTTTCCCATGGCCATTTGCCGTCGATCCAAGTCCATCGGTCGTCCGGGCTCATGCCGTAGATTGTAAGAGGCTCATTGAAGGTCTCTTCGTATTGCACGATGAGTTCGCAAAGCATTTCCGCATAAAAGTTATGCTTATTGATCATTGCCGTATCATTCCAGTGTGTGTCGAGATACAGCGCGATATCAAGCACCATGATCTGGCACGCGCTTATTTTGCGCAGCATTTCTTCTTTTTCTGTATACATCGGCTGCTGCGGTTGCAGCGGCGGCATTGAAGGCTGGAATGGCCAGCTGTTATTTTCTACGTTTGTAGCGGACATAATACTGTGTTCCCTCCTACATTACCGGAATAGCTTGAATACAGCGCAACAAACGCCGTTCCCTTCATTAATGCTTCATCCTCCGGGTATAATGTTGTATCTATCTGATAAGGCACATAGGCATTTGCGTACTGAGGATTCACAGGCATAAACGGCACCAACGGAACGTATTGGTTTGTGTTATTCATCTATTGTTTTCCCCCCTAAATTTCTTATGCCTTTATCAGAATTTTCTGCAGGCATAAGCAGGTTTCAACATATAATATGCGAACGCTGTCAGAAATGTACTTAAAACAGGGAATTTAAAACAAATTAATTTTATTTTATCTAAGAAGGTTCATCCGTATCAAAGCAGTAAGAAAAAATATGAAAAACTGCTGTTCACTTTATATGCGGCTTGAAATGAACTGTGAGGAATTTTCGGAGATTCGAGGCGAAAAACAGTATTTATCATATACCCAAAAGTCTTTTTTTGTATTGATTTACAGTCTCAAAACAAAAAAATCATCAGAGATTGCGGCGCTAAATCGGATGCACGGGCACATATTTTTCGGCGAGTGCGGGCACACAGCATTTTTTCTTATGCTTTAAGAACCATGCGCATTTTTCGGCAATGCATTCCACGTGGTTTTCTTTGGAACTGAGTAGAGGACAGATCATAACGGAATCTGTAATTCCATCATTATTATCAATTAAAAAAATACACAAATGAGAACGATCTAATTTATATATATAACGGCTTTTGTTATTTTGGCTACCTGCTCCATCATCACCTTGTGTCAAGGGGAGGACTTAAAAAATATAGCTTTTACTGAAAACTTAAATGCATGTTAACTATCATTCTTTTTGGGAAAATAGCAACTCACGCAATTCTTTTAGCTGTTTATTAATTTCTATGTACTCTACACTCTCTTCCGGAGACATTGTAGCGATTTTACTTTCTATCACCTCTTGTCTCAAAAGTATTTCGGAGCATATCCAAAGTTCCCTCATAGGCCTCATTCCAAATTTAAAAACTTTATTACACATATACTTTCCAATATCAGTTAATCCTTCTATACTGCCGTCAGCTTTTCTACTCAAATGTAAATCATACTCTTCTGTTGCCGGATCAATAAACCCGACCTTTCCGTCATTCATAATGGTTTTATCTTCTGTTGGCCACTTCTTAGATTTTTTGTGATTGCAGGTAAAACAAGAATAAACTAAATTATAATAATCCTTTTCTCGTTCGGGTGCAATGGTCTTAGGGACAAGATGGTCAATTTCAAATCCTTTGGTCGTTACTATCTCTTTTTTACCACAATAACCACATATGTGTCCAAAATCTTCACTCAATTCACATCTATATCCCTGATAAGTTGATTTAGCAGCAACCTCATCTCTTCTTTTGATTTTTACATCTCCATGTACTCTCATAAAGCACCTACTTGATCTTATCTATAAGTTTGTCCAGTGACGTCAATATATCTGTCATTTTTTTTGACGCGTTTGTCGTTAATAATTCTGCTGGCAAATCATCCACTTCATTATAGGCTCTCAAAAGCTTAAATAATTCTATTAAGCGTTCTTCTTCAGTTGAGGAAATATTATTTATATCCTTTTTTGCTTTTAACTTTTCAAATTCGGATTGATGACGCTTTAGCCGATTTTCAAATACCTCAACGGCTTGTTTGAAAGTATTTATTAAGCCTTCAAAATCAGGAGAGTCAATATCTGCATCTAAGTTTTCTCTTTCAATAAACAAATTCTTAATTACTAAATTCTCACCAATTCCAGCATCGCAGTAGTTGGTAAGAATAATACATGGTAAATCTGGTAGTTCGCTATTTATATATGCAACAAGTTCAGTCCCATTAAAGCTATATGCCTCCGTTAACTTATAGTCGACAAGCATACATTTTACTCCATTATCAAGAATCCATTCCAAGACATTTTCCATTGTCTGAACTTCTTCAACGAAAAGTAGCTCGATATCCTTTCGGCTTAAACGAATTTTATAGTCATCAATTAAGTCTTTGTCATCATCAATGAAGCCTACCCTATACACAGAAGCACCTCCTATCGTTTTTCTTTTAATGTTATGGTAATGTAAAACCCGGTGTCGTGAGTTTTATTTTCCGATAAATCAATAAAGCCGTTATACTCATTAACAATCCTATTTATAATCCACATTCCCATACCTGTTCCTATTACATCTCCATTGGTCGAACGCCTATCACTTTCAAATGATTCCAATATTAGGCGAGGATTTTTTTTATAGCTATCGGACAATCCAGCACCACTATCACAATATTTTATTATTATTCCATTTTCAATAGAACTTATGCTAATATTTATTTTTTTATCTAGTGTCCGAGAAGCATCAAAAGACGAAGCACTATTAGCAATTAAATTATTCAAAATGCTTTCAATTTCATATGGAAAACACTTAAATACAATATTATCAATAGAATTGCTAATTTTGATATTTTTGGGAGATAATGCCGATTCCCAATCTAAAATCAATTTTGACAACAGCTCATTCACACCTATATTTCGCATGGTACGTTTGTCTCTTCTGACAGATTCAACTGTTACTTTAAACCATGACGTGAAAAAACTCCTGATTTCATTAGCTTCTAAAACATATTTCAATGCTGCGTCAATGCTTTTATCAAGCTGTAGGGCATCTTTTGCCATGGATATTTTCATGCCTAGTTTATGAGTGACTGCTTTTATCTCGTGAATATATGTATTTGTCACGATACCAGTAGTTGCCAAAACCCGAAGCATTTGCAGTTCTATTTCTAACTGCTTAATGGTAGAATCTTTTTTTCCCACCAATGCAGAAACCTTTTTAACATCAATTAATTCAGGAGAATAAACTTTATTCCCCTGTTTCGCTTTTTGTTGGTTCTTGGCATCTTGCTTTAGTTTTTGTTTGAGCTCTTTCTCTATTCCAGCAGTGGGATGCAATGAGTCGTAGTAATCATTTAATGTTCTGCATACAAATTGCCTGTCCCGCTCAAAAAATTTAATAATATTTTGTATAAATTCCTGTAAAAGCAAAAATTCTTTTGTTTCTACAATACCTTGCCTATTGGCTTGATCAGGCAAAGTAATATTTGTACGGGATATATAGATACTTCCATGCATTTGGTCAGAATTGACACGCCATGCTCCAGTTTTATGTGATACTGCTGCCGGTGATTTGTTTTTTCGCAGTGATAACATAAGCCAATCTACTGAAGTAGACTTAGGATCACCATATGGTCGAACCCTGAAACCGTCTCTGTAAATTCTAATTCCACCGAAAGAATCCCGAATATCTGGTCGGCCTGTGATGTCTTTATAATAATATTTTTCGCGTTCTACTTTTGGTGCGGTAAGTTTTGCAAAGTATAATGTACCTTCAAAATTTCCAATTGTATTATTCACAAAAGCCTTGCTTCCTATAACTTCTGTAAAGTTTGTATTTATAATAATGGGTTCTCCCTTGAAATAGCCTTTTTGGACGTCATCAAATCCTGCTTCACTAATTACCTTATCAAATTCATCTCCAAAATCAAATTCGTCACGATTTATAACAACACTGACATTACCATCGTTAAGAACCTGAAATTTTATCTTATAATCATAGGAAAAACTATCTGTATCCTGTAAAAGAGCAGCATTTTCCAAAGAAGTATTACTTTCGAAGAAGTAAATATTAAAAACTTCTTTAAATTCTAGCGGTATCAAGGTTTTCAGGTTTGTTTTTATACTGTCTATTGTTGATGTATCCCAGCCATCTCTTAAATTAGTTAGTCTAAAAATGGAGCCTGTATTGTTAAATTTATCATTGATGAGGTTTACTACATTTTTATTTACAACTTGACCCAAAAAATCAGAAAAAGCAATATTGGTCGTATTAAGTTCGGCTGTAATATCTGTTATTTTCTGACCAAATTCAAATACAGACCAATCTACATTCCATAATAGATGTTCATTCTCAGAAATTGTCAATAAGTTGCAGTTGTCAGCAATCCTATCCAACGCAAATCTTCCGATTCCCTTTGCACCTGTTTGTATACGCCCCTTCTTTGTAGTAAATTCTGTCTTTTTAGATGAACTTCCGATAGTCATCCAATGTTTAAGTATTACGTTCTCCGTCATACCTATCCCATTGTCACCAATATAGAGAGTATTTGTTTCTTTTTCGAAATACAGAAGACAGGCAGTTGCATCTGCATCGTATGTATTTTTTACAAGCTCTAATACCGCTCCATCCAGTTTGGATACATTTTCACGACCAATTAGCTTTGCAGTATATGCATCTACATTAAACGGTATCCTTGACATAACCATCCCTCCTGTCAAAGTCTTCTTTATTTATTAGGCTAACGGGAAAAGTAAAGTTATTTATATCCTTAGGGGATATTCTAAATGAATTCCCATTAGAAATTACACCGATATTTTTTGTATATTCTAAAAATAAATTACTGCACAGGATGTCCTTTGCTGTTGTTAGCGTAAATATATCCTGATTATCTTTAGGAACTATATATAATCCCGAAGTTGGAATGACATTTTTATTTAGAGAGGCAACTTTAACTGTACCGGTTATTAATGTGGAAATTAGTAACTTATCCTGATTCAAATGCAATAATGCCTGTGAGCGCCCATATTCAAACCAGTTAATTCCTTTGTCACTGTTACGATCGCGTAGCTTTTTTTCAAATTGTAGCAAATATTTTACAGCATACGGAAATTTTTTGCGGAATTCACTGTCAGAATATTTCTGTAACAACCCGTTTTCTGCGTAGTAATAAGGAAAAATAATATATTCTTTTTTTCCATAATTCAATGCTCTAGGGCTTACTGCTTCTCGCAATAATGTCTTCTCAATTTTGTGTTCTTTAACCGTGACATATTTATCATCTTCTATAAAATCAGAAATAATATATACTTCATTTAAAAGTGTAGCAACACTGCTGGCAGCATGAAAATAATCTCCAAATCGTATTAGTTCTGGTGTGTGCGATTTATTGGTACTCTCCTTAAATATCCACTTGTTTTTTAATGCTTCCTTTTCTATAACAAAGCTTTTTCCTTCGCTGAGATTATGATATGTAATATTTAAATCGGGATTACCCACATCACAAATTATTATAGCGGAAGCAGTAAGTTTACCGGCGAAAAGCTTTTGATTCTTATAATCGTAAATATTGGTTAGATACGGTAAAATATAATTTCTCAGATTTAAAGCAAATTGGTTCTTAAAGATATTGCTGGGAATTAGATAAGCTAATTTTCCTCTCTTTTTTAATGATTTGATACTCGCTTCGATAAAAGCATAGCAATAATCAAATTTCCCAGTTGCGCAGCAACAAAAATTTTCTCGTGCATATTTTCTATCAGTTACATCAAGTTCTTTATATGTAATATAGGGTGGATTCCCTATAACAAAATCAAAACTATCGATGATATTTTGTTTAAGGAAATCACCTTCAAAAATGTTCCAATTAACATTGCTTAAACCATATTCGCTAGCTATGATATCCAGTTTTGATTTACAATTACCGATATGTATCTTATCAATTTCTGCACCCCAGATATCTTCTTCAAGACCTTTTCTTATTTTGGCAAGCGATAGCTTATGATTTAAGCAATCAACAATATACCGTTTCACAATTTCAGCTAAAATGCTACCATCGCCGCATGAATTTTCAGCGACTTTTTTCCCATATAAATCTTGGGTATACTCTACATAATCCAATAGATGCAAAACATTTCTATTTGGAGTGAAAACTTGGCATTTAGTATTAACAGACATTATTTCACTCCTTTCATTTCAATAATTTTAACAATGCATTTTTCTGTTCGGATGTAAGTGTTGACCATTTTTCCAACATTTCTACCTGCTCTTTATTAAGTGCTACTAATTCTCCTTCATTTGCAAAAAACTGCGATAATGTTATGCCAAAAGCACCACAAATATCCTCAAGTGTACTAATGCTCGGATCATTATTTCGATTAAACATATTGGAAAGAGTAGATTGAGACACTCCTGATAACTTTGATAGTTTATACACTGTCCAGCCTCGCTCCTGTAGCAGTTGTCTGATTCGTTCCAAAGTATTCAAGTGCCCACCTCCGCATTATGCTTCTTATTATACTATACAATTGGGTTGCAATCAATAGCTCATAAGTGTATTGAAGAATTAAATACAAAGCTGTTTTCTATTTGCCATCTTACTCAAAATATAATATCTTCTTTTATATAAAATAATTACGTTTTCAATCTATATATAAATTATATCATAAAATATTACAAACATTGATAACAAATACAAACGTTTACTTTTTCTCCAACATAAAAGCACCTCATCGGTGCTTTATAATTAATATTCCTGTTCATTCAAGATAATATCGCCATGGTCTATTTCATATTGCTTGATATAATTTTTTAAAATCCATTCGATTTCTTTGTTATAAGAACGGCTATTTTCATTAGCCAGTTTACGAATCTTACGGGACAATGTTTCTTCTAATCGCAATGGATAAGGATTTGCTTGTTTCATAAACAGCCTCCTTGTATCTATTTTTATATTTATAATATCATTCTCTATCAAATGTTTCAAAGAAAAGCAGGAAATCCTGCTTTTTTTATACCTATTTTTTATTCTTTCTTTTGCTGATAACATATTCTTTAAAGCTTTTTATTTCTTCAAGCTCTTCTTCTGTAAACTCTCGTTTATCATGATCATTTACAATGGCTTCGTCACGACCGAGCAGATAATCTACGGAGCAGTCAAATATTTCGGCTAACTTAATGAACGTCTTACTGTCCGGCTCACGAATACCTTTTTCCCAGTTGCTGATCGTATTTTGCGCCACTTTCAACAAATCGGCTAATTCTCTTTGAGTTATTTGTTTTTCTTCTCTTAACTCACGTATGCGTATCATAAAGCGAAAATCTCCTTTTGTTGAATATATCACATAAAGGGATTTACATCAAAATATTTTTATTATATATCTCAATATGGGATTGACAGGAATGTTTTTATGTGATATTATCTCATTATGAGATATTTTAATTGAAAGGAAATAAAATCCCATGTCTGTATTAAAAGACCTCTTTTACGGAGATAGTATCCCGAGTGAACACATCATCCCCGCGAATGCGGAGTATCAGGCAAACAATAAAAAGATCCTTGAAGAAATGGACCGCTGGCAGCATAGTCTCAGCAAAGAAGAATTTAAAAAGCTGGAAAGCCTGTATGACTTATGGAGCGCTTCTTCCGCCATGGCCGAAGAGCACTCTTTTATGTATGGCTTTCGTCTGGGCTGTCTGCTGATCATTGAAGTCTTATACGGAAGTGAAACAAATAATCTTTAACTAAAAAAGCAGGAAAAATCCTGCTTTTATTTAGAATTATTTTTCTTCTTTCGTTTACTAATAACATATTCCTTAAAGTTTTCTATTTCTTCCAGCTCTTCTTCTGTAAAGGCTTCCCTTTCATCATGACCGGTTACTGTGCCTTCATCATCATATAAGTTTTCTATATCCGTTCTCTCTAAAAGATAATCGGTTGTGACATTAAAATAGTCAGCCATATTTTTTAAAGTTCTGAAATCAGGTTCTCTGTGGCCGCTTTCATATAAAGAAACCGTGCTTTCGGAAACTCCAAGTATAGTTCCTAATTTTTTTAGCGATAATCCTTTGCTTTTACGCAATTGTTTTAATCTTTCCATATTACACCTTAAATATTGAGTACATTATAAACTTTGCAATTAGCAAAGTAAATTTACCTTTACAAAACGTCAAGTTATTCTAAGTTTTTCCTTGACAAAATGTAAATATATGCTTATAATTAATTTAAACTTGACGATATGTAAAGTTTTGAAAGGAAATAAAATCCCATGTCTGTATTAAAAAACCTTTTTTACGGAGATAATATCCCGAGTGAACACATCATCCCCGCGAATGCGGAGTATCAGTCAAACAATAAAAAGATCCTTGAAGAAATGGACCGCTGGCAGCATAATCTCAGCAAAGAAGAATTTAAAAAGCTGGAAAGCCTGTATGACTTATGGAGCGCTTCCTCCGCCATGGTCGAAGAGCGCTCTTTTATGTACGGCTTTCGGCTGGGCTGTCTGCTGATCATTGAAGTATATGGCAGTGAAATAAATAATCTTTAACTAAAAAAGCAGGAATTTCCCCTGCTTTTTTATCCCTATTTTTTATTCTTTCTTTGACTGATAACATATTCCTTGAAGCTTTTTATCTCTTCCAGCTCTTCTTCTGTAAAGGCTTCCCTTTCATCATAGCCGGTTGCTATGTTTTCGTCATCTTTATATGGATTTTTTATATCTGTTCGCTCTAAAAGATAATCGGCGGAACAATAATAATAATCAGCTAATTTTATTAAAGTTTTATAATCCGGCGAACGTGTCCCTAATTCATATTGAGAATAAGCTGCTCGAGTAATATTCAAATACTCGGCAACCTCTTGCTGGGTTTTACCTAATTTTTCTCTTAATAATTTGAGACGTTTCATTAATATTCACCTCATTGATTTTAATTATATGTTCCAATATGTCGCATTGCAATTAACGTAACATATTGTTTCTATTATAAGACAAGCTATACAATCATACTTCTTTCATATTTGAAGAAAAGTAAAATCCCGTCTCTGCATTAAAAAAACCTTTTTTACAAAGATAGTATTTCCGGCGAACACCTTATCTCTTCGCATGCCGAGTATCTGGCAAACAATAAAAAAATCCTTGAAGAAATGGACCGCTGGCAGCGCAGTCTCAGCAAAGAAGGATTCAAAAAGTTTGAAAGCCTGTATGACTTATGGAGCGTTCTTCAGCCATATCGGAAGAGCGCTTTTTTATACACGGCTTTCGGCTGGGCTGCCTGCTGTTCATTAAGGTATTATACAGAAGCGAAACAAATGCTATCTGATGAGAAAAGCGGGTGCTTCCCTGCTTTACGGGCATTGCTTTTATTTCTTTTTCCTGCCGGTAACTGTTTCTTAAATTTTCTGTTCTGTCGAAACACGCCATCATTTACTTTCTTATAGATTACAATAGGAAATTGACATCATTGCTTTTATGTGATGATTCCCTTTACGGAGTACGCAAAAAAAAATAATTCAGGAAAGGAAATGAAAGAAATGTCAATATTAAAAGAACTCTTTTTAGGAAATATTCACCCCGGTGAACATATCCTGCCCGTAAATTCAAAGTATCAAAAAACCACGGAAAAAATCTTGGATGAAATGGCCTACTGGGAAAAAAAACTGAGCAGAGAGGAATTAAATAAACTGGAGAGCTTATATGCCCTGTGCAGCACTGCCTCCGCCATGACCGAAGAGCAGTCTTTTATCTACGGATTTCGGCTGGGAGCATTGCTTATGATTGAAATATTGTATAATAAATAAAACAACCATTTTGGTTCTTTGAAGACTAAAAAAAGCAGGGCTCCCCTGCTTTGATTGTGCATTGTTTTATTCTTTTCCTTAATGACTTTCTCACAGACAATTGTCTATTGTAGACTTCTTTGCAGTGGACTGGTAAAATGTAGCAGGGTGAAAAACAAGATTATGAAGGATTTTTTTATCGAGCATATACCCGCTGCCCTCTACGGCGCGGATTCTGACAGAGTGTTTTTGTTTATTCATGGAAAAAACGGCTTTAAAGAAGAAGCTGCCCGATTCGCGCAAACCGCATCTTTGGCAGGCTGGCAGACCTTAAGCATTGATCTTCCCGAACATGGCAAGCGAAAAGCCGGCAGCATAAAACTGCTGCCGTGGAACGTGGTACCGGAGCTGCAAACAGTGATGGCTTATGCAAAAAAGCGCTGGCATTGTATCGGTATTCGCGCAAACAGTATCGGAGCTTGGTTTGCCATGCTGAGTTTTGCCGATGAGCCAATTGAAAAATGCTTATTCGTATCGCCTGTCCTTGATATGGAAAAGCTGATCCGCTCTATGATGCAGCGGGCTTCAATAACAGAAGAACAGCTAAAACAAGAAGGGCAAATTTCCGCCGGCGCAGAGACGCTTTCCTGGGAATATTTCATCTATGCAAAAAATCACGCAATCACCCGTTGGAGCACGCCGACATCGATTTTGTATGCCGGCAGAGATGATCTTACCCCCCGCTGCACTGTTGATGCCTTCACGATTCGTCATCATGCAGCCCTAACCGTCATGGAAGACGGCGAACACTGGTTTCACACTCCGCAGCAACTCGCATTTTTGAAGCAATGGACAGAGCGAGCGCTGTCCTGATCTTACTGTCAGCGCAAAACAAATCGATCTTTTTCTCAATAAAAAAAAGCAGGCAAACTCCTGCTTTTTTACATAGCGCGTCCCTACTCTTCTATAATGGCATACGCGCGTGTGGGCGAGCCGCTCAGCCCTTTCAGCTTCAAAGGCACCGCGGAGAGGATGCATGTCATATGTTCCAGCAGTTCTTTCGGAAAATTCAGTTCTTCAAGCGCCCATATTTCATTTGACAACAATATCTCATGTGCCGGCACCCCTGTGCCTTCATACCACCCTCCGACGCTGAACCCGTCGATACCGACTCCCTTTACCTTTTTTTCCACAAACCACTCGGCAAGCTCCCCCGACACATAGGGCCAGTCTTTGTAATACTCCGGTGAAAAACTCCTTTTCTTATCCCATCCCGTGTGCAGCAGTACAATGCTGTCTTCGTCGATCAATTCCTCATAAGCTGCCAGATGCTCCACTGCAATGCCTTCTTTTGCATTGATGATTCCTTCCAGCTCCACAATCACCGCCTCTCCCACAAACTTGTCCAAAGACATCTCATCTATTGCCTTGCCCCCCACACAAAAATGATAAGGCGCGTCGAGATGTGTGCCGGTATGAACATTTATATTCAACCGCTCGGCTGTGAATCCGTCGTTTCCGCTCACTGCCTCGTTCGTGATCTGCGGATACGCAAAAGTGGGCCACGCGGGACAATTATGATACGTTGGCTGGGACATATCATAGATTTTGTAATTTTTCATTTTTTGACTCCTTTCAAACAATGGTTGTACAAATTTTACCCTAATAAACTATATGTCCCATTTTTTATTCTTATTACAAGAATTGCTTCCCGCCCGCCGACCAAATTTAAATAATAAAAAAAACACCCTGTAACAGTGCTTATTTTGCTGATTCTATTTTTTATAAATGATGTATGCTGCGTGCAAAAAGCAAAGCGTGAGAACTTTGCTTTCTGCATGAATTTTTTTACTTTCATTGTGTTAGTTTTACAGATTATACGCTTAATTTACTGTTGTTTTAAAAAGCAGCCTCACTCCTTCCGTCAACATATAGTACAAGTTCTTGTAGTCGTATACATTATATAAGAAGCCGCTTCAAAAATCAAGTCTATATCACAATTATAAATATAAAAATTTTATTGCGCTGCAAATGCGTCTGTCTGCATAAAAAAAAGCACCGTCAAACGATGCTGATAGAACGGTTTTATATCTTATGATACATCCATTTCCCGCTCCGAAACCGCAGTGAAGTCAGCACCAGCCGCATGGTCTGGTCGATCGATACGGCAAGCCATACGCCGAAAATGCCCAAATGAAAAACATAGCAGAGTATCCAGCCCGACAGCGGACGAATGATCGTCACCGTCACAAACGACACATATGCCACATACACCACATCTCCCGCTCCGCGCAGGCTTCCCGCAAAGATGACCTGCGATATCTGCATAAAGGTGATGTAGGACATAAACATCATCGTAGTTGCGGCATAGATTAAAATATCGGCTTCCGTTGAGTAAAGCTTAAAGAGCTGCCTGCCTAATATGATAAAAAGGATCGACAGCATGGTGGAAAAAAACACTCCGAGCCGCTGACAGATGCTGCCGTATAACTTCGCAAGATCCTGCCGTTCCTGCCCCAGGCTTCGCCCGACCAGTGCCACGGCCGCCACCGAAAGCCCGTCGCCGAATGCGAAGGAGAGTATCAAAAACTGCATGCCGATCTGGTACGTCGCAAATGTGATCGTGCCGAGGCGTGCCACCAAAATAGCATATGTTAAAAATCCGATTCGCAGCAATATCTGTTCCACAAGTGTGGGTGCTGCGATTTTTGTGATCGTTCGCACGGTTTGCTTTTCTAATTTAAAGTATTTAAATGCCTGAAAATAGATAAACTGGTCTTTATGCGCTACCGAGTATATGCTCATAAGGCATCCCACACCGGTGCCGATCACTGTGGATATTGCCGCTCCTTTCACGCCGAGCGCGGGAGCGCCAAAGCGTCCGCTGATCAAAAAGAAATTACATATCACCGTCACGATATTTGCGATCATATTCGTGCGCATGGATATTTTTGTGTTTCCCGCGCCGCGCTGTGCCGCGTTGTTGACCATAGTGATTGTCGTAAAAACGATGCCGCCCATCACGATCTTGAAAAAAATCACGCTGTCGTCATGCGTGTCGCTCTCCGAGCCCGCAAAGCGCATGATCGGATCTGCAAAGCTCACACATACTATGGAAATGATCGCTGTCAGCACGATCGTGATCACCATAGCCTGCACGAGCACCCTGTTGGCACCTTCTCTGTCTTCCTGACCTCTCTTGCGCGCCACAATGGCCGACACGGCGATGTTGAGCGAAAAAATAAAGCTGATCGCAAGCAGCCTCGGCTGGCTCACAAGCCCCACCGCCGCAACAGCGCTTGCTCCGATGCTGGAGACCATCATCATATTGATCATAATAACAGAGCTGATCAAAAAAGATTCAAGGATAGAAGGCCATGCCATTCTTATCGTAGATTTCAGCATTTGTGAGCCGGACGGAATCGAGCCCATCGGCTTCATTTTCCCCAGCATTTTCGCAGTATTGATCAGTTGCATAATTCACCTAATAATCACTTTACTAAATAGAAAGCATCTCTTTTTTTTTATATGCGTAAAAATAAAATAATGTACCGATATAAAAAACAGACTGCATGCCTGTTTTTGTAAGTCTTTTACGAAAAGCGCATATGAATAAAACGATTCTGAATGCAGCATATTTATTGCGTGCAGCCTAGAGAGTATTGTATACCTCATTTTTCTTTTTTGCAATATAGATAAATATTCATCATAACGTTGCGCTTCTATTAAAAAAAATATCGTCGCTTCATATAAGCTGCTGTATGCCTGCGTGCATTTTTATATAAATTCATGCGTAATCTTTGTCAAAAAAAATCCCTCCTGCACCACACAAAAGGAATTTTAAAATGTTTCGTAAATACAACTCTGCACACGCATCTACAGCATCAGCGCGCTTGAAAGCCTTTCTGCCTGACTTTGCAGTATCGTTGATAAGTGTTCTTTTTCTTCTTTGAGCGCAGCGGCAAAGGCTTCTTCCTTTGCAAAATCATCATGCGCAGCCATAATTTGCCCTAAAAACATAATCGTGTCACGTTCAAGTTTCTCCGCAATTTTAAGCACTTGTGAAGAATCCCACACTTCCTTATCTCCTACTTCTTCTTCCAGCTTATCAAGAGGTGAAGGGGCATTTAGCATTAAATTCAAAAATTTTGCTTCTTCTTGATCGATTTCATAGGTTTTGCCTTCATATTTTTTCAGCTGTTTCAAATAGAATGCTTCATGTTTTCTTTCATCTTGCGCAAATTTCTCAAAAGCTTTTTGCGTCATTGTTCCTTCTGCCGCTTTTGCAACTTTCTCGTAGAAAGTATATCCGTCCGCTTCCATTTTTGCCAGATCTGCCATTACTTTAGCAACATCAAAAGCTACTTTTGCCATACTAAAACCTCCTTATAAAATTTTTTTAAAATTCTAATTACATTATATCATATTTGTAAACGGATACAAAAAATAAATCAATAAAATTTTATTTTTATTTTTTAAAAACCGCATTGTCAAATTTTACTAATGCAAATTACTTTGAACATAAGGCATAATATTGTCAATTTTATGAAATAATACTATTACTATTAAAGAAAAAATCATTTGAAAGGAACTATTGTATGAAAGCTACCGGCATTGTAAGAAGAATAGATGATTTAGGACGGGTTGTCATACCCAAGGAACTACGACGAACCATGCGAATTCGTGAAGGTGAACCGCTTGAAATATACACGGATGCCAACGGGGAATTGATCCTTCGCAAATATTCTCCCGTAGGCGAAATCAGCCATTCCAGCATGGAATGCGCGGAAGCCATCAATCAAATCACCAAGCACACATGCTTGATCACAGATAAAGACAGAGTCGTTGCCTGCAGCGGCACGAATAAAAAAGAATATATCGATCAGCCTATCAGTAAAGAAATAGAAAATATGCTTTTAAGCCGAAAAAGCCGTATGCTTGATCATGATGATGTAAAAATTCCTCTCACTTCAAGTGATGCAAAAGAGCATTTCAGTCAGGCATTTGCGCCAATTTTGGTATATGGCGATGCGATGGGCATGGTCATTATCACAAATGATGACAGCGACGATAATTTGAATCAATCTGATATGAGTCTTGCCATGATGGCGGCGTTGTTTTTCGGAAAACAAATGGAATAACTTCTCACTTGATTTTATAAAAGCACATATTATCATATGTTTTTTCAATAATGAATTAAAAGGCACATTATGTGCCTTTTTTCTATTTTATATCTGTTTCTTTGTCTACAAATTCGATGTTTGTTATATTTTTATTAAATTTTTTTAAATCGTTTTTAATTTTTTCTTTCGCATCGTCAGTCATATTATTAAAATCGTCTATCCACACTTGGAGTTTATTATCTGCCATGCTATATTTATAGTTTGTAATCTTGTTTGTTTTGAAATAATCTTCCATATCCGCATTGGTATATTTATTTGTAGTGTCATTATCGGTGATCACTTTAGTCGGATAATCGGCGTCATACAAACTATTTTTATAATCATTTACATTATTGTCATCATAAATGCTTTTCGTAGTGCTTGTACAACCGCTGACCACAAACAACAGCAGTATCAATACGATACCGATGAATAATTTTCTCATACTATCCCTCCTTCAAACATTATTGTTTGTTAAAGGAGCGAAAGCTATTCCTTACAGCTTTTTACTTTTTTTTGTTCATCGGCACAACAATTTTTCCGCTGTTTAATTCCAAATAGATGACCCAATAGCCTATTTCGGCATCTTTTGTGACACTGTGCCAGTAAACATATCCTGTAAGTCCGCGCATCGGCTGATGACTTTGCATATATTTACCAAGCACACCAAGCACAACATATTCAATATTTTCATTGTTTGGATCTTTTGAATAATATCCGACAATTCTCGACGGATATCCTTCCTGCTTGAAAGCGCCGGTATTAAAGTATAATGTTTGATAATCGATCATATGCTCATTTAATTCAACCAAAAATTTTTTGCTGTTGTCCACACTCACAAACCATTCATGATTTTTAATTTTGGGCTCAAACGGTGATATCGGTCTGAAATATTCGTTTAAAATTTCTTTTGTAATTTTATATCCGGCGGGCTCACTTTGTTTTTTTGCGGATTGAATATATTTTTTGTTTAATTGCTGCACTTTTTTGTTTTGTTCTTCAATTTTTTCTAAATCTGATTTATTTTCATTTTGAATAAATGGTTGATAGCGTTTTGTTTTTTGATCGTCTGTAGTTGTGTCCTCTATTTTTTTGTCTTTATAAATTATAGTATCCTCTTTTTCTTCATCTGTATTTTCATTTACATTTTTTGACAATTTTTCTTCAATTTCATTGGAAATTTTTGACCATTCAGGCATAAGAGCTTGAAACTGACCACTTTGTGTTTCTTCTTTTTTTGCTTCATTTTTTATCTCATTTGTCTTTTGGGCATTAATATGTATGTCTTTTTGTGTCTCCTCTTCTGTTTTACTTTCTTTCGCACACTCCGCTCTGCTCTCTTCTGCTTTTTCGGTTTGTTTTGAAGCTGTTTTGGCTGTCTCTGTATTTTTTTCCTTTTTAAATAACCCAAGAAATTCTACGTTATATAAGAACAATATTTCGTCATACTTTTCGATATTATAAATAATCACATGATTAAATTCTCTCAGTTTTTCTGCATCAAAACTAAGTTTAAATTTATTGCTTTTCGTATTATCAATAATAAAAAGATTCTTTTTTTCACTTTCGTTATACAACCCAATCCCATACTCGGCTTTTGGCATATTTAAAAAAAACAGGTGCAGATCAATTTGTTTTTTTTCTTTGTGATGACTTATATTAATTCCACATTGAAAGTTATTTTTACCCTTAAGAAAGTCATACCTCACATTCTTCTCCTCCTTTAGCTCTTACCTCATATAGAAATATTTATTCGTCTTGCTAATAACTTATTCATTATCCTAAAGCAAATATGCATAATTGTCCTCTTTTTTGGCAAAAAAACAACCCGCAATGCAGGTTGTTGAGATATTTTTTTCACTTTTGCTTGCTGCTATAGCAAAAAATTATATTCTTTACTTGTTTCAGCTTTGTTTTAAAACATTTTCCACCCAGTTTAATACCTGGATTCTAACGGTATCAAAGTTTTTCTCTACATTCATACAAGGACACGCAGAAATAAACTCGTTGTTTTTCTCAATGCTTTCTCTCGCTTTGGAGATAGCATGTTTGTCTCCGCCTTCATGACAATAAAAATAGGCGATTTTTTTATTTTTCAACATGCCTGTCTCAAGCACTGTGTAAACGGACGGCGCAAAAGTGCCTGCCCAGATCGGCGAGCCGAGCAATACCGTATCGTATTGATCAAGATTGACTTGCAGCGCATTAATTTTCGGCTTTCTTTTCATCACCACCTGACCGCCGCCCCATATAAACTTGCCGAATCCCTTGGTTTTCATTTCTCTTACGGGCATTATTCTTTCGATATCCAGCGTCAAGCTGTTTGCTAAATACTCGGCGATTCTTTTCGTGCTTCCTTCATAAGAATAATAAAGTATCAATGTTTTAGACATTTTTCAAATCTCCTTTTATTGCCAAAAATAGTTTATATCCTTCATATAACTGTCTCAGCTTATGAAACTTTACTATAACAATGTCGCTATGTTCTTATTTTATAACCATTTCATTCTTATCTTTATCTACAAAGCCCGTGAGCACTTCACAATTAAAATAGTCCTTCAAAAGCGCTGCAAGCTCACTTGCCGCTTCGTCTACTTTGCCTTTATTGACGTTATGAAAGCCGTCGATCGGGAAAAAGACCGTCTCGCTTTCAGGACTGATTTTGCCGATATCGCTCTGCCTATAAATCCATTTTCTTGTGCGGATGCGCACGTCATCGGCATATACCAGCTCTCCTGCATCCAGTATCTCTTCTTCACTTTGTCCCAACGGCAAAAACAAATCGCCCTGCTTTGAATATCTTACTTGGATATCACCGCTCAACGCGTCAATATCGTGCGAACCCATCGGCAGCTTATATTTTACGGAGATGTAATTGTTCAAATCCACGATTGCGTTCAAACTGGGCAGCCCGCTGCCTTTTTGCACACGCTTCAACATCGCCTCAATAGAGCACGGAAATCTGTTTGGGTTTATGCCCACAGTCTGCATGGCCTCTCTGTAGACGGTTATAGATTCATGTTCCTTTAAATTCACGTCTTTAAGCTCATTTTGGGCTTTCTGCACCTGTTTTTTTAACATTTGTGCAATATCATCGCTTGCTTTCGTGTTGTCGATACCGCTTGCCACGATTACACCTGCACAGTAATCTTTTAATTTTTCAAATACTTTTTTATCAATAATAAATTTCATTTTTTATCCTTTTCAAAATCTATCTTAAATGCATCAAATTCGCTGACGGATAATTCTATCTCACGAACCATCTGTGCTATGCCGCCTTCTTTGTCCGATTCCATATTGATCACGATCTGCGGATCATGCAAAGAAAGCCTCATGAGGATCCATCCGTCCCCGTTCTGCCTATCTGTCAGCACGCGCACCCCTTCATAAGAAGGCACTTCGATTTTCCAGCCTTCTTTATTTTTCGCATAGGTTTTAAATGCGTCTAAGATAACCTCTCCATATTCTCTAAAGTCTTTCTTTAAAATTTTCCCTCTCACTTCAACCGATTCCACAGGCTCACGAAGCATGCTGATCGCATCCGAGAGAATTTTGCCTTTTTTTGTCATTTCTGCAAAAAAAATTAAAATTTTGACCGCCATATATGCGCCGTCATCCAAAAAGAAATTTTCTTTAAGTGCGCAGTGTCCGCTTGTCTCAATAGCGATAGGCGTGTAGACTTCTTTGTCGTTTAAACGGATAGCTTCGTCAATGACATTTTTATAACCCCGCTTAAATCTGTGATGAATCCCTCCGATACTTGCGATAAATTCGCTCAATGCCGTCGATGTCACAGAATCTGTCACGATCACGCTTTTTTCTCTCTCGCCTACAACGATCACCGACATCAAAGCCACAAGCGCATTTTTGGCAATGATCCTGCCCGATTTATCCACAAAAGCCGCTCTGTCAACATCTGTATCAAAAATAATTCCTAAATCCGCTTTGGCATTGAGCACTTTTTTTGAAAATTCTTTCATGACGGCTTTATTTTCAGGATTTGGTATATGGTTTGGAAACATTCCGTCGGGTTCAAGATAAAGGCTTCCCTCTGTATTGGCGCCAAGCCGGGTGAGTATGCTTGTAAAAAAACCGCCCGCACCGTTTCCGGCATCAACGATAATGCGTTTGCCTTCAAAAGGTCTTTGCTGCTTTGTTCTTTTTTTGATAATATCCGTTAAATAATCACTGTATATTTCTGTCAATTCAAGAGACTTGATGCTGCCTTTATTTTGTACCGGCAAAGTATTTTGTGCATTCAAAAGCACTTCTTTTAAAAGGTCTTTATTGATGCCGCCTTCTTTTAAAAAAAATTTCATCCCGTTTCTGTTGTACGGAAGATGGCTTGCAGTGATCATAATGCCGCAGTCGGCATTGATTTCTTCATAAATCGTGGACATAAAAATAGCCGGCGTTGATGTCAAAGCCGCATCGTAGACGGTAAAGCCTTCATCTGCAAAGCCGCCGAGTACGGCTTGCTTTAAAGCAGGGCCGCTGAGTCTGCTGTCCATGCCCACTGTTGCCGAAAAAATTTTGTCTTCTTCTTTTTTGATATATTTTACTTTTACAAGCCGCGCAAATGAGCGCGTAATGTTATAGGCAATCTGCTCATTTATTGTTATTTCTTCTGTTTGTGTTTTAAGTGCTACCCCCCTTACATCTGAACCGTTTTGCAGTTTCAGTAATTCTGACATTCCTACCTCCTGATGTATACAAATATACTGTTTTTAACATATCCTCCGTTATAAACAATATCTCCTCAATAAAGTCTTTTAATAATTTTTTATACTATTGTCAAAACTTTACAAATAATTATACCGTTTTATATATAAAATATCTACCTTCTCTGCTATAAATCAATATTTTTATACTTTACTATTATCTTTGCATGCTGCGATATAATTTTTTTGTCTGTGATACAAAATCAACATATACCAATTACCATAATTTATATAAAAATTTATTGTTTATCGATAAATTTTTATTGACATTCGTAATATAATAAGTATACTACTAATAAAGAGGTGATGTAAAATGAGATATACGGGAAAATATTCCCTATCCACATTTATTAAAATTTTAATACTCTTATCCGGGCTTTCAGGTATTATCATTATGCTTTCCCTGCCCTGGAGTCTTCCTTGGTTGATGAAATTATTTTATGAAAACAGTGCAAATAATCTATATGTATTTTTTATGATTATTTTATATATATTCGGACTTTCCACTCTTGCGATTTTAAATGAGCTGCGCATTATTTTTCTTTCTCTTGAAAAAACAGATCCATTTGTTCATAGAAATGTTGTGGCACTCAAGCGCATATCAGCATTATGCGTTGTCAATTGCAGTGTATTTTTAGTCAAAATTTTTGTGGCCAATTCACTGATGACAGTGATTGCATTGTTTGTTTTTTTTGTCGCTATGCTTTTCAGCCTTATCTTAGGCGAAGTTTTCAAAAAAGCTGTCGAATACAAAGAAGACAACGACTTGACCATTTAGGAGGCAGCTATGGCAATTATATTGAATTTGGATGTCATGATGGCCAAAAGAAAAATCTCGCTTGGCGAGCTCAGCGAACGCATCGGTATCACCAATGCCAACCTGTCGATCTTAAAAAACAATAAAGCAAAGGCCATCCGTTTTTCAACACTTGAAGCGCTTTGCAGAGAGCTTCAGTGTCAGCCTGGTGATATTTTAGAATACTCTCATGAAGGCGAGGTATAAATCATGAACTATTTTATAGAAAAAGACAATAAAAATCATATACTTTTAATTATTTTATCGGTCATTACTGGGGTGGTGTACACCGTATTGTTTCATAAAACGCTCTATCCTACACTCAATTACACGCTTTTTATGCTGCTTATGTTCTCTTTCACATATGTGATGCTGGCTCAAAATGAAAACTTTAACAAAAAAACATATTTTTTGTTTACGGGTATAAATTTTTTATATGCTTTAAGCTATACGCTTTTTATGAATACGATGCTGCGTCCGATAACGTTTCTCGCGGTGCCGCTGCTCTATATCACAACCGTGTTGATCAGCACGAAAATTGACCCCACTTTTGTGACCTATATAAAATACTTGATTTTTCCTTTCGCGTATATATTCAGATTTTTTTCAAACCTTATTCAAACAATTTTTTCAATAAAAAAATCCGATGGTAAAAATCGAAATATCTTTTACGGTATCTTATTCAGCATCCTGTTGCTTATCATTATTCTGCCATTGATGTTTTCTTCCGATATGCTGCTCAATACTTATTTTCATCAATGGTTTGAAAATTTTGATATACATCTCGGAGATATCATTTACTATGTATTTTTCTTCTGCCTTACATCGGCTTATGCGTATGGCTTTATCCGCTTTGCAATAGAAAAACGTTTGACCTTTAAAGAAACCGAAGAATTCCTGCAAGAAACCTCTTCCACAGAAGAAAAGATGGCAGGTAAAGAATTCAAAACACAGATCTATATCGTCTTAAGTGTTGCAACAACTGTCTATGCACTCTTCTGTATCTTTCAGTTTGTTACTTTGATTATAGGCTACAAAGCAGGCCTTCCCCTCAATTTTGATTATGCACAATATGCCAGAAGCGGTTTTTTTCAGCTTGTCGCCCTCACTATCATTAACCTTGCGGTGATACTGATCATCTTTAAACTGCTGCAAAACCAAAAACACGGCAAAGCAATCCAGATACTGCTAAGTATCTTTACCGCTCTTACGCTTCTGCTTGCAATCTCTTCTTTTTATCGAATGCATTTATATGAAGCGGAATACGGATACACCATGCTCCGATTGTTTGTGTATTTACTGCTGATCTTCGAGTTTGTTGTGCTTACTTTTGTCTTTATTAAAATCCACAAGCCCGCGCTTGCTTTCATCAAGATTTTATTCATCATTGCGCTGTTTTATTATCTGGCTGTCTTATGTGTAAACACGGAAGCATATGTGGCAAAGAAAAATATCGATAGATACTTCTCCACCGGCAAAATCGATGTATCCTATCTATACAACCTGAGCACAGACGCAGCCAATCAATTCAAACGCCTTGAAAACGCAGATGATAATGAAATACAGCTATTTCTTACAGACCAAAAGCAATATCTTCAAAATATCGAACAAATCGATTTCCGAAAATACAATTATTCGCTCGCCCATGCAAAAAAAATATTTGAAGATTTAGATATTGCAGATATGGTTCATATCCAAATCATCAATGAAAGCTCTGTTACATTAAACGAGATCGTCTTTAACAGTGACAATGAAACACAAGTCATGGATGGAGAGCTTGCTCCCTATGAAAGCTGTGATTTCTACCTTACAGATACAAACAATTCTTCGTATTCCGTTACTTTTACAGATGAAGCTTCTCATACACAAACGCTGGATATCTCCTTAGATTTCAACACCGGTGCTTCGCCCACGCTCTTTCTTTATAAGACAAAGGATGACTGGTCGATTCAAACATCCAATTAGCCTTGTTTATAGCCAACATCACCGGGCGGGTCCGATTTCTACCCGCCCTTATTCAGATGTCATCTTCTTATAGCCCCCTCTTTTTTGCTTTCGTATCAGTCGGATCATACAACACCTCAATGAGAAGTCTCACACCGGGGAGCTAAATATCAAATCCCGCACCCGTCATGATCTAGAAAACCTTGTATATGGTCAAATCAGTCCTCCGTCAAAAAATGCGGCCAGGCAAATACTTTTTAAAACTCACTTCACAGCCGTTTTGTTTTTTATACAAAACAACGAATATGTCATTTTTGGCATAATAATTTGAATACTATCCATGTAACTTTATTAAACAATCGCAGGGAAAAACTGTGTTCTCTGCAACGCCTTTCTTCCAAAGTCTTCTCTTGAGCACATCCGAAGAATCCGGCAGGGTCGACCTCTTGAACAAATAAATCAGATACCCTCCTTTTTACAATTCCTCCAATTATTGCATATCAAAGCAAATACTTTCTTTTTGTTTGCCTTGATAACTCAGCTTCATTTTGTTTTTCATAAGAGATATTTTATGTTTTGAACATTTGCCCGATTTGAAAATATACTCCTTTTCAACCTCGTCATTGCGTTATTTTTTAATACTGATCAATTTTAAATTATTTCTCCACAAATCCTGTCCAAACCATAGCATTTTAATTATTTCTTTCTTTCATATTCCACTTTACTGTTATCATTCAATATCATGCTTTGTTTCATGATTTTGATCTTTTTTGTAAATTTTAATAAAAAGAAAGCTGTCAGAACTGTCGTCAGTAAATCTGCTATAGGCTGCGCCCAAATAATTCCTGTAATACCAAATAACCTTGGCAAAATCAAGATTGCCGGAATAAAAAACAATCCCTGCCTGCTGATGCTGATTATCCCGCCTTCCTTTCCATACCCCAAAGCCAAAAACATGGCCATATATACCATTTGAAAACCAAATAAGATAAACACAATCCCATTCGCACGCAGTGCACGGCTGCCGATATCAATGAGCACCAAATCGTCTTGAGAAAATAAAGATATGATTTTAGTAGGAAGCAATATAAATAGTAAAGCAGTTATTCCACAAAATATGGTAGCCCATTTTAAAGACAGCTTGGTTGCTTCATTTAATCGATCAAAATTCTTCGCACCATAATTATAGCCAGCCACCGGTTGATAACCTTTCATATATCCAAACACAATATATGTTCCTAACGTCATGATACGAATCACCACACCAACAGCCGCAACTGCAGAATCACCGTATGCACTGGCCGACGAATTCGATAATCCCATAGACACACTCGATAAAATTTGAAATACCAAAATAGGAACCCCCACCTTAAATATTTCACTGTAAATTTTCTTATCAAATGAAAAAAGACGCATTGAAAAGCGCAAATATCCCTTTTTCCCAAATATAAACCAAAAATATAAGCCTAACGTTGCAATTTGCGCAATCACCGTTGCAATTGCCGCCCCTCGTACGCCGAATCCCAAAAGATAAATGAAGACAGGGTCCAATATCACATTCAGGCCTCCCCCAATCAACATGGATATCATAGTAATTTTTGCCCTTCCTTCAGCAGTGATGATATTGTTCATTGTAATATTAAATATGTTTAAAATAGAACCCGTCACATAAATAAGCGCATATTCTCTTGCATACGGCAAAATAGTTTCAGTCGCTCCCAGCGCTATTAAAATGTTGTCTAGAAAGCATAACGCAACCGAGATAGATATAAGGCCCACAAATAAACTGGTAAACAAAGCTGTCGAGGCCGTTTTATTGGCTTCTTCTTCTCTTTCTTCTCCTAAAAGACGTGAAATATATGAAGCAGCCCCGCTTCCAAACATCATACCGAGTCCGACAATAATCTGTACGATCGGAAAAACAATAGACACCGCCCCCATTTGGCTGGTTCCGAGTCCTCCGACAAAATAAGCATCCACTACACTGTAAAGTGCTGAAACCATCATTCCGATCATTGTCGGAATACCTAATTTCAACAGCACTTTAGAGATCTTTTCATCTCTCATCATTTTTAATTTTTCATCATTTAAATTCATTTGTTTTTCTCCTTTTTAGTTTAGTTGCTATACACTTTTTGCAAAAAATAAAAACTATCTATTTTACTCTTATATGTTTAGCACCTATACTCTTTATATAAAAATTTTTTATTTGTTATCTTTAACTTTTTTCAAAACTATCTATTTTATTGCTCAATGCAATAAGAAAATTTTTTAAAAATTCCTTTTCCTGCTCTGCTGCACTTTCAAGTATTCCTTCAAAAACATCATCAAATTCTTTATGCAGTCTTTGGTGATGTAAATATGCTGTCTCTCCTTTTGGTGTTGCATGAAGCATGAGCCTTGAAAGATTGCAAGGATCCGCCTCTTTTTTGATCATGCCTTTACGTTGCAGTTTCATAATAATTTGTGACACTGCGCCTTTTGTAACCCCTAGCATATCGGCAAGCCCCGTAACATGAATGCCATCATTCTCTTTGATAGCTTTGATCATATGGATTTCGGCTTCATATAAAGGTTGATCCGTACCATAATTCCTTATTTTTTTATCAACTTCAAAAAGTTTTGTTACCACTCTTAAAAAAAGATAGCTGAGTTTGTTATTTTTACATTTCATATTTAACATGCTTATAGTATATAGATGCTATACACTTTTGTCAAGACGGATTTTATCTTTTCATTTATCAGGTATGTATCCTTGATGTACTTCTTTTTATTTTCCCGCTTTAATGATATAATATTATTTTGAAAATATTACAGGAGCGAAATTATGTTTTTAATCGTAGGGCTCGGTAATCCCGGCAGAAAATACGCGCTTACACGTCATAATATCGGTTTTGAAGTCATCGATTATATGATTGATAAATATCGTCTCATCAACGGAAAAATGAAATTCAAAGGCGAACATTACACGCATTTAATCAATAGGAAAAAAATTATTTTCCTCAAACCGCATACCTACATGAACTTAAGCGGTGAGTGCGTGAAGGCTTATGTTGACTATTTCGACATTCCTCTGCAAAATATTATGATAATATATGATGACACCTCGTTTGAACCGGGCTTTCTGCGTGTGCGCAAGACGGGCAGCGCGGGCGGCCACAACGGCATGGATGATATCTTGCGCTTACTTGGTACCAATGACATCGCACGTATTCGCATAGGCATCGGCAGCCCAAAATTTGAAATAAAAGATTATGTGCTCTCACGCTTCACGGCAGAAGAAATCCCCATCATGCAAAAAGCTGTGATCAACGCCGCAGATGCCATAAAACTTTTTATTGAAAATGATATCGATCAGGCGATGAATATTATCAATCGCAAAAATAAAAAGCAGGAAACCACCACAGAGAATAATGATGAATAAAGATCTTATTACACTTTTACAACGAGATTCTTCTTTAAATAAACTATTAAATCAAATCAGGCAAAAGCGCTCGGTAAACATCAGCGGGATGGAAGATGGTTTTAAGAGCGTTTTTTTATCTTTTTTAAAAAGCGAGCTTAAAGAGAGTATTATTTACGTTACTTCAACAGATTTTCTCGCAAAAAAATTTATTGGCTCACTTCCATCTGCCCAAAATGCAATGCTTTATCCCTCTCTGGGTCTCTATACCGGCATCAGCACTGCACATGATAAAACAGCTGATTATCAACGAATCAATACGCTGTGTGCTCTTAAGGAAAACAAGCGTGCTTTTATTGTCACAAGTGCCGAAGCGCTCTCCACACCTATTTGCTCCAATCTATATGAATTTATCTTAACGTTAAAAGTTGAAAGTAAAGTCGATATTGCGGACCTTTGTGAAACACTGGTTAGTCTGGGATATGAACGAAGTGAACTTACCGAATCACAAGGACAGTTTTCCATACGTGGAAGCATTGTCGATATTTTTGCGATCAATCATAATCATCCCGTCAGAATAGATTTCTTTGACGATGAGATAGAAAGTATAAAAACCTTCGACGCTCAAACACAATCTTCTCTTCAAGCGATAAAGGTTTGTAGCATATACCCATCACGAGAAAATATTTTCACAACACATGAAGAGGCTCTTCTCATAAAAAAAGCCAATGACGAAATACAAAAACGCATTTCTTTTCTTGATAAAATGTCGGAAAAGCATGAAAACACACAAGAAATCATAGATAATTTAATTCAGCTTAAAAGCGAAATATCCAATCGTTTGATATATCTTTCTTCCGCAAATAGAAATAAAACAAATTTTTTGTCATATGTTCAAAATTCTATTTTAGTTTTAGATTCTTTTAATGAAATTAAAAAGAGTTATCTCGATCACTTAAAAAATTATCAGCTTCTATATACAGAGCTGTTTGAAAAAGGCAAAGCGCTAAAGAATGAGATTTCAACGATATTTGCCTTTGACGATCTGCTTAATGCGCTTATAGCAAAGCAAACCGTGGCGCTGGGCAGTCTTGCTTCTTCTTCTGTATTTTCACATGCTGCCGCGATTGATTTGCATGTACGCAACATCGCGGGTGAACTGAAAAGTTTTTCCACCCTGAAAGATGTTTTCCTTTCGTATATGCAAAGCCAATATACTTTTATTATTTGTTTTTTGAATAGTAAAGAAAAAACAGCCGCAACGGAGTTGCTCTCACTCATTGACGGATTTCATATCTCCTCTGCTCAATTTATAAAAGCTCCGCTGACAAATAGTTTTGACCTGTATGAATCAAAAATGCTCTTTATTGCCGCTTCAACCCTGCTTAAAACACATAAGAAAACCATAAAAGAAAAGCCGCCTTCGGCACATGCAAAATTTTTTTCCGATTTTATACCCGGAGATTATGTTGTTCATGATATTTTTGGTATTGGCCGCTATAAAGGCAACGAACAAATTTTAACGGATGGCGTACGTAAAGACTTTGCCGTCATTGAATACGCACAGTCGTCTGTGATGTATGTTCCGCTGGATCAAATGTATAAAGTCCAGCAATACATCGGAAGCGGCGATGCGCCTCCGCGCCTGAGCAGGCTCGGCAGCTCCGACTGGAAAGAAAGCAAAGCGAAAACAAAGCGCGCGGTACAGGAAATGGCGGCCGAACTCTTAGAGCTCTATTCCAAGCGTGAGCAGACCCAGGGCTTTGCCTTTTCTAAAGACAGTATCTGGCAAGCAGAATTTGAAACCGCCTTTATGTACGAAGAAACGAATGAACAGCTCAAATGTATTGATGAGATCAAAAAAGATATGCAGTCCGGCAGACCCATGGATCGTCTGCTGTGCGGGGATGTCGGATACGGTAAAACCGAAGTAGCACAGCGTGCGGCATTCAAAGCGGTTGATAATTCTAAGCAGGTTGCTGTTTTGGTCCCTACCACTGTGCTCGCGCTCCAGCATTATAAAAATTTCTGTGAACGTTTCGCCGCTTTTCCCATCACGATCGAAATGATGAGCCGTTTTAAAACCAAAGCACAGCAAAAAGAAATCGCCTCTCGTCTCAAAGCAGGAAAAATCGATATCCTCATCGGCACACACCGAATCTTATCGGATGATGTGTGTTTTCATGATCTCGGATTGCTCATCATTGATGAAGAACAGCGATTTGGCGTTGCGCATAAAGAAAAAATAAAACAATATAAATCGAATGTTGATGTGCTTACCCTAACGGCGACACCGATCCCGCGAACACTGCATATGTCTATGATCGGTATCCGCGATATCAGCATTTTAAACGAACCCCCTCAAAATCGCTTTCCTGTGCTCACCTTTGTCATGGAATATGATGACCTCATTATTAAAAACGCCATCCATAAAGAGCTGGCGCAAAACGGTCAAGTCTATTATATATACAATAAAATAAAAGGTATAGAGTATAAAGCGCATATGCTGCAAAATTTAATTCCGGAAGCAAAAATAGCATATGCCCACGGCCAGATGGCGGAATCACGTCTGGAGAGATTGATGGCAGATTTTATCGAAGGCAAATATGATATCTTTTTGAGTACCACTATTGTTGAAAATGGCCTGGATATACCCACCGCAAACACAATGATCATTGAAGATGCCCACAAAATGGGTCTCTCACAACTTTATCAGCTTAAAGGACGCGTCGGCAGAAGCGACAGGCAAGCATATGCATATATAACATATCCCCAAAATAAAGTTTTGCCTATAGACGCGCAAAAACGATTAAAAGCCATCCGTGATTACACTTCATTTGGAAGCGGACATAAAATTGCGCTGCGGGATCTGCAGATCCGCGGCGCCGGCAATATCCTCGGCCTCAGTCAAAGCGGTCATTTCGGCGATGTCGGTTATGAAATGTATTCAAGAATCTTAAAAGAAGTACTCAGCGAAGCCAAGGGTATTGAGCCGCAGGAAATCACTTACTCAGAAATTGACTTGCATGTCAATGCATATGTGCCGGAGCATTACGTCAGCTCTTCCACACAAAGAATGGAGCTCTACAGGGATATCGCACTGCTTGCCACACCACAGCAAATATCCTCTTTGCGGGAAGCTCTCGTTGACAGATATGGAAAATTGCCTTATGCGACCGAAAATCTGCTGCAAATCGGCTACATCCGCAATCAAGCGCAAAACCTGGGCATAGAAAAGATAAAACAAGAGAAAAATATTATTAAAATGATTCCTTTGGCTACATTTGATACAACTGTTTTGCAAGAACTATATAAAACATGCAGTTTTAAAGTCATCACAACAAAAAAACAAGTCAATGAACTTCATTTTAACAACACCTCCTATCTCTCTTCGATAGAATATGTAAAAAAGATTTTAGATAAAATATCTTCATTGAAAATTCACAATTAAAGATTATAATAGAACTATTAAGCTATTGAAAGGAAATTGATATATGAAAAAATTTTTGACGTTGCTTGTAGCCCTCTCTCTGCTTATAAGCTTTACTTCGTGCGCACAAGTCAACGAAGAAAAAGATGCCGCTCGTGTTGTTGCCGTCGTAAATGATACGGATATTTTAAAATCAACTTTTAATGATTATTTTAAATATTATGAAATTGTCTATAGCATCAACAACGCCTCAATGCCGACCGATGATGAACTGGTTGAGTTCAGACAAAGCATGCTCACGGAGCTCGCTGAAGTAAACGCAGAATATCTGGACGCAATTGATCGCGGATACGAAGTGGAAGACTCTGTTTGGCAGGAAAATGTAGATTATGCTTTAAGTTATATCACCGATGCTGCCGGCGTTGAGGACATGGATTCTTTTTATAGTCAGTTTGATACCACCGAAGAAGATTTCACAGCTTTTTTGGAAGATTTCTATATGAAGTTATCCTATGTAACCGCTCTTGAAGATGATTTTTATTCCATCATCTCCGAAGAGGAAGATTTTCAAAACTATGAAGTTGCCAAAGTAAACGGCGAACCGCTGACAATGAATAAGTTCCTGTATTATTTAATGAACCAGGTCATCGATACTTATATGTCAGGCTCCGACAGCCCTGAGACAGACGATGAATTTCAGACCTATTATACCAATATCATTGAGAACTATGCACAAACTGAAGTCTACTACAATGAAGCCGTTAATGAAGAAATCGAAATCACGGATGATGAAATCAATGCAAAATTAGAAGAAGTCAATGCATATTTGAATATGTTTGCCGCAGACGAAGACAGTAAAAAAGAATTTTTGGAAGAGCAGTTTATATCTTATGAAAACTGGCAGACTTATTCAACGGAATATGCCAAAATGCTCGTAGCGCAAGATAAAATCACAGCTGCTTTCGAAGAAGAAATAGAAGATTACACGCCAACCGATAAAGAAATACAATCTTATTATGATGAAAATTACGCCACCAAAGAAGGCAAAACCATGTACGCAAAGCATATCCTGTTTTCTGAGGATAACTTAGAAGAAGCGCAGGAATGTGCAGATAAAGCGCAGGCCGGAGAAGATTTTGACACATTGATGGAAGAATACCAGGATAAAGACTATGTGCTTGAGGCATCCGACCTTGGACGTTTTGATACCGACACAATGGTCGAAGAATTCACGGAAGGCGCTTTCGCGCTTTCAGCAGGAGCAGTGAGCGATCCTGTTAAGTCGGAATATGGATACCACGTTATCTACGCATATGCGGCTCCAACGTTGGAAGACGCAAAAGCAGAAATCACCGAAACGCTCATTTCCAATTATAAAGATTCCGAGCTCTCGGATAAAGAAGCAAAACTGCTTAAAAAAGTAAAGGTAAAGCTTCCGAAAGAAATCAAAAATGTTCATGATATTTATATAGATAGTCTATATGATAAATATGATATAAAACTTTACCTGAGACGTGTAAAAAGCTGATAATGCTATTCTTTCAAAAAACCGATACTTTCGTATCGGTTTTTTTATTGTAAGCCCTGTTTCATAAGGCATATTTTCTATGACTTGCCTTGCTATGCAAAATATTGATTTCCGTTGCTCTTCTTTGTCTTAGCAATTAGATGTATTATAAGTGAGACAAATCGCTTTGAGCGTACATAAAAATTCAGCAGCGTAAATACCATATGTTTACTTTCTATCATTCTAATAACGCACCCTGCTTTCATCCTGTTTCTTTAAAAAACTCCTTTTATGACGGAGTTGCTTTCCCGTTCTGTAATCCTGCCATAATGAATATCTTATAAAAATGATTCAAATTTTCACAATTCTCTTTCAATGTAAAAAAGAACTGTGTTTTCCCCTTCTCACAACACCCAAAAACCCTGCGCGGATAAATTCATGGAGGAAATATCATCTGAGCGTATCGAAGAATCTAACCAGGCAGGCGTTGCTTTCATATACACAAAACAAATCAATATCCGCTTTTATAAATAACTTTCTCCCTCTTTACCGTTTCTATTTGAATCTTTCGATTTTGCTCAAGAGGACTCTTATCTTTTACCCTCCGGCGTCCTTTTTTTATTTCTGATAAAAAAACGTTCTCCGTTATAAACCCGATTTCACGTTAACGCATTTCTTAACCGTAATGAGATCCATAGTCATTCATATGCTTTTCATGTCCTTCATTATTTTTCATTCTTATCATTTGTTTTCTTGTTCATGTTTAAATTTTAAATATCTTATATAATCTATTATTTTTTTCTTCCTCTGTTATATCGGTTGATTCCATAATATTTTTTTCTACTGCATTAGAATCATTCCGTATATCTTTTTTAGGCAAAAAATATGTAGCAATTGTTCCCGTCAGCATTCCTATGGTACCTATTTCAACAAGCCTCAAAATACTTGCAATGATTCTTCCTATTACTGTTGAAGGAGATATATCCCCATATCCCACAGTTATCGCAGTAATAAAACTCCACCATATTGCATCTGGAACAGAAGGTTACGGTAATATCCTTTTCTTCTGCATAAATACCCAAAGCCCCAAAAAGAATAATAACGACGAAAAAAAACAATATATATCAATTCGTTTGTATAAATAAAAAAAGCAGGCCTCCCCGCTTTTTTATTGAATAATAACCCTTTATTTTTTTAAAACCTTAATGGTACAGTCTCGCCCATTCAAATTCACCGCTTCATAAGTCTCGTCTGTGAATACGATATTGTCCGCAAGTGTTTCCTTTTTAATAAATGCGTCAAATGCCTCCGTTGCGTCTTTCACTTCTTTCGGACAGCTGAGCAGTATATCGATCCTGTCCATTACCTCAAAGCCGCTGTTTTTTCGCATTTGCTGTACTTTGGAGATCAGTTCCCTTGCTAATCCTTCCTGCAAAAGCACTTCCGTCAAATGCGTATCGAGGATTACGAAAAGATTGTTTTCAGTCTGAACATTAAATCCTTCTTTTGCCGAGATTCGTATATCCAGTAAATTTTTGTCGATTTTAATTATTTCCTGGGAAATGTTCATTTCTACACTTCCATCTTTTTCCAAATCTTTTAATAGTTTATTCGCATCTGTATTCTGCAAGGCTTGCGCCAACAGCTTTACCTTGCTTCCCAAAACAGGCCCTGCCGTTTTATAGTTCGGCTTCAGGCTGAAGTTCATAAACTCTGAAAGATCTTTCTCAAAGCGCACCTGCTGCACATTGAGTTCTTCTTTCATTAATGGGATTAAACCCGAAATTAGTTTTTCATATGCGCCATCGATATGGATCGCGCTGAGCGGCTGACGTACTTTGATTTGTGCATCTTCCCTTGCACTTCTTCCGATACTTACGAGTTCTCTGACCAAATCCATCTTTTCTTCAATAGCTTCGTTGATTAGGCTTTTATTATAAATTGGGTAATCGCCCAAATGAACACTTGCCTCTCCTGTCAGATTTCTATAAATTTCTTCGGGCAGATACGGTGCAAACGGTGCCGCCAGCAGACACACGCCTCGAAGCACTTCATAGGTTGTGTTAAATACGGCTCTCTTATCATCTGTGAGTTGACTGCCCCAAAATCTTCTTCTGTTTCGACGGATATACCAGTTCGATAAATCTTCATTCACAAACTGCTGTATCCTTTTCACAGTCCTTGTCATGTCATAATCATCCATTGCCTCGGTAGCGTCTTTGACAAGTTTGTTATATTTTGACAAGATCCATTTGTCTATTTCGTCTCTGTCTTTCGGCTCAATATAAAACTCTCTTGGATCCACGTTATCCGTATTGGTATACAGCGCAAAGAAGTTATATACGTTTCGCAGCGTATCAAAGAATTTACTTTTCACTTCTTTTAAGCCCTCAACGTCGAACTTGGTTGGCGTCCACACAGGGGATACATGCAGCATATACCATCTGAGTGCATCTGCGCCAAACTGGTCAAACAAGGCAAACGGATCAACGGTGTTGCCGCGGCTTTTACTCATCTTTCTTCCTTCGGCATCAAGGATCAGGTCATTGACCAAAACATTTTTATAGCATGATTCTTTGTTTAAAAAGACAGAAATAGCAATCAGCGAGTAAAACCATCCTCTTGTTTGGTCGATCCCTTCACAGATAAAATCCGCCGGATATTGATCTTTGTAGATTTCTTCATTTTCAAATGGATAATGGTATTGCGCGTACGGCATGCTGCCGCTGTCAAACCAGCAGTCAATAACGTCTTTAACGCGGTTCATTGTGCCTCCGCATTTTTCACACTTAAGATGCACATCGTCCACATAAGGGCGGTGAAGCTCTATATTGATATCAATGTCTTCTATCGCGCGTTCTTTGAGCTCCGCTCTTGAGCCTACCGATGTGGTATTCCCGCAGGTGCATTTCCAAATATTGAGCGGCGTTCCCCAGTAACGGTTTCTGCTGATCGCCCAGTCTTTTACATTTTCAATCCAGTTTCCAAAACGTTTTTCTCCCACAAATTCAGGATGCCAATTCACATCATTATTGCTTTTGATCAAAATATCTTTTAAATCCGACATTTTGATATACCAGCTTGATTTCGCATAATATAAAAGCGGTGTTTTACATCTCCAGCAATGCGGATAATTATGTGTGAATCGTTGTTTTTTAAATAGTTTTCCTTCAGCTTTCAACCATGCTAGGATTTCTTTATCGGCATCAATAACAAATTTCCCTTCCCATGGCGTTGCCGTAAACACACCGGTTTCGTCTACAGGCTGCAGTACCGGAAGGCCATATTCCACTCCGGTCTGGTAGTCTTCTTCCCCAAATGCCGGCGCACAGTGCACAATGCCTGTGCCGTCTTCTGTTGTTACGTATTCCGCGCAGGTCACAAAAAAGGCCTTTGCGCCTTCGGGCACTTTCACAAACGGCATCAGCTGTTCGTATTCTATATATTCTAAATCTTTGCCTTTCATTTCTTCCAGTACTTCATATTCATCACCAAAAAGATTTGAAGCTAAGTTCTTGGCACAATACAAAATATTATCTTTGCTTTTCACTCTCACATAGGTTTCGTCGGGATGCACCGTCAAAGCCACATTGGAAATCAACGTCCAGGGCGTTGTGGTCCATGCCAGAAAATATTCATTTTCTCTGTCTTTGCGTTTCATGGGCACAATCGCAGTTTCATTTTGTATTTCGGTATATCCCAGCGAGAGCTCATGTGATGCAAGCCCTGTCCCGCAGCGGCTGCAGTAAGGCATGACCTTATGCCCCTCATACATGTATCCTTCTTTGTAAAATTTATTTAAACTCCACCACACGCTTTCAATATAATCATTGTTCAGCGTGATATAAGGGTTGTCCATATCAATAAAATGACCCATACGCGTCGTCATTTCTCTCCAGCGTGATTCGTACGCAAAAACGGATTCTTTGCATTTTTCATTGAATTTTGCAATGCCGTATGCTTCTATTTCCGTTTTGTTTTTCAAATTCAGCTGCTTTTCAACTTCTATTTCTACAGGAAGCCCATGTGTATCCCATCCGGCTTTTCTTACAACTCTCTGACCCTTCATCACATGATATTTGCAAATACCGTCTTTGATGCTTCTGGCCAGCACATGGTGAATTCCCGGATTCCCGTTTGCCGTAGGCGGACCTTCATAGAATACATAATTTTGCTTGCCTGCTCTGTTTTCTATGCTCTTATTTAAAATGTCGATCTCTTTCCAGTAATTAATTAAATTTTGTTCACTCTCTTTGATGTTGGCATTCAGTGTTTTAAAAACCATCTTTTTCTCCTGTTCTGCTGCTTATTTTTATAATAAACAAAAAAAATCATCCCACAATAATGGGACGATTAAAAACCGCGGTACCACCCAATTTGGCAAACGTCTTTTGCTCTGCCCTCTCAAGTTCAATTAACGCTTTTATGCGAAATGCCCTACAATCTCAGGCATTTGACTCCGAAGTGATACAGTTAAGGTAACTATTCGTGGCTCTCAGCGTCCCCACTTCTCTGGTAATACTCACTTATTAACACGGCTTCATCATCATCAGTATAAAAATATAAGCATTATTATCGTCTATTATTGCATTTCTGTCAAGTATCTATATTAAAAACATATGTTTTTAATTCTTTTTTGGGATCACAATCGTAATCGTGATATTTTCTCCGTCTTCCTGCTCTGCATACAGCGCACGCAACCCTGTTTTTTTGATGTCATTAAAAGCTTTTTTGATCGTGTTGACATAAATTCGTTTATCGATAATATTTGTCACTCTTCTCTTTTTTGGGTTTATACCATCTTTTTGATTCATGTCATCAATCATTTCTTCTGTCTGACGCACATTGAGTCCACGTTTAATGATCTTTTTTGTTGCCGCAAGACGCTCAGTTGTGGGAAGCTTGAGCAATGCTCTGGCATGTCTTTCCGTAAGAGCATTTTCATTAAGCAAATTTAAAATATCTTCATTTAAATTCAATATCCTAAGCTTATTGGCAATAGTCGACTGTTTTTTCCCTATAATATTGGAAAGTTTTTCCTGCGTTAAATTATATGTAGATAAAAGTGTTTTATATCCCATTGCCTCCTCAATGAAATTCAAATCTTCTCTTTGCACATTTTCAATCATACTTATAAAAGCTGCGTCTTCTTCACTTGCTTCAACAATAATACAGGGTACCCTTGTAAGCCCTACTATATTAGAAGCACGCAGCCTGCGCTCGCCTGCTATGAGTTCGTATCTGCCGTTTGGCATCGTTTTAACGGTAAGCGGCTGAATAATACCCACTTTTGCTATGGAATCTGCCAATTCATTTAAACTTTCTTCGTCAAAATGCTTTCGCGGCTGATTTCTATTCGGAACAATCCAATCAATAGGTATCATTTCAGATTTATTTTTTACTTTCATACTTTCTCCTCTCCCTGCTTTGTTTTTTGTTTCTGCTTTTCCATGTAAATCATCAGCACCGAGATATCGGATGGTGATACGCCAAGTATCCTTGATGCTTGTCCCAGAGATTTTGGCTTGATTTTGATTAATTTTTCTCTTGCTTCAAGTCTCAGATTCTCAACATCCTTATAATCGATCTCTTCATCGATTAATTTTTCTTCCATCCTTAAAAATCTTTCTACCTGCTGTGCTTGCTTTTTAATATATCCCTCATATTTTATTTGAATTATTACTTGTTCTTTTACTCGTCTGTCAAGCATTTTGGATTCTTCATCAAATAGCTCAACAAAACTATAATCGATCTCCGGGCGTTTTAATAATTCATAGAGTGTCATGCTTTCTGTTATAGCCGACGAGTCCCTATTTTCTAAACATTTGTTTGTTTTTTCATCTGCCTTTATTTTTATGGTTTTTAATCTTTGAAGCTGCTCTTCAATCGCTTGTTTTTTTTGTAAAAACTTCTTATATCTTTCCTCGGATATCAGCCCCTGCCTGTAGCCTATTTCCGTCAAACGCATATCCGCATTATCCTGACGAAGCAAAAGTCTGTATTCCACACGTGAAGTCATCATGCGATAAGGCTCGCTTGTCCCCTTAGTTGTGATATCATCAATCAAAACACCGATATATCCATCGCTTCTTTTTAATATCACAGGATCTTTTCCGTCAATATAGTTCGCTGCATTGATACCGGCAATGATTCCCTGCCCTGCTGCTTCTTCGTAGCCCGATGTGCCGTTGATTTGCCCTGCCATAAAAAGGCCTTTAACGGCTTTTGTCTCAAGTGATGTTTTAAGCTGCACAGGATCAATAGCATCATACTCAATGGCATACGCACTGCGCATGATCTCCGCGTTTTCAAGTCCGCTGATAGTGTGCATCAATTTTACCTGCACATCTTCAGGCAATGAAGAAGATAATCCCTGCACATAGAGCTCGTTTGTATCCAGCCCTTCAGGCTCAATGAAGAGCTGATGCTTATCTTTATCGCAGAATCGCACTACTTTATCTTCTATACTCGGGCAGTATCTCGGCCCCGTTCCTTCTATTTTACCTCCAAATAAAGGAGAGCGATGCAGATTCTGTCTGATAATCTCATGTGTTTCTTCATTCGTATACGTCAGATAACACGGATGCTGCGGCGCAGAGTCAAATGTGTTTTCAAATGAAAACGGCTCAATATATTCATCTCCGTCTTGACGACCCATTTTTGAAAAATCTACGCTTCTCTTGTTGATCCGTGCCGGAGTACCGGTCTTTAGCCTGATAAGCTTGATTCCAAACTCTAGCAAACTATCCGAAAGCCCCACTGCCGCACGTATACCGTTTGGCCCTCCTTGATAGGAATAATCCCCGATAATGATTTTTCCGTTCAGATAAGTGCCCGATGCAATAATAACAACCTTTGCGCTGTAATAGAGCCCCGATTGTGTGGTAATACCTTTGATAACATCATCTTCAACGTCCAGACGCGCCACTTCCTGCTGCACCAAATCCAAGTTTTCCTGCATTTCAAGAACTTGCTTCATAGCTGCCTGGTATCTTTTTTTATCTGCTTGTGCACGCAGCGAGCGCACGGCATGCCCTTTTTTGGTATTGAGCATTCTATTTTGAATAAATGTTTTATCGATAATTTTGCCCATTTCCCCGCCTAACGCATCCACTTCCCTCACTAAATGCCCTTTGCCTGTGCCCCCAATCGACGGATTGCATGGCATCATAGCAACTGCGTCCAAATTAATGGTCAGCAGCAATGTTTTTTTATTTTTTCTCGCACCGGCTAAAGCCGCCTCACAGCCTGCATGGCCTGCGCCAACTACAATTACATCATAATTTCCTGCTGTATATGTCATTTTATGAATACCTTCTTATTTTCCCAAACAAAAGTTCGCAAAAATTCTGTCAATAATATCCTCGCCGATTGCCTGTCCTGTTATTTCTGCCAAATTTTCTAAACAATCTTTAATATCAATTTCCACCATATCAATTTCTAAACCTAAATCCAAATTTTCTATTGCGCTGTCCATACTATCCAGCGCGCTTTTTAAAAGATTTTCCTGACGAATATTTGCGGCAATGGCCTCGCTTAACACATCTTCTGCTTTTAATCCCGCAAATTCTTCTATTTTTTTCTCTATCCTATCCAGTCCTTCTTTTTTTAAAGCGGATATATAGAGCACCTGTTTATCACGCAGTTGTTTTTTTATACTCTCGTGTAGTTGTAAATCGCTTTTATTCGCTACATAAATCGTGTCTTTATTTTTCAAAAGGGAATAAATTTGTTCATCTTCACTATCCCATTTTCTGCTGCTGTCTATAACAAAAACGATAACCTGTGCTTCATTAATTGCCTGAATACTGCGCTCTATTCCTATTTGCTCCACCTTGTTTTTGGATTTTCTTATCCCTGCCGTATCGATAATTTTCACTGGGATGCCCCCAATATTGATAAATTCACTGACAATATCCCGCGTTGTGCCGGGTATTTCGGTCACGATAGAGCGATCTTGGTTGATCAGAACATTCAAAAGCATTGATTTGCCAGCATTGGGCTTACCCACAATGGCAACTTTAAGCCCTTCATTTAAAATCTGTCCTCTTCTGGAACTCAAATACAGCCTTGTGAGTCTGCCTTTAGCTTCCGAAAGCATGAGACGTATATTTTTTTCATCACTTTCTTCAATGTCATATTCCGGATACTCTATCCCTACACCGATATAGGAAAGGATATCCAGCAAAACATCTTTGATATGATTAATCTCCTGGGATAAATGTCCTGTCAGTCTATCTTGTGCCGCATTCAATGCGGTTTTCGATTTTGCATTGATGATATCCATCACGGCTTCCGCCTGCACAAGATCGATTCTGCCGTTTAAAAAAGCTCTTTTCGTAAATTCTCCGGGTTCGGCCAACCTTGCCCCCGCTTGGATCACTTCCGCAAGTACTTGTCCTGCCACGGTCAGTCCGCCGTGACAATTGATTTCCACAATATCTTCCTCTGTATAAGTAGCAGGCGCCTTCATCTTACTGATCAGTACTTCATCAATAATATTTCCCGACTCAATTTCTTTTATGTGTCCGTAATGAATAGTCCTGTTGGCAAGATCACAAAACTTTTTTTGCTTGCCTGTATATAATTTTTCAGCTATTTCAAACGCATTTTCCCCGCTTATCCGAATAATAGAAATGCCGCTGCTCCCCAAAGCCGTTGAAATAGCCGCAATCGTATCTGTACTTGTTTTCATTTATAAAAATTTCCTCAATATCTAAAATAATCGATATATTTGAATTATTTTAAACCAATTATTTCCCAATGTCAACAGCCATACCTCAGACATATTTTGCCGTAAAATAATAAATCCCTCTCAGCATCTGCCTGAAAGGGACTTTTTTGAAATATTTTTATTTATACTTAACGATCAAAGCATCTACAGCTTTGATACCTTTTTCATATACAAAGACAGGATTTAGGTCAAGTTCCTTTAAGTTGTCTTTGTTGGCCACTGCATAATCGCCAACTTTTACAATCAAATCCGCAAGTGCATCAATATCAAGCGCCTTACTTCCTCGATAACCGCTAAGAAGCTTATATGCTTTTAGTTTTTTGAGCATAGCATGTGCCTCGTCGTTATTGACCGGCGCCGGATACAGTACCACATCTTTAAATATCTCTACAAATATTCCGCCGAGGCCAACCAAGATAATCGGTCCAAATAATGCATCATTGTTAATGCCGATAATGATTTCCATCCCTTTTGGCACCATTTCTTGAACCAAGATACCATCAATTCTCGCATCCGGATCATATGCCTTGCAACTTGTAAGAATTTCATCATAGGCTTTGAGCGCATCGTCTGCAGTGTTAACGTTCAATTTCACACCGCCCGCTTCCGTTTTATGGAGTATATCCGCAGAGTTCACTTTAAGCACAACAGGATATGTAAAATCTTTTTTCAACATATCGGAAAGTTCCTGCGGGGAAGTAACAATTGCCTGCGCCGGTATGCTGATACCGTATTTTTTGATTTCTTCTTTACTGTCAAATTCACTTAGCGCAGCTGTCTGCCTCGCATGCTCTCTTTTCTTCGGATAAGCAAGATCCAGTGTCGATTTCTTATAATCAAATTCTGCAAATTTATTTAATAATGCGATTTGTTTGTACCCTTTTTCTCCGCCTGTCAGCATAAAGATGCCGTGATCTTCGAGTTTACGTATCTGCTGCGGATTTCTGCCGCTTTCAAATGAAGAAAGCACAATAAGCGGTTTTGTAAGCTCTCCGTCTTTTGCAGCCGCGCATACAGCCTCTATCTGTACGTCGATCACATCAGAACTATGCTCTTCGACATTAATACCCGTCGTCACAATACCGATATCGTCACTGTCCAGCATAGCTTTGTAAATACGCTTATTGGCTTCAATGTTATACATGATACCTGTTGTTGCATCAAGTGGATTATTCGGCGTAGCGAAATGAGGTAGCAATTCCAAAAGCACTTCTTTGATGTTGTCATCAAATTCCGGATGCACAAGCCCGTATTTTTCCGATAAATCCGCGCACACCGCTGTCTCCCCGCCCGATAGATTCAGGCTGGCCAGTGTCGGCTTGTGCGGCAGTCTTCCGTCTAATATCGTAAACATCCTTGTCATAGCAATTAAATCCACAAAATCATCGACCACAACAACGCCGAATTTTTCAAACACGGCGTCATAGACTTGACCGCTTCCTGATAAATTGCCCGTATGCGATGCCGTAGCAGCCGCACCTTTTTTGCTTCTGCCGCTTTTGAGGATAACCACGGGTTTACGCATTTGTGCTGCTTTCTTGAGTGCCGCAATAAACACTTCCGGTTTTTTAACACCTTCCAAATAAAGCGCTATAACGCGCACATCATCATCCTGTGCATAAAAGTCAAGCACATCTTCTATCGTAACGACATTGCCGTTTCCGGTAGATGCCATATATGTCATTCCAAAGCCGGCTTCCGAAAGATATTTGATGATAAATCCGCTTTGACCGACTACGCCAACGCCTCTTTTATCATTGAATTCAAAATATGATTCAACTCCCCAGTAAATTTTGTTATCCACATTATTGATGAGCCCTAAACAATTTGGTCCAATGAGCGCCATATCATATTTTTGCGCAATTTTTACAAGTTCTTTTTCAAGCTCCTTGCCTTCTTCTCCACGCTCTTCCGAAAAACCGCTCGCAAAAACAATAGCTCCTTTAATGCCCAACTTTCCTGCTTCTTCGAGCAATCCATTGATTGTTGCGCTCGGCGTGCAAAGCACAACGCAATCCACCACTTCCGGCAGCGCATCAAGAGACGGATAGCAGCGCTTACCCATCAATTCCTCTCTTTTCGGATGCACAAAATAAAGCTTGTCCGTATCACTTCCCTTTAGCGAATACATAGCAACAAATTTCCCAAAACTTCCGTTCCGATCGCTCACACCCACAATCGCCGTACTTTTTGGCTTAAAAACTTTTTTTAAATCCATAATGATTTCCTCCACATCTTATTTTAAGCAAAAATTCAAAATGCCTGGAAAATGTTCATCTATATTATATAGTATTCTAAATGCCAATTGAAATGATTGTGATAAAAAAAACAGTATTTGGATTTTAACAAACATCGTTAATTCATATTTGGCGATTGCCCAAAAGTTTCTTTTTTTATCAATAAGCCTATTAAATATACTGATCTGCACGGTTTTTTATATAAAAAAGAATAAAATAATAATTTCTTAAACTTTTTTAAAGTTACTCTCTGTTAAACGCTCTCATAACTTGCATAAACATCTCTTCTGTGCTATATTTGCATGCATATGCAAGTTTTACATCTTGTCGTATGGGAGAAAACTATGATGAACAATATAACCCTTGGAAAATTCGCCGCAATTATAAATCAAAACGGGCACTGTTATTATGACCAGGCACTCAGACCGTATGGTATTGGCTGGGGACAGCAATTCCTTTTACTATGTATTTATGATAACGAAGGTATTAGTATTCTAAAGCTTGCTAAAAAAGGGATTTTAGATCAAAGCACTACAACACGAGCCCTGCAAAAACTTCATCGAAAAGGATATATTTCTTTTAAAATATGCGCGGCAGACCGCAGAATACGTCATGTCTATATCACAAAAAAAGCTTTGCCGGTCATAGAGGCAACTCTTTGCCTTCAAAAACAATGGAACGAAATCTTAGTGCAAGGTATGTCTGAAGCAGAAATTAATGATGCCTATCGGCTGCTGGGCGTTATGGCAAAAAATGCGTATATGCATATGCACACACAAAAAGATGAACTTTGGGATGCCGACACAACAGAGGAGAAATAACTTATGACCAACAGTAAAAAAAATATGCCATTAAATACTTCAAATAATGAAAAAAAAGAAAATCCTTTAGGATATATGCCCATAGGAAAACTTTTGCTTAGTTTTTCGATCCCTTCCATTGTTCAAATGCTTATCAATTCCATTTATAATATCGTTGACCAAATTTTTATCGGACAAGGTGTAGGCTATTTGGGAAACGCCGCAACAACGGTAGCGTTTCCGATTATGACCATTATGTTGGCTTTTGCAAGCATGATCGGCATTGGTGCCTCCGCCTATGCTTCCATCAAACTCGGTCAGCAAAAAGAAGATGAAGCCGAAAAAACACTGACAAACCAATATATTTTAGCTGTACTGATCGGTCTTACCATCATGATCCTGGGTCTTATTTTTTTAAAACCTCTTCTAACACTTTTTGGTGCGACTCCTTCTGTAATGCCGTATGCGCTTGATTATGCATCTATCATCCTGCTTGGTTCTCCCTTTGGTGTTTTAGGAATCACCTTATCCAATTTAGCAAGAGCCGACGGGTCCCCCCGTATGTCGATGTACAGCGTAATTATAGGTGCCGCTTTGAATTGTATACTGGATCCTATCTATATATTTGTACTCGGATGGGGCGTAAAAGGTGCTGCTATTGCCACGGTTACATCTCAATTTATTACTTTTTTCATCCTCACGATTTACTTTTTAAAATACGCAAAACATATGAAGCTCAGAAAAAAATATTTAAAACCAAACTTCCGTCTGTGGCGCACCACCATGGCTCTCGGTCTGTCCTCGGCTATCACACATGGTTCCGCCACTTTAACACAGACAGTTATGAATAATTCTCTGGTTTATTATGGTAATTTAGACCCGCAGGTAGGCAGCGACATTGCGCTCTCTGCAATGGGTATTGTTATGAAAATCGTGATGATCCTCGTTGCAATCGGTGTCGGTGTCGGGCTTGGAAGCCAGCCGATTATAGGCTTTAATTTCGGCGCAAATCAACCGCATCGTTTAAAAAGATGCTATTATCTCGCTGTCAGCGCAGCAAGCGGCATCATTATCATCGGGTGGCTTTTGTGTCAAATTTTCCCGGTACAAATTTTAAGCCTTTTTGGAACACAAAGTGAAAATTTTACGAATTTTGCCGTCAAATGCATTCGTATTTTTACATTTGCTGTTTTTTTATCCGGCTTTCAAATTATATCGACAAGTTTCTTCCAAGCCACCGGCCAGGCACTCAAAGCCTCCATCCTTTCCGCGCTGCGCCAATTGATTTTGCTTGTACCGCTTATTTTAATACTGCCGCTATTTTTTAATCTCAACGGTATTCTCTATGCGGGACCGGCTGCCGACAGTATTTCCGCATTGATCGTATTTATTTTTATACATGCGGAAATGAAAAAAATAAACCGCTGGATAGAGCAAGACAACAATTCATCTGCTAAACAAATACAAAATACCCCTCTCATAAAAACCCTTGATTAATTCCTGCAATAAAAAAGGACTGTTTTCTTACAGTCCTTTTTTATTAACTACTATTTTAATTCAATAATAACTCTTCGGTAGGGTTCCTCTCCCTGACTTTTTGTCTGTACTTTTCTGTTGTTTTGCAAAGAAGCATGGATAATTCGTCTCTCATAGGGATTCATTGGCTCCAGCTCTACTTTACGTCCGCTTCGAATAACGCGGCCGGCCATTTTGTCGGCAAATTCTTTCAACGCTTTTTCCCTTTTTTCTCTGTATCCTTCTGTATTCAAAATAATTTTTACATATTCATCACTGTTTTTATTCACTGCCAGACTTGTCAAATACTGAATGGCATCCAAGGTAATACCGCGTCTTCCGATTAACAGACGCATATCTTGTCCATTCATATCTATGCTTAAAATACCGTCTTCTCTTTCTTGAGCAGTTATTGTAGCAGGGATATTCATCGCTGCAGTCAGCTGCTGCAAAAAAGATACCGCAACATCTTGAGACATTTTTTCAAGCAAAGTCACTTCCACTTTTGCCTGCTTTCCGATTTTACCTATCAATCCTGCTGATGGTATTTCAAGTATTTTGGTATCTACCTGATCAATGGTTGCCTCTAATTCTCTAAGCGCATTCTCAATGGCTTCCTCCACAGTTCTGGCTTTTATGATAACAGATTTTTGCATCTCCTACACATCCTTTTTAGGTTTCTCTCTAAACATAATATATTGCTGAAGTATCGACAGTGTTGTTTGTATAAACCAATAAATTGCAAGCCCTGCCGGGAATGTAAATGAGAAATACCCAATCATGACATACATCGCATAATTCATAAATTTCATTTGATTTCTTTGCTGTTCTGATTGCGTCTGGCTCATCATTCTCGTCATAAATATCTGTGATACAATCGATAATATCGGGAATATGTACCACCCGTTGTTCGCACCACTTTTTACCGCTTCAACGATCTGCGGGAACTGATTAAAAATACTTAATTTTGTTCCGTCTGCCAAAAAATTCATTGCATCCGGTAAGCCTAAGTTCTGTATCCATAAAAAACTCATATTTATGGCATCCATACCATTTGTAAAAACCCACGTTTCCGGTTGTCGCAGCACCATAAACAAAGCTGCAATAATCGGAAACTGCAGTAATATCGGCAAACATCCGCTGAGTGGATTATAATTATATTTTTGATAAATTTTTTGTGTTTCTATATTTAATTTCTCTTTATTATCTGAATATTTTTTCTGAAGTTTTTCAAGTTCCGGCTGAATATCTTTCATGATTTTCATGGACTTATTTTGTCTTATCGTAAGCGGTAACAATACCACTTTTGCTAAGATAGAAAAAATAACAACCGCCAGTCCATAGCTGCCGAGCAGGTCATAAATTAAGTATAAAGCTTTCCCGAATATTTGGTATAATACTGACATATTTCCTCCGAATTTTATCTATTAAGGAACAGGATCATATCCACCTTTAAAAAATGGATTACATTTCAAAATTCTTTTTAAGGATAAATACATTCCTTTTGCAAATCCATATTTTTCAAACGCCTCAATACTATAAGATGAACAGGTTGGATAAAATCTACATCTTGGCGGCAGACCAGGTGAAATATATTTTTGATATCCTTTTATCATTTTAATACATATATATTTCATAATCTATCATTCTTTTCATAAATCTTAAATTTTTTCAGCAATTTTAAAATCGTTTTTTCAAGGTCTGCAAAAGTTGTACTATGAATTGCCATTCTTGCTATAATGACTATGTCATATCCTTTTTTAATATCTTTCTCGTTTAGCCTGTAAATTTCTCTGATTCTGCGTCTGGCTTTGTTTCGCTTTACGCTATTGCCAACTTTTTTACTGGCTACAATGCCCAACCTGTTATAAGATAAGTCATTTTCTATACAAAGCACCACTACATATCTATTTACATAAGAAGGCGCGTTGTTGTAAATTTTCTTAAAATCGTTTTTTTTAAGCATTTGCGTATTATTCATCATTATGCTTACATATCAACAAGACCGCCTGTTTTAAGCGGTCTATGCAGATAATTTTTTTCTTTGTTTATCTCTTCTTCTGCTTAAAATATTTCTTCCGCTTTTTGAAGCCATTCTTATTCTAAAGCCATGTTTTTTCTTTCTTTTTCTTGTGTTGGGCTGAAATGTCATTTTCATTTGTATTTCCCTCCTCCATCCAAACAGCCTTACTTTTCTTTATAATCAATTATTATATTATATTATCAGCGTAAAGATGTGTCAAGAATTATATAGTAGTAACAAAAAGTTGTCAATAACTATTGTTAAAAACATATTTTTCCATATTTAAAAATCTTACTATTTACTTAATATATCTTGTTTGTGATATAAAAAATTATTTTAATTTCTGTTAATAATTTTCATTTTTTATGTTGATAACTTATGATTTCTTTGCTATTATTTATCATAGTGATGATTTATAAACAGTTTACTTATCCACTTTTCCACAAGATGTGGAAAAGTTGTTGATAACTGTTAGTAACGTATAATCTATTTTTTAATAAATAATACACTCGGTTTTAATTTACTTGATTTTTTTATTGTGAAAATTGTGAATAAGTAACATACTTTTTTTGTTTATTTTGCTGTTTACATTTTAAACGTAGAATACTTTTTTATTACTATCCACATGTAAATCAGATGTTATTATACATGTGTATATCTTATTATTAACTTATTAACACAAGGAGTATATATCCATGGAAAAAAGAGACGCGCTATCTATATGGGAAAAAGTTTTACATAATTTAAAAAGCGAGTTGAGACCAAATATATTTGATTCATTTATCAAGCCTCTCGTTCCTCTTTCAATTGATAAAAATACGTTGATTCTGCAGGTAGATGAAGATTTCAAGAAAAATATATTAGAAGCAAGATATATAGTACTCATTTCCAATACATTAAAATATACAACTGACGGAGAATATTATAAAGTTGAATTTATACTGCAGTCTGATGCATCATTATATATTAATTCCCCTATCAATCAGGTGGATAAGCCTTCTTATACACCCAATCTGATAGATCGCTACACTTTTGATACGTTTGTTGTCGGCAGCAGCAATCATTTTGCTTATGCCGCATCCCTTGCAGTCTCGGAGACTCCTGCCAAAAAATATAATCCTTTGTTTATTTACGGAGGTGTAGGACTCGGTAAAACGCATCTGATGCATGCAATAGGGAATTATATTCATAAAAGAAAACCTAAAATGAAAATTCTCTACATATCTTCAGAACAGTTTATGAATGAATTTATCTATGCGCTTCAAAAAAAGACGAATATTTCTTTTAGAAACAAATACAGAACCGTAGATGTATTGCTCATCGATGACATTCAGTTTATCGGAGGAGGAGAGAGTACACAGGAAGAATTTTTTCACACTTTCTGTGCTCTTCAGGCTGACAATAAACAAATTGTTATTTCAAGTGACAAACCACCTAAAGAAATCCCAAGGCTTGAAGAAAGACTGCGTTCAAGATTTGAACAAGGACTTATCTGCGATATCCAACCTCCGGATTTTGAAACACGCGTTGCAATTCTTCGTAGAAAATCCGAAAGAGAAAATATTCAAATTGATAAAGAAGTTATTGACTTTATTGCCTCAAATATCCAGTCAAATATTCGTGAGCTTGAAGGTGTGCTGCTTAAAGTTAAAGCTATCAGTGAACTCACACAACAAGCCATCACACTGGATCTGGTTAAAAATGAAATTAAAGATATCACCTCTATAAATAATAAAAAAATTACAGTAGACAGTATTAAAACTGTTGTAAGCAGTTACTTTAATGTAAGTGTAGAAGATTTATCTTCAAAACAGCGAACCAAACTCGTTGCCTACCCAAGACAAGTAGCTATGTATCTTACACGCATTTTGACAGATCATTCCACAAAGCAAATTGGCGCAGAATTCGGTAATAGAGATCACACAACCGTGCTGTACGCTTGCGAAAAAATAAAAGACGATGCTGCAAAAAACCATATTTTAAAAAACGATATCGAAAAAATAATTAAAGAAATACGAACTTTTCAGCATTAGAGAAATATTCATTTATTATAAACAAATTGTTAACTTTAATTTAAACTTGAATAAAGGCGTTTTTTAAGTTAAAATTTTACTTATCAACAATACTAACAGTACTACTACTATTACTAACAATATTTTATAATATTTATAAAAAAAGGTGATGCACATGAAATTTACTATAAATCGAACAGATATCCTCATAGCACTCAGTTATGTATCCAAAGCCGTACTCAGTAAAAGTACAAATCCCATTCTTGAAGGAATTTATTTTTCAGTTGAAGATAATAATCTTACACTCTATGCAACTGACTTAGAAATGAGTGTATATACAAAAGTTTCTGTAACGGAAAGTGAAAATGGAAGTGTTGTAATACCGAGTAGAATCCTAATGGAAATCATACGTAAATTACCGTCTGAACAGATTATAATTTACTCTGAAGATGATAACAAAATAAAAATCCTTTCAGGAGAATCTCAAATTACAATTTTGACCTATAATGCCGAAAATTATCCGTCTCTTGCAATCATGGAGTCAGACGGTTATATAACAATAGAAAATGAAAAATTAAAAAGATGCATTAAAGAAACGATTTTTGCAGCTGCAAGTGAAGAGCAAATGCCGGTGCTTACAGGTCTTTTATTGGAAATAAATCAAGACAGTTTTCAATTAACGGCATTAGATGGATACAGAATGGCTATTCGAAAAGAAGAGATTACCTCTGATACAAAATTATCATGTATTATTCCGGCCAGAGTTTTAAATGAAATGTATAAAATATTAAATATAGAAAATGTAAAAGAAATCTATATAAAATATCATGAAAATAAAGTACATTTTAAAATAAATAATACAATTATAATTTCGAATTTGATTGACGGCAGTTTTATTAAATATAAAGATATTATTCCAAAAAACAGTAACTTGGTTGTAAAAGTAAATGCGACAGATCTATTATATGCATGTGAAAGGGCAAGCCTGGTTGCCAGAGAAGGCAAAAATAATTTAATTAAATTTCATATTGAAGAAAATAAATTTAATATTTTGTCAAGAAGTGATATCGGAAGCGCTGACGAAGTTATAGAAAGCGAAATAGAAGGAGAAAATATAAGGATATCATTTAATTCTAAATATTTTATCGATGTACTTAAAAACATTTCTGAAGAACAGATTATCATGTATTTTATAGATAATTTAAGTCCTTGTGTTCTCAAAGCAGCCGATAATGAAAACATGCTTCATGTCATCCTTCCTGTTCGTTACAAAGATTAAAAAAGTATATATAAATTAAAAAAAAAACAGTACTGTCAGAATTTGATAAGTGCTGTTTTTTGTGTTATAATAATAATGTTATGGAGATTTTTATTTTACATGAGAACAGCTATGTAAAATACATGGAGAAGTAATGTATATTCAAAATATTTTCATTAAAAATTTCAGGAATTTGGATACTCTTCAACTTCGTTTTAATGAAAATTATACAATTCTTTTTGGGAAAAATGCACAGGGAAAAACCAATATTATAGAGAGTGTTTATTATTTATTAAATGCTAAATCTCACAGAGACTCTTCTTTTATTCATTTAATCACTTATGAAAAAGAATTCAGTATACTAAAAGGAACTATCCTCAAAGATAAATTAACAAATGAAATAGAAATCAAATTAGATAAAAATAATAAAAAAAGTATTAAAGTAGACGGAAATACCATCACTGCATCAGAGCTTTATGAAGAGTATTTTGCGGTGATTTTTTCTCCTGATGATCTGCGGCTTGTAAAAGACGGTCCGGAAAGAAGAAGAAGATATATTGATTCGGCTTTATCCAAAATTGACAAAAGCTATAAAAAAGCTCTACAGGAATATGACAGATTGCTTCGTCACAGAAATAAAATTTTAAAAAATTATTCAAGTTCTTCCTATAGCAATATGATTGATATTTTTGATCAGCAGCTATGCATGATGGGCTCTTATATCATAAAAAAAAGATTAAAACATCTAAATGAAATTGAAAAAATTGCGCAGAAGATACATTATGATATCTCTGAAGGTAATGAAAAATTGACGATCAATTATCAAAGCAGTGTTATTTCTGCGCTTGACGAAACAGAAAATATAAATAGGATCTATCATAATAAACTAAAAGAAACATTTGCGCAGGATATAAAAAAAACAACCACATCAATAGGTCCGCATACGGATGATATTTATATTTTTTTAAACGGCAGATATGCAAAAAAATTTTCATCTCAAGGACAACAGAAAACGGCTTGTATCGCTTTAAAATTAAGCGAAGTGGAAATTTATAAAAATTATTCAAATCAATATCCAATTGTGCTTTTAGATGATGTTTTCAGTGAACTTGATAAAAAAAGACGTCAAAAACTGCTTGAAAGACTGCAAGGAATGCAGGTTGTTATTACCTCTACAAATGATGATGTGAAGAAATTTTTAAATAAAGGTTCTTATTTTTTATATGAAATTATTAACGGTAAAGTTTTTGCCATTTATGAGTAAACAAAAGGAGAAAAATATATGCCACAGAAAAGTAACATAGAATATGGTGCAGAACAAATACAAATATTAGAGGGCCTTGAGGCTGTTCGAAAAAGACCGGGGATGTATATAGGCAGCACCGGTAGAGACGGACTGCATCATTTAGTTTATGAAGTAGTTGATAATAGTGTTGATGAATTTGTAGCTGGCTTCGGCAAAAACATTTATGTAAGTATCCTTGAAGATAATGTCATTCGTGTAATAGATGAGGGAAGAGGTATTCCTACCGATATTCATCCGAAAACAAAAAAAAGCGGCGTGGAAGTGGCGCTTACAATGCTGCATGCGGGAGGAAAATTTAACAATCAAACTTATAAAGTATCGGGCGGTCTGCACGGAGTGGGTGTATCGGTTGTCAATGCGCTTAGTGAATGGCTTGTTATTCAGGTTGCTCAAAAATCTGTCATTCATGAACAAAGATATGAAAGGGGAAAACCAGTCTGTGCGCTTGAGATAATCGGAAAAACAAATAAAACGGGAACCACCATTACTTTTAAACCCGATTATAAAATATTCAGTGAGCTTGTTTTTAAATACGAAACGCTGGAAAGAAGGCTTCGTGAACTTGCGTTTTTAAATAAAGGACTGTGTATTTATCTAAAAGATGAAATCACAGGCAAAGAAAATAAATTTCACTATGAAGGCGGTTTAAAATCGTTCATCGAATATATCAATAAAAATAAAGAACCTATTCATGAAGATATTATTTATATTGACAAAAAAATTGATGATTTTACAATTGAACTTGCTATGCAGTACACCAATAATTATACATTAGATAATGATATCTACACATATGCTAATAATATCAAAACCACAGAAGGCGGCATGCATTTAAATGGATTTAAAACGGCATTGACTCGTACAGTAAATTCTTACGCCAGAAAATATAAATTTCTCAAAGATAACGAAAATAATTTGTCTGGAGAGGATATCAGAGAAGGGCTTACAGCTGTGCTCAGTATTAAAATGCCAAATCCTGAATTTGAAGGGCAGACAAAAACTAAACTTGGTTCTCCCGCTGCAAGAGGTATATGTGATACTACTGTAGGTGAATTTGTGGGAGCATACTTTGAAGAGCATCCGGCAAGCGCAAAAATTATCTTGGATAAAGCTATTATGTCTTCGCGGGCAAGAGAAGCGGCACGTAAAGCAAAAGAAACTGTGAGAAGAAAAAATGCGCTTGAAAGTACAACTCTTCCGGGAAAACTTGCAGACTGCAGAGAGCGAAATCCCGAACTCAGTGAACTTTATATTGTGGAAGGGGATAGTGCGGGCGGCAGTGCAAAACAAGGAAGAGATTCAAAAATTCAGGCTATATTACCACTGCGCGGGAAAATATTAAATGTTGAAAAGTCTCGTTTGGATAAGATCATCAGCACAGAACAAATTGTATCATTGGTCACAGCGATTGGAACGGGTATTCATGAAGAATTTGACATAGAAAAAGCGAGATATCATAAAATCATCATTATGACAGATGCCGATGTAGACGGAGCGCATATTCGAACGCTTCTACTCACATTTTTCTATAGATACGCAAGGCAAGTCATTGATAATGGCTACTTATATATTGCTCAGCCTCCGTTGTATAAAATTCAAAAAGGAAAGCATGTTGATTATGCATATACGGATAAAGAGCTTGAAGAAAAATTAGCGGAAATAGGGAAAACAGGTATTAATCTCCAAAGATACAAAGGTCTTGGAGAAATGAATCCGGAGCAGCTTTGGGAGACGACCATGAATCCTGTCAATCGTACGCTGCTGCGTGTAGGGATTGAAGATGCGCAAAATGCAGATGAAGTATTTAGTATTTTAATGGGTGATAAAGTTCAGCCAAGAAAAGAATTTATTGAAGTAAACGCAAAAGAAGTGAAAAATCTTGATATTTAAGATTTTATGGGAGTAATATATGTCAGACAAATTATACGATAATATCCAAGAAGTCAATATTGTTGACGAAATGAAAACCAGCTATATCGATTATGCCATGAGCGTCATTGTCGGCCGAGCGCTTCCCGATGTGCGAGACGGGCTCAAACCCGTTCACAGAAGGATACTCTATTCCATGGATGAGATCGGCATGACGCCTGATAGGGCTTATAAAAAGAGCGCAAGACTCGTTGGGGATGTTTTGGGCAAATATCATCCACACGGAGACAGTGCTGTCTATGATGCAATGGTGCGTATGGCGCAAGATTTTTCAATTCGCTATACACTCGTAGACGGACATGGAAACTTTGGATCTATTGATGGAGACAGTGCAGCGGCAATGCGTTATACAGAAGCAAAAATGACACGTCTTGCTTCGGAAATGCTAAAGGACATCGAAAAAAATACAGTTGATTTTGTACCAAATTTTGATGAATCACTCAAAGAACCTTCCGTGCTGCCTTCAAAATTTCCAAACCTACTCGTCAACGGATCTTCAGGTATTGCTGTTGGAATGGCAACGAATATACCGCCGCATAATCTCAGAGAAGTCATAGACGGAATTTGTTATTTGATTGATAATCCGGATGTAGAGATTGAAGATTTGATGAAGTATGTCAAAGGACCCGATTTTCCTACAGGCGGCACTATTTTGGGGAAGAGCGGCATTTATAATGCATATAAAACCGGAAGAGGCCACATTAAAATCAGAGCCAAAACAACGATTGAAGAGGATATCGGAAGAGGCAAATCGCGCATTATTATCACAGAGATTCCGTATCAAGTCAATAAAGCAAAACTTGTGGAAAAAATAGCCGAACTTGTAAAAGATAAAAAAATAGAAGGGATTTCTGATATTCGTGATGAATCCAACAGAGAAGGTATGCATATTGCCATTGATTTAAAAAAAGATGTCAGCCCGCAGATCGTTTTAAATTTATTATACAAGTATACGCAAATGCAGGAAACATTTGGCGTTATCATGCTCGCGCTTGTGAATAATGAACCAAAGGTGTTAAATTTAAAAGAAGTGATGTATTATTACATTGAGCATCAAAAAGAAATCATTATTCGCAGAACAAAATATGATTTAGAAAAAGCGGAAGAAAGAGCGCATATTTTGGAAGGGCTGCGCATCGCGCTTGAAAATATTGATGAAGTAGTAGAAATTATCAAAACATCAAAAGACGGTGCACATGCAAAGATGCGCCTAATGGAGCGCTTCCTGCTCAGCGACAGGCAAGCTCAAGCAATTCTGGATATGAGATTGCAGCGACTTACTGCGCTTGAAACAGAAAAGATTGAAAATGAATATCAGCAGCTTTTAAAGCTTATCGATGACCTTACAATGCTGCTTGGAAGCGAACGGTTGATTTTAAATGTCATCAAAGAAGAGCTTTGTGTCATCAAAGAAAAATTCAGCGATAAACGCAGAACAGATTTTGAAAATGACTATGAAGAGTTTTCTATGGATGATTTTATAGAAAAAGAAGATATTGTCATCACGCTCACGCATGTCGGATATATCAAACGCATCAGTGCCGACACATATAGTGCGCAAAGGCGCGGAGGCAAAGGCATCACTGCGCTCAGCACAAGAGAAAATGATTTTATTCAGAATCTATTTATAACAACTACAAAGCATTTTTTGCTCTTTTTTACAAACAAAGGAAGAGTGTATCGCTTAAAAGCCTATGAGATTCCGGAAGCATCCAGAACTGCGCGCGGAATGGCGATCGTTAATTTGCTTCAAATGCAGCCTGGTGAAAAAATAACCGAAGTCTTCCCGGTTGAAAACTTTGTTGATGGATGGTATTTGCTTATGGGCACGGCAAAAGGGCTGATTAAAAAGACATCCCTTCAGGAATATGACACTTCCCGTAAAACAGGCATTATAGGCATTAACTTGGACAATGAAGATGAACTTATCAGTGTGAAAATGACAAACGGAAGCAATGAAATCGTGCTCGGAACTAAAAACGGCTATGCTATACGTTTTGGAGAAAAAGAAGTACGTCCCATCGGAAGAAGCGCAAAAGGTGTTCGCGGCATAAATTTGAGAAAAGATGACTGTGTAATCGGCATGGATATTGCCGATGATAATAAATATGTACTATGTGTCAGTGAAAACGGATATGGCAAGCTCACAGCAATCAAACATTACCGCACACAAAGCAGAGCCGGCAAGGGCATGCTTACCTATAATATTACAAAGAAAACAGGAGAGCTTGTAGGTTTTAACGTTATAAGCAAAGAAGAAGATTTGATGATGATCAACAATCAGGGCATTGCCATTAGGTTAGAAGCAAAGCAAATAAGCTCTATGGGCAGAGCGGCACAGGGTGTAAGGTTGCAGAAATTAAAAGACGGTGAAAAAGTGATCACAATCGCGAAAATGGTTGCGGCGGAAGAAGACTCCGAAGAATAAACAAGATAAAAAATTAAATAAAAAAGCCGGTTATAACCGGCTTTTTTATTTTGCTTGTCATAATCAAGCCTTTTTAAAACTATATTTTATTATAGTATGAATATTTTTGTATTCTTATGAAATATAAATAGGTATGAACTATTATAAGGGGGCATATGCAATGGATCAAAATTTATTTGATAATACCGTTCGGTTTGATATTAAAACAAGCAGTATCAATTTAAAGGCGACGTGTTATGAGAGCGTTAAAATACCTGATTATAAAAGCAATGTATATAAAATGCTCTCCTCTTCTCAAAGCGCAGATATAACGGAAATAAAAATAAAAGACGGTAAAATGACAATAGACGGAGCTGTTAATATCACTGCGTATTATGAGACGGAGGAAGGAGATTATGAAAACATACATATTCCGGCTGTTTTTAATGTAAATGCGGATTTTGATTATCCGGAAGGCGCCTATAATCATATGTATTATGTTTTGGTGGAAAATGTAGATATAAAAATGCTCAAAAACAGAAAAGTGGAAGCAGAGTGCATTTTAAATATTTTGGGAATGAGCGTCATAACCGTAGAGAGCGTAGCGCTGGAGGCTGTCACTTCATCAGAAAATATGATGTATAAATATGAAGATATTGAACATATGTCGGCAAGAACCCAAAGTGAAGAGAAAACCCTAAGAGACAGCATCTTCATTGGCAATGAGGCCGAAATTGAAATTGTATCTGTCAGCAGCGTGTTAAGTGATATTTCTCACAGCCTGAGTAATGTGGGAATTTTATATAATGCGATGATAAAAGGAAATGTGCTTTGTTATATAGAGAATGAAAAAATATATAAAACATTTGATTTTGAATTGCCGTTTAACTGTTTTATTGAACGCAGCAGCCTCTCTTCTATTGATTATTACCAAATTTATGCGTCCATAATCTCTAAGACTGCCGAAGTTGACCAAAGCAGCCAGGATGGTTATATCAACGTGGAAATTAATATTAAAACTACAGCATATATGTATCAGAACTGTAAAACCAGAGTGCTCACGGATGCTTATGTAAAAAAAGCAGTATCTACTGTTGAATTTGAACAATTAAATACTTTTTTGATTAAAAACAAATATGTAAAAGCAATTCCGCTGTCAAAGGAAACGCTTTTGCAGAACGCAACAAAAGCATTGTTGTATCATGATGTATCTCTCACTGCGGAACCATATCTTTCCGACGGGCAAATGAAATACGGCGGCTGCGCGATAGTCACGGCCATCTTTTCATCTTATTCGGAAGATGAAAAATATTTTGTAAGTAAAGAAAAGCTGGAGTTTGATGTCAATTTGGATGTTAGCTGTCCGTCTTTTTATATTCATCCTCAAATCACACAGGCAGATATTAAATGCTCCTCTTCAAGCATCAGCACGGCATTAAATATTGAAGTAAGCGTGTTTGAATTTGAAGATAAGACAATGAAGATTGTAAAAAATATTGTGCTGGATGCCCAGACTGCCGGATTTAGTGACGATTATGTCATTGCCGTACACTATGTTCAGCCCAATGAAGCGTTATGGGATATCGCCAAAAAATATTTAACTTCACCTGAGCAAATTCTTGAAGATAATAATATTGAAAATGAAGAAGAGTTAAAAAGTTATACACCTTTGATTATTATATAAACAACGAATCATAAAAATGACCAAAACTATTGAAACGAGGTATAACAGAAAAACTTTTGAAAAGCACAGGATATTTTTATATCCTGTGCTTTATACATTATATAAACCTGATAAGTTATAGAAATATGAAATTGCATTATGATGTATGTGTTTTTTGCATATCTGTTTTATGAATTCGGTATGCTATCAGCATAATATAACTAAAAATAAAAGATCCCAACCTTCACGGATGGGATCTTTTAATATTTTTTTATCTTTTTTTATTGTTCTTTTTGATAAAATCTTTTGCTTTTTTCATTCCGCCCACACTGCCAAACATATTATTAAGTTTTTTGATTTCAATTTGTTTGGAGGAGAGGCCGTCATATTTGGCCTCGTCTTTCAGTTTTTGATAATTATCAAATCTGCGTTTATCGAGCATGCCTGTTCTCAGCGCTTCTTGTACAGCACAGCCGGGTTCACAAGTGTGTGTACAATCAGTAAAACGACACTGTGACGTTAAAATGTCGATATCGGCGAAGGAAACGGATAAATCAACCGAGTCCACACCAAGCTGCCGCATACCGGGCGTATCAATGACAATACCGCCTTTCGGTAGGATAAGCAGCTGTCTATGTGTGGTGGTATGCCTGCCTTTATCATCTTGCCTGACCGCCGATGTAGCCAGTAAATCCTCTCCGATTATCCGATTGATGAGCGTGGATTTTCCCACACCGGAAGAACCGATAAAAGATGCCGTGATCCCAGGTTTGAGATAAAAGAGCAGTTTCTCGCACGAAGCTTGGTCGTAGCCGGATGTTGCGATAATATCCGCTCCGAGCGCGATGTCAGAAATTTCTGTTAGAACAGTGGTCAAGTCAGTGCATAAATCCGATTTCGTAAGCACAACCACCGGTATTGCTCCACTGCTCCATGCCACCGAGAGATAGCGCTCCAAACGGTTTAGGTTATAGTCATCATTGAGAGACATGCATATAAAGACAATGTCAATGTTGGCGGCGATAATTTGTGTTTCGTTATTTATGCCAACAGCCGTGCGCTCAAAAATGCTTTTGCGCCTCAGCACATGATGAATGACTGCACGGCCGTTATCGTTGCTCATGCGGTCTGCCATCACGAAGTCGCCTACTGCAGGATAAGATGACAGATGTGTACATTCGTGCCGAAATTTACCTGAAATCTCTGCAAATATTTCTCCTTGCTCAGTGGCAATTTTATATAAATCTTTATATTGTGAAACCACTCTTGCCAAATGTAGGTTGGCATAGAGTGTGGCTTCCGCAAAAAAGCGCTCACTTGCGCCATATTTTATTAAATTATTCAAATTAATTTACCTCCGTTACGTATGTGTTATAGATAGGAGGCCTTATGCATTTGATGTTATTTTACACAGCCCTCCTTTACGTATACAATATCCAAATTACCGGACATATTGAACATAAAAATATATCTCCTTTTTTATTTTTGTTTATTCTACCACTAAATTGCTATGAATACAAATTTTTGATGTTTTATAAATATAAAACAAAATCCCAAAACATATTTTATAATACTGTGCAGATTTTTTGTCCGCAGAATTGCTTTAATCAATACATTTCAAACAAAAACATTTAATTTACTTATTTTCTAAAGGTCGTTTGATATCGATTTTTATATTATTATAAATTTTATTTTTAGTATTTGTTCAAAATAAAAAATTACTTGAAAGTAATGGATTTGAGGTTTATAATGGACAGGCAAAGGAGGGGCTTTCATGTCAAGACCAAAAAAAAACAAGCGTATTTGTAAGGAACCGAACTTTAAATATTTTATTTGTGGCAGCGGACAAGGCGCCACGATTAACATGAAATGTGAAGAATATGAATGTATTCGTCTCATTGATTTTGACGGCCTTGATCAAACCGAATGTGCCATCATTATGGGGGTGGGCAGGTCGACAATCCAGCGTCTGTATGAAAGTGCACGCAAAATAATTGCAGAAGCTTTAGTGGAAGGTAAAAGAATTAAAATTGAAGGCGGTGAATATGAAGTTTGTCCTTATTCAAAAGATACATATTGGTCGTGCAATAAAAATTGCATGAAAGATAAAGATACTTAAAGAAAAAACATTTTTTTAAAGTAATTATTTTATAAAATCTGAAAATTAACAATACCAAAGCATTCCATACACATATTTTATAATAAATATGTGATTTTTTATTTTTGCAATGAAGTAAAATTGTGTTTTTTTCAGCAGTGAACAAGAAAGAATATAATACATATACTGTAACAGAAACAAAAGAGGAGAAAATAAAATGACTGAATGTAAAACTTGTAATGAAATAAATCAAATACAGGCAATCAAAAAAAGTGACGGACAGACTATTTTTTTAATTAATGTACCCGAAAAACCTTGCTGTTCTTGTAAAGCAGCGGATATAAAAAAAGTTTAAAGATTTATAATAAAAGCCGGATACATATCAGATATATTGATCCGGTTTTTTTTATTATGCAGTCTTTTTAGAAATATGTAAATAAGAGTCAACAACTACGCAAATAATACATATATTGTAACATAACATAAAAAGGGGAAGATATGATGGCAGAATGTAAAGACTGTTTTAATAGTGAAAATATTCAAAAACATGATGTCGACGGCAGTGTTATCTTTTTAATCAACGCACCGTCAAAGCCGTCTTGCGCGCATAAGGCATCAGGATTTATAATTTCATTAATAGATTTAGATTTTTTAAATAATAACCAGATAAATATTATTTTATAAAAAAATTACCTATATGAAAAATCCAAAATTCAAAATTATATCAGTGGATTTTGGATTTGTTCATTTTGATTAGCGTACAAAATTTGTGCGTTTGCGAGGTTCTTTTTTAGGTATGTCCATACAGCTTTTCTGAATAGATTTCAAAAGCCATGCCAAATTTTGTGCGGCTGTTTTTATGATTTGTACGCCTTCTTCATCTTTATAAATTTCATCCGGGGACTGACCGTGTATAATGTTCCAGTAATGTGAGGAAGCCACAGCCATTTTTGAATAATGCAGGTAATGGTTCATGCTGTCCAGAGCGGCGCTTCCGCCGCTGCGGCGAAGGCACACAAGGGCGGCTCCTGCCTTATGAGCCATAATCTCACTGCCGGCCGAATAAAAAAATCTGTCTAAAAAACATTTCATATTTCCAGCAATACCCGAAAAATGAACGGGAGAAGCAATAATGAGCCCGTCGGCATTTCTGGCGAGGACTGCCGCTTTATTGACAATATCATCAAAAGCACATTTTTTTGTCTCTATGCAGCTTCTGCATCCGATACATCCTCCAATAAGACCTGTACCGATATGCAGAATATTGACATCGATATTTTCTTTAAGTAATGCTTCTTTCATGATAGATAATGCGGTATATGTACACCCAAATTCATGCGGGCTTCCGTTAACGGCAAGAACTTTCATTTTCTATACTCCTTTAGATTCTATAAGTATGCTTAGTAATATATCAAACTTACCAAATAATTACAATTCCTTCAGCATAAATATATTTTACGGAGGTGGAGTATGAATAAAGTGTTTATTTTTTTTATTGTATCAGGCATCGTCGTATCTTTGTTTAACGGCACTTATCCGCAGGTTTTAAGCGGAATAGCCGAGAGTTGCATGCAAACGGCAGAGCTTTTAATAACATTCGGCGCAGTGTGGTCTTTTTGGTTAGGTATTATGAAAATAGCAGAAAAGACTGGTATTATACGCAAAATAGCACATGCTTTTATGCCGGTAATCAGACTGTTGTTTCCAACGGTAAAAAAAAATATAAAAGCAATGCAATATATTCTACTTAATATTTCGGCAAATCTATTTGGTCTCGGAAATGCGGCTGCACCGTTTGGTATGGAGGCTATGAAGGAAATGCATAAAATGAAAAACGGTTCTCAGGATGATAAGGTGCTTGATGATATGATTATGTTTGTTGTACTTAATACAACATCTCTTCAACTCATTCCGCTCAGTGTTATTTCACTACGTGCTGTATATGGTTCGACAGCCCCGGCTGAAATTATTGTTCCAACATTGTTTGCAACATTTATTACTACACTCAGCGGGATTGTATTTGTAAAGATCGTGCGCTTTTGGAGAAGGTTTAAATGTCTGAAATAATTGTTCTTTTGTTTGTATTGGCTATCATTTTATATGGTATAAAATGCAGGGTTCCTGTCTATGATACGTTTATCGAAGGAGCAAAAAGCGGCCTGTCCACAATTGCAACAGTTTTTCCGTATATCCTTGCGGTATTATGCGCGATTGGTATTTTTAGAAACAGCGGAATGATGGATTTTCTTATTAAGGTATTTAAACCTTTCTGTGAGGCTATCGGATTTCCATCCGAGGTGTTGCCTTTGTCTTTTATAAAAATTATTTCGGGCTCAGGGGCTAATGCGGTTCTTGCAGATACACTGATAGCATATCATCCTGATTCTTTTATAGGAAGGTTGGCCTGTGTAATCGCGGGGAGCAATGAGACCACTATTTATATCATTGCTTTATATTTTGGATGCGTCAATATCAAAAAAACAAAATATGCTTTGCCGGTCGCGCTTAGCTGTGACATATTGGGGATTTTTACCGCTTTTCTTATCTGCAGTTTTATTTTTAAGTAATTTTGCACAGTACATAATGTATGATGTATGGTAATATAAAAGAAAAAATAGCAAAGAGAAGAAAATGAATTCTATTGAAAATAATATAAAGCGTGTGCATTTTATCGATGAGGTCAGGGGAGTGCTGATCCTCTATATTGTTTGGTATCATCTCATGTATGATTTAACCGTAATATATGGTCTGGATATGGATTGGGTTGGTTCAGCATGGATGGAATATATCAGGCTGACGGCAGTCAGCTTATTTGTAATCATATCAGGTGTTTCTTGTCATTATTCACGCAGCAATATTCGCAGAGGCATTAAGACAATTCTTTGGGGCATGGTCATTACACTATGTACCATTTTAGTCGCGCCTGATCAAGTAATACTGTTTGGTATTTTGCACTTTATGGGCACAGCTATGCTGCTATGTGGGTTATTACAAAATAAAATAAATGAAATCCCCGTGAAAGCGGGGATCATCATCAGTTTACTACTTTTTATTCTGACTTATAATATTTATGACGGTTATATAGGTATCGCAGGAATTGGGACAATAAAAATACATTCTATGTTTTATAATAAACCGTATTTGTTTCCGTTCGGATTTAGCAGCATCGGTGTTGAGTCGGCAGACTATTATCCGATTTTTCCGTGGTTGTTTTTATTCCTTGCGGGAAACTTTTTCGGACGCGGTATAAAAAGAAATCAAGCACCATTCTTTTTTTATAACGCCCATAGCACAACGCTTTCAAAAATAGGCCGTCATACACTGATAATTTATCTTTTGCATCAGCCAATAATTTTAATACTGTTATTTATAATTTTTAAAGGAGTATAACCATTTCCCTTTATTACCCTTAAGAGTTTCTTAATAAAACTTTAACAAATAAATATTTCCAAACATTTCCTGATATATATATTTAATTTCCGAGCATTTCCTAAAAACGGCTTAAAGTCAATCAATGTTAAGTGTTTTCATTGGGTTCAATAGGTCCGAAAAGCACTCCTTTGGCTGTTTCATAATCTTTTTCAGACACATAAATATCAGAATCAAAATATGAACTTCCCATGAGGATACGTATAAAGCTGCCGCTTAGTTCATCTCTGATAAAAATAGGGATATCATATGAGTTTAAAAGAGATTGAACGATATCTAATTGTATTTGATCATTTACTGTGGTGAGATATTTTGCACCATCAATTTGTATGTCCTTTTTTCGTCTCATAAATTACCTCGGTTATTTAGTCGTTTTTTAGTTTATCATACAATGTTCTTCTGTCAAGAGTTGTATTGCCGCAAACTTTTTTAATGGCTTCTGTTTTTTTCACACCTTGTTGTATATAGGAATGTGCAAGCTTGATAGCATCTTCTAAAGCTATTTCTTCTTGTCCGGATGTATCATTAGTATATCCATCGATGATGAGCACATATTCGCCTCTTGGTTCCTTTGATTCATATATTCTAAGCAATGTTCCGGCTGTGCCGTACAGCACCTCCTCATGTAGCTTTGTGAGCTCTCTGACAAGAGTAACGTTTCTAATTGGCATTAATGTATTTAATATCAGCAAGGTATCTTTGATACGATGGGGAGATTCATAAAAAATATTTGTATATTTTGACTTTTCTAATGAAATGAGCAGCTCTTGTTTTTCTTTTTTCTTTTTTGGCATGAATCCATGAAATGTAAAAGATGAAGCAGAAATCCCACTGATTGCAAGAGCGGATATAAGTGCATTTGCACCCGGCACAATACTGACAGCAATATTTTCTTTAATACAGGCTTTTACAATATCTTCCCCCGGATCGCAAATACCAGGGGTGCCCGCGTCAGAAATCAGTGCAACTGTATTACCGTCTTTTAAGAGTTCCAGCAGATAAGCACGTTTTTGTGATTCGTTAAATTTGTGCAGACTAATCATTTTGGTGTTTATATCGTAAGCTTTTAAAAGCTTACCACTATGACGCGTATCTTCTGCGGCAATGATATCAGCTTGCTTTAGCTCTTCAACTGCGCGTATAGAAATATCTTTTAAGTTACCTATCGGAGTCGCAACCAACATCAGCAGACCTGTGTTTTCCATATTGAATCCTTTATTCATGTAAATAATTTCCTTTGTCGAAAAAGAAATTATTTCCTGAGAAATAATCATAAAATGTTATTTTTATTATTAAAAAAGAGTATAACATATTTAATTATGAAATACTCTTTGTATGCTAAAATTATATAATCGAATCTAAAATAATTGTATTATTTCGTTCGGCTCCCACAGATATGATTGAAATTTGAACGCCCGTTTGCTTTTCTAAAAACTTCACATATGCTTGAGCGTTTTTAGGGAGATCCTCGAAATTTTCGGCTTTCGATATATCTTCGTCCCAACCGTCAAGCTGCTCGTAACAGGCTTTGCATTTCGCAAGTGTGGCTAAAGATGCCGGGTAATAATCGATTTTTTGTCCGTCAAGTTCATAGTGTGTACAAACTTTAATTTTCTTAATTCCGGTCAGGGTATCCAGCTTTGTCAGTGCTATATGCGTAAGACCGTTTATTCTTGCAGAATATTTCACAACTGCCGCATCAAACCAGCCGCATCGTCTGGGCCTTCCTGTCGTTGTACCAAATTCATGGCCGCTTTTTCTGAGATATTCTCCGATAGCATCGTTTAATTCTGTTGGAAACGGACCTTCTCCGACACGTGTTGTATAAGCTTTTACGATGCCTAAAATATGATCAATGGATTTTGGAGAGATTCCAACACCAATGGCTACGCCACCGGCTGTAGGATGTGAAGAGGTGACATATGGATATGTGCCGAAATCAAGATCAAGCATAGCACCTTGTGCGCCCTCAAGGACGATATTTTTACCTTGCTTGATAAGCGTATCTATCTCAAGGGAAACATCACATACAAAAGGTTTTATTTTAGCTGCATATCCAAGCAATATAGTGTAAATTTCATCTGCATCAAGCGGAGGCATATCATATAGCTTTGTAAGCAGTAAATTGATGTAATGAACATTGATATCAATTTTGCTTTTCAGTAAATCTTTTTCAAACAAATCACATACTCGAATCCCAAAACGATTGGTTTTATCGGCATAAGCAGGACCGATGCCCTTTCTCGTAGTGCCAATCTTATTTTCCTCAAGTCTTTTTTCATTTAATTCGTCCAGTAATTTATGATAGGGGGTTATAATATGTGCTCTGTCACTGATATGAAGATAAGACGTATCAAGACCGCTGTTTTGCAGCGTTGTAATTTCTTGCATAAGTGCTATAGGGTCAAGAACCATACCGTTTCCAATATAGGAAGGAGTAGAACAAATAATTCCCGAAGGAACCATATGAAATTTATATACATTATCGCCGACGATTACCGTATGCCCTGCATTATTTCCGCCTTGATATCGAACGACGGCATCTGCTTTTTCACTATAAAAATCTGTAATTTTACCTTTGCCCTCATCACCCCATTGTGTTCCGACAATTACTAAAGTGCTCAAAAATTTCACCCTCTTTTAAAAATAAAAAATAAAAAATACACTTCATTATATCATTATAGGAAGCATATTACAAGAAAAAACAATAGAGTAAACAGTGTATTTATTAATATTTATGAAAAAATTAGGTTTATTTATTCATTGTCAAAATCATAGCTTGATGCGTTTTTAAATGTTGTCGTCTCTTCCTGAAACACAAGATCGATATCGCCCGTAGGGCCGTTTCTATGCTTGGCAATGCTGAGTGTCACTTTGTCACTAATTGCGTTGTCAACTTCTGTTTTATACAAGAAAAGCACAATATCCGCATCCTGTTCAATAGCGCCCGATTCTCGTAAATCGGAAATAAGAGGTTTATTATCCGTACGCTTTTCGGGAGAGCGATTGAGCTGTGAAAGAGTAACGACCGGACAGGAGAGTTCTTTGGCAAGCAGTTTCAAATCTCTTGATATTTGAGATATTTCCTGCTGGCGATTTTCTATTCTGCCGACGCTTCGAATAAGCTGCAGATAATCGATCAAGATCAAATCAAGCTCTTCTTGAGCTTTAAGCCTTCTGCATTTAGACCGTATTTCATTAACGGTTATGCCGGGGGTATCATCTATGAAAAGTTTAGCGGAAAGGATTTCTTCCCATACTTTGTATATCTTGGACCAATCTTTAATACTGCCGGTACGTAAATCCATGCTGCTTATGTTTGCCTCCGAGGCAATAATACGCATAGTCAATTGTTCGAGCGGCATTTCTAAGCTGAAGACAGCCACTTTCTTATGTTCTCTAATTGCCGCATGCTGGCATATATTGATGCCGAGAGATGTTTTTCCCATACCGGGACGCCCCGCAAGAATAATCAAGTCAGAATCCTGTAGTCCTGATGTTTTTTTATCCAGATCTATAAAGCCTGTCGGTATACCTGTTATGTTTGAACCGCTGGCGGTTGTTTCCTGTAGTTTTAATAGTGTTGTTTTTAGTGCAGTGTCAAATGGAACAAAAAATTTTCTGTCTCTTGTAACGACGATATCTAAAATATCTTTCTCGGTAGAAAGAATCAAATCTTTGGCTTCTGCTTTATTTGAATAGCTGTCATCAATGACTTTTGAAAGTTTTGAAATAAGTTGTCTGTGCATGGATTTGTCTTTGACGATCATGCAGTATTGTTCCATATTTTCAGCAGAGGAAAGGATATCCACCAAGCTTGTCAAGAATTCAATACCGCCCAGTGCATTAAGCATTTCCTGGTTTCGAAGCCTGTCGGATAAAGTGATGATATCTATAGGCATATCTTTGGAATACAAATAAAGCATTGCATTATAGATAATGCGATACTGGTCATTGTAAAAATCATCTGGGCTGAGAATTGCGGCAGCGGTTGTGATGGTATGATTATCAAATAATACACAGGCCACAACGCTTTGTTCTGCTTCAAGATTGTAGGGGAGCACTCTGCTTGCTTTTGTAGACATATTTTCTCCTGCCTAAAGGGCTGAAACTATAATTTTTACTTTGGCTGTAAGTTCCGGATGAAGTTTTATATTTATTTCTTTTTCGCCTTGTTCTTTAATATTTTCACCGAGTTCAATTTTTCGTTTATCTATTTCAATGCCGCACACACGACTGATTTCCTCGGCGATTTCCTTGGAAGTGACACTGCCAAACAATCTTTTGCCGCTGCCGGCTTTTACTTTTAGCTCAAAAGCTTGATTATTTATTTTGTTATACAGCGCGGTTGCATTTTGCTTCTCTTGCTGTTTTTGTTCTTCTTTTAATTTTATTTGTTCGGCAAGTATGTTCATATTTTCTTCATTGGCTTTTACTGCAAGTTTTTTTGGGAAAAGATAATTGGTCGCATAGCCGTCCTTTGCATTTACGACATCTCCTTGCTTACCAAGCCCCTTTACATTTTGAAGTAAAATAACTTTCATTGCAATTCACCTCTTTTTTATTTGGAAAAAATATTATACAATAAATTTATAGAAAATAAAAGTCTTATATAAGTTAAAGAAATAAATATAATAGAAGTTAAAGTAAGGTTAAAAGAAGAAAACGAAGCAGAATGATTATTCACAAAGGCACACAAATAATTCATACAAACAGATTTTTACTAAGAAAATTTGAATCAACCGATGCAGAAGACATGTTTTATAATTGGGCAAATGATGAAAACGTCACAAGATATTTAATATGGGATGCTCATCCAACAGTGCAGCATACCAGAATTATTTTAGAACAGTGGCTCAATGGATATAGCAAACTATCTTATTATAATTGGGCAATTGTTTTAAAAACTACTAAATACCCAATCGGTTCAGTTGGGGTTGTTTCACAAAAAGATGACCTGTCCACTTGTGAAGTAGGATACTGCATTGGCAGAAGATTTTGGAATCATGGCATCATGACAGAAGTACTGAGTAGTGTACTCGAGTATTTGATTGAAGAAGTAGGTTATAGCCGTATTGAAGCGCTGCATGATGTGTTTAATGTCGCATCGGGCAAAGTAATGAAAAAATGCAATATGACTTATCTGGGAAATAAAAGAAACGGTCTTTATAGGAAAGACGGCTCTCAAGCCGATCTAGCAATGTATGCTATTATAAACAAAAAATAAAAAAAGCTGTATTTTAATACAGCTTTTTACTTTTATTAATCAGTCATTGGTAAATGGCAGCAATGCAATATTTCTTGCGATTTTAATAGCGGATGTAAGCTGTCTTTGATGTTTTGCACAGGTGCCTTTTACTCTGCGGGGAAGAATTTTTCCGCGTTCAGAAATATATCTTTTTAATACATCCGTTTGTTTGTAGTCTATATGTTCGATTTTGCTTTCACAAAACTCGCATACTTTTTTCCTTCTTTTATATGGTGGTTTTGCCATGATAGACATCTCCTCTCTATAATGTTTTGCTAAAACGGCAAATCATCGTCATCGATCGGATTAAAGCCGTCGACAGGTATGCCGTAATTATTATCTTGTTTTTCATATAATGCATTATTGTCACTGTCAGATGGACGGGCATTTTTTTTCTCAAGAAAAGCAATCTCATCAGCAATCACATCCGTTGTATAACGTCTTACGCCGTCTTTGCCATCAAATGAACTTGTCTGAATTCTGCCTGTTACTGCGATCAAGCTTCCTTTGTGCAGACTGTTTGAACATAGCTCCGCAAGTTTACGCCACGCAACAATATTGATAAAATCTGCGTCATAATTACCGTCTCTGTTTTTAAAATTCCTGTTTACGGCTAAAGTAAAGCTGGCAACAGGGGTATTTGCATTGGTATAACGCACTTCTGGATCTCTTGTTAATCTTCCAATTAAGATAACTTTATTTAACATTGTAGTATCCTGCACTTTCTTTAATTTACTTTGTCAACAATAATGTGCCTGATAACATCTTCGGTTATTCCGTATACACGTGTCAGTTCTTGCAAAATTTCTGCATTTGCTGTAAATGTGATAAATACATAATAACCTTCTTTATACTTTTTAGCTATTTCATAAGCTAAACGTTTTTTGCCCCATTCATTGACTTCTTCAATTGCTCCGCCGCCTTGCGTTATAATTTCAGAGATTCTGTCAATGTATTCTTTGATTCTGGTTTCTTCAGAATCCGGGGTCATGATAAAGATTGTTTCATAAGCTTTCATCAGCTCACCTCCTTATGGACTAATGGCCCTGCATCCCTGTACAGAGCAAGGATTCGAACATACATTATATCAAATTATTTGTAAAACACAATACAATATTTATATTTTAATAAAATTAGCAATTTAATTTTAAAGTTTTGTGATGCTTATAAATGATAACGCAATATTTATTATAGCAAGAAAAATAAAAAACAAACTTGAAAAGGCAGATTTATAAACAGCCTTTTGTGTGCGATTTTCTTGAATATATTTTTTGATTTTTTGCATATTCACAATTGAAAAAAAGATAACGAGAATTACACATAGTATAAACAGTATAGATATGGCCCAAGTAATCGCAGGGCTGCTGAGTTTGCCGAGAAGTTCCCCGAAAAGCATATTATTGATAATATGCAGAGCAATTGAATAAACAATTGAATATTCAAGTGCAACATAACCAAGAAGCAGGCCAGTAAGTATTGCCAGTATACCCTGATAAAAATTCGCATGTAGCAGTCCAAACAGAATGCTGGAAAAAATAATGGCAAAGATTTTGCCGTATGGTTCCAATTTACGGAGCACAATGCCTCTGAAAATGACTTCTTCAAGGATAGGGCCGATAATAGATACATATAAAAACATCGATATCGACGTACTTGTCGTGGTGATTTCTTCGAGATTTCCAATAATGCTGTAGCCAACAGCATTCAACAGATTTTCAATTACGGTAATAAATAATTGATAAATAAACTGAAGAGCCAAAAAAAAAGTAATAAAAAGAAGCAGTTTTGAAAAAGGCATCTTTGATTTTATGGTTGTAAGTTTTTGTTTAAAAGAACTTGTTTTATAATAATGAAAGATATAAATCATTCCAATGCCGGCGCCGAGAATATAAACCCAGCCGTTTGTAACGAGTAAGGTAATTTTATCAGCAAGAGAAGTAAAAGAATACGCATAGACATAATACATGATTGCAATCATTGCGGCAAGGACCTGTGCCAACTCATAAAATATTACTAAACGTGATAATTTATTGATTCTCTTTTTGAAAAAATTTTTTTCGTATATGTTCATTCATACATTGCTTTCTTTGGTTGTGTTTATAAGTTCTTTTATCTATTATTATTTGATTGGATAATTTGTTTTACTTTTTTTTTGAATTCAAGCCTTGGCAGCATAATAATGCGTCCGCATTGCAGGCATTTTATTTTCACATCAACACCTGTTCGAATGATCACCCATTGATCACAGCCGCAAGGATGTTTTTTCTTTGTCTGCACAACATCACCGACATTAAAATTTGCAGGCAGCATAACCGTCCTCCTTAAAACAACCAATTGCTGATGTCAAAATATTGACATAAAACGGACTTGCTGAGTAAGTCTACAATTGTTGGATTGCTGGTAAAAATCGTCAGGGAAGATACAGCACTCACAAGCAATATACAAAGCAGGCCGCCTTTTATAATACCGATAATGCTGCCGCCAAGTTTATTTACAAAACTCAATACCGGAAGCTTGGAAATCTTATTTAAAAGTACGCCCACTATTTTTATTATGATAATTGTTGCTATAAATAATGCAACAAAAGACAAGATATTTAAAACAATGACTGTGATTTGAGAGGAGATCGTGCTGACAGTGTCATTGACTATGGTTTGTGAATGAAATAATTTTGTTAAAACCCACTGAAGAGAGCTGCTTGTATCAGAGGCCGTAAGCGATACTTGTCCGTTGGGGAAAGAAGCCATTAATTTATCATAAACAAACGAATTGATTTTAGAGTTTATATTGGTAGCGGTGGCGATATAATCTGAAAGCTGTAAATAAAAGAGTTTTGCCGCAATAAAACCAACGATGATACTGGTTAATGAGATGATGCTTTTTACGAGTCCGCGACGAAACCCGATGATTCCAAAGATTGCAAGAATAACGACGATGGCTATATCAATGCTATTAAATGTCATAAAATACCCCTTTCTATAATCATATTATTGATTATTTTTCATTTTCGTTTTCATGTTCGTCCAGAGCTTCTATTGATTGATTATTCTTTTCATTTGCGGACAGATTATAATCATTTTGCAGTTCGTTAAAATTAATTTGATCTAAAATAATGTCGTATTCATTTTCAGAATTTTCAATTGAATGATTCTCTGCTGTCTCTTGAAGGCCTGTGTCATCTTGTACAGAAATATCTTCGGTATCTTCAAGTGATTTTTCAAATTCAATATCGGTAATTACTTCATTTTCTGTCTCATTGACCGCAGAGAGAGCTGCTTCATTCAATACTTGGGAATCTTCGGTTGTTGTCTTTTGAGGCATGTCTGGAGCATTTTTATTTCTTTTTTTATTTTTTGCATGTAATGAGAGCTGTGATGCGAGCAGACCTATTATTGAAGCAATCAATAAAATGCCGATATATGCATATGTAAAAGTATAAAATGCTATATCAAAAAAATCGAGTAAAAAGACAGCAGGCTTGATCCAAAATATAAGCGGGGCCACGATGTTATAAAATAAAACCCAGCTATATGTATCATTAGAAAGATTCATATTTAGCAGCACATTATATGCAACCATAAAAAGAATAATAGGCAGAAAACTAAGAAATATAAATTTTGCACCTTTGGAAAATGAAAAATCTATTGTTTTTTTGGAATAAAAAAAACCAATTCCAAACCAAACAATAATAGAAAATGCAAAGAATATACCATTCGTTATATGATTGTCGCTGTTTATTTTATAAATAATAATACATATTATGTAATATATAACATTTATCACAAGTGCGCAGGCAAATACGGACGGATTTTTCTTTTTTGTCATGTTATGCACCTCACATTTCTTGATCCAATATATGAGAAAGTTCTTCTATGATTCTATCTCTGTCATTTTTATTGTAATATTCAATAATGATCTTGCCTTTTCCGTTAAATTCGTTGATTAATACTTTACTTCCGAGAATTTCCGTTAACTCTGCCTCTAACTGCATGATGTTTACATCTTTAAACTGAGGGTTGACAGGTTTTGGCTTGATAATATTTTTGACAAGTTTTTCCGTTTCTCTCACTGATAAATTATTCTTAATGATTGCAGCAAGCGCATGTTCTCTCATTTTGCCTTCCGGTAAAGATAACAACGCACGCGCATGACCTGATGATATTTTATCTTCTGTTAAAGCATCTTGCTCCTGTTTTGTTAGAGAAAGAAGCCTGAGTGTATTGGAAACGGCAGCACGGCTTATACCGAGCATAGCTGCCAGCGCATCATGTGTCAAGGAAAATTCTTCTATCAATGTCTGATAAGTGATTGCTTTTTCTATATCATGTAAATCTTGTCTCTGTAAATTTTCTACAAGAGAAATAGCAAGTATTTCCTGTTCATTGTAATTTTTAATCAATACCGGCACTGTTTCAAGCCCGGCTCTTTTAGCCGCGCGCCATCTGCGTTCTCCGGCAACGATTTTATATTTTCCGTCTTCAGAGGGGACAACAATCAGAGGCTGCAACACACCGTGTGTTTTGATTGATTCGCTTAATTCGCTGATTTTTTCATCATTAAAATACTTTCTGGGCTGTGATGTATTCGCGTAAAGCTTACCAACTGCCAATTCTATGGGTTGGCTTTGGCCGTTGTTAGATTCCGGCTCATTAGAATAAACTGGTATTAAGGCGTCTAATCCTTTTCCTAAAGCGACAGAGTTCTTTTTCATTGAGTTCCCTCTTTCTCTATTAATTCAGAAGCCAGAAGAGTATACGCCTTTGCGCCGGTTGAGGATTCATCATAGTAAATAACCGGCTTGCCAAAACTGGGTGATTCGGCAATTTTAACATTTCTGGGGATAATGGTATTGAATACTTTTTCTCTGAAGTATCTTTTTACTTCAGCTGCAACTTGTACCGATAAATTGGTTCGGCTATCATACATAGTGAGCACGATACCAATAATATCAAGCAGCGGGTTCAAACCTCTTTTGACAAGATTGATTGTATTGATTAAATTGCTGACACCTTCAAGTGCGTAATATTCACATTGAATCGGCACAATGATCCCATCGGAAGACGCCAGAGCATTAATGGATATCAATCCAAGAGAAGGGGGACAGTCTATTAAAATATAATCAAATTTATCCAAGATACTCGATAAAGCTTGTTTTAATATTAGTTCTCGTTTTGGAACGCTAACAAGTTCTACCTCGCAGCCTGCAAGTGTTGAATTTGCGGGAATGAGCATTAAGTCGGAATATCTTGTTGGCATAATTGCTTTTTGAATATCCATTTTTCCGCAGATGACATCATAAAGCGTTTTACCGCCTTTTTCAACTTTCATATTCAAACCGCTTGTCAAGTTACCCTGCGAATCGGCATCCACTACCAATACACGCAAACCCAATCTTGCCAGAGCGGCACCTAAATTCGTTGTTGTCGCTGTTTTGCCAACGCCGCCTTTTTGATTAAAAACGCAATAAACCTTTGCCATATTTTCCTCCCCCGAGCAGGTTTTTCGGCTCTATTTTATCACTGAAATAAATAAAAATAAACACTTTGTTTTGCGTGTTTCACGTGAAACATTGTAAAATATAGAAAATACGCAATAAAAACAAGGTTTTTTTAATAAAAAAATTTTTAAATATGAAAATAATAGTATAAATAATGTTTCACGTGAAACACGAATCAGTGATTTACAAGAATACAAATTCATGATTTAATAAAGAGCAAAGGAAAAATAATTATGAAGACAATTAATATAATATGCGTAGGCAATTTAAGAGAACGCTATTGGAGAGAAGCCGGCGGAGAATATAGCAAAAGAATCCAAAAGTATTGTGATTTAAATATCACTGAAATCAAAGAATCCGACCGAGCACAAGAGAGCAGCTTTATTTTAAAGAAAATTGAGCCAAGATCTTATGTGTTTGTTTGTGATATTTGCGGGAATAAATACAGCAGTACAAAATTTGCCGCTCTTATCAGTGAAAAACTCGAATTAAACACTTCGCTTACATTTATCATAGGGGGTTCAGACGGCGTGAGTGAAGAGGTAAAAAAACAAGCAAATATGCTGCTGTCGTTTTCTGATATGACATTTCCGCACCAAATGTTTCGTATATTTTTACTTGAACAAATTTATCGTAGTTTTAAAATACTTAAAAATGAAAAATATCATAAATAAAAAATAGTAAAATATGGTAAGAATAATTTTGATTATTTTTTTAATAATAGTAGCGAGGTGAAGAATAATGGCAAAAAATAATCAAAATCAAAATAGAATGAGTAATAAAAAGAATACTGAAAGCGTAAAAAATACAAAAAATACGCAGAGTAATTCACAAAGCAGTTCACAAAACAATTCCCAGAGTAACTCAAAAAAATACAATAATATCGAAAACTGCGATTCGTAGCCTTAAAATTAAAAAAAAGAAAAGTCTTGCCATATTGGCAAGGCTTACATATAGTTAGAAACAAAAATACATATGTGGAGAAGTCATGCAATCCATACAAAATTATAATAAAAAAATATTTTATTCTCTCATGCTTTCACTGGCAATACCTATTGCACTGCAACATTTAGTAGCTATTTCATTGAATACAATAGATACCATCATGATTGGCTCACTTGGCGAAGAAGCAATTGCTGCGGTAGGAATTTGCAACAGAATTTATTTTTTCTTCACGTTGGTTACATTTGGGATATACAGTGGTATGAGTATTTTTACTGCGCAGTATTGGGGAAAAAAAGATATCTTGAATGTAAAAAAAATGCTTGGGATGCAATGGTTTTTAGGGGTTTGTGTAGCGATTATTTTTATTTTGAGCATAAGTTTATATCCAGATGTAATCATATCTTGGTTTATAAAAGATAATTCTGTAATTCAGCTTGGAAAAAGTTATCTTAGAATTGCCGTATTCAGTTATTTTTTTATGGCATCTTCTTTTTCTGTTTCTTTCACATTAAGATCACTGGGCATTGTGCAAATACCGCTGGCAATCAATATACTGTCAGTTTTGTTAAACACAATTTTAAATTGGATTTTCATTTTTGGGCATTTGGGATTCTATGCAATGGGTGTACGCGGAGCGGCGGTGGCTACACTTGTTGCAAGAAGTGTCGAGTTTTTATTTTATGGATGGTACTTATTTAAATACAAGAAGTACCCGCTTTTAATCAAATTATCGGATCTTTTTTTATGGAATTATGCAATATTGAAAGAAAAATTAAAAGTTGCATTTCCCGTACTTATCAATGAAATAATTTGGTCACTTGGTATGACTGTAATTTACATTGCCTACGGCCGGCTTGGTGCAAATGCGGTTGCGGCAGTACAAATTGCATATAGTATCAATGGTATTTTTGAAGCATTGTTTTTTGGGATAGGGAATGCATGCGCCATTATGCTTGGAAATGAAATCGGGAAAGAACGTTATGAATTGACGGAAAAATATTCAAAGAAGTTTATCTTCATCATTATCATGCTGGGCTTTGTTCTCGGAGCTGTTTTGATTCTGACAAGAAAACCAATTATCAGTTTATTTGATCTGCACGTTCAAACAAATATGATGCTGGCAAATATTCTTTTAGTCATGGCCTGCGCGATGCCTCTTTCAATGTGTGATTATTTATTTGTAGTAGGCATACTCAGAAGCGGCGGAGATACAAAATTCTGTATGATTCTTGAATTATTTTCTATTTGGGGATACGTAGTCCCTATCTCTTTTATTGCAGCTCTATGGTTTAAATTACCTGTTTACTGGATCATAATGTTCATTAACATTGAACATATTTTAAAACTGTTTTTGCTTGTGCCGAGATACCGCTCTAAAAAGTGGATCAAGAATTTAGTTAAGCAACAAGCGGGTTAAATCATATATTGGGTATTTGCCAATTAATCGGGACCCTGTCGTTTGCAAGTAAAAATGCGTTGGTTTTAGAAAAAGGTTTACTGCCAAAAAAGCCTCGGTTTGCAGAAAGCGGGCTTGGATGCGTCGACTTTAATATTAAGTGTATGGGATTTGTGATTAAAGGTGATTTGGATTGTGCGTAAGCGCCCCATAAGATAAATACGATCGGGGCGGCAGACTGATTAAGAAGAGTTATGATATTATCGGTAAACTGTTCCCATCCTTTTCCTTTGTGGGAGGCTGCCCTGTGTGCACGTACCGTTAAAACGGCGTTGAGCATCAACACACCTTGTGTTGCCCAGGAAACTAAATAACCGTTGTTGGGAATATAGCAGCCGATATCGTCTTGCATTTCTTTGTAAATGTTTTGCAGTGAAGGCGGAATATCGGTACCGGGTTTTACGGAAAAACATAATCCGTGCGCTTGATTGGGCTCATGATATGGATCTTGCCCGATAATGACCACTTTTGTATCCGTGTATGAAGTATAATGCAACGAATTAAAAATATCATACATATCAGGGTAAATGCATTGCGTTTTATATTCATGGACTAAAAATTTTCTTAAATTGATATAATAATCTTTGCTGAATTCATCTTTAAGATATTTTTGCCAGTCATTTTTTAATTGTACAGACATTCTAAACCTCGCAATATAAAGTATTTAAATATACAATAGCACATAAAAATTGTAAAGAAAATACATTTTATGATATTATTAGACAAAGGAGATAATGATCATGTTAAAAATAGGTGCACATATATCCATATCTGAAGGCTTTTATAAAGCTGCGAAAATATCCTATGAAATGGGAGCAAATACATTTCAATTTTTTACGAGAAATCCACGGGGCGGCGCTGCCAAAAAAATAGATGAGAAAGACATGTCAATGGCAAAAGCTTTTTTAGAAAAAAATGATTTTAAAACTTTAATTGCACATGCACCGTATACACTCAATCTATGTTCCAGTGAGGCAAGAGTACGGGAATTTGGAAATATGATTTTTAAAGCAGATATGCAAAGGCTAAAAAAAATGCCTCCAAGTTACTATGTCTTTCATCCGGGAAGCAGAAAAGAGCTTTCTTTATCGCAGGCGCAAACGCTTATAGCAGCTACGATTAATGAAGCTATTGATGAAGGGGTTGAAAATACAATATTGCTTGAGGCCATGTCAGGTAAAGGAAGTGAAGTGGGTTCGACATTTGAAGAATTGAAAGAAATTATTGACAAAATAGAGGATAAGGAGCATATTGGAGTTTGTGTTGATACATGTCATATGTATAGTGCAGGATATGATATTGTGAAAGACCTTGACGGCGTTTTTGAGAAATTTGATAAAGTAATTGGTATCGATTATTTGAAAGCAGCGCATATCAATGATAGCATGAATCCATATAATTCAAAAAAAGACAGGCATGCGAAATTAGGTGAAGGCACGATAGGTATAGATAATATTATAAAATTTATCAATTATAAACCAATTCGTCATTTACCAATGATTTTAGAGACACCAAATGATATTGACGGATACGCACAGGAAATTAAACTTCTTAAAAATCATTTTCAAGCTGAACGTTAAAGATAAGGAGATGTAATAGAGATGAATATATTAGCACTCAACAGCAGTCACAGGAAAAACGGATGTACAAAACGCGCTCTGGATATATTTTTGGAAAACTTTGAGCAAGAAGCAAATATTGAAAGAATCGATTTGATCGATTTAAATATAGGATATTGTAGAGGTTGTTGGTTTTGCCGTCAAACAGAAGGATCATGCATGATCAAAGATGATATGCAATCACTTTGTGAATCCTATGTAAAAGCAGATATTATTGTACTTGGCGCACCTGTTTATTATAACAGTGTTTCCTCGGTTTTAAAAACAGTGATTGACCGTTCTGTTTCGCTGCATTTCAGCAATAGGATCAAACAAAGAAACAGCAAACGAAAAAAAATGGTTATCTTATCGCCTGGAGCGGGAGAATATAGAAATCAATATGAAACGTTTCCGAATGTATTGGAATTTTACATACAGGACTTGAATGCAGACTTGGTAAGTTTTGTGCAAATGCCTAAATTAGGATTGAATATAGACGCAGACATTGAGAAATACAGAAAAGATATTATGCATGCAGTAAGAAAATGTTTTAAATAAAAATATTTAAAATTGCATAAATCGACATATTTCCCGGGCAATTTGTGGCATTCCACATTATGATTATGCCATTGATTGTCCTATTATTGTGGAAAAGAATGATAGCATAAAGTATAAATATTCAGTATAATTCTTTTCTTTATGAAGGAAGATAGAAAATAACATCATATTATTGAAAAATAAAAATAGAGGTTGCTTTGTGACGAAAAAAAAGAGAAAAAAGAAAAAGTCTTTTTTGAAATTTTTACTAAAGATGATCATTACGATTATTATCTTAGCTGGGTTGCTTGCGGTTGCTTTCATTTATTTTGATCCTCTGGGCATCAAAGATATTGCACAGAAAACCTTTAGCACAAGCAATGACAATCTAAGCGTTTCAAGTGAAGTCAATTTTAACGAAAATGTAATCAATATCGCATTAATCGGCATTGATAAAAGGCCAAACGAGCCAGTTTCACGTTCGGATACTATTGTTATTCTATCTTATGATATGCAAACAGGCCGAACAATGCTGACATCGATTATGCGTGATTTTTTAGTCTATATTCCCGATGAAGGCACATATAATAAAATCAACGCTTCTTATGCATACGGCGGAGAAGAGCTTTTATTAAAAACGTTAAATATAAATTTTGATTTAAATATTAAATATTATGTTACCGTTGATTTTGGCACGATGGAGCAACTGGTGGACGCCATAGGCGGCATTGAGGTAAATGTAAAAGACGTTGAAGTGCCTTATATCAATCAAGTTATAGAGGAGCAGCATACATTACTGGGCGGCGAATTAAATTATTTGAAAGAAGGAGGAGCTCAGCTCCTTGACGGCAGACAGGCGCTTGCATACAGCAGAATCAGAAAAGTGGGCAATTCAGACTGGGAGAGAACATCAAGGCAGCGAATCGTACTCGGGAAAATCATCGATAAAATAAAAGATAATCTTGATATTAAAATGCTCCTCACGCTTACAAAAGAAATAGCGCCGCTTACAAAAACAAATATAGACACCAATTTGATGTTGAAAATGGGTTGGTCTTATCTGCGGCACAAAGATACATTTGTTTTGGAAGATTTCAGAGTCCCGTTTGATAATTATGGAGTAGACAGATATTATAACGGAATTTATTATCTGAAACCAAATACACTTAAAGATAATATCATCATGCTTCATGAATTAATTTACGGCATTGATTCGTATGATCCGAGTGAGAGAGCAGTGGAAATAAGTAATACGATTCAATATAACCATTAAAAAACAAAACAAAAAAGACAATACATAGAAATTGTCTTTTTTTGTTTATAACGAATATTTGTAAAAAGAACAATAAGAAAAATCATAGAAAATTAAAATAAAATCTATAATAATTTTCTATAGTAGATTCCTCTTGTGTACGGTTGGTTTGGTGACCGTATTTTTTCGTAATCGGTCAGGATTTTATAACAGGTTTCTTTATTTTCAGTTGTAAAAAATAGTTCCATATAATTTATGGTTTTAACATCATCCAGTTTGTCTGCCAGATAAATCGGAACGCAGTTCAAAATTTCCGAGATGCCATGGCTGCATAATACGGCAAATTTCATACCTTTTCTGTCTGTTAACATACAAGGATATTTTTTTTGGCATGCTGCACATCCAATCTCATACTTAATGGGGCAGACGCGCGTGCTCATCAACGGAAAATGACCGTATGCAAGCATAGCTATTTTAGATGAAGTTTTTAATTGGTTGATTTGTTTGATAGTAAGTTCTACGGAGAGAGTGATATAGACCGGCTTTAAGTTTGACAGCATTTGCGCAGAAAGGCTGTTTGCAATATTGAGTCCAAAGCCGCTCATAACATCGTAGCCGAGTTTCTTTGCCAACTGCAGCCTTCCGATGGAATGAGCCTTTGCATAATGAATGCCGTATTGTCTTAATTTTATTAATTGTTTTTTAAGCAGCTGTTCATCTTCAAAATATACTCTTGGTAATTCCGCGACGAGTTTATCATGATAGCTATTCAATAAATGTTCGTCGAGTTCTGAAAATTTAAATAAATCGAGGGATGCATATTGCACCTTCTCTAATATTTCTTCACTTATTTGCGATACTTCTTTAAAAGAAGCAGTAAATGCAGGTTTTACAAGCGTTTTTTCATGTTTATTGATATCTGGTATATTGGGCATATGGCAAATATATGGTTTGCGGTATTGCCGCCTTTTGATAAGCCCTTCTACTGCCGTTCTTCTGAGCTCATTTAAAGCAGAGAGCGGAAAATAACAATTTTCTTGTACATAGCCGTTGATATTTATAAGAAAAAATGGGGTATCGGTTAATCTGGATAAGCTTTTGACAATCTCCTCAGCGCGTAGGGATTTTGTGATGGCAAGCTGTGCGGGCGGTGCATTAGATATAAATATATGCCCAAAACAATCTTTTATTGCAAGGGTTACTTTTTTTTCGGAAATATAATACTCCATCTGCACTTTAAGCTTGCGCGGTGATGATAAACCATCTGCTTTGCTGATGGAAGCTTGGCTGCTTTTTATGATATCCTGCTGGCTGCGTATGCCAAACATATCATTATCTATTTTTGAGAGAAAATAGCCTTGCGTAAATCCGTCTCGTGAGAAACTGTCTTTTAAAACTTGCATATCATATTTTTTATGATAAAGTGCATTTTTAAATTGCGTAACGGTTGTTTGCACATAGTCGGCACTTTTCATACGGCCTTCAATTTTTAAACTGTGCACGCCAAGGCTTTTTAATTCATCTACATACTCTATGAGCGATAAATCTTTTAAAGATAAGTTATATCGATTTGTATTTTTTACGCCAAAGGGCAGCCGGCACACTTGCGCGCAGAATCCGCGGTTTCCGCTGCGCTCTCCGAGAAATGCGCTGAAATAGCATTGACCGGAGAGACTGTAGCATAAAGCTCCATGGACAAAAATTTCTGTTTCAATTTTTGAATGGTTAATGATGTTGACAATTTCCTCCTTGCTCATCTTACGTGCAAGCACCACTCTTGATATGCCTATCTTATAGAGCGCGTTTGCATCGACAAGATTATGCGTGCCCATTTGAGTGGATGCATGAATGGAGATTTCAGGGCATATTTGCTTGATCAGGCTAACAACACCTAAATCCTGCACAATGATCGCATCAAAACCCGCTTTGCAGGCATGGAGGATTTCATCTATTACCATTTGAATTTCCCTGTCAAACATCAGTGTATTTAATGTAAGGTAAGCTTTCACATCATACAAATGGCAAAAGTCAATGGCTTGCCTGATTTCTTCATGTGTAAAATTAGCGGCATTCCGTCTTGCGTTCAATGCTTTTGCGCCAAAATATACTGCATCCGCTCCGGAAAGCACGGCGGCTTTAAGCGCAGTAAAACTACCTGCTGGAGCCAAAATTTCTACATTTTTATCGTTATAAGCCAATTATTTCACTCCTTTGAGGATGCAATGGAGAAATATAAACATATGTTTAAAATGCTGTTTTGCTAAAAATTGCATCTGAAACTTTAAATATTATACGATATATTTATTTATTTTGTAAAAAATATTCATATGAAAAAAAGATTAACAATGGGAATCCTCATTATTTTTATACTGTTTTTTGCAGGGTGTTCACAGTCAGGCAAAACATCATTCAATGAAGAACAAGGCAAAAAGACATGGACCGTGCTTGTGTATATGAACGGTTCAAATCTAGAGATGACATCTGCGGCGGCAACAAAGGATTTACGGGAAATGATCTACAGCGGAAGTGCTGATAATGTTAATGTCATCGTTGAGACAGGCGGAAGTAAATATTGGCATAATTATTATGTGGATGAAAATAAAAGTCAGCGATGGTATGTCAATAAGTTCAGCATGGATGAAGTGTATAGTCAAGATCTGAAAAATATGGCCAAAGCGGATACGCTGTCTGAATTTCTAATCTGGGGAATTGAAAATTATCCGGCTGAAAAATATGCCGCTATTTTATGGAATCACGGAGGCGGAGCCATTGCAGGCTTTGGCCTTGATGAAAACACACCGGGGGACACCCTGATTTTAAAGGAATTAAAAGACGCTTTTGAGGTGACAGCAAAAGAAACCGATGAGGCATTTGACTTGGTAGCATTCGATGCATGCTTAATGTCTAATATCGAAACAGCCTATATTCTTTCGCCTTATTGCAAGTATATGGCGGCAAGCGAAGGATTGCTCTCGGAAACGGGATATGCCTATGATGTATTCATAGAAAAAGTAAAGCAAAATCCAAATAAAAACGGTGACTATTTCGGAAAAATACTCATTGATTCATATATCAGCCAAGCCAATAAAGCAAATGCAGTCGAGAGCGCTCTTTGTGTGCTTGATTTATCACATGTAAAAGATGTTGTCGATGAATTCGATAAATCAATCGGCTCTGTAGACGTGAGCGCCCATTTTGATGATTTTATCAATGCAGCTTATGAAAGCGGTGCGGCGGGGAGACTGGTGAGCTCGGCCGAGCAGGCAAATATGGTGGATATCAAAGAATTTGTAAAGAATACAACCGACTCTGATCTGAGCGCTCAATTAAATAAGCTCATAGTCTACAAAGCAGAGACTGCAAATAATAAAGAAGATTTGAGCGGCGTTTCTTTATATTTTCCATATAGCAATATAGAGAATGCTTCGTTGGAATTCAAAGTCTATAATTTGATAGGATTTTCAGATGAATATTCAAAATTATTAAAAGAATATATCAGCCTGCTCGATAAAAATGTTTCTGCCGCTTCACGAAATATAGTGGGAAACAAAAGCGGCATAACAGACGTAAAAGCTTTACTTTTCGGTAACTGCCTGATAGGCAGCCAAATAGGCGGCGAAATGTTTATTCATTATGTTGGTGAGAATTCAGCATATGACCAAAATGCAGAAAACAGTAATTCGGCGATGTATATGATCAATTCAATGCCAATTACCGTCTATAAAAAGGCGGAAAATGATACTTTGCTTTATACCACGGCAATCATCGACGGGCAATACTGCGAGTTAACGCTTGAGGATAGCAATGATATTCTTAAAATAAAAGAAGCGATCGCGATTGAAAAAAATAAAAATAACTCGATAGTGCCGCTTAAGACATTCATACCGAAAGATGATGATAGCATCCGTTTTGTGACATTGGTTTATGAAGATGGCAAAGTCGTTGAAAAAGAATCCGATGAAATAACATATAAAGAAAATATAAAAATCACAAAAAAACAAATCAAACAAAATGAAATAAAAATCTTTGTAAAAGGCCTGGAGTTAAAATAATCCTGAAGTGGTATGTGAAATATTTGTGAAAATTTACAAGAAAAAGATGTTTTATGTTATTATCATTTATAGGAATTCGTTAGCAAATAAATGAGGCTGATATGTTAAATTTAATTACAGGCAGGCAGGGGACGGGTAAAAGCAGATACATATACGAGCAAATTGCCAAAGACATCAAAGGGAAAAAAAGAGTCTATCTGCTCATTCCCGAGCAATACAGCTTTCAAGCTGAAAAAGAAATCATTGATATTTTGGATACACCGGGCATGATGGGCATTCATGTGCTCAGTTTTTCACGCCTTGCTTATCAGCTGCTCAATAAAGCATCAAAAATGCAAAAACAACCGCTGAGCAAAAAAGCGGCTTTGATTGTCTTAAAGAAAATATTAATTGATGTATCACCAAATCTTACAATCTATTCAAAAAGCTGGATGCATGACGGACTTGGAGAAATGATGCTGGGATGTATCGGTGAATTTAAGAAAAATCAAGTAAAGCCAAACCAGCTGATCTCGCTTGGTGAAAGCAAATTGCTGGATAAAAAAATACGGGAAATTATGTGTATTTATGATGCATACGAAAACTATATCAATAGGAAGTTTTATGATGCGGAGGATCTAATAGAACAGGCGAGCGAAGAAATTATCAAAGAAGACACTTTTAAAGATACATATGTTTATATCGATGGTTTTTATACGCTCGACAAACAACGGCTTGCAATGCTGGAGCATATTTTCTCTCAGGCAGCAAGCACGACGGTAGCGATTCGATATGAAGAAGAAGATGACAGAGATATTTTTTCCATCACGGAAAAATTCAAAAAAGATATCATCCAAATTGCCAAGTGTAATCGTATTAAAATAAATAACATACATTTTCATAAAAAAAAGAATACATCAAAGCCTATTCTGCATATAGAAGAAAACATTTTTAAATATCGTTTCAAAAAATACATATCTACTCAAAACGAAGAGCTCCCGCAAGTCTATGTACTCAATGATATGCAGCAGGAAGCAGCCTACACAGCACAGAAAATACTTTCTCTCATGCAAACGAAGGATCTGCGCTATAAGGACATAGCAGTCTTTACAAATGATTTGGAAGCCTACGCACCCTATCTGCAAAAGGCGTTTGATGATGTAAAGATACCTTATTTCATAGATGACCGGCACGATATCAAACATAACTGTTTAGTTAGAATGATTTTTTCGTTTTTGAGCATGATGCAGCATGGAAGCTTCTATTACAGAGATGTGTTTGAATTTTTAAAGACAGGATTCAGCACACTGAGTGATGAAGAAATCAATCTTTTTGAAAACTACGTTTTAAAATACGGGATCAAAAAAGAGCAGTACTTTAAAGAGTTTTTGAAAGCGGATACAAAGGATAAAAATAAGTTAAAAGAAATCAACGATATACGTGAGAAATTCGCCTGTCAGATAAAAGGCTGGTATGAAAGAAGCAAATCATTAAAAACATATGACCAAATAGCTGATTTCATCTATTATGTCATTGATAGTGATGCTGTTATAAGCCGGGTCAATGAAAATATCACATTTTGTGAGGAAAATGAGCTGTTTGTGGAAAGCTCCATTGAGCAGCAGATTATTCGGATCATAAAGGAAAGCCTTGAATTTATCAATTATTTCTTAAAAGATCAGCCTGCAACTCTTGAAGAATTTTATCAGGTATTCAGGCAATCGATCAGCAGTGAAAATGCGGGTGTGCTGCCTATTGCGTCCGACTGCATCATGGTTGGGGATTTTGCGAGAAGCAGAATATCCAATATAAAAGTCGCTGTAATCATCGGTGCGACTGAAGGGAATATGCCCAAAAAGGTAACGGGAGAAGGAATTTTTACACAAAAGGAAAAACAGATCCTCACAGAGAAAGGGCTGGACCTTGCAGGGGAGCTGAAAGGTCATATTGCCAAAGAAAGGTTTTATATCTACAGCATTCTCTCAGAACCAAAAGAAAATTTAATTCTTACAGCGCCTCTTTCAGACGATGATGCGCAAACACTTGAGCTTTGCGCCATCGCACAGCAAATTTGTGCGATGTTCGGTACTGTTCCGCTGCCTATAGGCGAAAAGGATTTTTTTATTACAACGCTCGAAGGCACTTACCAAAGCCTGGTAACACAGTTGAGTCAAAGTATTCAAAATAAAACAGCGCCTGATAAAGTATTAGTAGATTTATTCTGTTTGTATAGCCAAAACGCACAATACGAGAAAAGAATTGAGCTCATAAAAAAAGCAATGCAGTTTGATAATGCTACGGAGCAGCTTTCAAAAGAAGATATAAGAGCCGTAAAATCAAACCCTTTTATTGTCAGTGCCAGCAATATGAGCACATATGCCCACTGTCCGTTTAAATACTTTATGCAGTATACGCTAAAGCCGCAAAAGCGTGAACTATGGGAAATCAATGCACTCGATATAGGAAATCTCATGCACAGCACCGGAGAAGAATTTACCGAGCATATTTTGCAAAATCATATCGACTTAAAAACCGTCACGAATGAAGAAATAGAAGAGATCATTGAAAAAATCATAGAAAAAAACGAGCAGGAATTTAAAAACGGCGTTTTTGAATCAGACAAATTAAACAGTGCATTGTTTTCAAAAGCAAAACAAGTGGCAAAGAAAACAATCAGCAAAATGGTGGAGCATATCAATGCATCCGAGTTCGCGATAGCAGGCAGCGAAATCGAGTTTGGAGAAGGGAAAAGCTATCCGCCCATTCCAATTGCGAACATAGATGGCATTGACGTAAATGTCGAAGGCAAAATCGACCGTGTAGATACATTTGAGCAAAACGGTATTACTTATTTTAAAGTTTTTGATTATAAAACAGGTAATATCAATCTCGATTATACAAAAATATATTACGGTCTTGATTTGCAGTTAAATTTGTATATGCTCTCTTGTCTGAGAAGCTTGCAGAAAAGTCAGCCCGCGGGGATGTTTTACTATAAATTTGCACATCCAATCATAAAATATAATAATGAAGTAGGCAGCGGTGAGGCATTAGCCGATAAAATCAATGAGGAAATGAGATATTTCGGAATTGCAGTCAATGATGATGACATCATTATGGCAATCGATAAAAACGCAAAGGATGATAAAACAAAAGCATGCAGCACAATCTCTTATAAAGCGAACAGCCAGCTAAAGGAAAGTGCGCATGTCTTCTCACCGCAGGAGATGCAGAGGCTGCTTAAACACAGTGCGGCGCTCGTAGAAAAATTTGTCCAAGAAATCTTATCGGGACAAGTCGCACCCAATCCGTATAAAAGTTCATGTACTTACTGTCCCTATAAAAAAGTATGTAATTTTGATCATTGCTTTGAGAAGAACTATTATAAAAAAATGGACAAGGTAAACAAAAAAAATATCATAGAAAAAATCAAAGGTTGCAACGATGAATAAAAGAAGTGATGCACAAGGTATACCCTCTCTCATAAAAGAAGCATTGATTAAAAATCAAAAGAATATGACTGCCGAGCAAAGAGAAGCGGTCTATGCGGGCGAAGAAAAAAACAAGAACATTTTAATATCGGCAGCGGCAGGCAGCGGCAAAACTTATGTGCTGGTGCAGCGCATCATCAAACTTATCGCAAAAGACAACAAAGATATTCGTAAAATGCTTCTTGCAACTTTCACAAATGCCGCGGCATCACAAATGAACAAAAAAATATATGATGCGCTCTCAAGACTTATCTATGAAGACGGCATCGACAGCCGGCACTTAAGAGAACAAATAACTTATTTAAACGGTGCGGATATCGGCACGCTGCATGCGTTGTGTATCAAAATCATCAGAAATTATTTTTATGCGGTCGATGTGCCTTGTGATTTTTTTATTATCGAAGGTGCGGATGAGTTTTTATTACGCGCGGAAGCGCTGCAGGAAGTTTTGGAGCAATTTTATGAAGAAGCACGGAGCGATTTTTTACAGCTCAGCGATATCTATACCACCTCTTCAGGCATAGAAAGCTTAAAAGAAATTATTCTGCAGGCGCATGACTATGCGCAGAGCAGACCCGAAGGCCTGACCTGGCTTCAAAGTGAAATAGAGTATTACAATAGCTGCGAAAATTTAAACAAAAGCAAATGGGCCGATGTTTTAAAAAATACTTATATCCAGCAGTTGTCCCAGGCAAAAAAGCTTCAGCATAAAGCTGTTGAGCTGGCAGAAAGCTATATTGACGAGCAAAGCATTGCAGCTCTTGCAGAAGAAGAACAGCAAATCGATCGTCTCCTCTTAAGCCTTCATGAAGGCTTCGACGTATTCGCTGCTGCATCCAAAGCCTATTCTATCGGTAGGCTGGCCATTCCAAGGTGCTATAAAGGTGAGATCAAGGATGAAATCAAAGAAGCCAGAGATGCAGCAAAAGAGCTGGTTAAAAACACGCGCGCAGCAATAGGCGGTTTCAGTTTAAAAAAGGCGGAAAAAGAAAATCAAAAAATATATATTATACTAAAAGCGCTCTATAGTGTAGTGCAGGCGTTTGACATGCTTTATACCGAAAAAAAATATAAAAGAAAAGCCATCACTTTTAACGATTGTGAGCATTATTGTCTAAAAATCCTGCAAACAGAAGATATTTCCCAAGAAATAAAAAACAGTTACGACTATGTTTTTATTGATGAATATCAGGATATTAGTATATTGCAGGAAGAATTGCTTAGGAAAATCTGCAAAGATGATAATTTGTTTATGGTCGGTGATGTCAAGCAAAGCATTTATCGTTTTCGTTTGGCCGAGGCGGATATTTTTAACAGAAAGTATAAAGAATATCGCAAAGAAAACAATGAAAATGAACTGATTATTTTAAATAAAAATTTCAGGAGCAGTCAAAATGTAATCAACTGCGTCAATGCCATTTTCAGTGAAATTATGAATAAGGATTCGGCAGATATTGATTATGATGACGATGCGAAATTGGTATTTGCCAGGACCGATGGCGTGATGGGGGATAAAACCGGCATTTATTTATTTACAAAGTGTAACGGAAGGCAAGAAATCGACGGTCAAACCGGGCAGGATAATGATGTTTTGGATGAAATCAACGACTATGAATCCGCGGAGATAGAAGCGCAAAGCACGATTGAGATCATATCTAAGCTTTTGGATACCCAAGTCTATGATAAAAAGCTTGACGCGAAGAGAAATGTAACCTATGGAGACATCGTCATCTTGCTTGCCAGTCCAAATGTCGATGCGCCTTGTTATCTGGATATCTTTGCACAAAACAATATTCCCGCTTTTTATGATGCAGGCAAAGATTATTTTGACAATATGGAAGTGAATCTCATGATGAGCTTTCTCTCTGTCATCGATAATGATGATCTGGATATTGAGCTCATTGCTCTGATGAGAGCGCCTTTTTTCGATTTTAAACTCAGTGAAATGATTCAAATCAGAAAAGAACATCAAAAAGGCTTTTTTTACGAAGCAGTGAAAGCCTATATACGTTGCCACAGCAATGTTCTTAGTCAAAAACTTGCATATTTTTATGAAGTCATTAAAAGTTACAGAGAGAAAAGCAAATATTTGAGTCTTTATGATCTGCTTTATTTAATCTATCAAGAGACAGGATACTACGAATATGCCTCTCTGCTGGAATACGGAAGCTATAGAAGAGATAATCTTTCGCTGCTTTTAAATTTGGCAAAGAAATATGAAAAAAACGGCGGAGCAGGGTTATTTGGATTTATTCGTCTCGTAGAAAAAATAAAACAGTCACAGGTAGACCAGTTTGCGGGAACTTCAGTAAAACAAAATGGCAACGCGGTTAGAATCATGAGTATACATAAAAGCAAGGGGTTGGAGTTTCCAATCGTTATCTTAGGCAGAACATCAAAGCGATTCAATACCGACGATATCAAAAAGGAAATTATATATCACAAAAACTTGGGAATCGGCGCCACTTACTATGATATGGATCTCGGTTATAAATGCGACAGCTTCGCAAAAACTGCCGTCAAAGCCACTGTTTATGATGAAATACTGGCTGAGCAGATGCGTCTTTTATATGTTGCTCTCACGCGGGCAGAAGAGCAGCTCATTATCACATCTCTCATTGATGAAGATAAACTGGAAAGCAGAATGAAAGAGTGGAGCAGACAAGTCAATAGTTTTGAGACAAAAAAATTAAATTCATTTATAAATTTCATAATGTATGCTATTATGCATAAAGATTGCGCTTATAATAAAGGCATATTTAATCTTATTGTACAGCCGAGCGCACTTAACAGGGCTAAAACGGAAAAGAACTTTACAAAAAAGCAAATATTTAAATTGCTCCAAAATAATGATGCAGGCGAGCTCGACAGAGAAATAAAAGAACAATTAAATTGGCGTTATAAATACGAAAACAGTTTAATGATACCTCAAAAAACAACGGTAACCGAACTCAAGCAAAGAGCATATGCCTCTCAAAAAAAGACAGCATCTTTTGAAAATATTGATGAAAATAACATCTCGCCGCTACGCAAAGGAGTCATCGTACATTATATTTTGCAAACTGTTTCTTTAGATGTGTTGAAAAACGCCCCGCATTATGAAACATATTTAACAGAATATGTACAGCACCTCATGCGAGAAAATGTCATTAGTGTACAGGAACAAAAAAGTATTGATACACTCATGCTGGCAAAATTTTTCGCATCCGATATAGGACAAAAAATGCTTGCAGCAAAAGATGTACAAAGAGAAGTTGAATTCTATTATACAATTAAAGCAAATGAGATTGATGAGAACATACAAAGCGACGAAAAATTATATATACAAGGAGTTATTGATTGCATATTCAGCGATGAAGAGAGTACATATATTCTCGATTACAAAACAGATACCTACTACAATGACGAAAGTAAAGAAGACAAGATAAAAACATATACCCTTCAGTTGCAAATGTATCAGAGAGCATATGAAGAAATTATGCAGGCAGAACAGGTAAAAAGCGTAATATGCTTTATAAATATGGGAGAAAATATTATAATTGACACGGAAGTAAAAATAAATGAATGAAATCAAGTTAAAATCATATGCTAAAATTAACCTATGCTTAAATGTAATACGCAGACTTCCAAACAACTATCATCAAATATCCTCTCTCATCCAAAGAGTGCAGCTATATGATGAAGTACATGTGAAAAAAAATGAAAAAACAATAACTGTCCGTACAAATATTGATGAATTAAATGATGAAATCGACACGAATACGGCATTGCGTGCGGCAAAGTATTATTTTAAATACACAAATATTTGCAGCGGAGCCGATATATTGATTATAAAACATATTCCACATATGGCAGGCTTGGGCGGAAGCAGCAGCAACGCGGCTGCTGTGATCAATGCGTTGGACAGGCTTTACAATACAAAGCTGACTTATGATGAAAAAATGAGTATAGGCATTCGGATAGGCTGTGATGTTCCGTTCTTTTTTGGAAGCGCAACATCAGTAATCGCCGGAACAGGAGAACATATCACACAAAAAAATGAACTCCGTGGTTATCATGTGCTCATCATAAAGCCTTCGTTTGGGATATCCACAAAGGAAGCTTATAAATCACTGGATCCAAAACAACTTCATATGAATTGCAATGCGGATAATTTGTATGAAGCATATGCTCAAAAGAATTATGACATCATAAAAGAATATACGCACAATACATTTGAAAGATTTATCGGGCAAAGAGAGTATGTTTGCACTATAAAAAACGAACTTTTAAAATACAATGCCATTACAGCATTGATGAGTGGAAGCGGCTCCTGCGTGTTTGGTATTTTTGCCAGCGAAGAGAAATGTAATAAAGCTTATAACAATTTGAAAAAGAAATATGGTAAAATATATCAAACAATCTTTGGATAAGATATTTATTTTAATAAGTCTTTTTCGAAAACAAAAACACTTAAGATTAATAAAAGAGTACCCATCGTAATAAAAATATCGGCAACATTGAAAATAGCGAAATCAATAAGCCGGAAATCAAACATATCAACCACATAACCAAAACGAATCCGGCTGATTAAATTGTCAATGCCGCCGCCAATAATGCAAGTGATTGCTAAGTTGCTTAATAAAAATTTTTTGTATTTAATGATGTTATAAACTAAATAACATAACAGCAAAAATAAAAAAACAGCAGTCAGAATAATCAAGAAAATTTGTCTGTCTCGAAAAATTGAAAAAGCGGCACCGGTATTTTCAGTATAGGTTAGATGAAATACATTATTTATTAATGGATAAGTTGCAACAGGTGCTAAAAATTTTACAGCTAAATATTTGGTGGCCCCGTCCAGCAGTAATATTGCTATAAAAATAAAAAAATAAAGCATATTGACCTCAAAAATACATGATTATTTATTATATCATAGTTTAAGAAATTATAACTATTTTTAATAAAGAAAGAGCAGCCAAATGAAAAAAATCAAAATTAACAAAAAATATTTCAGTATCAGCATGTATGCCGCGTTTGCGCTATGTGTCGTTGTGTTGTTTTTGCTTTTAATATACAACATATCCGATGTAGGTAATGCGATAAAAAATGTTTTTCATTTTATCTATTCTCTCTTGAAGCCTGTTATATGGGGGTTTGTGCTCGCCTATATATTAAATAAACCTACCATTTTCTTTAATAAGAATCTGCTTAAAATAAAAAAATTCTATATCCCCATGCGAGCGCGCAAAGTAATTTCAGTCATTATATCCCTTCTTTTGTTTTTAACGATAGTTTTTTTAATTATTTACTTTGCGATACCGGGTATAGTGGACAGTATCAGCCAAATCATTGTTAATATACCTCAGTATATGGAAAAGGCAAATACACTTGCAAATAAATTTTTGGTTGACGAGCATTTTATAAATGTGCTGGCATTCTTTGACGTGGATATCACCGATTCACAGAGTATTAATAATCTCATCACGACTTGGTGGACCGATCTGCAGGGCGCATTAGAAAAAATAGCGAATTATTTTGTGAATTTTGTTATCACGACTGGTACAACGCTTACGAATATGGTTTTGGCAATCTTTTTTGCCATTTATATGCTCATTGACAAAGAGCGTCTGATTAATCAGGTAACAAGGCTGACAAAAAAAGTCTCCGCAAAGCTTTTTTACCGAACAAAATATGTTTTAATGCTGCTGGATGAAATGTTTTATACATTTTTAACCGGAAAAGCACTTTGTTCGCTGATCATTATCATTTTGGTACTGATACCTTGTTTGATACTTCGAATTAATTATGCAAGCCTGATTGCTATTATTGTCGGTGTCACAAATATGATCCCGATTTTTGGCCCGCTCATAGGCTCGATCCCGGCAATACTTCTTGCAATGCTTACTGCGCCGATCAACGGACTTTGGGTACTGATCATTATTATTGTGGCGCAACAGATCGAATCAAATATTCTGGAACCCAAAATTTTGGGGGATTCTATCGGTATTAATGCGTTTTGGGTAATCTTTTCAATTGTTATTTTCGGCAAGTTCTGGGGAGTAATGGGGATGCTGCTGGCAGTACCTATCTTCGGAGTTCTTCGGATTTTATTCAAAGATTTACTGCGTCGTCCGGTAACAGAGATAAAAAAAGAAGAATTAATTTTTGAAAAAGAGCTTTTAGACATAAAAATTGCAAGATTCTACAGAGAAAAAGAGTATTCTAAAAGAAGCAAGAAAGAATTTAGGCTTTTACAAAAGAGTTTACGCAAAAAACGAGAAAAAAATTTAGACTAAGGAGAAAATGGCTAGATGAATGACTTTGAAGAAATAAAAAAAATTTTTTCAACAAAAATCAAGGGGCTATATCAGCCGCAATGGGGGCTATGCTTGAGCGGAGGAGGAATGCGCGGCATGGCTCATATTGGCGTCATCAAGGCACTTGAAGAAAATAATTTATATCCTGATTTGATTGCAGGAACCTCTGCAGGCAGTATGATCGGTGCGGCTTATGCACTTGGAATGAAAGCAGAGGAAATGAAAGATTTTTTTTGGGGACTGAAATTTAAAGATCTTATCAAAAAACAAAAAAAGGATATCAAAAAAATAGATATTATTGAAATTTTTGAACACATCGGGGAAGTCAGAAAGAATTTATCGGTCTCATTTGATGGAGGCATTCTGGAACGTGTTGCAGCCGATTTATTTGGAAACAAATCATTTAGTGACACTTTGGTTCCTTTTTATGCTGTTGCAACAGATCTCACAAATGTCAAAGAAGTCGTCTTTGAGAGCGGAAAGCTGGCCAAAGCGTGCAGGGCAAGCGCTTCTATTCCCGGGGTCTTTACACCTTATATTAAGGATGATATAATTCTAGTAGACGGATTTGTATTAAATAATCTTCCCTCAGATGTTCTTCGGCGAAAGGGAGCAAAAATTGTTTTAAGTGTAAATTTAAAAGCATTTGGAAGCCATGGAGCCAAAAGTGCAAGATTCTCAGATGTTGTAAGTTCAACAATAGATATAATGTCCAACGCATCTGCTATAAAAGGAATAGAAGATTCCGACTTAGTCATTGAGCCTGATTTAAGTAAATACAGTACATACACAGTGGGTGAGGACAATATGAAAAAAATGTATGAAATCGGTTATGAAGAAGCTCTAAAAAGAATGAATGATATTGCAGCATTATTTATGCAATAAAAAATTAAAAAAAAGAATAAAATACCCCAAAAAATTACAAAATATTATCGTATTTATATAATAAAAGTAAATATATATAAAAAAAATATTGAAATTCACAAAAAAAACATAAAAAAAACATAAAAATTACATACTATTATTAAATAAAATAACTTATAATAATAGCTTGAATGCCAAAACTATATATGCATAAATAAATTAAGAGGTGTTATCTTTGTTTAGGTTAAAAGAATTAAGAGAAGAAATCGGCTTAAGCCAGAAAGCGTTAGCGGAAAAATTAGATATGTCGCAATCGGCAATCAGTTTCTATGAGACAGGGGCAAGAATGCCTGAAATTGTTGCTTGCAACAAGTTTGCTAATTTTTTCGATGTATCCTTGGATTATTTCACAAAGAGAAGCGATGTAAGAAAGTATGTCGATAATTCAAAATTAACTGCTCAAGAGATCCAATTGATCAGTAACTTCAAAAAATTGAATAACGCAAAAAAATCAAAGGTATTTGCTTACATTGAAGGGTTGCTAGAATAATTCAAAAAAAAGAGCACATGTGCAATATTATCTAGTATAATATGTACATGTGTTTTTTTATTTGAAAAAAAGCTGGTGTAAAGAATGAATGTAATAAGTGTAAAACAAAGCAATCAAATTGATACGCTCACGGTACAGAACGAGGCCGTAAGCCTTAGAGAGCTGATCTATAAGGCGGCCGGAGCCGTATACGAAGTGCTTCGAGGTGAATATATGCCGCTATATACAAAAAAAATTTGTATTGTCTGCGGTAAAGGGCATAATGGTTCCGACGGATTGGCATTGGCGCTTATTTTAAAAAAGTCGAACATATCGGCAACAGTATTAATCGTCTCAAAGCAGGAAGAATTATGTAGCGAGTCTATTTATTATTATGATATGCTAAGGCATTTAAAAGCTGATGTGGTTTTTGTAGGCAACAGTAATATCGATGCTGTATCCCAATACATGATGCAAAGCGATGTCCTCGTTGATGCTTTGCTTGGCACAGGTCTGAATAAAGAAGTAACAGGAATCTATGCGGCAATCATCAAGATGATGAATATGTTGAAAAAACATATTATCTCCATTGATATACCATCCGGTATCAACGGAAATACAGGCCTTAAAATGAAAGAAGCCGTTCAGGCCGATATTGTTGTTATTATGCAGTATTTAAAATATGGAAATGTTTTAAACGATGCGGATGATTATGCAAAAAAGAAAATTATAAAATATATAGGTCTGATGGATGTTGCGCAATGCAAAGTATCGACACTAGAGCATGAGGATGTGCAAAAAATTATAAAGCAACTGCCGACCAATATTCATAAATATCATAGAGGTAATCTTTTAATTGTTGGCGGTAGCCATGGAATGGAAGGGTCTATAGTGCTCAGTGCAAAAGCAGCTTATAGAAACGGTACCGGGCTTGTAAGTGTGGCAGCAATGAAAGATGCATATGGCAGGGCATCAGTGCTGGCACCTTGTGAGGTGATGGTATATGAGCTGCTATCAAAAAGTCAAATGCCTTCGCTGCTATATAAAAAAACCGCTATTGCGGCCGGTATGGGAATGCCAAATGATTCTTCTGGACGCGAATGTCTGCATAGTTTGCTTCAAAGTGAACTCCCGCTTGTTTTGGATGCGGGAGCACTGAGTATATTGGCGGAAGATAAAAATATAATAAAAAATAAAAAAACAAAGACGATTTTAACACCGCATACAGGGGAGCTTGCCAAGCTTTTAGGCTACAGCCCGATAGAGATTGCGGCGGCACCTATTGATATGGCAAAAAAAGCGGCGGTAGAATTTGATAGTATTATCGTATTAAAAATGAATAAAACCGTTATTGCAGATCAAAATGAAAATGTAAAAATTTCTATTCAAGCAAATGCAGGAATGGCTACCGCGGGCAGCGGCGATGTTCTAACGGGTGTCATTGCCTCCAATATCAATGACACAGATAATTTATATGATGCCGCGTGCGCAGGGGTCTGTCTTCATGCATTAGCCGGCAAATATGCGATGCAAAGCTGTGGAGAGAGATATATGAATTCTTCGGATATTATTTCAAACCTTGCATATGCCCATAACGAAATTTTTAATAGTGAGGCCTAAAGGAGACAGAAAATGAAAGAATTTTATCGACCCACAATAGCAAAAATTTATTTAGATAATCTTATTTATAATTATCGGCAATTTAAAACTCTTTTAGGGGAAACTGTTGATTTAGTGCCTGTTATCAAGGCGGATGCGTATGGGCACGGTGCGGTGAAATGTGCACATGCACTTGAAAATGAGGGTGTAGATACTCTTTGTGTAGCTTTTATCGATGAAGCTGTGGAGCTTCGGGATGCCGGTATCAAAAGTAAAATATTACTGCTTGGATACACAAAAAAAGAATGGACGCAGCAAATCATTGATTACGATCTGATTCCGGCGGTTTTTGAATATGAAATTGCAGAAGCGCTATCGATAACTGCGAGACAAAACAACAAAATTTGTGCCATACATATTAAAATAGATACGGGCATGGGGAGGATAGGGTTCAGTTATAAAGATGCTGTCACGCACATCAAAAAAATTGCAGGATTAGATAATATTTATATTGAGGGTATTTTTACACATTATGCATCTGCGGATGAAAAAGATAAAACATATACTTTCTTACAAAAAGAACGATTTTTAGAAGTTGTTTCTTCGTGTGAGAAGAATAATATTCATATACCCATAAAGCATTCTGCAAACAGCGCCGGATGCATTGATGTAAATCAAGACGATATGAATATGGTAAGGCTCGGTATTTCCTTGTATGGGCTTTACCCGTCCAGTGAAGTTCAGCCGGATAAAGTTACTTTAAAGCCTGTTATGCAGCTTCAGACAGAAGTGGCCTATATTAAAACAGTGCATAAAGGGGACAGCATCAGCTATAACAGGCGGTTTACAGCGCAAAATGATATGATAATCGGCACTCTTCCCATAGGATATGCCGATGGATACAGGCGGGAATTTACGAACAGAGCATACGTTGAAATTAATTCGCAAAGAGCACGTGTACTCGGAGCGGTTTGTATGGATCAAATTATGGTTGATTTGTCATATGTTTTGAACGTAAAAAAAGGAGATAAGGTCATTTTGTTTGGACCAAACAGTATCAGCGCAGATGAATTGGCAAACATAGCAGGCACGATAAGCTATGAAATAGTGTGCGGAATCAGTAAAAGAGTGCCGAGAATTTACGATTAGATAGAAAATATAAAAAACAAATGTATAAATTTATTTGTCAAGGGAAAAATGAGAACAAAAGGAACATATGTATCTTATTTTTATAAAATATAATAGACAATTAAATTTATACAGGAGGAGATTGTTGACATTTGCGCTTTGCTTTATAATACATCCATATACACAACCTATCAATGAATAAACTTTCAAGCCTTTTTGTCAAAAAACCTATATAATTGAATAAATTATCATAGGGCTGAAAAAAGAAGCATGAATATAAAACGCGGAGATGTATTTTATGCTGACTTAAGCCCGGTTGTGGGTTCGGAACAAGGGGGAATCAGGCCGGTGCTTGTTATCCAAAATGATATGGGCAATAAGTATAGCCCCACAGTCATTATATCAGCGATTACATCACAATTAAACAAGGCAAAATTGCCTACACATATTGAAATTGAAGCTAAAGAATTTGGTTTAGCTAAAGATTCTGTTGTTTTGCTTGAACAGGTCAGAACAATCGATAAAAAAAGATTAAAAGAAAAAATCGGGCATTTAGATGAAACAATGATGACGCAAGTCAATGAAGGAATACAGATTAGCTTTGGAATAGATATTTAAAAAAATTAAAAGCTTTGCATAGTTTGTTCATTTTAATATTTGCAAAGCTTTGCATTTTTTGTTTTCATGAAAAACTCGTATGAAAACCGTTGAATAATTGAATGCTGTATTATAAAATAAAGCAAGAATATTAAGCTAAACAAAACAAGGATGATCATGAAAAGATGCAGTGAAAGCAAAAGGCTTAATATTATAATTCAATATATTACGATATTACTTGGGGCTTTTATCATGGCGTTTGGATATGCATATTTTTGCATTCCTTTTAAAATTGCTCCGGGCGGTATCAGCGGAATATCTACAGTGTTATATTATTTTACCGGTATACCGGTAGGGATGATGACACTGGGTCTGTCTGTTCCGGTTTTTTTATTTTCAATAAAAATATTAGGCATTAGATTTGGAATTAAAACGGTATTCGCAACTGTTTCTTTTTCTTTTTTTATTGATAGTATAGCGAAAATTTTTCATGTTTTTGCAGGAGATATTTTTATAGCCAGTATATTCGGCGGAGTTATGATAGGCATTGGGCTGGGTATTATTTTTAAAACAGGAGCCTCGACGGGGGGCACCGATTTAATTGCAGCAATGGCAAAAAAGTATATACCCTGGATCAGTCTGGGGATTTGGCTGCTGCTGATTGACAGCATTGTGGTATTAATAGCGGGAGTTACATTCAATAGTATCAATGTTATGCTGTATTCTATTATTACCATATATATAACAAATAAAATGATTGATTTTATTTTGGAAGGTATGGATCATACAAAGGTAATCTATATCATAAGTAAAAAAAGCGATGAAATCGCACAAAATATATTGGATATTTTAAACAGAGGGGTCACAAGTATCTATTGCAAAGGAATGTATTCAAAAAAAGACATGAATATGCTTATGTGTATCGTTTCAAAAACACAAATCAGCAGTGTGAAAAAATTAGTACATGATATAGATCTGAATGCGTTTGTTTTATGTGTTGGTGCGCTCGAAGTGATCGGCGAAGGATTTAAAAAAATTGATGTATAAAAATTGATGATATTATATTGCACTAATAAAAGGAGAAGTATATGACCAGCCTTCAAGAAACTGCACTTACTATTCGAAAGGACATCATCAAAATGATTTCAAAAGCACAAAGCGGGCATCCGGGAGGATCCCTATCTTCTGTAGAAATACTCACGCTTTTGTATTTTGACATGATGAATCTTGACGTAAATGATTTTGACAATAAAACAAGGGATAAATTTGTGTTATCCAAAGGACATGCTGCACCGGTGTTATATTCTGTTCTGGCGAGAAAAGGATTTTTTGATCCATCAGAGCTTGCCACGCTTCGGTCATTATCAAGTCGCCTTCAGGGTCATCCCGATATGCATCTGCTGCCGGGTGTCGAAATAAGCACAGGCTCGCTTGGACATGGCATTTCGGCTGCTGTAGGTATTGCGCTTGCGCAAAAAATAGATGCGATCAGCGCTTATACTTATGTGCTAACCGGCGATGGTGAGCTTGATGAAGGTATCGTGTGGGAAGCGGCCATGGCTGCGGCACATTATAATTTAAAGAATTTAATCGTCTTTATAGATTATAACGGCCTTCAAATAGACGGGAACACCTGTGATGTTATGAATTTGGGAGATATTTATAAAAAGTTTGATGCTTTCGGGTTTAATACCATCTATGTGGATGACGGGCATAATTTTGATAAATTAAAAAAAGCAATAGGACAAGCAAAGAATAGTGAATTTAAGCCTTCGGCAATTATTTGTAAAACAATCAAGGGAAAAGGGATTTCTTTTATGGAGAACAATGCGTCTTGGCATGGAAAAGCACCAAACGAAGAGCAGACAAAACAGGCTTTGGCAGAACTGGAGGCAATGTAGGATGGGAGAAATGAGAAAAGCATACGGACAAGCTCTAGTCGAAATCGGTGGAGAAAATGAAAATGTTGTAGTAGTAGATGCGGATCTTTCAGCTTCGACAAAAACATCTATGTTTAAAGATGTATATCCAACACGGCATTTTAATGCCGGAATTGCCGAGCAAAACATGATGGGGATGGCTGCAGGGCTTGCGGTAAGCGGGAAAATTGTGTTTGCAAGCACCTTTGCCGTATTTGGAACAGCCAGACCTTATGAAATCATCCGAAACCTTATTTGTCACAATAATTTAAATGTAAAAATTGTCTGCACGCATGCGGGCATAACCGTGGGCGAAGATGGTGCTACGCACCAATCTATTGAAGATATTGCCATTATGCGGGCGCTTCCAAATATGAAAGTTCTTGTAGCTGCCGACGCTTCTCAGGCGTATGCAATGATCAAGGATGAAGCAAACAAGCCGGGGCCTACATATATAAGACTAACACGATCAAAAAGCGCGGATGTTTATACAGATGAGTATTCTTATAAGCCCGGGTGTGCCGAGGTTTTAAAACAAGGAAAAGATATCAGTATTTTTGCTTGCGGACTTATGGTTGATAAAGCGCTTCAGGCAGCCTGCAGCCTAAAAAATGAGAATATTGAAGCAGAAGTCATTGATCTTTCTCAGATTAAACCTTTGGACAGTAAAACAATCATACAATCGGTAAGAAAAACAAACCTTGCATTGTGTGTGGAAGAGCATTCTGTCTATGGCGGGCTTGGCAGCGCAGCAGCGGAGGCCTTGTCAAAAGAATATCCTGTAAAAATGGATTTTATCGGCATAAATGACACATTCGGCACTTCAGGAAAAGCAGATTCATTGCTTAAGTTTTATAATTTGACAGAAGAAAATATTATAAAGAAAGTAAAAGAATTATTAAAACAAAGATGAAAAGTAAAACAAAATGGATAATCAATTTTTTGGCACTGATAATTATGCTGGCTATCTGTTTTGTTGTGTATAAATTCTTTAAAATGGGCTTGTTTACTTCGCGAGAAGCACTTGAGGCGTATATTAAAAGTTTTGGAGTACTGGCGCCGATAGTCTTTGTGTTTATTCAAATGCTGCAAATCATTATTGCGCCGATTCCGGGCAATATCACAGGTATGGTCGGTGGTGCGCTTTTTGGCGTATACAAAGGGTTTGTGCTGAGTGCGGCAGGGCTTACTTTAGGATCCGTACTTGCATATTATTTAGCAAAAATTTATGGCAGAAAATTAATTTACAAGCTGGTCAATGAGCAGGAACTGCAAAAATATGAAAACAAGTTGAATGACGATAAAGGGATTATGATCATTTTCGGATTTTTTATTCTTCCGTTTTTTCCTGATGATATTCTTTGTTTTTTGGCCGGACTTGCGGGAATTGATATTACAAAATTTATCGTTATGGTACTATTTGGGAGAATACCCGGAATGTATATGGCCTCCTTGGTGGGCAATGCAGCGGTTTTCGGCGTTCATCTTAAAGAAATTATTATATGCGCCGTATACATCATTGGGATCATAATCGCTTATAAATATAGAAAACAAATTATAAGTTGGTTGCATAAGGTCGGGAAAAAATATAAAATATAAGATATAGTATAAGACAGTATAGGAGTGAAGTATGAAGACAAAATTTATATTTGTAACAGGTGGCGTGGTTTCTTCTCTGGGGAAAGGGATAACAGCAGCCTCTCTGGGAAGGCTTTTGAAAAACATGGGGATTAGTGTATTTACACAAAAATTCGATCCTTACATAAACTTTGATCCCGGAACAATGAGCCCCTATCAACATGGAGAGGTTTTTGTAACAGATGACGGCACAGAAACGGATTTGGATTTAGGTCATTATGAAAGATTTATTGATGTCAATCTTTCTGAGAGCAGTAATGTTACTACAGGAAAAATCTATTGGTCAGTCATCAGCAAAGAGCGCAGAGGAGATTATCTCGGCGCTACGGTTCAGGTGATCCCCCATATCACAAATGAAATAAAATCATGGATAACAAAAGCTGCCTATAATTCGAATGCGCAAGTGATCGTTACCGAAATCGGCGGCACTGTAGGTGATATTGAAAGCCGGCCGTTCATTGAAGCTATCAGGCAGGTAAAAAGCGATTACGGCGCGGAAAATGTGATGTACATACATGTCACCCTTCTTCCGTATTTAAACAGTGCAGGTGAATTAAAGACAAAGCCGACGCAATACAGTGTAAAAGAGCTGCTCGGCATGGGTATTCAGCCGGATATTATTGTACTTCGAAGCGAAAAGCCAATCAGTGACGGTATCAAAGAAAAAATAAGCCTGTTCTGCAATGTAGAAAAAAGAGCGGTTATTTCAAATATAGACACTCCTAACTTATACGAAGTTCCGCTCTTGCTTGAAAAAGAGGGTATCGATAAATTGGTTTGCGAGCGAGTAGGGCTGCCATATAAAAAATCAGATATGGAAAGCTGGAAACAAATGGTCGAAAAAATGAACTCGCTCAAAGAACGTGTTACTGTAGGATTAGTCGGAAAATATGTCGAGCTCAAAGACGCATATTTATCTTTATCGGAAGCGCTGCGACATGGCGGGCTTGAAAACAACGTAAAAGTAGATATCAAGTGGTTTCATTCCGTGGATCTTAATGATGAAAATGCAGCCAAAACATTTGCCGGTGTAGATGCCATCATTATTCCGGGCGGATTTGGAGACAGAGGAATAGAAGGTAAGATCTCGGCTGCGCGATATGCGAGAGAGCATAACGTGCCTTATTTGGGCATATGTCTGGGTATGCAGATAGCCGTCATTGAATTTGCGAGGAATGTATTGAAATATAGGCAAGCAAATTCTACAGAGTTTGATGAAAACACAGCCTATCCCGTCATTGATGTTATGCCGGAACAAAAGGAAATCGATAAAAAAGGCGGTACAATGAGGCTGGGAGAGTATCCGTGTAATCTCTTGAAAGGCACAAAAGCTTATGAAGCCTATAAAACAGACACGATTTACGAACGTCATAGACACCGTTATGAGTTTAATAACAGTTACCGTAATGCCTATGAAGAAAACGGGATGATTATTTCAGGGATAGCGCCAAACAGAATTTTAGTTGAAATGATTGAGATCAAAGATCACTTGTGGTTTGTGGGTACACAAGCACATCCGGAATTTAAATCCAGGCCGAATAGAGCGCATCCTTTATTTCGAGAATTTATCAGGGCTGCAAAAATATATAACGGTATGAAAAAATAATGAAAAAAGCTGCGAATTTTATTTTGCAGCTTTGATGACTTTTTTCTACAAATTATAACATTGAATTAAATATATAATAAAAATCACTGTTTTTATAACAGAAAGTTATTTTATTGCACGTAATATAAAATATTTAAAATTAATTGTTGACATATTGCTTTAATAATGCTATCATAGTACACTGCATTAGTTAGGCGTTTTTTTCGTTTGCCTATATTGTACGTGCAAAAGTTAACAATTTTCAGGAGGTGCACTATAAGTAGATTTTGATAGAAGTCATAAATTTATAGTGCTATTTATTATTAAAAGGAGTGACTAATTTTGGTGCATTCTGTAAAAACAGGCGATGTTGAAAGAATGAGCTTTTCTAAAATCAAAGAGATTTTAGAAATGCCGAATCTTATTGAGATTCAGAAAAAATCTTATGAGTGGTTTATGGAAAAAGGGTTAAGAGAAGTCTTAGACGATGTATCGCCAATTGTAGACTATTCCGGAGAGTTGATTTTAGAATTTTTGGATTACAGTCTTTATGGAGAACCTAAATATGATGTAGAGGAATGTAAAGAAAGAGATACAAATTATTCTCGTTCTTTGCGTGTAAAGGTTCGCCTCACTTTCAAGGAAACAAATGTAAAAATTGAGCAAGATGTATATCTGGGTGATTTTCCGATTATGACGGAAAAAGGAACCTTTATTATTAACGGTGCCGAGAGGGTTATTGTAAGCCAGCTTGTGCGTTCTCCCGGCGCATATTTCTTCTATGAATTGGACAAGTCGGGAAAAGAGCTTTACTCCTCGCAGATTATCCCGAGCCGGGGGGCATGGTTAGAGTTTGAAACAGACTCTAATGATGTTATGTATGTAAGGGTAGACAGGACCAGAAAGCTTCCTGTTACGATTTTGATGAGAATGTTCGGGCTCAGCACAAATGCCGAAATTCTTGAATTCTTTAATGAAGACAAAAAGATATTGGCAACACTTGAAAAAGACAGCACCACAAACACGGAAGAAGGTTTGCTGGAAATCTATAAAAGGCTCAGACCGGGCGAGCCTCCCACTGTGGATAACGCAAAATCACTTACGGATTCCATGTTTTTTGATAACAGAAGATATGATTTGGCGGTGGTCGGCAGATATAAATTAAATAAAAAGCTGGCTTTGGCTTCGCGTATCGCTTCTTGTGTTGCGGCAAATAATATTATTTGTCCGAAAACGGGCGAATTATTTGCATCCAAAGGTGAAGTCATCAGTATGAATGTCGCAAAAAAAATTCAAAACAGCGGCATTAATCGAGTTGAAGTTATTGTTTCAAAAGATAAAGAAGAAAAGAAATTTATCGTAATAGGCAACCATACGGTGGATATTACTGTGCAAGAGCTTCCGTTTGATTCCACGGATTTAGATACAGAAAAAATGGTACGCTTTGATGTATTAAGCGAAATCCTTTCTTCCGATAAAACGCCGGAGGAAATGAAACAGGAAATGAAAGACAGAATTCGACAGCTTGTTCCCAAGCATATTACTATAGAAGATATTTTCTGTGTTATAAATTATAATTTAGGGCTTGAATACGGTATCGGAGATACGGATGATATCGACCATCTCGGAAACAGAAGATTGCGTTCCGTTGGAGAGCTTTTGCAAAATCAATTCCGTATCGGTCTGACTCGTATGGAAAAAAATGTCAAAGAGAGAATGATGACGCCGGAAAAAGAAACACTTACTCCGCAGGATCTGGTCAATATCAGGCCTGTGCATGCAGCGATCAAAGAATTTTTTGGAAGTTCTCAGCTTTCACAGTTTATGGATCAAACCAATCCGCTCGCAGAACTTACAAACAGAAGGAGGCTCTCGGCGCTTGGTCCGGGCGGACTGAGCAGAGACAGGGCAGGTTTTGAAGTGCGTGACGTGCACTATTCTCACTATGGCAGAATGTGTCCGATAGAAACACCTGAAGGACCGAATATCGGACTTATCAATTCGCTGTGTACTTATGCGAGAGTGAATGAGTATGGATTTATTGAAACACCCTACAGAAGAGTGGTTGATGGAAAAGTAACAGAATTTAACGACTACTTAACAGCTGATGAAGAAGGGTTTTATACGATAGCACAGGCTAATGAGCCGCTTGATGAAGAAGGGAACTTCGTTCACAGCAAAGTAACAGGCAGGACAGGGAAAGAAAGAGAATTTATAATGGTTGAGCCTAAAAAGGTTGATTATATGGATATTTCTCCAAAACAAATTGTATCCGTTGCAACTGCGTTGATACCATTTTTGGAAAATGACGATGCAAACCGTGCGCTCATGGGCTCCAATATGCAGCGTCAAGCTGTGCCGCTGCTCAACCCGCAGGCTCCGATCATCGGAACAGGCATGGAACATATCAGCGCTAAAGATTCCGGTGTATGCATAGTTGCGCAGGAAGACGGTGTTGTGGAGAAAGTAGCGTCTGATGAAATTATTATATCCAAACGAAAATATTCGTTGCTTAAATTTAAGCGCACAAATCAAGGCACATGTTGTGATCAGCGTCCTATTGTCAGTAAGGGGCAAATCATTAAAAAAGGCGACATCATAGCCGATGGTCCGTCGACTGATAACGGAGAGCTGGCCCTTGGCAGAAATGTCTTGGTTGGTTTTATGACCTGGGAAGGCTACAACTTTGAGGATGCTATTTTGATCAGTGAAAAACTGGTAAAAGAAGGAGCTTTTACTTCAATTCATATTGAAGAATATGAATGTGAAGCAAGAGAAACAAAACTCGGCCCTGAGGAAATTACACGTGATATTCCAAACGTCGGAGAAGATGTGCTCAAAAACTTAAATGAAAACGGCATTATCAGAATAGGTGCCGAAGTGACAAGTGATGATATTCTGGTGGGTAAAGTTACACCGAAAGGTGAAAAGGAACTCACGGCAGAAGAACGATTGCTGCGTGCTATCTTTGGTGAGAAGGCAAGAGAAGTCAGAGATACATCTCTTAAAGTTCCTCATGGAGAAAGCGGAATTGTTGTAGATGTTAAAGTATTTTCAAGAGAAAACGGTGACGAGTTGAAACCGCAGACGAATAAAACCGTGCGTGTATATGTTGCAGTTAAAAGACAAATCTCTGTGGGAGATAAAATGGCAGGCCGTCACGGAAACAAAGGGGTGGTATCCCGAATACTGCCTGAAGAGGATATGCCGTTTATGGAAGACGGTACACCGCTTGAAATAGTGCTCAATCCGCTGGGAGTGCCTTCCCGTATGAATATTGGGCAAGTGCTTGAAACACATCTCGGCATGGCAGCAGCAGCTTTAGGCTGGAAAGTAGCAACTCCGGTATTTGACGGAGCGAATGAGGATGATGCGATGAATCTGCTTGAAAAAGTAGGCTATAGTAAAGACGGAAAAGTAAGGCTTTTTGACGGCAGAACAGGTGACGAGTTTGATAACCGTGTTACAGTCGGCTACATGTATATGTTAAAACTGCATCATTTAGTAGATGATAAAATGCATTCAAGATCAACAGGGCCTTATTCACTGGTTACACAGCAGCCGCTGGGCGGTAAAGCGCAATTCGGCGGCCAGCGATTTGGTGAGATGGAAGTGTGGGCGCTTGAAGCTTATGGTGCGGCGAATACTTTGCAAGAAATAATAACCGTAAAATCGGATGATGTGGTGGGCAGAGTAAAAGCATATGAAGCCATCATCAAAGGGGAAAACATTCCAACCCCGGGTATGCCGGAAGGATTTAAGGTGCTCATCAAAGAATTCCAGAGTCTGGGAATCGACGTTACCGTGATCGGAGAAAAGGATGAAGAAATCAGAGTCAAAGATACCGATGATGAAGAGGATAGCATATCAAATATCATAAAAACCGTCAGCACTGAAGATTTCAGCGATGATGATGACGAATTACTTTAAATAAAGAATAAACCGGAAGGGGCGAAAATCTTTGAATGAATTAAATAATTTCAAAGCTATAAAGATTGGTTTGGCATCGCCTGAGCAAATTAGAGAATGGTCTAGAGGAGAAGTAAAGAAACCTGAAACGATCAATTATCGTACACTGCGACCTGAAAAAGAAGGATTGTTTTGCGAGAGAATATTCGGGCCGACAAAAGACTGGGAATGTCATTGCGGCAAATATAAAAGAATCCGTTATAAGGGTATGGTCTGTGACAGATGCGGCGTGGAAATCACGCGTTCGAAAGTGCGACGTGAGAGAATGGGTCATATAGAACTTGCAACTCCTGTTTCACATATATGGTACTTAAAAGGAATACCAAGCAGAATTAGATTGCTTTTGGATATGTCTCCGAGAGATTTAGAAAAAGTGATTTATTTTGCTTCTTATATCGTAGTTAATCCGGGTAATTCACCGCTTTCTTATAAACAATTGCTCAATGAGGCAGAATACAGGGAAGCACAAAAAAAATACGGATCTGAATTTGAAGCAAAAATCGGAGCGGAAGCAATCAAAGATTTGCTTGCAAATATTAAAATTGAAGAAGAAAGCGATCAACTGCGCCAGGAAGTAAAAGACAGCACAGGGCAAAAAAGAGCAAAGGCAGTAAGGCGCCTTGAAGTTGTTGAAGCTTTTAAAATATCGGGCAATAAACCCGAATGGATGATTTTAGATGTGATTCCGGTTATTCCACCGGAACTGCGGCCTATGGTTCAGCTTGATGGAGGCAGATTTGCAACTTCTGATTTAAATGATCTGTACAGAAGAGTTATCAACAGAAATAATCGTCTTAAAAGATTGTTAGCGCTTGATGCGCCCGATATTATTGTTCAAAATGAGAAAAGAATGCTCCAGGAAGCCGTGGATGCATTAATAGATAACAGCAGAAAAAGAAGACCTGTTACAGGGCAAAACAACAGAGTGCTCAAATCACTTTCAGATATGCTCAAAGGAAAACAGGGAAGATTCAGACAAAATCTGCTTGGCAAACGTGTTGACTATTCAGGGCGTTCGGTTATTGTTGTCGGTCCTGAACTAAAAATGTATCAGTGCGGGCTGCCAAAAGAAATGGCAATCGAGCTCTTTAAACCATATGTCATGAAAGAGCTCGTCAGCAGAAAATATTCGCAAAATATTAAAAGTGCAAAACGAATGGTTGAGCGAATGAAGCCGGAAGTTTGGGATGTTTTGGATGATGTTATCAAAGACTACCCCGTACTTTTAAACCGTGCTCCAACACTGCACAGACTTGGCATTCAAGCCTTTGAACCGATTTTAGTCGAAGGCAGAGCTATCAAGCTGCATCCATTGGTTTGCGTGGCATATAATGCCGACTTTGACGGTGACCAAATGGCAGTCCACGTGCCTCTTTCTGTTGAAGCACAGGCGGAAGCGAGATTTTTGATGCTTGCAGCCAATAATATTCTAAAACCGCAGGATGGAGCGCCGGTGGTGAGCCCGTCTCAGGATATGATTTTAGGCTCTTATTATTTAACAACGCATATTGAAGGCGCACAGGGTGAAGGCATGAATTTCTCTTCTATGGAAGAGATGGAGATGGCTTATCAAAATAAGGTCGTTACTCTTCATTCCATGGTAGGCCTTGAGATAACAAAAGAAATCAATGGCGTTCAAAAAATAAAAATTATAAAAAGCACAGTCGGAAGATTTTTCTTTAATCAAATCATCCCTCAGGATTTAGGTATTAAAGAAAGAGTCAGTGAAGACGATCTGTTTGAACTTGAAATAGACACGCTTGCCGATAAAAAAATGTTATCAAGAATTGTATCGCAATGTTTTGATGTCCACGGGGCGAGCACAACAGCTGAAATGCTTGATAATATCAAGCAGCTTGGCTTCCATTATTCCACAAAAGGTGCTGTTACAGTAAGTATCGGGGATATGGAAGTGCCTAAAGTAAAAAAAGACTTGCTTGAAAAAGCAGATAGAGAAGTAGAAAATGCTCTGAAAAACTTTAATAGAGGGCTTATTTCTGAAGAGGAGCGTTATCAAAAAGTAATAGATGTCTGGACGAGAACAACCAGAGAGGTTACTCAAGCTTTGATGAATAGTCTCCAGCCGCTCAACAGTATTAACATGATGGCAACATCAGGAGCCAGAGGAGGCATCGGCCAAATCGGGCAGCTGGCCGGAATGCGTGGCCTCATGGCAAACCCGACAGGCAGAATCATAGAGCTTCCCATTAAGTCCAACTTCCGTGAAGGACTTAATGTGCTTGAATTCTTTATTTCAACACATGGGGCAAGAAAAGGTCAGGCTGATACGGCTCTTAGAACGGCTGATTCAGGTTATCTTACAAGAAGGCTTGTGGATGTCAGCCAGGAAGTTTTAATAAAAGAAGAAGACTGCGGATCTACCGAAGGCTACGAAGTTCATTCTATTATTGAAAACGGAAAGATTATTGAAACACTATCGGAGCGTATCGCAGGACGTTACGCATTTGAAGATGTAGTCAATCCGAATACCAATGAAGTCTTGGTTAAAGCAGGAGAATTAATAAGTAAAAAAGTTGCAAAACAAATTGAAGAATCGGGTGTTGTAACTATAAAGATAAGATCTGTTTTCAATTGCCGTTCAAAACACGGTGTATGCCGAAAATGTTACGGCGTAGACCTCACAACAGGCAAACTGGTCAATATCGGAGAAGCGGTAGGTATTATTGCTGCTCAGTCGATCGGGGAGCCCGGTACGCAGCTGACAATGCGTACATTCCATACCGGTGGGGTTGCCGGAGATGACATCACACAAGGTCTGCCCAGAGTTGAGGAGCTTTTTGAAGCAAGAAAACCGAAAGGGCTTGCCATTATTTCGGAAATTGAAGGCACTATTAAGATAAGAAAATCTGAGAAAAAAACAGAAGTGGAAGTGACTTCTTCGACTGGGGAGCTTCGAAGTTATATGATTCCGTTTGGCTCACGCATGAAAGTGACTGACGGACAATATATCAAAGCCGGTCAGGAACTCATTGAAGGAAGCGTATATCCGAATGATATATTAAGAATTTTAGGGGTTCAAGGGGTTCAGGAATATTTGCTTTATGAAGTGCAAAAAGTGTACAGATGGCAGGGTGTTCACATTAATGATAAACATATTGAGCTTATCATCAGGCAAATGCTGAGAAAAGTAAGAGTTGAAGAACCGGGAGATACACATCTGCTTCCTGGAAGCCTCGTAGATATCTTTGAATTTGAAGATGAAAATGAAAAGGCGTTGGCGCAGGAAAAAGAACCGGCTACGTATACACAAGAATTATTGGGTATTACGAAAGCATCACTGGAGACAAATTCATTCCTTTCAGCCGCGTCATTCCAGGAAACAACAAGGGTGCTGACAGATGCTGCAATCAAAGGAAAGGTGGATCATCTGCTCGGTCTCAAAGAAAATGTCATTATCGGCAAATTGGTTCCTGCCGGAACAGGTGTGAGCAAATACAGAAGTATTGCAATAGAGCATCAGCAGACAGACAGCCCAAAAGACGAAGACGATCAAATCATTTCTCAGGAAGACCTTAACAGTGAGATTGATGAATTGCTGGGCGGTATTTTTGAAGAGAATTCGTTTAACGGCTCTATAGAAGAAGAAAATATTGACATCATTTAATGGTGATGATAAAATGTAAAAACTTGATTTTATTTGCTGAGGAGTAAATTTTGAAGAAAGTAAACAGTAAATGTTTGGTTGTCGGAATGAAGCAAACTCTAAGCCAAATCAAACAAGGCAATGTCAAGGCGGTGTTTATTGCCCGAGATGTTGAAGAAAGCCTGGCAAACAAAATCATCAGTCAGTGCGAAAATACAGATATACAAATTCGTTATGCACAAAGCATGAAATTACTGGGTAAAGCTTGCGCAATCAGCCGAGGGGCTGCTTGTGTTGCTATATTAAAAAATGAACCAAAAGGAGGTGAGATAAGTAATGCCGACGATTAATCAAATCGTAAGGAAAGAGAGAAAAAAGGTTATCTACAAAACAAAATCTCCGGCGCTGAAAGAAAATCCTCAAAAAAGAGGTGTGTGCACAGCTGTAAGAACAACGACTCCTAAAAAACCAAACTCTGCTTTAAGAAAAATTGCAAGAGTACGATTGGTAAACGGAATGGAAGTGACTGCCTATATACCGGGAATCGGACACAACTTGCAAGAACATAGTGTGGTTATGATTAAAGGTGGAAGAGTAAAAGACCTACCGGGTGTTCGTTACAAAATTATTCGCGGAGCACTTGATACAGCAGGCGTCAACAAGAGAAATCAAGCTCGTTCTAAGTATGGTACGAAAAAAGCAAAATAAGAAGCGATATTTAAACATTGTTATGTGTTTTTTATATAAATTTTATTAAATATAAATATTTTATTTAATAAATGAAAATTATAATGCACATACGGCAATTGTTTTTTTGTCGAGTACCGATGAATTTTATTTTTAAAATGGAGGGAAGAAAGTGCCTAGGAAAAAAACTTTATTTAAAAGAGAAGTACTTGCTGATCCTATTTATAACAGTGAACTGGTAACGAAGCTTGTAAACAATGTTATGCTGGACGGTAAAAAAGGTGTGGCGCAAAAGATAGTATACGGAGCTTTTGATATCATTGCACAAAAAACAGGCAGAGAACCGCTTGAAGCATTTGAAGAAAGCTTAAATAATATCAAGCCCATGCTTGAAGTAAAAGCAAGAAGAGTAGGTGGAGCCACTTATCAGGTTCCCATTGAAGTAAGCGAAGCGAGAAAACAAACATTGGCATTGCGCTGGCTTGTAGGTTACAGCAGAAAACGCAATGAAAAAACAATGCGCGAGCGCTTAGCAGGAGAATTATTGGATGCGCTTAATAACAGCGGAGCAGCTGTTAAGAAAAAAGAAGACACTTATAAAATGGCAGAAGCAAACAGAGCATTTGCTCATTACAGGTGGTAATGGCAAATCTTTATGTTTTGGATAAGGAGGTGAAAAATGATGGCTAGAGAGTATAGTCTCGAAAAAACAAGAAACATAGGTATCATGGCGCATATCGATGCCGGAAAAACGACAACAACCGAAAGAATGTTATTCTATTCAGGCAAAATCCATAGAATCGGAGAAGTCCACGAAGGTGCTGCTCAAATGGACTGGATGGAACAAGAACAAGAACGAGGCATTACAATCACCTCTGCAGCTACAACATGCTTTTGGAAGGAACACCGTGTAAACATTATAGATACGCCGGGACATGTTGATTTTACCGTAGAAGTTGAGCGTTCTCTTAGAGTGCTTGACGGTGCAGTTGCGGTATTTTGTGCAAAAGGCGGTGTCGAACCACAGTCGGAGACGGTGTGGCGTCAGGCTGATAAATATCATGTGCCAAGACTAGCTTATGTCAATAAAATGGACATCATTGGAGCAGATTTTTACAATGTTGTGTCTTCAATGCATTCGCGCCTTGGGGCGAATGCGGTTCCTCTTCAACTGCCTTACGGCAGTGAAGATACATTCAGCGGAATTATCGATTTAGTTGAAATGAACATTAAAATGTATTATGACAATGACGGCAAAGAAATTTCTGTCGAAGAAATTCCGTCAGATATGAAGGATAAAGCAAACGAGTACAGAAATAAGCTTTTGGAAAGTCTTTCGGATTTTGATGACGTCATTATGGAAAAATATCTTGAAGGTCAGGATATTGGTATAGAAGAACTTAAAAAAGCAATACGAAAAGCAACAGTATCAAATGCTATAATTCCTGTTTTATGCGGAACATCCTATAAAAATAAAGGCGTACAGCTGGTTTTAAACGCAGTGGTGGATTATTTGCCGTCACCTTTGGATGTGCCGCCCATTGAAGGTATTAATCCAAGGACAGAGCAAACAGAAACCAGAGAACCGGATGATAAAGGTCCGTTTTCTGCACTGGCTTTTAAAATTATGTCGGATCCATTTGTAGGGAAGCTGGCATTTTTCAGAGTATATTCTGGAGCGGCGAATTCAGGATCTTATGTTTATAATTCAACAAAAGAGAAAAAAGAGCGTTTAGGCAGAATTCTTCAAATGCACGCAAATCATCGTCAGGAAATAGAGACAGTATATACCGGTGATATCGCGGCGGCTGTAGGATTAAAAGAGACCTCAACAGGAGACACACTCTGTAACGAAAATAATAAAATATTGCTTGAATCTATGGTATTCCCCGAACCGGTAATATCCATAGCGATAGAACCAAAAACAAAAGCAGGTCAAGATAAAATGTCTGCAGCCTTGGCAAAACTTGCAGAGGAAGACCCGACCTTTAGAACATATACGGATAAAGATACGGGGCAAACCATCATACAAGGTATGGGAGAGCTGCATTTGGACATTATTGTAGATAGAATGCTGCGGGAATTCAAGGTGGAGGCCAATGTCGGCAAACCGCAGGTTGCGTATAAAGAGACTATTACAAAATCTGCTTTGGTGGATATGAAATACGCGAAGCAAAGCGGTGGACGCGGACAATACGGACACGTTGTCATTGAAGTTGAGCCTCAGGAAGCAGGAAAGGGATATGAATTTGTAAACCAAATCACCGGAGGCTCAATTCCGAGAGAATATATTCAGCCTGTCAATGACGGAGTACGATCCGGTCTTGAAAGCGGCATACTGGCAGGATATCCGGTGCTTGATGTTAAAGTAACATTAAAAGACGGGTCTTATCACGAAGTTGATTCCTCAGAAATGGCATTTAAAATGGCCGGTTCAATGGCAATTAAAGAAGCTCTGAAAAAAGCAGGATCTGTATTGCTAGAACCAATATTTAAGATAGAAATAACCGTACCTGAAGAGTATCTGGGTGATGTAATGGGAGATATCAGTTCAAGACGAGGAAAACTCGAAGGTATGGAAATGAGAGCAAATACTCAAATTATAAAAGCTTTTGTTCCTCTCAGTGAAATGTTTGGTTATACTACTGTGCTGCGTTCAAAAACACAAGGAAGAGGAACCTCTACAATGCAATTCTCACATTATGAAAAAATGCAAAGTGAAGCTGCAAAAAAAATATTAGAAAAATAGGAGAAAAATAAGATGGCGAAAGCAAAGTATAACAGAGAGAAACCACATGTAAACATAGGAACGATCGGACATGTAGACCATGGTAAGACGACGCTGACAGCAGCAATAACAATGGTGTTGAATAAAAGATACGGCACAG